>Ga0209911_100003_pt1:0-605000 | contig 680065 bp, 657 predicted proteins | sample FECB21metaG_FD_188301 | JGI IMG/M metagenome (GOLD analysis project Ga0209911, IMG submission 188301) | Cyanobacterial communities from the Joint Genome Institute, California, USA - FECB-21 (SPAdes) (version 2) | ecosystem: Environmental > Aquatic > Thermal springs > Hot (42-90C) >... | reverse complement strand
TGACCATCGACCGCCGGCGCGTCTCCGCGCAGTGGTTTTCCGGCACAATCCTGACGGGCCTTTGCGGCGCGGCCCTGATTGGCGGCGCCGTTTTTACATCGCTGGATGGCGAGGCCCATTTCGCCACCTCTCCCGAGCGCGCCGATACCGCGCTGCGTGGCGCGATCGCCGAGCGCGCCGCCGGTCCCCGCAAGGGCGACCGCCTGCCGCCCGCCGGCGAAACCAACTCGGCGCGCCAGGTCATCCGCGTGTCCACGACCAGCCGGGTCGGCAATCGCGAAATCGTTCGGGTGCGTCCCTTCGTGCGGGTCTCCTCCAATCTTGCACTGGCGGCAACCGAACTCTCCGCGAAGATTCCGCCCTTCAATCCGCAAAAGATGCTGGCCGATTCCGACACGCCGGTCCCAAACAGCAGCAATGCCGAAGCGGCGGCTCCGGATGCGGAAGTCTCGTTCGAGCAGCGCGACCTTGCCGCGATCCTGCCGCGCGCGAAACTTGCCGGCACCGCACCCATGGATGAAATCCTTGCGAGCGTTCGCGAGGCCGCGAGCTGGAACGCACAGGATCCCGGCACGCGCTATCAGGTCGCCGGACTGACCCCGCCCCGCGCCCTCGGCTATGCCCCCGCCGACAGCAATCCGGATCCCTATGCCGGATTCGAGGCGCGGATCGTGCCGGAAAACATTACGCTCCTGCCAAAGAACACCACGCCGTCGAACATCGCCAACGAGAAGTCCATCGTCGTCAAGAAGGGCGACAACATCTCGAGCATTCTGCAGGAACTCGGTGCGCTCCCGCAGGAAATACGCGCGATCGCTGCGGCGCTCGGTTTCCGAGGGCGCGATAACGGCCTGAGAGAAGGCCACCGTGTGCGGGTCCTGTTGCTGCCGTCGCCTGATGGCACACGCCAGCAGCCCGCGCGCGTGATCGTCGCTAACGACGCGGCCATCGAGGCCGTGATAGCTCTATCCGACCTCGGGCGCTATATCGCGGTGGATGTCGCCGCCATGAACACCGCCTCGATGTCGGAACCGCGCGATGACGAAGAGGAGGACGACGGCTCCGGCTTGCGTCTCTATCAGAGCATCTACGAGACCGCGCTCCGTAACCAGATTCCACGCGCGGTGATCGACGATCTGATCCGCGTCTATTCCTACGACGTCGATTTCCAGCGCAGAGTCCAGCCCGGCGATTCGTTCGACGTCCTCTATGCCGGCGAGGATGAAGCGCCCGGCGGCGGCGAGACCCGCAACGATGTGCTGTTTGCCGCGCTCACGGTCGGCGGCGAATACCGGCGCTACTACCGCTTCCAGACTCCCGACGACAACATCGTCGACTTCTACGACGAGACCGGGAAGAGCGCGAAGAAATTCCTGGTCAGAAAGCCGATCGCCGACGGCATCCTTCGCTCCGGTTTCGGTGTGCGCCGCCATCCGATACTCGGCTACGCCAAGATGCATACCGGCGTGGACTGGGCGGCGCCTCACGGCACGCCGATCTATGCCGCCGGCAACGGCGAAGTTGACCGGGTCGGCTGGGAAGGCGGCTACGGCAAATACGTTCGCATCCGCCATACCAACGGCTATGAAACCGCCTATGGCCACATGACCGCCTATGCCAAGGGCATCGCGGAGGGCGCCAAGGTGCGGCAGGGTCAGGTGATCGGGTTTGTCGGCTCGACCGGCCTGTCGACCGGCGCACATCTGCACTACGAGATTATGGTCAACGGACGTTTTGTCGATCCAATGCGCATTCGGCTCCCCCGCGGCCGCGTGCTGGAAGACAAAATCCTTGCGCAATTCGAAGAAGAGCGCGAGCGGATCGACACCATGATGGCGCGCGGCGGCGGCCGCATGGCGCAGACCAATGCCAGCGCGCGTTAGTCTCGCGGTGAATTTGCGCCTGCCCGGGCGCGGCCTAATCTGTCTGCGAAATCCAAGGCAAGGGGTGCCTCGCGCGAACATGGCGACCCGCACATCGAAAGTGACCGGATGGCCGCAAGGAATGCGAGGCAAATCCGGGCCGGCAAGGGCTGCGGAAGTGCAGTCCTCCCGCCGCAAGGCGCCAGTCACCGTCATCGATCATCCGATGATGCAGCACAAGCTGACCTTGCTGCGCAAGCAATCCACGACCACTGGCGAATTCCGACAGCTCATGCGCGAGATCGGCCCGGTGCTGCTCTATGAGGCAACGCGCGACCTGCCCCTGACCGAACGCAAGATCAGGACGCCACTGAAGCGCGTCAGCGCCCCGGTGCTGGCGGGAAAAAAGCTGTGCCTGGTGCCGGTGCTCCGCGCCGGTCTCGGAATGGTCGATGCGATGCTGTCCTTCGCACCGTCGGCACGGGTCGGTCATATCGGCCTCTACCGCGATCCCAAAACGCTGGAAGCGATCGAATACTACTTCAATATGCCGCGGGCGCTCGGGTCGCGCACCGTGATCGTGGTCGATCCGATGCTTGCGACCGGGCATTCGGCGGTCGCGGCGCTGTCCCGATTGAAACAGGCCGGCGCGAAGTCGCTGAAGCTGGTTTGTCTGCTCGCGGCGCCCCCCGGCATCGATCTGGTGCAAAGCAAGCACCCGGACGTTCCGGTTTACGTCGTCTCGGTCGACGAGCGCCTCGACGATCATGCCTATATCGTGCCCGGGCTCGGCGATGCCGGTGACCGCCTGTTTGGCACCAAGAAGCAGAGCAAGGCCCGCAAAGAAAAGGCGGCCAAACCGGCGCGCGGATAGTCGTCTGGGCAAGGGGGTACTCTCTCCCGCAGGCGCAGGGAGAGAGCCTTTTCAGCCTTATGCAGCTTGCCTCGCGGCTTCGCCGTTGAAGGTCAGCCCGCTCTTGCCAGCCGAAACCTTCACCTCGTCGCCGTCCTTGATCTTACCGGACAGGATCAGTTCGGCGAGCGGATCCTGCAGGTTCTTCTGGATCACGCGCTTGAGCGGGCGCGCGCCATAGGCCGGATCGTAGCCCTTCTCGGCAAGCCATTCGCGCGCCGAGGGTTCGAGCTTGATCGCGATCTTGCGCTCTTCGAGGAGCTTCAAGAGGCGCTGCAGCTGGATGTCGACGATCCGGCTCATGTCTTCGCGCTTGAGCCGATGGAACAGCAGGATCTCGTCGACGCGGTTGAGGAACTCTGGCCGGAAATTCGAGCGCACGACCGCCATCACCTGATCGCGCACAGCGTCCGAATCCTCGCCTTCCTTCTGGTTGACCAGATATTCGGCGCCAAGATTGGACGTCATCACGATCAGGGTGTTGCGGAAGTCCACGGTACGGCCCTGCCCGTCGGTCAACCGGCCATCGTCCAGCACCTGCAGCAGCACGTTGAACACATCCGGGTGCGCCTTCTCGATCTCGTCGAACAGGATCACCTGATAGGGCCGCCGCCGAACCGCTTCGGTCAGCGTGCCGCCTTCCTCGTAACCGACATAGCCGGGCGGCGCGCCGATCAGCCGGGCCACGGAATGCTTCTCCATGAATTCCGACATGTCGATGCGCACCATCGCGTGTTCGTCGTCGAACAGGAATTCGGCGAGCGCCTTGGTCAGCTCGGTCTTGCCGACGCCGGTGGGACCTAAGAACATGAACGAGCCGATCGGCCGGTTCGGATCCTGCAGGCCGGCACGCGCGCGCCGCACCGCGGTCGAGACCGACTGCACCGCCTCCTTCTGGCCGATCACGCGTTTGGTGATCTGCTCTTCCATCTTGAGCAGCTTCTCGCGCTCGCCTTCCATCATCCGGTCGACCGGAATGCCGGTCCAGCGCGACACCACCTGTGCGATATGGCTTGCGGTGACGGCCTCCTCCGACAGCACGGCATGCGCGGCGCCGGCTTCCTCGACTTCCTTCAGTTTCTTCTCGAGCTCGGGAATCCGGCCATACTGAAGTTCGCCCGCGCGCTGGTAGTCGCCGCGGCGGGTCGCGTCGGCAAGCTCGTTCTTCAGCTTGTCGAGTTCCTTCTGCAGGTCGGCAGTCTTGGTGAGCTTGTCCTTTTCGGACTTCCACTTCGCGGTCAGCGCGTCGGCCTTTTCCTCAAGGTCGGCAAGCTCCTTTTCCAACTTCTTTAGCCGGTCCTTGGAGCCCGGGTCGGTCTCCTTGCGCAAAGCCTCCTGCTCGATCTTGCGCCGAACGATTTCGCGGTCGAGATTGTCGAGCTCCTCGGGCTTCGAATCGATCTGCATGCGCAACCGCGCCGCAGCCTCGTCGACGAGGTCGATCGCCTTGTCGGGCAGGAAGCGGTCCGTGATGTAGCGGTTGGACAGCGTGGCTGCTGCGACGAGCGCCGCGTCCGCAACCTTCACCTTGTGATGCGCCTCGTACTTCTCCTTCAGCCCACGCAGGATCGAGATGGTGTCCTCGACGCTGGGCTCCTCGACAAAGACCGGCTGGAAGCGCCTTGCGAGGGCGGCATCCTTTTCGACATGCTTGCGGTATTCATCGAGCGTGGTGGCACCGACGCAATGCAATTCGCCACGCGCCAGAGCCGGCTTGAGCAGGTTCGAGGCATCCATCGCGCCGTCCGCCTTGCCGGCGCCGACCAGCGTATGCATCTCGTCGATGAACAGAATGATCTGGCCGTCCGAGCCGCCGACTTCGGTCAGGACCGCTTTCAGCCGCTCCTCGAATTCGCCGCGATATTTCGCGCCGGCAATCAGCGCGCCCATGTCGAGCGCCAGCAGCTTCTTGTCCTCAAGCGATTCCGGCACGTCGCCGTTGACGATGCGAAGCGCCAAGCCTTCCACGATCGCGGTCTTGCCGACGCCGGGCTCGCCAATCAGAACGGGATTGTTCTTGGTGCGGCGTGAAAGGACCTGAATCGTGCGGCGGATTTCCTCATCGCGGCCGATCACCGGATCGAGCTTGCCGTCGCGCGCCGCCTGGGTGAGATCGCGCGCGTATTTCTTCAGCGCGTCATAGGCATTTTCGGCGGTCGCGGTGTCTGCCGTACGGCCCTTGCGGATCGCCTCGATCGCCGCATTCAGGTTCTGCGCGGTGACACCCGCCTTTTGCAGGATCTTGCCGGCTTCGCTCTCGCGGTCCATCGCAAACGCGAGCAGCAGCCGTTCGACGGTGACGTAGGAGTCGCCCGCCTTCTGCGCGACCTTCTCGGCCTGATCGAAAATGCGCGCCAGTGCCGGCGTCATCTGCGGCTGGCTGGCGCCGCCGCCGGAGACTTTCGGCAGCTTCTTCAGCGCGGCTTCGACGTCGCTCAAAGCCTGCCTGGAATTCCCCCCCGACCGGTCGATCAGGCCGGCGCACAATCCTTCCGGATCGTCCAGCAGCACCTTCAGCAAATGTTCAGGAGTGAATTGGGGGTTGCCCTCACGGAGGGCCAGCGAATGCGCCGACTGAACAAAACCGCGCACGCGCTCGGTGTATTTCTCGAAATCCATCTGTCGCTCCCTCGGCCTGATCCGCGGCCCTCGACGAGGCACCTGCGGAACATCTGGGTCGTCCCGCCGCCATGATCCGCCTCAAACAGGCGCATCACAATGCACAGGGACATTACCGGCGGACCCCGGACGGGCATCCGCAGTTCCGATGTAGGAATGCGGTCCCGGACCCGGAAGGGACATTCGGGCAAAAAACTTGCGAAGTCCTGCGCTGGGAAGCGCTGCCCGGCGGCATGGTCAAGAAAGCCCTCCTCCGGAATGATATTTCGCCATCCGGCCTGCCGCCCGGGGCGTGAAACCTGCGGCGCGGGCAAGCTCCGCCGCCCCTGTTCTTTGGCCGGCGCGGGGGCGCCCGTCGTTGCGAGAAAAGCCGAGGGGAATGATGCGCCGAAAGACGCAGGGCATTCCTGACACGCCGCCCGCCATTGCTGACGCGCGGCCGCCTCACGGCGCATCACCGGGCGAGATTGCTCCCGCCTGGCTTATTTGGCGGCGTTCTGATGCGACGCGCAGAGCATCGCACTGACCTCGGGGCCGCGTTTGCGTACCTGCGCTGAAGCAAGTGCAGGCCGTATAGCGAGCTCCTCGCGCACGGGTCGTAGTGCCCGTAGAGCGGGGTCCCCGGGCCTCCCGGGAGGGCGGCTGACGAAGCCGCACCCGCAGGCGCCGCACCCCGCTCCATCAACCGGCGTCACCGGTTGACGCCCCTCGTTGAGCGAGGCGGAGCGCTTATATGCTTTTATTCCTATCATGTCAAGGGTCGCGAGAATCGCATTTGCCGCGCGCAAGCGCTAACACATCGCCATGACCGCCAGCATCCAATCGATCTACCGCTACCCGGTGAAGGGTCTCACGCCCCAGCCGATGAAGGCCGTCACGCTCATGCCCGGGGAAACCCTGCCTGCCGACCGTCTCTACGCCATCGAGAACGGCCGCTCCGGCTTCGACCCGGCCGCCCCGCAATACCTGCCGAAGCCGCATTTCCTGATGCTGATGAAGAACGAGCGGCTGGCCGCGCTCGACACCCATTTCGACGAGGCGAGTCACGTCCTCACGATCCGGCTCAACGGGACCGAGGCCGCCCGTGGCGATCTGCGAACGCCGGAGGGCCGCGCTGCGATCGAGGAATTCTTTGCAGGCTATTGCGCCGATGAATTGCGAGGGCCGCCGAGAGTGCTGCAAAGCGAGGGCCACAGCTTTTCGGATGTGGCGGCGAAGGTGGTCTCGATCATCAACCTCGCCTCGGTCGCGGCGATCGAGGGCGCGGCCGGCGCGCCGATCGACCCGTTACGCTTCCGCGGCAACCTGCATGTGCAGGGCTGGCCGGCCTGGCAGGAATTCGACCTGATCGGGAAGACGCTGGCGATCGGCGAGGTGCGGCTCAAAGTGGTGAAACGGATCGTGCGCTGCGCCGCGACCAATGTCGAACCCGGCACCGGCATGCGCGATCTGCAAATCCCGCGCACCCTGGTGGATGTCTTCGGTCACATGGATTGCGGGGTTTATGCGGAAATAGCGGCGGGTGGCAGGATCGTTGCGGGCGATCCTATCGCAGCAGCCTGAAGGCCACCGCGACAGCAAAATCTCAGCTCTGTCCGAGGGCATCAAAGGCAGGAATAACCACAGTTGTTTTCTCTCGGCTTCGGCGCCACGTAATTGCGCGCATCGATGGCGTTGAGCTGGTTGATCTCGTCGATGCGGACATAATCCGGGAAATCCGGGTGGGTCGCGCCATTGCCCTTGTAGGGGCCGCCGGCCTTTTTCGTGCCGTTGGAAGCGATCACGACATACTGGCCGGCATTCACCGTCATCAGCGAACCGTCCTGCATGCGAACGGTGAGCGTGCCTTCCAGCACGCCGATGAAGGTCTCGAACGGCGTGATCTGCAGGTCGACCACGGTGCCGCGGATGCCCAGGGTCGCTACCGGGGTCTTGATCGAATAGCTGGTCGGATTCTGCGCCCCGGTCACGAAGCGCATCGAGCCCTGCACCGCGTTGACGACCACCTGGCCGGTGCCGCGATCGGGATTGTAGACATATTTGTCGAGCAGCAATTCCGCCTTCGGCCCCATATTCAGAACGGTCTTGTCAACGAACATGAGCTGGGCCGATGCCGCGTCTCCGGTTCTGATCCGCTCATTGGCGAACACCGAGCTGCCGACCGCAAGCGCACCGCTCTTGCCGCGCACGTCGTTTTTCACCGCTGCGGCGACCCCGATCTTCGCATCCGCATAGGCGGCCCCCTGACCGGCAAGGGTGAGGGCGGCGATGGCGAGGGAATAAGGCAGGGCGGCGGGACCTGAGGGGGGCATCTGCGAATGACTACCTTTTTACCCGTGGTATCACGGGGTGTGTTTCCGGAACCACGCCCACAGGCTTGGTGTCGCCGAAGGCCTTTCCTGAATAGCCGAGCCCCTGGGTTTACGCTAGACGATGACAGAAATTTGCAACCGAGTGTTGCCTGGAAGTTGGGACGGACGTGGTGACTTGGAAGCGGACTCTCTTTCGGCTCGCCGTCGTGATGGCGGCGCTGGCCGGCACGGTCGCCGCGAACGCGCGTGAACTCGATACGCTTTACGCCCGCGTCCTGCGCGACCCCGCAAATACCGAACTCAATCTGCGATTTGCACGACTTGCCGAAGAGCAGGGCGTGCTGCGCTGGGCGCTGATGGCGTATGAGCGCGTGGTCCTCAACGATCCCAACAACTGGGATGCCAAGGTCGGCCTGATGCGCGTGCGCCGCGCCATGCAGCCGGACTTTACACTGGTCACCGTCGAGCTCGGCACCGGCTACGAATCCAATCCGCTCTATTATCTGCCCGCCAATCAGAACCCTAACACGGGACGCAACGGCAACAACGAGGCCGGCAAGAGCGCCTGGCTCGGCCAGGGCCTTCTCGCTTTGCAGGACGAACGCAAGATCGGCGGTCAGCACTGGCGCACCAACGCGGCCGTGTTCGGACAGGTCAACAGCCGCTATGGCGATCTCAATTACGCCCATGCCGGCGTCGAAAGCGGTCCGGTTTTCGATCTGTGGCCGGGCATGAGCCTCATCAACGCTCTGGGCGGCGCGGTGGGGTATTTCAACGACCGCTTCTATTACGCGGAAGGCTCGGGCAGCGCGACCTTCGAGGGCACCACTGCGGAGGGCATCTTCCACTCGCTGCGCTTCCGCGCCGCTTACCGCTCCTACGACGATTATTTTCCGACCCAGGAAGGCTGGTATTACGACATCCGCGCCCGCGTGGTGATTCCGAAGGCGTTCGGCGACGGCAACCTGGTGGCATTGTCGCCGTGGGTGCTCTGGAGCGACATGTCGGGCACCGTCACCAATACGCTGGTCACCGAAATCCAGCCCGGCGCCTATCGCGAAGTCGGCGGCCGCGTCGAAGTCTATCAGCAGCTCGCATCCTGGATGACGGTCGGCGGCAGTTTCGCCGCCAGCTGGCGCGACTACAGCAATGACTATGTGACCGGCAGCACCACCGAAAAGCGGGAAGATACATTGCTTATTCCCGGTGCGATGGTGCTGTTCCCCGGCCTGCTCTGGCAGGAATGGGACCTGCGGTTCGACTACCGCTACCTGCATAACAATTCCAACGACCCCACCAAGGAATTCCGCGACCACATCATCACGGCGGCCGTCACCAAGCGGTTCGATCCGTTCCGGCCGGCTCCCACGCCGGGCCGCTGAGAGTTGCACAAGCTGGGATTAACCCTCCGTTAACCATCGCCCGTCACCTTCGCCCGGCGGCAATCGCAAGGCGGAGCGATGGCAAAGCGATCCTTTTTACTGGGGCTGATAGCCGGTCTGTCGACGGGCTTCTTCATCACATCCGCCGCCGCCGACCTGAAGCTCTGCAACAAGATGAGCTACGTGGTCGATGTCGCGCTCGCCCTCGAAAAGGGCGCCTCCGCCAATTCACGGGGCTGGTACCGGCTCGATCCCGGCCAGTGCCGCACTGCGATCCAGGGCGCATTGCCCGCGGGCGATCTTTATCTTCATGCACGAACGCCTTCGGTGTACGGGCCCTCGCCGCTGCCGCAGCGCGGCGATACCGAGTTCTGCATCGGCGCCTCCGACTTCTCTTCGTTGAATGCGCGCAACTGCAAGGCCGGTCAGCGCGCGGCCCTGTTCACCGCAGTGAAGCCTGCGCCCTCGGAGGAGTCGGACCAGGATTTCCGCATTACGCTCGCCGAGGAGGCCGGCTATTCGGAGGAACAGGCGCGCGACGCCGGCATCCAGCGCCTTCTCGCCGCAGCAGGCTACGATCCCGGTCCGATCGACGGGATCCGCGGCGACAAGACCGACAACGCACTGCGCCAATTCGCACTCGACAACAAGCTGCCCGTCACCGCCGCGGCGCGCTCCGATTTCTTCTCCGTGCTGATCGACATCGCCCAGAAGCCTGGAAGCGGCTTCAGCTGGTGCAACGACACGCCCTATCCGGTGATGGCGGCGATCGGCATCGAGGATGGCAATACGATCACCACACGCGGCTGGTACCGGGTCGAGACCGGGCGATGCCTTCGGCCGGATTTACCGGCGCAAGCCAAGCGCATCTTCTCATTCGCCGAAGCGGTCGACGCCAGCGGCCAGACCCTGATGAGCGGCGGCAAGCCGATCGCCTGGGGCGGCGGCACCGCACTCTGTACGCGGCCGTCGAAATTCGAGACCTACGACCACAGCGACTGCAGCACGCGCGGCCTCGCCACCAGCGGCTTCGCCGCCATTGAGCTGGGGCAGGGCCCGGCCACGGTGCGATTTAAGTAGCTCTCGCCAAGCCATTCACAGAACGGTGTTGCCGGGCTCCGGCGCAGGCCGCATTCTTCCCTCTCCCCGCCTGCGGGGAGAGGGTGGCGAGCGAATGCGAGCCGGGTGAGGGGCATGCGAGGGCCTGATCGAGCAGCGGTCGAAAAACAGCGTAGGCTCCGCCGCCGGTCGACGGATGCAGAAATGCGCTTGTGGCTTGCACTTCGCGACCGCCGCCTCGGCGGATTCAAATTCGTGAGGCAGCAGACGATTGGCCCCTACATCGCCGATTTCGCGTGCCGCGATCGCAAGCTCATCATCGAGCTTGACGGCGGCCAGCATTCCGAAAACAACCGCGACCGGATACGCGATACGTTCCTGGAGCGCGAAGGCTACAAGGTGCTGCGATTCTGGAACAACGATGCGATGAGCAACCTTGACGGCGTGCTGGAGACAATCCTCTCGGAACTGGAGAAGCGGTGTTGAAGAAGCCCCTCACCCGGATCGCTGACGCTCGCCACCCTCTCCCCGCCAGCGGGGAGAGGGAAATGCTTGGCGCCGCCGTGCAGAGCACCTCTCACCCAAGCGGCGCGCATGTGTCACAAGAAAGGCGCGCCTTCTCGCACGTCACCACCTGGATTTTCGATCTCGACAACACGCTTTATCCGCATCACCTCAATCTCTGGCAGCAGGTCGACGGCCGCATCCGCGATTACATCGCCGAATTTCTCAACATCAGCCATGACGAGGCCTTCCGCCTGCAGAAAGATTATTACCGCCGCTACGGCACCTCGATGCGCGGGCTCATGACCGAACACGGCATGAAGCCGGACGACTTTCTCGATTTCGTCCACCAGATCGATCACTCGCCGCTGGAGCCAAATGCGGCGCTCGGCCTCGCGCTCGAAAAATTGCCGGGCCGCAAGTTGATCCTGACCAACGGCACCCGCAAGCACGCCGACGCGGTGATGCGCAGGCTCGACATCCACGGCCATTTCGAGGACGTGTTCGACATCATCGCAGCCGAACTCGAACCGAAGCCGTCGCAGAAGACGTACGAGCGATTCCTTGAATACCACGACGTCGATCCGGCGCACGCCGCCATGTTCGAGGATCTCGCCCGCAATCTCGCCGTCCCGCACGCCTTCGGTATGACCACAGTGCTGGTAGTGCCGGAAGGGACCCGCGAAGTCTTCCGGGAAGACTGGGAACTGGAGGGCCGCGACGCCGCCCATGTCGACCACGTCACCGACGACCTGTCGGGATTCCTGCAGGCGAAGTGCTGGCGGTAGCTTAGCCGCCGCGCGCTTCCAGCGCCGCATCGCACCGGGCGAGGCGCCGGAAGGCACCCAAAGTGCAAAAAAAATGCCCGCCAGACGGCGGGCATTTTCGCAATCGGACAGGTGAGTCGGCTCAATCGAGGCTCACGCCGCTGGCCTTGATGGTTTCGCCCCATTTGGCGATTTCGCTGTCGAGGAAGCTCTTGAGATAGGCGGTAGAGCGTCGATCCGGCGCAACGAAGGTCGACCCGACCTTGGTGAGCTTCTCGTCAAGCCCCGGCGTCTCGATCAACGAGACCGTGGCCTTCTGCAGCTTGTCGATGACCTCCTGCGGCGTCCCTTTCGGCACGAAGAATCCGCTCCAGAACGGCGCCTCGAGCGTCACGCCCTGTTCGGTCGCGGTTGCAATTTGCGGCAGCAGCACCGAGCGCTCCTTGGTGAGGGCCGCGAGCGGCCTCAGCGTCTGGCTTTCGATCTGCGGCACCGCCGCAGCACCCAGCGCGCAGATGAAGTCGAGGCGGCCTGCGATCGCGTCCTGCACCGCCGGCGCCGAGCCGCGATACGGCACATGCACGGCGTCGATGCCGGCCGCGGCATTGAGCTGCGCGCATCCCAGATGCGACGCTGAGCCGACACCGGCCGAGCCATATTTCAGTGTTCCAGGATTGGCTTTACCATAGGCGACGAACTCCTTCAGGTCCTTGACCGGCAAGTCCTTGCGCACCAGCAGCACGATTGGCTGTTCCGCCACCAGGGCCACCGGCATGAAATCCGCGACCGGATCGTAGGGCAGCTTCTTGTAGAGCGCCTTGCTCATCGCAAAAGTATCGATGCCGCCCATGACGAATTGATAGCCGTCCGGCGTGGCCTTGGAGACGCGGGCGACGCCGATCGTGCCACCGGCACCGCCGACATTCTCGACCACGACCTGCTGGCCCAGCACCTCCGACAGGCGCGCGGCAAAAACGCGGCCCACCACATCGGACGCGCTTCCGGGCGCGAACGGAATGACCAGCGTCACCGGCCGGCTCGGCCAATCCTGCGCGTGCGCGGACGGCGTCCATGTGGCGAGGGAAACAGCGGTCAAGGCAAGAGCGGCCATCGCAACTTGCGGGCAGCGGGACCAAAATTTCATCATAAGCACCTTCTCATGCGCGACACTGAAGACATCGCGGTCCTCAGCAAATTGCGTGCCGTCCCATTGACATGGGACGACCGGTCGCGTCACACAGCGCCGCTCACGACGGGGGAAAGACATGGGTCACGAGAAACTCGCCCAAACCATCGACGATGCCTTCGAGAAGCGCGACGGCATTTCGCCCGCAACCACCGGCCCAATTCGCGAGGCGGTTGAGCAGGCGCTCGACCTGATGGATTCTGGGGCCGCGCGCGTCGCCGAGAAAGGCGCGGACGGCCGCTGGCAGGTCAATCAGTGGCTGAAAAAGGCGGTGCTGCTCTCGTTCCGGCTGAACGACATGAGCGTGATCGCGGGCGGACCCGGCGCGTCCATGTGGTGGGACAAGGTGCCGTCGAAATTCGACGGCTGGACTGCGGACAAATTCAAAGCCGCCGGCTTCCGCGCGGTGCCCAACTGCATCGTGCGCAAATCGGCCTTCATTGCGCCGGGCGTGGTGCTGATGCCGTCCTTCGTCAATCTCGGCGCCTATGTCGATTCCGGGACCATGGTCGACACCTGGGCAACCGTCGGCTCCTGCGCCCAGATCGGGAAAAACTGCCACATTTCCGGCGGCGCCGGGATCGGCGGCGTCCTTGAGCCGCTGCAGGCCGGCCCGGTCATCATCGAGGATAATTGCTTCATCGGCGCGCGCGCCGAAGTCGCCGAGGGCGTGGTGGTGCGCGAGGGCTCGGTCTTGTCGATGGGCGTCTATCTCGGCGCCTCAACCACGATCATCGACCGCGCGACCGGCGAGACCTTCCGCGGCGAGGTACCGCCCTATTCGGTCGTGGTCTCCGGCACCATGCCGGGCAAGCCGCTGCCGAACGGTCAGCCCGGCCCGAACCTCTATTGCGCGGTGATCGTCAAGCGCGTCGACGAGCAGACCCGTTCCAAGACCTCGATCAACGAGTTGCTGCGGGATTGACGATGATCACGGTGCACACGTACCCTCCCCTCGCGGGGACGCGTAAAGCAGGATGACCGCTGACCCCATCGCCATTGCGCAAAACCTGTTGCGCTGTCCATCCGTCACACCCGCGGAAGGTGGCGCACTCAGCTATCTGGAAACAGTGTTGAAGGCTGCGGGTTTCACCACCCACCGCATGACCTTCTCCGAACCCGGCACGCCGGACGTGGAGAATTTCTACGCCCGCATCGGCACCGGATCGCCGCACCTGATGTTCGCCGGCCATACCGACGTGGTGCCGCCCGGCAACGAGGCATCGTGGACGCATCCGCCGTTCGCCGGCGAGATTGCCGACGGCATCCTCTACGGCCGCGGCGCCGTCGACATGAAGGGCGGGATCGCCGCCTGCATCGCCGCCACGCTGGATTATCTCGCCGCCCATGGCGGCAAGCCAAAGGGCTCGATCTCGTTCCTGATCACCGGCGACGAGGAAAGCGTCGCGATCAACGGCACGCCAAAGCTGCTCGACTGGGCGAAGAAGCACGGCGAAACATTCGACCACTGCATTCTCGGCGAGCCGAGCAATCGCGAGAGCCTCGGCGACACCATCAAGATCGGACGGCGCGGCTCGCAAAACGGCACCCTGATCGTGCACGGCAAGCAGGGCCACGTCGCCTACCCGGAGCGGGCCGACAATCCGGTGACCGGCCTCGTCACGCTGATCGCGGCGTTGAAGGGCGAGCCCCTCGACCGTGGTTCGAAGTTGTTCGACCCGTCGAATCTCGAATTCGTCTCGGTCGATGTCGGCAACAAGACCGTCAACCTGATCCCGGCGGAAGCGCGCGCCCGCTTCAACATCCGCTTCAACGATCTGCACAATCAGGAATCCCTGAAGGTGCTGATGGAGCAGCGCGCGATCGCGGCGTCCGGCGGCAAAATCCGGTTCTCGTTCGAATGGGACCCGTCCAACGCCGACGTCTTCGTCGTCGAGCCCGGCCCCTTCACCGATCTTGTGGCCGGCGCGGTTGCTGAAGTCACGGGACGAAAGCCTGTCCTGTCCACCACCGGCGGCACGTCCGACGCACGCTTCATCAAGAATTATTGCCCAGTCGTGGAGTTCGGCCTGGTCGGCCACACCATGCATGCGATCGACGAGCGCGTACCGCTCGCCGACCTTGTGGCGCTCACCGCGATCTACCGCAAAATTCTCGACCGGTATTTCGGCTGAAGCCGGCCTTAATAATCCACCTTGACGAGGTACAGCCCCTCGGCCGGGGCAACCTGTCCGCACAGCGTCCGGTCGCGCGCTTCAAGGATGCGGGCGATGTCGTCCGGCGTCCATTTGCCTTCGCCGACATGAACCAGCGAGCCGACCATCGAACGCACCTGATTGTGCAGGAACGAGCGCGCCGACACGCGCAGATTGACGTTCCAGCCATCGGTCTCGATGTCGATCCGGTCGAGCGTCTTCACCGGAGACTTCGACTGGCACTCGGTCGAACGGAAGGTGGTGAAGTCGTGGTGGCCGATGAGCCGCTTCGCCGCCTCTCGCATCGCCGCGATGTCGAGCGGACGGCCGACCCGCCAGGCCCGCCCGAGATCGAGCGCAAGATCGGGCCTGCGGTTCACCACCCGATAGAGATAATGCCGTTTCGTTGCCGAAAAGCGCGCATTGAAATCGTCGCCCACGGGCTCGGCGGCAAGCACCGCGATCGGCTGCGGCCGCAAATAGAAATTCAGCGCATCGCGCACCGTGCCGCCGTCGTGGTCGCCGCGCAGGTCGCAATGCGCAACCTGTCCGAGCGCATGCACGCCGGCATCGGTGCGTCCCGCCCCCTGGATGGTGACGCGCTGACCGTCGAAGCGCGCGATCGCGTCCTCGATGGCGCCCTGCACGCTCGGCGCGTCGGCCTGGTATTGCCAGCCGCGATACGGCGCACCGTCATATTCGATCAGCAGACGATAGCGCGGCACGTTTGACTCACCTCAACGAAACCCTTGGCGGGCGCGGGAATAGTTTCACTTAACTACACGAGGTGAGCCGATGAAAGCCGAATTCAAGCGCCAGATTATCGCGTTGCTGGAACAGCACCGGATCATGTCGCTCGCCACCAACCGGGCCGACGGCTGGCCGCAGGCCACCATCGTCGGCTATGCCAATGACGGATTGATTATCTACTGTTTCGTCGCCCGTGACGGCCAGAAATTCGAGAATCTGATGCGCGATCCGCGGGTGTCGATCGCCATCGGCAACGACGTGCCGCAGCCGCTGCAAATCCGGGGATTGTCCATGGCCGCGCGCGCCGTGCATGTCGAGGACAAGGGTGAAATCGACCATGCCTATGCGCTGCTGCTGAAGCGCTATCCGGAATACAAGATCATGCCGCAACCCAATCCCGAGGCCGTGCCCTTGATCCGCTTCACGCCGGAGATCGTATCGATTCTCGACTATTCGAAGGGCTTCGGCCATGCCGACCTTGTCCGCGTCAGCGACCGCGACCTTGCCGACGTGATCGAGAGCCGGCGGCATCACTGGGCAGGGCATCCGGTGGAGAGCTTCCAGGCGAAAATGGCCGGGCGGCGCGACTGATACGGGCGACAGCGATGCCACCCGCGCCGGAGGCAGCTGGCGCGGGCGGCCTCGTCGCAGCCCAAGGATAAATTACCGCGTGGCCCGTTCGACCACCACCGGCACGGGGCGGCAGATGGTGTTGCAGACTGGCGAATGCTGCTGTGCACAGGCGATGAGATCGTCCAGCGCCGCGTCCGTGCAATCCGCCTTCACATGCATCTTGATCCGGATTTCCCGGTAGCCAACCGGGACACTGTCATCGAGACCGAGCAGGCCCTGAACGTCGATGTCGCCTTCGAGCTCGGTCGACAATTCGCGGATCGTGATGCCGCGCGCCATGGCATGAACCACGAGGGTCGTGGTCACGCAGCCGGCCAGCGCATGCAGGAGGAACTCCACCGGATTGGCGCCCTCGTTATGCCCAAGCAGCACCGGCGGTTCGCCATTGGTGAATTCGAACGGCTTCGTGCGCGATCTATCTTCGACGCCGGCGCCGTAAAAGCCCTGAATCGTGGAGCGGTTCTCGCCGCCGCTGATCCAGCGGTTTTTCGCGCGAAAGCGGAATTGCGCAAGACCGGGATCGGCCTTCAGCGCGGCGATGGTATCGAGCGCCTGCTGGACCGGCAGGCCATTGAGATAGGTGGTCTTTTCGACAGTTGCGGCGTGAGCTGACATGGGTCGTCTCCTTCGTTGGTTGGCCCTTGCGGATGAGCCGATGGCCGCAAACTAGGGCTGGACAAGCCCGCCGATCAGATCGATTTTGGCCGGAAACGATCCATTCGTGCCAAGATCGGGTGCGCGGGATGGCTGAGCCGAAGCAGCGGGCGGTGGACGCCCTGATCGTTGCCGTGCCGGAGACGGCGGGCCCGGCGCTTTACGGCATGCTCGACGTTCTCTCGGCGACCGGCACGCTCTGGAACGAACTGACCGGCGCGGAAGCCGGCAGCCCGCTGATCCGGCCGCGCATCGTCTCACTTGCGAGGGCGCCGCTTCACTGCGGTAACGGCATTCCGGTGCATCCCGACCTCGCGATCGCGGATGCGCCAAGGCCCGACATTGTGATCGTACCCGAGCTCTGGCTTGCGCCTTCGGACGACATGACGGCGCGCTATCCCGAACTGAAAGAATGGCTGCGACAATGCCATCGGACCGGCAGCCACATCTATTCGGCGTGCTCAGGTTCGGTGCTGCTCGCCGCGAGCGGCCTGCTCGACCGCCGCGAGGCCACCTCGCATTTGGGCTACGAGGATCTGTTCCGCAGGAGCTTTCCGCAGCTGCGGTTCAATCCCGAACCCAATCTCGTCTTCGCCGATCCGGAGGGCCGCATCGTCACCGCCGGCGGCACCTCATCCTGGCACGATCTCGCGATCCATATCGTCGCGCGGCATTGCAGCCCGGGCGAAGCGATGCGCATCGCCAAGGTCTATCTGATGAAGCTGCACAGCGAGGGGCAGCTTCCCTACGCCGCGCTGGTCCGGCGGCAGCCGCATGCCGATTCCGTCGTACGCCGCGCGGAAGAATGGCTTTCGGCGTATTTCCGCGACACCAATGCCGTCTCCGGCGTGGTGACCGCATGCGGCATTCCCGAGCGCAGCCTGAAGCGGCGCTTCAAGACCGCAACCGGCGCGACGCTGATCGGCCATGTCCAGAATTTGCGGATCGAGGAAGCCAAGCGTCTCCTCGAAACCGGCGCGCTTGCGTCCGACGATATCGCGCCGCTGTGCGGCTACGAGAATGCGGCGTTCTTCCGCCGCCTGTTCAAGCGCGCGACCGGACTGACGCCGGGCCAGTACCGGCGCATGTTCCAGCCGGTCACGCGGATGAGCGAAGAGGCCGCAGAACAGCCGGTCAGGTGAGCAGGCTGCCGCGCTCAAGCTTGATCCCGCGCAGGAACTCGTCCGCCTTCATCGGCTTCCCGCCGGCGCGCTGCAATTCCTGAATGCGGATGGCGCCGTCGCCGCAGGCGACGGTGAGATTGTCGTCAAGCAATGTGCCCGGCGCGCCTGCGCCGGATGCAAGCGTCGAGCGCAGCACCTTCACCCGCACCGGCGTCTTCTCGCTTGGCATCTCGAACCAGGCGCCGGGAAACGGCGACAGCCCGCGAATGTGGTTGTGCACCTCCCGCGCCGGCCGCGACCAGTCGATCCGCGTTTCGTTCTTGTCGATCTTCTCCGCGTACGTCACGCCGTCCTCGGGCTGCGGCACAATCTGCAGCGAGCCGCGCTCCAGCGCACCGAGCGCGCGATGCATCAGGTCGCCGCCGATCGCGGCAAGCCGGTCGTGCAGATCGCCCGCGGTCATGTCGGGACCGATGGCGACGCGCTCGATCATTGCCATGCCGCCGGTGTCGAGCCCTTCGTCCATCTTCATGACGGTGACGCCGCTCTCGATGTCCCCCGCCATCACCGCGCGATTGATCGGCGCAGCCCCGCGCCAGCGCGGCAACAGCGAAGCATGCAGGTTGAAGCAGCCGAGCGGCACGGCGTCGAGGACAGGCTTCGGCAGGATCAGGCCATAGGCCACCACCACCGCCGCATCCGCATCGAACGCGGCGAAGTCCGCCTGTGCTTCTTCGGTGCGCAAGGTCTTCGGCGTCATCACTTTGAGGCCGAGCCGCTTGGCCTCGCGCGCGACCGGCGTCTCCTGCAACTCCATGCCGCGCCCGGCCGGCTTCGGCGCCCGCGTATAGACCGCGGCGATCTCGTGGCCCGCGCCAGCAAGTTCAAGCAGCGTCGGGACCGCGAAATCCGGCGTACCCATGAAGATGAGGCGAAGCGGCATGTTTGTTCCGTCACCGCCTGTGCGGAAGCGCCGGAGTCACTCCGCCGCCTGCTTTGCGATCTTGGTGTATTTCTTGATCACGCGGTCGCGCTTCAGCTTCGAGAGATGGTCGATAAAGAGCACGCCATTGAGGTGATCGATCTCGTGCTGGATGCAGGTCGCGAACATGCCGTCGGCCTCGACCTCATGGCTCTTGCCGTCTAGATCGAGATATTTGAGTCGCACCTTCGCCGGCCGCTCGACATCCTCGTAATATTCGGGGATCGAAAGACAGCCCTCTTCATGCACATTGAGCTCTTCGGACGACCAGGTGATCTCCGGATTGATGAAGACGCGCGGATCCTTCTCCTCATCCTTCTTGGCGAGGTCCATGGTCACGAGCCGGAGCGGTTCGCCGATCTGGATCGCGGCCAGCCCGATGCCCGGCGCGTCGTACATGGTCTCCAGCATATCCTCGGCGAGCGCCCGAACGGACGCGTCCACCGTCTCAACCGGCTTGGAGACGAGGCGGAGCCGTTTGTCGGGAATAATGAGGATGTCGCGAAGAGCCATCCGCGCGATGTAATTACTGGCCGCGGCGCGGTCAATTTGGTTTCGGCGCTTTGCAGCCCTTTCGCTCTCCGGCATTCGGGACGGGCGACAGGCAGGCAGGCCTGGCTACAAAATTGTTCTCTTTTTGTTCCAGTGCCCTCGCGAATCGTGGTACAAGGATCGAATGGACAGCCTCGCCCTGATCCGGGACCGGCTCGCCGGCCTCGACCCGCTGCTGGTCGTCGCGGTGATCGCGGCGGTCTGCGCATTCATCCTCGCTGCCATGATCGGCATCACGATCGTGATGATCGCGCGCCGCCGCCGCCGCTTGGAGGAGGCGCAAGAGGCCGACCGGATCGAAGCGGAGCAAAACGAGGCGCGGATGGCTGAACTGCGCCGCCTGCAGGCCGAGACCACCGGGCTCGTGCGCGCCATGGGCGACATGCTGGCGAACCGCCAGTCGCAATTCGAAAAGTCTTTCTCCGAAAGGCTCGATGCCGTCACCCATCGGATCGGCCAGTCGATCCAGCACACCACCCAGCAGACCGGCGAAAATCTCAACCGCCTGAACGAGCGGCTTGCAGTCATCGACGCAGCGCAAAAGAATATCACCAGCCTCGCCTCACAGGTCACCTCGCTGCAGAGCGTACTTTCCAACAAGCAGCAGCGCGGCGCTTTCGGGCAGGGCCGCATGGAGATGATCATCGAGGACGGGCTGCCGAAGGGCGCTTACGAATTCCAGTTCACGCTCTCGAACGGCACGCGGCCGGATTGCGCGATCCATTTCCCGGATCAGCGTCCTCTGATCATCGACGCAAAATTTCCGCTGGAGGCGGTCACGGCCTTCCGCGACGCCAAGTCCGACGAGGAGCGCAGCATCGCCGGCCGCATGCTGCGCCAGAATGTTGCGAAGCACATTGCAGACATTGCCGGCAAATACCTCATTCCTGGCGAGACCCAGGAACTTGCCTTGATGTTCGTGCCCTCGGAGTCGGTCTATGCCGAGTTGCACGATCAATTTGACGATCTGATCCAGCGCGCGTTCCGTTCGCGCGTGGTGATCGTATCCCCTTCCCTGCTCATGCTGGCGGTGCAGGTGATCCAGCAGATCCACCGCGATGCCCGCATGCGCGAGGCCGCCGACAAGATTCACGCCGAGGTCGGGCATTTCATGGACGACCTCAAGCGGCTGCGCGAGCGCGTGCGCAAGCTCGAGGCGCATTTCGGCCAGGCAACCGACGACATCAAGCAGATCGTGATCTCGACCGACAAGCTGGAACGGCGCGGCAACCGCATCCGCGAGGTCGAGTTCGACGGCGACAGCGACGACCAGAGCAATGTGGTGATCCCGGCCCCGGTCGGCGCCCGGCGGGTCGCTGCGGAATAGTGCCGGTTTCTGCGCCGCTGCCCCGGCACCGGCTCTCCCCGGCCTTGCCGCCAACGGCCTCGCGGCAAGCGTGACCGATTAACCATAGGCTGGCTTCCATCGCCCTGACGGCACCTGGGTACGGCGTCTCAGGCTGGCGAAGGCGCGCAGCCTCAGGTAGCTTAGCGGACTTGGTTAATGCTTGGTTAAAGCGTTTGGGGTCGCTGCATCGTGCCGAGGGGGATTTTCGTTTTTGCCGCGCTGGCAGCGGCGCTGACGTGCGCGGGTTGCGTCACCCGCCCCGCGCAGGGCGTCCTTACCCCGACCACCCAAAATGTCGAAGGAACGTCTCGCGTCCCAATACTCGTCGCGACCACGCGCAAGAAGGCGCTTGAAGATCCCGGCGCCATGTTCGGCGGCGAGCGCGCCGACGCGCTCTCCTATGCCGCCATCACCGTCTCGGTCCCCCCGGACCGCAAGATCGGCCATGTGCAATGGCCGGCCGCCCTGCCCGGCGATCCGAAGCGCGACTTCGTGACGGTGTCGGCCGATTACATCGACCAGCGCGCTTTCGCCGCCTCGGTCGTGGACACCGCGCGCAGGACCAAGCACCCGCGCGTTCTGATCTTCGTCCATGGCTTCAACAACCGCTTCGACGACGCGGTCTATCGCTTCGCCCAGATCGTCCACGATTCCAAGGCCGAAGCGGTCCCGATCCTGTTCACCTGGCCCTCGCGGGGCAATGTCGAACTGAAATCCTATACCTATGACCGCGAGAGCGCGAATTATTCGCGCGATGCGCTGGAAGGGCTGATCGACCAGCTCGCTGCCTCTCCGCACATTAAGGAAATCCATCTGCTGGCGCATTCAATGGGAAGCCATGTGACGCTGGAAGCGCTGCGCGGCCGTGCCATGCGCCGAGCGCCCGGCAATGACAAAATCAAGCAGGCGATGCTGGTCGCGCCTGACGTGGATATCGACGTGTTCAGAACGACGCTCCGGCGCATGGGTCCGAACCGGCCCAAGATGCTGCTCTTCGCCTCGCAGGACGACGCCGCACTGGGAATCTCGAAACAGATCTGGGGTGGTGTCGCCCGCCTTGGCGAAGTCGGCGCAACGGAGCCCTATCGCACCGAATTCGAGCGCGAACGCATTGCCGTTTACGACCTTACGCCGCTGCGGAGCAAGGGCGGCTCGGCGCATAGCCGCGCCTTCGACGACATCGGCGACGTGATGGAGCTGGTCCGCGAACGCAATATGCAGGAGCGGGGCACGCAGGTCGCGCGCGGCCAGTCCCCGGCCGCGCCGCCTCCGCAGACCGAGACCGCGGCGCTTCGGGATTGAGGCGATTTTCCGGCCCTTCTGGTTCGCGGCACTGGGGACGCGACAATTCCGCGCCGTCGCAATAGACTCCGCGTTACATGACCACCCTCGAATCACCGGCCGCCAAAATCTCCTGGTCCGACGCGATCGCGGTCTATTTCAAACCGCGCGTGCTGATTGTCATCCTGCTCGGCTTCTCGTCCGGCCTGCCGCTGGCCTTGTCCGGCGCAACACTCGCGATCTGGATGACCGAGAGCGGCGTGAACCTGCGCACCATCGGGCTCTATGCGCTGGTCGGCCTGCCTTACACCCTGAAATTCCTGTGGGCGCCGCTGGTCGACGCGCTCGATATCCCGATCCTGTCGCGCGCGCTCGGACGGCGGCGCGGCTGGCTGGTCTTCACGCAGTTCCTCCTCGCCGCCGCGATTCTGTTTCTCGCCATGCAGGATCCGAGCGTGTCGCTCTGGCCGGTCGCGCTCGGTGCGGTGATGGTGGCGGGCGCGTCGGCGACTCAGGACATCGTGATCGACGCCTTCCGCGTTGAGAGTCTGGAGACCAGCGAACAGGCTGCGGGCATGGCCGGCTATGTCGCAGCCTATCGCATCGGCATGCTGGCCTCCGGTGCGGGCGTCATCGCACTGACCGCCTGGCTCGAACATATCGGCGTCGCGCGCGAAACGGTGTGGATGTGGGGCTATGTTGCGGCAGCGGCGCTGGTCGGGGTCGGCCTGTTCGCCTCGGTGATGGCGACCGAACCCGCAGCCCCGGCCGATGTCGTCGACAAGACGCGCGATCCGTTCTCCCGCGTGGCCCTCACCGCCTTCGGCGCCTTCAAGGAATTTCTCACGCGGCCGGAAGCCATCGTCATCCTGCTCTTCGTCGTGCTGTTCAAGTTCTGCGACGCATTCGCCGGCGTGCTCACAGGCCCGTTCGTGATCGATGTCGGTTTCGACAAGGCGACGTACGCGGGCATCGTGAAGGGCGTCGGCCTCGCAGCGGCCCTGATCGGCGGTTTTGCCGGCGGCGCGGTTGCGCGCGCGCTGCCGCTCTCAACGAGCCTGTGGGTCGGCGGCATCCTCCAGGCCATGTCGAATCTGTCCTTTGCGTGGCTCGCATTGATCGGGCCGAATGTGCCGGCGCTGACCGCGGTCATCATCGTGGAGAATTTTACCGGCGCCATCGGCACGGTGATTTTCGTCGCTTACCTTTCCGCGCTGTGCGGCGTGCGCGCACATACCGCGACACAATTCGCGCTGCTGACCGCTCTGGCCGCAGTCGGCCGAACGACGCTGTCGTCCGGCGGCGGTTTTGTCGCCGAGTCCACGGGTTGGGTCTGGTTTTTCGTGATCAGCGCCATGGTTGCGATCCCGAGCCTGATATTGCTGGCCTGGCTGCAGGTGCGCGGCCATTTCCGCGAGTTGGACAAACGGCACGAATCAGCATCCTGATCGCGGGCACAGCGCCCAAGCGATACCGGAGCTGATATGATGTTCTCGAGCTGGATTGAAACCGTTGGCTCCGCGCTCGATCTCCTCGGGGTCGCGCTGATCGCGATCGGTCTCGGCATCTCTTTCGTGCGCTATGCCGGAATCGCCTTCGCGCCGCCTGCGGGAGCCGAGCCCTATCGCCAGCTCCGGCAGGACATCGGCCGCGCCATTCTGCTGGGCCTCGAAGTGCTGGTCGCCGCCGACATCATCCGCACCGTCGCCGTGACGCCGACGCTGGAAAGCGTCGCGGTGCTTGGCGCGATCGTCGCGATCCGCACTTTCCTGTCGATGAGCCTTCAGGTCGAGGTCGAGGGACGATTTCCGTGGCAGCGCGAACGCGCGCCGCAGCAAGGGGCATCGCCCGGCGCGTAATACCTCCCGACTTCGATTGCGCACAGTCCTGAAAACACCAGGACCGCATTGTCATCACGGCGTCACGATTGCACCGTGAGGTTGTGGCGGGAGACCTCCCATGCCAACCGGATATATGACGCGGGAAACCAGCGGCGGCACCACGATCAAGCTGCATCGTGGCGAGCGCAAATGCCTGATTGGGCTCGATCTCGATGCTTCGAATGCAACAAGCGATTTCGTCGGCTTCGCGCTGGAATTCCGTGAGCCCGGATCGAACACTTGGAAACGGGTCTGGAACAGGCTGCGCTTCTCCTATGAGGGACTGACCGAGGAGCAGAAGAAGGCCGGCGCACCGTCAACCGAAGCGCCCATCCAGAAATTCCGGTGGGTCCATTTCCCATTCGAACCCCGCGACGGCGAGTATCGCTATCGCGTAACGCCGATGTACATGCGTAGCGACGGATCACTGGTGCGCGGCGCCCGCGCCGAAGCCGCGATCGATCTCCGTCACCAAACGATTGCCGGCGTGCTCGACGTCGGCTTCACACGAGGCTACGCATCGTCTCAGGCCTATGCCAATGCCGAGCGCTTCCCCTGCCAGGAACGGATCGTGCCGCCCCCCGGCAGTGCCGCGCCCGCCGACCTCAACCACGATATGTCCTCCTGCGGCAACGAATATAGCTGGCTCGGCTTTGAAAGCCGCGCCACTATTTATGCGCTGCTCGACGACGCGATTGCCGACCCGTCCGTCAGCGTCGATGCGCTGCTTTACGAATTGCGCGAACCGGAAATCGTGCGCAAGCTGGAGCGTCTGGGGACGCGGCTGCGTGCCATTATCGACAACCACGGGTCCCACGGCGAAGAGACGTCGAATGAAAGCATCGCTGCGCGACGCCTGACCGCCGCGGGAGCAGCCATCAAGCGCGGCAAGTTTGCGCGGCAGCAGCACAACAAGGTGCTTGTACTCCGCCGTGACAACGCGCCCTTCAAGGCTCTTGGCGGATCGACCAATTTTACCTTGCGCGGCCTATATGTCCAAAGCAACAACACGATTGTGTTCACCGATGCAAAGACACCGGCGCTTTTTGCGGCGGTTTTCGATCGCTATTTCGCGATCATCGACAGCCGCGGCGCCGCCGGACAGTTCAAGCGCGATCCGCTTTCCCAATCCTGGCACGATTGCAGCGTGCCGGGCGGTCCGGCAGTGAAAATCGCCATTTCGCCGCACGCAGATTCGAGCCTGTCGCTCGACCCTATCGCCGCCGCAATCGAGAGCGCGACCAGTTCGGTGCTCTATGCCGTCGTCTTTCTCAATCAGCTCACCGGACGCGTCCGGGACACGTTGGAGGAATTGGTTCACCGCTCGACATTTTCATACGGCGTCTCGCAGCGAGCGGGCGGCTTGTCGGTATTCAAGCCCGACGGCAGCCGCGGCCTCGTATCGTTCGCCTACCTTGCGCAAAACGCACCCGAGCCGTTCTCAAGCGAATGGTCGAGCCACTCCGGCGGCAACAGCCGCTCGAATGTGCTGCATCACAAATTTGTCGTCACCGACTTCAATACGCCGCAGGCGAAAGTCTTCACGGGCTCGTCCAACATGGCTGCCGGAGGCGAACGCGACAACGGCGACCACCTGATCGAGATCGCGGACAGCCGGGTTGCAACCGCTTACGCCGTGGAGGCGCTCCGGGTTTTCGATCACTTCCATTTTCGTGTAGCGATGCGCGAAGCCGACGCCCGGCGGAAAATTCTGGCGCTGGCAAAGCCGCCGGAGCCCGGTGCGCATCCCTGGTTCAGGGAGGCTTATGTCCCCGGACACATCAAGGAGCGCGACCGGTTGCTGTTCAGCGCCTGAATGCGCAGTCTTTTTGCGCTACATGGCCGTCCGCTGCCGGATCGCCGCCGACAGGGTGCCTTCGTCGAGATAGTCGAGTTCGCCGCCGACGGGCACGCCATGCGCGAGCCGGGTAACCGCGACGCCCGCGCTATGAAGAAGATCGGTGATGTAATGCGCTGTGGTCTGGCCGTCGACCGTGGCATTGAGTGCGAGGATCACTTCTTTCACCGCCGGGTCGTGCGCGCGTGTCACCAGCGCATCGATGGTGAGATCCTGCGGACCGACGCCGTCGAGCGGCGACAATGTGCCCCCAAGCACGTGATAGCGCGCATTCACCGCGCCCGCGCGCTCGAGCGCCCAGAGGTCGGCGACATCGGCGACCACCACGATCACCGCCGGGTCGCGCTTCACATCGGTGCAGACGGTGCAGGGATTTTGCGAATCGATATTGCCGCAGGTTCCGCACACAGAGATGCGCTCCTGGGCGACCGCAAGCGCATCGGTCAGGGGCGCCATGAGCTGCTCGCGCTTCTTGATCAGATGCAAGGCGGCGCGCCGGGCCGACCGCGGCCCAAGCCCCGGCAGCCGCGCCAGAAGCTGGATCAGGCGCTCGATTTCGGGTCCGGCAACGGCTTTGGGCATGTGATTCTCAGATTCTGCCCCCCATATATACGATCGATAGAGCCGGAACACGGTGTCCTGAAATGAGCCCCCTCGCCCGACTTGCCACCCGTGTCGCCTATGGCGCGACCCAGTTGCCCCGCCTCGCCTGGTATGCCGGGCACGGCTACGCCCTGCAGCGCCTCGCCGCCGAAGCGCGTCGCCGCGAGGGCGAGGAGCCGCCCTCTCCGCAACGGCCCGGCGACAACCGCGGGCCCGTCATCAGCGACCGCAGGCTTTATGGCGACATAGCGGAATTGATCGGCCGCGATCTCGCCAATGTCGAGGCCGGCATCTATCCGCTGCCCGCGGACCATGACGGATCGCTGCCGACGCTCGTGCGGCGCTCGCGCCTTTTCTTCAACGATCTGCCCGATGTATACCGGCGGCGCAAGGAGCGGCGGCACGACGAAGTGTTGACCGAGGAGGTTCGCGGCAAGCGGCCGGATTATTACCTGCAGAATTTTCACTACCAGTCGGGCGGCTGGCTGACCGAGGATTCGGCCGACCGCTACGACACCCAGGTGGAGGTGCTTTTCAAGGGTACCGCGAATGCCATGCGGCGCATGGCGCTGCCCGAATTGCACGAGATTTTCAAAGGCCGCGACCAGCGCAGCTTGCGCCTTGCCGATATCGGCTGCGGCACGGGGCGTTTTCTCGATTTCGTCAAGCAGGCCTGGCCGCGGCTGCCGGTTACCGGCATCGATCTGTCGGAGGCCTATATCAAGCATGCACGGCGTCACCTGCGGCGCTGGACCCATGCGCGCGGCATCGTCGGCAAGGCCGAAAGCCTGCCGCTGGCCGATGCGAGCCAGGATGCGGTGACCTCGATCTTCATGATGCACGAATTGCCGCCGAAGGTGCGCCGTGAGATGATCGCCGAATGCGCGCGCGTGCTCAAACCTGGCGGGCGGCTTGTGATCGTGGACTCGCTGCAGCGGCGCGACGTGCCCGACTATGTGGGTCTGCTCGAACGTTTTCCGCAGAATTATCACGAGCCATATTTCGAGAGCTATCTGGACGAGGACTTCGCCGCTATCGCGCAAGGCTTCGGGCTCACCCATATGCGCGACGAACCGGCCTTCGTGTCCAAAGTGATGGTGTTCGATAAGGAAGATTTGTATGTCTAGCCGCGGGTTACCTCTGCCCGCCTGCGGGGAGAGGTCGGTCGCCGGAGGCGACCGGGTGAGGGGCATTCACCGAAAGCAGTTCGCTCAATATGGTCTCCAGAACGCCTTCGGTGTTCTGAAGCACATCGTTGTTCCAGAAGCGGAGCACGCGATAGTTCTGTTGGCGAAGCCATTGGTCGCGCGTCCGGTCATGCTCATTCATCACATGCTGCCCGCGATCAACTTCGACGATGACCCGCCGGTCTCTGCATATGAAGTCGACGACATACCGTCCGATCGGCTCTTGCCTGATGAATTTGAACCCGCCCAGTTGGCGGGAACGCAATCTGTTCCACAACAGCAATTCGGCGCGCGTCGCGTTGTGACCCAGCCTCCGCGCACGCAAGGTTCGACCTCGGTTCGCACCGCGCATAGGCTCACCCCCTCACCCGGCACGCGCAAGTGTGCGCGTGCCGACCTCTCCCCGCAAGCGGGGAGAGGTGAAACGCGTGGCTCACTGGCTTCAATAAGGCACAGCTGACAAGCCGCGCGCATTGTGTCACTCAGGCCCTTCCTGCCGGCCGGGCCCATCATGGACGTCACCTTCAGCGACATTCTGCTCGCGCTCATCTTCACAGCGATTGCGATTGTCTATGCCTCGGTCGGTCAGGCCGGCGCGACCGGCTATATCGCGGTCATGGCGATTGCCGGCCTTGGGCCGGAGGTCATCCGTCCGACTGCGCTGGCTCTCAACATCGTGGTCGCCGCCATCGGCACGATCCGGTTTGCGGCGGCGGGACTTCTGACCTGGCGCACCTGCTATCCCTTCGCGATCCTCGGCGTGCCGTTTGCGTTTATCGGCGGCACCATGAAGCTGCCGGGAATCGTTTACATGCCGGTCGTCGGATTGCTGCTGCTGCTCGCAGCCTGGCAGATGATCCGTCCAAGGCGGACGGCACCGTTGCCCGAAAGCGCACTTGCCGACCCGCCATTGCTGCCGTCGCTCGCCGCGGGCGGCACCATCGGCTTCATCTCCGGGATCACCGGGATCGGCGGCGGGATATTCGTCGCTCCGCTGATCATCTCGCTCGGCTGGGCGACTACCCGGCAGGCGGCTGCGATCTCGGCAAACTTCAACCTTCTGAATTCGGCTGCGGCACTGACCGGCGCCTGGGCGACGCTGCCCGGCCTGCCGCCGCAATTGCCGCTCTGGATACTGGCCGCCGCGATCGGCGGCCTTCTCGGCTCGTGGCTCGCACTCAAGCGCCTGCCGCCGGCGATGTTGCGGATGATTTTGTTCGCGCTGCTCGCGGTGGCCGGGCTGCGGATGCTTTATGCGTGGGCCGGGTTGATGGCAGCAGCCGGATGAAAGCGGGCGGGAACCAATCACCGCACCGGTCCGTTGCTAACGCAACCAGCTTTCATTTCAAAAGCAGAATTAAGAATGCACAAGCGTATCAGCCAATTTCTGCTGGTCGCGTGCGTCGGTCTCGCACCGTTGACAGCCCATGCTGATCGCTCACCAAATCAGGAAGAGCGTGCGAAGATCGAGCAGACGTTACGCGCGCAAGGTTTCACCTCATGGTCGGGGATCGAGCTCGATGACGGGCGGTGGGAAGTCGACGACGCCATCGCGTCTGACGGAAAAAATACGACGTGAAGCTCGATCGCAACTTCAAGATCGTCAGCCGCGATCCGGGCTGAGCGTTGCGGGCACGGGCATCGACGTGATCGAGGGGCTGAGCTCGATCCTCAAACCGGCCCACATACACGAGGGAGCTCGCCTGCGCAGTTTGTGCGGGGCCTGCCGATCGGGGCTCGGCGCAAGCCGGAAACTCTGGCTGCGTCCCGCTGCTCTTCGAGGTTTTCGACCTTGCGTTGCGCCAGCGCGAAGACTTGCTGACGGGCCCATCGGCCCTGTTCGATTTCGCCCGCTGGAAGCGCTTTCCCCAGCGAAAGGCAGAGCTCGGCGGCCGTGACCGGTTGGTGGGCGGCTCGATCCGGCTGGTCTCCTGACCCAAATCGTTCGAAATTGCCGGAAAATGGGCCCGGGACTCTTGAAAATGCGGCGCGCCACCGCCAAAAGGACCGCCACGGAGAGGTGGCCGAGTGGCTGAAGGCGCACGCTTGGAAAGCGTGTATACGGGAAACCGTATCGAGGGTTCGAATCCCTCTCTCTCCGCCAGTCACACCGCGACCAACATTCTCTGCGCCTTCGCCAAGCCTGCTAGAAAGCCCAATAAGGGCGGGCTTTCGCGATAAAACCTCCGCACTGCCCTGGCCCACTCGGAGCCCGAAATTCTCTCTCTTCGTGCGCTTCTCTCCAAACCTCCCGACTTTGCGAATTTAGTACGGTTCTCATAAGCCGTTGATTTTAATAAGTTTTTTGAGCGGATGACCTCCGCGCTTTAAATGATTAATTTGCAGGGGTGAGAGAATCTGAGAGCGAACTCCGGCGTTAATAATGCAGGGCTTTTGCGTAGCTCGGTACAGCCCTGCTCTCTCGCCCTGCGCGACACAGCGCGAACAGGCCATCAATCAGTTCCGGTTCTGCCCCAAATCGTGCAGCGCCGCTTCCGCAGTCAAACTCGGACTCTCCACGAACTCTAGCGGAACGGGCTGCAGGTGTCGTCCCGTGGTCGGATCATAACCGTTGCCAGTTGTAGTGCAGTCCCGCTTTCCAGCAGGAAATACTGCCCCGGAAAGCGCAGGTTGTTCACGCGCTGCCGGTGATCGACACGGCTCCCCCGAACGGCCGGTACACCGCGTCCCAGACCACGGCTTGCGATCCGTCGGACATCCGCACGGGCCGATCGAGATGATCCGCATGGACGAACCAGTGCTGCGGGCTTACGGTGTCGACATCGGCCACCACCGCAAGCGGCATGTCGTCGAGCCAGATATATTCACGCAAGGTCTGGCCGGTGTCGTCCGCCTCGGCGATCAGACGGTCCTGCAAGTCATACACATAATGCGGTCGTCCCGGCCGGCGTCATGTTCTGTGTCACCCGGACTGCCAGCCGCTCCAGCCCGTCATACACGTAGTCAGCTGTCACAGTGGACCCGATCGTCAGCGGAAGGTCGTCGTTTCGAGAAGCTCGCAGACTTTCTCTACCCTCAGTCGCGTCAGGTAAACCCGCGGCGGCACGCCGACGGTCTGCTTGAACATGCGTGTGGAATGAAAAGGCGAGAACCGCGCCTCGGCTGCCAGTTCATCAAGGCTGACGTCCTCCGAAAGCTTCCGCCCTGATAAGCTCCAAACAACGCCGCTCTGCCCATGGGGCAAGGCCGCGCTTTGCCGGCACGAAGGGTGCCCCGCTCAATCGCTACAATTCAGCCATGATCTCGCAGCCGGCGGCTCGCGCCCGCCGCGGTTCAACGGTTCGCTGAACCGATCGCCGAGCCTGTCGATCAAGCCGGCGCGCGGCAGGAAGAACAAACAAACCTGCAAGATCGTCTCCGGCGTGCCGGTGCGTTGGCTTGGGCAGGCTCGGCGAACCAGCTCGAGTCGGATCCGGCAGGTCTCGCGATCGCCGACGAACGCGACGAACTCCGCTTTCACGGGGACGTTGGCGTCAATCAGTTCCGCGAACGAAACGCTGCTGCTTTTCGATTTCCGCGATATTGGCCGGCCGCTCGAAGACCGGGGCGCCGCTGTCACCGGGCTGCTTGAGCCGGCCCAGCGCGCGGAACCAGTCCTCCAGGCCCGGAGGACTGATGATCCAGAGCAGACGCATCTGACCCGTGCCGGTATTGACCACCTTGTGCTGCACGCCCCGCCCGATCAGAATCATACTTTCCTCGGCAATCTCATGCCGGTCCTCTCCGATCTCGGCATAGCCCTCGCCGCGATAGCAAAACAGGATTTCGTGCTGGCGCTCATGCGCGTGGCGGCGGATATGCGCGCCGGGCTCGAGAATCTGAAGGCCGGTGGAGAAATTGTCGAACGGCGAGTTGTAGGGATTGATCTTGTTGACGATGTATCCGGTCGATGGCTTCGGCTGCCAGATCGATTCTCCGTCCTCCGGGCCCAATACGAGTGTGATGCCCTGCTCGAAATCGCTCATCGGTCCGTCTCCGCCCAAAAATCAGAAAGGGCCTTGTTGTAGTCGCTGGTGCGTGTCTTCGGAAAGAAATGACCGCCGCCATGGCATCGCTTGAAACTAGCGCCGGGGATCGCCGCAGCTACGGCTTGCGAATGATAGAGTGGGACGATGTAATCGTCGTCCGCGGCAAGGACGAGCGTGCGCGCGGCGATCCGTGGAGCAATCGCGGTCCCGTCATAGGCAAGCAATGCGTCGATGCGCGCTGCAATCACGTCGCGCTCCTCGGCTTTCATCTGCCGCGCGGCGTGGCTGGCGGTCTGCGGGGAGGAGCCCGCCAAGAGATCGCCCAGCATTTGGTAGGCATCGCCTCCGATCTCCGCGAGGACTTGCTTGCGCAAAGCGAACTGATTGCGGAAGCGGCGATCCGGGGCGAGCCAGGTGCCTCCGAGCGTAAGCGTCCGAACGCGCTCCGGATGGGTCACCGCAAAGAGCTGCGCGATGATGCCACCGGTCGAATGACCGACAACATGTGCGTGGTTCGCGTTGGCATGGTCGAGAAGTGCGAGAACATCGTCCGACCATTGCGCAACCGAATACGGATACGCGCCTTCGCTCCGTCCGACCCCTCGATGATCGAAAGTCATGACCCGAAACGACGGGCTGAATGCCTCCACCTGCGCAGCCCAGAACGCCGCGGTGCCACCAAGTCCGGATATGAAAAGAACCGGCTCACCCTGCCCCGCCACGTCGTAGGCGATGCGGCCTCCTGACACCTCGACGGTCGGCATGTCAGCCTGCGAGATCGAGCCGCGACGTTGTCGGCATCTCGGCGGTGGTCTGGCAATTTGCCTCCTGCGTGCCGTAGGTCGCCATGAAATCCTCGGCAATGGAATGGAACTCATCCCACGGTGTGTTCAGGAAGTTATAGTTTCGGACAGCAAAGGCCGGGCCGACGAACAGCTTCTCATAGGACATCGCGCGGCTAGCATGGTCCGAACCGATCAGGTCCCAGGCCAGCTTGAACAATTTCATCCGGTCGGCGGCTTCGAACGGCCCCGCGGTCCACAAGGTTTCGAACGTATCCTTCAACTCGGGATCGTCGATTACATCAATCGAAGCCGGAAACTGGAACTGCCCGCCCCCCATCAGTTCGCGCACGATATCCATGACCGGTGAATGGTTCTCCATCGCCCAGTGGATCGCCGCATACATGTAACGGCGGTTAAAGAGTGCATAGCCGTGATCGACCTGGAGAAAGGCCTCGATCTGCCCGTCGATCATGGCATTGAAGCCCGCCTCCATCGCTGAGAGCCGCGCCAACGTCTCGCGCACCGCCGGGATGTCCCGCGCGCCCGTCGCCCTGGTGACGAGGCTCGCCACACCGAGGACGAACCGCAGCTTCGATCCGAAGCGGACATTGCATTGATGGTTTGCCATCACATGCGACGGCGTCTGAACATAGATATTGCGCGACAATATAGCGTTGTCGTGAACGATCACCTTCTCCCAGGGGACCTTCACATCCTTGAATACCAGCATGCAGTCGGATTCGTCGAAATGCGCGGTCAACGGCGCGTCGAAAACCCTGTCACCCTCACGGTTGAAAGGTTTGCGCGACCATAGCGACAGGCCCGGGAGATTAAGCGGGATCACGCACGTTATCGCTTCCTTTTTCTGGTCGGGCGCAAGTGGCATCACATTGCCGATCAGCACTTCGTGAGCATAGGCGGAGCCGCTCGCCAGCATCTTCATGCCGTTCAGCGTAACGCCCTTGTCGTCCTCGCCGGTGACTCGAAGGGCCGGCTGCGCCAGGCCCTGCGAGGCGTAATATTCCTTATTCCGGGCCGATTGGGGCGGCACGATTGCATAGGTCGCGAAAATGTCGTCGCGCCGCATATGATCGTAGATACCGAGAAGATTGGTCTTGTTGCCGCCGGGTTCGCTGTCAAACACTTCCGGCTTCATGGTCAGCCCGGTGATGTTGCCGCCGATCGCGTCCGGCGTTCGCCCGAGCAGGCCAAAACAGAAATTGGCGATCTTGCGATGTGCGCGGCTCCGCCGGCGCAGGTCCTCCTGGCTGCGGGGTTGCAGATAATAGATCGGGTAGCGCTCGCCGTTTTCCTCATACGACATGAGGTCCCGGTTGGCGCATTTCATGTCGTAAAGCGCTGCATAGGTGCGCGCGCCGCTGCGGAAGGCCGGATGAGTGACCTGGTTTTCGACTCGCTCGCTGCCGATATAGATGACGCGGCCGTCCTGGATACTTTCGAGATATTCCTTTCCGGTCATCAACATGGGCGGACTTCACTCCTCTCGAATGCATAAATTCTAGCGAAACCGCGACCGCGCTCCAGCGAAAAAGCCGCATGGCCCGAGCTCGATCCGGCATGGACTGAAATTTCACCGCAAGCCGAACGCAGCGCGTATAAGTCGCGCATGACCGCACCAGCACTACTTTGGAAACTCGCCGACGATCTGATCGCCGAACGCACAACCGCGCAGGCGCTGATTGAGGATTGTCTCGGAAAGATAACGGATCCGGCAGGCGAAGGCGGGCGGACGTTCCTGAAAATACATGCCGAAACAGCGCGCGCGGCCGCCGCCGCGATCGATCGGCAACGCAAGGCCTGTACCACGCTGCCGCATTTTGCGGGAATCCCGGTTTCGGTGAAGGACCTGTTCGATATCGCCGGCGACGTGACCCGTGGCGGTTCCACCTTGCTCAACGACGCGCCGCCCGCTGCCGCCGATTCCCCGGCAGTCGCGCGACTGCGCGCGGCAGGCTTCGTGATCGTCGGGCGGACCAACATGACCGAGTTTGCCTATTCAGGTCTGGGTCTCAATCCGCATTACGGCACGCCGCGCAACCCCTATGACCGCGCCACCGGCCGCATTCCGGGCGGCTCGTCCTCCGGCGCCGCGATTTCCGTGACCGACGGCATGGCCTGTGCGGGGCTTGGCACGGATACAGGCGGCTCGTGCCGGATTCCGGCGGCCTATTGCGGCATCACCGGCTGGAAGCCGACAGCCTCGCGCGTGCCGCTGGACGGCGTTCTGCCCCTCTCCTTTTCGCTCGACTCGGTGGGATGTCTCGCAGCCTCGGTCGACGACTGCGCGGTCATCGATGCGGTGGTGGCGGGCGAGGAGGCGCGCGAGCCGATTGCTCCTGCGCACCTGCCGGGCCTTCGGTTTGCGGCGCCACAGACCCTGGTGCTCGACGGCATCGACGGTGTCGTCGGCAAAACGCACGACCGCGCATTGGGCAGGCTCATGCAGGCGGGTGTCGCGATCGATACCATTCCGCTCGCCGAATTGAACGAGATCGGAACGCTGAACAGCAAGGGCGGATTTCCCGCGGCAGAGGCCTATGCCTGGCACCGGAAATATCTGGAAGCCCGGCGTGAAGACTACGACCCGCGTGTCAGCGTCCGGATCCTGCGCGGCACCGAGCAGAGTGCGGCCGACTACATCGATCTGATGAAGGGCCGCGCCGATCTGATCGCGCGCGTCACCGCAACCCTTCGCGACTACGATGCGATGGTAATGCCGACGGTGCCGATCATCGCACCCAAGATCGCAGAACTCGAGAGCGACGAAGCCTACGCGAAGCTCAATATCCTGTCGCTGCGTAATCCGACAGCGGCGAATTTCCTCGACCTCTGCGCAATCTCACTTCCCGTGCACCGCCCCGGCGACGCACCGGTCGGCTTGATGCTGATCGGCAAACGCGGTGGCGATGTACGGCTGCTCCAGATTGCAAAGGCCGTGGAACAGCTTTTCTGATCACGCCGCCAGCGGCTCGATCTTGCGCTCGCTTTCGCCGGGGTCGGGCCGAAAGCCCGATGCCTCCCAGCTCGGGCGCGCCTTCATCCGCTCCATGAATTTTCCGATATGCGGAAAGCGCTGGTAGATGTCCGCAATCCCGATAATCGGGAACATGTCGACGCGCGGCGCGAGCGCGATATCGGCGAGTGTGAACTGCTCACCGCACAGCCAAGGCCGACCGTCCGCAAGCTGCTGCTCCATGGATTCCATCTTCTCCAGCAACAGCAGGTGGCGCTCGGCAAGCAACTCGTCATCGCGCGGGGTGAGAAGCACTCTGGTGGCGAAGCGGATATAAGCCTCGTTCTTGGTCCGCTTGCTGATCTCCTCGCGCAGCTTTTCCGGCGTGATGCCCGTGCTCTGCAGCCGCTCCTTTCCGAGCGTCTCATAGGCGCAGTCGCGAAACGGCTTCGCGAAATCGTTTTCGAACGCAAACCACATGCGCATGCGCGCCTGCCCGTACGCATCCTTCGGCACCAGCGGCGGGTTCGGAAAGACCGCATCGATATATTCATTGATGACGTTCGACTCGTAGAGCGTCTTGCCGTCATGAACCAGCGCCGGAACGAGGCCGGTCGGGTTGATCTTCAGAAAGTCCGGGTTCTTCTGGTCCATCAGCCCGAGATTGAGCCACTTCACCGTGAAAGGCAGCCCCTTCTCGAGAAGGCAGATGCGTACCCTGCGCGGCGAAGGCACGCCGGCAGCGTCATACAGAACGATCTCGTTCATCGCATTTCTCCGATCCAAAACGTCACTCGGCGGCGATCCGGGTGACATCGTTGTGATCGTAGCTCGCCATCAGACTCTCCACGATCCTGTTAAATCCCGCCCAATCAGTTTCGCGGAAGGAATGATTGCGCACGATGAAAGACGCGCCCGCATAGAACTTTTCATATTGCTGATGTCTGCCCGCGAACTCCGAACCCACCATGTCCCATGCGAGTTTGAACAGCTTCATGCGAGTGATCGCGTCGGTCTGTGGCGTCTGCCAATAGGTCTGGAACTGCCGCGCGAGACCCGCATCCTTCATCACCGAAATATTTGCCGGCATCTGAAATACGCCGCCGCCGCAGAGCGTCCGCAACTCGTCGATGAAGCGCGAATAATTCTGCGTGCACCACTCCAGCGCGGCATACATCATGCGGCGGTTGAAGCAGACATATCCGTTGCCCGGCCAGTCCTCGAAGGCATTCACCTGACCGTTCACCATGCCGGCGATCATCGCCTCGTTCGCAGACATCATGCCGAGGGTCTCGCGCACCGCCGGCACCTGATCGGCCCCGGTCGCGCCGGCAATCTTGTTGCAGAGCCCGACCAGCAATTGCATCTTCGACCAGTAGCGCACATTGGACTGATGATTGCCGAACGCGTGACTCGGTGTCTTGAAATAGATGTTGCGCGAAAGCAACGCGTCGTCGTGTATGAACACGCGCTCCCACGGCACCTTCACCTCGTCGCAAAGCAGCATCGAATCGGATTCGTCGTACTTGTAGGAGAGCGGCGAGTCGAACTGCGACGTGCAATTCATTTCCATCGGTTGGCGCGACCAGAGTTGCAGCCCCGGCGCGTTACACGGAATGGAACACGTGATCGCCTGTTTCTTCTGGTCCGGCGCGAGCGGAAGCACGTTGCCGATCCAGATGTCGTTGGCAAATACGGCACCCGTGGCAAGCATCTTCATTCCGGATATCACGACGCCGTCGTCTTCCTCACGCACGACTTGCAAAGTCGGAATCGGAAGATTCTGCTTCTCGTAGAACTCCGGATTGCGTGCGGCCTGCGGCGGCAACACCGCGTAGACGGTGTAGAGATCATTGTCGCGAGCGTATCGATAATAGTTCAGGAGATTGCTGGCATTCGCAAATGGCTCGATCAGCTCGTCCGGTTTCATCGCCATGCCGGTCACAAAAGACGCCACATGATCGGGCGAACGACCGAACATTCCATAGGTGAAGTCGGCGATGCGCTTGTGCGCCACCATGCGGCGCTGCAAATCCTGGCGCGACTTTGCGCGCAAGTAATAGATCGAATGGCGCCCGCCATCCTCCTCGTAGGTCATTTCCGATCGGTTCGCCGGGTCTGCCTTCATGTCGTAGAGGGCCGCGACCGTCTGCGCGGCATTGCGGAAAGCAGGATGACGCGTCACGTCGTCGACTTTTTCGGATCCGATATAAACGACCCGGCCGTCGCACAGGGATTCCAGATGCTCTTTTCCGGTCCTCAGCATGTCTACCTCCGGTTCAACGCACAGCCCGGCGCCCGCCGGGCCGCTCCTCGCGCTCGATCCCATCGAGAGCAAGTGCGGTGTTCTTCATGAATTTCTGATTGAATCGCACGATGGTGCGGAATTCTTCAGCCGTGACACCCTGAAAAAGAATGTCGTTGACGCTGCGGATGAACGCGAAGGCAGACAGCAGCCGGCTCTTGCCCTGCCGCGTCAGAGAAATCAGCACACCACGTTTATCTTTCGGGTTCGCGCTCTTTCGCACATAGCCCTTGGCCGCGAGCTTGCGCACCTCACCGGTCACGTGCGGCCCGGTGACCTCCAGGAAATCGGCCAGCGCGCCGATTGCGATGCCGGTATCGCCCTGCAAACGCAGCAAAGCCATCATCATGGTATATTGCGCACCGGTGACGCCAACCTTCCTTGCAAACGACTTGCGAATTTCGACGAGCCGACCCTCATTCAGGATCATGCGATGGATCAGGCGGCGGAACTCGTAGTCGCTGCCTTCGATCAGCACGGCAGGGAGCGACACGCTGAGCGGAAACGACTCCCGCGATCTGGCTCGCGCGCCCCGGCGAAACGGGGTTGCAACATTGATGTTCATCATCATAATAATGATGATACCTAAGTTTCTTAACTGTCAATAGCCGTATTTTCGGGGTTTTTTTGATGATGGACAAGGACGGTGATATTTCACAGAGCGCGTCACAGGAGGCGATTGCAGTCTACAAGCGGCAGAATATCGGTAACCCCTCCGGCTTTGGCAGCGCCCCCGCTTTGCTGATTGTCGATTTCGTGAACGGCTTCAATGATCCCGCCCTTTTCGGGGGCGGCAATATCGCGCAGGCGATTGAAAGGACCAAGGCGCTGCTCGCTACCGCGCGACACGCGGGCATTCCGGTGGTGTTCACGCGCATCGTCTATGCCGACGACGGTAGCGACGCTTCGGTCTTTACACGCAAGATGCCAGGGCTGCTCGCCCTGACCGAGACCGCCCCCGCCGCACAGATCGTGGACGCGCTCGCGCCCTTGGCGGGCGAGTATATCATTCGCAAGACCCAGCCTTCCGCCTTCTTCGGCACCGGCCTGGTCGGCTGGCTGGCCCAGAAGCGCGTCGATACGGTTCTCGTCACCGGCTGCACCACAAGCGGCTGCGTGCGCGCGAGCGTGATCGATTCGATGAGTCATAATTTCAGGACCGTCGTCGTCACCGACTGCGTGGGCGACCGCGCCATCGCACCGCACGACGCCAATCTGTTCGACATGGGACAGAAATATGCGGACCTGATGACCGGCGACGAGGTCGTCGCGAGGCTTCAGTCCGTGTCGCTTGCAAAGGTGAGGTGAAATGGTCGATTCCCTGGGCTTCCGAAAGAAATTCGCGGTCGTGGCGCCCTCCACCAACACAAGCGTACAACCGGAATTCGACGCCATGGCGCCGCGCGGCGTCACCAACCATTTCGGCCGGGTTCATATCCCGAACGACCCGATCCGAAATGACGACGACTTCAATCAGCTGATCCAGAATATCCGCAGGGAGCTCCTGCGCGCGATCGATCGCTGCATGACCTGCGAGCCGGACTATCTGGTGATGGGCATGTCATCGGAGACCTTTTGGGACGGCCTTGACGGTGCGATGAAGCTGAAGGAGCGGATCGAAAGCCATGCGGGCGTCAAATGCGCGATGGGTTCGGACGCTTCCCAGGCAGCGCTCAGGCAATATCCCGGCGTGAAGCGGCTCGGCGTCATAACGCCCTATATGCCGGTCGGAGACGGCCAGGTGCGGCGTTTTCTGACCGATTGCGGCTTCGAGGTGGTACGTTTGAAGGGGCTGAAATGCGCGAGCCCCGTTGCCATCGCGCATGTCACGCCACGAGAGCTTCGCGACGCCATCAACGAGGTCAACGGGCCCGATGTGGATGCAGTGCTGCAGGTCGGGACCAATTTGGCTATGGCACGGCTCGCCGGTATCGCCGAGTTCTGGCTCGACAAGCCGGTCATCGCCATCAATACCGCTACCTATTGGTGGGCCTTGCGGGAGAACGGCATCGACGACAAAAAGGAAGGCTTCGGATCGCTGCTATTGGAGCATTGATCGGAAACCGCCTGTCCACGTCCAGGGTTATTCGCCCGTCGATATTCGGTGCGCCCACAGGTTGAGATCATGAGCGGCAGAAAGCGGTTGATCGTCGGCATCAGCGGAGCATCCGGAGCGATCTATGGCATCCGTCTGCTCGAGCTTCTGAAAGGGTCCGGCATCGAGACACATCTCATCGTCTCGCGGGTTGCACGGATGACCATCGCCTACGAGACCGACAGGTCGGTCGCCGATCTGGAGGCTCTCGCAACCGTCACCTATCCGGAGCAGGACCTGAGCGCTGCCTGTTCGAGCGGATCGTTCAGAACCCTGGGCATGATCGTCGCGCCATGCTCGATCAAGACAATGGGAGAAATCGCGAACGGCACAACCAGCAATCTCGTGTCTCGAGCCGCGGATGTGTGTCTCAAGGAGCGACGCCGCCTGGTGCTAATGTTGCGTGAGACCCCGCTGCATCTCGGCCATATCCGGAGCATGGCCGCGGTGACCGATGCGGGTGCGATCGTGTATCCGCCGGTTCCTGCATTTTACGCGCGTCCGCAATCGATCGAGGACATGGTCGATCACACGCTCGGACGCGTGCTTGACCTTTTCGATATCGACCTTGGCACGGTCCGCCGCTGGAGCGGTATGCTGAAATGATTGCGGGCCGTTCGCCGCTCCTGCCCTCAGATCGTTCGCATGATGTGTTGCCGGGACGATTCGATATGCACCCGCATCGCCGCAACGGCGCCGCTGCTGTCGCGCCGCTCGATCGCATCCATCACGTCGCGATGTTCCTGATGGATGCGGCGCAGCTGAAGATCGTCGTTCAGCGAAATGAACCAGAAGCGCAGCGAACGTTCGTGCAGCATCGTGATCAGGTCGCTGAGCACAGGATTGCGTGCCGACAGCGAGATCTGGTGATGAAAGGCACGGTCCAGATTCATCAGTTCCTCGCGATTGCGGGTCCTGATCGACTGTGCGGACGCATTCAGGGTCGCGCGCATGCGTTCGATATCTTGCGGCGTGGCGCGTTCGGCGGCGAGACCGACGCAATACGGCTCGTTGACCAGGCGCATTTCCAGGATATGCAGCACCTGCTCAAGCGAAATCGGTTGCACCACAACGCCCTTGCGGGGGATGACCTGAACGAGGCCTTCGAGCATCAGGCGATCAAGCGCCTGATGCACCGGCGTGCGACCGATGCGCAACGTGCGGCTGATTCGCGCTTCGTTAAGATAGTCGCCCGGGCGAAATTCGAGGCAATTGATCCGACGCTTGATCTCAAGATAAGCGCGGTCGCGCAGCGACAGGCCGTCCGGCCTGTCGCCTGCCTTCGGTAGAACCGCGCGCCCCGCCATGTCGGTTACGCGTCGTCGTTGTAGAAATGGGTTTCGAGCAGAATACAGCCGGTGTCGGATTTGAACGGCCCGTGATAAACTCCGGGCGGCCGCACCGCATAGGTATAGCCCTCGAACTTCTCGCCGCCCTGCCCGTTCGCGTCATTCCCGACGATCAGATCGCCCGACAGCAGGAAAACTTCTTCCCAGTATTCGTGGACAAACGGCGCCGTCGTATAGGTACCGGGCTGGAAGCGTAGCAGACGGGTGCGGTTGCCCTGCTTGCGCACCTCATCGAGCTCGCCTGCGATGATCTTTTGCTGGATTCCGGCAGGGTATCCCGGCGGCGTGTGCCAACCCTCCGACAAATCGAGCTTATGGAATTCCTGGTGACCCTTGTGAAAGCCCATATCGATCTCCTCAACCTTCATCCGGCAGCGACCGGATCGCATAGGCATGCGTCAATTTCCGACCGAGGACGGGGTCCTCGAGTTCCATTTCAAAAGTCCCGGCACTCGCAATATCGCCATGCACCGTGAGCGTCCCGCAGAACATCGCAGTTGCATCCGGAAGATCGCTCTCGCCGCACCACATGCGGCACAATTCCTGCGGAGGCCGCATCGCCGCTACACTACCCTCCTGATACAGGCGGCGCTTGCCCCGGTCACTGACATAGGAGCGCAACAGCAGCCTGTCCCAATGCGGAGCGACATCGCTGAAGCGCCAGACATCCTTGCTGACCGGTTTTGCGCACATCTGTTTTGACAACGATACGCCGATTGCCTCGGCTTTGCGGTCCGTGTGATCGGAGCCAAGACCGACAAGTATGTTGCCGTCCACATTGTAGAGGACGCACTCAACCTCACCGCTCGAGTGCGTGCCAAGCACTTCGATCTCATCCGAAGTGGTCAGCAGTGCGGCAGCCACGCGATAAAAGATCGGGGTCGTTTTCGGCCGCTTGACGCCGATCGCTTCAAGCTCTCGGATATGCTTTTCCACTGCCTCTGCATTTCGTCCCGTCCAGCCGGCTATTACCAACTGCCGAATGCACCCAAAATTCAGTCTTTCCACGTCCGGCACGCATTTTCTCCCGTGGGAGCAGAGCCGCCGCCACTGGGACGGCGGCCTGCCAGTCCTTTATGACTGTTCGGACTTGAATGTCGCGAGCAGGTTCCATTTTCCGTCCTGCATCTCGATGATGTAGACGTCTTTGATCGCGTCCCCGTTCTTTCCGAAAGAGATCGGACCTTCCAACGCAGGGAAGTTTGTCATCTTCGCAAGCTCGTCACGGATTGCAGTACGTTCGACGGCGATCTTGGCGGGTTCTCCGGTCACGCCGGCCCGCTTCATCGCTTCCGCATACATCAGTACGATATCGTAGGTTGCCGCATCGAACTGGGCCGCGGCGGAGCGGTCGATCCCGGCAGCTTTCGCTCGCCGCAGGAACTCGGCCTCGAACTTCTTGGTGCGATCGTTCAGGTCGGCATAATAGGCGGTCGGGATGACCGTCCCGTTGCCGGCCTCACCCATCAGCTTCGGCAGTTCAGGATCGGCAATCGTCGAACCAGCAACCAGGCGCCCCTTGTGGCCCTGGCGGCGTAGTTCTTTGGCCAGACGTGCAGCCGGCTCCGGTCCCGAGCCGACCCCAATCAGGTCCGTTTTTTGAGCGACAAGTTGCGACACCTGCGGCGCCATGTCGAACGCCTGGGTCTGGAACGTGACACTTCCTTTGACGTCAACCCCGGCATTCTTCATCAACGCCGGCAGCACCTTTTCGCCCATTGTCTTTGAGATGACATCATCGGTTGCGTAAGCGATGGCGCCAGTCGCCATTGGGTAATTCTTTTCCTTCAGCGCCCGCAAGACGCGCGCGAACAGATAGCCTTCGTCAGTCGTGTTGCGGAACCCATAAGAATATGGCTCTGCGAGGTTGGGCGCGGAGGAGGCCATCGACATCGACACGATCCCAGCCCGCTCGGCAGCGGGGAAAACGACCCGTGCCTCGCTTGAACTGAACGGCCCGATGATCGCCATGACCTTGTCGTCATCGGCGAGCTTGCGCACGCCGACAACGGCCTGATCCGGCTTTCCGGCCGTGTCGAAGGAGACGATGCGGAGTTTCTTGCCGTTGATACCGCCCGCCGCGTTGATCTCGTCGACGGCCATTTCGGCCGCGACGAAATTTGTGCGTGAGAACGTCGCGAACGGACCGCCCGACGCGGGAAGATAGCCAAGAAGAAGCTCTTGTGATGCCGCTCCGAATGTCGTCGCGGATAGCCAAGCGCCGGCGACTGTCGCCATTATCATCTTTCTGGTCATGATGCACTCATCCTTTGCTGGTTCACTTCAAACACTTCGATCGCAGTATCCAGACAGGACATTGCCCTGGTCGCCCCTGTCCGAGCCACTCGGCGTCACGCTTGGTCCAAGATAGGCATCAATCAGGGTATGATCGGACAACAGTTTATCGGGCGCGCCCTCGATAACAACGCGCCCAAGTTCCATGACATAGGCATGGTCCGCGAGTTCGAGCGCGCGCTGCGTATTCTGCTCGATGAGCAGGACAGCAATCTCCCGATCGTAGCTCAGAGATGCGATATGCTCGAAAACTTCGCTGGACAGCAGCGGGCTCAAGCCGAGCGAGGGTTCGTCCAGCATCATGAGTTTCGGACCCGCGAGCAGCGCCCGGCCGATCGCGAGCATCTGTTGCTCGCCCCCCGACAGAACCGAAGCGGGATGGTCCCGCCTCGCCTTCAGATTTGGGAAACGGTCGAAGATGTCGTCGATTTCGCGATACACATCCGCCGTGAGACGGCGATTGAACGCGCCCATCAGCAGGTTCTCGCGCACGGTCAAGGTCGTGATGATACGGCGTCCCTCCGGCACAAGAACGAGGCCATTCTTCACCCTTTCGCAGGTCGGCAATGCCGTGATGTCGGCGCCGTTGAACCGCACCTGTCCGGCGGCGACCCGCTCCACACCCAGTATCGCACGCAGCAACGAGGATTTCCCGGCTCCGTTCGCGCCGACTACGGCGACGATCATGCCGGGTTCAAGCGCGAGATTGACGCCGCGCACGGCATGCACCCGGCCGTAGCGGACGTGCAGGTCCTTGACTTCAAGAAGCATGCCTGCGCTTCCTTTCCGCGGCCGCCGCCGTGGTGCTGACAGGCTCACCGAGATAAACGCGCTGAACCTCGCGGTTGTGCCGAATAGATTCAGGTGTGCCTTCGGCTATCTTTTCGCCGAAGCTGATCACGACAACCTCCTCACATAGCGCACCGATAAATTGCATATCGTGCTCGACGACGAGCAGCGTGATCTGAGTATGCCTACAAATATCGTCGAGGTGCGCTTTCAAAGCGGCGGTTTCCGCTTCGTTCAAGCCCGCGGCCGGCTCATCGAGCAAGAGAAGGCGCGGACCGGCCATCAGCGCACGCACAAGTTCAATCCGCTTCTGCACGCCGTAGGGCAGGCTTCCGACCGATGCACGCTCATAGGCATCGAGCCCGGCATGCGCCAGCGCGTCACGCGCCTCTTTGCGCCAGCGATTCCCCGGCCATAGGCTGACCGGCTGCAGTGAACCGCGCCATCCGCCGTAGCGGGAATGCTGGCCAACCATGACGTTCTCGAGTGTGGTCAGGTGCGGCATCAACCGCACATTCTGAAAGTTTCGCGCCAAACCGTAATGCACGCGCCGACGCGACAGGACATGCGTGATGTCATGACCGTCCATCACGATTCGACCGCTATCGACCGGATAGGCTCCGGTGATCAGGTTGAAAACCGTGGTCTTTCCGGCCCCGTTCGGACCGATGAGCGCTGTCTTGGAACCGCGGCGCACATCGAAGGACAGATTGCGTATGACGGCAAGACCGCCGAAACTCTTACTGATATTGTCGACCGTGAGGATGGTATCGCTCATGCGCCACCTTCGCGGTTCTCAGCCAGATTTCTTTGCCCGTGACTTCGCCAGTCGAACAATCGCCGGAGCTGCGCGCCGGTGATCATACCCTGCGGCCGCAATGCCATCAGGACGATGATGCCGGCGGCGAAGATGACATAGCGCCAGTGCTGGCTGGCACGCAGCACTTCCGGCAGCAGGGTGAAGACGGCCGCACCCACAAGTGGCCCAAGAACAGTCTGGGTGCCGCCGAGAAGCACATACAGGACGATCGTGATGCTCAGCGCGATATTGAAGTACTGCGCTTCGATGAAGCTGAAATGGTGCGCGTAAAGCCCGCCACCGATGCCCGCAATGCATGAGCCGACAACAAAGGCGGCGATCTGGAACCCCCGCACCTCGATGCCCATGAGATCGGCGACCCGCTCGTCGTCATGCACCGCCCGCACCGCGAGGCCGAAGCGGGTCGCGAACAGCAGCCAGACAAAAACTACGACCACGAGTGAGAAGATGATCACTACTGGCAAGCGCACAAAGGCCGTGACCGGATAGCCTGCCGCACCACCAATGACTTCGAGATTGAGGATGGTGGCCTGGACCACTTGCCCAAGGGCGAAGGTGGCAAGCGCCAGATAAATGCCGCGGGTCCGCAAGATCGGCACCGCGACGATCAGCGCCACCAGCCCGGCCAGGAGACCGCCGACCGGGATGGCCAGCAGCGGATCCAACTTCAGCACATTGCTCATATAGGCCGATGAATAGGCCCCCAGCGCCGCGAAGCCGGCCATTCCTAGATTCAGTTGGCCCGCCGAAAGCGGCAGGTAGGCGCCATACGCAAACACCACGTTGACGGCAAGCAGGACCAGAATGCCTTCAAGATAACCGCTCATATACCGCTCCGTCCCACCGGGGCCGCACTGAACAATCCGGTCGGCCGCACAAACAGGATCAGCAGCAGAAGTCCGTATACGGCGATGTCCACGAAGTCCGATCCCAGATAGCGGATCGCCATCACCTCGGCGATACCGATGATCAGGCCGCCGGCAATCGAACCCCAGATATTCCCCATGCCGCCGACAATCATGGCGGAGATGCCTTTCAGGCCGACCACCTCACCCATAAACGGATGCACCTGTCGATAATTGAGAGCGAAGATGATGCCGGCCAGAGCCGCGAACAGACCGGCCACGACAAACACGATCGGCACGATGCGGTTGATATCAACACCGAGAATAACTGCGGTATCGGAGTCTTCGGCAATTGTGCGCAGGCCCCGGCCGATCTTGGTTTTCTTCAATAGCAGCGACAGTCCCCAGATCAGCATCACCGAGAAGATCAGGCCGATCAATTGCGGCACGCCGATCACCAGCCCGGCCACACGGATATCGGTCTGGGCAAAACCGACATTCACCGCGCGCATGTCCGAGCCGTAATAGGCCACGGCCAGATGCTCGAACAGCAACAGGAACGCCATCGAACTGACCAGAGGGATGGAGTGCTCCGCACCGCGCATCCATCGCCATGTGAAGCGCTCGACAACAAGCGACGCGGCGGCAACGATGACGAGACCGGCGGCTGCGGCTACCGGCCAGGGCAATCCGGCATTGGTGAGTGCCCAAACGGACATGCCACCAATCATGAAAAGACCGGGAATACTGAAATTCAGGAAATTCAGAACACCGATGCTCAGCGTCAGAGCTACCGCCACCATGGCGTAGATCGAACCAAGCATAATGCCGTTGATAATTTGCTGTTCGAACAAGTCGGTCTCCGCGTCAGAAGATATTCGAGCGTTCGTATTGAACCGGCCAGGCCATATTGCGAGCCTTCAGAATATTGGCTGCATGCAGCGGCCAGTGCGGATTGAACAGGAGCGCGCGACCAAGGATCACGAGGTCAGCACGCTGGTTGGCGATGATTTCCTCGGCCATTTCCGGTGAGGAGATGAGGCCAACTGCCCCGGTCGCAAGACCCACCTCGCGCTTCACCCGCTCCGCGAGCGGTACCTGATAGCCCGGATGAATGGAGATGTTCTGCCGACGATCGTTGCCGCCGCTGCTACAATCGATCAGATCGACGTCGCCGCGCGCCTTCAGCAGCCGGCACAATGCGAGACTTTCGTCCAGGTCCCAGCCCGCGTCGACCCAGTCTGTCAGAGACACACGCACGAACAGCGGAAGATCGCCTGGCCATTCGCGCCGGACGGCATCGATTGTTTCCATCAGGAAGCGCACGCGGTTCTCGAGCGATCCACCATAACGGTCCGTGCGGTGATTGCTGGCCGGCGCAAAAAACTGATGGAACAGGTAGCCGTGCCCGGCATGCAATTCGAGTATCCGGAAGCCCGCCTCGCGGGCGCGGCGCGCGGAGGCGGCGAACATGTCTGTCACCGCCGAGATCATGTCAGCCGACATGGCTTCGGGCTTGGCGAACCCATCCGCATAAGGAATGGCCGAAGGCGCAATGGTTGGCCAGCCGCCCTGCTCCGCCGTCAGTTGCTGCGTTCCCTCCCACGGACGCGACACCGACGCTTTGCGCCCGGCATGACCAATCTGAATGGCCGGTACGGCGCCCTGCGACTCGATAAACGAGGCGATGCGGGCCAGTTGGTCGCGTTGCTCATCGTTCCAGAGGCCAAGGCAATGCCTGGTAATACGGCCGCGCGGCTCGACATGCGTGGCCTCGACGCAAACGATGCCCGCGCCGCCCGTGGCGCGCGCCGCGAGATGCGCAAAGTGCCAATCGTTTGCGAGACCATCGCGCGCAGAGTACTGGCACATCGGCGACAGCATGATTCGATTGCGGGTGGTGACGCTGCGGAACGAATGCGGCCGGAAGAGATGCGGGTTTGGGTCCCGCTGCAATACCCGGCGTGCATTCTCCATGTTCATCAGAAGATCACCTGCCGGCGCATCGCTTCGTGGGTGACCTCGCCCTCGAAGCGCGGAAAGCGCGCGAAGTCCTCGCGCGCCTCGCGTCGCGCGTCGGACCGCAGGGCACGATCGAGGCTCGCGGCGTCGGCAAAGGTCATTTGCGCGAGCATGAACGAACCGCCGGGCTTGACCGGAAACGGATCGCTTGAGGCAACCGGCAGATGCAATGTCAGCGATGCAATTTCGGGAAAGCGGCGCAATATCTTTGCGTGATGCTGCGCATAATACGCGGCAAACTCAGCCGGATCGGACGCTTCTCCCCGATATCGAACGAAGTAGGACACCATCAGCAACATCCAGAAAGACGGGCCAAGGGTGACTTACCTGTGATATTTCACAAGCTTTATTTTGTCGCATTGGCCGGCCCATTAGGACGCGCGCGCTTTGCCCACAGACAAAGACTTTTCAAGCCTCGCTGAGCGGCTGGCTATTCGGCTGCCTCCTGGAGGGCGGCATCTGCCTTAAGTTCATTCATTCGAACGCGCTGCATCGCCTTGCGCGACCCGGCGACAATCGCTGTAACGGCCGCAGACACGGCCTCGAACGAGGCCCGATCCAGCTCGCCGAAAAACGCATCGTTGATCGCGCAGATCTCCGCCGCGTTCGCCTCCAGTGCTGCCATGCCGGCCGGCGTCACGTTCAGGATGACGCCGCGCCCGTCTTCCGGGTTCGGCCGCTTTTCGACAAGTCCCGCCTGCGCCAGCCGTCGCGTTTCGGTTGCGACGAAGGCGCTGGAAACATGCAGCAGCCGTGCAAGCGCCCCGACGCCGACGCCACCCTTTGCTTGCTGCTGCGCAATGGACATCAGAAGGCTGTATTGCGGGCCGGTCAGCATCATGCGGCGCGCGATGTGTTCGCGCACCGCATCCATCCGGGATGCAATGGTGAGAAGATCGTAGACAAGAGCCCGGAAGCGCTTGTCGGAGCCTCGTTCCAGCAGGGCCGGACGGGTTACCGTGAGAAAAGTGCCGGCGCGGATGCTCGATCGTCCGCGCGGTGCTGACGACACCTTTCGGCGAGATCCGATTTTGCGTCGGACCGGCCGATCAGACATCGACATATCCCGTATCCTGAAGCAGCTCGCTTTCGACCGGGATATGAAGACTGTCATGCACGGTGTTGTAGAACTTCCAGAACCCAACAACGCAGGCGAGTTCGATAATCTGCGGCGGCGTCAGATTTGCCTTCAGCCGCTGCAGCAATTCGTCCGGCACCGCGGTGGGATCGGCCGACGCCGTGCGCACATAGTCGATGCAAACCCGCTCGAACTCGTTCTTGGGTTCGTAGGCCCCGGACAGCAGCGCCTGCAATTCCTCCTCGCTGACTCCCCAGCCTTCGAAATCCGAGTCGCGAGATTTCTTGAGCATGGAGCAGCTATGCGCCGTGCAATAGGCGCAACCATTGGTGGCGCAGGCAACGGCGGCAAGCTTGCGCTTGAGAAATTGATCCAGCGTTGAACTTGGATCACGCATCACCTTACTGTTGAGCTGCCATAATGTCTCGGCAATCTCCGGCCGATAGGCATAGAGTTTGAGTGCGTTCGGCAGGAACCCCATGCGCTTCTTGTAGGGTTCGAGCACTGGCTGCAAATTGGCCGCAAACTCCTCCTCCTTCATGTACGGAATGAAGGGCTCGGCCTCCACCAGCACGCGCGGCTTTGGTGGCATCAGATGTTCGTTCATCCCAGTTCTCCTCTTTACAGGAAATCTTCCAAACGCACCTTCCCCCAATTGATCGGCCAGGCGCGGTCGAAGTCATGAGGGTCGTGACGCGCTTTGCGCGTTGCGTCGATTCCGATCTTTCCGACGGTACGAAACGGCTCCAACCCGGCAATCGGCTTGGCGGCGGGGTCGTAGGGTGATCCGCGGGTATGCGGTACGACGAACACGTCGCGGGACGGATCTACCCGGGTTGCCATCGCGTGATACACTTCTGCAGCACTATCGATGTCGGTGTCCGGCGATATTGCGACGACCATTTTTGTGTTCAGCCAGGGCGCGCCCATCGCCGTCATAAGGGCGTCGTTGACAAACCCTTCGCGCGGATAATCGAATTGCAGGATGCAGGACAAGGCGGCCCCCCAGGTGGGAAAGCGTACGTCCTTCACCTGGCAACCGATCTCGGTCAGCCGATTATAAAGTACCGCCTCATGGCACAGCCGCGGCAGCGGCTGGTGATCGGTATCCGGACAGGTCTGGTGGTTGCGGTAGATCGGCCGGTCGCCGCGCATCGTCATCGCCGTGATCTCGACTTCCGGCACGAATTCACGATGCGGCAGGTGATACATAGAGGGCGACGTGACCTCGCCAACCTCGAACTTCTGCCCCAGATTGACGTACCCTTCGACAACGATTTCCGCCTGAGCCGGCACCGTGAGATCGATGGTTTCGCATGGGACCATGTCGACGTCGCGATTCATGATCGTGCCAACCATCTCCATCTCGCCCCACATATCCATGTGCAGGCCGGAGAAATTCGCCATGATCTCGTATGCGGGCGGGATGCCGAACACAAATGCGATGGGCATCTTGTCCTTACCCATCGCGCGATACTTGTTCATGATGATGTGGGAATGCGGTGTGACAAAGCTGATCAGTCCGCGGCGCGCATCCACCGCATAGGTTCCGGCGTGGCATGAATTGTAGAAGCCGGTTTCGGGATCGCGAATGATATTCATCGCGGTTACGTAGGGCGCCTGGTCCGCATCCTTATGACGCGGAATGGGAAGCACCCGCCAGTCCACGTCGCTGCCGGTACGGATCACCTCTTTGACCGGCCCGCTCTGCACATTGCGAAAACCACGCGGCGGCTGCCGCAGCCTGAAGGCGAGCGTCCGCAGGTAATCGTCCTGGCTGACGCCGAGCGCGCGCGCCTGCGAACGACGATTCTTCACCAGGATGTCGCAGAGGCGATAACCGGGCTTCTCGACAATGTTCTCGAACACAATCGGCTGGTCGCTCTGCGCGGACAGGGCGCCGATATCGTCGATGCGTACAGGCTTGGTAATGCGCGTGACGATGTCGGAATTGGTGGAGAGATATTCACGCAGCGACGCATCAGGCGTCCCTGCGGCGGGCGGCGGCGCATCTGCCATAAGAGCCATATCAATCCCTTATCCCCTTTTTAGTAAACTTAGTTTACTAAGTCGATTTAACGAGTCAACCGGATATCCGATGAGGCTTCACCCAAAAAAGGTCTGTGCGCTGCACCATGTCCCATGGCCATTTGCCAAATCGCTTAACGCGAGACCGCCTGCAGATTAACAGGGTGACACCGGTCTGAAGGCTTCCTTGGACGATTGTTCGGTTCAGGCGATTTCACGTCACCAAGCTAAAATAATTTCGAAGGGTTTTCTGCAGTCGTGAAACCTCGTCGCGAGATAAGTGAGCGCCAATTGTCTGAGCCCCGCTAACTCCTTCAAGAATGGGTAGAGACCATCAGTTCGGAAGGGGATGGGCCATGATGCCGAAACGATTTACCGAAGAGCAGATGATCTCGATCCTGCGGGAGACGATTACAATCATGCTCGCCCGCACAGCCCGCTGGGCAATCTTACGGCCACCAAATTTGCCACTCGCAGCGCCACAGAACCGCAACGGGGCGGAGCGCTGCGCTACACCGTGGGCTCAGCGCCTACGCCGAGCCGGTGCGTCCAACCGCCGAAGACTGGATAAACTCCATTTTTCAGGAGGCTGCCGAGCGCGCCGTCCAGCGGGACCTTCAATCGTGTCTTGACGGATTCTCGCCGCATTTGCCGCCCGAACGTCCGGAGCTGCAGGTCGCGTTGTGCATCGATGTGCGGTCGGAGGTGCTGCGGCGGGCGCTGGAGCGCGTGAACCCGACTATTCGGACACACGGCTTCGCTGGTTTCTTCGGCCTTGGCATCGGCCATCGACGCTTTGCCTCGGACATCGTAGAGGCTTGGCTTCCGGTGTTGCTGACGCCCGCGCTGACGACCTGTTCGGTCGAAGCGACCGAGAAGAGCCGGATACACGCCGTGCAGCGGGCCCCTGGGGCCGGAGGCCGCCAGCGCGGCGTCGGCGGCCTTTGCTGCCTGCAGCGCCGCATCGCCGTTGACGCGCACATACGCATTGATCAGCGGCTGGCACTTTTCGATCCGCCCCAGCAGCGCCTGCGTTGCTTCGACCGAGGATAGCTTCCTTGCGCGAATAGCATCCGCAATCCCGGCGAGCGACATCATCGCCGGATCGCGCACGGCTTTTCTCCGCTTTTCACGCCGCGCCGCGCGACCATCTCATAGGTCGCGGGTTCGATCTCGAACCCAATCGCAATGTCATCCTGCGCCATGCGCGCGACCACAGGCGACACCGCCTTGGCGATGCGCGCAGCCGAACCTTCCGGCAACGGCACGCGCGCGGCGGCCGCCATCGTCGCAACGCGCTCCGGCTTGACCTCAGCCATGACCACCCCGTATGCCGGCCCCCGGCTCCCGGCCAGCGAATGGCCGGACTTGGGATCGACCATGTGACAGGCCGTGACATGCCGCTCCGGCCCGGCCGGGAACAGCGCCGGCGCCTTGGCGCTGCAGACCTCTTCGGCGAAGGCGCAGCGCGTATGGAAGCGGCAACCGGACGGCGGATTGATCGGGTTCGGAGGATCGCCCGCGATCGGCGGCTTCTGCGTGCGGTTGTCGGGATCGAGCGAGGGCATCGCCGCGAACAGCGCCTCGGTATAGGGATGGCGCGGCCTCTCCCACAGCGCCTCGACCGGGCCGCTTTCGGCGCCCCGACAGTATATCTGTTGCACATCCCTTGCGCTACGCTTGTGGCCGTGTTCGGGTTGGTCTCGACCGCAAACGCAATCCCGCAATTGGCGGCCGGCTCTTCCGTCTCATGCCCGAACACATCGCGACCACGCCCAATCCCGGAAACCTGTCGATCGATCCCGACCGGTTGTGGGACGACCTCATGCAAACCGCAACCTTCGGCGCGACGGCAAAAGGCGGCATCTGCCGCCTCACGCTGAGCGAGGAGGACCGCAAGGTCCGCGACTGGTTCCGGGCACGCGCCGAGAGTCTCGGCTTCCGAGTCACCGTCGACGACATGGGCAACATGTTCGCCCGCATGGACGGCAGCCGTCCCGATATTCCGCCGATCGCGATGGGGAGCCATCTCGACACCCAGCCGACCGGCGGCAAGTTCGACGGCGTGCTCGGTGTCCTCTCCGCGCTCGAAGTGCTGCGCACTTTGCGCGAGGCCGGCTACCAGACCTATGCACCGGTCGAGGCGATCAACTTTACCAATGAGGAAGGTTCGCGCTTTGCGCCGGCGTTGATCGCCTCCGGCGTGTTCGGCGGCGTGTTCGATCGCGCCTATGCAGTGGCGCAGAAAGACCGGGCGGGCGTAACCTTCGGCGACGCCTTGGAGACGATCGGCTATCGGGGTACACAGCCTTGCGGCGATCATCCCCTATCGGCCTATTTCGAACTTCATATCGAGCAGGGTCCAATTCTTGAGCGCGAGAATTGCGACATCGGCATCGTGACCGGCGCGCAAGGCGTGCGCTGGTTCGATGCAACAATCGTCGGCCAGGACGCCCATACCGGCGCGACGCCGATGACCATGCGCAAGAACGCTCTGCTTGGCACAGCGCGCATGATTGGGACCGTCGACGACATTGCCAAGCGTCACCCGCCGCATGCCGTCGCAACGGTTGGATCGATAGAGGTGAAGCCGAACTCGCGCAATGTGGTGCCGGGCGAGGCTTTCTTCACGATCGACCTTCGCCACCCGGAACTTGTCGTTCTGGAACAGATGGAAGCTGAGATCCGCGCCGCCTGGGATTCAATGCTGCGCGATCTCGGCCTTGACGGCATGCTCACCCGAATCTGGGAGCAACCGCCGGTGGCGTTCGACAAAGGCTGCCTCAAAGCCATCCGCAGCGCCGCGGCGCGGACCGGATTTTCCCATCGCGAGATTGTCTCCGGCGCAGGCCATGACGCAGTCTACGTCTCGCGGGTCGCGCCGTCCGCAATGATCTTCGCACCCTGCAAGGACGGCATCAGCCACAACGAGGCTGAGTTCTCTTCGAAAGAGCAATGCGTCAAAGCGGCGCAGGTTCTGCTGCTCAGTGTGCTCGAATACGACCGGCAGCTGGCTGCCGCGCAACGCTGACCGGCGCTGGTCTGAGCCCCTTGATTCATGCAGCGATGATTAAGGTCCCGGATTGATTTGTGCCTTGTTGCCTCGGTGAGGCAACGGGACGGGCGCGGATTCCTCAAAGTAGCACAGCGCTCCGTCTCGTTGCATTCTGGGAACGCTGAGTTCGCCTTAGGGCGCCCATCCTGTCTCCAATGCCGATCCGCGACCAAGCGGGGCGAGGCCTATCCGTCCCTTAGGACGATTTCCCCGGCTCGTCGACCTCCGACAGCGTGGCCCAGCCCGGACCGCTGCTGGTCCGCGTCAATTCGCTCTGCACATTCTGGTGCCGAAAGATATGCGCCTTGGCGACCATGTTGGCGGTCACCGGCGCGGTCAGGAACAGGAACAGCGTGATCAGCAATTCATGTGCAGTCGGCAAATGATGAAACAGCAGGAAATACAGCATCGATGCGATCAGCAGCGAGCCGATCCCGAGCGTCGTCGCCTTGGTGGGCGCATGCAGGCGCCGCATCGTATCGGTGAGCTTGGCAAGGCCGAACGATCCGACGAACAGAAAGAAGCCGCCAATCACGATAAACGCCGAAACCAGGACTTCGCTTGCGAATTGCATGGCGCTCACCCGATACGGTTACTCGATCACATTGCCGCGAAGCAGGAACTTGCAGAAAGCGACGGTGGATATAAAGCCGACCATCGCAAACAGCAGCGCCGCCTCGAAATAGATGGTGGTGCCGAACAGGATACCCGCCAGCACGATCAGCCCGATGGCGTTGATCACCATGGTATCGAGCGCAAGGATGCGGTCGGTCGCATCCGGACCGGCCCAGAGCCGGTACAGGTTCAGCAGAATGGAAACCGCGATGGCGATCATGGCGAACGTGGATGCTGCGGCGATCATTCGAAGATCCTCTTCAACCGGCTTTCATAGCGTGCCTTGATGGTCGCCACCGTGGCGTCCGGGTCGGTGGTCTCCAGACAATGCACTAGAAGCGAGCGGCCGTCGGCGCTGACATCGGAACTGACGGTGCCGGGCGTCATCGTAATCGTGCCGGCCAGTACGGCGATGGCCTCGGGCCTCTTCAGGTCGAGCGGAACCGTGATGAAGCGGGATTTCAGCCCCTCGCTGCGCCGGAACAGGACCAGATAGGCGACCTGGACATTCGATACCACAATGTCCCAGAGCACGATCAGACCGTATTCGGCAATGGCGAGCGGGTTTCGGATTTTCGCGCTACCCGGCCAGTAGGGACTCGTGATCTTGGCGATCACGACACCAAGGATCAGCCCGAACACGAAGTTGCCGATCGAAAAATCGTTGAGCAGCAGCACCCAGACGATCGCAAGGACCAGGCTGAGCAGCGGATGCGGGAGGATGGCTGCGCGCGTCATGGCGTCACCATGGCCGTCCAGCGCGGCTTGGCGCTCAACACTGCCTCGATATAGCGCGCGGGCTGACGCAATTGTTCGGCGGCAGCATTCATGTCTGCCATCAGCGGGCCTGCGAGCACGGTCAACGCGGCCATTGCCGCAATAAGGCCGCCGATTGCAGCCACCGGCGCAACCGCGAGCGCGCTCTTACCGCCATCGCGGACGGTCAGAAGACCGGGCACAATCCAGAAGGTCCGGATACCGGCGCGGGCAAAGCCAAGAATGAGCAGCAGGCTCGTGATCAGGATCGCCGGCCACACGATCTGCATCTGCGCCGCGGCACGGCCCGCGTCAAGGATCAGGAGCTTGCCGAGAAAACCGGCGAGCGGCGGCATGCCGACCATCGCGATGGCGAGCAGAAAGAACAATCCTGCAAGCAGCATGATGTCACCGCGTGCCGGGATATGCGCTATTCCGTCTCGATTGGCCAGCAGCCCGGCGAGCAGGAAAAGCCCGGCGCTGGTCAGCGTACTCTGCGCGGCATAATAAAGCGCCGCCGCAAGACCGTCGGCGCTGTTGAGGCCCACTGCGATCAGCAGGGTACCCATCGAAGCCACGACCGAATAGGCGACGAGGTCGGGAATGGAGCGGCTGGCCACTACGCCGAAAGTGCCGAACACCAGCGTCACGATGGCGGCCGGCATGATCCAGGGCAGCGCAATATCTGCGAGCGGACCTGCATCGGCGCCGAAAATCAGGGTGTAGATCCGGATGATCGAATAAGCGCCGACCTTGGTCATGATCGCAAATAGCGCCGCGGCCGGCGGCGAAGTCGAGGCATAGGTCGGCGGCAGCCACCAATGCAGCGGCACCATGGCCGACTTGATTGCAAATACCGTGAAAAGCAGAAGCGCGCCGGTTGCCAGCAGCGCTTCGTTGCCAGCGGTGACGCTCCGCACCTTAAGCGCGAGATCGGCCATGTTCAGGGTGCCGGTCACGGCATAAATCGTACCGATGGCAAACAGGAACACGGTCGAACCGACCAGATTGATCGCGACATAGGCAAATCCGGCCTTCAGCCGCCGCGGCCCGCCGCCATGCAGCATCAGTCCGTAGGAGGCGATCAGCAGCACCTCGAAGAACACGAACAGATTGAAAAGGTCGCCTGTCAGGAAGGCGCCGTTGATGCCGAGCAGCTGAAACTGAAACAGGGCATGGAAATGGCGGCCGCGCTGGTCCCATTGCCCGATCGCCGAGACCAGCACCGCACAGGCGAGCACCCCGCTGAGCAGCAGCATTGTCGCCGCCAGCCGGTCCAGCACCAGCACGATGCCGTAGGGCGCCGGCCAATAGCCGAGCAGATAGACCCGCGGCTCGCCGTCGCCGGCAATGACATAGAGCCAGATCGCCACCGCAAGCTGCGCGGCGGTTGCAACAACGGCAATCAGGCGCTGGATATCGAGACCATAACGCGCAACCAGGACCAGGATGGCTGCCGTCATGGCAGGAACGGCGAAGGGAAGAGCCAGCTCCTGATTCATGGCCGCGGCTCCTTGCGCGCCTCTGCGATGTCCTCCGCCGAATCTTCGAGCGAGACATCATCGGAGCCGGTTTCCAAGAATGCGCGCAGCGACAACACCACGATCAGCGCAGTCATCCCGAAAGTGATGACGATCGCCGTCAGCACCAGTGCCTGCGGCAGCGGATCGGAATAGGCGGTCGCGGTCTTGGTGATGATCGGGGGCAGATTGATCGAAAGCCGCCCCATGGTGAACAGAAACACGTTCACCGCATAGGACAGGAACGACAGCCCGATCACCACCGGAAAGGTCCGCTGCAGCATGATCAGATAAATGCCGACTGCCGTCATGGCGCCGATTGCGGTGGAGAGCAGAAGCTCCATGCTCATGCGCGCCGCTCCGCCTGAGTCTGGGCGCGGATCGACGCCTGCTCGGCACGGTCCTCCACCCGCGAGATGGTGGCGAGCGAGAGGATGCAGGTGCCGAGAACCGTGAAGAACACGCCGATGTCAAAGGCCATGGCAGAGGCCAGCTCGATCTCGCCGAACAGGGGCAACTGGAAATAGCCGAAGGTCGAGGTCAGGAACGGCCGGTCGAACAACAACGATGCAAGTCCGGTCGCGCCAGCGATCGCCACACCGCCGCCGATCATCAGCTGCGCGTCGATGCGCGCGCGCTTCTGCGCCCAGAGATAGCCGCTCGCCATATATTGCATCAGATAAGCGATGGCGACAATCAACCCGGCGATAAAGCCGCCGCCCGGCATATTGTGGCCGCGCAGCAGGATATAGACGCCGGTCATCAGCGCGAGCGGTAGCGCCACACGCGTTATCACCGTCATCATCAAGGGATGCGGATCGAAGGCCTGCGGATCGAACCGCGTCGCGGCAAGGCGGCGGCCCGCAGCGCCGTGCAAGGCGGTGTCGAGCATCGCGAATATTGTCAGCGCAGCGATTGCAAGCACGATGATTTCGCCGAATGTGTCATAGCCGCGGAAGTCGACCAGGATCACGTTGACCACATTGGTGCCGCCGCCGCCCGGCTTGGATTGGGCGAGGTGATAGTCGGAAATGCTCTCGAAACCGCGCGTCAGGAGCGCATAAGTGAGCCCGGCCACGCCCAGACCGACCAGACCGGCAAAGACGCCCGCCCCGAGTTTTGCCGCACGCGGCATCTCGTCCTTCGTCTGCCGCGGCAACAGATTGATCGCCAGGAGCAGCAGAATCGTCGTGACCACTTCCACCGAGATCTGCGTGAGCGCGAGATCGGGCGCCGAGAATTGCAGGAAGGCGAGTGAGACGATCAGGCCGACGACGCTGGTGATGATTAGCGCGAAAAGCCGGTCATGATGGCGCAGGATCATCAGGGCGCAGGCGACGATCAGCGCGAACCAACCGGTGACCGCCGCAAGCGTCACCGGCAATGTCGGCCGCGCGCCCGCAGCATGCGGCGCACCGAGGAAGCCGGCAGCGCCGAATACACAAATCGCAATGACCGTGACGGCGAAATAGCGCGGCAGGCTGCGATTATCCAGTGCCGCAATGAGACGGCGGGAGAAGACCACGACCGCGGCGATTGTAGCCTGGAACATAGTCATGGCGTCCGGCCGGGGAATCGCCAACCGCACACGGTTCACAGGGGTGTAGATCAGGTACAGCAGAAGTCCTCCAAACGTCGCGATCAGGCTCATGATCAGTGCCGGCGTGATGCCGTGCCAGATCGACAGGTAGTAGTCGGGCAGATCGCCGCCGGCGAGCGCGAAGGCGGTGCGCTCGACGATCGCTCCTGCAAAAAACTGCGGCATCAACCCGATGGCGACCACAGGAACGATCAGGATTGCCACCGGCAGCCACATGCCGAACGGCGGATCGTGCGGATGCCGCGGGTAATCGTCACGCTCCCGGCCCAAAAACACTGCGAAGGCAAGACGCAGCGAATAGGCCACAGCGAACAGGCTTGCCGCCGTGGCCAGAACCGGAAACAGCCACGCCTGCCCCGCATAGACCGTGTGCGCGGCTTCCTCGAGCATCATCTCTTTCGAGAGAAAGCCGTTCAGCCCTATAATTCCAGCCATGGACAAGGAGCCGATGATCGCCAGCACGCTGGTGATCGGCATGACATGGATGAGCCCGCCGAGCTTCTTGATGTCGCGCGTTCCGGACTCGTGATCGACGATGCCGGCGCTCATGAAGAGGGCGGCCTTGAAGGTCGCGTGATTGAGCACGTGAAACGCCGCCGCCACCACCGCCATCTTGGTCGACAGACCGAGCAGCATGGTCAAGAGACCGAGATGGCTCACCGTCGAGAAGGCGAGCAGACCCTTCAGGTCATCCTTGAACAGCGCAATCCAGGCCGCGACCACCATGGTGATCAGGCCGGTCAGCGACACGATCAGGAACCATTCCGTGGTGCCGGACAGCGCCGGCCACAGCCGCGCCAAGAGAAACACGCCGGCCTTCACCATGGTGGCCGAGTGCAGATAGGCGGAGACCGGCGTGGGGGCGGCCATGGCATGCGGCAGCCAGAAATGGAACGGGAACTGAGCCGACTTGGTGAAGGCGCCGATGAGGACCAGTAGCAGCGCCGGCAGGTAGAGCGGCGACGCCTTGATCTGGTCGCCGCGGGTGAGAAGCTCGCTGAGCTCGAATGTGCCGGCGATGTTGCCAAGGATCAGCATCCCGCCCATCAAGGCGAGTCCGCCGCCACCGGTAACGATCAGCGCCATGCGCGCGCCGGCGCGCGATTCCGGCAGATGGTACCAATAGCCGATCAGCAGGAACGAGGTGAGGCTGGTCAGCTCCCAGAACACGATCAGCAGCAGGATATTGTCGCTGAGCACGATGCCGAGCATCGAGCCTTGGAACATAAGGAGATAGCTGAAGAACCGCCCCATCGGGTCGTCGCGGCCGAGATAGAAGCGCGCATAGAGGATGATCAGGAGGCCAATCGAGAGGATCAGCCCCGCAAAGAACACGCCCAGTCCGTCGGCAAAAAACGAAAAGGAAAGGCCGAGCTGCGGCAACCACGCAACCCGCAGGCTTGGCACCGCGCCGGCATAGACCTCCGGGATCAGGGTCGCGAGCAGGATCAGCGAGGCCGCGCTCACCGCGGCGGTCACGCCGGTGCAGACATTGCGGCCGGCGCGGATGGCGAGCGGCGGCAGCAACGCGCCGATGAACGGGATCAGGACGATAAGGGCAAGTTTCATGCAGATTGAAGAGTGGCCGTGCTGCGGCCCGGGGAGGTGGAGACAGTCATATCCTTATCGTCAACCCCTTGCAGGCTGCCACCCCCCCGCTGTGCGGTGCGGCGTGAAATACCGATGCGGTTCAGCGACACATGGCCGCATTGCCGCAGACGGCCGAAGATTCGCCATTGAAGCGCAGTTTTCCGTCTTTTGGAACAGTCCGCTGGACGGACACCGGACCGCCGGGTCATCACCCCGACACAGGTTGCGGCAGGGGGCGGAATGCACCAACGGGCTCCGGCGAAATACGGCCGTCAATTGTATTTGAAGCGTTCGGCCACGATGCGGCCACGCGGCACCCCGCGGCTTTTTAGCCAACGCTCAACGCTGTCCATCATCGGCAAGGGGCCGCAGACGAAATACAACCAATCCTCGCCGCGAATGTCATACAGGCATTTATCCAGGACATCGGGCGTGAGGTCGCCCGTAAACCCGGTCCATCCTGCAGGCGGCTCCGAGAGGACATGGCGCACCTGGAAATCAAGGCTCCGGCTGAGCGCGTCGAGTTCGTCACGGTAGAGAATCTGCGTCTCGACCCGGTTGCCGTAGACGAGACGCAGCGGATGCGGATAACGCTCGGCGGCGAGCTGGCGCAGAATACCCCGGATCGGCGCATAGCCGACGCCACCGGCGATGAAGACGACGCCGCTGCTCTCGCGACCGGCCAGGGTGAAGTTGCCATACGGTCCATCGAGATAGGCCCGCGTTCCCGATGCGATGCTGCCAATCGAATTGGTGAAATCGCCGCTTTCCTTGATGGTGAAGCCGATCCGCGGCCGGTCGGCCGGGGCCGAACTGATGGAGAATGGATGCTCCGTCAGGCTGAATGACGAATGGCCGAGATTGAGCCAGACGAACTGGCCTGCAGCGAAGCGCATGGCGCCGCCGCGTTCGGGTTCGACGGCGACGTCCCACATGCGATCCGCGACCTTGCGATTGGACACCACGCGATACGGCATGCGCCGCTGCAGAAACGGCTTCAGCAGATAGATGTGCGCGATCGCGGCGACAGCAAGAATCGTGGCAAAGAACCAGAACCCGGCAAGCCAGCGCGTACCGCTATAGGTGCCGACGCTCACGGTGTGATGAGTGCCGAGCACGGCGATTGCGACCGACATCAGGCCATGACTGAGACGCCAGATTTCGTAACGGAAAGGCAAACGGTCACGGAAGATCGCGAGGGGCACGAGAAGAATCATCAGCCACCAGGCGATCACACCGGTCCGCAAGCTCGGGGAGGCGAACATCCGGTTCAGCCCGGCCAGTGCCTGCATCGGATCGGGGAAAAGCCGCGGCACGACATAGAGAAATGGATGCACCACGATGAAGATCAGGATTGCGAAGGACGCCACCTGATGAAACCGCATGGTGCGGTCGATGCCGACCTGTCCCGACACCCACTCGAACCGTCCCGACAACAGGAACTGAATGAGCGTCATCACGTAACCGACCATGACGAGACCGGACGACAATTCGCGCCAGATACTGCGCGCCGGAAACCCCTGAAGCGCCGCCAGTGCCAATGGCAGCAGGCACAGTCCGGCATAGCCTGCGATAAGGATGGCTGGCGACAGCCCTTGCGGCGGCCGAGGATTTCCGGGACGCACGGCGTGCGGTTCGTTCACCGTCTCGACGGGCATGCTTGCATCCTCACCGCGACTTTGCGCCTTGGGCGATCTGGGTCTGGATATATTCGATGACCAGCGGCCGTTCGGCTTCGGGCGGCGGATAATGCAGCTTCAGGAATTCCTCGAGCCAGGCCTGGCGCGACACCGGATCGCGCCGCTGCCGTCCCCAGTTCTGGATGTCGGACGGTCCATGGCATCTGGCGCAGCGCGCCTGATACGCCGATTCCGGATCCTTCGCCGCGGCGCAGGACACAAGGAGCAAGACGCCCCCGATAGAGCCGGCGGCAACAGTCAGTTTGAAGTACATTCCGAACGCACCGGGCAATTGCAACTTGCGTCTCCCTCGCTCTGCCTGCTGAAGAACGGTCCGGCTATTCCGCCGCCAGGACGATTATCGCGGTGGCGGAACCGCAAGAACGTCGATGTCAACGCTCCGCAAGACCTCTTCCGCGACGCTGCCGATCAGCATCTTGACGATCCCGGAGCGGCCATGGGTGCCGATGACGACGAGGTCTGCGCCGATTTGCAACACCGCCTGCGAGATCACATCGAACGGCTCGCCTTCCTCGACCCGGTACGACCTGGACGTGCCGCCAAGTTCATGCTCCTTCAGAAAGAGATACAATTCTTCGCTAGCCTGCTTGCGCTCTTCCTCGAGATAGCCCGCGATCTGCTCGCGCGGCGCATTGGCGACATACAATTTGCCTTTCGCGAGCGCCGTGAAGGCATGCACGAAGGTCAGCTTGGCGTCACCGGTCAAACCTAAGGCTTGCGCCGTCTTGACCGCATGCGCGGACGGCTCCGACATGTCGACCGCGGCAAGCACGGAGCGGTAGGGCTGCTCGGGATCCGCGTTCACCATCAGCACTGGATAGGGCCCCGCCCGGACCACGCGCTCGACCGTGGTCCCGATGAAGACATCAAGCAGGTGCTTTCGATGCGAACCCATCACGATGAGATCGGCGGACACATCCCGCGCCGTCCGCAGGATACCGTCGAAGGCCTCGCCGACAGCGACGGCCGCGCGGCAGCGCACGCCGCGCAGTTCGACAAGCGATTCGATCTGCTCGTTGAGAAATTTCTCCGCCTCGCGGCACTCGGATTCGACCCTGGATTCCGGCTGGTCGTCATCGACGACATGGAGCAGCGTGAGTGCGGAGCGGGTCTGCTGCGCCAAATGGCCCGCCCGCCGGAAAGCGCGCTGGGACCTCGTCGAGAAGTCGGTTGCGACGACGATTTGTGGCATGCCAAACCTCTAATCGTGTTACTGTCTGACAGAGGATCGCCCAACCCCATGATCTGCATCAAAGGTGCGGCATTCCGCAGCGGCCAGTTCATCTTCGCGCGCGCGTGTCGAGGTTGGAGCAATAAGTGTGCGTCGTGTCATCACCCTGACCATGAATCCGGCCGTCGATCTGTCGACGTCGGTTGCGCGTGTCGTTCCGACACACAAGCTGCGCTGCACGGGCGCCGAACACGACCCCGGCGGCGGCGGCATCAATGTCGCGCGCGTTGTGGCGCGTATGGGGGGCGCGGTGACGGCGGTCTATCCGACCGGAGGCTGCAGCGGCCAGTTGCTGAGGCGTCTGGTCGATCGCGAAAGGCTGTCGAGCGTCACCTTCGATATTGCGGAGGAAACCCGCTTCAGCTTCACGGCGCTGGAGACCGATAGTGGCGACGAATATCGCTTCGTACTGCCCGGCCCCTCGCTCGATGAAGCGGAGTGGCAGCAAGGGCTCGATACGCTCTGGCAGGAGATTGCCGGACAGGATTTCGTGGTCATGAGCGGTAGCCTGCCGCCCGGCGTGCCGCAGGATTTTTACGCGCGCGTGACGCACGGATGCAAGGAGCGCGGCGCAAGGCCGGTGCTTGACACCTCGGGCGCGGCGCTCGCCACCGCTCTCGACCGGGGCGGCGTCTTCCTGATCAAGCCGAACCTGCACGAATTGCGCGAACTCACCGGGCACCCGCTGCAGGACGAAACATCCTTCGTCGAGGTCTGCTCAAATCTCGTCTCGGCCGGAAAGGTCGAGGTGATCGCACTGACGCTCGGCGAGCGGGGCGCGCTTTTGGTCTCGCGCGGGACGGTCCTGCGCGCCCCTGCCCTCCCCATCAAGGCGGCCAGCGCGGTCGGCGCAGGCGACAGCTTCCTCGGCGGGATGGTTTTTGCGCTCGCATCCGGCCACGATCTGGAAATGGCATTTCGGTATGGGGTCGCTGCGGGCGCCGCAGCGCTGCTCACGCCCGGAACACAGCTTTGCCGCCGCGAGGATATGCTGCGGCTGCTTGACGAAGTGATCATGCACCCGCTCCGCCATCCCGCGCACGGACATTGACGATCATGACGGGTCTGCGATCGTGCCGCGTTGCGGGACGGCAGGATCAGCCCCGCCAGGGGCTTCGCCGCACCTCGTTTCGCGCTGCGGCTTTTTGGCGCAAACTTCTCCCCCGTGGCCTGTCGCTGCATGCTGTATGGCAGCGCTGGCCGGTTTGATGACCTGGATCAACACCCTGTCCGCATCGTCTCGTATTGAGCTTGATGGGTTTTGCCGTTCGGAACGGAGTTTAAGAATATGAGCTTCAAGGACACTTTGCTCGTCTTGACAAGTTATCCAGAGCCGACGCCGCGAGAGAGCATCGACCAGGCCCTGGCGCTTGGGACCGCTCTTGAAACGCGCATGACTGCCATCTCGTTCGAAATCGATGTGCAGGTGCCCGGCGGCAGAAATTTTCTCGCCGACATGCTGCTTGATCTACCCAGCATGGTCGCAGCGGAGCGGGAAAAAGCAGCCGTCAATGCGAAAGGGTTGCTTGATGCTTTCGAAGCTGAAGCCACCCCGCGCGGCCTGTTCCAGGCGCGCTTGAAGGAACGGGCCTTAACGCCCCTCATTCCGGATGTCCTGACCGAGCAGGCGCGCCTGCACGATCTCACTATCATACCCCTTCGTGAGGGCGATTCGGTCGAACATGTGTATGCGGAAAGCATCATTTTCGGATCGGGCCGGCCCTGTATCGTCCTGCCCGGTCATGCCAGCGCCCCCAAGCCGCCGGCGCTGACGTCAATCGCAATCGCCTGGGACTTCAGCCGGCCCGCGGCCCGCGCGCTCGCCGACGCGATGCCGATCCTGCAAAAGGCGAAGGCAGTGCGCTGTGTGACGGTGGCGGAGGACAAGACCCTGAAGTCGACCCGCTCGCACGAGCAACTGGCCAATCATCTGCGGATGCATGGCGTCGAGGCTGCATTCGATACGGTGGAAGCGGCCGGTCGCGAAATCGGCGACATTCTCCACGACTATGTCGTCGAGCGGAATATCGATCTACTCGTCATGGGCGCCTATGGACATAGCCGCGTCCGCGATTTCGTGATCGGAGGCGCAACCAAAACGATGCTTCGCAAACCACCGGTACCGCTGTTTCTTTCGCATTGACGGACAACTCCGTCGTCCCTGTGAGGACCGCAGCCATGCCTTACGCAAGCAACGACGATCTGCCGATTCCGGTGCAGCGTCACCTGCCGCCGCATGCGCAGGATATTTATCGCGAAGCGTTCAATCATGCCTTTGCCGGTCATGCCGGCGATCCGCGCCAGGAAGAGGCCGCTCACCGGATCGCCTGGGCCGCGGTGAAGCGTTCCTTTGTGAAGGTTGGCGACAGCTGGGTCGCGAAAACCTAATCCCGTTGTTTCGAACGGCTTCTTTGCTGCACATTCTTTTCGGATCGCATCAGCCACTGCGCCGCGTTCAGCCACGCGTGCGACATGGTTTCGCGTCCCAGGAACAGACCGAGATGTCCGCAGGGCACGATCTGCCGTTCGATCAAAGCGCCGGGGGTCGCGACGAGACCGGCGGCCGCAAACACCTGCTCGGGCGGCGCCACATCGTCGTCCGCGCCTGCAAGAAGGTAAAGTGGCGCCCGCACAGCCGAAAGGTCGGCAATCTCTCCGAGCGCGGGAAATTTTCCTTCTGCAATCCGGTTCTCCTTGAACAGATATTGTACCACCTCGAGATAATAGGTGCCTGGTAAATCAAGCGTCCATGCATCCCACGTGGCAAAGCGCTGCTTCATTTCAGCTTGCCCAGCGTCATCGGATCCGGCCGCGAGTTGCATCACAGCTTCCGGCTCGTGTGTGGACGAATTCGTCCCCCACAATTTGACGGCATGCTCGCCGAGTACGCGGCCCCCGCCCACCTGAACCAGGCTTTCGAATGCTGCGAGAGGAATTTCCTCGGACATTCGCGACACCTTCGACGGCGCGGCGCGAATGTCGACGGGCGCGCCAGCCAAAACCAGCCGTCGCACCTTGTTCGGGAAGCGCGCGGCATAGACTAGCGCCATCCACCCGCCCTGACAGAGGCCGATCAGATCGACCGGCGGCTGCAGGGTATCGACTGCGACATTCAGATCGGCAAGATAGGTATCGATCGAGAAGTAGCGCATTTCAGGAGCACAGGAGCGCCAATCGGTCACGGCGAGGCGCGACACCCCCGCCTTCAGCAAGGCCTCGACGATGCTGTGCCCGGAGCCGAAATCGGCAATCGTCGCACCATGCAGCGCGTAAGGCGCGCAGACCAATGCAGGCATTCCGTCGCTGCCCGTCGAAAACTCGCGCAAGCGCATGGTCGGCAGTTCAAGCCTGACGCTATTGGGTGTCGTCCATTGTGGCTCGGACAGGATCGCGCGTTCTTCGGACGCGCCCGTCAGCATCTCAACATACCATTTCATGACGGCCGCGCTCATCGCGCCGGCAACATGAAATGGCCACAGAAACGGCGGCGGCCCCAGAGCCGCAGCCGGCGCTGCATCTTGTGGAACTGGCGTTGACTTTGGTCCGGACGGTCTGGTCATTGCATCACCCGGCACTCTCGGCCTGTTTCGCCCCAGCATAGCGCAAGGCAGACCGTGAGGAATTTCCAGGATCAGGGGGCGGCCGCTCTACGGAGAGGCCTATGCCTTCTTCCACCACGCGTGGGCACGAGGCTTTCACTTATGTCTCAGGTACGACCTGTTGCCGATGTTTCCGGGCCCGACCGTTAGGTTGTTGGCGCGCCGGAAGGGATTCGAACCCCTGACCCCCAGATTCGAAGTCTGGTGCTCTATCCAGCTGAGCTACCGGCGCAAAGGTCGAGAAAGTGGCGCGCCCGAAGAGATTCGAACTCCTGACCCCCAGATTCGTAGTCTGTTTTTGGCGCTCCGGAGCACTTCTATCGCTTTCGAAACGACACGACTAGCCTTGACTCAAGATATTGAATTATATACAATAATTCGTAGTTTAGCGTAAGAGGTCGTAGCCAAACCGACCTGATCCTCGCGAGACACTTCCCCGGACTAACCCCGGACTAAAATTTCGGAGGGTGTTTTGACGGACCAGACTCTCCTGCTCAGCGACAAGGTGATCTCGGGGCTGCCGTTCGCCAAGAACGGTCAGTACAAGGTCCATGACAAAGAACTGAAGGGCTTCATGGTGCTGATCGGGAAGCGCCAGAAGAGCTTCATGGCTCAAGGCGACTTTTGGCGTGACGGAATCCGAGAATTCTCTGTGCGCAAGAAACTGGGCGACGTTGGTGACCTGACGACGCGCGACGCTCGGGGCCGAGCGAAGGAGGTGCTCGGTGCAATCGCGAAAGGTGTGCGTCCAGGTGAAACGCCAAGAATTGGGCCTGGGGCAATCACGCTTCGCCAAGCTTGGGAGCGCTACCGAGACGCTCACATGATCCGGAAGGGTCGAAGCGCAGGCACGATCGAGAACTACCGTGATCATATGGAGCGGCTGTTCGCGGACTGGCTCGACAAGCCGCTCGCCCGCCTCGGCCGGCAACCGAAGCTGGTTGCAGACCGCCACGACAAGATCACAAAGGAGAACGGTGCGTATATCGCCAACGGCGCGATGCGGAGTCTTCGTGCGATCTACAACCATGCTCGAAAGACGAATCGCGATCTTCCTCCAGAGAATCCCACGCTTGCGGTAGATTGGAACCAGGAAGAACGGCGGGATACTGGCATGGGGTCGAGTGATCTTCCGGCATGGTTGGAGGAACTGCGCGTCCTCGACAACTTGGTGCGCCGTGAATTTCACCTGTTCACGCTGCTTAGCGGTTCTCGACCAACAGCGCTGAAAAATGCCCGGATAGAGCACGTCGATTTTCGTGCGCGCCTCCTTCACGTTCCCAAACCGAAAGGCGGGGAAGAGCGTGCCTTCGACATCCCACTGTCGCGGGCGATGATCCGTTGTATGATCAGGGCGATCCGTATCGGTCGCGTTCTCTATCCGGATCAGGCGAAGACCTGGCTGTTTCCGGCCGATAGCGAGACCGGACATCTGGTCGAGCATAAGGAAGAGCGAGATGTGCTCTCAAAATGGGGCAACGACCTGCGCCAGAGCTACCGCACCATTGCTCAGTCGGTCGGCGTATCCAAGCTCGACATTCACCTGCTGATGAACCACTCCTTGCCCGGCGTGAATGAGGGCTACATCACACGGGACAAACTGCTGAACGACCTCCTTCGGAAGCAGCAGGAGCGGATATCCGCGGTAGTGTTGGAGCGCGCAAGAAAGATCAAAAATGGGCTGGCCCTGCGCTGGCTGCGATCGGCGAAAGCAGAAATTCCGGAAGGAGATACGCGTACCCAGCCCGTGAAGAGAAAGCAGCCGAAACAGCCGGGGCCGCAAAAGATGGCGGCGTAGATAGCCGTGAGCAACAAGGAGGCACCTACAACGCACTTGAATAGAGCGTTGCCCCTCCGAAGGCAGAGGTCGCAGGTTCGAATCCTGCCGGGTGCGCCAAATACCGCCGTTTGCACGCGGCATCACTAATCTGTGCTCCAGACTACGACCTCTGCCTACGATACCGTCGTAGGAGAGTGAATTGTGGCGTGTACAATTCGCTTGCTGTTCCGGACTGGCTAAGCGTGCCCGGCAAACAGCGTTTCGATCAAAGGGCATTCGGGCAACGTACCGTCGGCGCACTGCACGACCACGTCCTTGAGCACCCGCTCCATCCGCTTCAGATCGGCGATCTTCGCCCGCACGTCGTCAAGGTGTGAGGCGGCGACAGCGCGCGCCTCGGCGCAGGGCTGATCGCGCTCGTCTACGAGGCGCAGCAATTCCCGGATTTCATCGAGAGAGAAGCCGAGCTCGCGCGCACGCAGCACGAAGCGAAGGCGCCGCTCGTGCATGGTGTCGTAGCTGCGATAGCCGCTCGTCGTGCGCGGCGGCTCGGGCAGAAGGCCGACCTTCTCGTAATAGCGCACGGTCTCCAGGTTGCAGCCCGTTCGCTGGGCGAGCTCCCCCCGTTGCAGCCCCCTCACCACGCCGTGATCGCGCATCGCAAAAACCTTCTTGACCCTGTAGTGACTACAGATCGCATGTTACGGGACGCTGAGGATTTGGGCAAGGAAAGAGAGGCCGGACATGGTTGTATCGCGATCCGGAACCACGGCGGTCACAACGCCCGCAGCAGACTTGTCCGCCTCTGAACGAGGCGACGCCGGGCGGCAGCGTCTGATCGCCGTCGGCGGCATTCTCGGCGCACTCGCGGCTTCCTCCTGCTGCATCGTGCCGCTGCTTCTGTTCAGCCTTGGCATCGGCGGGGCCTGGATTGGCAATCTGACGGCGCTCGCGCCTTACAAGCCATTCTTCGTCGCCGGCACGGCAGGCCTTCTCGGATACGGCTTCTACCTCGTCTACTGGAAGCCCAGGCGAGTCTGCGCCGATGACGCCGCTTGCGCGCGCCCAATCCCCAACCGCCTCGTGCAGCTCGCGCTCTGGATCGCGACCGTGCTGGTGATCGCCGCCTTCGCCTTCGACTATGTCGCCCCACTGCTGCTTCGCGCCTGACACCGAAAGGAAACCACCCTATGAAGAAGTATTTGAGCGTGTTCGCTCTGGTCAGCTCGATGATCTTGGCTCCGGCTGCCTGGGCCGGTGAGCGCACCGTCACTTTCGCTGTCGACAACATGACCTGCGCCTCGTGCCCATATATCGTGAAAAGCTCGATGGCGGCCATCCCCGGCGTCGCGAAGGTCGACGTGTCGTTCCAAGCCAAAACCGCGACCGTGACCTTCGACGACACGAAGACGAATCCAGCAGCTATCGCCACCGCCAGCATGAATGCCGGCTATCCGGCTCATCCGGTGCAGCAGGGCAGTTGAGATGCGTGACCGCGCCTTGGTCCACGTGGGCATGGTTGGCGCCGTTCTCGCCGCGATCTGCTGCGCGGCGCCGCTCCTAGCCGTGGGCCTACCCTTGGCCGGCCTCGGCACGTGGCTGGCGGGTGCGAGTCCGGTGGTGCTTCCCCTGATGGTCGCGGGCCTCGGTTTCGTCGCGTGGGGCCTCCATCATCGCCGGGCAAGGGCCGCGAGCTGCGAGACGAAGATTCACAAGGAAGGCGTGAAGCCATGAACGACTGCTGTGCATCCTCCTCGTTCCGGGAAAAGCTAGCAGCTTCAGCATCCGCGACACCGCCCAGCTACACCGTGCGGCCGGGCGTGACATTTCCGGACTGGTCGGTGGTCACATCGCCGACGGTCAAAGACGTCCTGCTGGCGATGGTCGGCTCCGATCATGTGCTCGATCGCTGGAGCGGCTACGATCCCGCCACGGACCGCGTTCGTGTTGCGCTGCTCCAACTCTACGCCGAAGACGGACGAGCCCCGACTGCAGGCGCGCTTGCCGAGCGCGCGGGGTTGAGCGGGACCGCCGTCCGGCCTCTGCTCGAAGAGCTCCGCAGTCGCGACCTGGTCGTTCTCAACGGTGAGCGGATCGTCGGCGCATATCCCTTCACCGATCGGGACACAGGTCATAGGGTCACACTGGATGGACGTGTTCTTAACGCCATGTGCGCTGTCGATGCGCTCGGCGTCGGCGCCATGACCGATCGCGACATCGCGATAGCTTCGCGCTGCCGCCATTGCGGCGCACCGATCCGGATCGCCACGCGGGACCAGGGGCGGGCACTCGCCGACACCGAGCCGGGGACGGCCGTCATGTGGCAAAGCGTCCGCTATGAAGGCGCGTGCGCCGCGAACTCGCTGTGCGCGACGACCATCTTCTTCTGCTCGGACGACCATCTCTCTGCCTGGCGCCGCGAGCATTCCACCGACGAGCCAGGATTCCGGCTGTCGATCGAGGAAGGGCTGGAGGCTGGTCGAGCGCTCTTCGGACCCAGCCTTGCAGGCCTCGATACGGCGACACAATCGTCGGCGGTCTCGACATCGAAGCGCGCTGTAGTGTCGGATCGTCGCTTCCGCGCGAACGGTCGCGATGGTGGCGCCTACGATCTCGTCGTAATCGGCGCCGGCTCCGCTGGCTTCTCGGCTTCGATCACCGCCGCCGATCAGGGCGCGAAGGTGGCGCTCATCGGCCATGGCACCATCGGCGGCACCTGCGTCAACATCGGCTGCGTCCCGTCGAAGACGCTGATCCGCGCCGCCGAGACGCTCCACAATACTCGCGTGGCAGCACGTTTCGCCGGCATCACGGCGGAGGCCGAACTGACCGACTGGCGCGGAACCGTCCGCCAGAAAGACGCGCTCGTTTCCGATCTACGCCAGGCCAAGTACATCGACCTGCTGCCAGCCTACAACGGTATCGCTTATCGTGAAGGACCGGCGCGCCTCATAGAAGGTGGTGTCGAGGTGGACGGCGCCCGCATTCCCGCCGGCAAGATCATCATCGCGACCGGCGCGCGGCCAGCGGTGCCCGCCATCCCTGGCATTGAGGCCGTGCCGTATCTCACCAGCACGACCGCCCTCGACCTTGAGGAACTGCCGCGATCAATGCTCGTCATCGGCGGCGGATATATCGGGGCGGAGCTCGCCCAGATGTTCGCCCGCGCTGGCGTTAAGGTAACGCTCGTGTGCCGGTCTCGCCTGCTGCCCGATGCCGAGCCCGAGATCGGCGCAGCCCTGACGGGATATTTCGAGGGCGAAGGGATCACAATCATCTCCGATATCGCCTACCGTGCTATCCGCAAGACCGAGAACCGCATTTCGCTCGACGTTTCGCGAGACGGCCAGAACACGACGATCGACGCCGATCAGGTGCTGATCACCACCGGTCGCACTCCAAACATCGAAGGCCTTGGGCTCGCCGAGCAAGGCATCGCCGTCTCGCCGGAGGGCGGCATCATTGTCGATGACCGCATGCGCACGACCGGGGCCGGCGTCTATGCCGCCGGCGATGTCACCGGCCGCGACCAGTTCGTCTACATGGCCGCCTATGGCGCCAAGCTTGCGGCCAAGAACGCCCTCAATGGCGACAGCTTGCGCTATGACAACAGCGCCATGCCGGCCGTCGTGTTCACTGACCCCCAAGTGGCGAGCGTCGGCCTGACCGAGACTGCGGCGCGCGCGGCCGGGCATGCCGTCCGCGTCTCGACGATTGGTCTCGACCAGGTGCCGCGCGCGCTCGCCGCGCGCGATACCCGTGGGCTCATCAAGCTCGTCGCCGATGCCGTCAATGGCAAGCTGCTCGGCGCGCATATTCTGGCCCCGGAAGGAGCCGATAGCATACAGACCGCAGCACTCTCGATCCGGCAGGGCCTCACCGTCGACGACCTCGCGGATACGATCTTTCCATATCTCACCACGGTCGAGAGCCTGAAACTCGCGGCGCTGTCGTTCGAGAAAGATGTGGCCAAGCTGTCGTGCTGCGCCGGATAGCGTTGGCGGCCCGGCGTCCGTAACTTGTTTGCAGCACCCTACAGTCGTCATAGGGGGATGGCGTGCCGGATCGCATTCCCGGCGAGGTCGGCGTGTTGGGGGATATGCGCTCATAGTGAGCCGGCGGAAATGTAGTTATCAGTTTCATCCACGCTGGGGCGCCAACAAATTCAAGTGACTTAGCTGAGTTGGAAAAAAGCGAACAAAAACCACACTTACCACAGACTCACCAAAGGACATACGCGTCCTAGCGTAGGTGCGCGCAGTTTCTCGCAGCAAAGTCGGGTTGTGAGCCGCATAGTCGGCAGTACGAACTATGCCTCAACGCGAGCCCAGAAGGCGTACTTTGACATGCTCTGCGGCGTGCTCCAGAGAAAATGCCCACGCCTTCATCGCGGGTCTCCGCGACGGGCGCCACGGGTCTCTCCTGCGACTACCAACCCGTCACGGCCAACCCGACAGACACTCTGGCTCTAGAGGCGCGCATTCCGCCGAAGGCAGATACAAAGCGCTGAACGGCTTAGCCCTGTTTTGCAAGCATCGCCTTAAATCGCCTCAAGCTGATGAATAGGAAAATGGCGCCTAGCGCGATCATGACCAACAAGTCTCGCCAGACAACATCAATACCGGCACCCCGATACAACACCGATTGGGCAAATCTCACGAAATGAGTAGATGGTGAGACAGACATAATCTGTCGTAGAAATGGCGGCATGCTCTCGAATGGAGTAAACGAACCCGACAACAAAAACATCAGGACGAAAACTGGAATCGAAAGGAGTGCGAACTGCGGCATTGAATTTGCGACCGTCGCAAGCAATATGCCAAGAGACATTACGGCGAAGAGATAGACCGCGGTTCCTATGAGAAACAGTTCGACCGAACCGACGATCGGGACTCCCAGCGCAACGTGCACAACGACATGGAGGGAGAACGCCGCCGCCAAAAGAATGACGAGCCCATTTGCCCAGATCTTCGCTGCTGCGATCTCGCTCGACCGCACAGGCATGACTAACAAATGCTCGATAGTGTCTCGCTCCCGCTCACGCATAATCGCAGCACCGACGAGTATGACGGCCAGAATTGTGACGTTGTTGATGACTCCCATGCTAGCTGTGAAGCGGAGCCCTTCGAGGTTCTGATTGAATAACGCGCGAACTACCGGCTCAATTGGGGCACCGTTCTCGCTTCGCTGCTTAAACAGGCGTTCGGATTCGCGAAGAATTATCTCTTGAATGTATGCCGTCCCCGCAAGCGCTTGGGTGACGGCGGTCGCGTCGACGTTAATCTGAATTGACGGTCGTCGGTTAACGAGAATATCGGCCTCAAAATTTGGCGGAACCTCGATAACGAAAGCGTATCGTCCCTTGTCTAACAACTCGTCAAGTTCCGAACGATCAATTTCCCGCGGAGGACGAAAGTAAGGTGGCAGAAGAGCATCCTTGATGCGTGCTGAAAGTACGGAGTGGTCGGCATCGACGATGGCAACCCCGGCGTTGTTCACATCCGTCTTCATTGCCGTAGCCTCGGTGTAGACCGCTCCTGTAAACACATAAACAATCAGAACGACCATCACGATGTCACGCCCCAGGCTGGAAAGCTCCTTAACGCCAAGATGGATGACGTTTGTTAGCCAGCGACGCATGGTTAAAATCCCTGTTTACTCACCGATAGACGGGCGCCGATGAGAAACAAAATACCGAATCCAAGCAGCGCGAGGAGTTCAGTAACAAACGCGCGAATTTCAAGTCCTTTGGCGAAGACACCTAAGCTCACCGTTTGAAACCAGAGCGATGGGAATGAAAGCCCCATGATCCGTGCAGCACCATCAAGCGTCGCCGCCGGGAACAGAAAGCCGGAATAGTGCGCGGCGGTCATTGCTGTGAGTATTGCAGCGGCAAAGATCGCTGCGACCTGCGTTGTGACGAATGCAGATATCAGCAGTCCGAACGAGGTTGCAGCAAATACATAGAAAAGAGCAGCAAGCGACAGTGCCGCCACAGAGCCTTTTGGGACAACCCCGAAGACGCCGGCAATCAGGAGCACGAGGCTGACATAGCTTAGGAGGCCAACCGCAAGGTAGGGTAATTGTTTGCCGATCAAAAATTCGGTGACCGTTGCTGGTGAAGAGTAAACATTTGTGATTGATCCAAGCTCTTTCTCACGGACCACGCCGAGAGCGGTCAGCATCGCCGGAAACACAATAAGGAGCAGCATAAGTGCCCCTGGCGCTATTGCGAAGACACTGCGAAAGCCCTGATTGTAGCGGAAGCGTGGCTCGACGTTGATCGGCAGAGACGAGTGGTCATGGTCGCTCAGAAGTCGCGTTCGATCGGCCGCATAATTCATGACAACGCCCTGAATATAAGCGCGCGCTGTCTCCGCCGGAAAGGTGTTTCCGCCGTCCAACCAAAAGCTAACTTCCGGCCTGCGGTCTTGCAGAAGATCTCGCCCGAAGCTTGGCGGTATATCTATGACAAATCGCAACTCCCCTGATCTCAATCGGTCATCAATTTCAAGGTCGGTCGTTAGTCCTGATTGCGGGCTGAAGTAACGCGACTGCGAGAAATGATCGAGAAGTCGGCGACTCTCGAGCGACTGATCACGGTCTAAGACTGCATAGCGGAGGTTTTCGATGTCGAAAGAGATCCCGTAGCTCATGGCTACGGCAAGGAGGAGAGGGCCAAAGAGTGCAAATGCCAATCGAATTGGATCTCGTAGGATCTCGGTGGCTTCACGTCGAGCGAATGTCCACATGCGACGCACGGAAGAGGCGAGCGAGTTGGAGGGCGGAACTGGTGAAGGCGAGCCTACCGTTGTGTACGGCGCTCGCGTTTCGGAGACGGGCTCTATGGTTGGGGGGAGGCTATCGCTTGGGGCGGATGAACGTGCCGGTGTCGCTTCACGAATATACGCAATGAAGGCCTCGTCGAGGCTGTCGGCACCATACTTTTGGCGCAACTGATCCGGAGTGCCGACAGCCAGTACCCGACCGGCGTGCATCAATGAGACGCGGTCGCACCGTTCGGCCTCATTCATAAAGTGTGTGGATACAAAGATCGTGACGCCGTCCCGACGAGACATCTCTATCAGAAAGCGCCAGAATCGGTCGCGCGCTGCGGGATCAACGCCCGAGGTCGGTTCATCCAGAATCAGCACTTCCGGTCGATGCAGACAGGCGGCGGCGAGCTGCAATCTCTGGCGCATTCCAAGCGGGATAGCAGGTGGGAACGTATCGGCTACGGCTTGGAGGTCGAAGCGGATCAGCGCGTCAGCGATGCGTTCTTCAAGCTCGTCAGATTGAATTCGATAAAGGCGGCCATGGAGGCTAAGATTCGCGCGGACAGTTAGTTCGTCGTAGAGCGTGAATGTTTGAGACACATAGCCGATACGCAATCGTGACGTGATGTCCTGCGCATTGACCGGGTGCCCAAGGAGCTCCGCTGTGCCCTCGCTTGCGGGAAGCAGCCCCGTAAGCATTTTCATTGTCGTCGTTTTGCCGCAGCCGTTTGGGCCAAGAAAGCCGAATATCTCACCACGTTCGATTTGAAAGCTAACGCGATCGACAGCGATGAAATCACCAAACCGCATTGTCAGGCCGTCGGCAACAATGGCTGGCGGTCCTGCAGCGACTTGCAGGGGCGGAATTAAAAGAGATGGTTGCTCGCCTCTGCGCTCAGGGCGCTGCAGCGCGACGTAGGCGTCCTCTAATTTGCTTGCATTAGTTCGTGCAAGAATGTTGGTTCTAGGCTCGAAGGCCAGAATCTTGCCCTCATCAATCGCGACGATGCTCTCGAATCTTGCCGCTTCTTCCATGTAGGCAGATGCCACCAGCAGCGTCGTATCCGGTCTTTCCGCGCGAAGTCGATCGATGAGGTCCCAGAATTGCTGTCGGGACAGGGGGTCCACACCAGTTGTTGGCTCGTCGAGAACGAGCAGATCCGGATCGTGGACAAGGGCGCAACAAAGTCCGAGTTTCTGTTTCATACCTCCCGATAGTTTGCTGGCTTGGCGGTCGGGGAATAGATCAAGGCCAGTTGCGACGAGAAGGCGCTCGATCCGCTGTTGACGCTCTCGCTTGGATTCACCGTACAGGCGCCCAAAAAAATCGATATTCTCCACGACAGACAGAGTGGGGTAGAGGTTGCGACCAAGGCCTTGCGGCATATAGGCCACGCGAGCAGCCACAGCGTCGCGGTGGCGATGTGAAGCCATATCGCCACCAAAGACAGCTACGCTTCCGCTTTGTATGCGCTTAACACCCGCGATCAAGGCAAGCAGGGTGGATTTCCCAACACCATCGGGGCCGATGAAAGCAACGCTTGATCCAGACGGAACCGAGAAGCTCACGTCGTCGAGCGCAAGCAACCTCCCGTAACGATGGGTGACGGCATTGATATTGACGGCGATGGGTCGATTATCGGGCATCAGGAAGCTTGGGAGCTAGACTGGCTGGCCATGCCGCCTCTGCGTTGATCTTGACATAGGCATTGCCAGTCATGCCGGCTTTCACGTATCCGCGATATGTCTTGAGGACTTGGGGATCAATGTGAAGCTTGACGCGGTACATCAGCTTCGCTCGTTCATCCGTAGTTTCGACGTACCTGGGTGTGAACTGCGCCTCTGCAGCAACAAACACCACTGTCGTGGGGACGATGTATTCAGGAGCGCTATCAAGCACTATCCGCGCTTCCGCCCCGATTGCGACGCGCCCCACTTGGCTCGTTGGCAAGAAGATTGTCATGTGCGCGTCGGACAGATCGAGAAGAGTAAACACACGACCGCCAGCGGCAACTACTTCGCCCACTTGCGCAAGACGGTACTCAATTCTGCCGGAGACCGGAGCTGTCAACGTCATGTCAGCGATTGTTGCCTCAATCTGCTTTACTTGAGCCTCAGCCGCTTCGGTTGCAGCTTTTGCGTCTTCAACAAGCACCTTTGCGCCGGCGAGTGAGGCTCTGGAGACATCTCGCAGGGCGGTGCGGCGTTCGACTTCTGCTTGAGGCGTTGCTTGTGTGCGGGAAAGTTCAACACTTCGGCGGAGTTCCGCTTCGGCGAGCTTCAATTCGGCCTCGCGCAAAGCAACGTCGGCTTCCGCCCTGGCAACGCCCTGATGTGCACGATGCACCGCAGCTTTTGCTGCTGCCAACTGGGCCAGAATTTCAGATGTGTCGAGACGGGCGAGAACAGCATGCTTCTCGACGGAATTGCCTTCGTTAACTCGGACTTCGGCAAGACGCCCGGCATATTTTGTCGTGATGCTTACACGCTCGATCTCGATTCGACCGTTGGCGCGCGCCAAACCGTCCGGCACGCGCGATGCCTGGGACTGCATCCAATAGGCATAGCCAGCCGCCGCGCCTACAACTAAGGCTACACCAGTTAGGACAACGGCAATACGCATGCTCGCCTTTTCGATTTCATGAAGGCGCCATCGAGCAAGATTGCTACGTAACCAGCGCGCCAGCTGCAGCGCGTCAAACTAAGGTGAAGCTCACTGGAAGCACACCAAGGTCGCGCGTCTATCTTCAACGGCGTACACATAAAGAAGCACAAGAATTGAGGGTCAAACTTCAGTTTGAGTGCCCCATCATTTCTTTCATCTGCGCGCGCATCTGCTCCATTTGCTCTTTCATCTTCGGATCACCATGAGCGGGTCTGGCCGCGAGACCCGACATGAACCGCATCATTCGGGACATTCTCTCCATCTGCTGGCGCATCTTCTTATCGTCGTCTGGCGTGACCGACCCATGTGACATGCGCTCAGCCATCTGAGCCATCTGTTGGGCCATCTCCTTCATCATCCGATATTGCAGTTGGTGGTGTTGGCTTACTTCATCCTGAGAAGTCGGTGCAGTCGTAGATTGAGCGCCAGCGGGCGCGGCAATAGCCGTGAGCATTCCTATGCATGCAATGCCGGCTAACGTCAGATGAATCTTTCTCATATCGCTATGCCTCTGGTCGGGAGCTTGTGATCTGTTCTGAAGGTCGCATGCGGCAGCGGCCGTTAGCTGGGTTCAGCCTTTCAGTGGAAGTGATCTTCAGTGGCGCCATCTCTCAGGCGAGTCGTTCTGCGGCCAGCCGAGGATTATTTCCTTAAGCATGTATTGCCTATTCCAATGTATCTCGGATCTCTGGGCTCTCACGCTGAGCGTCGCTTCAGAGCTGTCGCTTGCACTAACTTGAATTGCCAAGTCTGGCTTTCTTTAGAGAAGCGTACCTCGATTGGTGGCCTCTAAACTTAACTTGCATCAAGTTTCAATGGGAGCGGAGAGCGAGGGTTTCGAAAAATCTAGCGGAATGGCACAATAACCGTGCCTGCCGTGGACGTCGGGGGTGTCGAGGCTAGATTGTCCAGCGGCCCACAGGGCGCGGCCCCCTCCAACTGGCTGCGGAATGTTTACCGCAACGTGAGCGGAGCCATCTTCTCTTGCATCGTATTCTGTGACATGCTGACGGCGTGTATTTTTGGTCGCTCATAGCGCGCCTGCTCTCGGCCCTTGCGGTCGTGGGCCTTCTAACCGCCCCGATGGCAGCTCCATCGAGCGCGGCGGCGATGGATGACGCGTCCATGACGGAAATGTCCGAAATGGCTTCCATGCCGGAGGACATGCCATGCTGCCCACCCGAGAAGCCGGTCATTCCCGACTGCCAAAAAGCCTGCCCGCTGACGGCAATGTGCATGGCGAAGTGCTCTTCCGTGTCGCCGTTGCTCTCCTATTCTGCTGCCTCCATCTGGTTGCGAGCCAATATCCTTCGTCCAGGGAGCGACGTCATAGGTGACACGCTGCCCGGCGAACCGCCAGCCCGACCTCCAAGAATCTAGGACATCGCCGGCGCATCAACGCCGGGCTCGCGCTGCCCGATCTTTCGGGCGGGCGAGGTCGCGTGGTCAGCCACCACGCAACGCCGAGCCATGTGCGCGGCCATTCGATGAAACTAGGACTTTGAAACATGACAGCTTGTTCCATGAAGCGTGCCGCTATTGCGGCGCTGACCGTTGTGCTTTCGCTCACGGCCCTCTCTGCGGTCTATGCCGACATCAAAGATTACGAGTTCCAACTCGTTCAGACAGACATCAAGCAGGGCGACGGCGCTGTGATCGCCGTACGGCTCCTTGATAAGCGATCCGGCAAGGCTGTGCCCGACGCCGTGATCTTCACCACCCGAATCGATATGGCGCCTGACGGCATGCCAACCATGACGTCGCCGATCGAGGCGCTGCCCTCAACGGAGCCAGGTGTCTATCGATTCAGAACGAACCTGATGATGGAAGGCGGGTGGCAACTATCCCTCGCGGCCAAGATCCAGGGAGAGACCGGCACGCTCGAAAGCAAGCTGGTCCTGAAAGCTGTACGATGAAACGGATCGCCCTGACGGGCCTCGCCCTCGCCGCTGTCATGGCGACGGGGGGCGGAGGCTATTGGGCCGGGTTGCGTGGTGTTGCGACGCCGCCCGGCCTCAGCAAGCTATTCGGCACCACGTCACCTTCAAAGGCGGCGCAGCCGCTGCCGAGCGGTCCGGTGATCTACTATCAAGACCCCGACGGCCGGCCTGTCTATTCGGCGGTGCCGCGCCGAACTGACGACGGTCGGGAATTTCGAGCGGTCTATGCCAGCCAAGATGTGGCCTTCGAGGACAGGCCGCCAGCGGCTGCCGAGGCGACGCGTCCGGCCGGCACGCGACGCCTGCTTTATTACCGCAACCCCATGGGACTGCCGGACACTTCGCCCACCCCAAAGAAGGATTCTATGGGGATGGACTACATCCCGGTCTATGAGGGCGACGACAGCGACGGCTCGGTCGTGAAGATGGCACTTGGCAGGCTGCAACAAACCGGCGTGCGATCCGAGCCAATCGAGCGGCGTGTTGTCAACCGGCCGTTACGCGTACCGGGCACCGTGCAACTTGACGAACGACGCATCGCCGTGGTGGCGACCCGCAGCGATGCCTTTGTCGACGAGGTGGCGAATGTCACGACGGGAGACCGGGTGACGAAGGGCCAGGCGCTCGTTCGGTTCTATTCACCGGATATTGCTGCCGCGGGCGCTCAGTTCCTTACGGATCTCAACAGCGCTGGCCGCACCAGCGTCGTCGGGGGTGCCCGCCAACGCCTCGACAATCTCGGCGTTCCACCGGAGGCAATCGCCGAGATCGAGCGAACCCGCAAGGTGCCTCTCTCGATGATGTGGCGAGCACCGCGTGACGGCGTCGTGCTTGAGCGCAATGTCGTCGACGGCATGAAGATCGTTGCCGGCGAGGTGCTCTTCCGCCTCGCCGACGTCTCGACAATCTGGGTGCTGGCGGATGTCCCGGAGTTCGAGCTCGGAGCCGTTCAAATCGGTGCGACCGCGGCGATCCGGATTCGAAGCCTGCCGGGACGTAGTTTCGAAGGGCGGGTATCGCTGATCTATCCGCAGGTCGGCGAAACCACGCGAGCTACAAGGGTGCGGATCGAGATCACAAACCCCGGCGGAGTTCTGTTGCCCAACATGTATGCCGAGGTGGAGATCGGCACTGGCGATGCTGCTCCTGTCATTGCCGTGCCCGATAGCGCGGTGATCGATACCGGCACGCGGCAGGTCGTGATCCTCGAGCGTGGAGAGGGTCGGTTCGAGCCGCGAGACGTGAAGATCGGCCTGCGTGGCGGAGGCTTCACAGAAATCCGCGAAGGGGTTGCCGAGGGTGACCGGGTCGTGGTCGCGGCGAATTTCCTGATTGATGCCGAAAGCAACCTGAAAGCGGCGTTGCGCGGTCTGACACCTCCGCAGGCGCAGCCATGATCGCTCGCCTTATCGGATGGTCCGCCCGCAACCTGGTCCTCGTTTTCGTCGGCACGATCTTCGCCGTGGCTGCCGGCCTTTATGCGTTGCGGACACTGCCCCTTGACGCCATTCCCGACCTCTCCGACGTGCAGGTGATTGTCTACACGGACTATCCCGGCCAGGCGCCGCAGGTGGTCGAGGACCAGGTCACCTATCCGCTCACCACCTCGATGCTGACGGTGCCGAAATCGAAAGTGGTGCGCGGTTTCTCCTTCTTCGGTGTCTCCTTCGTCTATGTGATCTTCGAGGACGGCACGGACCCCTATTGGGCGCGCAGCCGCGTGCTCGAATATCTCAGTGCCGCATCGCAACGATTGCCGGTAGGCGTGACGCCGAGTCTAGGGCCGGACGCGACCGGTGTTGGGTGGGTTTATCAATACGCCGTCGTGGCGAAGGAGATGACGCTCGCCGAGCTGCGCTCGCTGCAGGATTGGGTGATCCGATATGCGGCGTCCAAGGCTCGGGGTGTCGCCGAGGTTGCCAGCGTCGGTGGCTTCGTGAAGCAATATTCGATCGTCGTCGATCCGAACCGGCTGCGTGCTCTGGGCATTTCTCTCGAACGAGTTCGCGAGGCCGTCAGGACGAGCAATGCCGACGTCGGAGGACGCACCGTCGAACTCTCGGAGTTCGAGTTCATGGTGCGCGGACGTGGCTATCTCAGAAGCATCGCCGATATCGAAAACGTGGTGTTGAAGACCGACCGCGGCGTGCCACTGCGGGTGAAGGATGTTGCACGGGTCGAGATCGGCCCCGACGAGCGGCGCGGCATCGCCGAGCTTAATGGCGAAGGCGAGGTGGCCAGCGGTATCGTCCTGCAGCGTTTCGGCGCCAATGCCCTCACTATCATCGACAACGTCAAGGCTCAACTCGCCGAGATTGCCCCAAGCCTGCCGAAGGGCGTCGAGATCATGCCGGTCTATGACCGCTCGGAATTAATCGGGCGTGCGATCGAAACATTGAAAATCACGCTAATCGAGGAGAGCCTGATCGTCGCGCTTGTCTGCGTCGTGTTCCTACTGCATCTCCGCAGCGCGCTCGTCGCTATCCTCATGCTGCCGGTCGGCATCCTGATCGCCTTCGCGGGGATGAAGACGATCGGTCTCGGCTCGAACATCATGAGCCTCGGCGGCATCGCCATTGCGGTGGGGGCAATGATCGACGCCGCCATTGTCATGATCGAGAACGCCCACAAGCATTTGGAGCGGGCACCGCCGGACAAGCTGCGTATCGAGATCCTGATCGAGGCGGCAAGCGAGGTTGGGCCTTCCCTGTTCTTCAGCCTGCTCATCATTACCGTCTCCTTTCTGCCCATCTTCACGCTCGAAGCAGAAGAAGGACGACTCTTCGGCCCGCTCGCTTTCACCAAGACGTTCGCCATGGCGGCCGCCTCTTTGCTGTCGGTGACATTGGTGCCGGCGCTGATGGTGGTCTTCGTGCGTGGCCGGATCATCCCCGAGCATCGGAATCCGATCAGCCGCTTCCTGATCTGGGTCTATCGCCCCATCATTCGAGGAGTCCTGACAGCAAAGACCCTCACCATTCTGCTCGCACTTGCGGCACTCGCCGTCACCGTCTGGCCAGCGCGGCAGCTCGGCTCCGAGTTCATGCCGAACCTGGACGAGGGGACACTCATGTACATGCCGACGACGCTTCCCGGCCTGTCGGTGACCAAGGCGGCCGAACTCCTGCAGATCCAGAACCGGATTATCAAGTCCTTCCCGGAAGTGGAATCGGTCTACGGCAAGGCTGGGCGGGCACTGACCGCCACGGATCCCGCACCAATCGAGATGTTCGAGACCATCATCAATCTGAAACCGAAAAGCGAATGGCGCCCAGGCGTCACCATCGACAGTCTGAAGGCAGAGATGGACCGGGCGCTGCAGTTTCCCGGCGTCTCGAACGCCTGGACCATGCCGATCCGCGCCCGCATCGATATGCTCTCGACCGGCATTCGCACGCCGGTGGGCGTCAAGGTGTTCGGCACCGACCTTGCCCAGATGGAACAGACCGCCCGCGAAATCGAGCGGGCGCTGAGATCCGTGCCTGGCACTTCAAGCGCTTATGCCGAGCGGGTCATCGGGGGCTACTACCTCGATATCGTACCCGACCGCGAGGCGCTCGGCCGTTACGGCCTCGCCGTCGGCGACGTGCAGGACGTGATCGTAACCGCCCTTGGGGCCCAGACGGTGACGACCACGGTCGAGGGCCGCGAGCGCTACGCGGTGACGATCCGCTATCCCCGCGACCTCAGGAGCGATCCGCAGTCGATCGCCCGCGATGTTCAGGTGCCCCTGCCGGGAGGCGGAACAGTACCGATCGGCGAGGTCGCCAAGGTGGAACTCACGCGCGGCGCGACGTCGATCCGCACCGAGAACGGACAGCTCGCGGTCTATATCTTCGTCGATATCGCCGGCCGGGATCTCGGCGGCTACGTCGCAGAGGCGCAGCGAGCCGTCGCAACCTCGGTGAAGCTACCGCCAGGCACCTATGTCTCCTGGAGTGGGCAATTCGAATATCTTGAACGGGCCGAGGCGCGGCTGAAGCTCGTTGTGCCGGTGACGCTGCTGATCGTTTTCCTGCTGCTCTATCTCAATTTCCGGGCGCTGACGGAAACGCTGATCGTCATGCTGTCTCTGCCGTTCGCACTCGTCGGCGGCATCTGGCTGATGTGGTGGCTCGGCTTCAACATGTCGGTCGCCGTCGCTGTCGGCTTCATCGCACTCGCCGGCGTCGCGGCCCAAACGGGCGTCGTCATGCTCATCTATCTGGAACACGCGATGTCCGTGTTGAAAGCGGTGCGCAATGCCGAACGACGACCGTTTACCCGTGCTGATCTCTACCAGGCCATCATGGTCGGCGCCGTCGAGCGGGTGCGGCCCAAGACGATGACCGTTGTCGCCATCATAGCGGGCCTCGTTCCCATCCTATGGAGCACCGGCACCGGCTCCGAGGTGATGCAAAGGATCGCAGTGCCGATGATCGGCGGCATGGTTTCCTCGACGGTATTGACACTTGTTGTCATTCCCGCGGTCTACGGTCTGGTTAAGGGATGGCAGTTGAAAAGAATAGCGGCTGGCGAGGAAGCTGCAATCGGGGCTCAACCCGTCAGCCACCGCGCTGCAGTCGAATGAGAGGAGGATCCAATGATGCACGACATGATGAACGCCATGAGATCAGCAACTGGATCAAGCCGGGGTGCTGACCGACATGAAGAGAACCACGGGAGAAACCATATGAGTAATATGAGTATCGAATTCCTCTGCACACGCCGCGCTCTGGTGCTCGGTGCAGTACAGATCGCCGGAGCGGTGTCGCTGTCGCGCATTTCGTGGGCCGCTGGCGAATTTCCTAAGATAGTCGTAACGCGTGATCCAAACTGCGGTTGCTGCGGTGCTTGGGTCACGCATGTGAAAGCCGCTGGCTTCCCAGTCGAGGTGGTCGAAGCCGCCGACCTTGCACCCCTCAAGGCCAAACTGGGCGTGCCTGAAAACCTGGCCTCCTGTCATACGGCCGAAGTTGGCGGCTATGTCATCGAGGGACATGTGCCTGCGGACGCAATCAAGCGGCTGCTCACACAGCTCCCCCCGGCGACCGGCTTGGCAGTGGCTGGCATGCCTATCGGCTCTCCGGGCATGGAGGTGCCGGGTACGCCGCCGGAGACGTACGACATCGTGCTCTTTGCACCTGGCGGTCGGCGTGTTTTCGCGCGCTATCGCGGACTGCAGGAGATCTGAATTCACGATTCAATCGTCGCGGAGCGCTTTCACCCCGTGCAAGGCGCGCTGATCGACATCGCGGTCTTTCTGAACGCATTGCGCGCGCTCAGGCAAAATTCCAAGCAGAGGCACCGACGAGCATTCCTCCGCCGCGATCGCGAAGTGACGTTCAAGAACAAAACTCAGTGGGGTAGATGCAGATCGGGATAGTGCGATAACAGAGCACTTCGCGAGGTCGTTTCCCAATCCTCGCCACCTGCCGTGCGAACGTTTGCAACGCGGTCGAGGCAGCAAACTAGTATGCCTCCGGCATCACGTCTTGCCCACCCGGCAGTTTGCGAGCATTCTAGCGCGTGTATTTCTTTAGCCATTCCTGCATCTCGGTGATCTCGCGCTGTTGCTCGCGAATGACATCGATCGCCCACTTTTTCGCTTGGTCATCCTTTCCATACTGTAGGACCCCTTTCGCCATGTCGATTGCGCCTTGGTGGTGCGCAATCATGCCGCGCACGAAGGCTAGGTCGGGATCGTTTGCTTGAATTCCCTCTATCATTGGCCCGTGCATACGGTCAGCCGCCTCCATGTAGGCCTTTGTCGCGGCTGATTGGCTTGCTGGCTGAGTCGGCATGCTTGGCGCCATGCTGCCCATACGGCCCTGCATCATTTGCCGCATCATCGACATGCAGCCTTGAGGCATGTTCTGCATCATGGCACGGCACTGTTCCGGCATGCCCTGCATTGGGTCCGGGCTCGGAGCTGAAGGTGCTTGCGGCGCGGAAGGCGTGACGGGAGAACTCGGCTGGGGCGCTTGGGTTTGCGGTACCCCTCCGGGGTGATGCTCTTGGTGATCCTGCTGCTGCGCCTGCGCCAAAGCTCCGATCGACACGGCGGCGAGAACAGCGGCGGCAGGAAGGAGAATGCGAGTTTTCATGGAGGGAACCCCTGCTTAGTTGGGCTTCATTTGCATAGTGCTGCGTGAAGACGTGGTGATCCGGACACCGATAGACGCCGGATTGTTCTCAGCGAAACAATAGCAGCTTCCTCAAGCAGGAAACTTGACCTGAATTAAAATCGCCAAAACAAAACCTTCCGTAGGTTCGCTCTGCTATAGCAAGGGTCGAGCGTCAGTCCCGAGAGCGAACGGTAGGAAACGAGATGCAAATCTCGATTGTCGCGTGAATACGAGCTGATCATTGCCGGCACACAGCGAACTCACCCTCAATGTCGGACAGCGCGGCTTCTGCGGCGGCGGGAACCGGGGTCACGATTCTATGGTCTTTGAACAAGATTCCCAGTCCACATCCGTCGTCACGAAGGACTGCGCTGTACGCAGCGGCACGATCATCCCGGATAGTCGCGAAGGCAGAGTGAACTTTCTCCTTCCAGCCGAATGTCTCAGAGCGGAATGCAACGCAGGGACTCAGGACTTGAACGAACGCAAAGCCTGGCCACCGCAGCGCTTCGACAATGATGTCTGTCAACTGCCGCGACTTCCCCGAAAAGCCGCGCGCTACGAAGCCAGCGCCAGCCGCGATGGCGAGCGCCACCGGATCGAGGGGCCTGAGCCCGAGACCTCCGGGCGCGATATCGCTATCCCAATCGGCTTCGGTGGTTGGAGATGGCTGTCCCTTGGTCATACCGTAGACACGGTTGTCCATCACCAGATAAAGCATGTCCACATTGCGGCGACAGGCATGGACAAAATGATTGCCGCCGATAGAAAAGCCGTCGCCGTCCCCACCAACGGCAATCACCTCAAGTTCGGGGCGAGCCAGCTTGACACCGGTTGCAAGCGGAAGCGCTCGGCCGTGAACGCCATGAAAGCCGTAGCAACTGGTGTAGGCGGGAAGACGCGAGGAGCATCCGATACCAGAAACCAGCACCACCTCATGTGGTGGACGGCCATGCATAGCCAAGGCGTGTTCGAGGGCCGAGAGAACCCCATAGTCCCCGCATCCAGGACACCAGATTGGCGTCGCACCGGAGTGAAAGTTCTGAGGCGTCAGGATTGTTGCGATTCCTGCGTCGTTTGGGTTGGTCATGATTGCCCCCTTGCCTCACGCAAGATGCGCGGTGATTTCCGCCGGCCTGAAGGGAAGCGGACCCGGCCGCGCGATACTCTCGGCATCCGCTGGTAGAGCTTTGTGCGCCAATAGGTGCCGGTAGAGCTGCGCACCGTGATTTTGCTCCAGAACCACTACACGCTCGGCGCCGTCGAGAGCTGCTGTGAGGGACTTGATCGGGAGAGGCGAGAGGACGCGCAAACCCACCACCCTGGTCGATCGACCAACTGCTGTCAGACGTCGTGCCGCTTCTTGAGCAGGACCGATACTAGAGCCGAAGGCAATAATCGCAGTGTCACCCTCCCCCCACACGTCGCCCCAAAGCGATCCCGGGTCAAAACCAGCGAGTTTCTTCGCCCGCTTATCTAGCTGAGCGGCGTGCATGCTGGCGCCTCCAACGGGGATACCGGATTCGTTGTGCGTAAGCCCTTCGGCGACCCATTGTCCGCGGGGTGTACCGGGCCGCGGCATGGGGGTAATGGCTTCCCCGCCAATCGCGTACCGCTTGAAGGATCCGTCTGGTGAAAACGCCGTCAAGCGGCTCTGCGGCTCCGGGCGTGCCGGCTTGGGATCGATCACAGTGCGCGCAAGACCAAACGCCTGATCAGAGAGAACGATGACCGGGTTTTGCAACGTCTCGGACAGATAGACCGCCCACTCGGCGGTGAACATGCAGTCACGGACTGAGGTCGGCGCCACCACAACGCGAGGGGCGTCGCCATGCCCGCCATAGATGGCGATTGCGACGTCACTTTGCTCAGTTTTCGAGGGAATACCGGTGGAAGGACCGCCTCGCATGACATTGACGATGACCGCTGGGACCTCCGCGGCGACAGCCAGCCCGATGCTTTCCACCATGAGCGACAGACCGGGTCCCGAGGTTACTGTCATCGCGGGAACGCCGGCATAGGAGGCTCCGAGAATGAGATTGATGGCTGCAAGCTCATCTTCCGCTAGCACCAGGCGGCCACCAAGCTTCTGAAGCTGCGGTGATAGCCACTCGACAAGATCAGTTGCCGGTGTGATCGGATAGCAACCGACGAACCGGACACCGCCTCGCAGCGCGCCAACCGCGATTGCCTCATTGCCGGAGATCAACCAGCGCGGTGCTTCCGACGGCGTCGCGAGTTTGAGGCCTATATCAAGTCCGCTTGCCGCGGCGATTCCGGCATCCAACGCCGCGGCGTTGCCTTTCGCCACAGCGGGGCTTTTGCTGCCCAAGACGGCCTTGAGCGCATCGTGCACAATTGACTTTGGAAGGCCTGCTAGTGCTGATACGATACCGGCCGCGAAGACATTAGTATGCTTTCCCGCTAGCGCCCGCTCGAGCGGTGTGGCTCCAGTAGTACCCATTTCAACTGAGATGGTCCGTGCGCCGGATTTCCCAATGCTCTGCGGCACGGGCCCGGCTTTCGGATCGCAGATGATCGCCGACTTTGAATCAAGCGGGATCTCCGACGCAAACTGATCGGTTTTCTCCCAGTCCAACGCGACAAACAAGTCGTAACGGTCTGGCTGGCATGAAGTCGGCTCGGTCGAAAGGTAGACAAGCGCAGCTGCTTCGCCGCCACGCACTTGCGGCCCGAACAACCTGTTCATCGAGCCGTAATAGCCCGCGTCTGCGGCCGCACGGAGCAACAGCTCTCCGGCGGTCATAGCACCAGAGCCGCCGCTTCCAGAGATAACGACCGCGAATGATGATCTATTCACGTGTGATGCCCTCCGCGCCTCGGGTGCCGCATCCGCTGCCTGCATGAACCACTCGAAGGAAGAAGGTCTGCATCTCCCATGCGCCGGTCGGGCAGTTCTCAGCACACAATCCGCAATGAAGACATACGTCCTCATTCTTCACCATGACCCGCCCACTCACGAGCGCATCGCTAACATAGAGATCCTGGTCGACATTCGGCGCCGGCAAGCGGCTGCGCAGTTCGGCTTCATCTCCGTTGGTTGTGAAGATAATGCAGTCCGTTGGGCAGACTTCTTCGCAGGATTTGCACTCTACGCAGAGCGCGCCTTCGAATACGGTCTGACGGTCGCATTCGAGACACCGCCTTGCTTCTGCAATTGCTTGGTCCAACTCGAAGCCGAGTTCTGCCTCGACGCGGATGTCGACGAGCGCAGTCTCCCGCGGGGCCAGGGGGACAGCGTGACGAGAATCCGTAGAGACCTTCGGCCGCTGACGCCACACTGCCGGTGCGTGCTGGACGGTCAGCGTAGACGACGGCTCCGTCCTCTCCTCGAGATCGCGTCCTGATAGAAGGAGGTCAATGGAGATGGCGGCCTCACGCCCGTGCGCGACGGTCGTGACGATATTTTTGGGGCCAAACGCAGCATCACCGCCGAAGAAGACCTTCGGATGAGTGGACCGGAAGGTTCGCGAATTCACTACGGGCAGCTCGTTTTCTCCAAACTCGATGCCGAGATCACGCTCTATCCACGTAAAGGCAGGCTCCTGGCCAATCGCGATGACCACATGCTCGCACGGTAAGAGCCGCGACGGGGCACCGGTGGGCGTCACCTTCCAGCCACCGCCGGTGCGAACGGTTTGCACCGGTTCAAGGACCACTCCGCTGAGACGGCCGCTCTCGTGAAGGAACGATTTAGGTGCCAGGTTTGTGGAAATGAGGACGCCATCTTCGATGAGCGCGTCCTTTTCCCAGCCCGCCGCCGTCATGTCCGCGAAATCTTCGCGTACGATGACCTCGACAGCTTCGGCGCCCAGCCGACGCGCCGACCGCCCGCAATCCATCGCCGTGTTGCCACCGCCGATAACGACCACTCGGCCCTGAAGGCGATCGATGTGGCCGAACCGAATATTTGCCAACCAATCGACACCGACATGGATATGATCGCTGGCCTCGATGCGCCCAGGCAGATCGAGGTCCAGGCCGCGCGGCGCCCCTGTCCCGACGAAGACTGCGTCCCAGCCCTCCGCGAGGAGCGCCTTTAGACTCTGGACGGACCTGCCACCACGGAACTCGGTATCGCTACCGAGAGCGTATTGTGTCTCTTCGTCGACGACTGCTTCTGGCAAACGAAACTGCGGAATGCGGGTACGCATCATGCCGCCTGGTTTCTGATTCTGATCAAAGATGACGCAGCTATAACCGAGCGGCGTCAGGTCACGCGCCACCGTCAACGATGCCGGACCACCGCCCACGAGCGCGACGCGCTTGCCGTTTTTCTCCGAATCCGGGCGACGGAGAAGTTCGGCAACGTCGCCCTTCATATCGGCCGCGACCCGCTTGAGCCGGCAGATCGCGACTGCCTCTTTTTCGACCCGGCTGCGCCGACACGCCGGCTCGCATGGCCTGTCGCAGACACGCCCGAGAATGCCCGGAAAGACGTTGGCTTCCCAGTTTGCCATATAGGCTTCTGCCGGCCGGCCTTCGGCGACGAGCCGGATGTAATGCGGCACCGGCGTATGCGCGGGGCAGGCCCATTGGCAGTCAACAACTTTATGGAAGTAGTCAGGAGTCGAGATGTCAGTGGGCCTCATGGGTTCGCCGTTACCGCCCCCTTTGGTCCCCTTAGACATAGCCGAGCCAACGCCAGTAGGTGGCGCCCAGCAGCATGACCAGTGCAAGCGCAATGATCGTGAGCACGAAGCCGGTGCGGACGAAATCCTTGGCCTCGAAGGTCTCCGTTCCGTAAGCCACCATGTTCTGCGGCGCGTTCACGACCAGAATGAAACCGAAGCTCACCACGAACTGCAGCAGCATGGTCATGCCGACGATGTTTATGCCGGGCGTGGCCACTTGCTGGAGCACCGCAATGATGATCGGTATCATCGCCGCGGCCAATGCCGTGGCGCTTGCGAAGCCCAAATGGATGATGACAAGGAAGAGGCTCATCACGCCAAGAATGAAAAGCGCGGTCGCGTTTGTGAGACCAAACTCGGCGACTACGATGTTGGCCAGCCAAGTCGCCCCCCGGGTCTGCAGCAGCGCCGTTCCCAAGCTGATGCCGATACCGAACAGGACCACCGTACCCCACGGGATGCGCGGCTGCGCCTCCTTCCAGGTCATGATCCCGACACCGGGCAGAAACATCAGCGCCACCGCTGCGACCGTAGTTGAGGACGTGTCGAAGCGATGCAGCACACCTTCGGTGGCCCAGAACGCCAGCAGCGTTAGAGAGATCGCGAGCAGCTTCTTCTCTGAGGTCTTCATCGGCCCGAGCTCGGCGAGCGACTTGCGGATTGCCTCGCGGCCGCCGGGAACTGCCTTGACCTCCGGGGGCATCATGCGGGTCATCACGAAGTAAAGCGCAATCGACATCAAGATAGCGAAAGGCGCCGCCGCGATGAACCATTCGAGCCAGGTGATTGTGTGCTTCAGGGTGCGCTCGATGAACCCGACTGCCACCATGTTCTGCGCGGCCGCTGTTTTGATGCCGACGTTCCAGATGCTGGCGGTCTGCACCGTCGTGATCATCAGCATGCTAGCGAAAGCACCCTTCTTGTTGACGCCGAACGCCGCGATGATTCCAAGCATGATGGGAACCAAGCAAGCAACGCGGGCGGTGGTCGAGGGCACCAGGAAGGCCATTATGAAGCCCACCAAGATGGATCCCAGGATCACGTTCCGGGTTTCGGTGCCAACCCGTGAAAGCACAACGAGTGCGATGCGCTTATCAAGTCCAGTGGCCGTCATGGCGGCGGCTAGGAACAGCGCTGCCGCCACCAGCGCAAGCGCGGTGTTAGCGAACCCGCTGAAGGCGAGGCCCAAGCCAGCGCTGGTCCCCATGAGCACGTCGGGATTGGTGAGATTGGGCGAAAGACCAAGCAGGAACGCCATCATTGCGGCAATGACCACAGCCGAAACGGCGTAGTCGAGCGCCTCGGTCATCCACACAATGACCGCGAAGGCAAGCACGGCGAGCATGCGCTGACCGGCAATCGGTAGTCCTTCCGGCGTGGGTATGGCGATGACGATCACCAATGCGGTCACCGCGGCCAGCAAGCCCCAGTGGGAGCGGAGCCACGAGGGCTGCGCCGGCTCGATACCCTTCGCCTTTGGTGAGTCTGTAATTGCCCGGGTCTGTAGTGTCAGGTTCGCTTGTTTTGTATTCGTCATCACCGCCATCACTCGCAGCCACCTGTGGTGAGGCACGTTTGTCCCAACAAAGGAAGAAATCCTTGACGTAGATTAAATTGACTTCGCTTTACAGGCAGCCCGACCGCTGCTGCTTATATGCAAACGGCTATGGTACGCCGCAAAGGGCGTTCGAGTTCCCTCGTGCGGATGCTTGATCTGGATTAAAGACCCCGCATTTTTGGCTGTTTATACGACTGATTAGATTGGGCGTTTAGGGCTGCTACGCTGTTGTGTCGGTGCGATGATGACAAAGGCCCGTGATCAAGATCGTGACGAGGCTGGCGGGCCCGGGAATAATGATGGCGCTAAACCTCACGATGCAGCCGTTCAAAGAGCGCTGGTCGAAGCGCGGCAGGAAATTCTTCTGTTTCTTCAGCAGCGCTTGCGTAATCGGGATGAAGCTGAGGAGGTCCTGCAACGCTTCTCGCTTCGAGCTCTAGAGCGCGCATCTCAGTTACGAGACGTCCGGACGGTGCGGGGATGGCTGGGTCGAATTCTCGCAACAACGATCGTCGATCATCAGCGACGAGCAGTGCGACGGCGCCGCCGAGAGATCGAACTAGATCAGACCACCGTTGAGAATGATCTTGCCGCTCCCGATCCCGAACTCGATGCAGCAGTCTGCAACTGCCTATATCGCCTGCTACCGACTTTGAAGCCCGAATATGCTGATGTCATCTGGCGCGCCGATATTCTTGGTGAGCCTCGAGACCGATTGGCAGCAAGCCTTGGCACGTCACTGAATAACATCACTGTCCGCCTGCACCGCGGGCGCCAAGCTCTACGAAAGCGTCTTGAAGAGATGTGCCGGACTTGCCCCATTCACGGATTTCTCGATTGCCATTGCGATAAAGGCCAGGAAATTCGCGTGGCGCGGAAGTTTGCAGCCGGAAAGGGACTCTAGGCCACGCTCCCACCCGTGCGAATAACTCGACGAATTGAGATGGAATTACACGATGACGAATCCGAATGTATTCCTCTGCAGTCCCGTTCGCACAGCAATCGGCGCCTATGGAGGTTCTTTGAAGGATATGCCGGCGGCGACCCTAGCCGGCCATGCAATCAAGGCAGCATTAGCGCGCGCAAATGTCGGAACGAGTTCCATCGACAGCATTGTTCTTGGTCAAGTCGTCCAGGCGGGAGCCAAAATGAACCCCGCGCGGCAGGCCGCAATGACAGCTGGAATCCCTGCCGCTGTGCCTGCGCTCACCGTCAATCGCGTATGCGGCTCTGGCGCTCAAGCGATCGCAAGCGCGGCGCAGGAGGTCATGCTGGGACACGCAGACTGCACGATTGCGGGAGGCATGGAGAACATGGATCAGTCCCCGTATTTGGCGGCTCGCGGCCGCTGGGGTTACCGCATGGGTGATGCAGCTCTGTACGATAGCATGTTGCGCGACGGCCTTAACGACGCCTTCTCAGATCAACACTCGGGCTGGGTTACCGAGGATCTCGTCAAAACGTTTCAAGTCACACGGGAAAGTCAGGATCTTTGGGCGCTGCGGAGCCAGCAACGATTTGCAAAAGCTCAATCCGCCGGACATTTCGACACCGAGATCGCTGCCATAGAGCTCAAAAGGCGGGAGGGCTCGGTGGTCTTCGGGCGTGACGAGCATAACCGCCCGGACGTGACGCTCGATAGCTTAGCGAAACTCAGCCCTGCCTTTCGTAAGGACGGCACAATCACCGCAGGAAATTCACCGGGCCTCAATAGCGGTGCCGCCGCCATGTTTGTTGCCAACGAGGGATGGACAGAGAAAAACAGGGTCGAACCGATGGCCCGCCTCGTCTCAATTGGAGTGGGAGCTGTCGAGCCGGGACTGTTCGGGCTTGGCCCAATCCCAGCCGTAGAGCAGGCACTTGCCCGAGCTGGTTGGAAGATTACCGATTTGGAGCGCGTTGAGATCAATGAGGCCTTCGCTGCGATAGCGATTGTGCTCACTCAACAACTCAGGCTGCCTGAAGATATTGTCAATGTCGAGGGTGGTGCAATAGCTCATGGCCATCCGATCGGTGCAACCGGCGCAGTCCTAACTACACGCTTAATACACTCGATGCGCCGCGATGGTCTTCGTCGAGGATTGGTCACTCTTTGTATTGGGGGAGGACAGGGAGTAGCGCTGACGATTGAAATATCTCGCTGACAACAGACCTGACCTCCCTCGACACACGACCGACATCCCTTCCGCCACAGAAGAAAGGACACACTATGCCTCGAGCCGCCGAACAAGATGCTGTTCCCTTTCAGAGGATGAGCGCCCTTTTTTCCTGGTGGGGCCCTTCAAATGAGACCGCGCGAGACCACCTTTCCTCTCGATTAAGGCGTTTGCAGACGCTTGCTACCGATCTTCAGAGCATTTATGCCGAAGCAGGGGGCGAGCAAGCTAGTGCCGTTCTTGCCGAGAACGATAAAATTCTTCGCTCTTTCCAGGATTTGGCCCAGTGCCGACGCCCTGCAGATGTCCTTGCTGTGCAACGAGCGATCTTCGCAACGCTTCTGGAACAGGCATCGCGACGAACGCGGGCCTGGGCTGACGTGACCCAAAAGGTCCAAGACTGCTGTGCTGCTGCGGTTCGCGAAGATGCAATGGAGCTTCGGAGTGACGACGCGGGTGCGTCCGCGTCTCCGACACAGCCACGAGACACTGCAGCAAGGGAATCGTCGAAGCTCTAATACTAAGCCCTCTGCTATCGCACGCGCTGTCGGCGCCGACGCCATGCAAAGTAATCTTTCAGCGGAGCATGAGTCTACGCCGGCAACACCGTGGCTTGTGCCTATATTGATTTTCGTGGCTCTCCTGAATGCATTGTGCTTTCCCCTTATCACTTTCGGGTTGGCATACGCTCCACACCTATCATTTGCTGCTCTCCGCGCTTTCGTGGCTGGTCTTTCGTTGGCGATGGTTGCGATCGCGTTACGTCGGCCATTACCTCGGGATTTCCGCACCTGGATCACGCTAGGAGCCATCGGCCTTGGAGCGACGACACTCGGCTATCTCGGCATGTTCCACGCGGCCGAGTTTGTCTCACCTGGCCTAGCAACTATGATCGCCAATAGCCAACCTCTGATCGCAGCTATTCTGGCCCTGGTGTTTTTGTTCGAGCGCCTGAGGCCCATACAGTACGTCGGGCTAGGCGTGGGATTCCTCGGAATCGTGGTGACAAGTCTCCCGCAGTTCAGTGGCGGCGGTCAGATCGGATTCTCGATCGGACTAGCTTACATCATCCTTTCCACCAGCGGCATCGCCTTCAGCAACGTGTTGATGAAAACACTTGGTACCCGCATTGATCCTCTCGTAGCTATGGCGGCGCAGTTGCTCCTGGGGGCGATTCCACTCATTGTCATGGCTTTGATGCTCGATCATCCCTCGCAGATCCAGTGGCGCTCTCCTGCTTTCCTGCTCGCGCTACTTGGCCTCGCTCTTCCCGGCACCGCTATGGCGTACTGGCTTTGGTTCTGGATTCTGGGTCGTGTGCCGCTTGGCCGCGCGAATGCATATACCTTTCTCACCCCGTTTGTCGCCCTAGCATTTGGTGTCATGTACTTCGATGAGCGCACCAATGCGATGATGATCGCCGGCCTTGTATTGGCGACTTTCGGAGTTGTCCTCGTGGAACGTGGTGCTGCGAACCCACAACTGCATGACGTGAGAGGTCGTTCAGACGGTGTATGACGATCCAACCGTCGGTCGAGTGCCTCTAATCGACCACTCCGATCTGGGCGCTCATGCCCATGGTCGTCGTTCAAGCCAACCGCGTGCGATCTGCGGATCGATGCCGGCGACTTCGACCAGCCGATCGGGATCGAGTATCCGAAGACGCCGATAGTGGAACTCGACAATGCGTTCTTTCTTCAATGTGCTCAGGACCCGGTTGACGTGAACGAAAGTGAGCCCCGTTGCATCCCCGATTTGCTCCTGTGTGAGGGGAAGCACCATTTCCTCGATGCGATTACCTGGCCACTGCGCACGATATCGGGTGAACAGCTCCAGGAGGAGGTGCGCAATCCGCTCGCGTGCCGAGCGGCGTCCAACGCTCGTCAAATGCTCAAATGCGAGACTGCAGTCGCGCGCCAGCGATTGGGCCAGCCGCATAGTGATCTCCGGCTCCTTACGTGAAAGTGACGTTATCATAGAGGTCGGAATCACGGAGACGACGGCGTCGGTCAACGCTTGAGCTCCGAATGTCGACTGCGCCCGCCTCGAAGGCAAGATGCCAATCACCGCGCCGGGCAGCGCGAATTGCACGATCTGGCGTCGCCCATCCTCCAGCAGCATGTAGAGGGCGACCCAGCCATCAAGCAGGTTGAAGATCGTTTTGCCCGTCGAGCCTATACTGAATAGGTCCCGCCCCGCCTCAATGGTTCGATCCCCCGAGCGGTAGCGTGGTATAAACCGATGCGGATCGGTCGACGAAGGCACAGCCTTCGCCGGTGCTGAGGACTTGCGGTCCCTTCCTCCCGTTGGGCGCGTTGAACGTCTGCTCAAGTCTTCGACCAGCACGCTAGTGGGGCGTGATGCTCTGAGTGACGGCGATTCATTCGAAAATGGTCCGGTCTCTGGGCATACGATATTTCCCCGATCGTCGCGGCGGAGCGACCGAGCTATCTCGTGTGTTAAAGACGCTTGATTCCAGCTCACATTACACCTCCCGGGCGCGATGCCCGTTCCCGTGGCTGCGTCTGCAGCCAATCAACTGCCCTGATGAAGATCCCGATGTACCTGAGCACTAGCGTGCCAGGTGCCGATCAACCCAATCACCCAAAGGCCGGCGCTGTTGGAGCAGAACGGTGCTTAGGAGTTGGGCAATGCGGCTCAGAGAAGCTGAGTTCGGGGGACGGGAGGATCGCGACCAAGGATGATCGAGCGAAGGGAATCGTCACGGAAGGCCGGAACGATTGAGGAGTCGAGGGGAGCCGATATGAGGTCACCTCGATGGGCGGGCAAAGGGAGCTGGCACGGTGGGCAGATTGTTGTGCAGCACGCATGCCGGGACGAACACGTGTTGTCGCCGGTAGGTGATGCACTGATGGCCGTCATCTCCATCCCGCTCTTCGGGCTGAAGTGGGCCTGGGCGACATGGCCTTCGTGGGCTGACGCCAGCCCCCCCTGCATGAGGAAGGACACGGCGCACACTATCAGCAATGCCAGAATTCTGAGCATCTGCTCTCGCCTGCCGTTTGTCGGCCCCTACATGCACCACGCAGTCTACATTATAGCACGTCCTCCGGGTCGCATTGATCCAAATCAAGGTCGTCATCTGCCAACAGAGATAGCTGCCCGTTTACCTTCCTGCATGCGGACCCGTGGTGATCGTGGGGAGGACGATTGGTTAGGGGTGTAATTGATTGAGATTAAAGTGTGTATCGGGTGTTGGTGCTCACAATAAGCAAGAGAATTTTGTTTCTGCGGGCGAAGAATGGCATCAATAGCCGTGCCCCTGTCTGATCAGACGCGACGTATCGCTGTGCTTGTCGCCCGCGGCCGGCGCAAGACGACGTTGAGCCCATTCTTCGCCAAGTGCGACGGCTTGCTCGTCATCGACCCTGACGTGTCCGCCAAGGAGTTTCGAGAAAATACGGAGCGAACGAGCGCGTTCATGTGCGAACTGATCCTCGCGAGCGGTATCACGAAACTGGTCTGTGGTTTTATCGCTGAGCCTGATCGGAACAGACTCTCCTCATCCGGTGTCGATATCCGGATTGGCTCCTGCGCGCGCCCAGTCGAAGCCCTTATTCGCGAGTTCGACGCCCTGCCACCGGCCTGACCACCGGTTCAGTTAACGACGCTAATTTCATCGGAAGCACCGATATATAGGTTTCGCGATTCAGGACGCGGACTTTATCGCAGCAGCAATGTTGGTACCGGGGATAGGCACTGCGCTAAGCGCAATCAGATCCTTTTCGTCGAGCGTCTCTTTTTCAAGCAAGAGGCGGGCCGTGCGCTCAAGCAGCTCACGTCGCTCTATCAGCAGCTTGACAGCACGTTCGAACGCAGCGTCGACAATCGCGCGCACCTCCCTGTCGATGGCGTCTGCGGTGGCCTCACCGTACTCATGCTCCTGCGGGTAGGCGGCGTAGGGTCCTGGACTCAAGAATGGATGCTGATTCTTCTCAAGCGCCACATGGCCGAGCTTCTCCGACATACCGTAGCGCGTCACCATGGCACGAGCGATGTCAGTCACCTTGGCAAGGTCGTCGGCTGCTCCCGTCGATAGGTGTCCGAACACGACCTTCTCCGCTGCCCGCCCGCCGAGCAGGACCGACATCTTGTTCTCCAATTCCTCACGGGTCATCAAGAAGCGATCTTCCGTCGGGCGCTGGATGGTATAGCCGAGCGCGCCCACTCCACGGGGGATGATGGAGACCTTGTGTACGACGTCCATGCCCGGGAGGGCCATGGCGACGAGCACATGGCCCATCTCGTGATAGGCGACCACCTCGCGCTCCTTCGGATTGAGCAACCGGTTGCGCTTTTCAAGCCCCGCCACGATGCGCTCGACTGCGTTGTTGAAGTCCTCCATTGTTACCGCATCCCCCTTGCGGCGCGTGGCCAGCAACGTCGCCTCGTTGACGAGATTGGCGAGATCGGCCCCGGTGAAGCCAGGCGTGATTCCGGCGACTTTCTCCGCGTCAACGTTCGAGGCAAGCTTGGCCTTTTTCATGTGGACCTGAAGGATCGCAACTCGACCCTGCTTGTCTGGTCGGTCGACCAACACCTGTCGATCAAAGCGGCCCGCGCGCAGCAGCGCTGGATCGAGGATCTCGGGCCGGTTGGTGGCGGCCAACAGCACCACGCCGATGGTCGGGTCGAAGCCGTCGAGCTCCGCTAGGAGCTGATTGAGCGTCTGCTCCTTTTCGTCGTGCCCGCCCATTAGCGGGCCTATGCCGCGGGCGCGGCCGAGCGCGTCGAGTTCGTCGATGAAGATAATGGCAGGTGCCTTGGCCCGCGCCTGGTCGAACAGGTCGCGCACGCGTGCGGCGCCGACGCCGACGAACATCTCCACGAATTCCGAGCCGGAAATCGAGAAGAAAGGCACGCCGGCTTCACCGGCGACCGCCCGCGCGATCAGTGTCTTGCCCGTGCCGGGCGGTCCGACGAGGAGAACGCCTTTGGGCATGCGTCCGCCGAGCCGGCCATATTCCTCCGGGTTCTTCAGGAAATCGACGATTTCCTGAAGTTCCATCTTGGCCTCATCGACGCCGGCTACGTCGGCAAAGGTCACTTTGACGTCGGTTTCGACATAAACTTTAGCCTTGCTCTTACCGATCTGCATCAGGCCGCCGCCGACACCGCCAGCCATGCGCCGCATCAGGAAGAGCCACACACCGATGAAGAGCGCCATCGGCACGATCCATGACAATAGATCACGCAGGAAAGTGCTTTCGATCTGGCCCGTGACGATTACGTCGTTCTGGCGAAGCTGTTCAGCGAAACTCGGCTCGACGCGGGTTGTGATGAAGCGGGTTCGGCCACTCTCCAGCGGCTTTTTGAACGTTCCTTGAACGTATCGATCTGACACCTGCACTTCGGCGATCTGGCCGGACCGCAGGCGGGCTTCGAACTCGCTGTAAGGAATCTGGGCGACTTGCTGTGTCGTTATGAATAAGTACTGGAACAGCATCAGGCCGGCGAACGCGAGAAGCCAGTACCAGATGTTGAACTGAGTCTTGTCGTTCATCTTGTTACATCTCATCGCAATATAATCGATAGCTGAACCTCTGTCGAAGTACGGTTGGTACGTCGAGCCCTGTGAAGCAGCCTCTCCCTGCCCGCACGATGATTGTCTCGACTTTCGGAGTACCAGCAAACGGGTCAAAGACTCCGTGCGCCCGCGTCTCTCATCACGGCCCTCCCAGCATTTGGGGACCTTTATCAAAGCCGTATCAGCAGTCGTCACGCCAAAGGTTGATCTGGATTAAAGGCGTATCGTCACCTCATCCGGCCAACGCCAGCTGTAAGGCTTATCCAACGGAGCCGGCTGCCAGCCAGTACGCGTCGATGCCGAGTTCACCGGTTGGACATCCCGCCAGGACGGTCTCTCAATAAATCAACCCGTCAGCAAACTTAACCAAGATCAAAGAATCGCAAGTGCCTGAAGTCCATCATTTAGCATCGTTCTTGGGTGAGGTGTCGCGCCATCTGCCCAAAGTACGAGAGGCGGCAAGATGATTGCGACCCCGGTTCTCGTTGATAAATCTTCCAATTCTGGACGAAAATGAAAATGGAAACGAGCCCAGACCGACTTGACGACGGAAAGCAGCCAAGTCGCCTCACAGCGACCAACATTGCCCTCGTTGGGTTCATGGCAATCGCGGCGTTCTATCTGATTGCTGAACATCGCGCGCATCTTCTCGGCTGGCTGCCGTGGTTGATTATCCTGGCTTGCCCGCTGCTTCACATCTTCATGCACCGAGGACACGGAGAGCACGGAGATCGCTCTGATAGCTCAGTGTCACGAACACGGCGGCCTCCGCACCAGCATTGATCAACAGATCCAGAGCGCACGCCCATGTATGATAATGTACCCGCCTATGGACTTTGGTCCCTTGTTATACTGAACTCGGTCGTCTTCATTTTCTTTGCTTTCAGTTTCTTCAAGCCGAAAACGAAGAGCGACTGGCGCTCGTTCGGCGCGTTCAGCGCTTTTATTGTCGCGCTCTTCACAGAAATGTACGGCTTTCCGCTAACGATCTACCTCCTTTCCGGGTGGTTGCAGACGCGCTACCCAGCAGTCGATTGGCTCTCCCACGATGCGGGCCACCTTCTCGAGGAGTTGTTCGGTTGGCGGGCAAACCCGCACTTCGGACCGTTTCATCTTCTAAGCTTCGCCTTTATCGGTGGCGGCTTCATTCTCATTTCCGCAGGATGGAAAGTGCTCTACGAAGCCCAGCGGAGTGGGGCACTTGCTACCACCGGTGTTTATGCGTGGATTCGCCATCCGCAATATGTCGGTTTCGTCTTGGTCATGTTCGGATTCCTGCTTCAATGGCCTACCTTGCTCACCGTCGCAATGTTCCCAGTCCTTGTCTTTATGTATTGGAGACTTGCAAAGCATGAGGAGCGGGAAGTGCTTGCCGAGCACGGTGAGGCATACGCTCGATACATGCGAGAAGTGCCGGGTTATTTCCCACGTTTGTTTGGGGGATCGGTCGCAGAATCCAAACGCTAACCGCTCCGCTTGCACGCGGCATTAGCGAAGGGCACATTGACTGCGAAGTCGTAACTCGGGGCTGACTGACCGTATCCGCTTAATCCATATTAAGGTCTACGACTCGGACCTCATGCTTGATCATGACCGCCTTCGCCTTCGACCATGATCCGAGTTCTGAACTATGGATGCGTTGCTCATCAAGACCATCGACCACGTTGTCAAGAGAGGAGCCCTCAAAGTAACAACTGCAAAGGGTCGAACCGTCGTTTTTGGCGATGGTACTGGATCGCCAATTGCAGTGCGCTTCTCATCGTTGGCCGCGCAATGCCGTGTTTTGATCGATCCCGATCTCAAACTCGGTGAAGCCTATGTAGACGGCGAGCTGGCGTTGGAGGAAGGCACGATCGCTGATTTGCTCGAGCTCCTCCTTTCCCAACACGAAACACATGGGCGGTCGTTTTCTTCGCGGATGCTCTCCGGAGCACGGTTCGTGCTGCGTCGTCTCAACCAACACAACAAACGCAACCGATCGAGGCGCAATGTGGCACACCACTACGATCTCGATCAGCGCCTATATGACTTGTTTCTTGACAATGATCGGCAATATAGTTGTGCGTACTTCGAGGGCAAAACTGATACGCTCGATCAGGCGCAGCAAGCGAAGAAGCGCCATATCGCCGCTAAACTGCTCGTTGATCGACACATACGCGTGCTAGACATTGGGTGCGGATGGGGCGGCCTTGCCCGTTACTTAGCTGACAATTGTGAAGCCCAGGTCGTGGGAGTTACGCTTTCAAAGGAGCAACTTGAATTTGCAAAGGCCCAGGCAGAGAGCGCAACACATGCAGATCGCGTCGATTTCCAACTTGTCGATTACAGGGAAGTGACTGGTCAATTTGATCGCATCGTCTCGATCGGCATGTTCGAGCACGTCGGCGTCAATCATTATGATGCGTTCTTTCGCAAGTGCCGCGAACTGCTTACCGACGACGGCGTGCTTCTACTTCACTCAATCGGACGCTCCGACCCGCCAGGGTTTACCAACCCGTGGATTGCAAAGTATATCTTCCCCGGCGGCTATATTCCTGCACTCTCGGAGGTTCTCCCGGCGGTAGAGCGCTCTGGCCTGCTTGTGACGGATATTGAGATTCTGCGTCTGCACTACGCAACGACGCTTCGACATTGGCGAGAGCGATTTATTGCTAGACGAACTGAAGCTGTAGAGTTGTACGGCGAGCGCTTCGTGCGCCTCTGGGAGTTTTATCTAGCGGTTTCTGAGATGGCGTTTCTCTACGGTGGGATGATGGTATTTCAGATGCAGCTCGCTAAGCGACAGGACTCTGTCCCGCTCACACGCAATTATATTGATGCCGAAAAGGAGTTGTTACGCAAGGCGGAGTTAGACAATGAAAATGGACACGCCCTCAAGAGTTCTGCGACGGCCTCCCGCTGGGAACCGTGCTTTGGACCCAAGATCGTGGGAGAACGACTGCCTATTGGCGATGCTCGATAGCGAATTTTGCTGAAGCTGGACGGACGCGACCTGGGACGACAATATCGACTGTCATTTCGTAGCGATCATTTCCGCCAAGATTAACGAACGCACCGTAGGTAATCGTGCCGGCGATCGTCATTGGTTCAAGCTTGACGCGTTGGTGACCGACGTGGCCAAGGCCAGCAACGGTTGCACTGATGTTGGCATTTTCGATCCGTTTTCCCGTTTCCGTGTCAAAGATTGCTATAACGATATGCTGCTGATGACGCCCTGTTTGCGCGCCGCCGTGCATCGTACGTTCTGCATGGGAGGAAGGATGGCCCTGCACCACCGACGCGGGCAAGATGCCGAGGTAAACGGCAAGGCCATCTACTACTCGATAGCCGTCGTCGGCCCGCGCGATGCTGGCCGCTAGCACAAGTGCAATGGCGGCAGAGATTCTTATGAATAGCGATTGAGCGGGAGATTGTGTCATTGCGTTGCGCAGAAGCTGGAGTGATCAGACTATGCGTCCTAGGATCACGGCACAAAACCGCAGTAATTATTCAATCTTACCAGGAATTCGAACGCCTGAACTTAACTTGAGTCAAAGATGGACGTGATGCCTGAGTACTAGATGGCGATGCTTATGGTACTGCGCGCCGGATTGTGCTCCCGGCGGACGAGTCGCATCAGATATAGGCCACGCAATCGCAGGAAAGCATGAATGCGCATCGTAATCGCTCTTGGTGGCAATGCGCTTCTAAAGCGTGGTCAACCGATGACCGCAGAGGTGCAACGAACGAATGTACGCAAGGCGGCACTGGCGATCGCCGACCTGGCACAAGACTGGAATATTGTCGTTGCCCATGGCAGCGGACCTCAAGTCGGATTATTGGCGCTCCAGGCGGCCGCCTACAAGGAGGTTGCACCTTATCCGCTCGATATCCTCGGGGCAGAAAGCATTGGCATGATCGGCTATCTGGTCGAGCAGGAGCTCGTCAACGCGTTGCCCGATGGCGCGAGATTGGCCACGTTGCTCACTCAGATCGAGGTCTCGCGTGACGATCCTGCATTTGCGCGGCCTCAAAAGCCAATTGGTCCAGTCTATCGTGATTCTGAGGTAGAACGGGTTCGCCGCGAGCACGGCTGGCCGATGGTCGAAGAGGCTAATGGAGAATGGCGCCGGGTGGTGCCGTCACCGCTACCCAAGCGGATAACACAGATAGACGTCATCAGACTGTTGGTCGAAGAGGGCGTAGTCACCATTTGCGCGGGTGGCGGAGGCATTCCCGTTATTCGTAGTCAAGATGGCGTCTTTGAGGGTGTGGAGGCCGTTATTGATAAAGATCGTGCAGCTGGCCTACTCGCCGAGGAACTAGCCGCCGACGCTTTTCTCATGCTGACGGATGTGGACGCAGTCTATTCCGGCTGGGGAACTCCCGATCAGCGTCCGATCCGGCAGGCGACCCCAACGGAGCTTTCCACGATGAGTTTTGCTGCCGGCTCGATGGGCCCGAAAGTTGAGGCTGCGTGCGCATTCGCGGAGAGAGAAGGACGCCTCGCCGGGATCGGTCGGTTGGAGGATGCCCGCGCGATCATCGAGGGCCGGGCGGGAACAGTCGTAACAGCACGCCTGCAGCGGTGACGGGTCAACCTGGAGTAGCTAGCACCCATCGGGCAGAAGGAGAGAGCCAACTATGACACGCAAGATGAAGGCCGCGCTCTTCATAGAACCGGGCCGTATTGTGCTTGACGACAAGGCTGTACCCGATGTTGGCCCGTTGGACGCGTTGGTGCGCATAACAACAACGACGATCTGCGGCACCGACGTTCATATCTTGAAGGGAGAGTATCCTGTTGAGAGGGGATTAACTGTCGGCCACGAACCTGTAGGTGTGATTGAAAAGCTCGGCTCGGCAGTCATGGATTACAGGGAGGGCCAACGTGTAATCGCTGGTGCGATCACGCCAAGTGGTCACTCTTACGCCTGCCTTTGCGGCTACCATTCACAAGACGGCGCCGGTACGCGCCACGGCTTTAAGGCGATGGGCGGCTGGCGTTTCGGCAATACGATCGACGGATGCCAAGCGGAATATGTGCTGGTGCCCGACGCAATGGCAAATCTAAGCCCGATTCCTGATGTCCTGACAGACGAGCAAGTGTTGATGTGCCCCGACATCATGTCAACGGGCTTCTCCGGCGCTGAAAGCGGCAAGGTTCGTATCGGCGACACAGTGGCCGTCTTTGCCCTTGGACCGATCGGGCTATGTGCGGTCGCTGGCGCGCGATTGATGGGCGCGACGACGATCATCGGCGTCGACACAGTGGCCGAGCGGTTGGACATCGCTCGTGCGCTGGGCGCAGATCACGTTATCGACTTCAAGACTGCCGATCCGGTAGAGGAGATCATGCGTTTGACCGACGGGCGCGGAGTCGATGTCGCCATTGAAGCGTTAGGCACACAGGCGACGTTCGCATCGAGCTTGAAGGTGCTACGGCCGGGCGGAACGCTATCCAGCCTTGGCGTCTATTCCGGCGATCTCACCATTCCGCTTGGCGCGTTTGCCGCTGGGCTCGGCGATCACAAGATCGTCACCACGCTGTGCCCCGGCGGTAAGGATCGCATGCGCCGGCTTATGGACGTGGTGGCCTCTGGACGCGTGGATTTGCAACCTATGGTGACCCACCGCTTCCCGCTTGATCAGATCGAAGATGCCTATGAGCTATTCGCGAACCAGCGTGACGGCGTATTAAAAGTGGCGATTACGCCCTAGTCGTTCGAACGGGTTCCGGTCTGCAAACCTTTCGACAGCGCTTCGATGGTACAAGGTGCATGCGCGATCTGACGCAGCGCGCCTGAACGGGTGTGTTGCAGCATCCATACTGTCCTATCGGCAACAGAAAACACCTTATCGTGTCCACCAACCTCGTAGGATGGCGCTTCCGAGGAGTCGCGCCTCTCTTAAAAAGAAGACAGCGGCAGGATCGGCCAGGTCAATAACTCGAGAGCTTTCAGAACTTCTCGACGTCCAGAGAGCCCTTGCGACATTCACCGTGATGGATCGGAACAGGGAACGCGCGGAGAATTTAACCTGGATCAAAGATTCGCAGCCTCGAAATGACAAGGTCCGTATTGAAAAGAAATGTCCCTCCAAACATCTTGAGTCTGTCGCAAGGGACAGCAGGAATCTGCGAGTCCGCCGCCGCTACGGTGCCAAGGAAAGTAATAATGAGCTCTTCCCATTCCCACCATGGCCATGACGGACATCAAGATCATCAAGCGCATGCGACCAGTAGGCGGCCGGGTGACAGCCAACATGGCAGCCCGACGATCGTGGCCGCTGCCGGCTCCAGCCATTCCGAACATGCCGGACGCGGTGGCCACGATCATGGCGCCATGGTTTCCGACTTTCGGCGCCGCTTCTGGATCACCCTGATTCTCACGCCGCCGGTCCTGCTTCTCTCCCCGATGATTCAGCACTGGCTCGGACTGGCGGAAGTCCTCGCGTTCCGAGGGGACCGTTTCGTTTTGTTTGCTCTCTCGACCATCGCTTATGTCTATGGGGGATGGCCGTTCCTGACGGGCTTCAGTTCCGAGTTGCGGAAGGGGCAGCCCGGTATGATGACGCTGATCGCTCTCGCGATCTCGGCCGCCTACTTTTTTTCGGCCGCCGTCACCTTCGGATTTCCTGGACAGGAGTTCTATTGGGAACTCGTAACGCTGATCGCCATCATGCTGCTCGGCCACTGGGTCGAGATGCGTTCGGTGATGGGCGCCTCGCGGGCGCTCGAAGAGTTGGTGCGGCTTCTCCCTGACAGCGCGACTCGAATCGACGCTGACGGGAGTATGCAGGAAGTGTCGATCTCAGCACTTAAGCCCGGCGACAGAGTGATTGTGCGCCCGGGTGCCAAGGTCCCGGTGGACGGTGAGATCACCGAGGGATCGTCGGGATTTAACGAGGCGATGCTCACAGGTGAATCCCGGCCCGTTTCGAAGACAATTGGGGCTACCGCGATCGGCGGCGCGATCAACGGTGCCAATGCCGTCACGATCAAGGTAACGGCGACAGGTGACGCCACCTATCTGGCGCAGGTCATTGACCTCGTGAAGAAGGCACAGGCCACGCGATCCCGGACGCAGGACATCGCCAACCGAGCCGCCGCATGGCTGACCTACATCGCGCTTTTTGTCGGCTTCGGCACGCTATTCGTTTGGTGGCTTGTTCTTGACGCTCCGCTGGAGTTCGCACTCGAACGCATGGTGACGGTGATGGTCGTCGCCTGCCCGCATGCGCTCGGGCTGGCGGTCCCGCTCGTTGTCGCCGTCAGTACCTCTCTCAGCGCCAGTAACGGCCTCCTGATCCGCGACCGCGCCGCATTCGAGCGCGCGCGCAACCTGGATGCTGCCGTATTCGATAAGACGGGCACGCTGACGGAGGGTCGCTTCGGCGTCAGCGACATCGTTCTGCTCGCAGATGGACGGGAGGAAGAGGAACTTGCTTTTGCCGCCGCTGCCGAGAGCCAGTCCGAGCATCCCATCGCCCACGGCATTGTGGCGGAGGCCAGGACCCGAAACCTGACTGTGCCGAAGGCCTCCGACGTCAGCAACATCACGGGAGAAGGCATCGTCGCGAAAGTGGAGGGCCAAGACGTACGCATCGTCAGCCCGGGTCATCTCGCGAGGCAAGGCAAACCAATCGGCCATGAACGGCTTAGGCAACTGGAGGCCGAAGGCAAGACTGTGGTTGTGCTCGTCCGCAACGGCGAGCCGCGCGCTTTGTTTGCGCTGGCAGACATCGTTCGACCGGAATCGAAGGAGGCGATTGCAGAGCTCACCGGCCTCGGCATCGCGTCTGTCATGCTGACCGGCGACGCACGGGGCGTCGCCGAGACGGTCTCGAAGGAGCTCGGCATCACGGAATTCTTCGCCGAGGTTCTTCCCGATCAGAAGTCGGAGAAGATCAAGGAGCTTCAGGCGCGTGGCTTATCGGTCGCGATGGTGGGAGATGGCGTCAATGACGCGCCTGCATTGGTGCAGGCCGACCTTGGCGTCGCCATAGGCGCGGGCACCGACGTGGCCGTGGAATCAGCCGACGTGGTGCTCGTCAGGAGCGACCCGCGTGATGTGGCCGCGATCCTCGGCCTTTCGCGCGCCACCTACCGCAAGATGGTGCAAAATCTGCTCTGGGCAACGGGCTACAACACAATCGCCATTCCGATGGCAGCGGGCATCACCTTCGGGACCGGCTTTCTGATGACTCCCGCAATCGCGGCTGTCTTCATGTCGGCCAGCACGGTCATCGTTGCGATCAACGCGCAATTCTTGCGTTACTACAGGCGGCATGGATGAGCGCGAGCAACGAACAGGTGGGTGATCCGTCATGCGGCTGATCCTTCCCTTGCCGGGTAACGAGACATTCGCACGTCTCCTGGCCGAAGCGGGAGGATGGGAGCTTGGTGCCATCGAAGCACGATGCTTTCCCGACGGCGAAAGTTATGTCCGCATCTTGTCCGACGTCGCAGACAAGTCGGTTGATCTCGTCTGCACGCTGGCGCGTCCAGATGAGGGCTTCCTTCGCCTCGCCTTCTCCGCCGACGCCGTCCGTTCGCTCGGCGCACGCGAGGTGACGCTGATCGCACCCTACCTTTCCTATATGCGTCAGGACCGCCGGTTCCGGCCGGGCGAGGCGGTGACATCGAAGACCTTTGCTCGCCTCGTGTCGTCGACCTTCGACCGGCTGGTGACCGTTGACCCGCATCTTCATCGCTATCCGGCGCTCCCCGCGCTCTACACAATCCCAACCGATACGCTGCACGCAGCGCCTCTTCTAGCCGACTGGATCGCCGCTGAGGTCGAAAAGCCTCTTATCGTAGGTCCAGATGAGGAGAGTGAGCAGTGGGTCTCAGCCATTGCAGCGCGCGTCGGCGCCCCCTTCGCGGTGCTGCGCAAGATCCGGCATGGTGACCGCAGCGTCGATATCGAAGTACCGGACCTCTCCGAAAATGGCGTGGACGCCGGCCCGTCCTCGTCGACGACATCGCCTCATCCGGCCACACGCTCATCGAAGCCGCACAGAAGCTTCCGCTCCTGGGCTTTTCTCGGCCCATCATTGCTGTCGTTCACGGCGTCTTCGCCGAGGACTCCTATGGGCGCCTCCAGGCGCTTGCCGATAAGATCGTATCTGCCGATTCCATCGTCCACGAAAGCAATGCTATTGGTCTTGCACCCCTGATCGTGGGTGCGATCCAGTCGCTCAGCGCTGCAAAGGAAGCTCTCATTCGGCATCGACGACCGCCCGAGCCGCTCGACGACGTCGAACGCGCCGGCGTCGATTCATTTCCAGCCAGCGATCCGCCGCCATGGACGAGTGGCCGATGATGCTCAACCGGCACAGGAAAACCGCAAATGAGGCAAGGCGCTATAGCAGCGATAGCCAATCCCCGCCTAAAGCGGGCCGAATTGGCGTCATCCCTCGGTGCTGGGTTGTTGGGCTTCGGTCTTGGAATGTTGGTAGCACCTTACATCGCCGACCTGGCTTGGTACGTGCTTGCAGCGGGCGCCGTAATGCATGGTTGGGGCATGTACGACAAACATACGATCGAGCGAAATCTTGGACAACTCGAAGCGCCTTGGGTGAAGAGTTTGTACTGGTTGTGTTGGCTCCTCTTGGCAGGATTGGTGGTCGTGCTCGTCGTCCGCTTGGCCTTCTAAGTGACATCAGCGCTAACGCTGGAACAGCCTCACTCTGGTTTGCTGACGCCTTCTCTCTAGAAAGAGGTCAAGACCAGTGAATCGAGAGTTGTCAGCTGAATACCTGCGCTGGGCAGAAGGGTACGGCGTAATTAGCCACACCCTTGAGACTAGGAATCGCATCAGGGACTTAGGGAAGCGCCTTGTTGAAGATGGAAAAATCGTCAACGCCGATTCACTCTACCAGGTGCTGGCTGAAACCGACCGTCTGACCTCCGCAGCGATGTGGACTGTCGTTCACATGACTTATGCAAATCGAGTCGATGTTTCAGGCGCGCCTCTGCCGGCTGACGCCTTCAAGCAGACGCCGGAAGGGCATACAGGCGGATCGCTCAATATGGTTCCGGCCTTCGTCGGCTATCTCGCTGCGAATGCGATTAGCGCGAAGACTCGTTCCTGGCTGATGGGTCAGGGTCACTGTGTCGCGGCGATCGAGGCGGTGAATGCGCTGACTGGGGATGTCTCGCCCGCTCAGAAGGGCCGCTACGATCGAACCGAAAAAGGGCTGTCACAACTCGTCGCCGACTTCTATTCTTATTCAATTGACGCGCACGGGCGCGCCGACGTTCCGCTCGGCAGCCATGCCGGACCGAACACCGCTGGCGCGATCTCAGAGGGAGGCTATCTCGGCTTCGCCGAGGTTCAGTATGTCCATATGGCGCTCCCGGGGGAGAGCCTCGTCGCATTCCTTAGTGACGGCGCCTTCGAGGAGCAGCGCGGTTCGGACTGGGCACCCCGCTGGTGGCGTGCCGAGGACTCCGGCTTCGCAGTCCCTATTATGATCCTCAATGGACGACGCATCGAGGAGCGAGCGCAGATTGCGCAGCAAGGGGGTGCCGACTGGCTGGCTACTCATCTTCAGCACAGCGGCTTCGACCCCTTCCCGATCGACGGACGCGATCCGGCTGCCTTCGCTTGGGCGATCCTCGCGGCCGAAGAACGGCTTGAGCGCTTTGCCGCCGGTCCTGACCACCGGTATCCTGCCCCCATCCCTTATGTGATCGCAGAGACTGTGAAGGGGTTTGGATTTCCCGGTGCCGGCACCAACGCCGCACACAACCTTCCCCTTAGCGGCAATCCTTCGCGAGACGAAGCAGCGAGACGAGTGTTTAATGAGGCCGCGGCAGCGCTGTTCGTTCCCGCGGATGAAATCAGCCACGCTGTCAAGGCTCTCGCCATCCACGACCAGCAGGGCCGCACGCCCGAAAGCAGGCACGCGCTCGCCTTGCGGCGCCCGCCATCACCGCAGCTCCCCGAGCCGGAATGGACGAGCACGGGTGATCCGCCGGATTGCGCAATGCACGCACTCGATCGTTGGTTCGTACGCTTGGTGGATGCCAATCCGAAGCTGAGACCTCGGGTCGGTAACCCTGACGAGTTGCGCTCCAATCACATGGGCGCGACCCTCGAAAGGTTGCGACATAGGGTCAACGTTCCGGAGTCAGGCGTCGCTGATGCAGTGGATGGCGCCGTCATCACCGCACTGAACGAGGAAGCCGTAGCGGGAGCGGCGCTCGCTAACAAGGGCGGGATCAACCTGATCGTGAGCTACGAGGCCTTCGCCATGAAGATGCTCGGTGGCCTGCGTCAGGAGATCGTCTTTGCTCGGCGGCAGCGCGAAATCGGCCAAGAACCCGGATGGATTTCGGTGCCGCTGGTTGTGACCTCCCACACTTGGGAGAATTCCAAGAACGAGCAGTCACACCAGGACCCTACGATTGGCGAAGCGCTGCTCGGGGAGATGTCGGAGACTGCGCGGGTCCTATTTCCAGTCGATGCTAATAGCGCGACGTCCGCACTTCGAACGATTTATAGCGGTCGCGGACAAGTGGCGTGTCTGATCGTGTCGAAGCGCGACATGCCGCATCGGTTCCATGGTGACACGGCGCTTCGGTTTGTGTCCGAGGGCGCAGCGCATATTGATGGCGAGCTTGAAGGTGCCGAATTGCAACTGGTCTCTGTTGGCGCTTACCAGCTTGAAGAGGCGTTGAGAGCCGCCCGTCGGCTTAAAGCACATGACCACCGGGTCGCGGTGACGGCACTATGTGAGCCTGGTCGCTTCCGCGCTCCGCGCGATCCGCTGGAAGCTGCATTCACTGCAAACGACGAAAAGACTGCAGCATTTTTTCCGCCTAACCTGCCCCGCCTAATTGTCACGCACACGCGCCCGGAGCCGATGCTGGGCCTATTACGGCGACTGGACGGTGGCCCTGCACGGACCGCGGCGCGCGGGTATATCAGCCGCGGCGGTACGCTCGACGTCTCCGGTATGCTCTTCGCCAACGGCTGTTCGTGGGCTCACTTGATCGACGCGGCGGCTTCGCTTGCCGGATGGTCGCGCGACGAACTGCTCACGCTTGAGGAGCGCAACGCTATCGACGGACGCGGCGATCCAGCCGTTCTGCACGCATTCACGAACTGAAAGATACCATGCTAACATTAACCTCCCTTGGCGGTGCAGGAACTGTCACCGGCTCGAAACACCTTCTCACCAATCGTGACAAGCGCATTCTGATTGATTGCGGCCTGTTTCAAGGGCTGAAAAACCTGCGCGAGTTGAACTGGGAGCCGCTGGCGGTGACGCCCGCCAACATCGACGCCGTGGTCCTGACCCACGCCCATCTCGACCATTCCGGCTATTTGCCGAAACTGGTGCGCGACGGCTTCCGGGGTCGTATTTTCACAACGGCAGCCACGCGCGATGTGGCGGAACTGATCCTGTTGGATAGCGGCCATCTCCAAGAAAAGGATGCGGAATACGCGAACAGGAAAGGCTTTTCGAAGCACAAGCCCGCCCTGCCACTTTATGGCATTCGCGATGCCGAGCAGGCACTCGAATTCTTCTCGGTCGTTCCCTTCGGTAAGACGATCCAGCTTCCGGGAGGAGCGACTCTAACCTTTCGCTATGCCGGGCACATTTTGGGCGCGGCCACTGCCGACATCGAATGGGGGGGGGCGGCGTATAGTCTTTTCGGGAGATCTCGGCCGCTACGACGATCCGATGATGCACGACCCGCAACCCGTTACGGAAGCGGACTACATCGTGATCGAGTCCACTTATGGAAATCGCGTGCACGAGCCGACCGATTCCACGGAACGACTCGGCAGCATCATCGAGCGGACGGTGCAACGAGGCGGGACCGTGGTCGTTCCAGCCTTCGCTGTCGGGCGCGCGCAATCGCTGCTTTATCATCTATGGAAGCTCAAGACGGAGGGTCGTATCGCAAACATCCCGATTTATCTGGACAGTCCGATGGCGATCGACGCGACGGACCTACTTCACGCGCATCGTGCAGATCATCGCCTCGCTCCAGACGTTTGCGGTGCCGTCTGCGCAATCGCGACCTATACTCGGGACGTGGAGGGATCTAAAGCGATCACCGCCAATCCCTATCCAAAGATTGTGATCTCTGCCAGCGGCATGGCGACCGGCGGGCGGGTACTTCATCATCTGAAGGCCTACGCGCCCGCTCAAAAGAACACGATTCTCTTTTCCGGCTTTCAGGCTGCGGGAACGCGTGGCCGCTCCATGCTGGAAGGTTCTACCGAAATCAAGATCCACGGCGAATGGATTCCCGTCCGCGCTGAGGTCGACGATCTTCCGATGCTCTCGGCACACGCTGACGGCAACGAGTTGATGCGCTGGCTCAGCGGCTTTCGCCACAGACCGTCGCAGGTTTTCATCGTCCACGGAGAGGCCGAAGCTTCCGAGGCATTGCGCGTGCGCATCGACAAGGAGCTACGATGGAATGCCACGGTACCGCGCCAGGACCAGGTATTCGATCTATGACGAGCGCTAATGATACGACCGTCGCTTTCGATCAGCCGGTGCTCCGCGCAAGGCGATTGCGACTCCATACTCAGCATCAGCCCTCGGTCATCATGCGCACGGACTGCCACGTATGCCGTTCGGAAGGCCTTGCGGCGCGTTCGCAAGTTCTGGTTTCGAGTGGAGGCAAACAGGTCCAAGCAACGCTATTTCAAGTAGAGGGCGAAAGCCTGATTGCGCAGGATGAGGTAGCGTTGTCCGAGACTGCCTGGACGATTCTCGGGGTCACGGAGGGCGAAGCCGTGCAGGTGAGCCATCCTCCGACGCTCGAATCGCTCGCGAGCGTACGTCGGCGAATCTACGGCAATCGACTCGATGCGCACGCCTTTTCGTCCATCGTCAAGGATGTGGTTGCGGGTCGCTATACCGATGTTCAGCTCGCTGCGTTTTTGACCGCGAGCGCTGCCCTACCGCTCAATGAAGATGAGACGGCGGATCTGACGGGCGCCATGGTCGAGGTCGGCGATCGCATGCGTTGGAACGCACCAATCGTGGTGGATAAACACTGTATAGGCGGCCTGCCGGGTAACCGTACGACACCAATCATCGTCGCAATCGTCGCGTCGCACGGACTCGTCATGCCCAAAACATCGTCGCGGGCAATCACTTCGCCTGCCGGCACCGCCGACACAATGGAAACGCTCGCTCCTGTCGAGCTCGACATCGCAACGCTGCGGCGCGTGGTCGAGAATGAGGGAGGTTGCATCGCTTGGGGCGGCGCAGTACATCTCAGCCCGGCTGACGATATCTTTGTGCGCGTCGAACGCGAGCTCGATGTCGATACGGAAGGCCAACTCATCGCTTCGGTATTGTCTAAGAAAATCTCTGCGGGCTCGACGCATGTCGTGATCGACATTCCGGTTGGCACAACTGCGAAGGTGCGGAGCGAGGACGTCGCCAACCATCTCGCGGCGCGCATGCGCTCAGTCGCAAACCGCTTCGGGATGACCCTGACCTGTCTTCAGACGGACGGATCACAGCCTATTGGCCGCGGCATCGGACCCGCACTCGAAGCCATCGATGTTCTGGCTGTTCTTCAGAACGCACGTCATGCACCCAATGATTTGTGCTGGCGCGCGGCAATGCTCGCGGGCGCCGCCTTGGAGATCGGCGGCAAGGCCGAGACAGGAAAAGGCACAGAACTCGCGCTTGAAACGATTGCGGACGGCCGCGCTTGGTCGAAATTTCAAGCAATCTGCGAAGCACAGGGCGGTATGCGCGTGCCGCCTGCGGCGACCAACGTCCACCCGCTGACCGCACCGAGGGCCGGACGCGTTGTCCACATCAACAACCGCAAGCTCGCCCGGCTCGCAAAACTTGCCGGAGCACCCGAGGCGAAGGCTGCAGGCGTTCATATGGAGGTTCGGCTTGGTGAGGAGATCGATAGAGGACAACCGGTCATGCACGTTCATTCTGAAACCTCTGGCGAGCTTGCCTATGCGCTTGAGTACGCGGCTCGGTCGGGTGACATCGTAGAGGTTGAGTCGTGAATGCCCTCCTGGGCACGACAGCATTCTCTCTCCCATTGTTGGAACATGAAATCCGTGCCTGCCGAACCGCGTGCAAGTGATGGACTCACTTATCCTGCAACTCGGCCTGTCGCTCGCAATCGGCTTGCTCGTCGGGCTCGAGCGCGGCTGGCGTGAACGAGATACGCCCGACGGAGGCCGTACCGCCGGAATCAGGACCTACGGAATTTCCGGACTGCTCGGAGGTGTCCTCGCCGCTCTCGCCTTCAGCTTGAACGCACCCGCTATTCTAATTGCAGGGTTTCTCGCGTTTACCGCAGTCTTTGCCTGGTACAAAGCGCGTGAAGCGATCCACGACCAGAGCTTCAGCGTGACCAGCGTCGTGGCCGGCCTCGGCGTGTTCGCGCTAGGTGCATTAGCCGTCGTCGGAAACCAGCGCGCTGCGGCGGCGGGCGGCGCCGCACTTGCTGCCGTCCTCGCCAGCCGCGAGCTTTTACATGGGTTTCTCAAGCGCATCTCCTGGATTGAGTTGCGGTCGGCGTTGGTACTCGCCGTAATGACCGCAATCATCCTTCCGCTTTTGCCTCCACGAGCCATTGATCCATGGGGTGGGTTCAATCCGCAGCAAGTATGGCTTTTTACCGTGCTTACGGCAGCAATTTCGTTCCTCGGCTATATTGCTGTCCGCGTCTTCGGTACTACGCGAGGCGTGCTGGTCAGCGGCCTAGCGGGAGCGATTGTCTCGTCCACGGCTGTGACAGTTGCGCTCGCGCGTACCGCTGCGAGTGGTGGAAATCCGTGGCCCCTTGCCGGTACGGCCATTCTTGCAGCGAGCGTATCGGTGTTGCGGGTGACAGGCATTGTGGCCATCGTCGCTCCATCGATCCTCGGAGTCGCTGGACTCGCTCTTCTCGCTGCGGTGATCGGCTTCGCGGTGTGCGGCGCTCTGCTCTTGACACGCGGCAACGCACAGGAAGCTGACGCACGATTGCCTCAAAACCCGTTTGAGCTCAAACCACTGCTCTTATTTGCTGTCTTTTTCGCGATCGTATCAACCATCAGCGCCGCTCTTGCGAAAGGAAACACCGGTGGCATGGTTGCGGCCTCAGCAATCTCCGGCACCTTTGACGTCGATGTCGCTGTGCTCAGCGCGTTGCGCCTCCTTGGTCAGCCAGCGCATCTCGAGGCTGTCGGTCATGCCGTCCTTCTCGCGCTCGTAACCAATGCAATCGGTCGCCTCGTAGTTGCAGTCCTTACAGGGCCTATTCGCTTCTGGCTACCGATTGCTGCCGCCACGATCATCGCCGGCGCTCTGGGCTTTGCCGCATTCGCTACCTTGCCACACTTCGAATGGCGCGGACCGCCAGCAGTTCTCGGGTCATGAAGGTAGGATCGAGCCCAAAGCAGCCGCATATCTGCAAAAGCGAGCCCACCTTCGGCAAGAGCTTACATAGCTGCGCCTTGCGGCGAACTTCACCGTCTGCTCTTCAACACCAACAGGACAGCCAAACCGCACGCCAAGAGGAAGGTGGCTGCAATGACCCAGAGGAAGTCGGATGCAAGGATGACATTACTGATGAAAAAGAGTCCAAAGGCGACGACGATGCCAGCCGCTGTTGCCCAATAGAGCCAGCGCACACGCCCGGTGAGCATAAAGGTACCAATCCCCAACAACACAATGCTGAATCCAGCGACGAAACCGCCCCATGTCCGAAAGACAACGCGAAGCCAGTCGAGGAACGCCGGAGGCAATCCACTTGGATCTATTCCGGTATGCCGGATGTCTTCTGGAAGAAGCGGGGGGGGGCGTAGCGTCAAGAAGAATACAGCAGTCCCCACGGTCAGAACGCCGAGTATAATAATTAAAGTGCCGCTTAGCAGGTCGCTCTTGATTTGCACAAAGATTCTCTTCGATGGTTATCACTCCGTGGCGCGCAAAACGTCCCAGCGCTCATCAAGCATATCCTTAATCTGGATCAAAGATATGACGCCAGAACATGGAAAGCTTCAACCGTCGTCACAAGCACGGCAGTTCCTTGTTGATGGAGTGCGGCTAGATGAGCGAGCGCAACCCAGTTCGTGTCGCGGTCAACGGTTACGGTGTGATCGGAAAACGCGTCGCCGATGCCGTTCAGGCACAAAACGACATGCACCTGATCGGTGTTGCTGATGTTGCAACCGATTGGCGATTGTGGCCCCCTGGGCGCAAGGCCATTGCGCTCTACGGTGCCACTATCGAACACGCCCAGGCAATGACAAAAGCAGGTCTGGCGGTCGCGGGAACACTTGATGAGCTTCTGGCGCAGGCTGACATTGTTATTGATTGCACGCCTAAACGTGTTGCTGCGGAGAATGTCAAAACTTATCGATCTCGTGACATCAAGTTCGTTGTCCACGGCGGCGAAAAACATGCCGTAACAGGGCACTCCTTTGTTGCCGAGTCGTCATTTGAAAGCGCGATCGGGCGTTCGGCAACGCGTGTGGTGTCGTGCAACACCACCTCGATAGTGCGAACACTCACTGCGCTAAAGCGGTCCGGTCTCTTGAAGAAGGCGCGGGGCACTCTTCTCAGGCGCGCTACTGATCCATGGGAGAGCCATGAGGGCGGCATCATGAACACGCTGGTTCCTGAGCCTGAAATTCCGAGCCATCAGGGGCCTGATGCCCAGAGCGTAGATCCTGATCTCGATGTCGTGACGATGGCGGTCAAGGTTCCACAAACACTTGCCCATCTTCACTACTGGTCGGTGCAGTTGACGCGGAGAGCCAGCAAAGATGAAGTGCTGGACGCATTTCGATCTTCGTCACGAATCGCTCTGATCCGCATCGCCGATGGTTTGACGGCGCTCAACACAGTAAAGGAACTTATGACCGATCTCAGCCGTCCTCACGACAGCCTCTACGAGGTGGCACTCTGGGAGGACATGTTAAAGGTGGAGGGGGACGAGCTCTTCTACGCCTATATGGTCGACAACCAGGCTATCGTCATCCCGGATACAATTGACGCTATCAGGGCACTTACAAGTCTCGCCGACAGTGCTGATGATACAATATCCCGAACGAACGCATCCCTCGGCATCGGACGAATATTCTCATAGGCTTTGTAACGTAGTCACCGTCGCAAGGCAGGCGGGATGCCTGCCTTGAGCGATTCAGGTAGAGGCCCCTTGAAGAAGAGTGTCCGGCCGACCGTTGCGCCAAATCAGTATCACCAAATAAAAGGATGCGATTGCTCCACCGAAGCAGAAAACCGAGATGTAGGCATACGAAAAGAAGACATAGGTTACGATCAGAATTCCTGCAATGAGTGTGCCAAAAACCTTAATCTCTTTGTCCCGCACAATGAAAAACGGGACGATGATGATGACCGAATAGATTACGTATATCACCTCTCGCCTCACTAAAGCATCGAGCAGATTGACATCCTGATATCTTACGGCCCATTCGAGGAACAATGTGGTCAGCCATCCTTCATGAACGAGGTAAGGCACATATTGAAGGCCACCTAGCATTCCTCCAGCGACCGCGAATCCCAAGAGAAGATGCCTGCGATTCCCTGTCTCGAGGAAGTATGCAGAGATCGGGACCCACACGGGCCAGACCATCCAACTGAAGAACATGTAGATGAGGGAGAAGTGACTAGTTAGCCGCGCGTTGTCGACTTTACCGGCCGTCCAGACGAGCCCTTCCGCAAGTTGTTGCAGACCGAACAGGAGTGGCAATATTCCGACGGCAAGGTAGCGACGATTGCCGCGCCAAGCACCAAAAGCGGTGGCGACACCAGTAGAGATAAGGATCGCAGCGGCAATAAAACTGGCCTTAGCGGAAAGGCACATGGCATCGCCGTGTACTTTGCGTGTATAGCCGATCGAACTGTTCAGGCACGCTAGATCGCCATTTCACGCGCGCGGCCTGTCGATCGCGCCTCGGGACCGTTTCAGCTCGGCGCCATCGTCGTGCGGATTTTCGAGGTCGGCGAGGATTGGACAATCCGGGCGGTCGTCGCCGGAGCAGCAAGTCGCGAGATGCTCGAGTGTCGCTGCCATCTGTTCTAAATTGTTGATCCTCTGTCTCAAGTCGGCGATGCGCGCGAGTGCGATGCGCTTGACATCTGCGCTATGACGGCTGCGATCGCGCCAGAGCTGGAGAAGATCCTCAATTTCTGCGACGGAGAAGCCGAGGTCGCGCGCACGCCGGATGAAACGCAGCATGTGCACGTCCTTCATCGAATAGTCGCGGTAGCCCGCCGCCGTCCGCGCGGCCTGGGGGATCAGCCCGGTCTTCTCGTAGTAGCGGACCATCTTCGCACTCACGCCCGAGGCGTGGGCCGCTTCACTGATGTTCATGCGGGCCTCCTCTCCGGTATCCCGTCCTGCAGGAACGCGCTGCCCGACGTAGTCGCGGCCGTTTCCGTCGGAGCGCGGAAGCGGCGCAGCCGAAGAGCATTGCCCAACACGAAAACGCTGGACAGCGCCATCGCGCTCGCTGCAAGTACCGGCGACAGCAGGATACCCCAGGCGGGATAGAGGATACCCGCCGCCACCGGAATTAGCGCCGTATTATAGGCGAAGGCCCAGAACAGATTCTGACGGATATTGCGGATCGTGGCCCGGGAAAGCGCCATGGCGCTTGATACGCCCTTGAGGCTGCCCGACATCAGCACCACGTCGGCGGCCTCGATGGCGATGTCCGTGCCCGTACCGATGGCAATGCCGACATCGGCCTCGGCAAGCGCGGGCGCGTCATTGATGCCGTCGCCCACGAAGGCCACGCGGCCGTGCTCAGCCTTGAGACGTCGCACCGCATCGACCTTGCCGTCGGGCAGAACCTCCGCCACCACTTTGTCGATGCCGAGCCGACGTGCGATTGCGTGGGCCGTCCGGCGGTTATCGCCGGTGACAATCGCCACCTTGAAGCCATGATCGTGCAGCGCAGCGATCGCCCTCGGCGTCGTCTTCTTGATCGGATCGGCGACCGCGACGATCGCGGCCAGCCTGCCACCGATGGCGACATAAAGCGGAGTCTTTCCTTCATCGGCGAACCGATCCGCGGTGGCGGCAAACGGCGCGATTTCGAAGCCGAGCGTGCGCATGTAGCGGTCGGCGCCGATCTCGATGCGTGTACCGCCGGCCACAGCCGTGACGCCGAAGCCCGTGACGGACTCAAAGCGGGACACCTCCGGTAGTCGCAGCCCGTCGGCCTCGGCCGCCTCGACGATCGCGCGCGCGACCGGATGCTCGGACTTCGCCTCGACCGCCGCAATGAGCCCGAGCACCTCTGCCCGCTCAAATCCCGCGGCCGGCTCGAAGTCGGTGAGCGCAGGCTTTCCTTCCGTCAGCGTACCGGTTTTGTCGAGCGCGACAACCTTTGCTTCCCTCAGGAGTTGAAGCGCCTCGCCCTTGCGGAACAGTACACCCATCTCGGCGCCCTTTCCGGTGCCGACCATGATTGAGGTTGGCGTGGCAAGCCCCATGGCGCAGGGACAGGCGATGATGAGGACCGCGACTGCATTGACGAGTGCCAAGGACAAGGCTGTCTCCGGCCCGAAGACGAGCCAGATGCCGAAGGTCACTGTGGCGACCATCATAACCGCGGGAACGAACCACATGGTCACGCGGTCTACCAAGGCTTGAATCGGTAGCTTGGAGCCCTGTGCCTCCTCGACCAGTTGGATGATTTGCGCCAGCACGGTCGCCCCACCCACCGCGGTAGCACGGAAGACGAGCGCACCTTTCTGGTTGATCGTGCCGCCGACGACCGTGCTGCCCTTAGACTTCGCCACCGGAATCGGCTCGCCGGTGATCATTGATTCGTCAACATAACTCTCGCCTTCCACCACCTCGCCGTCGACCGGGATTCGCTCGCCGGGCCGCACCTCGACGAGGTTGCCGGGCATGACGTCAGAAATGCCGATCTCCGTTGTGTGGCCGTTGTGGCGCACTCGCGCAGTCTTGGGCTGGAGGCCGATGAGACGCTTGATCGCGTCAGATGTCCGGCCTTTGGCCCTGGCCTCCAGATAGCGGCCGAGCAGAATTAGCGTGACGATGACGGCCGCCGCTTCATAGTAGACATGGACGGTGCCCGCAGGCAGCAAGCCCGGCGCGAAGGTTGCGGTGAGCGAGTACACATAGGCCGCCATGGTGCCGATGGCCACCAGCGAGTTCATGTCAGGTGCACCGCGTGCGAGCGCCGGAAAGCCCCTCGTGTAGAAGCGCAGACTGGGGACGAACAGAACCACGCTCGTCAGCGCGAACTGGATGAGCCAGCTCCCGTGCATCCCGACTGTCCTCATGACGAGGTCATGGATCGTGGGCACGAAGTGCGATCCCATTTCCAGAACGACGACGGGCAACGTCAGTAGCGCTGCGACGATAACGTCCCGCTGCAGCGCAGCGGCCTCCGCGTCCTTGCGTGCAGCCCTTTCGATCTCTTCAGCAGCGCTCCGGTCGAGGAGTTTCGCGTCATAGCCCGCCTTCTCGACGGCCCGGAGCAGAAGCCGCGCATCGACGGCGCCCTCGACGCGTGCGCGCTCGGTCGCCAGATTCACGCTCGCGCCGGTCACGCCCGGCACGGCCCTCAGCGCCTTCTCCACGCGACCCACGCAGGAGGCGCAGCTCATGCCATCAATTGCGAGCTCTGACACGACGGACGGCACGGAATAGCCAAGCTGCTCTACGGCCGCGACAAGGGCTCGACGCTCAACCGGCGAGGCAAGCTGGATATCGGCCCGCTCGGTGGCAAGGTTTACACTGGCATGCTTAACGCCGGGGACCGATTTCAATGCGCTCTCGACGCTGCCGACGCATGAGGCACAGCTCATGCCTGCGATCGGCAAGCTAATCGCCTCGCCGATCGGCGAGTGGTGCTTTATGGGAGCGTTCATGGCGTCTTGGTTTGCGATTTCCTTCAATTGATTTTTAAGATGGGGCTTCCAACGGTGGGAAGGTCAACAGGCGTGCCTATTTTCTTCTTGGGTTCTTGACCTTCCAACGGTGGGAAGCCCCATTTGGGCTGGCATGAGGCACATTGAGGAGGTTCCCATGCAATTCCATGTTGCAACTATGAGTTGTGGCGGCTGCGCAAGGAGCGTGACCAGAGCGATCCAATCGGTGGATCCGGCAGCTCGGATCACTATCGATCCGTCGAGCCGAAGAGTTGAGGTCGCATCTGATCGGCCACGCGGGGCTTTCGAAACGGCGCTTGCAGAGGCAGGCTTTCCGGCGAGATCCGCGAGCTGACTAGACTGGACTAGAACTCGCTGCTGGAACTCCCGGAAAATATCTGAATTCAGCGTATCGCGGCCCAAAGGCGATTTGACTAGGAGGCACGCACGCGTTTTCGTGCTCGTGAGAAGGCCCGGTCGGTGGCCATGAAGCGCTCGATCATGGGCGCGACGATTTTGGCTGGATCGGGAGCGGCCTGCCCGCTCTCCCGGCCGATCGCGTCGGCATAGGCGACCAGATTGCGATGGACGGCAGCCGGTAACTCGATCGTGAGCTTGACCGGCTTGTCGTCCTCGATCGTGCCGAGTTTGAGCTTGCTCATCGGCTTGCCTCCTGCTGGCCGTAGGGCGCCATCACCAGGTCACGGTTGACGATCACGCGCACAGGGAATCCTTGGCGGATGGTGAGGGTCGGCTGGATATTGAGCTGGCGGCGCACGAGCTGCTGGCCGGTGTTGTTAATCGAGTCCTGTGAGCCGCGGCGCAAGGCGCGGACCAGATCGCTCTCGTCGCGGTCCGAGCCCAGCTCCGCGCCGACGCTGAGCAAGGTGGAGAGCGCGGCCGCCTTGATCAGATCCCACCAGTGATAATCCACCTCGTCCTCGAGGCCGGAGAAGCCGCGGGCGTCAGCCCCCTGCTGGCGCTCCAGTACGATCGACTTGCCATCCGGCAGCATGATGCGATTCCAGACGAGCAACACGCGCTTCTGCCCGAACGAGATCTGGCTGTCGTATTGGCCTATGAGTCGCGAGCCCTGAGGGATGAGCAGGAATTTTCCCGACGGCGTATCGTATACGTGCTCCGTGACCTGCGCGGTGACCTGGCCGGGCAGGTCGGATTGAATGCCGGTCAGGAGCGCGGCCGGAATTACCGTGCCGGCCTGCACGACATAAGGTGATGCGGGATTCGCGAGCCGATCCGGACTGACGGTGCGGCGATCGACAGGTCCGTTGACGAAGGCGAGCTTGCGATCCTGCATGTTCTGGACGGCATTGGGATCGAGCGGCGGGGCTTCTGCCGGTACCGCCAGCGTTGTGCCCGGCACGGAGCTTGCGGCAGCCGCTGTGATCGGCGCTGAAACGCGGATGGCCGTTGCGGCGAAGAGCTTGCTCAAGCGCGCAGCCTCGATCTCCTGCAAACGCCGTTGTTCTTCCGGAGTCATGCCCGGCTGCGGCAATGGTCCGCCCGCAGGAACGGGCTGGCCCTGGTTCTGCGCGTTGAGGATCGGCCGGCCGAGATCGCCGGGCAGTGGCGGTCCGAGCCTCGGGATGCCGGTGTAATCGCGCGGAAGGCCGGTGAGACCATCGGCCGTCGGGCGGTTCTCGATCGAGTAAAGCTCTTGTGCCGATTGATCGGCGTTGCGGGTCTGAAGCGCGTAGATCAGCGCAGCGGCGATCGCGAGGCCCGACACGCCACCGAGGCCAATCAGCACCTTGCGCGACAACCGCGTGACACGCGGCCGCTCCGGGCGCAGACGCAAATCCGGCGTGACCTCCGGCGCTCCCTGTGAAGGGTCCGTCATGACCGGCGCCTCCCGTCGGTACGGATGATGCGGACGCGGCGCTCGCTGTTCTTGTCGCCGAGACGCAGCTCCGCGGCGCCGAACAGCCGGTCGACGATGTAGTAGTTCTGGCGGGCGCGGTAATTGACGAGCTCGGTGTCGCCGCCAGCCCCTATAATAAAGAGAGGCGGCATCTCGCCCTGCCGGATGCCCGATGGGAACTCGATATAGACCTTGATGCCGTCGTCGAAGGCGCGCAGCGGCCGCCACGCCGGCGTATCGCCTTCGATCTCGTAGCGGAAGTTCAGCGAAGAGATGTCGACGCCGGTCGCAACCGGCTGGGCGGCGAGCGCGGCTGCGTTCTGCCGGCGCAGCGCGATAAGCTGATCGTGCGGATACTGCCACGATACCGACGCCATATAAGTCTTCTCGGTCGAGTTCAGCTCGAGGTGATAGGTGCGCCGGTCGGTGTTGATGACGAGATTGGTTTGGAGGTCCGGTCGTGTCGGCTTGACCAGGATATGGACCTGCTTATTGGGGCCGGTGCCGCTCTCGGTGTCGCCGATGATCCATCGCACCGTGTCGCCGGCTGCGACGGGACCGGAGCCGACGAGTTGCTCGCCCGGCTGCAAGGCGACGTCCGTCACCTGCCCCGGTGCGGCATAGACCTGATAGAGCGCGCCCGGCGAGAACGGATAGATCTGCACGGCATTGATGAAGCCATTGCGCACCGGTTGCACGCGCGCGGCTTTGTTCGCCTGCGTGATGCGATCCTTCGGATCCTTCGGCTCCGGCGGTGCCTTGGCGCCCGGCACGGGCTTCAGTTGGCCGGGCAACGGCAACGGCTTCGGGAGTTCGACGACGGTGACAGGCGCCGGCGGCTCTGCCGCCTGCACCGCCGGCACGAAATCGTCATAGGTGATGTCCGGCGGAAAGAGCTTCTGAGCGCAGCCGCCAAGTGCTGTCGTGCAGACTAGGAGGAGCGGCGTGATGAGTCGGGCTGCTGGCGGCTTCATTGCGAAAGCTCCTTCGACCAGTTGACGGCGTTGACGTAGATGCCGAGCGGGTTCTGCTTCAACCGGTCGGCATCGCGGGGCTGCTGCAGGGCGATGGTGAGGATCGCAGTCCAGCGTTCGACGCCGGCGAGCTGGCCGTTCTCGTAAGCGCGCTCGAACCAGGCGACGCGGAACGAATCCGGCGAGGCGCGGATGACGCTCGAAACCTCGACGGCGATCTGGCGCTTACCGACCTTGGCGAAGGGATCGTTGACGCGCGCATAGTCGTTGAGGGCGGCAGCCCCACGATCGGTAGTGAACTCATAGGCGCGCAGCCAATTCTGGCGGACGATCACGGGGTCGACCGGGATCGCGCGGACCTGCTCGATGAACCGTGCGAGATGCCAGGCGATCTGCGGATCAGTCGGGCGATAGTCCGCAACGGCGGGACCGACGGCCTGCGCCTCGCCGATCTTGTCGATTTGGACGACCCACGGCACCACCGAGCCGCTCGCCGACTGCCAGACCAGGCCAAAGGCAAGGCCGGCGGACAGGAACAGCGAGCCGAAGGCCATCAGCCGCCAGTTCCTCGCCTGCACGCGCGCGGAACCGATGCGATCATCCCAGACTTGCGCAGCGCGCTGATAGGGGGTTTCAGGTTCGGGTGTCGCGCCGTAGCGCACGGATGGCCTGCGGAAGACATTCATCAGCGTTCATCCTGTCGGAGGGAGATGGAGGCGCCGCCGCCGTGGCTATCGCCAGACCTGACGGCATGAGCGGCGGCAGTTGCGCCGTGGCTCATCGTCTGGTGGCGCTTCATGCGCTGCGCCCAGGCGGGCGGCGAAGACGGAGACGGAGCGCTGTCGCCGGCGGCTGCGCCGCCGATCGTACCCATCGTCGACGATCCGCCGGTGGCGGCAGCGGCGCTCCGTGCTCCGCCTCGATAGCTCTCGGCCATTGCGCTCGATGCGCGGCTCACTGCCCGGCTCGCCGGCCGCGCGGCCGCCGCTGCACCGGCACGCGCAACGCCGGACAGACCCGATGTGACGCCGGCCGCACCGCTCTGTCCGGCCGAGGCGAGGTTGTACGACGTAGACGCGCCGCCAGCGAGGGCGGCGCCGCCGCGCGCAGCCGCGGCGGTCGCGCCTATCGCCGCCCCTGCTCCCCTCACGGCCATGCCGGCCGCAGCACCACCCGCCACCACCGCACCGCCAGCGGCAACGGCAGTTCCCACCGCAGATCCTGCGCCAAGCTGAGGGCCGCCCGAGATCAGGCCGTTGGCAATGCCGGGTCCGAAGATGCCGAGACCCAGCAGCGAGAGTGCCGCAAGCACGATCGCCATCGCGTCCTCGACTGTCGGCTGGTTGCCGCCGAAGCCCGCGGTGAATTCGGAGAAAAGGGTCGAGCCGATGCCGATGACGACAGCGAGCACCAGGACCTTGACGCCCGACGACACGACGTTGCCGAGCACGCGCTCAGCGAGGAAGGCAGTCTGCCCAAACAGGCCGAACGGGATCAGGACGAAGCCGGCGAGCGTGGTCAGCTTGAACTCGATCAGCGTGACGAAGAGCTGGATCGCGAGAATGAAGAAGGCGAGCAGCACCATCGTCCAAGCGAACAGCAACACCACGATCTGCACGAAGTTCTCGAAGAAGGCGATGTAGCCCATCAAGCCGGAGATAGATTCCAGGATCGGCCGTCCCGCATCGAGACCGACCTGCGCGACGCGGCCAGGACGTAAGAGATCGCTCGCGGTGAAGCCAGTCCCGGTCGCCTTGAGGCCGAGGCCGGCGAAGCTCTCGAACACGATGCGCGCGAGCGCGTTCCAGTTGCTGATGATGAAGGCAAAGACGCCGACAAACAGGGTCTTCTTCACGAGGCGCGCGATGATGTCCTCGTCGGCGCCCCAGGACCAGAACAGGGCCGCAAGCGTGATGTCGATCACAATTAGCGTGGTGGCGATGAAGGCCACTTCGCCGCCGAGCAGCCCGAACCCGGAATCGATATAGCGGGTGAAGACCTCCAGGAAACGATCGATGACGCCGGTGCCACCCATCAGCGCGCCTCATCGGACAGGCCGGGAGCGACAGACGTCGGAGCCCTGTCTTGCGTCTTTGGCGTGGTGTCTGTGGGGCGTGCAGCAGGAGCGGTCGGCGCGATGAAGCGGCGGCGATTCTCCGCCCAGACGCGGCGGCAGGTGTCGTCCGCTGCGAGTTGCTCGGCGGTGACGTCACGGCACCGCGCAAGATCGGCAGCGAGCGGATCGTTGGTCTTGGTGACGGGTGCCGTGGCGCGATCCGTAACATCAGTGCGAAGAGCCTCGCCGACGGCGATGATCGCAATCGCGACAGCGCAAGCGATGATGGCGAAGCGCAGGATTGCCCGCCCCGTTCGGCCGCGCTCTTGCCGAATGTCGTGCGTCTCCAATGTTCGCCTCACTGGAACATCCGGACGGTCGTCGACCGATAGCCCGCGCCGGGCGTGAGGAAGCGGCGAAGCTGCTCGCGTGCCTGTTCCTGCGCCGCGGTGCGTTGCGCGGCTTCGAGATTCTGCGCGCGTCCTTGCGCAGCGACGGCCGCTGTGAGATCGGCAATCTGCTGGGTCTGTAAGGCGATGAGTTGGTTGCCGGCCTGGGTCGCCTGCAAAGCGCCGGTTGCCGCCTGGCTTGCCGTCACGAGCGACGACATCTCGACACGGTTGGTGTCGATGTTGGCGACGACGCCCGCATGAACCTTCATCGCATCCTGAAGGCCAGCCACCGAATTACGCCAGCGCTCGCGCGCGCCGTCGATCAGCGCCTGGTCGGTGGCGGTCGTCGAGGCTGCGCCGTAGGTCGTTGAGAAGGCATGATCGATCTGACCCACGTCGTAGGCGATGCGTTGGGCCTGGCCGAGAAGCTGCTGGGTGCGCTGGATCGACTGCTGGATCTGGTTGAGCGAGGACTGCGGCAGGCTCGCAAGGTTGCGCGCCTGGTTGATCAGCATCTGCGCCTGATTCTGCAGCGAGGTGACCTGATGGGCGATCTGCTCCAGCGCGCGCGCCGCCTGAAGGACGTTCTGCGCGTAGTTGTTCGGATCGAATACGATCTGCGCGTGTGCCGGTGAGGTGGAGAGTGCGGCGAGGATGGATGCCACAAGAAGTGTGGCGCGAATGCGCGATTGCTTCGTGCTCATGGTGCCTCCAGGTTGGTCAGGTCGGGGATGAGATCGGCAGCCCACAGAAGCTCGTGCTCGGCGAGCCAGCCATGGACGAACTCTTCGGTGCCGTGCTCGGCGAGAACACGATCGATGGCGGCGTGATCGGTCTTGGAAGAAGCGGCGCAGAAGGCGAGCGCAATCGGGCCGAGGCCGAGCTCAAACAGCCGGTTGCCGCGGCGGGACTGGCAGTAGTAGTCGCGCTTGGGCGTGGCGCGGGCGATGATCTCGATCTGCCTGTCGTTCAAGCCGAAGCGCCGATAGATCGCAGTGATCTGCGGCTCGATCGCCCGCTCGTTGGGAAGGAAGATGCGCGTCGGGCAGCTTTCAACGATGGCCGGAGCGATCGGACTGCCGTCGATGTCGGAGAGCGACTGCGTGGCGAACACGACGGAGGCGTTCTTCTTGCGCAGCGTTTTCAACCATTCGCGCAACTGGGCGGCGAAGCCGCCGTCGTCGAGCGCAAGCCAACCCTCGTCGATGATGAGAAGCGTCGGGCGGCCATCGAGCCGGCCTTCGATCCGATGGAAGAGATAGGCAAGCACGGCGCCGGCGGCGCCGGTGCCGATCAGGCCCTCGGTCTCGAAAGCCTGCACGGACGCTTCGCCGAGTCTCTCCTGCTCGGCGTCGAGCAGCCGGCCATAGGCGCCTCCGATGCAGTAGGGCCGCAACGCCTGCTTGAGCTTCGCGGCCTGCAACAGCACCGCAAGGCCCGTCAGCGTCCGCTCGCCAGCCGGGGCGCTCGCGAGCGAGGTGAGCGCAGCCCAGAGATGCTCCTTTAGCTCGGGCGTCAGGGCGACCTGCTCGCGCGTCAGGATGTCGACGATCCAGTCCGCGGCCCAGGCCCGTTCCGGCGTATGGTGGATGCCGGCCAGCGGCTGGAGTGAGACTGACGCTTCCGCACCGTCGGACAGGCTGCCGCCGAGGTCATGCCAGTCGCCGCGCATGGCAAGCGCGGCGGCGCGGATGGACCCGCCGAAATCGAACGCGAACACCTGCGAGCGCGGATAACGCCGGAACTGCAGCGCCATGAGCGCCAGCAGAACCGACTTGCCCGCGCCCGTCGGGCCGACCACCAGCGTATGCCCGACATCGCCGACATGAAGCGAAAAGCGGAACGGCGTCGAGCCCTCGGTCCGGCCAAAGAACAGCGGCGGCGCTCCGAAATGCTCATCGTGCTCCGGCCCCGCCCAGATTGCGGAAACCGGAATCATGTGGGCGAGGTTCAGCGTCGAGACCGGAGGTTGGCGCACGTTGGCGTAGACTTGGCCCGGCAAGGACCCGAGCCAGGCCTCGATCGCATTGACACCCTCAACAATACAGGTGAAGTCGCGGCCCTGAATGACCTTCTCGACCAGCCGCAGCTTCTCCGCCGCGACGCTGGGGTCTTCATCCCACACCGTCACCGTCGCAGTGACGTAGGCCTGGCCGACATCGTCAGCTCCAAGCTCCTGCAGGGCGAGGTCTGCGTCAGCCGCCTTGTTCGCGGCATCGCTGTCGACCAGGACCGAGGCTTCGTTGGTCATGACCTCCTTGAGGATGGCCGCGATGCCCTTGCGCTTGGCGAACCACTGGCGCCGGATCTTCGTCAGCAGCCGCACAGCTTCGGTCTTGTCGAGCAGGATCGCGCGGGTCGACCAGCGGTACGGGAAAGCAAGCCGATTCAGTTCGTCGAGGATTCCGGGGTGGGTCGTCGTCGGGAAGCCGATGACCGTGAGGGTGCGCAGGTGAGCGTCGCCGAGGCGCGGCTCCAGCCCCCCGACCAGCGGCTGGTCGGTCAGCAGCGCATCGAGGTGCATCGGCGTCTCGGGGACGCGGACGCGCTGACGCTTGGTCGAGACCGTCGAATGGAGATAGGTCAGCGTTTCGGTATCGTCGAGCCATTCAACCTCGGGCACGAAACCCTCGAAGAGCTGCAGCACGCGGTCGGTGCGGTCGATGAAGCCGCGAAGGAGTTCATGCGCATCGACGCCGGTCTGTTCGCGGCCCTCGTAGAGCCAGCTCTCGGCGCGAGAGGCATCCTCGGCGGGCGGCATCCAGAGGAACGTGAGGTAGTACCGGCTCTCGAAGTGGACGCCGGCCGCTTCGAACTGCTCGCGGCGTTCGAGATCGACCAAGGCGGACGCGGCCTCGGGAAAGATGCTGTTCGGATAGGCCGTAGCGGGGCTGCGCTGCGCCTCGACGAAGATCGCCCAGCCTGAACCTAATCGCCGAAGCGCGCTGTTGAGGCGCGCTGTTGTTCCTATGAGCTCAGCCGGCGTCGCGCTGTCGAGATCGGGACCGCGGAAGCGGGCCATACGCTGGAACGATCCGTCCTTGTTCACGACGATGCCCGGTGCGACCAGCGCGGCCCAGGGCAGGTAGTCGGCGAGACTTGCGGTGCGGTTGCGATATTCGGCGAGGTTCATCATGGAGCGAACCTCACGACCGAAAGTATGCGGGGTAGCGCAGATGCCGGCGCACCACGTCGACGAACTGGGTGTCGCGCCGCGTTGCCCAGACGGCAACGAAGTGTCCTGCTGCCCAGAGCACGATGCCGATGAGCCACAGCCGGAGCCCTAAGCTGACCGCAGCTGCGAGCGTGCCGTTGGCGATCGCGACCGCGCGGGGCGCCCCGCCGAGCAGGATCGGATCGGTCAGCGCGCGATGGACCGGCGCATGGAAACCGGCGATGGGTTCGACTGCGGGTGTCACAGCAACGCCCCGCCGCCGAAGGAGAAGAACGACAGGAAGAAGCTCGACGCCGCGAAGGCGATCGAGAGGCCGAACACGATCTGCACGAGCCGCCGAAAACCGCCGCTGGTGTCGCCGAAGGCGAGCGTCAAGCCGGTGACGATGATGATGATCACCGCGATGATCTTGGCGACCGGGCCTTCAATCGACTCCAGGATGCGCTGAAGCGGCGCCTCCCAGGGCATCGACGAACCCGCAGCATTGGCAGGTGACGCCGCCATCGCAGCGATGGTTATGCTGGCGAGTAGCAGAGCAGCCCGCATGCGCAGACCGCGCGACAGTGCGATCATGATTGTTCTCCGTTGGATGTGAGAGCGCCGCCCGTCTCGGGCGGAAGGACGAGATAGTCGCCGCTCGCCGGATCGAGCCCGGCGACGAAGGAAAGCTCGGCCAAGCGGCGCTGCGCGCCGCGTCCGGCGAGCACTGCGATGATGTCGATCGTCTCCGCGATCAATGCGCGCGGAACGGTGATGACGGCTTCCTGGATGAGTTGCTCGAGACGGCGCAACGCGCCGAGTGCCGTCCCGGCATGGATGGTGCCGACACCGCCCGGATGCCCCGTGCCCCAAGCTTTGAGGAGATCTAGGGCTTCGGCACCGCGCACCTCGCCGATCGGTATACGGTCAGGTCGCAGGCGCAGCGAGGAGCGCACAAGATCGGAGAGCGTGGCAACGCCATCCTTCGTGCGCAGTGCGACGAGATTGTGAGCCTTGCACTGCAGCTCGCGCGTGTCCTCGATCAGCACCACGCGGTCGTCAGACTTGGCGACTTCCGCGAGGAGCGCATTGGTCAGCGTGGTCTTGCCGGTCGAGGTGCCGCCCGCGACCAGGATGTTGCGCCGCTCGGCGACGGCCTTACGCAGGATCTCCGCTTGCGCCGTCGTCATGATGCCGGCCGCCGCATAATCCTCGAGCGTGAAGATCGCGACGGCCGGCTTGCGGATCGAGAACGCCGCTGCAGATACGACGGGCGGCAGAAGTCCCTCGAACCTCTCCCCCGTTCCGGGCAGCTCGGCGGAGACGCGTGGTGCGCCGGGATGAACTTCGGCGCCGACGTGATGGGCGACCAGGCGGATGATGCGCTCGCCGTCCGCGGGCAACAGGGTCGCGCCGGTATCGGACAGGCCCTCGGACAGACGGTCGATCCAGAGCCGGCCGTCGGGGTTCAACATCACCTCGACGACGGCGGGATCTTCCAGAAAGGTGGCGATGTCCGGCCCGAGGGCGGTGCGCAGCATGCGTGCACCGCGTGTGACCGCTTCTGCCTTGGGAGTTGCGTTCCCCATTTTTGCCCCCGGCGCTGCGTCGGCCTGTCGAGTCGGACATCGGGGACGAATAGAAGAGGCAGGAAAGGGAGCTGTGCAACAAGAGTCCGACAGCAGTCGTAGCGAAGCGAAAAAATACAGGAGAACGGCGGAACTCGCGGTCACCCGACGTGTGGTGCTATCAGGCTTGCAAGCAGGAACTGGCCAACTGGCCGCTCGTTGCTTTGGAAGATCAATTGTGGACTGAGGTCGAACCTATCGCTCGGCACTGTTGGCGAGGTTTTGTCTCAGGACTCTCCTGGACGAATTCCGCATTTCACCGAACGGCGGAATACCACATCAATCTGATGCGCGGGCAGCTTCGCTCCACCGTCGAGCCACCAAGTCAGCACGGACATGAAGGCACCAACGATGTACTGGACGACGAACTCGCGTGGAAAGGCATCCTCGGATTTCTTGCGCACAGATACTGTAAGCTCGCTGCGCACCAAGCCAGAAAGTAGTTCTCGAATTGCCTTGAGGCTAACGGCACTGCCACGGCCGCCAGCCAACGCGCGATTGAGGTCTATGTGGTCGCGGGCGTGCTCAAACATGGCCAAGCTAAAGGCCAACTCCAAACTCTTTGCGTTGCATGAGTGGGCCAGTGCTTCCCTCTGACGGTCGGCAAGGGCCTTGTGCAAATTTTCGAGACCCCTTCGTTTCAGGTCATCCTTGCTCGTGTAGTGAGCGTAGAATGTCGATCGGCCGATATTCGCTTCGTCACAAATATCCCTAATCGTGATCGCTTCATAGTCGCTCTTCAAGATCAAAGAGACTAGGTCCTGACTCTTTCGTTGATCGGACTAAACAGCCAAGAACCTCTCAAGGTACACGGTGCTTATCTCGCGATGGACGCGATCACGCGGTTCGTGATCGTCCCCCTGATCTTTGCGTCACTCGCCACTGGGCTTATTCAATCGTTTGGCACGCACTGGGGATTATTTCAACATTACTGGGTGTTGGCGAAGCTGCTGTTGACTGTTTTCGCTACCGTCGTGTTGCTCCTGCAGGTTAGCTCCGTTCATTATGTCGCAAACTTAGCAACGCAGACGGGGTTAATCGGCTGGGCGTTTTGGGAGGAAAGACTCTCTTTCGTTGTGCATGCAAGCGGCGGCGCGCTGGTGTTGTTGTTGGCTGTCATGCTGTCCGTATTCAAACCACGAGGTGTTATCCCTTACAGGGCGCGTCGGTAGGAGCTTGCAAGGAAGCCTAGGTAGATGTGAATTCCGCCAAGCACGTCTAGTGGCGCGCTATGAAGAATAAGGAGGATTGTCGATGATCCCCTGCAGGCTGGATCTTTGAGCGACCGCGGTCTGAAGCCGCTCTTTTTCAGTCTTCGTTTACTTCCAGATGAGGATTGCCGCGCCATAATAGGCACTCCACCACTACACGTTCATCATGATGAGAAGTCTGTTTCCAGAGTCGAAGTCATACAGCGAGCTTCAGAAGCTTCTTCATTGGGGCGTGCTGGCCCTGTGCATCGTGCAGTTTCCCACTGCTTGGGCAATTCAAAGAACTCATATCGATCACGCACAGGGCACGAACCCACAGCCATTTGATCTTCTGCTTCATCAGGTTCATGCTTTTAGCGGTTGGATAATTCTTGGACTCGTGAGTATCAGAATCTTGCTACGTTGCTTTTGGGGAGTGCCAGCTTTGCCGGAGACGCTGCCGCCATGGCAACGAAAAGCGGCAACCATAAACCATGCGCTTCTCTACGGGGTGTTGATTGCGCTGCCTGTTACGGGGACGACGGCGATGTACCTCACACAGGCTGCGGTTCCTGCACACCAAACCCTTGTCTATTTCGGTATTGGGCTTGTTGCGCTCCATATTGCAGCGGTGGTGATGCACGTGTTGAGCAAGGACAGCGTTGTCAGGCGAATGATTCCGAGACGGTTCATGCCGGGGGATGAGAAGTCGGACAACAGAGGATCATCCGTGTGACACACCCTTCGCCTCGATCGTACTTGCTCTTCAGCCAAGCGTGACATGGGCGCCGTCAGGGAATCACATTTGCCGACAATGGATTAGTATCCATGCCTCCCGCGGATCTCCGCAGTTCTTAACTTGATTCAGATCAACATCAGCGGACAAAATGATACTTATATTGTGCGCCTAAAATAACCGCAAAGGTGACGCGTGCGGAGTGGCGGAGCAAGGAAGGGCAGATATAGCCCGCGTCCGACGGCGCAGGGCCCGCGACGCTGGCTCGTGCTAGTTCTTATGCTCGCCTTTGCGTTGTCGGGATTCGTCCACCTCGGTGGCAGCCAACATGCTTTGGCGGCCGCTCATTCGCATGAGCAAGCCTGGGTCGGCGATGACATGAGTGGGAAGCCCTGCTGCCCGGACCACAGCGGAAAGTCACACGGCGTCAACGACTGCAATCTAACTGGCGGCGCGTGCTCATTTTGCGTGCCAATGGCATCCTGCATAGCTTTGATCTTGCCGAATGCGAAGCCGGCGGAGTTTGAGTCGGTTTTTAATCATTTGGGCAGTATTCCGCCTCTGCAATTTCGACCTCCCAAACTCTTGTCGAACGTTTGAGCCGGCGCGCCTGTTCTCGGTGCGTCGAGCGATACCGATCGGCCCTTCGGGGTTGATCTGATCCTGTCACGTTCGAGAGAGCTCTCGTCATGCAACATCTATCACGTCGCCAGTTTCTGGCATCTACTGCTGCTGCGGGCGCCATTGGCGCAACTCCGTCTCTGTTGATCCCCACGAGCACGGCTCAGGCGAACCAAGCCACGACGATTCGCGTCGACACGCGGGTCATCGAAGTGAACGGGCGCCCGGCCACCGTTTTCGGACTAACGCAGCCGGACGGCACGCACGGCCTCATCACAAGGGCGAGCGAGCGATTCCGAGTCAAGCTTGAGAACCGGCTCAATGAAGAGACTCTGATCCATTGGCACGGTCTTACTCCGCCTTGGCAACAGGACGGGGTGCCAAACCTGTCACAGCTTCCGCTTGGCTCCGGCGGCACCTATGACTACGACTTCCCGCTGGTGCAGCCGGGAACGAACTGGATGCATTCGCACCATGGCCTTCAGGAGCAGCGCCTGATGGCTGCGCCGCTGATCGTCCGCGATCCGGCCGAAGCCAATGCGGACGTCCAGGAAGTCATTGTGCTGCTCCATGACTTCACCTTCCGAAACCCTAACGAGATTCTGGCTGAGCTTCGGGGCGGCGGGCACGGCGCCGCGGTTCGAGGCCCGGGCCAAGGAGGTGCTGGCCGTGGCGGGATGGACCATAATGCGATGGGACACGCCGCAGCCGCGACACCTGGCGCCGTGCATCTGAACGACGTCGACTACGACGCCTTCCTTGCCAACGATCGGACCCTCGATGACCCGAACATATTCCGCGTTGAGCGCGGCGGGCGGGTACGCCTGCGCCTGATAAACGGAGCGACTGCAACGAACTTCTGGATCGACTTGGACGGGCTGGCAGGCCGACTCGTTGCGGTCGATGGAATGCCCGTCGAGCCACTTGTCTCCCGGCGCTTTGAGTTCGCGAGCGGCCAACGGCTCGACATTGTCCTGGATATCCCTCGCAGCGGCGGCGCCTGGCCCATCTTTGCCGTGCGCGAAGGCGAGCGGAAGCGCACCGGATTCATCCTCGCCACAAAAGACAGTTCGATCAGCAAGATTTCTGCCGAGGCCAGCGAGTCCGTCGCCCCGGTTGGCCTCGCTCTAGAGAGGCGCCTCAAAGCGTTGCGGCCCCTGTCGAATCGTCCGGTCGACCGGAGGCATACAGTCACCATCACCGAGGCTTCGGGCTACGTCTGGATGCTCAACGGTGCGGTACATGGCACGCACGCAACGCTGGAGGTGCGGGAGGGTGAACGCGTCGAGATGACCTTCGTCGACGAGACGACAATGGCGCATCCCATGCATCTGCATGGGCATCACTTCCAGGTCGTGGCAATCGACGGCAAACGACTGAGCGGCGCTTTGCGGGATACGGTCTTAGTTCCTGCGCGCGGTCGCGTGACAGTCGCCTTCGATGCGACCAATGCCGGCAAATGGGCATTGCACTGTCACCACCTGTATCACATGGCGGCCGGCATGATGACGACCGTCGAGTATGCGGCCTGAGCAAATCTGGAGGCAGAAATGACCAACACGCGCATTGCACATTATCCCCCCACCTTGCGGCGAACACTTTCCCTGGTTGCCAGTGAGGCAAGACGCTTCGTGCTCTTGTCGTTGGCTACCGCAATTGCGATGACAGTTGCCATGGCGGCTTCCCAGGCGCAGCCACAACCAGCCGTCAACGCAAGCGGCGTCGTGTACACCGCGGACGAGCACGGCAATTCCATCAGCGTGATCGATTTGGCGTCTGGACGGGTCAATACGGTTTCCATTCCGATCTCGCCCCACAACGTTCAGGTTACCAGGGACGGAAAGCGACTTCTCGCCGTTGGTGACCCAGCCGCGGAAGCTCACGGACATGGCGCAAGCCAAGGTGCGAAGAAAGGCAAAGGTCGGTTACTGATTTTCGATGCGGCAGCCGTTGCCAAAGGGCCCGTCGTAGAAATCGCCGTGGGCGCCCATCCGGCCCATGTCGTCGCGGATCCACAAAGCCGACGCGCCTTCGTCACGAACGCCGGCGACAACACCGTGAGCGTGGTGGACCTCGATAAGCTAACCGTCATTAAGACGGTCAGAACCGGGCGATATCCGCACGGGCTTCGTATGAGCCCGGACGGTCGGGAAGTCTACGTCGCCAACGTCCAGGATGGCAGCCTGTCGGTCATAAGCGCCGACTCTCTCACCGAACTGGGGCGGATTCCGGTGGGTAAGACACCGGTGCAGGTTGGCTTCATGCCGAACGGCGGTCGCGTCTATGTGTCCCTACGCGACGAGAATCGCGTGGCCGCGGTCGACACCACGAAGCGAACGAGGATCGGCGTGATCGAGGTCGGCCGCAATCCGATCCAGGTCCATGCCACACCGGACGGGCGTTTTGTCTACGTCGCCAACCAAGGCACGGATACCGAACCGGCCGACACCGTCTCAGTGATCGACGTCGGTACCGGCGGAGTAATTGACACCATCCGAACCGGAAAGGGAGCACATGGGGTCAGCGTAAGCAACGACGGCGGATTCGTCTACGTCACCAATATCGTCGACGGCACGGTTTCCGTTATCGACACGGCGACACGAAAGGTCGTGTCGACCTTTGCCGTTGGTCGAGGCCCCAACGGGATCACATATGGACGGCCAAATATGTGAGTCGCATTGTAATGAAGAGACGCGGCGACAAGGAGGACAGAATGCCAACGAACCAAACGCGCCGCCCAAATAAGTCAAGAACGATCGAGGGGCGAACTCCACTGCTTGGTCGCATCCTCTGGCTGTGTGTAGCCGTTGGGTTGCTCGTGGGATCAGTCGTGCTCTGGCTCTTCGGGTTTACACTTTGGGCTGCAGCCGCTCTTGTCCTATTGTTTATCTGTCCCCTTGTCGTCGTGTGGGTTCTCAGGATTGAGCGACAGCAGAACCTGACCCACAGGAACACGTCATGAGCGGAATGCTGGTGCTATGCTTGTCAGCGATAGTGATAGCTCAGGCACAAAAAACTACGTTGGTTCTGATTGATTGCTAGCTCTCCCTCACGTCTTTTGACGTTGTATCGGCGCCATTCGTTGCAGGCATGCTTGGACGAGATGACAGGATGTGGGGTACGGCTGGATGGGCTTCCAGCCATGCTCGGAATTGCTTGAGGATTGGGTTGTCATTGTTACGGCGCCAGTAGGCAACGAACCCGAGTCGGGTCGGCCCGCTGCCGTCGCGCACTTCGCGGTAGACGACGCCCGGCCACGACGGAAGGCAGGAGGATTCGCAGGCTAGCGTGATGCCGCGCTCACCATCGACCGCGATGATCGTTGCGGTGTGGTGCGCCTTGACGTGCTTGATGAATGGCCGATCTCCGGGCAACATCAGCTTGCTAAGCAAGACGTCTTTGATCTCCGGCCCTGGATCGCGCAGGCTCATTACGAAGCGCTCGTTCTTCAGGTCCGTCCAATACACAAAGTCGCGCTCGGCGAGTGGATGCGCCCTGGGTAATGCGACCATGATCCGTTCGGACCATAGGCTCAAATGGGCATAGTCGCGATAGGTGGGCTCGCCCAGGACGAGCGCGATGTCGATGGTGCCCCGATCGAGGAGCGGAATGAGCGTAATCCGGTCATCTTCGATGACATTAAGATCGATCCGAGGGTGATGTTGGGCGAAGCTAAAGATGGTGTCACGCAGGGGGCCTGCCAGTGCGGTGTAGAAACCGATCTGGAGTCGGCCCACCCTCCCGGCCTTTGTTGCCTTCGCATAGTTCTCCATGCTGTCGAGATCCGCGAGCACGCGCTTTGCCACGACAAGGAAGTCTTCGCCGTTGGCCGTAAGATGCGCGCCGCCGGTGGTGCGCTCGAACAGCAGCATACCGAGGCGCGCCTCAAGTTCACGGATACGCTTGCTCAAGGTTGGCTTTGTGATGTTGAGTGCGAGCGCGGCGCGCCGAAAGCTGCGGTGCTCGGCAGCCGCAGCCACGTAGCGCAAATGGGGAACCTCCACGCACATAGTTTTTACCATTTCTTCTGATCGGAGAAGGCGACGGGCTATTTTCCGTGCCGCTCTCCGACCTCTTCGATTTCTCCCCCCAGATGTCTGTATTCAGCTCTTACCGTAAGCTCCGAGCGATTTGTTCTGCTTTCGCGTGACCGTCTATGTCATGGATCTGGAACGACAATCGTCTCCGCTGTTCCAACTCATGGTGACAAGAGCACTGGTCACATCGCAGTGCTATTTGGTCCGCTCGATATGAGTTAACGTGATCCGGCCATCCACGCGCTCCGCGCGGAACTTGACCTTGTCACCGACCTTTACGGCCTTCAACATGGCCTTGTCCTTGACCCGAAAGAGCATCGTCATGGAGTCCATGTCTAGTGACTTGATTGGCCCATGCCTGAGCGTGATTCTCTCGGTAGGCACATCGATCTTTGTTACCTGCCCTTCCACAAGATCGTGTTGACTGGCAGTCGCCGGAACAAAGGAGAGCGCTATCAGCGCGATTGTGACAGCAGCGGCGATAAGACCTTTTTGCATGTGTGACGCTCCTTTCAACCTCACTTCACGATGATTGTGCCGGTCATCCCAGATTCTCGGTGGCCCGGAATCAGGCAGCCGTATTCGAACGTGCCTGCCTTGGTGAATCGCCAGATGATTTCACCCTTCTTCTTGGGCATAACGCGCCTGGCGTTCGGATCGTCATGCTCCATGTCCGGATTCTTTTTCATCTCCTCAGCGTGCTTGAGATTTTCGTCCGTTGTTGCGAGTACAAATTCGTGTTCGAGTTCGCCATTGTTTGTGAGCACGAACCGAACCTGCTCTCCTCGCCGAATTTCAAGCCGCGACGGAGCAAACAACATTTTCCCATCGCCCTCGCGCATGGTCACCATGATGGTTCGCGACGTTCGTTTGGGATTTCCAGGCTCTCCGGCGGAGAATTCAGCATGAGCATGGCCCGGATCGGCGACGGCTGAGCTGCCGACGAGAAACAGACCCACGATGCCAAGCAAGAGTGGAGTCGTCGTGGATTTCATCTAGGGTTCTCCGTTTAGTGGTGACCTTGGTGACCGTTGTTTGAACGCCGCTTAACGACGTCGACCTCGACAGCGGGTCGGCGTGTAGTCTGGGCGGGCGCACGCGTCGGTGTTGTGGGCGCACTGGCAACTTCGTACGCGACTGTCCCCTCAGGATGTTTGTACCAACCGGGGTCGCTGTAATCGTTGATCGGATGTCCCTCGCGTACCTTCACGACGGTGAACATGCCCCCCATCTCGATCGGGCCAAACTGCCCATGTCCCGTCATCATCGGGATGGTGTTGTCCGGGAGCGGCATCTCCATTTCGCCCATCTCGGCCATCCCGGCCGAGCCCATGGGCATGTAGTCGGGCGTCGCGATACGCCGGATGGCATTCACAAGATCCTTCTTCTGGACACCGATAAAATTGCGAACGTCGTGTCCCATCGCATTCATGGTGTGATGAGACTTGTGGCAATGCAGAGCCCAGTCGCCTGGGACATCGGCGACGAACTCATACGCTCTCATTGCGCCCACCGGAATGTCGATGGACGTTTCCGGCCAGCGGGCGGTCTCCGGAACCCAACCGCCGTCGGTGCAGGTGACCGAGAAGTCGTAGCCGTGCATGTGGATTGGATGGTTTGTCATCGTAAGGTTTCCAACCCGGACACGCACACGATCGCCCTTGCGAACGACCAGATGGTCGATTCCAGGAAAAATCCGGGTGTTGAACGTCCACATATTGAAATCCGTCATCTCGTTGACGTTCGGGACATAGGTTCCGGGGTTGATGTCATAGGAACTGAGCAAAAACACGAAGTCGCGATCCACACGCATGAACTTCGGATCGCGCGGATGCACGACGAAGAATCCCATCATTCCCATCGCCATCTGGACCATTTCGTCTGCATGAGGGTGGTACATGAACGTCCCGCTTTTCTGCAGAACGAACTCGTAGACGAAGGTCTTTCCAACGCCGATCGCAGGCTGAGTCAGTCCAGTCACGCCATCCATGCCATTCGGGAGAAGCATTCCATGCCAATGGATGGTGGTGTGCTCGGGAAGTTTGTTGGTGACGAAAATGCGCACCTTGTCACCTTCAACGGCCTCGATTGTGGGGCCTGGCGATTGCCCGTTGTATCCCCAAAGGTGGGCGACCATGCCAGGTGCCATTTCACGAACGACAGGTTCGGCGACGAGATGGAATTCCTTCCAGTCACCATTCATGCGCCAGGGCAATGTCCACCCGTTAAGCGTGACAACCGGCTGATAGTCCGGGCCTCCGCTTGGAAACAGCGGAGGCTGCATGGTGGCCTTGTCCGTGGTTGGAGCCTCGGGAATGCTAGCCGCTTGCACGCGGCCACTCACGGCCGATGCGCTCGCGAGCACGGCGGCCGATCCAAGCAAAGACCTTCGGGAGATCATGACTCTTGTTCCTATCTTGGAGTTAGTGGCCGGCGGGTTCACCGGCAGCGGCCGCAGCAGTGGTGGTTGCCCCACCGCCCGCGACGCCACCACCTGTTACGGCTGTGGCGAGATCAACGCTGGCGAGCCAGAAGTCCCTCTGCGCCTCGATGGCCGCGACGTTCGAATTGATCCTCTGACGCGCCTCAGCCAGAAGCGCGAAAACGTCGATCATCATCGCGTTGTAACGCAGCAAGGTCTCGTCGGAGATGATTTTCCGAAGGGGGATGATTTCGCGGCGGTAGTGGGCCGCGATATCGTAAGTTGATCTATAGGCCCTGAAGGCATCTCGTGCCTCCGAGCGGACATTGACCGCCCTTTCGGTCAGCCGATTGACCGCTTGCATGTAGGAACTTTCGGCCTGCCGGGTGCGAACTTCACCGAAGTCAAAGATCGGGATTTGAAACTCGAGCTCGAAGCCGTCGTCTCTGACTCGCTCTCCTGTATCGCGCTCCTTCTTTGTTTTGGAGACCCCAGCGACTTCGAGGAGGTTGATGAAGCGTGTCGCTTGGCCGAGCCCATACGATCTGGCCATGACATCGACTTCGATTCGAGCGATCTGCAGGTCTACGCGTCGCCGGATTGCCTCGACTTCTATGTCGGGTAACGCGAGCGGGCGCCTCGGCAAGGCGGCAAGTGTCCCGGGAAGCTTGAGGTTGGCGTCGGCGCCCCACAGGCCCAGAAGCCTCGTTAACCGTTCCCGCTCGCTGGTCGCCCGTTGTCGAGCTGTCGCAAGTTGGGCGGTCAACTCTGCATAGAAAACCTGATCGCGCGCCTGATCGAGCTTGTTCATGGCTCCGGTTTCTCCCAACCGACGGCCAAGCTGGGTTGCGGTCTCAGCCGCCGAATTGGCTTGCGCGAGAAATCCGACAAGCTCCCGTTGGGCGACGGCGCGGTAGTAGGTGCGGCGCGTGTCGGCCGCAAGGCGAAGTGTATCTTCGGCGGCGCGGAGCTGCGCTTGGCTGAACCGCTGGGTCGCGATTTCGGTGCGTGCCGGCAGCGTGGCCAGCGAAAGAATGTTGGCGACGATGCGTTTTTCGATCTCAATTTCTGCCGGGCCGGAAAGTCTTCCGACTGATATGGTCGGATTGGGTGGTAGACTCGCCTGCACGCGGTTTGCCTCGGCAATTCCGAGCTCATTGTAGGCGGCCTGAAGACCGCGGTTGTTAAGGAGAGCGATCTGGACAGCGCTGTCCGCCGTCAGAGGGCGGCGAAGAAGGCCTCGAACGGCATCACTTGCCTGTTCAGCTTGCTGCGGCGTCCGGATCGCAACTACGTCTTTGCGAAGCTCATGTCCCGCAATGCCGGCAACGACAGACATGCCGCCGTCGGGCGAGAACGTAACGCATCCGGAGAGGAGCAACGGCGCGCCTGCCATGCAAAGCAGACGGACCGGGACGCGAAAGTGCGAGAGCTGCTGCGCAAACAGCGAGCGGGAGAGAAGATATAACATTGGCCCCTCACTGCTTCGGGGCCGGCGCAACGCGCCTGTTCTGTTCTATCCACGACGACGGCGCAACCGGCCGCAGACTCTGGTAGGGGCCGATTGTCGATGCATAGCTAACCCGCGCGACGGGGAAGCTGGGATCGAATGGATCCGGCCCCGCCACTGGCAGCGACGGCACCATCGAGCAGGCGGGCAAGATCGTTGCGAGGGCAAGGATCGTGGCGGATCGCGCGATGTGTTGGGACAATCGCGGAGTCCGAAGCAAGGCGGGCCGATCCGCCCTTGATTTCAGGGACATGAGTACCGTCTCTCTACTGCCATTGATATTGAGGTGAGCGGCGGTTGCCACTCACGGCGTTACATCGGCAGAGAGACGATCGGAGGTCGGTTGATACGGCCGGGACGACTTCCGGTCACTATGTCCTGCAGGGCAGGATACGACGAGGACGCGTTGAGCTGCGGCCCAAACGCAGGCAAATGCGCAGCGGAAAGCGCCGTCAAGCAAAATACGCCGCAGCAGCTTCCTGCAGCGGCGTCGCTTTGGTCAGCGTCGAGCTGATTCAGACTTGAATGATCGTGCGGCTTCGCTTCGCCAAGAGCATGGTGCGCTTTTTTAGATTTGGCGGTGCCGTGGTGATCATCTGTTAGGCAGTGAACTGTCGCTGCACCATCGGCGAAAGCGAGCGCCAGCGACGGTGCGATGGTGCAAACGCCAAACAGAATGGCGAGCACCAATGCAGCGCGTATCCGGATCGCCCTTGTCACCTGAAGCAGCATAACGTAGCACTTGCCACAGCTCTAAATCTAGGAAGCAATTAAACCCTACCGCATCGCCCGTTTGCCAGCAAGCCAGCGAAGGATGGCGAAGGCGAGCGGTAGGATCGGTTCTGTGGAAATTCGAGTCTGTGTTGTCGCCACGTCACAGGGAAAAATGTGGCGTCCATGAAGCTGGATTGTGACCGGGCGGCCAAATCCGCTTACGGCCGGTGGCGTGCATCATCGTCATAATAGGAGCGATGGGGCACCGCGCCATGAGCCATGCCGGTGCTCGCCCGCTGACGCGAGCTCTGGCCGACCGGGCGGTTTCCGGGAAATGTCCCTTGCTGGACATTCATGAATTCCCGATGCTCGATTTGCTCAGGGGTGAGATAAGGAGTCTGAGACTCCGAAACGGGCCACCCGTTGGGTAGCAAGGGGTGGGCAGCATACGCAGCTGTCGTGGCCGAAAGAACAGCGGCAAATGCAGTCGCGGCGATGATTGATTTCATGAGGCGGTCTCCGTGTAGCCTGTCGGGGAGGATGAGATCGAGAGGCTTGTGTCGTGTATTTCGGGACCGGAGCTTGGCAGGTTACGAGCGAAGAGCAGTTTGTCAGAAGAATTTGCAGTTCCTCAGAAGATTTTTTTCGTTCGGCGGTCGTTTCGTTGTAACCGGCGACCGAGTTCCAACGAATTCGATAAGAGGGGGTGCGCCGGCCGGCGTGTCCTGGACTGGGCGTGGGCTGGTAACGATCTCGTGGCGAGCTTCAGAGAAGAGTACGTTAGATCAATGCTGCTGCGCGGGCTCGACGGTGATCGAGCAGCATATCGCGCATTCCTGGCTGCTTTGATCGAGTTGCTTCGAGGCTATGTGCGACGTCAACTCGTGCGAGCTGGTCACGGAGACAACGAAGCGGAAGATATCGTACAAGATGTACTAATCGCCATCCATGAACGCCGCCATACCTATGATCGCGAAGTCCCCGTGACTGCGTGGGCTCATGCAATTGCGCGATATAAAGTGATCGACTTCCTGCGGGCACGCAATGCAACGAGTCAGCATGTTTCCTTGGACGCCGCGGAGGACTGTGTTGGGGATGACGGCGCAAGGATGGAGGTCGCGTTTGTCCTACGACGACTTTTGTCTGTGTTGCCGGACCGCTTCCGCAAGCCAATAGAACTCACGAGATTGCATGGCTTATCGGTTTCAGAAACTGCGATCCAGCTTGGGATGTCGGAATCCGCCGTTAAGGTGAACATCCACCGTGGCATCAAGTCGTTGCTACGTCTCGTTGGAGGCGATCAATGAAGACGGAAGATCTTGTGATTCGCTTGAGCCAAGAAGAACCTCGACCTGAGCGGTGGGCACCGGCAACGGCATTGACCATTGCGGCCCTGGCGACAAGTGTGATCGTGGTCGTTTTCTCAGCTCTCTGGTTGGCGCCCCGGGCCGACTTGGTGAACGCATTGACAGCAAGCAACCACACGGTCTTGTGGAAGTTCGTCTTTGCCTTCGGCGTGGTCGTAACGGCGCTTCCACTCGTACGCGATTTGACGACACCGGGTCGTGTGGCCGGCATCGCCTCACTTATCGCGCTGTTGCCATTCGCGATCGTCGCGGTATTGGGGATGCGTGAACTGGTGATGCTTCCTACAGCCGAATTGCGTCAACTACTATCTCATGCGTCGTGGGGCGCTTGTCTTTGGCAAGTGCCGCTCTTGAGTATCCCAGCATTTGCGATTTTCGTCGTCCTCGCTCGGCGCTTGGCACCGACCAACTTGACGCGCGCTGGCGCCTATATCGGCGTAATGGCAGGCGGCTTTGGTGCTGTAGGATATGCCCTGCATTGTGGCGACGATTCAATGCTCTTTGTCGCGACTGCGTATACATTGGCCATCGGTGAGATGGCTTTTCTGGGTGCGTTGCTGGGGCCGCGCCTGCTTCGGTGGGCATAGGAACTTGATTGCTCATTCCCGGCCATACGATTTTCGTGCATCTCGCGTAGCCCAAGATTTTTTGGCCCCCCTGCGGAGCGAGCGTTCCGACATGAACGGCGTCGCTTCGGTCCCGCCGGCCAGAGCGTGCGCGCCCTTTTTGTCCTCACCTCGCGCCCACCAGCGCATTAGACCATGGGCGCCGCGGGTTCATTGCCGGCGACATCTCATGCATGAACGATGCGCCGCCTATGCACGGTTTGGAAGCCTCACAGGCGCCTCGTCAGGTACTGCCAGGTCCGCTGATTGCTTGAGGCGGGATTTGAGCGATAGCGCTGGCTTCTCGACTAATCCCCAAGAGAGTGCTGCAAACAGTAATGAAAAGACTAGCGAAATAGCTAAATGCGCCCACACTGGTACAGCAGGACCGACGCTGACCAGCACAAGCTGCTGAATTGGCCAAGCGTAAATGTAGAGTCCGAATGAAAGGTCTGTTTTGCTCGTGAACTTTGTAACACGAGGGATGCGAGTGCTACCGAGAACCAGCGCTGCATAGGCAAAGCTAACAATGAAGGCGACATTAGTTGCCGGTGTTCCGTTTACCACGAACGCGAGAGCTAAAAGCCCTCCCGCCGTTGTCCAGCTTAGCTTGATTTTTGCCCGAAATCGATAGGCGACTATGCCGAGTGCAAAGCAGAAGCCGAAGCGTATGAAGCTTCCAATCGGGGTATCGGATAAGGGTCCCGGCACAGAGCTAGAAAATGTCAGAGCTATCGCGAGCACCAAGCATCCTGAGACTATAACACTTCTCTTTGAAATGATCCCCAAACTCATACCGACAGCGAAGAGGACATACGCAAACACTTCATACTTGATCGTCCAAAGCGGCTCGTTGATTTCATCCGGGTGCGTGCTCGTGAGAAACATATCGTGCAGCTGCGCCCGGTCAAAAATGATGAGCGTAGCGAGCGGATAGGTCAGGGTATGACCGTCGTGAAAATATTCGGCGATCGACAGCCGGGTTCCGAACGGGCCCAGCATCCAAGCAACGATCGCGGCGCAAACGAAGAGGCCGGGGAAGATACGAAGAGCCCGCGCAGCGCTGAACGTCTGCCAGTTAGGCTGTATCGCGAAGCTGCGACTCAGCATTAGGCCAGAGAGGACAAAGAAGACGTTCACCGCGTGCTGCCCGAGGGTATAGGGCGTGCTCGAAAGAGGCTCGGCGGCGGTCTGTCCTGTCACGAGAAGAAAGGAGTGGGACACTACGACGCTGAGGGCGGCGAGGAGTCGAACGGTGTTAAAGTTGTTGCTAGTGTGCTCCAGTACATCAGAGAGCCGCGGCGGCCTTGGCTGAGCCTCGGCATGACGACTGGGCGAGGACAGGTCTGGGCGCGCGTTGGCTTTCTCCTGCCAATGGCGGGAGGGCACGAAGGTTTTCGTGAACATGAGGATCCTCACATGTGTCTATAGCGCGGCACTGGCGCCAATTCGTTCAGAGAGACACGGAGGAGATAGGGGGTCGGATTAGGCGGTTCGGTGCCGTGCCGACAATATTGGACTCAATATGTGGAGTCGCCTTGATTGATGGTCTGATCTCAACAGAGGGATCCGGAGGCGCAACGGGAATGGCCTGCGCGCACATAACCTGACAATAGCTGCCCGTTGGGGCCTTGTCATCGATGACGTCGCCGATATCTGCTCCGCCGAGATTCTCCACTGTCCGTTCGGTGGCGACTTTGGCTTCAGTGGGAATGGAAGTGCAATGGCTAGAGATGTCGGCAGCTGTTACCGAGCACGGAAGAAGAATTCCGAGCAGGTAGAGTGCGACGAGAAGCGGCGTCAACCATGATGCCTTCCCTCCTCTTGTAAGGATGAGCATAAAAGCAACGTCCGAAGGCGGCGTCGGTCAATATCGATGACAGCGCGCGGATCACGTGAACGTCCAAGCGATAGTGATCGCAGTGGGCCGTTAATTTTGGATTACCACCATGTTCCATAGTCTGGTGGGGCACGTGCTTTAACGAGGTGTAGCCGCACTACAAGTCAATCGCTGAGCTGCGATGTTCGACACAAGCGCGGATATCGTTGCATCACGCCAAGATATTTTTCTCTCTCGCCCTGTCGTCACTTCAAGCAACGTTTGCTCTCCACTTCCCGAATTTACAGTTTGGCAAAGCGTGGCGCGATCGCCATAGCGTCCAAATTGCGAGAGGGAGACGACTCATGACAGCGTTACGGTTTGGCATTGCAGTGACGACAGTAGCCGGCTTCATTGCCTCACTAGGACCTGCGGACGCACATCGGCAGGCGGGGAGCGAAGCTAGGGGCGCGAGAGCAGTAGCTGCAGCCGCCGGCCCCGGTCCTTCTCGTGTCACGTTATGCCTGAACACAGGTCTTGCTTACAAGTATGCAGACATTTGGAACGATCCCGACCCGCGAATCCGCGCGAGCCTTCTGCGAGAGTATCCTGCTTTCGAGGGTCGGGTCCGGCCGGGATCGAGGTACTGCGAGTAAGTGGGGTAGTTCCGCAGCCTTTGATCGCTTTGGATATGCGAATACGCTACCGAGCGGGAGCCACAGCATCGGTTCCCGCTTACTTTCTCGGAATGTGCCACAATGCGTCCCGCATTTTCATTGCCGAACGGGACACATCACGCTGTCATGCTAGGCGACGCTGTGTGCTTTGTTGATGGCACCGAAACATAGTTTGTCAGTTCCACCGCAGGAGATGGGGACCAAGGAGTGACCCGAGTACGGCAGAGGCCCAGATTGCGCCGGTGTAGGCAATCGCGCTGAAGATCATGGTATGACCGTCGGCGCAGAGGGCATAAGCCAGAGCGCCGATCCCGCCAGAGAACAATCCGACATTCAAGCCAGCCCATCGGAGGTCGGTCGGGGCTAATCTTCGCAGAGCGAGCGTGGTGATAGCGAATGCAGGCAACGCAAGCACCGCGATCTGTGAGAGACAGCTTATCCAGGGCTCCTGTGCAACGCGGAGCGACCACTCCTCAAGCGGTGCCATGGCGAGGTCCAGCAGTGCGAGAGCAGCTATCAGGAGAAACGGAAGCAAGGTGACGACCGGCGGTAGCCGCATGCGGCGCCCGGGTACAGCAAGGTCTCTTAGGCAAATGAGCGCAAACACCATAATGCTGACTATGAATGTGAGCCTGACAAACAATGCGAAGTCTCCCTCCGCAATCGTTTGGAGGAGATCTGTGCGAATCCCAAGCCACACAAATGCGATAGTAATGACGACCGCATAGGACAGAAATGCGGCTGAAGTGATGACCACCGCGGCACTGGCAAACCGGCTAGGCCGCAGATCTGCGGACAGCGTATCGATCAAGTCAGTTGTTTTCATCTGTCTTGTCCTTCGCCTGACCGAGCAGCCGAGCCAATGCCTTGAGCGCTCGGTGAACGTTGACACGAACAGTAACCGGTGATGTTCCGGATTGCTCAGCGACATCCTGAGCGTTGAAGCCATCGAGCTTCACTGATTGCAGCGGCTTTCGCAGGGATGAGGGCAACGCAGCAATGCCTTTTCGGAGATCGAGCACCGATTCAATTTGCTCTCTGTCATCGATCGGCCCGTCAGCCTCCTCGAGTGGATCGGTTGGAATCTTCCGACTGGATGTGCGCAGGTAATCTATCAGCTTATAACGCGTAACTGCATAGGCCCAAGCAGTCACTGGCAAACTCGATTCATAGGTATGGCGTTTGGTATGAATAGCAATAAGTGCCTCTTGAACGACATCTTCGAAGTCGTCGCTAGAACCTCTAATGCGAACGAGATGGCGCTTGACATAGGGTCTCAGTAAGGTGCTGAGCTTCATCAAATAGAGTCGATATGCGCCGGAATTCCCTTCGAGACCGTCGATTAAGAGTCGTCTGAGCTCATTCTCGTCCGGGTGCATGCGATCGCGTTCGATGTTGAGATTTGATCGTACGGGGACGCAGAACAGGTTGACGCTCAAAGCGAAAGCAGCACCATCCGAGTATAATTTCGGCAGACAAGGGTTGGGCGTTGCAGCTCGTTCAAATATTTATTCTTGCGGCGCGATGAAACGATCGCAATTATGACGCCAAGTTGGATGCGGGAGACTTGATTGATTAGAGACCTTGCCGGGCGAGACTTGAAGTCGGTCGAGAAGGGCGTGGTCGCCTGAAGCTGGACAGAAGCGCTATTTGCGTGAAGAATTGTCCAGTCGAATAGAGCGTTAGCATGCGTGTCGATTGCAAAGACTCCCGATGGAACCGACAAGCATCGTTTTCGCGTTGGTCCCGATGGACTGCTGCTTACGCAGTGCTATTCGTCATGAGCTTCTTGTCTGTCGCTGCTCACCGACAGTCTAGAATCGTCGTCGGTTCGATACGCGCCCGCTGTTGACGGTCGTCAGATTCGAAAGGCGGCCCCAAAAAAGTATCCTTGCAGGGTGACTTCGCCGAAAGCTGTGAAGATGGCCCAGTAAGATGCCGCTGTCGAACATCAAAATAAATCAGCCGCCTTCGTACCGAAGTCTTCAACATACTTCATCACAGCGCTGCGTCGGAGGGCATCGTGTAGATCATTGCAAGCGAGCCCGGATCTTCTCCATTTGTTGGATTTCCTCGCGCTGTCCCTTCGTGATCGATCCGCAGAGCGCGAGGAGCTCGGGATCAGTGAGCCTTGCTTCGCGGCACATGAGGATCGCACCGGAATGGTGCGGGATCATCGAATCGATGAACTGGCTGTCATCGATGAGCGTTTGACTACGTGTCGCCAAGAAGGAGGCGGCGGTCAGGATAGCCAAGACGACATAGAGCACGACGTTTGCTATCCGATTAAGAAACATCCCTGACATTGTCGCGAGCATAAAGACGCCCATCGGAGCCCACATGGTTACCGCCATATAGAACATGTTCAGGTTATTCCTGAAATCACTCCAGCCGTCGATCATGGAGAACATGACAATGTACATGACCGCGAGGCTGAGCGCCATGTTCAACCAAAACATCCCGTACGGGTGGCCGTGAGAGTGGTGGCCACCCTTACCATGTCCGGTGTGTGCAGCGTGATTATCAAGCATAGGGGTCTGCTCCGGTTCACGACTATCCATTCAGTGCCCCATAACCATCGGCTTAAAGATCATCCGGATCGCCATGAAGGTTTGCGGTGTCGTCTTGACGTGATGCTTATCCTTGAAAGCCTCGGTCCGCGTGCTCAGCTCGCCTGAGTTCCTTTGGCGCAGGCGTCAAGGTGTATGCGCTTAAGAAAATTAACTCGCTTTCAGCCCCCTTGTTCCTGGATGAAGTGACCTGGACAGCCTGAGGTAGAGAAAACCCGCTCAAGCAGGCGTTATGCCGGGGCGCATCGCGCGCGATGCAGGCAACGCGCCCCGCGTGGCGGTGTCGACAAATCTTCGTCACTCTGGTTGTCACCTGCCGCTTGAGAATTAGTCGACGCCGTCATGATGGAATTCAACAAGCGCCCTTACACTCGACTCTTCTTTCAAGTTTATTCTGTGACTGCGTGTAGTTCATTTCTTCAAGCTGACTCCTCTGAGATTTCCTGTCGCAAGTTGGGGCCATTCGCGAGTCTCCGGCCTAGTGCGTCGAGGAAGCTTCCGTACCGTTCGCGGGCTTTCGACCGGGTGGCCGCCTGGGCAGCGTCGGGCACTTGCGGGGTTGAGGCCAGCCAGAACAGAACGAACACGGCCATCGTCTCGATCGCAATATTGAGATCACGCTCCAGCCTCTGCATGCGCCGATCGAGACGATTAAGGCGCTTCACGATTGCGGCTTCGCGCTGTTCATCTGAATCGGGAGAGAGGAACGAGGCGACCGCCGCTTCCGCGATCCGGGAGCGCGACTTCCCGCGACGTTCGGCGTAGTCGTCGAGCGCGCGCATGACATCGGCGCCGAGGTAGACGGAGAGGCGAGCCTTCTTTTCCATGTCAGAGCTTAATGCCGTCGTTGGGATCCATCGCCGCCTGTCGCGCGACCTGCCGCACGGTGCGGCAGAGTGTGCGCACGCGCACCGCATCGTCATCGGCTTCGTTACGATCGGGTTCGAACTCGTCCGGGAACGGTTTGGCAGGCTCGGGCGCAATATCCTTGTGACGCTCAAGACCAGGCTCGCGGCGAATGCCGCCGTTCGCCGGATCGGCGTTGCGTTGGATGTCCGGTGACGTGCGTTCGCTCCCGGCTGTGGCGTTGTTTGCTGCACCCTTATTTGCCGAAGTCGCCGGCGGCCGGATCGGCGCAAACGCGGACCAATGGTCGGGCGTTGCTTTTGGGCCGGGATCGCTCAGTCGCGGTGGCGGCAGGATGCGTTCCACGAGGCGCCGGTCCTCGAAGTAGCGCGCCTTTTTGGCGCGGATCGGCGGGACGCCCGCGACCATGACGATCTCGTCGTCGGGCGGGAGTTGCATGACCTCGCCGGGCGTCATCAGCGGGCGGGCAGTCTCTTGGCGGGACACCATGAGGTGGCCGAGCCACGGTGAGAGACGATGGCCGGCATAGTTCTTCATCGCGCGCATCTCGGTCGCTGTGCCGAGCGCATCAGATACGCGTTTAGCGGTGCGCTCGTCGTTGGTCGCGAAGCTTACGCGCACATGACAATTATCGAGGATCGAGTTGTTGGCGCCGTATGCCTTCTCGATCTGGTTCAGCGACTGTGCGATCAGGAAGGATTTCAACTTGTACCCGGCCATAAAGGCGAGCGCGGACTCGAAGAAGTCGAGCCGGCCGAGCGCTGGGAATTCGTCGAGCATCAGCAAGACGCGATGCCTCCGGTCGGTGGCCTTCAGGTCTTCGGTTAGCCGGCGCCCGATCTGATTGAGCACGAGGCGGATGAGCGGCTTCGTTCTGCTGATGTCGGAGGGCGGAACGACGAGATAGAGTGACGCCGGCCCATCGCCATCGACGAGATCCGCGATCCGCCAATCGCAGCGTCGCGTGACCTGCGCCACGACCGGGTCGCGATACAGACCCAGGAACGACATGGCGGTGGAGAGAACGCCGGAGCGTTCGTTGTCCGACTTGTTCAGCAGCTCGCGCGCAGCCGAAGCGACGACGGGATGCGGACCCTGCTCGCCGAGATGCGGCGTCGTCATCATCGCAACGAGCGTGGTCTCAATCGGGCGTCGCGGGTCGGAAAGGAACGAGGCGACGCCGGCGAGTGTCTTGTCCTTCTCCGCATAGAGAACGTGAAGGATCGCCCCGACTAGAAGCGAGTGGCTCGTCCTCTCCCAATGATTCCGACGCTCCAACGAACCCTCCGGGTCGACGAGGACGTCGGCGACGTTTTGTACGTCCCGCACCTCCCACTCGCCGCGCCGGACCTCGAGTAGCGGGTTATAAGCGGCGCTCTCCGCGTTGGTGGGATCGAACAGGAGCACGCGGCCGAAGCGTGCGCGTAGGCCCGCGGTGAGTTGCCAATTTTCACCTTTTATATCGTGGACGATGGCCGAGCCAGGCCAGGTCAGAAGTGACGGCACGACAAGTCCGACGCCCTTGCCGCTGCGGGTTGGTGCGAAGCACAGCACATGCTCCGGTCCATCGTGACGCAAGTACTCGCCCTCGAACCGGCCGAGGACGACACCGTCCGGTCCGAGCAGCCCCGCGGCCCTCACCTCACCCACGTTGGCCCATCGCGCCGAACCGTAGGTCTCGGCGTTCTTGGCCTCACGGGCGCGCCAGACCGACATGCCGATGGCGACCGCGATGGCGGTGAAGCCGCCGGACGCAGCGATCGCCGCGCCCTCATAGAAGATGCGCGGCGCGTAGGCGTCGAAAAAATACCACCACCAGAAGAAGGCCGGCGGCGGATAGACCGGCAGGCCTGCGAGATCGAACCATGAGGCGCCAAGCTGCGGCTGGAAGCCGAGCCGCCACGCCGTCCACTGCGTCGCGCCCCATGTCGTCGAGAGCACGATTGCGAAGACGGTAAGTATCTGGCCCCAGAGAATCTTGGTTGCGGACAAGCTTCGATCCTTTCCACGGCGTTTGAGACACCGAGCAAAGGCGATTCATGCGTCGTTTCAATCGTAATTTTCGGTCGATCGCAGAATGTCGTAACTGCGGGCAAAAATACTTGCCGGCTGCGGAGTCGCCCACACTTGATCGCACGCTGCGATCAGCGCGCAGCGTCGAGTCCCATCTGCCAGAAATCGGCTTCGAGTCGCGACGCCTTGCCGAACAACGTGGCAAGCTCGGTAAGGCGCCGCTCGGTCATGGTCCGCGCCGCCAAGTCGTCGAGATGGCGGCGCGCCGCGGCGGCAACGCCCTGATAGGCGTCGCCCGCATATTCGGCAATCCATTCGCGATAGGGATGCTCGCCGAGCCCATCGATTCCGTTCGGCGTCAGCTTGTGCCCAATCTCGGCATAGCCGATGACGCAAGGCGCCAGCGCCACATGAAGGTCGAGCAAGTCGCCGGCGGCGCCGCAATCCAGCACGAAGCGGGTATAGGCAACCGTCGCCTGATGCTCGGGCGCGGCCTCGATTTCGTCCGGTGAGAGTCCCCAACGGCCGCACAGCCGCACATGCAGGTCCATCTCGTCGAGGATGGCGGCGAGCCCCGCCTGCGCCACCTTCATGTCGGCGAGGGTGCGGCTTTTGTAGGTCGCGAGCGCATAGGCACGCGCGAACTGGATCAAGAACAGATAGTCCTGCACGAGGTAGATGCGGAACGCCGCCTGCGGCAGCAGGCCCGCGCCCATCTGGCGCACAAAGTCATGGTCGACGTAGCTCTGCCAGTCGGCGGCAGCCGCGGCCTTCAGCCGGTCGAAGACATCCATCGGTCAGCCCTCGCCCTCGTAGGCCGCGTCGAAGAAGGCGCGTTCGAGCGCGACCGCTCGCAGGAAGAAGTCACGGCTGACCGCCTCCTCCGCCGGCCCGACGCGATCGAGCTCTGCACGCAGGAAAGCGACGAAGTCGCGGAAGTCGGGATTGTCGTGGAGCGTAATCCATTCGGCATGGACGAAGTTCGACGGCAGCGGCTTCGGCGCTTTCATGGCCCAGTCGAGATAGAGCCATTCCGCGACATTGAGCACGGCGAGCGCTGCCGCATAGGAGCGGGTCGCCGCCGCCTCGCGCATGATCGCCTGGAAGCCTTTCGTCGGATCCGTGTCCCGCGTCTCGGCGCGATCCTTCTCGGTGACGCGGAGCGCGTCGAAGGCACGCAGGAAGTAAGTATTCTCCTCGCCCGAGACCATGCCGACGAAGCGGCCGAAGCGCAGCCGCGCTTCGAAGCTGTCGGCGGTAGCGATGGCGGCGCCGAGCAAGGTCAGGAAGCTGTCGAGGAACCGATGGTCCTGGATCAGATAGCCGGCCATTACCTTGTCGGAAATCGTCCCCGCGAACAGTTCTCGGACGAAGCGGTGCTCTACCGCCTGCGACCAGGTCAGCTCGCTGGCGCGGCGGAGGATCTCAGTGAAGCGTTCGGACATGGTGCGGCCTCGCGTTGAGGCCGGCGGAAGACAGGCTCGAAAAATCCCATCCCTTCGCCGGCATGATCCGGATCAGGTTCGAAGGGTGACCGCGCGCGTGCGGAATCTCAGCCCTCGACCGGGCTCCCCTTGGTGACGGACGTTGTACGGGAGCGGGCGCCGGATGTCACGGCATCACAGCCCGAGGCCGCGCTGTCTGCCGAAATTCCAATCTATGCCACCGTCGGCACGGGCGACGCCGGAGATATGTTTGCCAATGTGCTTTTCGATGGAAGGCGTCCAGGGCACGAGCTGGAAGCCGAGGCCGTCGTCGATCATGGCGAAGCGGCCGGAGGCGAGCATCAGGCGCTGGCGGTAGAGGCCGGCGATGTACTCCCCGCTCGCCGACTTCCGGAACGGCATTCCCATCTCGGCCGTGAGCTTCTCTCCGATGGAGTCGAGTTCGCGCCGCCGCAAGGTGTCGAGCAGGTTGCGCGTATAGATGACCTGCTGTCCCTGCCGGCGCGCGAGCCCTTGCTCTATGAGGTGATCGGTTCGGCTCTCCATTGCAGCGCGCACGTCGGCGCCGAACCCACTGTCGCTGAGCAGCGCGGGCTCGCGCCCCACGAACTGACGGTCGATCCAGGTCGCGCCGGACGCCTTCACCTGCTCGTCGAGATCGAGGTCCGAGCGGACTGCCAGCGCAACGCGCTCGCGGCCATGCGCGTCCTCAAACCGGCGGAGCTCGACGATCGAGCCAAGAGGCCCGTCGCCGGCAGCATCAAGATCGGGCAGCTTGATGTGGTGGGTGCGCCCGTCAGTGCCGTCGATGACCGCATAAGCTGTTCCCTTCAACTCGTCATCGAGGTCGCGATCGATCAGGCGGCCGATGACCGGATCGGTCAGGCTCTCGCCGGCGAGAACGTAGCTGGATGCGCTGCGCTCGACGCCTCGCTCGCTGAGCGCCCGGTGCATGCGCTTGATGATGTCGCCGCGTTCGCCAAGCTCCCGGAGCGTCGGCTCCAGCCGCTCCGAGAAGGACCAGATGCCGGGCTCGACCTCGGATGCCAGGCCATATCGGTCGAGTGCTTTCAGCCGGCCGACAAACAGCGTCTTGTCGAGATTGGCGCGAAGTTGCTCGGCGTCCGGCCTCAGATCGAGCAGGCGCGTTGAGACCTCCTCTACCAGGATGCGGTCGAGCCTCGTGAAGCGCTCCGCCGTCACCTCGGCCTCCAGCTTCTGCCGCAGCTCAAGGTCAGTCTCCGGGCCAAGCTCCAAGGTCACGCGCTCCTGGGCGCGGATGCGCAAGCCGTCAGTGATGTAGTCCTGGGCGATGATGAGGTCCTTGCCGGACTGCTCCTTGCCTCGGATCAGGACATGGCTGTGCGGGTGGCCGGTGTTGAAGTGGTCGATCGCGACCCAGTCGAGCTTTGTCCCGAGATCCTCCTGCATCTGCTGCATGACATCCCGGGTGAAGCTGCGCAGATCCTCGATGCGATCGCCGTCCTCGGGCGAGATGATGAAGCGGAACTGGTGCCGGTCATCGCGGCCGCGGTCGAGGAAGTCCTTGCCGTCGGCGTTGTCGGTGTCGGGCCCGTAGAGGGTGCCGCGGCCGCCGTCGCGGGTCGTGCCCTCACGCTGGAGATAGCGCAGGTGAGCGTCCGCCTTGCGGCTGCCGAGCTTCAACTTGACGATATGAGCCTTCACGACGACGCGGCGTGATCGGTCGCCAGGACCGCGCCGCTCGACGGAGCGCCGGAGACGGTCGGCCGCCGCCTGTCCCCGGCCGATCCGGGAGCACTTCCCCTTCCGGAACCGCCTCGCGCCCGGACTGCGGCGCTTGCGGCCGCTGCTTCGGCCTGTTCCCGCGCGGCTGGAAAACTCCGCAGGCGTCAGCGCAGCGCCCTTTGCCTTCGCGGCCGCCTTCAGTGCCTGGTTGATGAAGGACGGCTGCCGTCGGCCAATGCGCGTGCCGCGCTCGCGGATGCGGCCGGGCCGGATGCGGAAGTCGGAGGCATCATCGCTCATCACCAAGAGGATGCGCGCATCATGGTTGTCCGCAACATCAAACAGACGGTGGTCGTAGCGGCGCGCAAAAATACAGGCGATCGGCAGTTCCGCGGGTATGACATCACGGCGCGCGACATGTCGATACGGTCAACGATCGGACGACGGAGACGGCGCAGGCTGCGTTTCGCGTTGAAAACAAGCGTGAAATCGAAAGACGCACATCGCGTCGCGTGCGACGCTCCCCGTTAGTGTCGGCTAACCTCCAACTGCACAACCGCTTTTTTGCAAACGGGCACCGAAGGTCACCGTTTGCTTTAATCTTGCCCTCCAACGGTCGTGTTGCCGCTGCCCTCCACATTCACACTCAATCGTGCGCCTGTCTTCGCTGTCGGACGAGTGCTTGCGATATGCTTCATCATGGATACTCGCCGCCTTCGCGACGCACGAACAGGCCGCGGTCTTGCGCATTGGTTTGCAATGGAAGCGAAGCTGGCGAACCTGACGATGGCAGTCCGATCGAGGGTGAACGCGAGGCCGCGCTGCTATCGGGTTTGGTCTTTGAAGGCTTTTACTTGGGCGGAAAGAGCAGGCTGGGCTGATCGCGGGCACGCTCAGCGATCGCAGATGTTATCCCGACCATTTTGCGCGCCGGCGCTCGTGAATCTTGTCGCAGAAATGGATTGCGATCGACATCACGGAGTCTGCTCTTTGGTCGAACGACGCACAAAGAGGTTACGGCTTTGGGCGTTGGGCTGCGATGGTGACCCAGCGAATGGATTGGCGACTGGCCGTTCCGTCGTGGCACTCGGTGCGCTCGTCTCGCGTTCTGGATCGCGTCTGGGGGGCTTAGGCATGCTTGGAAACAGCGCGCTCGACCAGCTTCGGGTACGTTCAGCGAAGTCTATCGTGACGTCGACAACTGGCGTGTCGCTGTCAGACTGTTGCTCTTCAGCGGTGTCGAAGATTGACGTGCTGGTGCCGGGCGGCATGTCGAAGTCCGGCGCGTCGCCCTTCGCAGCCGTCGCGGCAACATCGGTTGCGAACTTGACGTCTGGCTGTGCCCAGGACCCGCGATAGACGGCGACGGCGCACAACATCGGATCGGCCTTGAGACGCGGATGCGTCCTGCAACGGCCCGCGTGCCTCGCGATCTGGTCAGCCGCCATCGCGACGTTGCGGCACGGCAGTAAGACCGCTGCCGAGATTCTCGACGGTGCCACCGGAACCCCCGCGAGACCGACGTGAACAGGTCCCCGCATTGATCCGGAGCGTACTTCGCGGATCGCGTCACGCATGTTGGGATAGACACGCGGGTTCGGCTCGCCCTGCACCGAAACCGCCCAAGGCTCGCCCCCTGATTGATGCCAGACCAGTGCGTGCAGCAGCTTCGGATCGACGGTGAGCGCGCATGCGGTCACCAGCGTTACGAGGTCCATCACGTTTGCTCCGGAAGGAATCCTCCGCCCGCTGAATGACGACGCGATGCCATCGTGCTCGCGACCGTCAAGGGCAAGGCGCAAGCGCCGGCCTGCGGCCGCCCTTGACCGCCGCTGCGCGCGACGGCCGCGTGGACCGCGAGCGGGACGGAGGAATGAGTCGAGTCTTTCGCGAACAGAGGAATGACGGGAGCCTGGCGCAGGAAGCGCCGGAGTCCGCCGTTTCGTTTGCGCGGGCGTCGCAAGGATCAGGTCCGAGCTTCGCGTTTCGCTGGGCGCGTCCAGAGCAGGTGGAACGCCGAGCGATCGGTGCCCGACTGGAACAGATTGGCGCGGATCGGTTGCGGGAAACCCGGATCGTCGATCTGCAGGGCGACGTACTCACCGGCCTTGTCCCCGGTGCGATTCCAGCCCGCGCCGACCTCCGGTCCCTCCTCGTCGCCGGCGTGAACGCGGTAGTTTGGGGCGTTCTCGGTGTCCAAATGATCTGCCGGAACGATGGTCAGCTCGATGTCGAGGGAGAGCGTGCGCAGGCGTCCCGAAAAGCCGTTCCGGGTGCGGATGAAGTTGCCGATCTGTGCCATGTCGTGGTCCTTTCTGCTGGTGCTGGTGAGAGTTCGGCGGGACGTCAACGTGTGGCTGCCCGCCACTGGAAGCGACCGTCACCGGCCTCGTCGGTGAAGACGGGCAGCGCGCGGCCGATGACAGAACCGCGCGGAAACGGACCGAAGTAACGGCCGTCCACGCTGTCCGGGATAGCGAAATTCATCAGGAAGAGTTCGTCGCCGCCGATGCGACGGCAGCCCTGCCAGACCGGCATCTTGCGGCCGGCATTGTCGCGCTCGCGGGCGCGTCCAACGGTCGCGCTGTAGGCGATGATGTCGAGGCCGCGGCGGCAGACGGTTTGGCCCGGCAGCGCCAGGACGCGCTTCATCATCGGTACGCCCATCGGCAGGTAGCCGCGATCGGCCATGAACTCGGCGATCAGCGGCGGTGCGGCGATCGCGACCAGGTCGGCAACAACGAGATCCTCGACCGGCTGCACGGCGTAAAGGCCGATCGGCGCGCTGGCGCTGGCGTTCCAGATGAGGGTCTTCGGCGGATCGACGAACGCCGACGTGCCGAGCGTGATGCTGGAGAGCGCCGTCGCCAACATGGTGGCGATGCGAGTCATGCGCTGACCTTCCGCCGTTTGAGCCAGGCTTGATGACGTGTGCGCGTATAGTTGCGTGGGGTGTCATTGACGGAGAGGCGGTTATGAACGTGCTGCCAGTAGTCCGGCGCAACGTCGACTGGATCGATGCCGAGCGCCTCCACGGCGTCGATTACGTGGAGGACACGCTCGACCTTGGGCCAGCCGTCCATGCGCAGGAGGATGTCGCCACCGGGACGCACAAACGGCAAGGTCTGGTAACGCTCGCCGGGAGCGACCGCACGCACGATGTCGGCGCGGGAAAGGATGGTGCCGTAGTCGTTGGCGGCCCAGCGCACGAAGCAGAAGATGCTGCCGGGCGTGAAGCTGACGACGCGGCGATGACGGTCGAGAACCTGTTGTCCCGCCGCGCGACCAAAGCGGATGCGGTTCTCGATGCGCTGCTTGTGCCAAGTCAGCTCGACGAAGGTGAGCGCCGCATCTCCATCATGCGCACGGGAGACGTCCGTGATGGTGACGCCCTTCATCGTCGGCCTCGTGCGGTGCGGGGGAAGTTCTTCAGCAGAAGAAGGCGCAGCATGTAGGCGACCGTGACGCCGCGCTCGAATGCCGTGATCTTGATGCGGGCGCGCAGGTCAGGCGTGACGTCGATGGTCAGCCTTGCCGAGAAGGCATTGGGCTTGCGACGAGCCTGGCGCGGAGGCTTTCGTCGTTTGGTCCTGCGCTTAACGTCGACTGGCCAGAACTTGAGTTTAGTTTTGCGCGGTCGCTGGGTCATGGCGTCACCGCGACGTTTGTGTTGCCCAGTGAGGCAACGTCGGTGCGAGCGGCCGCATCCGACAATCCCCAGCGGACGCTTCGGGTTAGCAAGAATCCGAAGGATTCTTTGTTAGGGAAGTTAGGGGCGCGATTTTGCGAGGCGGCTTCGAGGCTTATGTTCGGTTTGGGTTCCTGATAGGCCGGGTTCGCGGTTCCCGATAGGACGAGTGTCCGGGTTCCTGATAGGACGGGTTGATTCACAGCTTGTCCCCATCATGTTGCGGTCGCGGGCCGCGCAGGCGGCGCGCGGATGGAGATAGACTCGCGACGGGTTGGAAGCTCAGGCACGGCGCGTTTCCGGCGCCGGCAATGCAGGCGAGCTGGTAGCCTGGCAACGACTGTCGCCGCACGATGTCGCGCAGCTCGAATGCAAACCGCTTGTAGGGCGAGAGACTGCCGGACTTCAGATGAAGGTGTCGGAAGTCGAAGATCCAACCATGCTGCTGGCGGCCACCATGTTTGCGCACGAGACGATAGAGCCAGCGTTCGAGACCGCCGGTGAGAGCAAAATATTCGCGGTCGATGGTGAGGACGAGCGCATCCTCAATGACGCCCGCGTAGAACCAGTCCGGCAGGATCAGCTCGATGCCGCGCGGACGTCCGGCGTTGTTGGCTCGCTCCTTCCATTCATTGATCCAGCTAAATCGATGCCGCCGGCGCTCCGTCGGCTGGCGGATCGACGTCGCAATCGTGGTCGATTGGAGGCGGTCAAGGCCGGCCTTGAGGCGCTCGTAGTTCTGCGCGGAGTCGCCGCGGCCGATGAAGGCCAGAATCTCATAGGGCGTGGCGGTCATCAGGCGCGAGGTGCGCAGTCCACGATCCCGCGCATCGACAATCTGTGACGCAGCCCAGATCAGCACATCGGCGTCCCAGATGGTCGCCATGCCGTGCTCGTGGGTTGCCTCGACCAGGATCGTCACGTCGCCCATCTGGAAGTCGATCGGCTGGACGCGCGGCGTCTTCGCGAGAGAGAAGAATGGCCACGACATCAGGTCTTGCGCGTCGCGCGGCGGCATGTTGCCGGGCCTGGCGCGGAAGAGTTCAAGCTGACGGTCTTCGACGAAGCGGCGCATGCGAACGCTCCGTCAGCGGCCGCGTGAGGGCGCCGGACGCGACCGAACCGTGCCGCGTGAGAGCGGCTGACCGGGATCTGAGGTTGAGTTGCGGGCGCGGTCCGCGGCCCAGGCCTCGAGGTCGTCGATCGCGTAAACAACGCGGCCGCCGAGCTTGCGAAAGACCGGGCCGGTGCCGGTGCAGCGATGCTTCTCGAGCGTGCGGCCGGAAAGACCGAGGAATGCCGCGGCGTCGTGAGTGCGCAGGAAGCGCGGCGCAATGAGCGAAGGAGATGGGCGCAAGGGGAGCCTCCGTGCAATTTGCGGCCGCTGCCGCACAAGGCAGCGGAACGGAGGCAAAGGTGACGGAAGATCGGCGTCGTGGAGGAGACCCGCCGCAGGAGGCCTCTTGAAGTGTCCCCCCCGTTTCAGTGCCGGCGGAAGCGCTTCGCGCGGTCCGCTTCGCCACGCAGCAGCGCGAGATAGCCGCCGTTCACCATCAGCCTGGCGCGGACGATGATGCGGTTGATGCGCTTGCGGAGGGCCGCGTTCTTCCATTCGATCGCGGGAATGTCGAGCGCGTGCGGATCGAGCAGGACTGCGGCAATTTCTCGGCGAGACGCGCCGTCCGCGACGCCGTCGAGTGCGCGAAGTTGGAGCATCATTTGAATGCGCTGGCGGTGTGTCAGTTGCAGGCTTCGCATGAGCGGGCCGGCACGTTTTCCGGCGAGGCGGCGTTGCAGACGTTCGATGGCGTGCTTGCGCGCAGTCGCATCGTCATCGTGTGGGATGACGAAACTGCTGCTTCCCGTGACGCCACCGATGAACCAAAGTTGATGGTAGCCGTCGGGATCGCTGAGCAGGACATGACGGCCGTCGTCGGCGTTCACGCTCGCCAGGATTGGCGAGAGATCGTCAAGATGGACGGCACGGGCGGCTGCGAACGGCTCAGGCGCGGGAGCAACGATAACAGCGGACGATAAACGCTCCGGTCTCCAGACGGCGGGCGATTCCCATGCAGCGATGTCGGGTGCATGCGGGAAAGCTCAAGCCCCAGCGACGGGCCAGCCTTTCCATTCCGGCATCGTGCGCAAGCGAGCCCGACGCGATCCGATCCTGTGTGTTGCGGTAATCTTCATTATACCCGGGGTGGCGCCGGAGGAATTCGACGGCAAATTGCGGGCGATCGAGTCCCATGAGTTTTTCGGCGGCGCTCGCAGACCGCCAGTCGGACGTAGGTGGCATGACTACCCTCCCTCGACCGATCCTTCTTGCGGATCGCATACGTTGAGTATCGAGGGGATTGCAACGCGAGCTAGATATTAAGATCGAATGACGCGATAGCGCGACCTTGCGCGCGGCGGCGCGGCCGGCTCCAACAGGATTGCCGCACCGCGAAGCTACTGCAAGCGCGGCTCGAGCAGATGCCGGTAGCCCTTGTCCCGCATCCAATGCGCGCGAGACAGGTGGCTGTCATGCACGAGCTTGGCGCGTTGAGGATCTTTCTCGGGATCAAGCCCGAAAATGATCGAGACGGCCTCGCGCCAGTCGGCGCCTTCGGCCTCCGCGTCGAGTAGCCGAATGTAGCTTGCCAGGTGCTTCTCGTCATAGGCGCTGACGCGGTCGAGTTGCGGAGGCCGGTCTTCGAAAGGCGGGATGGGCACGGAGCGCGTCACTTCCTTTGGCTTATCGGGCGGACTGGTCATCGGTGTTCCGCAACAATCAGTCGGGGTCTAGACGGCGAATCGGTATCGTGCGGGCGACGCTTTTTTAGCGCCATCGGTTATTCGATCACCTGCCATACCGATCCGCAGTAGCAATTTTGCGACATCCACGCGCAAGCGGTGGCCGCTCCTAGCGGTTGATTACATACTATAGTTGATAAACTTATAGTATGTAGGAACGCAACCCTGCCGGCATGGATATGCGCCGGCTGGTTGGAGAGAACGTGCGGCGGATCAGGCAGGATCGGGGACTGACGCAGGAGCAGTTCGCGGACCTGTCGGGATTCTCGCAGCAATATTTGAGCGGACTTGAGCGCGGGCGCAGGAATCCGACAGTGGTGACGCTGTTCGAGTTGGCGACCGCGCTGAAGGCGCGGCCTGTTGAGCTCTTGGCTCCGGTCGAGGGGATGGCTTCGGGTCAGTCGGCTTCGACCCCGAAAAAACGCCGCCGATGAGGCTTCGGCGTTACTTCTTGGCATCACGCCGGAAGAAGTCGGCCGGGTCGGCGTCGAGGACGGCAGCGAGCTTTTCGAGCATGTCGATCGTGGCGGCGTGCTGCTCACGCTCCAGCATCCCGACGTAGTTGCGGTTGATCCCTGCACGGTCGGCAAGCTCCTCCTGCGACAGCTCCTTGGCCTGCCGAAGTCGCCGCAGATTCCTGGCCACGATCGCCCGCACTTTCATGCGGGAGAGGTCACCGGATCACTAATATACTGCCACCCAATATACTAGTGATTCGTGCTGTTCGGCGCTCTTGTGGCGAGCAGGCCGGATGGGCCCGCGGCAGTGATCCCCACGGGACTCGGCGTGTCGGGAGGGGCCGACGGCCCCATCTGCCTTGCGGGAAGAACCCCGCCCGGCGGACCGGGCGGGGTATCGGAAGCCGGCTCAGTCGGCGTTGGCCTTGCGGCCGCGGGACCAGATGAGCGTGTAGCTCTCGCCGTCCTCGTCGTCGAAGAGGTTCGCGTAAATCGGCGCATTGAAACTCGGGTCGTCCAGCTTGACCGACAGGTAGTTGCGGCCCTCGTTGGAGCGCTTGGACCAGGCGGCGCCGATCTCGGCCCGGCCGACATAGACGCGGTGGCTCGGGGCGTTCTCGTTGCTGCCGTTCGTCTCGGGGACCAGGCGGACGTTCCTGGCCTGGAAGCTGAGGGTCACGATTTCGCCGACGTAACCTTGCTCGGTCTTCGTGAAGGTGCCGATGTTCGCCATGACAGTTCTCCTTGCTCTCTGTTTCCGAGCCGCGACCATCGCGGTCTCGATGGCGACCGAGAGGCCGGAGACGATCGACGACGCATCCGAAGGACCGAAGCGCAGCGGAGGATGCCAGGCGGGCAACTTTCTTGTCTCGCGAGGAATGGGCGAAGCCCAGGGGAAGAAAGTTGAACGCCGGCATTGCGGCTAGTCGAGCGAGGCGCAGCCGGTGTCCGGCCAGGTCAGGCCATCATAGAGACCCGAATGGACGCGCTGTTCGGAACAGGAATAGCGCAAGGAGAAGCAGGCGAACGTCACCGCCACGAGACCACGCATACGCAGTGTCGAAATCGTCCTGCCCTGCTCCAAGCGACATCCCGCATCCCCGAACAAGCGGCGGCGAAGAACAGCCTGCCATCGCAACCTCAGTCGGCCGTGGCCGGGCGCGCGCCGCTACGACAAGAGATCCATGGCCCAGCATCTCCGGCGAGGTCATGTCTGAGGAGCCCGAGCTTCGGCCTTGCTCCGATCAGAACCTACGGCGAAGGAAACGGCATCGCACGCGTCTCATCAGGTCACGGCGACGCCGGGCCTACGACAGTGACAGTGCCGGTCTTCCGTGCCCGCTCGGCCCGCCGGGCGGGGATGCCGCAAGTCGTGCCCAGGCCGTCACCCCGATCACGACCGCACCGATCACGGCGAAGACCTGCCGCCAGACGTCGGACGTCATGGTGAGGCCGGAGAGACCGAACGTCGCGTAGTAGCCGGCAAGCGCGGCCGGCACCGCAAACATCAGGGCGACCGCGATCCGCAGGATCGGCGTGCGCACCAGCGAGAAGATCGTCTGGCCGATGACAAGTGTGAATGCCGCCGCAAGGAGGCCAAGAACAATCGCGCCAAACGGTCCAGCACCGGCGCCGTGTGCGTAAAGGCCAGCGGTCATGCCGACGAAGAACGGCAGCGCGTAGATCGCGAGCGTGAACAGCACCCAGCAGAAGAAGCCGAGGCCGACGATGTTGAGGACAATGCCGAGTGCAAGCATGGTGAATGCTCCCGTGATAACAATGGCAAGGGTTGCGCCTTCCACCACCTCCACGGCACGGTCGGCAGAATAGCAGAATTTGCTGGCCGACGACAGCGATGGATCGGCCCATCGCCGCGTTTTGGCGCGACATGTGGCTCGACCGCGAGAGCAAAAAGTCCGCGGCCGATTGAGGTGGCGGCGCTCATGCGCCGCCCTTTCCGAACTTCCAGACCGGGATGCCGAGCCGGCGGGCCTTGTCGGCGAGGTTGGCCTGGATGCCGGAGCCCGGCGCGACCAGGACGCCGATCGGCAGCGCCTCGAGCATGGCGTCGTTGCGCTTGAACGGCGCGGCCTTGGCGTGCTTGGCCCAATCGGGCTTGAAGGCGATCTGCGGCACCTTGCGGTGATCGGCCCAGCGGGCGGCGATGCGTTCGGCGCCCCTCGGCGAACCGCCGTGCAGGAGCACCATGTCCGGGTGCTTGGCGCGGGCCTGGTCGAGCCGGTCCCAGATCAGACGGTGATCGTTGAAGTCGAGCCCGCCGGTGAAGGCGATCTTCGGACCAGGTGGCAGCATGATTTCGGTCTCGGCCCGACGCTTGGCGGCGATGAAGTCGCGGCTGTCGATCATCGCTGCGGTGAGCGTGCGATGGGTGACCATCGATCCGTTGCGGGGATGCCAGTGTGATCCGGTGTGACGCGTGAAGTGCTCGGTGGCCTGGTCGCGGAAGAATTCCATGACGTTGCGGCGCTCGATCAGCGTCATGCCCTCGGCGGTGAGGCGCTCCAGTTCGACGGAGCGGATCTCCGAGCCGTCCTGTTCGCGCTGGCCGCGCCGCTGTGCCTGCTCGTTGTCGTCAAGCTGGCGTTCGATCCGGGCGTTGGCGCGATGGAAGAGATTGACGGTCGACCACAACAGGTCTTCGAGATCCGGTTCGAGGCGGGTGTCGTTCAAGGTGGCGATCAGGGCGTCGAAGATGTCGGCGACGGCGCCGACGACATTGCGCGCGTCGGGAAGCGGCCGTGGGTCGGGTTCGTCCTGGAACGGCCGGTAGCCGTGCAGTTGCAGCTCGGTAAGAATGGTGTCGGTGGCGGATGCGGCGTGCGGCTCGTGGCCGGTGTCGTCATGGTCGGTCGTCATGTGGTGCTTCCTTCTGTCGGATCGGCCGCGCCCATCGCGGCCTTCATGGCGACCAAGGGCGGCGGGCGGACCGGACCTGCACCGCGGCGCGAAGCGCAGCGGCCGGAGCGGAGCGGAGGATGGCGGAGGCCGGCTATTTTGCTTCGCGATGCAAAGGCGCGTAGCGCCGGCGGAAAATAGCCGGCCGGAGCCATTGCCGGGCCGGGCCGCTTGCCGCAGGGTCGCCCTCTCAAGAAGGCCGTGGGCCGCGGCATTCTCCGATGGAAGCGCCTGGCACGCCGCACCGGCGGCACCGCCGGCCCCACGCTCGCCCGTTCCGGCCACACCTCACAGACGCATGAAGCGGGCGACGTCCTCCGGGACAAGTTGAATCCGCACAGCCATCCGTAGCACATCAATGCGGAAGCGGCGCAGATCGGCGTTGAAGTCGTCGCTGTGAGGCGACAAGGCAACGGCGTCGATCCGGGCCGCGTGGGCACGGTCGAAGAGACTGGCCAACGCACCGTCGCCGGCCGGATCATTGTCGCGGACGACATAGAGCCGGCGCAGCGTCGCTGGAAATAAGATGGCGGCGAGATGTGCGGCGGAGAGTGCCGCCATCATCGGCATGTCGGGCATGACGCAGCGAAGCGACAGCATGGTCTCGATGCCTTCGCCCGCGGCCGCAACGTCGTGAGCAATACCGAAGCGCACGGCGTTGCCGAGGAGATGGCCCATCGCCCGCCGCGGCGTTTCGATAGGCGCCTTGCCGAGCCTTGCGGGGTCGAAACCGCGCGGATCGAGCCAAGTCCGGTGCGCGCCGGTGATGCGGCCGTGAAGGTCGGTCACGGCGGCGATCATTGCCGGCCAGGTCTCGGTCGGCCTGTTGCGATCGGGCCGATAATAGCAACGGGGATGGAAACGGAGGTTTCCGGTTCCGTGCAATGCCGTGATGCCGCGGTTGCGCAAGTATGTTTCTGCGAGTGTGCGTGCAATCGGCTGCGACATCGCGAATAGACGCCGTGCCGATTCTGAGGAGCCGGCCGGTGCCGATGCCGCGCGTGGCTTTGACTCCGGGTCGGGTTGTGGCCGCGACAGACTGAGGAAGCGGCGTGCTTCGGCCTCGACGTCGTGGAAGTCGTGTAGGTCGCAGGTCCGGCCGATGATATCGAGCAGGTCGCCATGCTCGCTGGTGGCGCCGTCGGTCCACTTGCCGGCTGCGCCCTTGCCGGATTCGGGACCGCTGAGGCGCACGAACATCGAGCGCCCCGGCGTGTTCTTCACATCGCCAACCATCCAGTAGCGGCCCTCGCGGCGGCCGCTGGAGAGATAGTGTCGGCACACCGCCTCGGCCTCGCGCGCGAGACGGCGTGCCAGTTCGCCCGCATATCCCGGCATGGTCAGGCCGCCCGCTCTGAGATGCGCGCGACCGGAAAACGGTCCATGACCTTCGCCAGCACGGCGACGCTGGTGGCGTCCGTCGGGATGAACATGCGCAGCTTCCACGAGATGATCTCGTGGAACAGGCCGTAGGCCGACAACCGCTCGCGCATGGCATCGGTGAATCCGGTCAGCTCGATGCGGTTCGCGCCCATGACGCGCGCGCGACGAAGCTGGAGACCTTCGGCGAGATCGAGGACAGTCTTGCCGTCGAGCAAGGCTATAAGCGCGGCATCGGGCGTGAGCGCGGACGTGCCGGTCTCGGTCGCGGTCGCGAGCCAGGCCGGCGATACCCTGCGGCCGATGATGCGCTCGCCGGCATCGGTCTGGAGCCGATAGACGCGCGTCGACTCGTTCGGCAGCCGTTTCCAGATCGGCAGCAACAGACCGGCGACGATGTGGATCTCGCTGTCGGTGAACGCCGGAACGTCCGCGAGTTCCGCCGACCAGGCGCGTGCGAAGGCGTTGCGGTCGGCCTCCTTCCAATGGGTCTGCGGCATGGTCGCAAGCGCCATGACCGGATGCTCCATCGGCCGGACCAGCCGCACGCGACGCTCGACCTGGCCGTCGTCGAGCATCACGCTTCGGGCCGGCACCTGTACGGCGGCGCGACCGGACTGCGTGTTGACCAGGAATACGGCGCGGGGATCGGAACGATGCTCCAGCGCCTCGTCGAGCGTGACCGGCCGATTGCGCTGGCGCTGCGTGATGGTGAGCAAGCGCGTTTCGGCCGCCGTGCCGGGATGCGTATAGATCGTCTGGCGGTCGTTGACCGTAAAGCTCTCCGCCGTCAGCGTCTCAAGCCCGACATCATAGGTGCCGGACGCGATCGCGCCCTCGATGCGTGCGGTCAGCAACTGCTCGAAGGCGAGGAACAGAATGTTTTGCAGGTCGATGGTCAGCGCCAGCATGCGATTGAGGAACGTCGTGATCGGCGGAAGTTCGTCCTTCATGCCGTTCGCGTCGGTCAGCTTCAGGCCGGTCGCGTCCTCGAAGGTCTGAAGCGAACAGCCATCGACCTTGCCCATGACCAGCAGGAGATAGAGCTGGCGCAACGCGTCGCGCGCATAGTGACTCTCGAGATTGTCTTCCGCGCGGAACAGGCCCTGGCCACCGGTCTGGCGCTGGCCCTTGGTGATGGCGCCGAGGGTGTCCAACCTGCGAGCGATGGTCGAGAGGAACCGCTTCTCGGCCTTCACATTGGTGGCGATCGGCCGGAACAGCGGCGGCTGCGCCTGATTGGTGCGGTTGGTGCGGCCGAGGCCCTGGATCGCAGCGTCAGCCTTCCATCCAGCCTCCAATAGATAATGCGTGCGCAACCGGCGGTTCCGAGCCGACAGTTCGGCGTGGTAACTGCGGCCGGTGCCGCCGGCGTCCGAAAACACCAGGATGCGCTTGACGTCATCCATGAACGCCTGCGTCTCGGCGAGATTGGCGGAGCCGGCCCGGTTCTCGACGACAAGGCGGTCGATCCCGTTCGATCCGGTCTTGCGGACGATCCGGCGCGAGCGGCCCGTCACCTCCGCCACCATGTCGGCGCCGAAGCGCTGCACGATCTGGTCGAGCGCGCCATGCACCGGCGGCAGTGACGCGAGCTTCTCGATCAGCCGATCGCGCCGGCCGACCGCGTCCCGGCATTGGACGGGTTGGCCGTCACGATAGACCGGGCGCGACGACAGGTTGCCCTCGTTGTCGGTGAACGGCGCGTAGAGCTGCGTCGGGAAGCTGTGCGCGAGATAGTCGAGCACATACTCGCGTGGGGTGATGTCGACCTGAACGTCGCCCCATTCCTCGGTCGGGATTTCAGAGAGCCGTCGTTCCATCAGGGCCTCGCCGGTCGAGACGATCTGGATCACGGCGGCATGCCCCGCCTTCAGGTCGCGCTCGACGGACGCGATCAGCGTTGGCGTCTTCATCGCCGTGATGAGATGGTTGAAGAAGCGCTGCTTGGCGCTCTCGAAGGCCGAGCGCGCGGCGGACTTCGCCTGCGCGTTCAGCGTGCCGCTCGCGCCGGTGACGTTCGCCGCCCGCATCGCCGCGTCGAGGTTGTTGTGAATGATCGAGAACGCGCCCGCATATTCGTCGTAGATGCGGATCTGCTCATCGCTCAGACGGTGCTCGACCAGTTCGTACTCGACGCCCTCGTAGGAGAGCGACCGCGCCGCATAGAGGCCGAGCGCCTTGAGATCGCGGGCCAGCACCTCCATCGCTGCGACGCCGCCGGCCTCGATCGCCTCGACGAACTCCGCGCGCGTCGCGAACGGGAAGTCTTCGCCGCCCCACAGACCGAGGCGCTGGGCATAGGCGAGGTTGTGAACCGTGGTCGCGCCCGTCGCCGAGACGTAAAGGATGCGCGCGTTCGGCAAGGCATGTTGCAGGCGCAGTCCGGCACGGCCTTGCTGCGAGGCCGCGACGTCACCGCGTTCGCCCTTGCCGCCGGCGGCGTTCTGCATGGCGTGCGATTCATCGAAGACGATTGCACCGTCGAAATCGGACCCAAGCCAGTCCGCGATCTGGCGGACGCGCGAAACCCTTTCGTCGCGGGCGTCCGACCGGAGAGTTGCGTAGGTCGTGAACAGGATTCCCTCGCCGAGCCGGATTGGCGCGCCCTGCCGGAAGCGCGACAGCGGTGTTACCAACAGCCGCTCCATGCCGAGGGCCGACCAGTCGCGCTGCGCATCCTCAATCAGCTTGTCAGACTTGCTGATCCAGACCGCGCGGCGTCGGCCTTTGAGCCAGTTGTCGAGGAGAACCCCCGCCACTTGGCGGCCCTTGCCGGCGCCGGTGCCGTCGCCCAGGAACCAGCCGCGGCGGAAGCGCACGGCGTTTTCGGTGTCGTCGGGCGCCGCGCTGACGAGATCGAAGGTCTCATCGACGGTCCAGGAGCCGGCGAGGAAGTCGGAATGCGCCTCGCCCGCATAGATGACGGATTCGAGTTGCGCATCCGATAGCAGCCCGGCAGTGACGACGTTCGCCGGCAGATGCGGACGATAGGTCGGGATGGGAGGCGCGACCGACGCCATCGCGGCCGATTGCACCAGCTTGGTCGGATGCGCGTGCACGCCGGGAATACGGATCGACTGCAATCCGTATTCTTCATAAAGCGCATCCGTGAGTTTACGGTCTTCCGCAGGCGACCAGGTCACGGGCTCGTAGGCGAGTTCGACCACCTCCGGCATGGTGACGGATGGGGATGACGCGACCGCGCGATTGACGTACGCGCGGCCGTTGCGTGGAAGGATTGGACGTTGAACCGCCGGAGCGGCGATCGTGTCCGCGATCGGCAAACGCGGCGGCACGCGCTCGACGATCCAGCCGAGCAATGTGCCGACATCCGGCGCAACGCATAACGACGGCGGGAATGAAGCCGCGTCGTCGGCCGGCAGCCGATCGAACACGGTCAGCCGCGTGTCGATCGTGGTGCCGTGCTTCGCATAGACCGCGCCGTCAATCGCGGCTGAGAACACGACGCGCGCACGCTCCTGCAAATGCACGAAAGCGTCGGCCCAGGCGGGGTTGTCGGACGCGAAGCTCGCGCCGGTGATCGCGACTAGGCGCCCCCCTTCGGGCAGTCGTGCCAGCGCGGATGCGATGTGGCGCAAAGCCGCGTCCGCCATGCGGCGATCGACATGCGCAACCGCCGAGAATGGCGGGTTCATCAAGACGACGCTCGGGATGATGGCGGCGTCGAGATGATCGTTGATATGTGCAGCATCGAACCGCGTCACGGGCAGGCCGGGGAAGAGCCAATCGAGAATGCCGCCGCGGGTGTCGGCAAGTTCGTTGAGGACGAGCGACGCGCCCGGCAGTTCGGCGAGGATCGCGAGCAGGCCCGTGCCGGCGGACGGCTCCAGCACAACATCTGCGGGCGAGATCGCGGCCGCAACGCTGGCCGCGTATCCCAACGCAATCGGCGTCGAGAATTGCTGAAGCGTCTCGCTTTCCTCGGACCGGCGCGTGTGCGTCGGAAGAAGCGTCATGACCTTCGCGAGCATCGGCAGCATCGCCGCCGGCGACGCCGCTCGGGCGTGCATCGCCGGGCCGAACTTGCGCAGGAACAGGACCGTCGCCGCCTCGCAGGCGTCGTAAGCGGTCTTCCAGCTCCAGGCGCCGCCGGCGTCGGATGCGCCGAAGGCGGTTTCCATCGCAGCGCGCAGCATCGCGGCGTCGATGCGGCGACCAGATTCGAGATAGGGAAGGAGGAGCTGCGCCGCCACGACGATGGCGGCAGCGGGATTTGAGACGGCCCGCGCTGGCGCAGCCGCGACGGCGACCGCAGAAGCGGAAAAATGGGACATGGAAGAAGCCTCAGGAGAGCGGGGACGGATTGGCCGCCCGGACGCTCTCTCGACCCGCGGCGGCTCAAACCCGTCCCGGCCCGCCTCTCCCTCTTGGCCGCACATGAATGAAGGGCCCGGCGCGCCGGCGCCGGCCCCTTCGAATGAGATGGTTCTGTTGATCCGCGTCAGGCCGGATCGATCAGGCGATAGCCATGCTTCTTGACGTTCGTGATGCGGTAGAGCCCGCCGACGTCCGCAGCACGGAACAGGACGGTGCGATGACTGCGGGGATTGGCCACCACTTCGAAGCGATCGAGCTTGCAGCCATTGGAAAAAGACAGCGGCTGGTCGAACACGATGGTCTGACCCGGGCGCGGCGATGGTTTGCTCGCAAGCGCACGACGCGCCGCAAGATTCTCGCGGCAACGAACGCGCCACGCTTGCGCGTAGGGATACTCGGTCGGGGTGAGCAGATCGAGTATCGCCTCCGGGCAGTCGGATTCGTTCGGCCCCACGGTTTCGTCCATGTCCTTGTAACCGAAGATATAGCCCTCACGGTCGCGCGGGTGGTAACGGACGAGACACACGGCCGCGAGGACGATGCGTTCGTTCGTCTCGTGACGAAGATGCTCGATGGCCGCGTAATAGACGCGCATGCCGACGAGCGCGGATCGCAGCACCTTCGACGTCAGCTCCGGCCGCGTGAAGGTGAACTGGGCATCGAGATACTGGCGCGGACCGTAGTGACCGCCCAGCGATTGCATATAGAGCCAACCCATGATGGGTCTCCTCTCTAACAGGTTGTGAAATGCGAAAGCCCGGCGCGGTGGCCGGGCTTGTGGTGACGGTGGATAAGCGGGTGCGTCAGTTTGGAGATTCACGCTCGTCGTCGAGCGGGGTCAGCGCGATGCCTTCGTCCGCGGCATATTCCCTGGCGGTGTTGATCGCCCAGCGCCGCGCTTCCCACAGTTCGTCGTTGTAGGATTCCCACTTGTCGCCGACGCGGGCACAGCCGTCGGCGAGCAGACGCGGCAACTCGGGATGATCGGCCAGTTCCTCGCGCGCCTGTTCGAGCGTGTCTTCGACGGTGAGGACCAGGAGCGGATGCCAGCCTGCCGGGTAGCGGCAATCGAGCATCATGCGCTGCGCGTCGTCGGCCGACAGCCGGCCTGTGACGTAGCGCCACGCCCGCCGCCATTGTGCAAGGCGGTAGCGGCGATCGCGTACCCACCATTGGAACACGGACATCGTGCGATGAGCGAGGTCAGACATGGCACCGCTCCCGAATCCGCTGTGCCAGTTCCTCCGGCCTGTTGAGGAGGTCGAGCGAGGCGAAATTGTTCGGCCCACCGACATAGTCCTTCCGTCCTTTGCAGGTGCGGAAGAGAATGCCGTTCGCATTGCCCATCACGGATTGGGACGCCTGCACATTGAGGCGTTCAGTGTGCAGGGTGATCTCGCCGGAGACGGCGATGCCGGCGAGGTTGGACCGCAGGTCGTAGGATCCCGGCGCAAGGCCGAGCGCCGTGGCGAGGCGGCGGAGCTGCAATCGTGCGCGGCTATGGAAGAGACGCTTGGCATGCTCGTCGTAGGCGACGGGTTTGCCGAAATCGAAGGTGGTGGATGTTCTGGGCATAGGAAAGACTCCGAGAGCGGATGAAGCGATCCCGGCGGCTCGCTCTCTTCACGCGCCGGGCTCGCCCACCTCCCGGCCTTCCTCTCGCTCTCATGCCGCCGCCTTCACCGCGCGCCACCACGCGATGCGCGCGGCGCGCAGAAGCAGACGAGATCGCGGCCGCGAAGCTCGTCGAGCGCGCGCAGCAAGTGATGCTGATCCGCCAGCCAGTGCTCGTATTTCGCGATCACGGTCGCGCGGTCGCCGTCGTGGCCGATCCGGAACAGATTGCCCCATTTCGAGCCGCGCCCGATATAGACGGCCCCTGCCGGAATGCCCGCGTGATGCTTGTTGAGAACCCTGCACATCGTCCTTCGCTCCTTCGTCTCGCGTTGCGGCGGACGGACGAAGGGGCGCGGTCAAGCATCGGCGGTCACGCGAGGCCGTCAGGCCGACGCGGAAACGGCTTGCCCGTTGACGGCCGATGCGCCGCGCCCAAACAGGACGCGCCGCAACACGACGGGACGGAGCAACGGGTGCCAGGGGTCGCACATGACCGCACGACGATTCCGGCGGGCGCGCCGTGCATACGCGGTGGGAGGACTTTACGGCGCGACGTGCGCGATGAACTCCTCAAGCAGATCGCTCGTGGACTTGCCCATGATCTCGTCGGCGGAGATCAGGACGGCAGCGCCGCCGAAGCCGTCCGAGCGCATCTTCGAGCAGGTGAACGACGAAACGGCCGTGACATACGCCAGAGTGACCGACCGCTTCACGACGTCCTGCACGATGAACTCCCAGGACGTCGTGCTGAGATCAAGATCGAGATGCTGCGGCAGCGGCCCGATCGCCTGCGGGTCGGGCAGGTGCTCCCTGACGAAGGTGTTGGCGACGCTCTCGCCAACGTGCTCGGATGCAGCGAGTGCGGCCTCAAGCTCTACACGCTCGATAGAGAGCATGTCGGCCGGCCCCTGCTCGGAGAAGAAGTACCAGCTATCGCCGTCGCATTCGGCATCGAATATGTGAGAAAGAAGCAGGCGCTCCAGCGGCGTCATGTCCGTATCGGGGATCGCCTGCTGGATCACGGTCGGGGTGTAGTAGTCGGCCATCGGGCTCTCCTGAAAATAAGATGGCCCGGCGCTCCTGCTGCGGAGAACCGGGCCGAGGTGGGTGGGGGTGAGGACGTGGTCAGAGCCGCCAGGTCGCGACGATCTCCTGCGCCTGGCGGTGATAAGCGAGCATCTGGCGGTAGAACGCCTTGCGCGCCGTGCGGCGGTTCGGGTCGCGCAGCGACTGTCGTGCGAGCTTGCGCGAGGCCGCACGCACGACCGCCCGCCAACCGTCATGGACGGTGATGTCGAGCCGGAGATAGGTGCCATACATCACGCGGCCTCCGTCGGCTCAGCCGATGACGGCGTTTCGACTTCGCGCTCGATACGCCGGGTGCGACCCATCCAGGGCTCGGGCCGGATGGCCTTCACCCAGTCGGCGAAGGACGGGATGAAGCCGAGATCTTCGATGACGTGCTGCTCGCCGACCCAGCGCGTCGGGATCACGCGGCCGGACGACAGTGTAATGGTAGGTCCGAAGATCGTTTCGGCCATGAAGATGCCTTCGGCATGATGCCGGAGGGCGCGGTGCCGGAAGTCGGCGGTGATCTCCTTGCTGGAGTCGAACCAGCTATGGATGGCCAGATAATCGTCGACCGTTCCGCCCCACTTGCGCACGGAAGACAACGAGTGGTGATAGGGATGCGCCATCGCCGCCTCCTCAGAATACGTGCTGGGTGTATTCGGAATCTTCGAACCGCTCATTGTAGTTGAGCGTGATCGTGCGCTCGGCGACGTCGAACAGGAAATCGCCGTAGGCGCCCTGGTTGTCCTCCCAGCCGCCGTGGGTCTCCTCGAGGAAGTCGTAGGCGAGGCGTTCGATCGCCTCCTTCACCGTGAAGGCCTCGCGGACGATCTCAAGGCTGCCGTACTCGACGCGGGCAATTTCCACATTGCACTCGGGAAGATTGACGGCGATGTCGGGGCCAGCATGGGCGCTGATGTCTTCGATCTGCCCGCTATCGCCGTAGCCGTCGAATTCGACAAGAACCGTGGTGATGCCGACCTGCGCAAGCGCTTCGAACAGGACAGCCTTGTTCTCGGGGCGACTGGATTCATCAAGCCTGGCACGCGCTTGCTCCTGCGCGAGCCAAGCGGCGGTATCGAAAGCCGGCTTGGGAGTCGGGGTGTCATTGGTCATGATGGTGCTCCTGAAACGATGAAGCCCGGCGCGGTGGCCGGGCTGAGGTCTGAGATGGCGGTGAAGAAAGCGGGACGGCCTAAGCCGCCCCGCCAAGTGGCGTTATTCGGCGGCGACGGCGTGCGGATGCTCGTCGTCGCCCGTGTCGCCGCCTTCGTCCTCGTCATCGGCGAGGAATTCGGGGAGTGGCTCGGCCGGAGCGTCTGCGTCGGTCGATGCCGGAGCGGTTTCCGCGAGGCGCAACGGCTCGGGCAGCCAGCCGGTGCCGTCGAGCAGCCGCTCGGCCTCCTTCGCCATCTCGGTCTTCTTGAGATGTTCGATGAGCTGCGTCGACGATTCGCCCTTCGCCTCGCGCACGGCTTCGAGGATGCGGCTCTTGGTGACGCGGCCGAGATAGGTCTCGACCGTCGGCCGCCAGCCAGCCTCCACCATGTCGAGATTGACGGCCCGCGCCAGGCGATCGGCCTGGTCGAGCCGGCGGCGCAGGCCGTGCGACGACACGCCGTTGCCGCCATAGCGATCAACCTTCTCGAACAGCGCATTCACGCCGTAGGAGACGCAATGCGCCAACAACGTGGAGCGACTGGCCTCGTCGAGCGCCGCGAGCCAGTCCCACAGCGCATCGTCATCCTTGGGAAGGTCGGCCTTCCAGGCCTCATGCCGTTCGTCGACGGCCTTCGCCGACGTGCTGTCGTTCAGAGCCGGCGCCTGAACCGGCAGATGGACCTGCCGAACCGATGCCTCCATGCACCCCGGCGCATAGCCGTTGTGGAAAGCATCGACGCAGAGCTTGTGCAGGAGCGCCGTCATCGCGACGTGCGGGTTGCTGGCGACCGCATCCCGCAGCGCGAGCGTGCGATGCGCGGTCAGCTCCATGACAAGGCGGTCGGGCAACGGCTTGATGCCGTCGTCTTCCTCATCCTCCGTGTCGGGCTGATTGCCGCCGACCGTGATGACCGTCCGGCGCACAGATGGCGTTCCGGGTTCGCCGCCGTCCGCATCGGGCGATCCGTGTTTCCCTTCCCCGTCCGTCTGATCGACCAGGGCCTCGTCCTCAGGACGTACGAAACCGCGCTCGACCAGGAGCGTGCCGTCGCTATCAATGCTGACGAAGGCGCCGGCCCGCGCGATCTCGGACGGATCATAGATGTGCGGACGATTGTCGAAGGCGGATAGCGCTTCCTCGATCTCGCCGAGCCGAACGTCGACCTCGTCCGGCAGTTCATCGGCATCCTGATATTCCGCCTCGAGCTTGGCCTGTTCGGCCTGCAGGGTGTCGATCGTGGCCTGCTCTTCGGCCGTGATGTCGGCCGGCGTGCCTTCGAGCTGGCGCAGGCCGTCGTCATAGCCGTAGGGAAAGCCGACCGCGACCTCGATCCACTTCCAGCCTTCGGTGGCGATGGCTTCGGCTTCGGCCTTCAGCTTCTCGGTGACGAGACGGTCGAGCAACGGCACGTCCTGCAACCAGCCACCGTCATCGTGCTCGAACAGGTCGCGCAGGACGGCGCCGCCGGCGGCCTCGTAAGCCGCGACACCGATGAACTGCGCGCGCTTGTCGGGGGCGCGGACCGTGCTTTCGGTCAGCATGCGGCGGATCTGGTACGGCTCATCGTAGCCGGACTTGCTGACGTTCTCCCAGACCTGCTCTTGCCGCGCATGATCGCTGGTGACGGTGAACGCCATCAACTGCTCGAGCGTCATGCCATCCTCGGCATAGACGTCGAGCAGGTTTGGCGACACGGAAGCGAGCCGCAGGCGCTGCTTCACGATCGCCGGCGACACGAAATGTCGTGCGGCGATGTCTTGCTCGCTCATGCCGAGATTGCGCAGAGTCTGGAACGCGCGGAACTGATCGAGCGGGTGCAGGCCGACGCGCTCGTCGTTTTCGGCGATCGAGTCGTCCTCGGCGATGCCGCCTTCGCGGACCACGCATGGAACGAGTTGCGTCTTCGCCATGCGCTTCTGCTTCACCAGCAGCTCGAGGGCGCGGTAACGCCGTCCGCCGGCGGGCACCTCAAACATGCCGGTCTCGTTGCCGTCGGCATCAAGGACTGCGCGGACGTTGAGGCTCTGCAGCAAGGTGCGCTGCGTAATGCTCTCGGCCAGTTGCTCGATCGAGACGCCGGCTTTCACGCGGCGGACGTTGGATTGGCTCAAGACGAGCTTGTTGAAGGGAATGTCGCGCGAAGGCGACAATGTGATCTTCTGAACGGCCTTTGCCATGTCAGTTCTCCGCGACGGGCAGCCGAAAGCCTCTCTCTCGACCTCCAACCCGTCGCGGACCCCCACTCCGCCCTCTCACTCTCTCTTGCTGGGCGCGCGCCGCACCACCACACGGCGCGCATCGGCGGCCTGCGCCAGCCGCCGGATCAAGGCGAACTCTGCATCGCGGCATTTGCCGCGCACGATGATCTCGACCCAATGACCGAACCGGCCGACATGGGAATCACGAATCCGATGGTTCGAGCAGGTGACGAAGCTCTCCATCGGTTCGTTGAGGCGCACGCGCGACGTCAGGATCAGAAGGCCGGACCCGAGATTGCCGCACCAGGTGAACTCATCGGCCGCATTGGTCTTGGTGGCCCCGCCGATCTTGCGACGGCCGACCTTGCGAAAGGCCTCCTCGAACGTCGCCGGGTCGGGCCTATTCCTAGTGTGGGTCTTTCGCGGATAGATCCACAGCGGCCTGTCAGGATCGATCCGGCCGATGGCGATCTGGTGCAGGAGATCGCCGAGATACGACGGGTCGGCCGGATAGGGACAATCCCGCCACAGAGTGCGGATCGGCCGGCGCCCTGTCGGATCGAGCGCAAACAGGCGTGCGCGAACCTCGCGCCATCGTGCGGCACGCACCGCGCGGCTCCTGCGTTCGTCCTGATTCCAGCGCTCGGCACGCCGGGCCATCTCGGCCTCGACGTCGTGCTGCTGCGACTCGACGACCGATGCGAACAGCGGCAAGGATTCGCATTCGCGCTGCTGCCTACGAAGATACGCCGCGCGTTTGCGCGGCGTATCTTCGTAGGGGATGGGCCTGGGCCAGCGACGGAAGCGATCACTGTCCCTCCCGATGCAAGGCGGTAGCGGCGGCGCGTAGCGAGCGCTCATCGATGACGATCCGCCCGGCCGCGCGCGCGGCCCGCGCATAGACCGACAGCGGGTGTTCGCCCTCGAACAGGATGTCGCGCTCGATGCCCATGTCGAGCGGAAGCTCCAGCTCCTGCATCTCAGCAAGGCTGAACGATCCGAGCTCGGGATGGCCGAGATCGGCGAGGCCGTAGAGCGTATCGCCATCTTCATCCAACTCGGTCGCGAGCCAGATGCCGATGCCGAGCGGGTTGAAGAACTTCACCACGGGCACATGATCGAGACCGCGGCGACGGCCATTGGCGAGCAGGCGTTCGCGCAGTTCCGGCGTCACGAGGATCATGCCGCCCTCCCTTCAATCGTGTTGATCGAGGTCGTGGAGGACGCGTCCTCATCCGGAAGGAAGCTGAGGATATAGTCGGCCGCTTTGGTTGCCTGCGATGCGGCGCGAACGACGGCGCGATTGTCCTCGCGCAACACCTGCAGCCAGGAGGCGATATAGTCGGCGTGGCGCACGGTCGGCACGATGCCGAGCGACGCGCACGAAAACGCGGCGCAGAGTTCGGCGATCAGCTCCTCGAAGGCATATTTCTTCGAACCGTGTGTGCCCGACAGATCCCGGTTCAGCCGGGAATGGTGACCGCTCGCATGACCCAGCTCGTGCAGTGCCGTGCGGTGCCAGTCGATCGGCTGAAAATACGCGGCCGGCGGCGGCACTTGAACATAGTCCACCGAAGGCACGTAGAAGGCGCGGTTGCCGCCGATACGGAAGTCAATGCCAGTGGCCTTGATCAGCGCCTCCACCCGAGGCTCGATCATGCCGGGCAGTGGCGGCGGCGCGACGGTCGCAATCTCCGTCGGTAGGTCGTCACATTGATCGGTGTTGAAGACCGTGAAGCGCCTCAGGAACGGAATCGCCTGCGCATCCTCACCGGTCTCGGCCGCGCGTCTCTTCTCGTCATCGGGAATGAAGCGATCGGCGTAGACAACGGTGGTGCCACGCTCCCCCTTGCGGACATGACCGCCGAGCGACAGCGCTTGGCGGAAGGTCAGCCAGCTTTGGCCCGCAAACCCGTGCTCGATCACCGCTCCCCAAAGAATGAGGACGTTAACGCCGCTGTACTGGCGCGCGGTCGACGCGTTCTTGGGCATGGCGAGCGGCGCCTTCGCCGCCGCCGTCCCCCAGGGCTGGACCCAGGGCACACGGCCCGCCTCCAGCTCGGCGATGATCTTGCCGGTGATTTCGTCATAGAGGCTCGCCCGGCTTCCGCCGGCGCGCGCACGCTCAGAGTGTTTCGACATCGCAGGTCTCCGCGACGGGCGCCGGAGGCTTCTCCTCCAGCCTTCAACCCGTCACGGCCAACCGGCCGGCACTCTCACTCTCCGGCGCCGCCATCGCAGCGTGCGCGGGCCGCAACGAATTCTGCGAGCGCCTCCGTGAGCGCCACGGCAGGGATGGAAGCCCGAAGGGTGAAGATCCGGCGCAGCCGGGGCTTCAGCGAAGCCGACAGCCCGGTCCCGCAGGGAGCCGCCCAATTCCGGCGTTTCATGAGCGCCGGGGTGGAATGAGATGACCCGTCTTGCGCGCATAGTTGTCATAGGCAGCGCCGAACGTCTCGCGCATCAACGCTTCTTCATTCGGCACCCGCATGCGGCACGGGGAATGCGTTCTCGCGCTCGCCAACGCCGCCGACAGATCGGAGAGCTGGCGCGCTACGAGATGGACGACCGCGCCTTCGACGGGAGTCCTTCAAGGAGCGCAGCACTAAGGATGAACTAGTTTGGCCACCACTTGTATCTATGCGCGTAGAAGTCTGCCTTGTTCAGAATCTTGTCGAACTCGGTCGCCATGTCGCCACCCCTGCCGGACGTATTATGAGTTGCGGCGAAAAGATAGAAGTCCGCGAGCTGTATCATCCTCGAGTGGTGGGAGTGCGCGAAATGAACACAATCCACGATGCTGTTGATCTCAATCCCGTACTCCCAGGGAGTGCCCTGAATCCGATACTGCGAGAACTCTTTGATCGTCTGTGCGTTCTTATGGGCGTCCATGTCACCAATAAGCATCGTGACGTTGCTCTTGCCTACCAGCATCTGGGTTCGTTCGCAAAAATGCGCGAAGGCATACTCACCCGCCTTTTCCGGTGCATAGAGCTTCTTGCTGTTAATTGATGCGAACACACGCTTGATCTTGTCGCTCGCTGTAAGAATGCCGAAGAGGCGATCGAGGACTTCAAGGCGCTTAGCCATCTTCCAGTCGCGCGTCGGAAACTTTGAAAAATAGATGGCTTTAGCGTGAAACTCGGTCGCCTCGTTGAGCTCCTTCGTGCCAAAGACCTCTTGCGATAGGTCGTTGAGCTTAGCCTCGACCTTCGCAATTTCGTCTAGCGGCACACATAAGCCACCGACCCAGTAGCGGTCTTGGCGGTTCTCCGGGATAGCCTTCACTTCGTCGAAATAGGTCACGTACACGGCCCGCTCCCCCTTGCTGGTGACCTCGGACACTTGCGTCGCCTGACTGGCAACAACACGATTGTCTGAAACTGTTCTTTGGATGGTCACAGACATTGACAATAGGCGTGTTTTTGGACAATTATAACTATCAATGACCCCCTAGGGGTCATATCGGAGACTGAAAGATGCTGACAGGCGAGCAATTGCGGGCCGGCAGGGCGATGTTGGGTTGGGAGCAGTCCGAACTTGCAGAACGAGCCGACGTGTCACTGAAAACCATCAAACGCATGGAAGCGACATGTGGCGATCTCGACGCTCGCTCAACCTGGGCCGTCAAGAATGCTCTCGAAATTGGGGGCATTGAGTTTCTCGAGGGCGACGGTGATCGGCGAACCCGCGGTGACGGTGTTCGATTTTGCAAGGATCGCACTGCGAAGCTCCGGCGAGATTTGGTCGAGGACATCGGCCGCTGGCTAGATGTGACCCTCAAGCTTGCTGTCGATAAAGACGAAGACTTCTTCGAGCGACCGATCGAGGAAGTTGCAGACAAAATCGTTGATGAGATGCGGGAAAGAATGAAGGATAAGCTGCAGAACATCCTGCGCAGGGATGTGTAGAAACGCAATTGCGCTCGACAACGGCTGTACACCCAGTCGCGTTATAGATCGCTATTTCTGTGAAGTGAGTTGCTCAGTCATTTCCGCCTCGACAAGTAGTAGGTATCGACGCAGATCACGGATGCAGGCTATCAAGCTTCCATCGGGTCCATCGAGTCCCTCCTCGCGAATCTTGGCGAAGACGTCATAACCAACCGACCGACCGATACTTTCAAGACGATCCCACGGACGGACGATTGTGAAGAAGGCGCCAACACCATCGCGTTTCTTCCAACTTGCATCATACTGCGCGTCTTTGCGGCGTACATATTTGACGTCAGCCTTCACTATCGTTTCAAGGTGGCGGTGATACTTCAGCTTGTCAGTGGCGCTCATCTCAGTTTCCCCGTTTCCTAGCAGCTTCCAGATCACGGCTGTGAGTGTGTGAGCGAGCGAGTTCGGCGCAAGACTCAGTCCAATCCGCATCACTTCTAGGTTCCAGCCGCTTTGGTCGCTTCGCGATGGACAACTTTGCCGCATCTGAGCAGATGGCTTGGAGTTGAGCCTCCAGCAGATGGGGCGCGAAATCATCTATGTAACTGACATATCATAGAAATATTGCCATCTCTCGTTGTGCCGAGGCGTCCTGAGAGGAAAAGACTGCGCACCCCCTTGTCTGAAATTCAGACATTATATAGATATTAGTCCGATATTCCGACGGAGACCATCATGGCGACGATGCTCGAGGAACCCCGGAGCGCCGTGTTCCCGGCCGCCGAAGTGGAGGCCTGCATCAGGGATGCTCTGGCCGATCAGGCGTCAGACCAGGCTGTCTTGCGTCCCGGTCGAGCGACGACAGCAACACCCGTTGCGCCACGCTCGTGGGAGCCAGAAATTGATTCACTGGTGGTCGTCGAAGTGATCTGCGCGGTCGAGGAACTACTAGGCATCGATATCCCCGCGACGTTTTCGCCGAAGGGCGGTTACGACAGCACTGAAGCATGCGTCAATGATTTGATGTCTGAAGCGCGAGCCGCGTGGACCGAAGCAACGAAGGAGAAGCAGACAAATGAGTGATGATCGCGCCGCCTTTTCGCAGCCATCGGCCGACACGGATCGACAGATGCTCGGTGAGCGCCTCAAGGAAGCCCGCGAGTATGTCGGCCTGAAACAGGAAGATGTCGCCAAGAAACTTGGCATCCCACGAAGTGCGCTCTCCAATATAGAAGCTGGAAGTCGCAAGGTCGATGCGATTGAACTTGCACAACTAGCAAAGCTCTATCAGCGCCCCGTGGCGTGGTTCACTGGCGAAGATTCGAACAGCACAGCTAGCAAGATGCCGGAAGAGGTCGCTCATGTCGCGCGCGCCGCGGCGGCACTCTCTCAGCAGGATCGAGCGGAACTCGCGCGTTTTGCGGATTTCTTGAAGTCGCGCGCGCGTACCAAGGCAGGTTCCGATGGTCGATAGCCGTGCAGCGATCTTAACGGGCGCTAAAGCTGCGCACACGCTTCATCGCGATCTCGGCATCCGAGAGCAGGTGGAACGGTCTGGCGGCGGTCGAATCGACGTGTTTGGCGCGATTGCCAAGCTTGGTGCGACCTTGATGTTTCAGCCCCTCGACAAATTGCTTGGCGCGTTCCTACCGGGCGAGGAAGTCGGTGTTCTGATCACGACTAAACGTCCGCTGCCCGTGCAGCGGTTTACCGGCGCGCATGAGCTTGGACATTTGTACATGCGGCATGAACCAAGTCTGGATGATGAGAACATCTTGCGGCGCGCGCCGTTTTCAACGAGCGGACGTCTGAATCGCCAGGAGCGCGAAGCCGATGCTTTCGCGTCGATGTTCTTGACGCCGGCCTGGCTGCTTGCCTTGAACCTTGAACGACAGGGCTGGACAGCGCGTGACCTGCGGGATCCTGCAAATGTGTATCAGGCATCGCTTCGGATTGGCACCAGCTATCGTGCGACCTGTTACGCCCTTGAACGCCATAAGGTCATCGGTCGTGACCTTCGCGAGCGACTGATCGATATCGAGCCGAAGGAAATCAAGCAGCAGCTTCTTACAGGCTATGAACCCCCGGACTGGAGATCGGATGTTTGGCTTCTGACGGAGCGGGATCAAGGAGCGCTTATCGAAGGTGGACGAAACGATCTCTTTGTTGTTCGCCTTCGGGAGAATAGCGGTGCGGGTTATCTCTGGAATTTTGATCAACTGCGAGAGGCGGGCTTTGCACTCGTTCATGATGACCGCGAAGAGGATAATCCCGAGACCATTGGGGGCGTGCTCACCCGCAAGGTGACTGCGCGATCGGAGGACCGGGTGCAAGGTGAAGTGCGCCTTCAGGAAACGCGGCCGTGGATGGTAGACGCCCCTCTTCACGAACTGCTGCTTCGCTACGACCTCCGAGGGCCGGAGAGTCCGGGAATGTGGGAGCCAGAACTCAGGAAAGTGCTCCAGGCGGCCTAGCGAATGATCAAAAGCCTCGTCGACCTGCGTGGACATTTCGGACCAGCGCGGGATCAGAATCCACGACCGACCTGTCTTGCCTTTGCCGCCAGCGACGCGCATGCGGCCATGCGAGCGGGTTGGGAGCCTCTTTCGGCGGAATGGGCTTACTATCATGCATTGAAGCGTGATGGTGGGCGCCCGGATGAAGGTGCAACATTCGGCGGAATGCTGGCGACGATCAAATCGGATGGCCAGCCCGTGGAGGGGGAGTGGCCCTACGTCAAAGCTCCAATTGTGGATTTCAAGTCATGGAAACCTCCGGGGCCGGCGCGCGAGTTATTTTTTCGTGACCACAGCACATGCGCCGTCACGGTTGAGGATATCATCGACCAGCTTGATGCTGGTTGGGCCGTACTGGTTACGATGACGCTTTCCAATGCGTTTTACCGACCGACGTCAAACGGAATCGTCGACGGAGCAGAGCCGATTGACCCAAAGCGACGCCATGCAGTTGTGGCCGTCGGCCACGGCGAGCGCGGATCGAGCAAGTTTGTGTTGATCCGCAATTCGTGGGGGGAAGCGTGGGGCTTGCAGGGCTACGCTTGGGTTTCCGTCGATTACTTGAGGCCCCGTCTGACAAGAGCAGCGATCATGACTTCGGAGCTATGATTCATGTATACGGCAATTGCACCTCAGCCCACGAACGCGCAAGCTTGGCTTGCCGCTGCAGCCGCCGTGCAGGACGCCGGCGGAGAAGCCCACAATGTTGTGATTGATATTGCAAATCCGGTCGCTGTCGAGGGACCGGATGAAGCGATCTTGGGAGAGGTAGACCAATTCTTGCGAGCACATCACGTCAACACGCTCGCTGGCGTTGCCAATACGATTTTTCCGCAGAGCCTTCTCGATCGGCACGGATCCGATGGACTTTACGCTGCGTATAACGATAAGGTGCTGCCGCGGATTAAGCAGATGACCCACGATTGGGGGCGCTATTTCGAGCGCATGACCGCATGGAAGAAGGTCAAGGGCAAAGACGTGATTATCATCAATCCGCTCGACGACTTGATTGGCTTCATGCGCAGTCAGATCGAGTCGGAACGCACGTATCGCAACGCCTACGAGATGACGATCTATGATCCGGCGCGTGATGCCGGCAAAGTCTCCAATCGCCAGTGTCTGAGCTTTCTCAGCTTCAAGTTGACACGCGATAAGGAGTTGTTGCTGACGGTGATGTATCGCAATCATGCCTATGTCGCGCGTGGACTCGGCAATTTTCTTGGGCTCGGGCGGCTGCAGGCATTCGTCGCAGATCAGTCCGGGACGACGCTGGGCTCGCTCACCTGTATCTCAACGCACGCCGAGATCGATGCCGGCAAGAAGACGCAAAACGGCGTCGTGCAGGGCTGGACGACGAGCGAAGCCAATGCGCTGATCACCAAGTGCCGCGGATTCCTGCAATAGCCTGTTCATTCCCCCACAGGCCAGTGTTCGAAGCTGATTTGGCGCTTGGTCAGATCAGCGGTCACGACGCCGCGACGGTGCTGCCGTAATTCCCGGAATACGGCATAGCCTTGCAGGATTGCCCGCTCCCACAACCAGAGTGGCAGCTGCTCAGCCTCGTATCCGCGAACGAAGTTCTTAACGGCCTTCAGCAGATCCAATCCGAGCTGAGGTGTATTGGCGAAGAATTGGTGCCGCTTGGCTGTTTCGAAAATCCATGTCGCGAGCCCTTCTTCGATCAGGTTCGCGCGCGCGCCATCCTCGTTTTCATCGATCTTTGGAAGGCTCTTGCGCTTAATCTTGAGGAGCGCACGTGTTGTCGGCGACCATCCGAGGACAGCGGCATACGCCAAATGAAAGACGTCGTGGAAACGGTAGTCGTCCTCAGGCAGGTGATTGTCGGTCAGGCGGTCCCCGAGAAGAATACCGTTAGATTTCTGGAAAACAAATTTCTTGCCGTTGACTTCACGTTCATAGATTTTCACTCGAAGCAACCGCGGGAGCTGCTCGTCAACATGAATCCCGTCGTCGAACAGTGGCGGAAATTTCGGTTCGGTCGGCCAACGATCTTCGGTTTTTGCCGCGTTTTTCTGTCCGGCTTCGTCAAGTGATACCTCGGCAGCAGCAGCAGCACGGCCGAGAGGACGGAGAAACTTGACGAGATCACCACGCAAGGCGTCGACATTGTCGCGGTAGGCCGAACCGATGAATCGCTTTGCCAGATCGCCGGCTTCGCCAGCCAATTCGAGCAATGCGCGCTCGAAAGCGCTTTCGTCAAATCCGCTGGTTTGAGCGAGGGCTCCCAACGTGACATCTGACTTCTCCTGCGCTGGGCTTGTGGCGCGGGCAAGAACATCGGAAAGGGATGTTCCGCCGCGGCGCGCTACCGCAGACACATACCACAGCACGTCCCCTAGTTCCTCCAGAACCGCATCGTGGTAGCCAAGGAATCCGTCGGTGTCGCGACGCTTCTTCTTCAGGGCGCTCACCAAACTGCCGACCTCGCCTACGAGACCCAGGATCGCCGTGTCCATGTCGGGACCGAGGCGATCGGACGCGGCGGCCGACCTCTCAAAGTCGGCTGCCAAAACCCGCTGATTTTTCGCCTGCATCATCAATTTTTCCCCCGACCGTTGCGGCTGGTGACCGCCGATTCTGGCCAGTATATCGTGTCTTCGATTCGCCGGCGAGGCGCACACACCGCTCGACCGTATCTGCGAAGCTCTCGGCCGCTGACGAGACCCTTGATGATACCTACCGTTGTCTTCGACACCTACTGGCGCTTTGCGGCGGAACGGCTGGCGATGTTCTACCGGCGCTATAGCGATCCAGCCGGCCCGTGGACATCTGACGCGATCTTGCGGAGCTACCGGTTCACGAATGCCTATCGCGCGGCTGATCGTGTCAGCCAATATCTCATTGCTGAAGTGCAGGCGCGGGAGGATCGGCCGCAGGCTCCACGCGAGCTTTTCTTCCGTACGATGCTGTTCAAGATCTTCAATCGCATTGAGACGTGGGAGGCGTTAGAAGATCGCTTTGGTCCCCTGGAATGGCACCGTCTTGATCTGGCGAAGATCGATCAAGCGCTCGAAGAACTGCGGCTCCGGGGACGCAAAATTTACTCCGCGGCCTACATCATGCCCTCGCCGGCACTGGGCCATGCGAGGAAACATAGCAATCACCTCGCTCTGTTAAAGCAGATGATGGAGGATCGGCTGCCGGAGCGCGTGCGACAGGCACCGTCCCTGCGGTCTGTTTATGAACTCATTCTTCGGTATCCGGGCTTCGGACCGTTTCTCGCGTTCCAGTACACGATCGATCTAAACTACTCCTGCATCTTGGATTTTGAAGAGTCAGAATTTGTCGTTGCCGGACCAGGTGCGCTCGATGGCATTTCAAAGTGCTTTGTCGATACGAGGGGATGCAGCGCGGAGGATGTCATTTACTGGATGACCGACCGACAAGAGACCGAGTTCAGGCGCCTTGGATTAGAATTCCCGGGCCTATTTGGTCGTAGATTACAACCAATTGATTGTCAGAATTTATTTTGCGAGATCTCGAAGTATGCCCGTGTAGCGCACCCGGAGATTGGGGGCATCGCCAATCGAACGCGCATCAAACAAAGCTATCGACCTAGCAATCGACCGACCCCTGCACCGAAATTTCCCGAAAGATGGCGTCTAAACCTTGGTCAGGCAATGGCTGATAACACTACTGCGTATATTGAGGTACTCGAACCATCATTTCTCTGACGGATGACTGAACCATCGTATGCACCGAAGCGTGTCGACATTGCAAGTGACAGTTACTATTGCGTGAACCACTCAGGGGGCACAAGGGCACGACCGCGCCACTCTTCCGTAATCTCAACTCCGTCCAATTCACTCCAAACATCTTCACCAGCATGGTCCAGTACAATAATTTGCAGGCGTCCCTTTGCGGCTCGCGCTTCAGAGCCGAGCAGAGCGAAAACCTTGCGCACGGCAATCACATCCTGATCGCGCCATGCTATGGCTTCCGCATCATCTGCCACTAATCGCTTCGGAAAATAGACTTGGCTTGGCTGGTCATACACCAGAAGACCCGGCACAGGGTGGTGTGGCTCGGCCAGAAAGAACTTCTGCAGGGCAAGCGTTATGGCCACATGATACGCAAGCCAGTTCGCACCGCTGCCGATCTCCCAAAGATAGTCGTCACGGCTTCCACGAACGACTTTGACCGTCAGGTCGTCAATGATGAGGCGGACAGGCGCATCCGGCCATTCCGCGTCGAGCTGCGGCACGAATTGACTCGCCACATTCTCAATGCGGTCAAGAGCATTGCGCAGCTTCCGACGTATTTCGGCTTCCGAGATAATACGCTGTAATGCTGCAATCTCGGCCTGCAAGGCGGCGATTTCGTCGCGCAACGTGGATGATTGGTCCGCGCGATCATAGAGCAGAATGGCCTGCTCCAGACGTCCCAGGAATCGTTCAGTGCGATCAAAATGATCAGCCACCTCGCGGGCTGCATCCGAGTCGCGTTCAAGCCGGGTGATCTCGTTTCGAATTTCGCTCAAGCGGCTTAGCACGCGCTCCGCCGCCGCCCGTTGCCGCAGTGTCTCGCGATCGAGAGTGTCAGAAACGGTGGGGTGTGTGCGGAGCTTCACTTCCACCGCGCTCAAATTGTCGCAGAGCGCTAGCAGTTGCGCGCGTTCGCCATGACCGATCTTTACGACCGGGTCGTCGGCATCGCTGTCGACGAGATTCCGCAGCCAGGTGGAAAGCGCAAGGCGATCTCGCTGAATATGGAGGGCGCCGCCATAGGCGTCGCTGCTTTCCCGTAGCCGTCGCAGCTCATTGAGGCGCTGACGATGCTCAGTGAGTTGCCGCGCCATCTCCGTCTCTTCGGTGCGCAAGGCCTCAAGGCGGGTTAACGTCACATCAATGCCGGCAAGGCTGGGTCTAGCGTTGCGCGCATGATTCGCTACGACCTGCCGCAACAGATCAATGATGTCAGGCCAATCGGTGGGCAAGACCTGATCGGGAGGCAGTAGGCCAAGTTCGATAGCCTGTCGCAGCCAGCCTTGCGCTTCAAGTTGCCACGCCGTAGTGGCGGAGACGATGCCCCGCAACTCAATTTCTTTGCGGCGCAAGTTACGCTGGAGCCGATCAAGCTCAAAACGCGCCTGCAAGACGCTGGCGGTGATGGCGCCAAGTACATACGGAAAAATGGTCTTGAGCTTCTCGCGGTGCTCTGTTGTATCGGCCTTGAAGAACATCACGTCGGGATTGGCGACAATGTTCTGCGGCTGGAAAGTAAAGGCCATAAGATCACGAAAACTGGGGCGCGACTTATATCCGCTCTCCAGGTTTGGTTCGAAGTCCAGATTGCTCAAACCTGCTAGGCGGTTGAGCATGCCCTTGACCGCATCCACGTTGGTCGTTTTCTCCGCGATGCGGTCGGGTACCAGAACTTCAGGAGCCTCCAGAAGCACCATATCGCCGGTGTTCTGCTGGTCGCCCGGCTCGCGCCGTGCGAGCAATTTCTGGCCTTCGATGGTATCAATGACGATGCCAAACCAGCTGCAGTTCTCACGGATGACCCCGACGGGAATGGCGCATTTGTCCGCGCCAAGGCAATAGTCGATGATGGGAATGACGGCCGACTTGCCAGTTTTGGAAGCCCCACTGATCACGTTGGTAATGCCAAGCTCAAAGGCGACAACGCGCGGCTTCGCATTGATGCGCGGCCAGAGGATGAGTTTTCGGATCTGAAAATACATCAGAACGCCACCACCAGGGTCGAAGCGACTTGGGGCAAGCTGAGCTTGGAAAACCAGTAACCTATCTTGTCGGCCGCGCCGGTGAAACCGCGGATGCGCTCGGGGAGCCTGGGTTTGGGCGAGTCCGGATCTGCGGTGTTGGCACGCAGCGTCACAGCGGCGTAGTCGAGCGTGAGCAGCCGGCTGCCCACGCCCATCGCGATCGATTGCAAGGTCAGCCGCCGCAAAGCGAGGGCTCGTTCGTGCAGGGCAAGAAGGTTCTCGCGCTCTTCGCCCAACTTGGCGGCAAATAGCGCAAGGCCGGAAGCCTTGCGCGTGGAAAGCACCAGCTCAAGAGTCGGACGATGCAGCATAAGCGGAAGAACAAGGAATGTGAGCGGCAGCGGTGCTGGATGGCCCTCTTCGCTTTGAAAACCCAACCCGAAGCGCCACAGCGCATAGGCACCAAGCGCCGGGTTCTGGATGATCTCCAATTCGGTCAGGGACGCGGTCATCCGTCCGTCTCCCCGAGAAGGGATTGATAGTCAGGATGCCAACCGACGCGCTTCGCGTCGGCCAACGCGTTGAAGCAGCCATGTACAAAATGGCCCGGAACGGCGCGCCCATCGAGGGGAGCCTGAAGCTGGGCGCAGCGCCGGTACGCAAGGCGGCCACGCAACGCGGCATCCTTGTCCGCGTGCAGATCGGAGATTTCGCCGCAGATATGTCCGTGCCGGGAAACAAGGTCGTCATCCCACTCCGAAAGGCTGCCCTCGAAGATGAGACCATGCTCCGCCCAAACGGATTTGTCGGCTGAGGTCCGCAAAAAGTCGCTCACGGCACGGACACGATCATCATCGGGAACGTCAATGATCTCGAGTTGCCGAATAAAAAGCGGGCGGGCAGAAAGTACCGCTTTCACCTCTTCTGCATGCGGTGCCGGAGCAAACGAGGTGAGCAAACCGGGGATATTGGTTTTTTGTACAAAGGCGCGAAACGCCGTCTTGAACACGTCGCCTTCGATTATCGCGGGCTTGCCTTCACGGATAAGACGATCGGCCTGTTCCTTGGCCATGCCGATGGCGGATTGGCACAACACGTCGACCAGTTCCGGCACGACGGCGGTCTTGATGAGCGCGCGCAGCGCGTCCACGGGATCCGTATCTTCGCTGGACACGGTAAGCCGCGCAACTAGCGCTGCGCGCTCGGCGTCGGGTGCGGTGAGGAAGCGCTGAAGAAAGGTCTCGCAGCCTTTCGGCCTTTTCAGCTTCGCGTGCTTCGCCTTGATCGCGTCAACCAGCGCTACAACATCCTCGGGGGTCGTTGCATCACTGAGCGCCGTCGCCCACGGGCCCTGGTGGGGCGGGGTCACATAGATTCGAAAGCGGCATTGGGCTGCTGTGATCTGTCCTGCGGCAAGACCATCCAGCCAATTGGCAATCGCCTTCCAAAGATCCTCGGCCCAGTCGGCGAGAGGATTTTGTTTGAGAGCGCTCTTGGTCTGCTCGAGCATGACCGTGCCATCGGGATAGTGAATGGCGACGTCGTCAAGATGCTCCAGCGATACCGATGCGCCTTTAGGGCATGTCAGCAGGTGAAAACAAAGCCTAACCGGCTGCAGCGCGAACCCCAAGTAAGGGCCGGGCGCAGCGTGTTTCGCGGCTTTGACAACAATGTTCATCCCCCGCTCCCCCCGCACGGGCAATCATTCACCTGCCGGACACGGCGCAGTTGTCCACCTGTTTTGCCATAAGCATAGGCTGCCGCACTTCGAGTGGGGAGTCCTGAAACTAGGGCCAAACGCCCGTATCCACTGGAGGAAAACTGGCCGAGGGCGCAGTCCACGGTACGGCCTCTAGCCCGGAATCTTTCAGCTTCGTACTCTGCTTGTCATCGATATACATACCGGCGGCCGGCGGCTCACCTGTGGGTGCAAGCCTGCGTAAATAATGCAGCCGAGAATGAAACCACCGGACCCAATGACAGCCATCAGGCGTTTCAACGCCCACTCGAGCGTGAGCGAACTTACATCTTCGCCCTTGCCTTGCTCGAACGTTTTTGACCTCGATGAATCGACTACTTCACCTCGACACCGCACAGAAATTTTCCGGCAAATTTCCCCGGACTAAACCACGGACTAATTCGACTATTTAGTCCGGGGCAATCAGGCCAGTGTCTGGAAAGAGGTTACGGTTCAACAACTTAAATGGCGCGCCCGAAGAGATTCGAACTCCTGACCCCCAGATTCGTAGTCTGGTGCTCTATCCAGCTGAGCTACGGGCGCGTTGTCACGCGAGTGACGGCCTGAATATGCCCCTAAACGCCTCCGGCCGAAAACCGGATGAACATCAAGCGTTTTGGCCACCAATCCAGGACGATAGGCCGACGCAACGGCGGATAGCTATCGCTCCCCTCCCCGGATGGCAAGGCTTTTCGCCCCGGATTGTGCGGGCCGCGTCCCGCCGCACAAGGAAAGCCGCACATTCAGGCGCTGGCCCGCTCCTCACGCCACGAGTCGAGATCGACGGCCTGATCGGGGATCGTGAGATGGAAGGTCGCGCCGATGGTGCCTTCGACGAGGCGGATCTCGCCGCCATGGGCGCGCACCAATTCGGCGGCAATGGCAAGGCCGAGCCCGGTCCCGCCCGGTCGCGTCGAGCCGGAAAAGGCCTGGAACAGATGCTCGCGCGCGCGCGGCGGAAAGCCCGGCCCGGTATCTGAAACCTCGATCACCACCACCCCGCCCTCGCGCCTGCCCGTGACCCGAATCTGGTCCCGCAGAGCATTATTTGGGGCGCGCGCTTCAAGAGCTTGCAATGCATTGCGGGTCAGGTTGAGCAGCACGCGGAACATGTGGTCGTGGTCCGCGTCCATCTCCAAGCCGCGCTCGATGGACACGATCCAGCCGATATTGCTGTCCGCGTCGAGGCCCAGCGTCTCGTGCACCTCCTCGACCAGCGCCTCGACCGAAATCATGCGGCGATCCGGCGGTGCTTCCTGGGCGCGCCCATAGGATAGCGTCGACTGGCAGAATTCGATGGCGCGTTCCAGCGTGCGCAGAAGCTTGGGCGCGAAGCGCTGTACCTTCGGATCCTTGACGCTGGACAATTGGTCCGACACCAGCTGGGCGGACGCCAGCATGTTTCGCAGGTCGTGGTTGATCTTCGACACCGCAAGCCCGAGCGCGGCAAGGCGGGCGCGCTGATGCAGCATCGAGGTCAGATTGCTCTGCATCGAGGCGAGTTCGCGCTCGGTCACGCCGATCTCGTCGTTGCGTTTCGACACCTTGATGGTTCGCGACGGATTTTCCGGATCGGCCCGGAACGCCATGATGTTGCGGGTGATGCGCCGCATCGGCCGCACGAACATGAAATGCAGCGCCAGATAGACCAGCGCCAAAGTGGATGCCGAGATGATCAGCGATGCGACCAGCACGTTGCGGGAAAACCGCAGCATGGCGCGCTGCAACGGCTCGTTGCGAATCAGGATTTCCAGAAACTCGCCATCGCGCGGGGCGCTGCCGATCACCTGCAGCATGGTGTCCTTGTCGTCGAACAGGCCGTGATAGGCGCCCCTGACCGCGTCGAGCCAGCCGACCTCCCGCAGATCGAAATTGCGATGGGTCTCGGTTGGCATTTCCGCGACTGCCAGGAGCCGCCGGGTCTGCCCGGTCTTCATAACCACCGCCTGCGCACCGATGCTCGAGAGGATGTCGCGGGCGAGATCGTCCGGAACCATCCCGCTCGGAGCGGCATACAGGACAAGGGCGGCCGTCCGGGCGGCCGCGAGCCGATCGTTCAGCCAGTTGAGGCGGAAGACCGACACCGAGGGCACATAGATCAGCACCTGCGCGATCATGACGAAAAGGATTGTCAGAACGAGCAGTTTGCCGGAAAGGCCAAACCGCGGCACACGCACCGGGCCTTTATCGTCAAGATCGGTCATCCATACTGCCTGTACGGGCTCGGATTCGAACTAAGCCCCTATAGAGCCATGATGCGGCGCATCCATGACCTCGTCAAACGGCTGAGCGCCGCATCATCTGGCCGGAAAATCCGTCAGGGGTACATTTTGGTTAACGGAGCGCTCCGCCGCCCAGCACGGCCGACGAGAACGCGGCCATGCGCCTGGATTCAGGCGAGAAAGCGGCCCCGGCCGCCCCGACCGCCCGGTCCAGCGGTCGCATTGACGAAACCGCGTCACCTCCCGTATAAGCCCCGGGAATTCCGGCACCGGCAGCCTTCTTGCGGCAGATTTGCTTTGCCGCGAATTGTGGCGGCCTTCATGCCGGCGCGCACCACCCGAACCATCCGGCATTGCGCCGCGACCCAGCGGAGAGTCTTCCCGTGAAACGGACCTATCAACCGAGCAAGCTCGTGCGCAAGCGCCGCCACGGCTTCCGTGCTCGCATGGAGACCAAGGGCGGCCGCAAGGTCATCTCGGCCCGTCGCGCACGCGGCCGCAAGCGCCTCAGCGCCTGATCCGGGGCGGCCCGGAAGGCCGGCCCCGATGCAGCATCTGCGAAAGCGCGCGGATTTTCTGGCAGCCGCCGGCGGGGTGAAGGTTCCCTCCGCCGGTTTTGTGGTGCAGGCGCGCGAGCGAAGCGATCCCGGCCCGGCGCGGGTCGGGTTTACAGTGTCCCGAAAGGTCGGCAATGCGGTCGAGCGAAATCGTGTCCGCCGCAGGTTGCGTGCGCTGGTGCGACTCAATGCAGAACGCGCTTTGCGACCCGGACACGATTATGTGCTGGTCGGACGCCGGGCGGCGCTTTCGGCACGCTTTTCGGACCTTGCGGCCGATTATGGCCGCGCGCTTTCGCGCATCCACAGCAAGCGGCGCGAGCCGACGTCTCAAGGCAGGTTAACCCGGGATCCGTGAGCAAAGACGCATGATCAACGACCAGAAGAACATGTTTCTTGCGATCGGGCTGTCCCTGCTCGTCATTATCGGCTGGCAATATTTCGTCGGCGGCCCGCAACTCGAACGTCAACGCGAGGAAGCAAGGCTCCGCCAGGCCCAGCAGCAGGCGCAGCAGACCGTGCCGGGTGCGCCGGGTGCGCCGGCGCAGCCCGGTACCGTCCCCCAACCCGGCACCGCCCAGCCCGGCGCCGCCGCGCAGCCAGGTGCCGCCCCCGCCATTCCCGGCCAGCCGACCGTCCCCGGCCAGACCTTCACGCGCGATGCCGTGCTCGCGGCCTCACCGCGGGTGCCGATTGAGACCGACACCATCCGCGGCTCGATTTCGCTCCGTGGCGGGCGCATCGATGACGTCTCGCTGATCAAGTACCGCGAGACCGTCAATCCCAATTCGCCGCCGATCGTGCTGCTCGCGCCCTCTGGCAGCCCGCATCCCTTCTATGCGCAGTTCGGCTGGACCAATGCCGCCGGCGGCAAGGTCAAGGTGCCGGACGACAATACGGTCTGGACGCAGCAAGGCTCGGGTGCCTTGCGCACCGGCAGCCCGATCACGCTCACCTTCGACAATGGCGAGGGCCTCGAATTTCGCCGCATCATCAGTGTCGACGAAAATTACCTGTTCAGCGTGGAAGACAGCGTAGTCAACCGTACCGGCGACCCGGTGACGCTCTATCCGTACGCGCTGATCTCGCGCCATGGCAAGCCGGAAATCCTCGGGTATTTCATCCTGCATGAAGGCCTGATCGGCGTGATGGGCGATCAGGGCCTGCAGGAATTTACCTACAGCGACATCGAATCGAAAAAGCAGGTGCCTTTCAGCGTCACCAATGCGTGGCTTGGCATCACCGACAAATACTGGGCGGCGACGCTGCTGCCGGAAACCAACGCCAAGGTGCAGGCAAGCTTCTCGGCCCGCGACCTGAACAACCGCAAGGCCTACCAGACCGACTATCTGCTCGACCCGGTCACCATCGCGCCCGACGGCACAGGCTCAGCCAGAGCGCGGCTTTTCGCCGGCGCCAAGGAAGTGTCGATCGTCGACGGCTACGATACCGCGCTGAAGCTCAACCGCTTCGAGCTCCTCATTGACTGGGGCTGGTTCTATTTCATCACCAAGCCGCTGTTCTGGCTGCTCGACTTCTTCTTCCGCTATTTCGGCAATTTCGGCGTCGCGATCCTTCTGGTGACCGTGGTCATCAAGATCGTGTTCTTCCCGCTCGCCAACAAATCCTATGTTTCGATGGCGAAGATGAAGGCGGTGCAGCCGCAGATGCTGCAAATCCGCGAGCGTTACGCCGACGACAAGGTCAAACAACAGCAGGCCTTGATGGAGCTCTACAAGCAGGAGCGCATCAATCCGCTGGCCGGCTGCCTGCCGATCCTGATCCAGATTCCGGTCTTCTTCGCGCTCTACAAGGTGCTGTTCATCACCATCGAGATGCGGCATGCGCCGTTCTTTGGCTGGATCCGCGATCTTGCCGCACCCGATCCGACCACGATTTTCAACCTGTTCGGACTCATTCCCTGGAACCCGGCCAATGTACCGGTGATCGGGCTCTATCTGATGATCGGGGTTTGGCCGATCATCATGGGCATCACGATGTGGTTCCAGATGAAGCTGAACCCGTCGCCGCCGGACCCGACCCAGAAGATGATCTTCGACTGGATGCCGTTCATCTTCACCATCATGCTGGCGAGCTTCCCGGCCGGCCTCGTGATCTACTGGGCCTGGAACAACACCCTGTCGGTGCTGCAGCAGTCCTACATCATGAAAAAGCATGGCGCGAAGATCGAGCTGTGGGACAATCTGCGCGAGACCTTCGGGATGAAGAAAGCGGCCGTGCAGGACAATCAGCCGCCGAGCGAGAAAAAGAAGGGCAAGGAAGGCAAGGAAAAACAGGCCCAGTCATAACGCTTCTTGACCTTGAAATGCGATCGCCGGGCCAGTCCCGGCGATTTCGTTTATTGTGATAGGCATGACGATCAGCAACGACTTCACCGAGGGCGAGTTTGAGGCCGGCCGCAAACTGTTCGCAGGCGCGTGGGAATTCGTATGGGCCGCGGCCTCGGTCGAGACGCTGCCGCCGATGAAGGGCCTCGAAATCGCCTTTGCCGGGCGGTCCAATGCCGGGAAGTCCTCGCTGATCAACGCCGTAACCGGCCGCAAGGCGCTGGCGCGCACCTCGCATACGCCGGGCCGCACCCAGGAGATCATCTTCTTCCAGGGGCCGGACAACCTGCGCATCGCCGACATGCCGGGCTATGGCTATGCCGAAGCGCCGAAGACCAAGGTGAAAGCATGGACCGCGTTGATCCACGCCTATCTGCAGGGCCGCGCCAATCTCGCGCGCGTCTATGTGCTGATCGACGCCCGCCACGGCATCAAGGAGGCCGACAAGCCCGCGCTCGACTTGCTCAGAAGCGCTGCGGTCAGCCATCAGATCGTGCTGACCAAATGCGACCAGCTTTCCGCTGCGGCTCTCCGCGAACGGATGGCGGAGGTGTCGGCACAGATGGCGAAGAATGCGGCAGCCTTTCCGGATATTCTGGCGACGTCGTCGCGCGAGGGCACGGGCATCCCCGAATTGCGCGCCGCAATCGCACGGCTGCTCGCCGAGCGCAGATAGGAGAGCACCAATGCTGCCGATCCTCATCGCGATCGCCGCGCTGTTCGGCTGCGCCGGCATCATGCTGGCGGCCGCCGGCGCCCATGCCAAACCGGGCGCGGGCCTCGACAGCGCGGGCTATATGCTGCTATTTCATGCGCCGGCCGTGATCGCAGCCTGCGCCGGGATCGCCGCGGGATTGCTCAGCCGCCCGGCCGGGATTGTGGCGGCCATCGTGCTGCTGGCGGGCGTTGCGCTGTTTGCCGGCGACTTGGCTCTACGGGCCTATACTGGGCACAGGCTGTTTCCGATGGCCGCTCCGACCGGGGGCATCGCCATGATGGGTGGCTGGGTGCTGCTCGCTCTGGCGGCGTTCCTGGCGCTGCGCTAGCCCTTCCGAATTCAGAAGTGTCCCGCTAAAACCCCCGCGCAGGTTTCACGCAAGAACGTTCCCCAGGTCCTCCAATGACGGTCTCCCCGCACGACCAGGCCCGTATTCTGTCCGAGGCGCTGCCGCACATGCAGCGCTACGACGAGGAGATCGTCGTAATCAAGTATGGCGGACATGCCATGGGCGAGGAGGAGGCGGCGCGAGAATTCGCTCGCGACATCGTGCTCCTCGAACAGACCGCGATCAACCCGGTAGTCGTGCACGGCGGCGGTCCGCAGATCGCGGCGATGCTGGGACGGCTCGGCATCAAGTCGCAGTTTTCCGGGGGCTTGCGCGTCACCGATGCGGCGACCGTGGAGATCGTCGAGATGGTGCTGGCCGGCTCGATCAACAAGCAGATCGTCAGCCATATCAACCAAGCCGGCGGCAAGGCCGTTGGTCTGTGCGGCAAGGACGGCAACATGGTGGTGGCGCGGAAAGCCGGCGGCCAAGGTGGAGCATCCGGCGGAGCTACGGTCGCCGACGTGGTCGATCTCGGTTTCGTCGGCGAGCCGGAAAAGATCGACACCACCGTGCTCGACCAGATTATCGGCCGCGAACTCATTCCGGTGCTGGCGCCGATCGCGTCGGGGCCGAACGGCGAGACCTTCAATGTCAATGCCGATACCTTCGCAGGCTATATCGCCGGCGCCCTGAAGGCCAAGCGCCTGCTGCTGCTGACCGACGTGCCGGGCGTGCTCGACAAGAACAAGAAGCTGATCCCAGACATGTCGGTGAATGACGTGCGCAAGCTGATCGCCGACGGCACCATTTCGGGCGGCATGATCCCCAAAGTCGAGACATGCATCACCGCGCTTGAACAGGGCGTGGAGGGCGTGGTCATTTTGGACGGCAAGGAGCGGCACGCCGTGCTGCTAGAGCTTTTTACTGATCACGGCGCCGGCACGCTGATCCACCGCTGAAAAATACCACGGCCGCCTCATGGGCGGCCGTGGTCCCTTCCCCCTCGTGCTGCGCTACGCGTTACTAATGCGCTCACGACCGCGTGATTTCAGCGCCCGATCAAGGCATCACCTTGACGGAATTGCGGGCGCAAATGCGGCGGTCCAAAATCGGGCGTGGCCGATTGCCGCCGCGGCGCCTGTTGCGGCTTTTATAACGTCATGGAGCAGTGATAAATTTCAGAGTCTTCGTTTTTCGTATCCTGAAAAGATTGCGAAGGTCTTCTGAAAGATTGCGAAGGGAAACGGCATGGTCCGACGTATTTTTTGGCTTGCGCTGTTTCTCTCTCTGATCGCCGGTCCCGCCCATGCCTCCGAGCGCGTCGCGCTGGTCATCGGCAACGGCAATTACGTCAATGCCGGCGCGCTCGCCAATCCTGCCAACGATGCCGAGGCGGTGGGTGCGGCGCTCCGCGATGTCGGCTTCGACGTCTCGCTCGGCCGCGACCTCGGCCGCAACGCCATGGAGCAGATGCTGCGCGAATTCCTGCGTAAGGCGGACCGCGCCAAAGTCGCGCTGCTTTACTTCGCCGGACATGGTATGCAGGTCGACGGCCGCAATTATCTCGTGCCGGTGGACGCCAAGATCGAGACCCCGGCCGATCTGGGCTTTGCCACGGTCGAACTTGACCGCATCTTGGCCAATCTGGAAGACCCCGGTCGCGCGACCATCGTGATCCTCGACGCCTGCCGCGACAATCCGCTGTCGCGGAGCTTTGCCGCGCGCAGCCGGTCGGCCGCGGTCGGCACCGGACTGGCCGCCTACTCCACGCTGGGCACCGGCACGCTGATCGCCTTCGCCACCGCGCCGGGAAAGGTCGCGCTCGACGGTGCGGGCCGTAACAGCCCCTTCACCGAAAGCCTCGTCAAGCATCTGCGCACGCCCGGCCTTGAAGTGCGTGCGATGCTGACGCGCGTGCGCGCCGACGTGATGGCGGCGACCCGCAATGCGCAATTGCCGTGGGACAATTCCTCGCTGATGGGCGACGTCTTTCTGGCGGGGCCGCCGCAAGCCGGTCAGGCCGCAACAGCTATCGCGGTTGCGCCGCCGCCTGCGGCGTTGCCGGCACCCGCGCCGCCCCCCGCGGCCCAACAGCCGCAGACCATGGCAGCGCTGCCCGCGCCGCAACGCGGTAGTGGCGATGGCTTCATCTTCCCGGATTCGCATTTGCGGCGGATCCATATCAGCGAGCTGCACGGCCTTTCGCAGGACCAGCTCCGGATCGCGCGCAACGAAATCTATGCGCGCCGCGGCCGCTTCTTCCGCGATCAGGCGCTCGCCGCCTATTTCTCGCGTTTTCCCTGGTACCGGCCCACGTCGTGGAATGTGCAGCTCAGCGCTATCGAGCAAGCCAATGTCAAACTGATCCAGTCGATGGAATGGTGATGCGTGCGCTGGCTCTGGCCGCGCTTGCGGCGCTTGCATGCGTCGCGCCGTGCGCGGCCAATCCCGCGCTCGATGCGCTGGTCGCGGCCTATCCGGATCATCTTGCCGGATACGACAACAACGCCCTGATCTTCCGGGACGGCACGCGGCTTCCCATCGACGACGGCGTCAAGGGCAAGAGCTTCGATCAATTGCTCGACGCGCCGGACATCAAGGATCAGTTCGCCATCCCCTACCCGATTGGCACCGCCAATCTTAGGCAACCCGCAATGAACGAGGACCCGGGTCGCATTCGCAATCAGGCGATGTTCGTCAAGATGTATGGCGATTGCCGAAAGGGCGAGGTCAAAGCGCGGATGAGGGCCGTGCCTTGGCTGCCGAGCCGCGGCGGCGGCACGGTGATGGTCACCACCGTCAATGGCGTCGCCGATCAGCTGGAGAAAGTGTCGCGCGATCTCGAACAATTACCAAAAGAGATGACGCAATACATGGTGCCGTCATCCGGCACCTATAATTGCCGCGTGATTGCCGGAACCAAGCGGCTCTCGGTCCATGCCTATGGCGCCGCGATCGATCTCAACGCGAAGTTCGGCGATTACTGGCAATGGTCGAAGCCGAAAGGCGGAACGCTTGCCTGGAAGAACCGAATCCCGCTGGAAATCGTCGAAGTCTTCGAGCGCCACGGCTTCATCTGGGGCGGCAAGTGGTATCACTACGACAGCTTCCACTTCGAATACCGGCCCGAGCTCATCGCGCTGGCCAAGCGCGGCTGGCCGAAGTGAAGCACCGTCCTTCCGGGGAACTGCAACGCGGCGAGCCCGGACTCTAGTATAGACTTCCAATGTGCGATGGGATTCCGGATCCGCGCTCGCTCGTCTCAACCGACTGCAATTCGCCGGCAGCGGCTTTACTTCTTCCGCGTGAGCAGGAACACCGCCTGCTCGCCGAACAGATTCCAGAACCACCACGGCGCATTGAAGCGAAGCTTGCCGCCCCACGCATTGAGCGCGACCGCCGCCTCCATCTTCACGCCGATCTCGTTACAGAGGTCGCGGAAATCGCGGATCGTACAGAAGTGAATGTTCTGGGTATCGTACCATGTATCCGGCAGATGCTTGGTGCGCGGCATGCGGCCAAGGAACAGAAGCTTGAGCCGCATCTTCCAGTGACCGAAATTCGGAAAAGAAACCACGGCGCGCTCGCCGATCCGCAGCATGTGCTCCAGAACAACTTTCGGCCGCCAGGTCGCCTGCAACGTCTGTGACAGGATCACGTAATCGAAGGCGGCATCGGGATAATCGGCCAAGTCGGTATCGGCATCGCCTTGGATCACGGCCAGACCCTTGGCCACGCAGAGATTCACACCCTCACGGGAAATCTCAATGCCGCGGCCATCGATATTCTTGGTCTCGGTCAGAATTTTCAACAATTCGCCGTCGCCACAGCCGACATCCAGCACCCTGGCGCCGGGCCTGACCATCTGCGCCACCACCAGAAGGTCGACGCGCGCGCCCGAGCCGTTGCGCGCGGCATGAGAAGTCGCGAGTTCGCGTTGCGGGCGGGCGTGCATGTTCATGACTTTATACCCGGCCCTATCCTGCGGCCAGACCGCGCGCCCGCGCCGCGCCATCGAGGAAGCCGCGGACGATCGCGAATAATTCCGGCTCATCCAGCAGGAAGGCGTCATGGCCCTTGTCGGTCACGATCTCGGCAAAGGAGACCCGTGCGCCCGCGGCATTCAGCGCATGCACGATGGCGCGCGATTCCGAGGTCGGAAACAGCCAGTCGCTGGTGAACGATATGACGCAGAATCGCGTCGGCGAATTTTTGAAGGCATTGGCGAGCACGCCGCCATGCTCGGCGGCGATGTCGAAATAGTCCATCGCGCGGGTGAGATAGAGATACGAATTGGCGTCGAAACGCTCCACGAAGGACGAGCCCTGATAGCGCAGATAGCTTTCCACCTCGAAGTCGGCGTCGAACGAGAAGGTTGGATTGCTACGGTCCTGAAACCTCCGCCCGAACTTCCGATGCAGGGCGGCGTCCGACATGTAGGTTATGTGCGCACCCATGCGTGCCACCGCGAGCCCGCGGTGCGGATTGGTGCCCTCGATCAGATAGCGGCCATGCCGCCATTCCGGATCGGCCATCACCGCCTGCCGTCCGACCTCGTGGAAAGCGATATTCTGCGCCGAGTGCCGCGTCGCGCAGGCGATCGGCAGCACGCTGAAGACGCGCTCCGGAAAACTCTCCGCCCATTGCAGAACTTGCATCCCGCCCATAGAGCCGCCGGCGACCGCAAACAGCGTGTCGATGCCGAGATGATCGATCAGCATCGCTTGGGCGCGCACCATGTCGCGGATGGTGATGACCGGGAATTCCAGGCCGTAGGGCTGGCCGGTCCTCGGATCGGTGGACGACGGGCCGGACGAGCCCATGCAGCCGCCAACGACATTGGAGCAGATCACGAAATAGCGTTCGGTATCGATTGGCTTGCCGGGACCGACCATGGTCTCCCACCATCCATTCTTGCCGGTGACGGGATGCACGCTCGCGACATGCTGGTCGCCGGTAAGCGCATGGCAGACCAGCACCGCATTGCTGCGCTGCGCATTGAGCTGGCCATAGGTCTTGTAAGCGATCTGGAACGGCGACAGATCGATGCCGGAATCGAGCTTCAGCGGACGGTCGGGACCGAACCGCACGATCTCGCAGTCCCGCGGGTGGTCCGCCTCGCGCGCACGAACGCTCTGCGCAGATTTCAGATCGGCCTCGGCCATCACGCACAAACCCGGCATGCCCGGAGCTGACCCGCCAAACGGCCATCCGGGCGATCGTTCTAGGTAGGCCTAACCGCCATTAAGTCAATGTTTTCTTTGATTTTGGGGGGGCGCCCACTTATTGATGCGGGCCGTCGTTAACGAGCAGGTCATGTCCGAAAAGCTGCCCAAAAGCGTCCCATCGCTCGCCGCACTCCGCGCCGAAATCGACAGGATCGACGAGGCCATGCATGCTCTCCTGATCGAGCGCAGCGAGATCATCGAGAACCTGATCAAGGTCAAGGGTACGCAGGAATCCGGCTCCGCCTTCCGCCCGGCCCGCGAGGCCGCGATGATGCGCAGGCTGGTGGAACGGCATCGCGGCATCCTGCCGCTCGATACCGTCGAGAGCATCTGGCGGGTGATCATCGCGACCTTCACCCATGTCCAGGCCCCATATGCCGTCCATGCCGATCTCACTGTCGGGGAGGCCGCGATGCGCGATTCCGCCCGCTTCCATTTCGGCTTCACGGTACCATTCGTGCCGCATATGGGCGCAGGGCCGGCGATCGCCGCGGTCGCGGCGTCCAAGGGCGATCTCGGCCTGGTGCCTGCGGTTTCGGTTGCCGGTTCGGGCGCCTGGTGGTCGGCGCTGGAGGGCGACAAGGCCCCGAAGATCATCGCCCGTCTCCCGTTCGTGGAGCGGCCGGATCATCCGGCTTCGCTGCCGGTTTTCGCGGTGTCGCACCCCGCCGCCGACGCGGTCATGGCGGAGGTCGAGGTCCATAGCGTGCGGGTGTCGGGATGGGGCGCCAACGCGGCGCGCACGCTCGCCCCGCTTGCCGAGGTGATCGCCGAGCCGGACGGGGCGTTCGACGGAGCCGCGCTCCTGATCTCGGTGCCGCAAGGCCAAACGCTTTCCGCCATCACCGATGCACTGGTGAAGGCCGGCGCCTCGGTCCGCGCCACGGCTCTCGTCGGCAGCCACGCGACCCGCTATACGCTTGCCGGAACGCGGCCGGTTGCGGCCGCCCGCTAGTTTTTGTCTTACGTATCGAGGTTCCTGAAATGACCGCAGCCACGCGTCCGCAGCCGCGCCCCGGCGTCATGGATATCGCCGCCTATGTGCCGGGCAAATCCTCGGCGCCGGGCGTCGAGAAGATCTACAAGCTGTCGTCGAACGAAAGCCCACTCGGCGCGAGCCCGCAGGCCATCGAGGCCTACAAGTCGGTCGCCAACGAGCTTCAGGATTACCCCGACGGCGCCGCGACCGCCTTGCGCGAAGCCATCGGCAAGGCCTATGGGCTCGATCCCGACCGCATCATCTGCGGCGCGGGCTCCGACGATCTGATCAACCTCCTGGCACGCGGCTACCTGCAAGACGGCGACGAGGCGATCCACACCACGCATGGCTTCCTGATGTATCCGATCGCGACGCTTGGCGCCGGCGCGAAGCCGGTGATCGCGGCTGAGTCGAATTTCACCGCCGATGTCGATTCCATCCTCAAGGCGGTGACGCCGAAGACCAAGATGGTCTTCCTTGCCAACCCCAACAATCCAACCGGTACCTATATCCCGTTCGACGAGGTAAAGCGCCTGCAGGCCGGCCTGCCGCCGCATGTGCTGCTGGTCCTCGATGCGGCCTATGCCGAGTATGTCCGCCGCAACGATTACGAGGCCGGGATCGAACTTGTAGCGACATCGGAGAATGTCGTGATGCTACGAACCTTCTCGAAGATCCACGGGCTCGCGGCCTTGCGGCTCGGCTGGATCTACGGCCCGGCGCATATCATCGATGCGCTCAACCGCATTCGCGGGCCGTTCAATGTTAACGCGCCGGCGATCGCGGCGGGCATCGCGTCCATCAACGACGCCGCGCATATCGAGAAGGCGCGTGCGCATAACGAGAAGTGGCTGGCCTGGCTCACCGAAGAGATCGAGAAGCTCGGCATCAAGGTGACGCCGAGCGTCGGCAATTTCATTCTGCTGCACTTCCCGGAAACGCCGGGCAAGACCGCGGCAGAGGCCGACAAGCTCCTCACCTCGCGCGGCGTGATCATGCGCGCGGTGCGGGCCTACAAGCTGCCCAACGCCTTGCGCATGACCGTCGGCAGCGAAGAGGCGAATCGCTTGACCGTGAAGACGCTCGCCGAATTCATGGGCAAGTGACATCACGGCCATGGCCGAAGCGCGCATCATCTCCCGGCTCGCGGTGATCGGGGCCGGCCTGATCGGCGGATCTGTGGCGCGCGCGGCGAAGGCGGCCGGTGCAGCACATACGGTCGTGGTGACGGACGCGTCTCCCGAGGCGCGAAAGCGAGTGCGCGAGATCGGGCCGAGCTTCGCCGACATCGTCGCCGAGACCAGCGCCGATGCGGTGAAGGATGCGGACCTTGTCGTCATCGCAGTTCCGGTTGGCGCTTGTGGCGATGTCGCGAAAGAGATCGCGGCCAGTCTCAAGCCCGGCGCGATCCTGTCGGATGTCGGCTCGGTCAAAGCCTCGGTCGCGCGCGACATGGCCCCGTTCGTGCCCGAGAGCGTGCATTTCATTCCCGCGCATCCGGTTGCGGGCACCGAGAATTCCGGGCCGGATGCCGGCTTTGCGGAGCTGTTCGTCAATCGCTGGTGCATTCTGACCCCGGTCCAGAACACCGATCCGGCCGCAACCGAAGCGCTGCAGGCGTTCTGGGAGAAGATCGGCGCCAATGTCGCGGTGATGACGCCCGAGCACCACGATCTCGTGCTCGCCATCACCAGCCACCTGCCGCATCTGATCGCCTACACCATCGTCGGCACAGCCAATGAACTCGGCGACGTCACGGAATCCGAAGTGCTGAAATTCTCTGCCGGCGGCTTTCGCGACTTCACCCGCATCGCGGCCTCCGATCCGACGATGTGGCGCGACGTATTCTTGCACAACAAGGACGCCGTTCTCGAAATGCTCGGCACCTTCAACGAGGATCTCTCGAAACTCACCCGCGCGATCCGCCGCGGCGACGGTGAGGCGCTATTCGAGCATTTCAGCCGGACGCGCGCGATCCGCCGCGGCATCGTCAATATCGGTCAGGACTCGCCTGCGCCGGATTTCGGCCGCCCGCACGGGCCGCTGCCGATCGCGCCGATCGCGCGGCCCTACGCGTCGGACGAGGATTGATTTGTCCGCGCACGCCGTTCATCCCCGCTAATGCGGGGACCCAATCATCTCAAGTACTGGATTCCCGCGTGTGCGGGAATGGACGGCGTACGAGGCCACTGCCGAAAATCTAAAACAACGGCGGGGTCTGGCCGAGCTTGACCGGGCCGAGCGTTGCCACGCCGTCCTTGAAACGCAACGGCATGCGCGTGGCGCGGCGGCCCTCCAGTTCCACCTGCTCACCAAGCAACTGTACCGCGCTCGCGACCGCGCCAGGCGCCATCTGGTCGAGCAGATTGAGCGCTGCGCCCAGCCGCTGATTGCGGCTGCCGCCCTGCCGCGCCAGGGCTTCGAGCCCAAGCGCCGGCAGGATTTTTTCGATGCCGACCGCGGTGACGGTCAGGTCGCCATCGAGATAGCCCTGCTTCGTCAGCTTGAGATTGCCGGAGGCGACCGCCAGCGCATCGCCCTGCTTCAGGCGCACATTGCGCACCTCGATCCGGCCGTCGGCCTGCTGAATTTCGCGAAAGCGCGCCGACCACGGCTTCGGCTGAAAATTGCGCAAGCCCACCAGCCGGGTATCGCCATCAAAATCGAATGGCTTTGCCGTCAGTGGATGCCAGGACGGCGCGGTGGCGGCCTTCAGCGATCCGGCGATATCGATCACCGGGTTGTCCTGCGCCGAGCCGGACGCCATGCGGCCGTGCAATTGCGCCTGGTCGGCGGAGAAAATCCGTTCGGGCTTGCCGGTGGCAAGGCCGTTGCGGTCGAGCGTCATTTTATCGACGGCGAAGGAGACGCGCTGCGGATGGCGCGGGGTGCCGCGCAGGCTGACGCGGCCGAGCGACCAGTTCGCTGTCATTGCGGGCGGCTGGCCGGGATCGGCGACCGTCAAAGGCGCCTGAATCTCCGCGATCACCAGCGTCGGCTGATAGACCTGCACCGCGGCCAGAATATTCGCCGCCGACAGCTGGAGCGGCGGCTGCGTCTTGGCGAGTTCCGCTTCCGCCTTGTTGCAGCGGAATTCGATCCGGAACGGAAAGCCGCCCAGCGACTGGGACCCGCATGCATAAACCCGGCCGCTGCGCGCCTCGCGCTCCATCCAGCCGGCGATGGTGGTGCGGGCGCGGTCGGCCGCGTAAAACCAGAATCCGCTCCAGCCGGCCGCAACAATCACCACGAGCAGCGCGGGAACGAGCCATCCGAGCGAACTGACGCGCCTCTGCGGCGGGGGATATGCATCCATGAGTCTTGTCCTGCCCCCTTATAGGCGGTCTCAAAGGCGTCGAATACGGCGTTTCGATGTTCCGGATACCGTGCTAGTTCCGGTCTATACACGCCAATGAAGCTGACCCTCGACCAAGTCCCTGAAGATTTATGGGTGTTCGGCTACGGCTCGCTGCTGTGGCGGCCGGGCTTCGCCTTTATCGAGAAGGTGCCGGCCCGGGTGACCGGCCTGCACCGCTCACTCTGTGTCTATTCCTTCGTTCATCGCGGGACGCCGGAGAAGCCCGGCCTCGTGCTCGGGCTCGATCGCGGCGGGGCCTGCCGCGGTCTCGCCTACCGGGTCGCCGCCGCCGATCGCGAGGCGACCGTCGCCTATCTGCGCGAACGGGAGCAGACCACCGCGGTCTATCTGGAAGTGCTGCGCGACGTCACGTTGCTCGGCAATCCCGAGCGAAGGGTCGAGGCGCTGACCTATGTGGTCGATCGCGGCCATCCGCAATATGCCGGCAAATTGTCGCTCGATCAGCGGCTGCATCTGATCCGGCAGGGGCATGGACGCTCGGGTCCGAACCCGGAATATGTGCTGGCAACGGTGGCCGAACTCGAACGGCTGGGCTGCCGCGATGCTGAGCTGCATGCGCTGGCGGAGCGGCTGAAGAGACTGGGGCATGCTGCAGAGCCTGGGATCGCTGATTGCCGCGAAGACGGAAATCCAGGAAGTCCAAAATAGGACCGCCCTAACTCATCGCGCCAAGTCTTGGCTTTTGCGGGAACTGGGACGGGCGGAGAGTGATGGTTCGTTCGACGCGCGCTTCCCCATCGCCACAAGCTCGGCGGTCTTGGTCTCGATCGCATCCTGCAGCCGGTCATAGAAGGTCTGGCGGTCCAGTCCCGGCGCGATCGGTGACATAAATTCGACCCGCACCACGCCGGGATAGCGCCGGAACGAGCGGCGCGGCCAGAACAATCCCGAATTCAGCGCCACCGGCACGCAGGGCACGCCAAGCTCGGTATAGAGAAACGCGACACCGAACTTGTATTTTGGCTCGGCACCCGGTGCGCGCCGCGTGCCCTCCGGAAAGATGATGATCTCGCGCCCCTTTGCCGTTTCCTTCTTTGCGCGCTCCGTCATTGCCGCCAGTGCCTGCGAGCGCTTGCCGCGGTCGACCGGGATCATCTGCGCCTTGGCGGCGTACCAGCCGAAAAATGGAATCCACAGCAGTTCGCGCTTGAGGATATAGGCCGGGTCCCTCAAGACGGTGATCAGCGCGAAAGTCTCCCACATCGACTGGTGCTTGGACGCAATCAGCGCCGCGCCTTGCGGGATGTTCTCAAGACCGCGGAATTCGCAGCGGATATTGCAGATCGCCTTCAAGAGAAAGAGACTCACTCGGCTCCAGCTCCGCACCATCGCGAGCAAGGCGCGGCGCGGCAGGACGAGGGTCGGCAGCGCCGCGACGAAATAAACGAACAGCACCAGATAGAAGAGCGTGTTGAAAAGGACGGAGCGGAGAATGATCACAGGGACAATCCGGAACGGGTCACGCAATAAACCGCTCGAATAGCGGCACATGAATGCGCGCCAGAGCGGCGACATACTTCACATATTCGGTGAACAACAGCCGCAAGGTCGGCCCATGCGTCCAGCCCGCCTTCAATTGATCGCTGACCACCGGGAATTCGATCAGTTCGATCTCAGGGAGTTGGTTTGACAATTCGGTCATCGCGCGCGGCATATGGTAATTCGAGGTGACGACGATCAGCGACTTGAACCCGCGATCCATGACCCAGCGCCGCGTCTCGGTGGCGTTGGTGATGGTATTGACCGCGGCATGATCGAGATCGACGCAGCAGGCGATGATCTTCTCGTGCTCGGGACGCAGCCGCGCGATTTCGCGTTCGCTGGTCATCGGGTTGACCCCGGAGATGAGCAGCCGCTGGCCGCTGCCTCGCGCCAGAAGATCGATCGCATCCTCAATCCGCGACGCACCACCGGTCAGGACCACGATCCCGTCCGCCTTGTCGGACCAGGCGGCCTCGGACGTAGGCAGCCGATAGACGAACCAGGCAAATCCCGCCGCAATCAGGAGTGAAGCCGTCGAGGCAAGAACCAGCAGCCAGACGACCGCCCGGACTAGCCGTCCCGGACGGGACCGGGTTCGCAGAGGTCTCGAATGTGATTCGGCTGATGGCATCGGTCTCCACCCCATACCAGAATAATGCCAATTGGGGCTCCGCGATGAAGGTACAGCCTCAGATCGATGCAATCGTCTGGTTGACGGTGCGGCGCGAAGCTTCGGAGGCCACAGCGGCGATCACCACGATCTGGACAAGGATCGCCAGATAGCCGGTCATTCCGAGCGAAATCGAGCCGAATAGCGCCGCGAACTGGTCGGCGCCGGCCGTGCCGCGAACGATGGCTTCGAGCGGCCGCAACAGGGCAAACAGCATGATCGCTGCAGCGCCGCCGATGAGCCCGCCCTTCAGTCCAAGCCACAGGAAATGCCGCTGGAACTGGCCGGCGATGAAGCGGTCCTGCGCACCAATGAAATGCAGCACTTCGATGACCGGCCGGTTCGCGGCCATGGCGCCGCGGGTCGCGAAATTGACGCACAGGATGGTCACCGCGATCACAAGGCCAAGCACAATGATACCGCCAATCATGATGAAATCCGCAAAGGCGCGCATCCGGTCGATCCAGCCGCGATGATCGTCGACCGATACCCCATCGAGTTTCTCAGCCAAAATCTGGCGCAATGCCGCCGCATCGAAGTCGGCGCCGGAGGCGATCTTGACCACGATGACGCGGGGAACCGGCAATTCATCGAGCGATAACGCACTGCCGAGCCAGGGCTCCAAAAGGCGCGCGGATTCGACCTGCGAATAGGGGCGAACGTCCGAGACACCCCTGACGTTTCGGGCGATCGCTGTGGCTTCCCGCACCGCCGCCTCAAGGTCGCGGCCCTGCACCGGTCTGATCTGAATCGTGACTTCGCGCAAAATCTCGGTCTGCCAGTCGGCCGCGTTCATACGCACCAGCATGACGGCGCCAGTGGTCAGCGATGCCAAGAATGTCATGATCGCCACCACCGCCACCAATGCCCGCCCGCCGATCGACTGATGCGGCACGATCGGCGACTCCATCTTGGGGAGCGGCAAACCAGGCGCCGCCGGCGAATCTCGGCCGGGATCTGCGCCTATCTTGTGCGCGCGTGCCATATGGCCTCAATCGTAGAGATGCAGACGCCCGCCATGAAGCACCAGGCGGCGGGCGTCAAACTGGTCCATCAGCGCAATATCGTGGGTCGCGATCACGATAGAGGTTCCCGACCGGTTCAGTTCCTGAAACAGATGCAGCAGCCGCTTGCCAAGGCTCGGATCGACGTTGCCGGTCGGCTCGTCGGCCAGAAGGAGGTGCGGCCTCGCCACCACCGCGCGCGCGATCGCGGCGCGCTGCTTCTCGCCGCCGGACAGAACCGGCGGCAGGGCAAACATTCGATCGCCAAGGCCAACCCATTGCAAAAGCTCAATCACCTCGTGGCGATAGCTTCGCTCCTCGCGCCCCATGATGCGGAACGGCAGCGCCACATTCTCGTAGGTGGTCATGTGATCGAGGAGGCGGAAATCCTGGAACACGATGCCGATACGGCGGCGCAGTGCCGCAAGGCGGTCGCTGTCGAGCGTTGAGGTGTCCTGCCCGAACACCGTGATCAGGCCCCGGGTCGGCTTGATGGACAGGAACAGCAGCTTGAGCAGGGAAGTCTTGCCCGCGCCGGAAGGTCCGGTCAGGAACTGGAATGAATTCGGCTCGATGCGGAAGGTCAGGTCGCGCAGGATTTCCTGGCCCATTCCATACCGCAAACCGACATTCTCGAAACGGACCACGCCGCTCTCCGACCAGGTGTCAGGACCGCCGCCCCAGCAAGGCAGCGGTCCTGAAGAGTATGGTTTCCAATCCGTTAACGAACCGCTGCTAGCGTCGCGCCCTGGACAATCAGGCGATCCGAATCAGCGATGCTCATAGTCTGCCCGCATTGCGCGACGTCCTACCGGATTAGGCCGGAAAGCGTCGGCGAAAACGGCCGGAAGGTCCGTTGCGTCAGCTGCCACAATGTATGGTTCGAGGAGCCGCGCCACGCTGGGGCGCAGGCCGCGGGTATCGCCGAACCCGATGCTTTTGACTTACCGCAGATCCGCCCGCCGCTCGACGATATCGTCGACATTGGCGATCCCGATCGCGGACCGTCCGCCGACCGGTACGAGCCCGGCGCCAGTAGCGTCCCCTATGAAGACGCCCCTTCGATCGCTCCGGGGCAGGCCGAGGCCGCCGAATTGCCGGTACCGGATTCGCCGAATAACGTCGAAAAGCTTGCAGCCAGCCGCTCCGCCAAACCGGCGATCAGGCGGGGGAGAGCGAATCTATCGCGTCACACCCTGCCGGCCCTGATCTGCGCGATGGGCCTCCTTCTGCTGTGCCTGATCGCCGCGAGGCAGCAAATCGTACGTTACCTGCCGCAAACCGCTTCGCTTTATGCGAGCATCGGCATGCCGGTCAATCTGCGTGGGCTTGCTTTCTCGAATATCAGGGCGGCCCGCGAGGTCGAGGACGGCGTGCCGCTTCTGATCGTCGAAGGCGATATCGTTGGAACCACGGGCCGGCACACCGAAGTTCCGCGTCTGCGCTTCGCCGTCACCGATGCCGGTGGCAAGGAAATCTACGCCTGGACCGCGCGCCCGGCGCGCAACCTGCTACCGCCCGGCGAGACATTACCGTTCCGATCGCGGCTGGCTTCGCCGCCGGCAGAGGCCAGCGGAATCACCGTCCGATTTTTCAACCGGCGCGATGCTCAAGCCGGATTCATGTGAGGGAATAATGGCCCGCATCCTGCTCGCGGAAGACGAAGATTCACTGCGCGACCTGGTGGCGCGCGCGCTCATCCAGGACGGGCACGAGGTCTTGGCCAATTGCGACGGCGCGGCGGCGCTCGACGCCTTGCTGCGCGATGAGGGCCGCTACGACCTCCTGCTCACCGACATCAAGATGCCGATCATGGACGGCATCGCACTTGCACTCGCCGCAAGCCGCGATTATCCGGCGCTGCCGATCCTGTTGATGACCGGCTATGCCGATCAGCGCGAACGCGCCTTCGGTCTCGAACTCCTCATCCGCGACGTCATCCAGAAGCCGTTCACGCTGGCGACGATCTGCCGCGCAGTGCGGGACGCGCTCGCGGTGCCGCAGATGCACTGAACAAGGTCGCGAGCGTGCGCAGCGGCTGCAGCTCTGCAGAAGGCCAAGGGAACGTTCAGAAGCCCTTTAGCAGCCGCTCGATGTAATCCAGCTCAAGCTGCGGCCGCATCGGATCGGCAAAGCGGCGGCGCAGCTCATCGAGGATGCGGCGGGCGCGCTGAACGTCGATCTCGCCTGGCACCTTGACGGTTTGGTCGTCGCTGTAATCGCGGCCCTGGCGCAGCGGCCGCCCGAGCGGATCTGTGTCCTGCTGGGCCCGCGCCGGACCCTGGCGGCCGGGCTGGCCCGGCCCTTGCCCCATACCGGGCTGTTGCATGGCCTGCGCCATACCTTGGGCGCCGCGCCGCAACGCCTCAAGCGCGCGGCCCTGCGACCCCACCGCACCCTCCGAGTCGCCGTCGCCAAGCTGGCCTTCGGCCTCGCCCATGGCCTCGCCGGCCTTGCCAAGCTGATCCATGCCGCTCTGGCCCTGCTCGCCCTGCTGGCCCATGCCGCGCTGACGCAATTGCTCCAGCAATTTCTGCAGCTGCTCCCGCAGCGCCTGCTGATTCTGACGCAATTCGCCCATGCCCTGCTGGTTCTGCTGCTGTCTCTGCTGGCCGCGCTGGCGGTCGCGGCGCTGATCCTGACCCTGCCGGAAGGTCCGGTCGCGCAATTGCTGCTGTTCGCGGATCATGTTGCCGAGCTCATCGAGCGCCGACATCATGTCGTCGGAATCCTGATCGCCCTGCTGACCCGGTCGCGCCATCTGCAGATTTTCGAGCATCTGCTGCAATTCCTGCAGCAGCCGCTGAGCGGCGTCTTTGGCGCCGGACCGCGACAATTGCTCGATCCGGTCGAGCATGTTCTTGAGATCCTGCGAGCGCAGCTGGCGCGCATTCGGGTCCATCGGGCGCGCCATCTGCTGCTGCGGATTTTTCCGCATTTCCTCGGCGAGCGCCTGCAGGAATTTATCGAGAGCGGCGCGCAGTTCGTCGGTAAGTTTCTTTATTTCTTCGTCGCTCGCGCCGCGTTCCAGCGCCTCGCGCAATGCCTCCTGCGCTGCTCGCAATGCCGCCTCGACATCGGAGATATTGCCGTCCTCGATCTTCGTCGCCATGTCCCAGAGACGCGCCACCACCTCGCGCAGCGAATCGTCTGACTTAGCACGCGTCAGCTGCCAGTAGATCGAGCGTAAGCCGAGATAGACCGACGCCTCGATCTTGAACACTTCGGGCGCCATCGCGAGCGCGTCGAGCGCGGTCAACACATGGGGCTTGGCTTCCGCGTCTAGCGCGAGCGTGCGCCGCTGCTCGATCAGCGCCCGCGCCATCGGCTTGGTGAAAAGCCGTTCCGGAAGCCGCATGTCGAAAGGCTCGGACCGTCCCTCGTTGCCGCCCTCGTCCATGGCGCGCAGGGTCAGCAAGACATCCGCCCCCGCCCAAGGATGACCGGACAGATCGCGAAGCGTCTGTCCGACGCCGCTGCGGGTGCGGGCCTGTGGCAACGTCAGCGGCATATCGGGCGCATCGAACAAGGGACGCGCCGGCTTGAAGCCGCCGGGCTTGACGCCGAACGAGTCAAATTTCTGCGGCTTCAGTGCGAACAGGGCGCGCGCATCGACCACGCCATAATCGTCCTCGACCCGGTAATTCAGCATGAGCGAACCACGCGCTTGCGGCTCCGGATCCTTGGTAAGCGCAATCTTGGGCGCGCGATCGGGCACGGCGACAAAAGTCCAGGTCACCGGATCGCCAATACCACGCAACGTCACCTCGCCCTGTTCGGCGATCAAATAGCGGAATTCCTCAGTGCCGGCCGCAGCCGGCTGGGATTGAGCCTGTGCCTCACCCTTGTCCTCAACCTTGACGCCGCCATTGGCGGTCACATTGAGCCCGCTCGCTCCGCTGACCCTGATAACCAGAATCGAGTTTGCCGGAACGGTGACCGGCTGGGCGGCCCGCGCTGGCTCGCCCGGCCGTAACCCTGGCAAGATGACCGGTGGGCGCTGCGTATAAGGCGGCGGCGCCACCCAGGCATCGATCCGGTAATTGGGCGGCGTCACCGCCCCGTACCAGTTGAAGGCCGCAGCGACCCGGCGATCGCGATCGCCGCCCGCGGCGAAGAAGGTGGCGACACACGCCAGTAGCACCAGCGCCCGGATTGCGACCGGATCGCGGGCCGAGAGCTTCGGCATCGGCCATCCGGCGCGCAGCTTCCGCGCCGCGGCAAGCGCCCGCTCGACATGCGCGCGCCACAGCGCCTGGGTCAACGGGTCGCTGGAAGACGCCGCCAGACGATCTGTCATTGCAACCGCAGGCCGGTGCGGCAGGCCGCTGCGGCGGTCGAGGCGCTGCAGGCCGTCGGCCAGGGTGGGGATTCGCACAAAAATCAGCGGTGAAAGCGCTGCAAGCGCCAGGAGCCCGAAAATCGCGACGCCGGTGGCTCGCGCCAGCGGCGGCAGCCATAGCCACAGGCCGAGCCAGGAAAGGGCCAGAAACAGGCCGCAGACGGTGAGAAAGGCAGCGAGCGGCGGCCAGGCCTGCTCCCACAACAGCGAAAGGCGAGCGCGCGCAACACCCCGCGTCAACAAACGGTCCGCCTCGCGCTGGGACGAAAGCGCCGTGTAATCAGGACCCTGCGTCGGCTTTTCGGTCAACGGCCTGTTCCTTTGGGAATCTGCGGTCGCTTGAGCTTATCACGCCTCTGCCGCCTACCTAGTCACGAAACCAGGAAGTACAAAGCAAGGAGCAGGCCACCTTCGCCTGCATGGCTTGCTGCCAATCCGGTTCCGCCTAGAGCCAGGGCGGCGCTCGATCGAGCCCAATCAATGCGTCGGCTTCGAGGCGCGGCCGTACCAGCGACCAAGCGTCTCCCCGGACCAGCACCTCCGGGATCAGCGGACGGGTATTATAGGTTCCGGCCTGAACCGCGCCGTACGCGCCCGCGGTCATCACGGCAAGCAGGTCGCCGGCTTTCGGTTCCGGCAGATCGCGATTGAGAGCGAGATAGTCGCCGGTCTCGCAGACCGGGCCGACCACATCGGTACGGATCCAGGGCGCGCCGGACACGGGGCGGACCGGGATCACATCGTGATGCGCCTCGTACAAAGTCGGGCGGATCAGGTCGTTCATGGCCGCATCGACGATGACGAAAGTCTTGGCCTCGCCGTGCTTCACGTAGATCACGCGGGTCACCAGGATGCCGGCATTGCCGACGATGAGCCGGCCGGGCTCAAAGATCAGCTTGCAGTCGAGCCCGCGCGTGGCCTCCTTTACCACCCTCGCATAGGCCACGGGATCGGGCGGCGTTTCCTCGCCCTCGCGATAGGGGATGCCAAGACCGCCGCCGAGATCGACATGGGCGATGGTGTGGCCGTCGGCGCGCAATTGTCGCACGAAGTCGGACAGCAGCGCGAAGGCGTCGGCGAATGGCGACAATTCGGTGATCTGGCTGCCGATATGCATGTCGACGCCGGATACCCGGATGGCCGGCAGTTGCGCCGCAAGTCGATAGACTTCGCGGGCGCGGCTGATCGGAATGCCGAATTTGTTCTCGGATTTTCCTGTGGCGATCTTGGCATGGGTTTTGGCGTCGACATCGGGATTGACCCGGATTGAGATGTCGACGGTCGCGCCCTTGCCGCTCGCGACCTGCGACAGCAATTGTAGTTCCGGCTCGGATTCCACGTTGACGCAGAGAATGCCGGCATCGACGGCGGCAGCCAGTTCGGCTGCGGTCTTGCCGATTCCGGAGAACATGATTTTCGCTGGCGGGATTCCGGCCGCCAAAGCGCGCTTGAGCTCGCCGCCGGAAACCACGTCGGCGCCAGCGCCGAGACGCGCCAGCGTTGCGATCACCGCCTGGTTGGAATTGGCCTTGACCGCGTAGCAGACCAGCGACGGCACGTCGGCGAAGGCGTCGGCAAAGACCCGGTAATGCCGCTCCAGCGTCGCGGTCGAATAGCAATAGAACGGCGTGCCGACGGCCTCGGCGAGGGCGGCAAGGTCTACCGCCTCGGCGTGCAGCCCGCCGTTGCGATAGGCGAAATGGTGCATGGCGCGAGCTAGTTTAACAGAACGTCGAGCGGGATCGGCCGGTCGGGTCCACGGATGATCGGCAAGCCGCGCGCCGAGCCGCGGCGCACCACCTCGCCGCCCTCTTCGGTCTCTTCGTCGAGCGAACCGGTGGGGTTGGCGGCAAGGCCGCCCGGCGGCGCATCGAGCGCGCCTTTGCGGCCGCAGGCCGAAAGGCCCAGCGCAGCGGCAAGGATAACAACCGCTGCCAGGCGGTATGATGCGGCAGTCAATCCACGGATCACGAAAAACGGGCTCCCCCGAACGGCGCGGACCATATCAGACGCCCCGAAGATGGCGAAATACCTGATCGCCGGGCTTTCCCGCCAAAAATTCCGGGCTGCGACCGAAAAACCTCAGTGTGCATGCCTGCCAAGCCGCTTCAGCCAGCGCTTGGCCTGCGATCGCACATTTTTCGGCGCGGTACCGCCATAACTCACCCGGCTCCGAACCGAGCGCTCGACCGACAGCACCTTGAAGACCTCATCGTTGATCCGCGGCTCGATGGTTTGCATCTGCGCGAGCGGCACCCGGTGCAGCGGCAAACCGTTCTTCGCCGCAAGCGCCACGATGCTGCCGGTGATGTGATGGGCCTGCCGGAATGGAATGTTCAAGGCGCGAACCAGCCAGTCGGCAAGATCGGTCGCTGTGGCATAGCCCTCCCCCGCCGCCTTCTTCATGCGCGCGGTATCGGGCTCGAGATCTCGTACCATGCCGGTCATGGCGGCGATGCACAGCGACAGCGCGCCGAGCGCGTCCATCGCGCCCTCCTTGTCTTCCTGCATGTCCTTCTGATAGGCCAGCGGCAACCCCTTCATGACCACCACGATGGCCTGGAACGCTGCGGCGATCCGTGCGGCTTTCGCGCGCACCAGCTCCGCCGCATCGGGATTGCGCTTCTGCGGCATGATCGAGGAGCCCGTGGTGAATTTGTCCGACAGCCGCATCAGCCCGGTCAGCGGCGAGGTCCAGATCACGATTTCCTCGGCCAGCCGCGACAGATGCACGGCGCAGATAGTGGCAGCGGCCAGCGTCTCCATCACGAAGTCGCGGTCGGAAACGGCATCGAGCGAATTTGCGGTCGGCCGGTCGAAGCCGAGCGCCTTTGCGGTCATCTCGCGGTCGAGCGGAAACGATGTGCCGGCCAAAGCCGCCGAACCGAGCGGGGATTCGTTCAGCCGCTTACGGGCGTCCTTGAAGCGGCCGCGATCGCGATCGGCCATCTCCACGAATGCGAGCAGATGGTGTCCAAACGTCACGGGCTGCGCGGTCTGCAGATGGGTCAGGCCCGGCATCACGGTTCCGGCATGTTCGAGGGCGCGCTCGGCCAGCGCCGTCTGAAAATCGGCCAACGCCCCATCGAGCGCGTCTATGGTGTCGCGGACCCAGAGCTTGAAATCGGTTGCGACCTGATCGTTGCGTGAGCGCGCGGTGTGCAGCCGTCCAGCCGCCGGGCCGATCAATTCCGCGAGCCGCGACTCGACGTTCATGTGCACGTCTTCCAGCGAGCGCTGGAAATTGAACTGGCCGGCCTCGATCTCTGACAAAATCGTGTCCAGTCCGGTCGCGATCTTTGTTGCGTCCTCCGCCGCGATGATGCCTTGCTCGGCCAACATAGCCGCATGGGCCTTGCTCGCGGCGATATCCTGGCGGTAGAGGTGCCGGTCGACGTCGATCGAGGCGTTGATCGCCTCCATGATCGCGTCGGGGCTCGACGAAAAGCGTCCGCCCCACATCTTGTTGCTCATGACCGTGACCTGACCTGAAGTGTTTTCCGAAAGAGTGTTACAAACCATGCCGTCCGATACCCCCGATTTCGCAAAGAAACGTCTGCTGGTGATGATTCTCGGCGGGCTTGCGGGAGTGGCCGTGGCACTTACGGGGATATACGGGATGGGCGCGCTGGTGCGCAAATCGGCCGTGCCGGAAGCCTGCCGCCCGGCGGCGCAGCTCGCGCAGACGCTGCAGCCGCTCGCCCGGGGCGAGGTCGCAGCACTCGCCCCCGCGAAGAGCCCGATTCCTCTCTCCATGATCGCTTTCCGCGATGACAACGGCAAGGAGCGCACGATCGCCGACTGGAAGGGCAGGACCGTGCTGCTGAACCTGTGGGCCACGTGGTGCGCCCCATGCAAAAAGGAAATGCCGGCGCTGGACGAGTTGCAGGTGAAGCTCGGCGGACCGGAATTCGAAGTCGTGGCGGTCAATATCGACACCCGCAACCCGGAAAAGGCCAAGGCCTGGCTGACCGAAAATGGCATCAAGGCGCTCGGCCATTACGCCGACAACAGCGCCCGGATTTTCCAGGAGCTGAAGGAAAAGGGCCGCGCCTTCGGCATGCCGACCACGATCCTGATCGACAAGCATGGCTGCGAGGTTGCGACGCTGGCCGGTCCCGCCGAATGGGCGAGCCCGGATGCGGTGAAGTTCATCGAGGCGGCGCTGGGGCGGTCGTCGTAACAGCCGGCCGCGCGTTCGCCTAAACCGAAATGTCCAGATTGCCGCCGATGCCTTCGGCCACCAGCGCCTTCATGTTGTCCTGCGCGGCCTCCAGCAGCTGCACGACCGACGCCGCCGCGTCGGCGTTCATCTTCATCATTTTCGCAGCAGCTGCCGTTTGCAGCCTGGCAGTTGACGCGCCCGCAAACGCGGCCGCCAGTGCTCCGACATCCATGGTTTCTATACCGTTACATTGACCCTGACGCCGGTCTTCAAATCGACCACCGTGCCATCGCTATGGGTAATGGTGTTGGCGGAAAGATTGATCGTGGCGCCACCGCCGACAGTGACCGAGTCCGAATAGCTGAAGGACGATTCCTTTGGCGCCGTGACCAGATTGTCTTGAGCCGCCAATTGCGCAAGCGCCTTGTCGCGCTTCGCCTGCGCCTCGTCGGCAATCCGCTTCAGCGCCTTGTTCGCAGCAACCTCACCAATATTGTAGCCGACATCGGCCCACGCGGTCTGTAGCGAGGCGATCGCGTTCTGCATATTGGCTTCGTATTTCTGCTGGAACGATTTGCGCTTCTCGCGCCACGCAGTCATGGTCTCGTATGCGGACTGCGTCCGCGTCCAGTTCATCTTCTTGATGCCGCCGACTGACATGCTGCGCTCCGGCAACGATCATCGCGCAGAGCGGTTACGAAGCGCCTAACGCCTCGTTAACGCGACCACCTGTCGCGGCGCTACGCCGGGATTCGGAAATCTCTCAACTTTGGCCTTGACGCGGCGCCGAGACCGGTTAATACTTAACCATATGGTTTACTATCGACATGACAGCCTCGATTTCACTTTTGCGGCCCTGTCCGACCCGACGCGGCGCGCAATCCTTGCTCGGCTCGCCGAACAGGATGGCATGTCGGTGAGCGACATCGCGAAACCGTTTGCGGTATCGCTGCCGGCCGTCATGAAGCATCTCGACGTGCTCGAGAGCGCCAAGCTGATCCGCCGCTCGAAAAAGGGCCGGGTCGTGTCCTGCGAGCTGACGGCCGCGCCCATGGAGGACGCCATGCTGTGGCTGAACCGGTATGCGCAGTTCTGGTCGAAACAGCTCGATCGTCTTGCCGCCTTTGTGGAGGAAACATCATGTCCCTCGCCCGCGCCGATGTCTTCGAGAAGCCAAGCCTCACCCTCAAACGTCGTCTCAATGCGCCGGCGGAAAAGGTCTACGCCGCCTGGACCGACCCCGAAAAAGTCGTGAAGTGGTTCGGGCCGGATTCCGGCCCCGTTACCAAGGCGGAGATCGACCTGCGGGTCGGCGGCCGCTTTGACATCGGCTTTCACACCGAGGACGGCGAATATCATCAGGTCGGCGGCGTCTATCGTGAGGTGGTGCCGAACGAGAAGCTCGCCTTCACCTGGGCATGGCACACCATGAAGGAGCGCGAATCGTTCGTCACCATCACGATCAAGCGCGACGGCGACGGCTCGATCCTGACGCTGCATCACGAGAAATTCGCCGACGAGGCGGCACGAGACGGTCACAGCCGCGGCTGGGCCGGTTCGCTCGACAAACTGGAAAAGATTTTGAGCTGAAGCGCAGACCGCGCAGCCTGAATCTCCCGATCGAATGGAGCGCACGATGTCAGCACACGGCACTTTTCACTGGAACGAATTGCTGACGCGCGATGTCGCGCGCGCCAAGCAGTTCTATGCCGAAACCATCGGCTGGCGGTTCGAAGGCATGCCGATGGCGCATGAAGGCGGCCGCACCTATTGGTGCGCGCTGATCGGGGAACAGCCTGTCGCTGGCATGTTCGAACTGGCCTCGCCCGATTTTGACGGCGTGCCGGAGGGCTGGATGTCCTATCTTGCTGTCGACGCTGTCGACGCGCGCGTGGAAAAGGCGGTCCGCGCTGGCGCGACGGTGATGCGGCCGATCTTCGATGTGCCAGATGTCGGACGCATCGCGATCCTGCGCGAGCCTGGCGGCGCCGGCATCGGCTGGATGACGCCGGTGGCCCGCTGATCGGTGTCACGCAGCTTCGCAAAAATCCGAGCGCATCGAACGCCCCAAGGGAAAGCCAGATGATCACGATTTCCGCCTTCAGGTGGGTTCCGGATTTCGCTCAGGGCCAAGTGCGCGATCTGCGCGCGCGCTGGGCGCTGGAGGAAGCCGGCCTTCCCTACCGCACGCGCCTTCTCGAACAGGGCGACCAGGACAAGCCGGATTACCGCGCATTGCAGCCGTTCGGACAGGTGCCGGTTCTTGAGGACGACGGCTTCGTACTGTTCGAGACCGGCGCGATCGTGCTGCATATCGGCGAACGGAGCGAAGCGTTGCTGCCGAGAGATCCGCAATTACGCGCGCGTGCGACGCAATGGATGTTCGCTGCGCTCAATTCGCTCGAGCCGTTCGTCATCAATGTTGCCCTGATCGACCTGTTCTACGCGGATCAGGAATGGGCGAAGCTCCGGCGGCCGGGCGCCGTGGAATTCGCGCAGCGGCGGCTCAACGCGCTCTCGGCCGCGCTCGGCGACAAACCTTATCTCGATGGCGAACGTTTCACCGCAGGCGATCTGATGATGACGACTGTAATGAGAATTCTCGATTACACCGACATCGTTACGCGTGACCAGCGTCTTGCGGCCTATGTCGCCCGCTGCACCGCGCGGTCCGCCTTCAAGCGCGCCCTCGATGCGCAGATCGCCGATTTCAAGATGGCGGCGTGACCGGACAACGGATTTTTTCACGGCACCTCGGGGTAGGAGGATTATCCTCATGCAGCGCGAAATCGTTTCCCGCGACCGCTGGCTCGATGCGCGCAAGGCGCTGCTCGCCGAAGAAAAGGAGATGACGCGGCTCCGCGACCGGCTGAGCGAGAAGCGGCGCGCCCTGCCCTGGGTCAGGGTCGAGAAGAACTATGCGTTCGACACGCCGGAGGGCCGCAAGACGCTGCCCGACCTGTTCGACGGCCGCAGCCAGCTCATCGTCAAGCATTTCATGCTGGCGCCGGGGCAGATCGACCCATGCGTGGGCTGCTCGTTCGAGGTCGACCACATCGAGGGCATCCTGATGCATATCGAGCATCATGACGTGAGCTATGTTGCGATCGCGCGCGCGCCGCTTTCCGAGATCGAAGCGGTGAAACGGCGGATGAACTGGCGATTCCACTTTGTGTCGTCGTTCGGCTCCGACTTCAATTACGATTTCGGCGTCTCGTTCACACCGGAACAGATGTCGGCCGGCAAGGCCATCTACAATTACCACGAAACCGAGGTGCCGCTTGAGGATCTCTCGGGGCTGAGCGTGTTCTGCAAGGACGAGAGCGGCGCGATCTATCACACCTACTCGGCCTTCGGCCGCGGAGCTGAGGAAGTGCTCGGCGCCTACATGTATCTCGATCTCACGCCGAAGGGCCGGAACGAGAACGGGCCGAATTTCAACCTCACCGACTGGGTGCGCCATCATGATCGCTACGGGGTCGAGGGAGATGTGAACGCGACCGGCCGCTGGGTCGCGGCCGATGCCGCCGACTGCTGCCATTCAAGCTGACCGGCAAGCACCGCCGGACACAAGAAAGGAAAACCGACCATGCCTTACGTCGACGGATTCATCATCCCGGTGCCGAAGAAAAAGCTGAAAGATTATGAGCGCATTGCCACGCTCGCCGGCAAGGTGTGGAAGGACTACGGCGCGATCGACTATCACGAATGCGTCGCCGACGACGTCAAGCCCGGCAAGTGGACGTCCTTTCCGCAAGCCGTGAAGCTCAAGAAGGGCGAGGTCGTGGTGTTTTCCTGGATCACCTACAAATCGCGCAAGCAGCGCGACGCCATCATGAAGAAGGTGATGAAGGACAAACGACTCGCCGAGATGATGAATGACCCGAAGAAGATGCCATTCGATACCAGGCGCATGATCTGGGGCGGGTTCAAGAGCTTCATCGACCTCTGATCATCCTAGCGCGCGCAACCGCAAGGATCGAGCAAAGTCGCGATCCCGCCGTCGCGTCACAGGGCGACCTTTTTGCTCCACCATCTCATCTGAAGGAATGCCGACACATGATCCAGAGCTCCCAAGGCGTTATCCCGCATCTTGTCGTGAACGGAGCAGTCGAAGCCATCGAATTCTACAAGAATGCATTCGGGGCGACCGAACTCATGCGGGTTCCCGCGGATGACGGAAAACGGCTGTTGCATGCTGCGCTCGAAATCAACGGAGCCCACGTCTATCTGGTCGACGATTTCCCGGAATATCGCGAGCGATGCGGAAACGGGAAGATCGTTTCGCCAGGCACCGCAGGCACCACGACAGCCACGCTGCACCTGTCCGTCCAGGATTGTGACGCCGCGGTCATGCGCGCGGTCGAAGCCGGCGCGAGCGTCATCACGGAGCCGTGGGACGCATTCTGGGGCGATCGCTACGGCCAGGTGCTCGATCCGTTCGGCCATGCCTGGAGCTTCGCGCATCCGCTCAACAACAACTGAGCACGCCATCTATCCGCGAAGCATCGCCGCAACCATGAGCGACATTCATCAGGAGTTCGTCGTCACCCGCCTCGTGAAGGCGCCACGGGCGCGGGTCTGGAAGGCCTACAGCGAGGCGGATCAGCTCGCCAAATGGTGGGGACCGAAGGACGCGGCGATCCGCGTGCTCAAACTTGATTTCCGGCCCGGTGGAATGTTCCACTATGCGATGGAATTCCAACCGGGCCAACCGATTTACGGACGCTTCGTCTACGGGCTGATCCTTGCGCCGGCGCAGCTGGAATATATCAACGGCTTCTCCGACGAACATGGCGGCCTCACCCGCGCACCGTCTACGCGGCATGAAAGCCGGTTCCCGCTTGAATTCCACAATGTGGTGACCTTTGCGGAGGAGGATGGCGCGACGATCCTGACGGCGCGATCGACGCCAATCAATGCCTCACCTGCCGAGATCACGACGTTTGTCGGCATGTTCGATTCGATTCATGCGAGCTTCGCCGGCATTTTCGACAAGCTCGATACCCATCTCGCGTACCGGTAACGGAACACTGGAAATGCTGAAAGTCCTGCTCGTCATCGTGATTGTGCTCGCCGCCGGCGTCGCCGGCGTCGTGGGTTTTGCCTTGGCCACCCAGCCCGACACTTTCCGGGTCCAGCGCACCGCGACCATTGACGCACCGCCGGAGAAGCTTGTCGGCATTCTCTCCGATCTGCGGCGCGGCGCGGAATGGTCGCCCTATGAGAAGAAAGACCCAGGCATGAAGAAGATTTTCAGCGGCCCCGCGAGCGGCCCCGGCGCGAAACTCGAATGGGACGGCAATAGCGACGTGGGAGCAGGTTCGCTGACAGTGGCTGAGGTGACGCCTGCGAACATCAAGCTCGATCTCACAATGACCCGCCCGATGAACGCGAACAACATTGTCGAATATACGTTCGCCCCGCAGGGTAACGCCACCCAGATGACCTGGGCAATGCACGGACCGATGCCGCTGATATCCAAAGTGATGTGCGTATTCATTGACCTCGACAAGATGCTCGGTGCCGACATGGAGCGCGGCCTGAAAGACCTTAAGGCGCTCGCCGAGCGTTGAACAATTCCAATCAGAGAGAAGGAGGAGAGACCATGTCCGTTGCCGAGAAGACTGACAGCACACAGGACAACTGCGCGATGATGGCGGAGCCAACCAAGGAGCATCGCTGGCTGCAGAGCCTTATCGGCGAATGGAGCGTCGAGGCCGAGTGCATGATGGGGCCCGGCCAGCCGCCGATGAAAACCAAGGGACAATGCGTCACCCGCTCGCTTGGCGGATTATGGACGCTGAACGAGGGAACCGGTCAAATGCCGGGCGGTGGCGAAGCAAAAAGTATGATCACACTGGGATACGATCCGGCGAAGAGCAAGTTCGTCGGCACCTTCATTGCATCGATGATGACGCATCTATGGCTGTACGAGGGCTCGCTCGATGCAGCCGGCAAGGTATTGACGCTCGATGCCGAAGGTCCGAGCATGATGGGCGATGGCGGCATGGCGAAGTACCAGGACATCGTCACCATCGAAAACGACGATCACTGGATCCTGTCGTCGCAAATGCTTGGCCCGGACGGCCAATGGCACAAGTTCATGACCGCGCATTATCGGCGCAAAAACTAGCGCCGCGGTCCGCACATCGACAATCACAGACCGCGTCATTCAGGAATCGCCGCCTCGCCGCCTTCTGCGCAGCACGGGGGCAATCGCTGCGGGCTTCCTGTCTGTCGCGGTCCCGTCGCTCGCGACGGATCAGGTTTTTCACATGCTGGATGTCTATCCGCCTTGGGGCGAACCTATGCGCGACACAGACAGCAACTTGCTCGCGTTGTTCTATCGCAGCGTCTACACGGTCATCGGCGATGCGCCACGTTCTCTCCTCGGATGCATCGGCACTGTTCTGAGCTCCCTCGGCGCCTACGCCGCAATCACTGGTTTCCAGTCGCGCTGGTCGTGACCGCGCTGCCGCTGACATTGCTCGGCGGCATGTTTGTTCGCGCGGCGGCAACAGGACGAGGCGGGATAACCGTGTCTCGCCCCCGCCTGCGCGGATAAGGAACTCAGTTACCGCGTCGGGACCGGCTTCTCGCCGCGATAATCGTAGAAGCCGCGCTGCGTCTTGCGGCCAAGCCAGCCGGCCTCGACATATTTCACAAGGAGCGGGCACGGCCGATATTTCGTGTCTGCCAGGCCCTCGTGCAGCACCTGCATGACTGACAGGCAGGTATCGAGTCCGATGAAATCGGCGAGCTCCAGCGGCCCCATCGGATGGTGCGCGCCGAGCTTCATTGCGGTGTCGATCGCCTCAACCGTGCCGACGCCCTCGTACAGCGTGTAGATTGCCTCGTTGATCATCGGCAAAAGGATGCGGTTGACGATGAAGGCGGGAAAATCCTCCGCCATCGCCACCGTCTTGTGCAGCTTGCCGACGAATGCCTTGGACGTCTCGAAAGTCTGGTCGTCGGTGGCGATGCCACGGATGATTTCCACGAGCTCCATCAGCGGCACCGGATTCATGAAATGAATGCCGATGAATTTTTCCGGCCGGTCGGTCGCTGCCGCGAGCCGCGTGATCGACAAAGACGAGGTATTGGTGGCGAGAATCGCGTCGGGTCTCAGCAGAGGGCAGAGATCGGCATAGATCTTTTTCTTGATGTCTTCCTTTTCGACCGCGGACTCGATCACCAGATCGACATCCGCCAGCGCATCCATCGCATCGGCCTGCGCAATCTTGGCAAGCCCGGCCTGCCGCTGCTCTTCGGTGATGGCCTTCTTGGCCACCTGCCGCGCCATATTGCCGTTGATGGTCGCGAGCGCCTGTTTGACGCGATCTGCGGAAACGTCGTGCAGCTTTACGTCGAAGCCCGCCAGCGCGCAGACATGGGCGATTCCCGAGCCCATCTGTCCCGCGCCGATCACCCCGACCTTGCGAATGTCCTGCGCCCGAATGTCCTGCGCCATTGTGTCCTTCACTCCTCTCCGGCCGGGGAGCCTTTTTGTCAGCGCTTGATCTTGCCGAGTTCGGCGTCGAGTTCCGGCAGCGCCTGATAGAGATCGGCGACGAGGCCGTAATCGGCGACCTGGAAGATCGGTGCTTCCTCATCCTTGTTGATGGCCACGATCACCTTGGAATCCTTCATCCCCGCAAGATGCTGGATCGCGCCGGATATGCCGACAGCGATGTAAAGCTCCGGCGCCACAACCTTGCCGGTCTGACCGACCTGCCAGTCGTTCGGAGCATAGCCCGCATCGACTGCCGCACGCGACGCGCCCATCGCCGCGCCGAGCTTGTCGGCGACCGGCTCGATATATTTGGTGAAGTTCTCGCGGTTCTGCATCGCCCGGCCGCCGGAAATGATGATCTTTGCGGAGGTCAGCTCAGGCCGGTCGGACTTCGACAATTCCTCCCCGACGAATGTCGAGATGCCGGGGTCTTCCACCGCGGCGACGGTTTCGACCGGGGCCGGAGCGCCCTCGCCCGCGGCCTGGAAGGTCGAGGTGCGGACCGTGATCACTTTTTTCGGATCGGTGGACTTCACCGTCTGCATCGCGTTGCCGGCATAGATTGGCCGCACGAAAGTATCCGGCGCTTCGACCTTAACGATGTCGGAAACCTGCATGACGTCGAGCAGGGCCGCGACCCGCGGCATGAAATTCTTGCCGGTGGTGGTCGCAGGCGCAATGATCGCGTCATAGTCCTTGGCGAGCGAGACCACGAGCGCGGCCAGCGGCTCGGCGAGCTGATGCGCATAGGCATCGCCCTCCGCGAGCAGCACCTTTTTTGCGCCGTCGAGCTTGGCTGCCGCATCGGCCGCGGCTTTTGCATTCTTGCCGGCGACGAGGATATGCACGTCGCCGCCCAGCGCCTTGGCGGCGGTCATGGCCTTGGCGGTCGCGTCCTTGAGATGAGCGTTGTCGTGTTCGGCGATCAGAAGGGTGGTCATTGCAGCACGCCCGCCTCGTTCTTCAGTTTCTCGACCAGTTCGGCGACGGAACCGACCTTCACACCGGCCTTCCGGCCGCCGGGTTCCACGGTCTTGAGCACTTCGAGCCGCGGCTTGACGTCGACGCCGTAATCATCTGGCGCCTTCTCGTCGATCGGCTTCTTCTTCGCCTTCATGATGTTCGGCAGGCTGGCATAGCGCGGCTCGTTCAGCCGCAAGTCCGTGGTGACGATGGCCGGCCCCTTCAGCTTCACGGTCTGCAGGCCGCCATCAACCTCGCGCGTCACCGCAACGCCGTCGTCCTCAATCGCAACCTTGGAGGCGAAGGTGCCCTGCGGCCAGTTCAGCAGCGCGGCCAGCATCTGGCCGGTCTGATTACAATCATCATCGATCGCCTGCTTGCCCATGATGACAAGTCCGGGTTGCTCGGCCTCGACGATACCTTTGAGAATCTTGGCGACCGCGAGCGGCTCGGGCATCGCGTCCACCTTGACCAGAATGCCGCGGTCGGCGCCCATGGCGAGCGCAGTGCGGATGGTCTCGGAGGCCTGGGCCGGGCCGATGGAAATGGCGACGATCTCGGTCGCCTTGCCGGCCTCCTTCAGACGGATCGCCTCTTCGACCGCGATCTCGTCGAACGGGTTCATCGACATTTTGACGTTGGCAAGCTCGACACCGGAGCCATCCGCCTTCACCCGCACTTTGACGTTGTAATCGATAACCCGTTTGACGGGCACGAGAATTTTCATGATTGTGACCTTCGCAGATGCGAAATCAGGCGGCTACCTAAGAGTGGGACGGCGCAGGTGTCAACGGCATGTGTGGCAGACGAACCACGCGCCCCTTGGCACAGCGTTAGTGAGGTTTTGCCGGGCGGGCAAGGGTCTGTGGCCTCCGCCAGACACCGTCAGCGATTCTGTCCGGGCTGCCAGAGGACATCCTTAGCGCCGCGGTCGTTGGCATGGCGGCCTGCAACGAACAGAAAGTCGGATAGCCGGTTGACGTACTGGATGGCTTCCGGTGTGACGTCCTCTCCCGGCTGATCGCGCAGCGCAACCATCAGCCGTTCGGCGCGCCGGCACATGGTTCGCGCCAGATGCAGATAGGCCGCTGCCGGCGTGCCGCCCGGCAGGATGAAGGAGCGCAGCGACGGCAGGTCCGCATTCAGTGTGTCGATCTGTTCCTCGATCCAGCGCACCTGCTTTTCGGTGACGTTGAGCTTCAGGCCGCCCGGCCCCTTGCCCTTGGTAGCGTCGAGGATGCAGAGATCCGCCTCGACGTCGAAAATATCGTTCTGAATATGCGCCAGCATGGCGTCGAGCCGGGAGTTGCCTTCAGTATGAAGCCGCACGATGCCGAGCGCGGCATTGACCTCGTCCAGGGTGCCATAGGCATCGACGCGCAAATCGTATTTCTTGCGCCGTTCGCCGGAACCAAGCGATGTCGTGCCGTCGTCGCCGGTGCGTGTGTAGATGCGGTTCAGGACGACCATCTGCGCCTCACCGGCCCATCATCCAGATCGCCAACATGATGATGACGAGCGCGATCGCCTGCAACATCACCCGCAGCCGCATCAGTTTCTGCGACAGATAGGGGGAACCGCCACGCATCATGTTGACGAGGCCGAAGACGAGGACAATCGCGACCGCCGCGATGGCAAACGGAATAAGACTATAGAACGGATTGGACATTGGGGCTTTCTAACACCGGACCGGGGATCGAACCACCGGTCCGGCAGGGCAAGACGCCCGCTCAGGCGGCGAGATGCTTCTCGATCTCGTAGACCGGCATCTTCACATAGTCTTTCTGTATCTCCTCTCGCACCGCCTGCTTTAGCGCATGGGTGTAATACTGGCGCAGCACCCCGATGGCGCGCGGCGGGGCGACCAGGATGATCGACTTCATCTCTCCAGCCTGCGCTGCACTATCGAGCTTGGCCATGATCTGGCGCAGAAATTCCTCTTCCTGCTGGGTATGGAAATCCGTCTGCTGCACGGCGGAGCGGCCCGGGCCGACCGACGAATGCGAGCGGCCAGGCTTGTCAGTGCCGAGTTCGCTGGTCGCTGGCACCGTCTGCTCCATCACTTCGCGGGTCTGGAGGTTCGGGAATTTGGCGTCACCTGCATTCTGCAAAAACAGCGCCTTGCTGCCGTCGCACACAATGACCCACTCATCCTGATCGATCTTGACAGATTTCGCCGACATTCATGCTCTCCTTCCGCGATGCCCATGCCACAATACGGATATGGGCACCGCCTTGCGGCAGGTCAACGCGCAGGGCCCGAGTTGGTTTGAGCCCCGCCCCTTGGGATCGTCGTCAGGAACGAGGCGGAGGTAGCCTAGTTGCTCCCATCCAGCAACCGCTTGGCGATCACCTGCGCCTGGATTTCGGCTGCGCCCTCGAAAATATTGAGGATGCGGGCGTCGCACAGAATGCGCGATGCCGGGAATTCCAGTGCAAAGCCGTTGCCGCCGTGGATCTGCACCGCATTGTCGGCGGCAGCCCAGGCGACGCGCGCGGCGAGGAGCTTGGCCATGCCGGCCTCGAGGTCGCAGCGGCGGCCGGAATCCTTCTGGCGGGCAGCGAAGTAAGTAAGCTGGCGCGCGATCAGGATTTCCACCGCCATCATCGCGATCTTGTCGGCGACGCGCGGGAATTCCAGAATCGGACGGCCGAACTGGGACCGCTGCTGCGCATAGGCCAGCCCTTGATCCATCGCCGCCTGGGCGACGCCAATGGCGCGCGCCGCGGTCTGGATACGCGCCGCCTCGAAGGTCTGCATGAGCTGCTTGAAGCCTGCCCCCTCGATCCCGCCGAGCAGATTTTCGGTGCTGACTTCAAAGCCGTCGAAGGCGATCTCGTATTCCTTCATGCCGCGATAGCCGAGCACCTCGATCTCGGTGCCCGACATGCCGGACGCGGGGAAAGGATTCTTGTCATCGCCGCGCGGCTTTTCCGCAAGCAGCATCGACAGGCCGCGATAGCCGCTCTCTTTCGGGTCGGTCCGCACCAGGAGCGTCATGAGGTCGGCGCGGACCGGATGCGTGATCCAGGTCTTGTTGCCGTAGATTTTGTAAACATTGCCGTCGCGCACCGCGCGCGTCTTGAGAGAGGCGAGGTCCGAGCCGGTATTCGGTTCGGTGAACACCGCGGTGGGAAGAATTTCGCCCGACGCGATCAAAGGCAGCCATTTGCGCTTTTGCTCCTCGGTGCCGCTGCCGAGAATGAGTTCCGCCGCAATTTCAGAACGGGTGCCGAGCGAGCCTACGCCGATATAGCCGCGCGACAACTCCTCCGAGACGACGCACATGGATTCCTTGCCGAGGCCCATGCCGCCGAATTCATCCGGTAACGTAAGGCCGAATACGCCAAGCTCGGACATCTGACCGATGACATCGAGCGGAATGTATTCGTTCTTCAGATGCCAGCGTTGCGCATGCGGCACCACTTCGCTCGCCGAGAACTTGCGCATCTCTTCGCGGATCGCTTCCAGCGTCTCGTCGAGCCCGGCATTTCCGTAGGTCGGCTCGGTGTGATGACCGATGATCTCAACGAGGCGCGCCCGGCGCGATGCTGTATTGCCGGTTTCGATCAGGTGATCCACCCCAGGCGTCATCCGCGCCGCCACATCCGCGCGTGACAGCCCGAGATCGGACAGCCGCACGGTTTCCCCCTGACTCATCGGGATGCCGCCAAGAATCTGTGCGAGATATTCGCCGAGGCCAATGCGGACCTGAAGCTCCTCGATCTCGCCGAACTTGCCCTCGGCCTGCATGCGCGCGGCATAGGCCACGAGCTGGCGCAAAGCCTCGACATAGGTGGCAAGCCAGGCGAGCCCATGAGTCGCCCGCTGCTCCCGGTCGAACACCCGCCCCATGGTGTCGCCGCCCTCGATGGCGACTCGTTTGCGAACGGCGATAGCCGCATCATGCAGAAGCGCCTGCATCGCGCCAACCGCCTCCTCAGCATGAGGGATCAACGGGTCGGAGGTCTCGGACCGGTGCGGCACGGCTGGCATCGGTAATCCCCTGCAAAGCGTTAAGGTTCAGAGCAGACTAATGGTGCAACGCACAAAAGCCAACAGCGCGCTGCCACACCTTTGGTTGCTGGATATTTAACCTTTTCGGGCTTTTCTGCCGGGTGCCGACACCGGAAGCACCGATGCCGTCCGCACCGCCTGCCAATTCGAGCGACCGCCGGCCGGGCCTGCCCGGCCGCTTCCGGCCGTCGCACCTTATCCGCGCGCTTTCGGTTCGTACCCGGATTTTTCTGATCGCGCTCCTTCCGGTCGCAGGCTTCGCCGCCAACGGCATGTCCTTCCTCTCCGGAGAGAAGGCGGTCGCGGACGCCTTCGAGCGCTACCGGCGCGCCGACGCAACAGCCGATGCCAGTCAGCGGCTCAAAGAAGCGATCGACCAGTTGCGGATCGCCGCGCGAGATTTTGCGACCGAGCCGGGGCCGGAACCGATCAAAGCCTTTGAAGCAGCGACAGCAATGGCATTCGACAAACTAAACTTGATCGAAAGCGCACTCGACGCCGCCGATCGAGAGATCATCGCTCCCATGCGCGCCCGGCTGCAGGAGATCGCCCAGCGCTTTTCCGACGTCGTCGAGGATCAGCGCCGGCTGGGCTTTTCCGAAAGCGACGGATTGCGGCGTCAGCTTTACGACACCGGCATTGCCGTCGAGCGCGTCATCAATCAGGGCATGGCGTGGATCGGCGACGCCGAAGCAAAGCAGCTTATGGTGTCGCTGCTGTTGATGCGTCGCTTCGAGGCGGAACAGCGGATCCAGTCCTCCAGCATGTCGCATACCCTATTCTTCGTGGAATATCAGAACTTCGCGAATACCATGAAAGCCTCTCAGCTCGGCCCCGACCAGCGCGCTGACATGGAAAATCGAGTCAAAGCATTCGCCGACACTTTTTCGGCCTGGTCGGCCATCGCCGACAAGGTGCGGCCGAACCTGAAGGTCATCGACCTCGACACGCAACAGCTCGGGCCCGCCGCCGACCGCATCATCGAAAAGGCGACGGCGGGCGCAAACCTCGCGGCCGCACAATTGTCAGCTGCCCAGCACCGCACCCGCTCACTGATTCTGCTGGTCGGATTCGCGGCGGTTATTCTGAGTTTCGCGCTCTGTCTTATGATCGGACTGAGCATCACACAACCTCTGCGGGGGCTGGCACAAGCAATGTCTCAGCTTGCGCGAGGCAACACCGCAGCGCTCATTCCAGTTACGCAAGCGCGCGATGAGATCGGAGACATGGCCCGCACGGTGATCGTGTTCCGCGATACCATGCTGGAACGCGAGCGGCTTACCGCAGCCCAGAACGAGACCGCGAAATCGCGCGAAGCGCGCAATCAGACCATCGCCGCGCAGATTGCCGCTTTTGAGCGCACTGTCGACGGCATGCTCGGTCGGGTTCGTGACGCCGCGCACCGCCTCGAGACCGCATCCACAAGGCTCAATGCGTCGGCCGACGACATGTCCGCGGAAGCCAGCGCAGCCGAGCAGCGCGTGCTCGCTGCCTCGGGCAACGTCACCGCGGCCGCAAGCTCAGTCGAGGAGCTTGCGGCATCGATCGGCGAGATCGCAGGCCAGGCACAGAAGTCCACGCAAGTCGCAGGACGCGCTGTCGCCGAAGCGCGCCGGACCGGCGCCACCATGGCGGAGCTTGGCAACGCAGCAACGCGCATCGGCGAAGTCATCAGTCTGATCCAGTCGATCGCGGCGCAGACCAATCTGCTCGCGTTGAATGCGACCATCGAGGCAGCACGCGCAGGCGATGCCGGCCGCGGCTTTGGGGTCGTCGCCTCGGAGGTGAAGTCGCTTGCCAATCAGACCGCCCGCGCCACAGAAGAGATCGCGGGGCAGATCGGTGCAATCCAATCGGCGGCCGCGGATGCGGCGATGGCCATCGATCAGGTCAACGGAATCATTGAGGATATGTCTGCGATCGCTTCCACCGTTTCGATAACTGTGGAACAGCAGAATTCCGCGGTCTCTCTGATCGCCGAAGGGGTCAGCAGCGCCTCCGGCGAAGCCCGCACCGGTGCGGAAGCGATGAGCCGTGTTTCCGCGGCCACTGCGGAAGCGCGCACGACCGCGGCCGACGTCAAGGCGCTTGCCGATGTGCTGGCGCTCGAGGCCGAGGGGCTCGATGCGCAGGTCCGCCAGTTCCTGACCGCAGTGCAGGCGGCCTAATCTCTCTGCCGATGCGCAATTGCTCGGGACGGCAACGGCGCACTTGAGCCTGAGGCCGGCTTTGCTTATCTCGCTGTTGCGCGACCTCTACCGGGATCCGGCCTTTTGAGACTGCTTAAAAAAACATATCGCGCCGCGATGGATGCCTTCTGGCAATTCAACGCAGACGATGGCTGGGCGATTGCCAGCCACATCGCGCTATCCAGCCTGATGGCGATGTTCCCGTTCTTTCTGGTGCTCACCGCGCTCGCTGGCTTATTCGGCTCGCAATATCTCGCCGACGAGGCCGCCAATCTGCTGCTTGAGGCGTGGCCGGAGGAAGTGGCCGGTCCGATCTCGCGCGAAATTCACAATGTGCTGATGAGCGCACACGGACAGGTGCTGACGGTCGGCGTCGTGCTGGCCCTGTATTTCGCCTCGAGCGGGATTGAAAGCCTGCGGATCGGCCTGAACCGAGCCTACCTGGTGGCGGAGACGCGGTCGATGTGGCTGCTACGGCTGGAATCGATTGGCTATGTCATTCTCGCCGCCATCGGCATGCTGGCCCTATCTTTCCTGGTTTTGCTGGCGCCATTGATCTGGGCGACGCTGGTGCGCAAGTTTCCCGCGCTCGAGCCGTTCCGTGACGTCGTCACCCTGGTGCGCCTCACCGTCGCCTCGGTTCTGCTGATCGTGCCGCTAATCGTCGTGCATAAATGGCTGCCGGCCGGACGCCGCTCATGGCGCGAAATCATGCCCGGCATTCTGGCCACGCTGATCCTGTGGCTGGTCTGCGGCATGGTGTTTGGGCGTTATCTCGCAGACTTCGCCTTCACCTACTCGATCTATTATGCCGGCCTCGCCTCGCCGATGATCGCGCTCGTGTTTTTGTACATCACCGCCTCGATCTTCCTGTATGGCGGCAATCTGAATGCGATCATCGCCAAGCTGCGGGCCGAGAAAAAAGCGGCGGCGCAACGTGCTGCCGCGGCTCCCGCCGCAGCGGGGAAGACACCGGCGGGCGACTGAGTCGAAGCGGAGACGCTACCCGCCCACCGCCTCGAGCGTGTCCTCGAGATTGCGAAGTCCGGTTCGCGGCGCCGACACCAGCACCGCCATGTTGCCAGGCTTGTGCTGGTTCTTCCACATTAGTTGGTGCGCCGCCGGGATCTTGTCCCACGGAAACACCTCGCCCATGCAAGGGTCGATGCGGCGATCCATCACGAACTGGTTGGCCGAGCTCGCCTGCTTCAAATGCGCAAAGTGAGAACCCTGGATTCGCTTCTGCCGCATCCAGACATAGCGCGCATCGAAGGTGATGTTGAAGCCGGAGGTGCCGGCGCAGAATACCACCATGCCGCCGCGCTTCACGACGAGGCACGATACCGGGAACGTTGCCTCTCCCGGATGTTCGAATACAATATCGACGTCGCGCTTGCCGGTGATGTCCCAGATCGCCTTGCCGAACTTGCGCGCCTCTTTCACCCATTCGTTGTATTCGGGCGTGTTGACGGTCGGCATCTGACCCCAGCAATTGAATTCCTTGCGGTTGATGACGCCCTTGGCCCCAAGTCCGAGCACGTAATCGCGCTTGCTCTCGTCGGAAATCACTCCGATCGCATTGGCGCCCGAGGCCGCACAGAGCTGCACGCCGAACACGCCGAGACCGCCGGATGCACCCCACACCAGCACATTGTCGCCGGGCTTCAGGGTGTGCGGCGGGTGACCGAACAGCATGCGATACGCGGTGGCGAGCGTCAGCGTGTAACAGGCCGCTTCTTCCCAGGTGAGATGGGAGGGCTTCTGCATCAGCTGGCGCGACTGCACCCGGCAGAATTGCGCGAAGGAGCCGTCTGGCGTCTCGTAACCCCAGATCCGCTGCGAGGTGGAAAACATCGGGTCGCCGCCGTTGCACTCCTCGTCGTCGCCGTCGTCCTGATTGCAATGGACGATAACCTCGTCGCCGACCTTCCAGCGCTTCACCTTCGAACCGACCGCCCAGATCACGCCGGACGCATCGGAGCCTGCGATATGATACGGATGCTTGTGGACGTTGAACGGCGAGATTGGTTGCCCGAGGCCCGCCCAGATTCCATTGTAGTTGACGCCGGCCGCCATCACGAGCACCAGCACGTCGTTCTCGCCGATCGGCCAGGTTGGCAGCACCTCGATCTGCATGGACTCTTCCGGCGGGCCGTGCCGCTCCTGCCGGATCGCCCAGGCATTCATTTCCTCGGGGACATGCCCAAGCGGAGGGATTTCTCCGACTGCGTAAAGTTTTTTAACCATCTGGAGTTTGGGGGCGGCTGTCATCGGTTGGGCCTCCGGCTTGGTGCCTAATCCAAGTTTGAACCAGTCCATATTGCGCCGCAACAGAGTTGCGCACACCAAATAGTTGAACGAAACCCGAATCCGCCGTGGGCGGCAGCGGGCAAGATTGCGGCAGACTGTCGCGCTGTACGTATTTTTTAGGCCTTTCTTCCATCCTGATCCTGCAGAAAACCCCGCTTTTTCTTGGGTCCGGACCGCCAAGCATGCTGCGCCCGATCGGCTTTCAATCTCTGGACGAAGCCCTGCCGATGCTGGCGCGCGGGTTCCCGGCATTGGGAGCGCAGCGATGGGGGGCCGCTCTCGCACGTCTGCGCCGGTTCGGCGCCGCGGACCCATCGGCACGCGCCGGATTTCTTTTGGAAAGCAAGGGACGCCCTGTCGGCGTCATGCTGACGATTCCGAGCACCCGGCCAGGAGCCCTAGTTGCGCAGCGTGTCGTCAATCTTTCGAGCTGGTATGTCGAGCCCGAACACCGCTGGCGGGCGGCGCGGATGCTGCAGACCGCTGTCGCCTGCGAGACCACCCTGTTTACCGACCTCACGCCGACCCCAGCAGTCTGCGAGGTGATCGGCCGCCTCGGCTTCCGGGAGCTCACCGGGCGCACGATGATCGTCCCGCTTCCGCTGCTCGCGATCCGGCCCGCGCGGGATGCCCATGTTGTCCCGCTGGCCGATGTGCCGCCGCAGGCGTTCGACCCCCCGACCCGAACAATGCTGGAAGCGCACGCGGCACTCGATTGCATCGTCGGTGGATTGTGGGACGGCGTCGCGCTGCATCCCCTGATCTTTTCGCGAAAGGCCGGCCGCGGCCTCGGCATGGCGCGGGCGATTTTCGCCGGAGATCGCAGAGCATTGTTCGACCATATGCCGGCAATCGCGCGCTTCCTGCTGCGGGAGCGCATCCTGGTCCTGGCCGTCAACGCCGACCGCTCCGACCGCATTCGGGGCGCAGTCTTCATGCGCCGCCCCGCACCGACCTTCTACAAGGGCCCGGCCACGCCGAGGCCCTGCGATTTCGCCTATTCGGAATTCGTCTTTCTGCAGATCTGATTCACGAAGCAACAACGGGAGCTCATGTGCTGTCGCCACAACAAACCGATGTCAGGTCGATCGTCGCGGATTTTCTCAGCCGGAGATTTCCGGCCTTCGCCGGCCGGCCGATCGACGATGCGACGGCGCTCCTTGCCGGCGGGGCGATCGATTCGCTTGGCATCCTCGATCTGACTGCCTTCCTGACCGAACAATTCGAAATTGAGGTGTCCGATGACGACTTCGATCCGGACAATTTCGAGACATTCGGCCGCCTCATTGCGTTCGTGGAGCGCAAGCGGACGTGACCGACACACCGCTCCTGCTGCACGATCTGCTTGGCGGCGATGACGGCGCGACCCGGCTCGCGTTGATCCACGATAAGCGTTCGCTCAATTACGCCGAATTTCGCGCGCTGGTTCGCGGCTACGCCTCGGCGTTGCACACGGCCGGATTGCGCCGCGGCGACCGGGTGGCGATCCTGCTGCCAAAATCGATCGAGGAATGCGCCGCGATCTTTGCAATCAGCCGGGCCGGCGGCGTATTCGTTCCCGTCAATCCGCTGCTCAAGCCACGGCAGGTCCACCATATCGTTGCCGATTGCGAAGCGCGCTTCATGATCACCGATGCCGCGCTCTCCGCAAGCCACCGCGCGGTCCTGGCCGATCTGTCCGGGCTTCAGCTTGTCGATGTTGCAGCCCTGCCGGCGGCACGCGACAACGCCCCTCCGCCCTCGCCGGCGATTGGCGAAGATCTTGCCGCTATCCTCTATACGTCTGGCTCAACCGGTCAGCCGAAGGGCGTGATGCTCAGTCATCGCAACCTGCTTGCCGGAACGCGCATCGTGCGCCGCTATCTCGGCATCACCGGCGAAGACCGGATACTCTCCATCCTGCCGCTCAGCTTCGATTACGGGCTGAACCAGCTTCTGACCGCAATCGAACAGCGCGCCGCTTTGGTCCTGCTGAACTTCCGGTTCGGCGACGAGATCGTGCGCGCGATCCGCGACCATGCCTGCACCGGGCTTGCCGGCGTACCGACGATCTGGTCGATCCTGACGCGCGCCGCCCCGCTCCTGCCGAAAACCAGGCTTCCGACGCTGCGCTACATCACCAATTCCGGCGGCGCAGTGCCGTCGGCCACCACCGCGCGTCTGCGCGAACTCCTGCCCGATACGCGCATCTTCCTGATGTACGGGCTGACCGAGGCTTTCCGCTCGACCTACCTGCCGCCCGACGAAATCGACCGCCGCCCGACGTCGATTGGCAAGGCCATTCCCGAATGCGAAGTTTTCGCCGTCACCGCAGACGGGCGGCGCGCTGCGCCGGGCGAACCCGGTATCCTTGTGCATCGCGGGCCCACCGTCTCGCTAGGCTATTGGAAACGCGCCGATGACACCTCGCGCGTGCTGCGTCCCAATCCGTTGATCCCGGACTCGTGCGGCGCCGATATTGTCTGCTGGTCCGGGGATCTGGTCACGCAGGACGACGAGGGCTTTTTCTACTTCGTCGGCCGTGACGATGCGATGATTAAATCGTCCGGCTATCGTATCAGCCCGACCGAAGTCGAGGAGGTACTGATGGCGACCGGCCAGTTCCGGCAGATCGCGGTGATCGGACTGCCGGACGCGGTAATCGGGCAGCGCATCCATGCGGTCGCGGTGGCGCGCGGTGAACCAATCGATGTCGGCGCCGCCTTGAGGACGGCGTCGCAACAGCTCGCGCCCTTCATGATCCCGCGCGAGATCGAGATCGTGCCGGAACTGCCGACCACGCCGAACGGCAAGGTCGACTACAAGGCGCTGGTGGCGGAACGGTCTTCTCATGCAAACCAGTGACGTGGCCGCTCCAGACCTCGCGCATCGGCTGGTCGCAGAGCATTACGCCATCCGCGGCAAGGACCTGATCGCCGGAGGCCTGACTGTCGAAGCGCTGGCCGATCGCTTTGGCACGCCGCTCTTCATCTACGACGCCAAGGTCATGCGGCGATCGTTCCAGGAGCTGAAGGGCGCCCTTACCGGCTTTGCCGATATCTTCTACTCGATAAAGGCTAACCCAAATCCCGCTATTGCTCGGATTTTTGTCGATCTTGGCGCGGGTATCGAAATTGCATCGCTCGGCGAATACGAGCGCGCGCGTGAGGCGGGCGCCGCACCGCAAGACATCCTGTTTGCCGGACCCGGCAAGCGCGACGGCGAGCTCGCGCGCGTCATTGCAGATGGCATCGGCGAGATACATTTGGAGAGCTTTGAAGAGATTGCGCGCACCAATGCGATTGCGGCGCGCGCGGACAAGCGCGTTGCGGTCTCACTCCGGATCAATCCCGTCGAATCCGTGCAGGGCGGCGCGATGCGGATGGGCGGCAAGCCTTCGCCATTCGGCTTCGACGAAGAACAGATCGCAGATGTTCTCTCGGCAATTTCTGCAACCACGCATCTCGATCTGTGCGGCGTGCACCTGTTCACGGGCACCCAAATACTCGATGCATCGGTCCTGCTCGCGCAATGGCGGCACGGGCTCGATATTGCCGCGCGCGTCGCGCAGGCGATCGGCCGGCCGCTGCGCAGCATCGATCTCGGCGGCGGGCTCGGCATTCCCTATTATGCTGGCGATAGTGCGCTCGATCTCGCCGCCGTCAAACGCGGCGCGATGACGCTGACGCAGACGAAACGTGCCGAACCGCTGCTGCGCGATGCCCGCATCATCGTCGAGCCGGGCCGCTATCTCGCCGGTCCCGGCGGGCTCTATGTTGTGCGCGCGATTGTCAGCAAGGTCTCGCGCGGATCGCATTTCCTCGTCACCGATGGCGGCATGCATCATCACCTCGCGGCCTCCGGCAATCTCGGACAGGTGATCAAGCGCGACTATCCGGTGATCGCACCGGCGCGGATGGATGAATTGGCTGAGTCGGCCTGCGTCGTGACCGGTCCGCTTTGCACGCCGCTCGATACGCTGGCCCGCGCTGCGCGCCTGCCGGCGCTGAATGCCGGAGAGCTCGTGGCCGTCATGCAGTCCGGCGCCTATGGCCTGACCGCAAGCCCCGCCGCCTTTCTGAGCCACCCGCAACCCGCGGAAGTTCTGGTCGGGGAAGGCCACGCTGTCGCGATCGGCTGACCAATGCGGCAAATGTGTTGCACGCAACCCACAACCGGATATGCTGCAGCGCAATAGGCGCATTTGCCGCTTGATAGGTCGGCTGCGGCCGCTGACTTGGCTTCAGAGCGGCACTACGATGGTTCCCGCTGCATCAAAGCCGCGGGGGCGAGGCTACAGCAGCGGTCCCCGCGCATGTCGGGGAGACACATTATGGGTATCGAGAGCCTTATCGTCTGGTTGATCGTCGGCGGCGTCGCAGGCTGGCTCGCCGGTCTGATCGTTAAGGGCTATGGCTTCGGCCTCATCGGCAACATCGTGGTTGGCATTGTCGGCGCCTTCATTGCCGGCTGGCTGCTGCCGCGGCTCGGCATCGTGATCGGCGGCGGCATCATCGCAGCCATCATCAATGCCGTGATCGGCGCGGTGATCCTGCTGGTGATTATCGGCTTCTTCAAGCGTTAGGACAGGCACGGCGCGGAGATCGAATGGGCGACAGCGCAGACGACAAGCCAAAGCGGGACAGACCCTGGATTTTCCGGACCTATGCCGGGCATTCGACCGCCGCAAAGTCGAATGCCCTGTACCGGCAAAATCTCGCCAAAGGCCAGACCGGGCTGTCCATCGCGTTCGATCTCCCGACGCAAACCGGATACGATTCCGACCACGTCCTGGCGGCAGGCGAGGTCGGCAAGGTCGGCGTTCCGGTTTCCCATCTCGGCGACATGCGGACCCTGCTCGAAGGCATTCCGCTCGCCGAGATGAACACGTCGATGACGATCAACGCGCCTGCGGCCTGGCTGCTCTCGCTCTATATTGCGGTTGCCGACGAAACCGGTGCACCGCGCGAAAAGCTCACGGGCACTACTCAGAACGACATCATCAAGGAATACCTGTCGCGCGGCACCTACGTGTTCCCGCCCGGTCCCTCCATGCGTCTGATCAAGGACACGATCCTGTTCACGACGAAGGAAATGCCGAAATGGAACCCGATGAATGTCTGCTCCTATCACCTGCAGGAAGCAGGCGCGACGCCCGTTCAGGAACTGGCTTACGCACTTGCGACGGCAATCTCGGTTCTCGACATGGTGAAGGGGTCTGGTGAGGTCGCCGACGGCCAGATGGGCGAGGTGGTCGGGCGCATCTCGTTCTTCGTCAATGCCGGCATGCGCTTCATCACCGAAATCTGCAAGATGCGCGCCTTCGTCGAGATGTGGGACGAAATCACCGCGCAGCGCTACGGCGTCACAGATCCGAAGCAGCGGCTGTTCCGGTATGGCGTGCAGGTCAATTCGCTGGGCCTGACTGAGCCGCAGCCCGAGAATAACGTCTACCGCATCTTCCTTGAAATGCTCGCGGTCACGCTGTCGAAAAAGGCGCGCGCCCGCGCGGTTCAGCTTCCCGCCTGGAACGAGGCGCTCGGACTGCCGCGGCCGTTCGACCAGCAATGGTCGCTGCGCGCGCAGCAGATCCTCGCTTATGAATCGGACCTGCTGGAATACGGTGACATCTTCGACGGCTCGGTCGAGATTCAGAAAAAGGTCGATGCGCTGATCCGCCAGGCCAAGGAAGAGCTCGCCACGATCGAGCGCCTCGGCGGCGCGGTTGCCGCGGTCGAGATGGGCTACATGAAGCAGCAGCTGGTCGAGAGCAATACGCGGCGGCTGGAGGCGATCGAACGCGGCGAGAGCGTCGTGGTCGGCGTCAACAAATTCACCGAGAGTGAACCGTCGCCTCTGACCGGCGGCCTCGACGCAATCATGACTGTTCCGCCCGAGGTCGAACTGGAACAGATCGCACGGCTCAATGCATGGCGCGAAGCGCGCGACGCCCGGGCGGTCGAAACGGCGCTGAACGAGTTGCGCCGCGCCGCCAAGGAGGGCGTCAACGTGATGCCCGCCTCGATCGCCTGCGCCAAGGCCGGCGTCACCACCGGCGAATGGGGTGCGGTGTTCCGTGAGGTGTTTGGCGAATATCGCGCTCCGACCGGTGTGCCGAAGGCGGCGCGCCAGGTTGGAGGCGAACAGCTTGAGCCGGTCCGCGCCGAGGTCGAACGCGTATCGCAGAAGATAGGACGCCGGGTGAAATTCCTCGTGGGGAAGCCGGGCCTTGACGGACATTCCAACGGCGCCGAGCAGATCGCAGTGCGCGCGCGCGACGTCGGCATGGATGTGATCTATGCCGGCATCCGCTTCACGCCCGCAGAACTGGTCAAGACTGCGAAGGACGAAGGCGTCGACGTGATCGGACTTTCGATCCTCTCCGGCAGCCACGTGCCTTTGGTTCGCGATGTGGTGGAGCGAATGCGCGCGGAAGGGCTCGACGATGTCCCCGTCGTGGTCGGCGGCATCGTGCCGCCCGAAGATGCGCAGACGCTGAAAGCGGCCGGTGTCGCCGCCGTCTACACGCCGAAGGATTTCCAGATCAACCAGATCATGTCGGATGTAATCCGTATCGTTGAAGGCGCGGCCGGGAAGGCGGCTTAGCGCTTCCCGGCCACAGTGCGTTCTATTGCTGATTCTGCCGCTTCAGCGCCTCCTTGCATTGCGGCGACAGCCGATCGGCGTTCTCCATCATGCATTGGCGGATGCGGCCGCCGCCGGGCTGCAGATTGGCGCAAAACTTCTGGTAGTCGGCGCGGCACGCTTCGCGCATCGCGCCGCTGACCTGCGCCTCTGCGGGCTGCGCAACCGCAGTGAGCCCAACGAGCAGCAGTCCAAAAATCACAATCTTCACCGGTCGGCCGCGTGCGGCCCGGGCATTTCGAATGTCTTCCATCTTTCACCTCATGCGGATTCACAAGTGACGTTTTGAACGCGGCATCGCGCTGCGGCCATTCATTGCAAGCCGATTCCTCCGATCAGTTTCTTCCGGCCTTCCGGCGACATCTGCGAGACCGCTTCGAGAAACGTCTCAAGGGCGAGATCGCCGATTTTCACACGCAAGTCGCGCGATTCCTTCACCGCCTTGCGCAACTCCGTCGCATCGAGCTTGTCCTCGCCGAGTAGCCGGGCCGGTTTCGCCAAAGCCCCGAAATAATCGGCCCGCGCCGCTGTAAACTCGCCCTGTTTGCCCCGATAGACGCGCCAGAGAATATCGGCGTCGGCGCGTGGGAGTCGCGATGCGACGCGCTCGAGCACCCTCGGCACCGTAAGCGCTTCAAGCGGACGCTCCGGTCGCGCCCATAGCGAGACGACATAGCCGACCAGTACGGCATTGGCGCAAAGCGAAACCAGCAAAAGACCGTTTCGCAACACGCGCCCCGAAAGCCATGATCTCATTGAAATCCCCATAGCGGCGCAAAGCCGGTATCAAGAATGAGGTCGAGCGAAGTCCGGGGCGCGTCCGCCATTCCCGACGGCGGGACAAGCGCACCAAGCGACAGACCGAGCAACAGCGATCCGGCAAGGCTCACCGCAGGCAGTGCCCACGGGCGAGACAAAGGGCGCGATGAGGCACGCAACCAGACAAGGGACCGATGCAGCGATGTCCGCAGCCAGATGGATCGCGGCACGCCGGCTGGCCGGGTCTCAAGTGTTATCCGCTGCATGACCGCGAATGACGCCGCTTCCGACCGTGCCGGGTCGATAGGGGGCGCCAGAGAAATCAGCCGGTCGAGACGCCGCGCTCGTTCGAGAATTCGCTCGCCTTCTCCGGTCAAGGCATAATCTTCGGCCGCCTTCTGAAACTGTCGCGGCCAACGCGAGACATCTCCGCCCCATGATTCCGAAAGCCGGATGAATTCTTCACGGGTCATGCAAGACTCCTTGGGTCTTCCTCAAGCTGCTCTATTTGCTGCTTCAGGCTATGCCGGGCCCGCGAGATCAGTGATTCGAAGGCCTTCTCTGACATACCCATCGCGTTCGCCGCTTCACGTCCGCTCAGTCCTTCCATATGAAACAATGCAATGGCCGCGCGCTGACGGTCGGGTAGATTATTGATTGCTGCGCTAAGCAGCGCCTGTTGTTCGCGCGCGATCATGGCGTCGACCGGTGCGGGCGCCGGGATCGCGACATTCGCGGCATCGTCGATCGGCCCATGGCGGGGATCGCGCGAGCGATCCAGCGCAAGATTGACCACGATCCTGTAAAGCCATGTCGTGAAGCGCGCCTTCGCTGCATCGAAGGCCGGCGCATGATTCCAAACGCGCACGAACGCCTCCTGGCCGACGTCGTCAGCGTCTGCCGGATTATTGAGGATGCGTTGCGCAAGACGGATTGCGCGCGGCATATGGCGCTGCATGAGCATATGGAACGAACGCTGGTCATGCGCCGCAACCAGCCGGACAAGCGTCTCGTCCGATTGCGAATCTGCAATGTCCTCGCCTGTTGGCGCCGCATTGTCGGCCTGCATCTGCGCTGTCCTGGCACCGGCTCCGGCCGCCGCGATATTTAGCAGACAACCCAGCGGCCATTGGTCCAGCAGCGGCGCGGCGGAACTGGCGCGACATATACCGACGGCGCGGCATAGACCGGAGGCCCAACGTAAACTGGCCCCCGATAGCAGCCAGGATAGACTCCCCATCCATACCGGCCGTAACGCCAGCACGCGACGTTTTCCACGATCGGATATTCCCCGAGCGATGCACGTAGATTGCTGACCGGAGCTGCAGCACCAGCGAACGCCCAAACGGGCAGAAGCATTGTGGTCGCCAGCGCGGATGCAACGAGGAGCAGGCTTCTCATCGGTTTGGACCTCCTTAGCGCGATCGACAGGCATTGGTGCGCAGCAGGCGCTCGCCGGCACGCAAATCCATGGCCGTTTGATGTGATACGCAGGCCCGGGCGAAATCCCTCGGTTCGCGCGCTGATATTTTGTACCGCCGGACTTTCGGCCAAAATTTACCGGCCCGGCGCAAGGAGATATTTCACCTGGTCATGGCCGATGCGGTGCAGAATGGCGATAACAGCAGATCCGAAGAGCGCTCGCCTGACTTCTCGCCAGGCTGGCCGATATCAGTGCAGCCGCGCCAAGGCCGCGGCCAGAAGCGCCGGACCGACCGGCTTCGTCAGATAATCCGTCATGCCGGCCTCGCACGCACTCTGACGATCGCGTTCCGTTGAGCGCCCCGACATGCCGATGATCGGCACGCGGCCGGCCGGCCCCGGCAAGACGCGGATGCGGCGCGTCGCCTCCAACCCATCAATGTCCGGCAGCGTCACGTCCATCAATATGAGATCGTAGCCGCCGCGCGAGGCCGCATGCACAGCGCCCTCGCCCGTGCCAGAAAAATCCACGCTGTGGCCGAGCGCGGTCAGCATCGTATTCAACACCACGCGTGCGAAAGGATTGTCCTCGGCACAAAGGATGCGCAGCGGCGCGCCGGTTGCCACGCCGCTAACCTCGGACGCAGAGCGATCGGCATGTTTCGCGGCCGCTTTCACGGTGACGGCGAGCGTAAAAATCGAACCTTCGCCCTTCTTGCTTGCGACGGCCAGATCGCCACCCATCGCTTTCGCCAGCCGCCGGACCAGCACAAGCCCGAGGCCGGTTCCGCCGAAGCGGGACGACACATTCTTATTTGCCTGCGCAAAGGGACGAAACAGCTTTGCGATTTCCGTTCTGGTCAGACCGATGCCGGTGTCGGCAATCGTGAAGGTCAGGCCAATGCGGCCGCGTGGCTGCTCTGAGGCCGACACGGCAAAGCGAACGTGCCCGCGTGCGGTGAACTTCACGGCATTGTCGATCAGGTTCTCCAGCGCCGCGCGCAGCCGCACCGGGTCGCCGATTGCCTGCGCCGGAACGTCGTCGGCAATGGCGATGTCGGCTGCCAGGCCGCCCGCGCCGGCGCGCGCTGTCAGCGATGTCGCGATCGCCTGCGCCAGCATCCGCGGCGAAAACGCAACTTGGCGCAAGGCGAGGCCGGCACGATCTGCCTTGACCGCGTCGAGCACCAGCGAAGTCTGCTGCGCCAGATGATCCGCAGCGCTACGGATTGACCGCGCCCAACTGCGCTCGCGCTCGGGGATATCGGAGGCAGCCAGCAAATCGGCAAGCGCAAGGATACCGGTCAGCGGCGTGCGGATATCGTGCGCCAGCGACGCCAGCGCCGTCTCGATTGCTCGGCGGGTCGACGCAAGGCGTCTATGCGCCGGCGCGGCCTTGCGCGCACGCTTTGCGGCCTTTCGCTTTGGTCCGATCCGCCCCATGATTCGCCCGGACAAAACCTTGGCACGGCGGCTTTGGAGCGGCCATTCACGGTTCCGGCAGGCCGACCATCCGCCGGATGTCGACAGGGGTCGCGCCGCCTGCCCGCAGGGCGCGCAAGGCGGTGGCCTGCGTCGATTTCGAGAGCTTTCGGCCGTCGGCATCCAGGATCAGCCGGTGATGGCGATAGACCGGCGCGGGCAGCCCGAGCAGCGCCTGCAACAGCCGGTGCACGCTTGTCGACCAGAACAGGTCCTGCCCCCGGACCACATGGGTGATGCCCTGCAAGGCATCGTCCACCACGACCGAAAGATGGTAGCTGGTCGGCATGTCCTTGCGGGCCAGGATCACATCGCCCCAGGCGAGCGGTTTCGCGACTGGCTCACCTGTTTCGCCGCCGGGACCCTGTCCCGCTTCGCGCCAGACGAGTTCGCCGGCGCGCGCAACCGCCGCCGCCATGTCGAGCCGCAGGGCATAGGGCTCGCCTGCCTCCATCCGCGCTCGCCGCTCCGCATCACGCATGCTGTCGCGGCCGCCCGGATAAATCGGCGCGCCGTCCGGATCGCGCGGCCACGTGTCGCCGCGCTCGGTGACGATCTGCGCGATTTCGCCGCGGCTCTCGAAACTCGCATAGACGAGACCCTGCGCCTTAAGCCGCGCCAGCGCATCGCGATAAGCGTCGAAATGCTCCGATTGCCGGCGCACCGGGCGCTCCCTCTCAATACCCAGCCAGGCGAGCTCGTCGTAGATCGCCTGCTCGAATTGCGGCTTGCAGCGGGTACGGTCGATATCCTCGATCCGCAGTAGCAGCCGGCCAGAGCTTTCGCGCGCCAGATCGGCATTGAGCAGCGCCGAGAGCGCATGGCCGAGATGCAGATAGCCGTTCGGCGACGGCGCGAAGCGGAAAACGGGTGGCGTCATGATCGGCTTTTGGTCATTGCCGGGCTTGACCCGGCAATCCAGCAACGCTTGATCGGTCTTTGCACAAGAGACGGATGCCCGGGTCAAGCCCGGGCATGACGACACAGAGAATGATCCAGTTCCTCCACACCCAGGCCGATCTCGCTCTGGCGCTCGCACAGCTTGTGCAGGCCGATCCGCGCCTCGTTCCAGTCCTGCAGAAGGCCGGCGAGCCTGCGCTTCGCCGCGGCCAGCCTGGCTTTCCCGGCTTGGCCCGGATCATCTGCGGCCAGCAACTGTCTACCGCGAGCGCACGCGCCATCTGGACGCGGCTCGAAGCCGCTTTCAATCCCTTCCATCACGAGGCGCTGCGTCGTGCTCGCGCCGATCGGCTCGGGCGGCTCGGGCTGTCCGCGGCGAAAATCAAATCGATCAAGGCGATTGCCCATGCGCTCGCCAAAGGCGAACTCGACCTCGAAGGGATCGCGCAAAGCGACGCCGACACCGCGCATGCGGCGCTGATCGAGATGCACGGGATCGGTCCATGGACCGCGGACATCTACCTTCTGTTCTGCCTTGGCCATGCCGATGCATGGCCGGCCGGCGACCTCGCCTTGCAGGAATCCGCGCGCATTGCACTCGGGCTGAAGGCAAGGCCGAGCGCGAAGGAGTTGTCGGCCATCGCGGACGCATGGCGGCCATGGCGCGGCGTGGCGGCGCATTTGCTCTGGGGCTATTATCATGTGGTGAAGCGGCGCGAAGGCGTCGCTGTCGAAGCCAAACCGGAAGCCGCTCAGCCGGCCGCACGGACCTCAACATGGAAAGCAAAACGCAATGGCCGGACCCAACGTCCCGGTACTGTCGGGACCAAGCCTCGAGCCGCGAAGCGGTAATGCCAACCGGCTCGTCGTCTTCCTGCACGGCTATGGCGCCGACGGCAACGACCTGATCGATATCGGCCGGGCCTGGCAACCGCTTCTGCCTGACACCGCCTTCGTGTCGCCGCATGCGCCCGAACCCTGCGGCCAGGCACCGGTCGGCCGGCAATGGTTCGGCCTGACCTTCCGCGATCCCGACGAACGCTGGCGCGGCGTCAACCAGGCCGCGCCTGCTCTGCAGGCCTTTCTCGATTCCGAATTGCATCGCCGCCAGCTGCCACCATCGGCGCTGGCACTGGTCGGCTTCAGCCAGGGAACCATGATGTCGCTGCATGCGGGCTTGCGCCGGCCGGTGGCGCCTGCCGCGATCGTCGGCTATTCGGGCATGTTCATCATGCCGGGAGACGGCCCCCCGGAGACGGTGGAGGGCGAAATCGTGTCGCGACCGCCGATCCTACTGGTCCATGGCGACCGCGACGAACTAATCCCGGTTCAGGCGCTGTTCCATGCCTCGTCGGCGCTGTCTGCGCTGGATGTGCCGGTGGAATGGCATATTTCGCAAGGCGTCGGTCACGGCATCGATCAGGAGGGGCTGCGCCACGGCGGGGAGTTCCTGGCCAGGCGATTCGGGCTGTGATTCCCGTGCGGCCAGGCTGCACGCCGCCGCCAATTACGCAACCGCGGTAAGCCTTAGCAGTAGCTTCACATTTCCGTCACGCTCGCCTATACATTAGAGGCTATCTTTCGCGGTGCTTTGAAAGGAGCGCCATCGCTTGAACGTCCACGTTTCGCCTGGTGGATTTCCGGCACTGGTTCTGAACGCCGACTTCCGGCCACTGAGCTATTACCCGCTGTCGCTGTGGTCCTGGCAGGACGCGATCAAGGCGGTGTTTCTCGAACGCGTGAACATTGTCGCCAACTACGATCGCGCTGTGCGCTCTCCGAGCTTTGAAATGAAGCTCCCCAGCGTGGTTTCGCTCAAGACCTTTATCAAGCCGTCGACCCATCCTGCCTTTACGCGGTTCAACGTATTCCTGCGGGATCGTTTCGTGTGTCAGTATTGCGGGGCCGACGACGACTTGACCTTCGATCACCTGATCCCGCGTTCGCGCGGCGGCCTCACGACCTGGGACAACGTGGTCGCCGCCTGCTCGCCCTGCAATCTCAGGAAGGGCAGCAAGACGATGGCGGAAGCAAACATGCATCCGTCACAGATGCCATTCCAGCCGACGGTGCAGCACCTGCACCGCAACGGACGGCTGTTCCCGCCGAACTATCTGCACGAAAGCTGGATGGACTATCTCTACTGGGATACGGAACTGGAGCCGTAAGGCCGGTTCGCCTGCGCTCAACTCAGCTTCTCTTTCGGCGGCAGCGTCTGCCATGCGCGGAAGGCGCCCCAGCCGGCAATCAGCGCCAGCATCAGCGAGATGATCGCGTTATAGCCAGCGAGCGAAAGGCCGAGGAAGCTCCAGGGAATTTCGTCGCAGCGCACCACGCGGATGTCTTTCAGCTTCTCAAGCAGGCCGCCGGCAGTGCCAAGATCGGTGAGACCGCCCCCGGCGCAATCGCGCGGTCCCTCCCAGAGCTTCCACTCGACACCGGCATGATAGGCACCGAGCCCGGCATTCCACAGCATGCCCAGCGCGATCACAACGAGCGCGGCGACCAGTACCCTTTGCGACGCGCCATGCGACACGCCAAGCAACACGAGTCCGGCGAGCGGAATCGAGAAGTAATAGGCATAGCGTTGCTCGAGGCAGAGCGGGCATGGCGGCAGCCCGACCACCACCTGGAAGAACCAGGCGCCGATAATGGTTAGGAGACCGAGCACCGCGACCGCAGCGGCGGCAAGCCAGATCGGCTCCTCGCGCTTCAGGCGGTCAAAGGCTGCGACGAGTTGGTTCATCCCGGTTCCCGCAAGTTCGGAGCATTGGACCCCGCATTCCCGCAACGCCACGTACCCGTCAAGACACAGGGCTGCGAGCCCCTCCGGACCCGCGCTGTCCCCTGCAGGACCAAATCCGCTTGATCGGCCGGAGCGATCCCCTTATGTGTGCCGCCGGGATGGCTTTCGCACTCCCCGCGCCCGAAAAGCGTCTTGTCGCGGCGTTGCCCCTGTGGCGGAACTGGTAGACGCGCCTGACTCAAAATCAGGTGGCCGCAAGGTCGTGCTGGTTCGATTCCGGCCAGGGGCACCACCATTTCGAGCGCGTCCGACGCACCGCCGGTTCCGGGCTTTTTGCAGAACCTAATCCGCCGGACGCTTGGCAAGAGACGGCGGCAAATTTCGCCTCACCGCGCCAGATCGTCTAGCGCTGCGACCTTTTCATACAGCGTCACGCAGTGCCGTTCGATGGCGTCCCGCTCGGCTTCGCCAAGAAGCTTTTCCCGCTTCAACGGCGCAGCCGACACACCCGCACCCTGCACTTCGAAGCTCGAATTGGCGACCATGCTCCGTCCATTGAAGGTCGGGACCAGCATCGACGGATCGAAGTTGATGCCCAGCTGACCGGCCATAGCGCGGAGCGCAGATTCAGTATCGCTCACCAGACGCTCGAATGTCAGGACGATCACCTTGTCGCCAAAGCGCTGCTTGTTTGTCAGGATCGAATTCGCTGAAGCAAGCCACAGATCGAGCAACCCCTGAATGTCATCGGGATTGGCGCGCTTCTTGTTGCTGTTGTGATGCTTCGCCGAAGGATACCAGGTTCGCGGATCGCGGACGATCTGGATCAGCTTTCCATCGCCATAGGCCGCAAAGAAACCCGCCACGCTCGCTTCATATTGCGCAAACCGGGGCGCAAAGGCGGTGATCCATTTTTTCTGGGAGAGGTCTCCCTGGTAATTGAGCCAGGCATGAAAGTAGGCGGTGAAGTAAAGATCGATGACGTCTCTCTGGCTGCGCGGCGAAGCGGCCTCGAACAGCGATCTGAAAATCCGGTAATGCAGCGATGGCACGCTGAAGAAAGGCAGATTGACCTCGCCACGCTCGCCCTTTGAATAGCCCTTGCGCAGAAAGCGGATATCCCGCGGTTCATACAACATGTGAAAACATTTTTCGGCGCCCTCCTCAGGCCTGATCGGCGGCCAGTTCTCCGGAGTGGGATGCCCGATCTTCAGCTCATTCGGATAGGCAGCCAGCATCGGATGACCGTCGAAGAGCTGGCTCAGCAGCGTGCCGCCGGACCGATGAACCTGCGAGATCAGCACCAGCGGCGCACGCATCGGCGTTACATGGCCGACGATGAATTTGCCGATATCGTTCAGATTGGCGCTCTCGCCGCGCAGCGCCGAAGCAAGGTCATCCGGGGGGCGCTGACCGCTGAACGCCGCCACGGCGCGGCGCGTCAAGGGATTGCGCTTCGACCACTCGATCAGTTGAGAATACATCTCCACTCCGGACCTCTCGCTGCCGGCGGGTTCGAGCGACCTTGAGCCTGGGCAGCCACAAGTTAGGAGCGGTCTCTAAAGCATTAGCCGTGACTGCCTGCAAGCCGGCCACATTCCAGCGTCGGCAGCATGGCCGCTCAATTGTCCCTATTGCGCGAACTGGAATATCAGGAAATTCTGCCGCGGCAGGAAGTCGAACGATGCTGCAAGCTTGTAACCTGCGGCCGTCATCTCGGCCGTGATCTGCGCGGCCGGGAGCCGCATGTGTTGCGGCGGACCGGCCGGCGCATCCGGCCGATAATCGACGATTGCGACGCGTCCAGCGGGCTTTAGCGAGGTGCGCAGCTGTTTGAAATAGTCGGTCCGGTTATCGATGTGGTGATAGGTATTGAGCAGGAACGCCACATCCACCGGTTCGGGAAGATTGGGCGACGTCGCGCTGCCTGTAACCGCGCGTAGATTGCCGAGTCCTTCGGACTTGGCGCGCCCCGCCAGATGCTTGACCATGTTCGGCTCGATGTCGACCGCGAACACCACGCCTTCCGGAACGGCGCGCGCGAGGCGCGCGGCCATATAGCCGGTGCCAGCACCGATATCGGCGACGCGGTCTGCCTTGCGCAGCGCAAGCGAGGTGACGATGCGGTCGGGCATCTGCCACTTGTCGCGCTCCGGATTCTCGAAACGCTCCGACCACTTTTTCGGATCGTCGAAGCGGGGATGGTGATGGTGCCCGCCCTGGCCGGTGGTGTCCCGCGCGGCTAGCGGAGCGGCTGCAAGCAGGGCCGCCATTGCGGCAAGCGCACAGCGACGGATTGCTCTCGTCATCGTTATTGTTCCTTGAAGTGGTAGGCCGCCTCGCGTTGATTGGCGGACTTATGATCTTGCCGGTCGAGGCGGACGATTTCGTGACGCTTTCCCGGTCTCTCAATAGAGTTTGGATGGCAGCCACAGCGCCAGCGCCGGAAACATGATCAGCAGCAGTACCAGCGCCAGATGCGCGAACAGGAACGGCACGATGCCGCGGAAAATATCGCCCAGCGCGATATCGGGCATCTGCGCGCGGATAATGAAAATGTTGAGCCCGACCGGCGGCGTGATCATGCCGATCTCGACCGCCACCAGAACGAGAATGCCGAACCAGACCGGATCGTAGCCGGCCGACACGGCAAGCGGCAGGAACACCGGCACGGTGATCAGGATCATGCTGATGGCGTCCAGGAAACAGCCGAGCACGAGATAGAAGCCGACCAGCAGCAGCATCACCCCCCAAGGCGCGATGCCGAGTCCCTGTACCCAGGCGGTCAGCGCGTTCGGCAACTGCGTCAGCACCACGAAATACGAGAACAGGAAGGCGCCGACGATGATGAAGAACAGGATCGAGGTGGTCCAAACCGTCTCGAGCAGCGCGTCGAGCAAGCCGCGGAGCGTCAGGGAGCGGGTGGCGAAGGCGATGACAATAGCGACGAAGGCGGCCACCGCCGCAGCCTCCGTCGGGCTCATGAAGCCGGAATAGATGCCCCCGACCGCGATCCCGAACAGGATGACGAGCTTCCACAACGTCAGGAGTTCGCGCAGCCGCTGTGTGAGGCTCATGCCCGGCGTCTGCGGCAACCGCTCGGGCTGCCACCACCCGATCGCCGCGATAACAACGAGATGCAGAAAGGCGCAAAGAAGGCCCGGAAACAGCGCCGCGGCGAAGAGTTGCGGCACGCCTTGCTCGGCGATGATGGCATAGACCACGATCACCACAGAAGGCGGGATCAGGACGCCGAGAATGCCGGCCGATGCCACAACGCCGGTCGCGATCCGCTCGTCATAGCCGAAGCGGCGCATTTCCGGGATCGCGACCCGCGTCATGGTGGCCGCGGTCGCGAGCGAGGAGCCGCAAATCGCGCCGAAGCCGGCGCAGGCGCCGACCGTACCCATGGCAAGCGCACCCCGGAAGCCGCTGAACAGCGCGTTCGCGGCGCGGTAGAGTTCCTGCGACATGCCCGAGCGCGAGGCGACCACGCCCATCAGCACGAAGAGTGGCACTACCGTCAGCGAATATTGGTTGGCGAGGTCGTAGGGCGTCTGCCCGGCCGCGATCAGCGCGCGCGGCCAGCCGTCGATCGCCGCATAGCCCACAAGGCCGACCAACCCCATAGCGATCGCCACCGGTACACGCAGCACGATCAGCACGAACAGCGCGCCAAGGGCGAGCAGACCGATGACTTGCGGACTCATGGCCGTTGCGTCCCGCGCCGGAGCATCGCTATTCGACCGGATCGCGATCCAGATTCGGATCGCGCGGCACGCCGTAACGCCAATAATACAGGATGACCCAAACGGTCGCCGCAACCGAACAGGCCATGCCGAACAGAATCGGCGACCAGTGCCAGGACCGGTGGATACCAAGCGTCATTGTGACTTCGAAGCTCTCGAAGCTGTACAGCGCTGCGGGGAAGACCTGTCGCAGCACAATCACGAGCAGGATAAGCGTCAGGAGCAGCCCGAAAAAGCGCAAGGCGACCCGCACCTTGCGCGGCACGAACTGGTCGATCACGTCGATCGCCACATGCTCGTCTCGCAGGAATGTGCCGGGCAGCGCCAGAAAGATCATGGCGACCAGCGCCAGTTCCATCACATCGACGACGCCGAGCACAGGAATGCCGAGCCCCTGCCGCATTAGCACGGTAGCGGTTGTGTAGAGCATCATGAAGGCAAGAAACACGGCGCCGGCGAGACCGAATGGCCACGCCGCACGCCGCAGGATAGTGTCGTCCTTCAACGAATCGTCCCTTCCCGGGAGGGATCCGGACGCGGGCTCACTGCGTCCAGAAATTCCGTGAATCCTTCTCGTGCTTCTGGGCCAGCGACTTCATCATGTCGTAGACCTGCTTGGCCGGAAGACCTTTTTTCTCCAGGGCCGCGATTTCGGCTTCGGCCACTTTGGCGCCGACCGCGCGGAACTTGGCGTCCTCTTCCTTCGACAGCTTGATCGGGGTCATGCCGTCCTTGACCATGATCGCCTTGCCGATGTCGTCCAGCTTGTCCCATTCTTTGCCGACTTCGGCTTCGACGCCCACGAAGGAATCGTCGATCAGCTTCTTCAGGTCGGGGGGCAGCTTGTCATAGGCTGCTTGGTTCATGCAGATGCAGAACGAGGTGACGTAGGAGTACATTTCGGTGGTGTATTTGGTCACCGGCCCGATTTTGAAGGCGATGCCGCCGCCGCCGTAATCGATCACGGCGCCGTCGATCGTGCCCTTCTGCATGCTTTCCACCATCTGGGTCGGCGGCAGGCCGACCGGGGTGCCGCCGAGCGCGGCGATGAATTCCTTGATGGTGGCGGAGGCGAAGCGCAGCCGTTTGCCCTTCATGTCGTCCACCGTGCGGATCGGGTCCTTGGCGGTGTGGATATTGCCGGGCTGGTGCGTCATCAGCAGCAACGGCTTCACGCCCTTATGTTCGGCATCGAGATATTTCTTGCGCAGCTCCGGATCGTTCAGAACCTTGGCGCCGATCTCCGCGCTGCCCATAAGGTAAGGCAGGTTTGACACTTCGGTCAGCGGGAACAATCCCGGCGTAAAGCCATGCGCCATCCAGGTAATGTCGGCCTGGCCCGAACGCGCCATTTCGTAGTAGCGCGGCGGCGGGCCGAGCTGCGAGCCCGGGAAAATCGTGAACTTGAGCTGGCCTTTAGACTTTTCTTCCATACTCTTGGCCCAACGCTCGATCCATTGCGAAACCGAGTGTCCGGCCGGCACGAAATGCGCGATCTTGAGTTCGTAGGTCTGTTGCGCGTCGGATGGCTGCGTGTGCAGCAGGAGCGCCGATGCAGCAACGAAAAGACCGGCATAAAGGGGTGATCTCATATTGCTTCCTCCGGAAATGGCAGGCCCGCTTGCGAGCGGGTTCTGGTGCCCTTGTTAACAGGTTATACGGAAGGCCAAGGCGTTCACAAGCCACGTCCTGCGACGTTGCGGCTCACCTCCCCCACAATTCCCGGCTTGCCAGCGCCGCCCCCTGCGACAGCGCCTCGAGCTTGGCCCACATGATCGAGGGATGCACGCGCTGCGTGAAAGACGCCTGGGCAAAACCGCAATCGGTCGAGCCGATCACGTTTTCGCGGCCGACCAGCTTGGCCAGCCGCACCAGCCGCTCGGCCACCAGTTCCGGATGTTCGACCACATTGGTCGCATGGCTGATGACGCCGGGAAGCAGCACCTTCTCGGGCGGCAGCTTCACCGTCTCGAACACCCGCCACTCATGCTCATGGCGCGGATTGGCCATTTCCAGCGAATAGCTGCCGGCCTTCGTTTTCAGGATCAGATGGATGATCGTCTTGAGCGGCACGTCGGTAGTGTGCGGACCGTTCCAGCTTCCCCAGCAGACGTGATAGCGGATGCGGTCCTGCGGCAGGCCGCGCAGAGCGTGGTTGAGCACATCGGTGCGGATTTCGGCCCAGCGCAGATAATCGGCATCCGACCCCGGCGGCACGATGATGTCGTACATCGAAGCGAGATAGGCGTCGTCGACCTGCAGCATCAGACCGGACTCGACGATCGCCTTGTATTCCTCATGAAGTGCATCGGCGAGCGCCTGCAGATAATCCTCGTCCGACTTATGGATCTCGTCCTTGCGCTCCGGCGCGACGCTTGAAGGCGCCACCGCCGGAAGGAACGCGCCGCTAACGCCCGCCTCGACAGCCGCCGCCTTCAGCCGCGCAATATCGCGGCCGACCGCCTCGTAGCCGATATATTTCAGCGGCCGCGAAACCACCCAGCCGCCCATGCCGTGGAATTTCTGGGTCGGATCGTATTCCGCGTAGAACTCGGCAAAGTCGCGCCGGTCCTTGCCGACGATAGATTGCGGCATGCCGGACCCGCTGAACGCGCGGCGCTCGAAACCCTCGATCCGCTCCAGCACGTAGCGCGACCAGGAAATCGATTTGCCGAACTCCCCGTCGCTGACGATGTCGATGCCCGCTTGCTTCTGGCGTTTCACCACGTCCCGTACCGAACGGTCGACGCAGGCGAGATAGGCTTGCTCGTCCACCGTCTTGCCGTCGACCTTGTCGCGCAGGAAGGCGACCAGTTCGGGCGGCCGGACCAGGCTGCCGACATGGGTGGTCAGAATCCGGTCGATTGAATGCATGATGGCGCTCTCCCTCGCAATTGCTCTGCCCACCTTTCCCGGTTGCGCCGCCGGGATCGAGCCGCGGCGCTTTGGACAGCGCAACACCCCGCCCAGTATCGACGATGCCCACAGATTGACCGCCCTTCAAGCCGCCGATAGCCTTTTCGGATAAGATGAAGCCCTGCAACAAAGCCGGGCATTGGGAGGACAGTATGAGGAGGACGGTATGATCAGATCCGCTCTGACTTTCGTGATTTTCGCCGCCTTCGCTCTTGCATCGCCTGTGCATGCGCAATTGTCCGACGCGCAGAAGATGGAGCGCAACAAGAAAAATGTGGTCGAATTCTATAATGCCGTGCTGAACGAGAAGAATTTCGAAAAGGCCAAGACGTATGTCGGTGCAACCTATATCCAGCACAACCCGATCGGCGCCGACGGTCTGGAGGGCATACAGGGATTCATCAATTTCCTGCGTGAGAAGTTTCCGAACAACAAAAGCGAGATCAAGCGCGTCTTCGCCGAAGGGAACTACGTGATCGTACATGTACATGCGGTGCGCAATCCCGGCAGCGACGAGCGCGGCTTTGCGATCTTCGACCTGTTCCGGCTCGACGATGATGGCAAGGTCGTCGAGCACTGGGACGCGGTTCAGGCGATCCCCGATCCCGCCACCGCCAAGAACAAGAACGGAATGTTCTGATCCGCCGTCTTTTGTCCAAACAACCTGAAGCGTTTCCGGTTTTGCCTGAACTGGCGCCTGATGCTCAGGTGAGATCCCGCTCTTGGAGGGAGAGGGTTGGGTGAGGGCTTACAGCCTGAGTTCCCTTCAACCCCTCACCCGGGTTGTCTTCGGCAATCCGGCCTCTCCCAAAGGGTAGCTAAGCAGAGCGTAATCCCAGTCCCTGCGAAACGGAATTGCTCTAAGGCGCCTCCAGCCAGAAGGTTTCCATCAGGCCGGCGCCCTTCACCTCGACCGCGCCGCGCGGCACGAACCTGAACTGACCGGCGAGGCGATCCGCCACCGCCTTCGAAACGTGGACATGGCCGGGCGCGCCATGCGACTCCATCCGGCTCGCGATGTTCACCGTGGTGCCCCAGATGTCGTAGGCGAATTTGCGCTCTCCGATCACCCCGGCAATGGCCGGGCCGGTATGCACGCCGATGCGCAGCGCGATCGGCGCATCCATCTCGCGGCGGATGGCATCGAACGCATCGAGCATGACGAGCGACAGCCGCGCCGCGATCGCCGCATGATCGTCGCAGGGCTCGGGAATGCCGACCGCAACCATATAGCCATCGCCGATGGTCTTGATCTTCTCGGCTCCATGCTGTTCGACCAGCCGGTCGAAGGCCGAGAAGATGCGGTTCAGCACCGAGACCACTTCCGACGGCGACATCTGCCCGGAGAACGGCGTGAAGTTTACGATATCCGCGAACACGATGGTGGCTTCCGGGATGTGATCCGCCACCATGCCGGCGCCGCCATTGATGCGGTCGACGACGGCGCGCGGCAGGATCGAGAGCAGCAGGGCCTCGTTGCGCTCCTTGGCCAGCCGGATTTCCTGCATCATCGCCCGTTCGCGGTCGCGAAGGAGCTTGTTTTCCAGCGAGGAGCGGATGCGCGCGCGCAGCAGCGCCGGCGCGAATGGCTTGGGCAGGTAGTCGACCGCACCGGCCTCGATGCAGCGCACGATCGAGTCCATCTCGTCGAGCGCCGAGATCATGATCACCGGGATATCCGCGGTCTGCGGATCGCGCTTCAGCTTGCTCAGCACCTCGTAGCCGCTCATCTCCGGCATCAGCACATCGAGCAGGATCAGGTCGAAGTCTCGCGCAGCCATCAGCGACAGCCCCTCGGCGCCGGAGGCTGCGGTCGACACCGCATGGCCATCGCGCGCGAGCTGCCGCGCCAAGAGATCGCGGTTGGATTCGTTGTCGTCGATCACGAGGATCTGGCCCGCAATCGTCTGATGCGCGGCCGCGGGCTGTGACTCCCGCAGCGCATCGAGCACCCGCGAGGCATCGGCGAAAGACGGCTCGGTCCGCTCGAGCCCGGCCTCCCCCGAAAACGCTACAAGCGCATCGATGCGCTCCAGCATGCCGTCGGCCGCAGCCAGCAGTCTATTGAGATCGGGGATGAGCGAGTCGTGGCCCATGTCGCGCGCATCCTCCATGATCATTTCGCCGTAGCCCTTGACGGCGTTGATCGGGGTACGCAGGTCGTGCCGCAGCCTGGTGCGATAGGCGTCGATATCGGCGACCTCGCCGCCATGGCGGAGCACCTCGTCGAGCAGCGCCTGCAGGCTCAGGCCCGCGCTCCTGATGCGGTCGAGATCGGCGCGATAATCGGTCAGCCCGGCCTGCTCGGCATCGTCGATCACGATATCGGCGAAGCCGACGATCGCGGCCGCCGGCGCCACGAACTCCTGCCGCAGATGCGCCCGCAGCGCATTGTGCAGGCGGGATGCTTCGCTATTGGGAGAGTCGCTCATTTCGGCAGGAGAGCGTTGATCTTTCCAAGCAGGCGCGGAAGATCGATCGGCTTCGTGTCGAAATCGTCGCAGCCGGCCTGCAGCGCCTGTTCGCGGTCGGATTCCATCGCATGCGCGGTCAGTGCGATCACCGGGATTCCACTGATCGCGGTATCGGCCTTGATCGTGCGGGTGGCTTCCCAGCCGTCCATCACCGGCAAACTCATGTCCATCAGGATGAGATCCGGCCGCTCGCTCTTCGCCAGATCGACGCCCTCCTGTCCGTTCACGGCCATCACGACTTCGAAATTGTTGCGCAGCAGGCGCCGCGACAACATGTCCCGGTTCATTTCATTGTCTTCGACGAGCAGGATTTTCGGCATTGCAGGCACTCTTGTTGCTTGGTCAGTCCGGGGCCGCCGCCGAAGGCGGTCGAACCCAGGATCCATTCGTGAGCTTCAGGCTTTGATCTGACTTTCGGGTCCGCCGCTTCGCGGCGCTCCGGCATGACGGCGATCTGTTCGTCATCCCGCCACCTTTTCCGCAGGCTGGCGCGCGATTGCGGCAAGCGCCGAACCAAGCGAGGACAAGGGTTGCGCGCCCTTGGTCAGCACCAGAAGTGTGCGTTCGTTAACGATGCGGCGCTCGCCTTCGGTGAGGTCCTTTGCGGTCAGCACGACGATGGGCACCCGCTCCAGCGCCGGAATATCCCTGACCCTTTCGAGAAAGGTGAAGCCGTCCATCACCGGCATCATCAGGTCGAGCAGCACCAGCGCCGGCGCGGGATGCTGCTTGAGCCAGTCAAGCGCGGTCTGTCCATTTTCGGCCTCCGCCGCCTTCAGGCCGGCCTTTTCTACGGTCGAGCGTACCACGTTCCGAACGTCGGGAGAGTCGTCGACCACAAGCACCACCGCTTCCCGCGATGTCGCCGCGAAGCGCCGCAGCAATTCGATCAGGCGGCTGCGGTCCACCGGCTTCGTCATGTATTCCGAGGCGCCGAGCGAATAGCCCATGGTCCGCTCGTCGACGATGGTCAGCATGATGACCGGGATCGACGCCAGCTCCGGATCGGATTTCAGCTTGCCGAGCACGCTCCAGCCGTCGAGCTTGGGCATCATCACGTCGAGCGTGATGACATCCGGCATCTCGGCGCGCGCCAGTTCCAGCGCCTGCGCGCCGTCATAGGCGTGGAGCAGGCGATAGCCTTCCTTGGCGATGGTGGTGCGCAGCACGTCGTGTACGGTCGGATCGTCGTCGACAATCAGCACCGTGCGCCCGGCACTATCCCCGGTCGCAGCGACGGCGCCCGGGACAATGCGCGGCGCAGCCGCGTCCCTGCCGCCGTCGGGCAGCGTGATGGTGAAGGTCGAGCCCTGGCCGGGCGTGCTCTGCACCGTGATATCGCCGCCGAGCATCGTGCAAAAATGCTTGGTGATGGTCAGCCCGAGCCCGGTGCCGCCATAATTGCGGGTGGTGGATGCGTCCGCCTGGGTGAAGGCCTGGAACAGCCGGCCAATCTGCTCATCGGTCATGCCGATGCCGGAATCGGAAACCGCGAAGGTGAAGACGTCGCGGCCCTGATCCGTCCGGTGCCTTGCGACCGCGAGTTTCACCACGCCGTTCTTTGTGAATTTCGCAGCGTTGCTGAGCAGGTTGATCAGACTCTGCTTCAGCTTCACCAGGTCGACATGCATCGAGCCGATATCCGCCGGTGCCTCGATGTCGAGGCGGTTGCCATTCTTGTCGATCAGCGGCGTCACGAGAACGCGGACCTCCGCCAGCAGCCGGTTGAGATCGACATCCTCCAGATGCACATCCATGCGCCCGGCCTCGATCTTCGACAGATCGAGAATGTCGTTGATCAGCCCGAGCAGATGCTTGCCCGCGGTCTCGATCTTGACGAGGTCGCCCTCGCTCGCAGTGTCGCCGCGATCCTGCGCATCCTCGCGCAGGATTTCGCTATAGCCGATGATGGCATTGAGCGGCGTGCGCAATTCGTGGCTCATATTGGCGAGGAAGGCGGACTTGGTGCGCGAGGCCGCCTCGGCCTGATGCCGCGCGGTTTCAGCTTCTTCCCGGGCCTGGCGGATGTCGCGGGCATTGTCTCGGAATACGATCAGCGCGCGGCTCATGTCGCCGAGCTCGTCGCGGCCGGTCGGCGGCAGCGGCGCATCGAGCTTGCCGCTTGCCACCGCAAGCATCGCGTCGGTGACCTGCTGCAGCCGCGCCACGACGTAACGCTGAACGAAGAACCAGACCACCATGACCGCGACCACAAGGCTGAGCAGGGATATGCCGATCAGCCAGAAGCGGGTATTGTCGAGCGCCTGCTTGGTCCGCGCTGTCGTGCCCGCCGCAGCAGCTTCGGCCTGCGTCACCAAGTCTGAAACCTGCGCCTGCATGCCTTCTGCCGACTTTTCCAATCCTGCTTGCAAGCGATCTGCCGATGCGCGCTCGTCCAGATCGGAGATACGCAGCGCAAAAATGCCGCCGTTCCCGGTCCCCAGCGCAAGCACCGAGCGCGCGATCCTGTTGATCTCCCCAGCTTCCGCCCGGTCGAAAGTGGCGTCCTTCAAAAGAAAGTTCAGGCCACCCTCGAAGCGTTCCCTGATCTCTTCAAACTGCCTCTGGCCTTCGGCGATGGCTTTGGTTTCGGCGGCGGTGGCGGAACGGTAAAGAACGCCGACCGACCGATATGTGTCACCACGCAGACCATTGATGACGAGCTGTACCTGATCGTTCTGCCGCGGCAGGATCAGCAGCCGCTCGGCAAGCTCGGCGCTGTCGCGGGTCAGGCGGGCGATGGCATTATCGAGCGCCAAATCGACCGTAATGCGCTCCCGTACGCTTCGGTCGAGCTGGCCGATCTGCGAGTCGATTCCCGCCACCAGCGTCTGTAGCCGTTCGATCGCGGCCGCGTCCTGCGTCGCATCGCGAAGCCGCGAGAGCGAGGACCAGAGCTGGCCGATGCGTTCGGTCGCCTCGCTCATGCGCGCAAAGCGCTGCGCTTCGGATCGGGCGCCCGCAAGTTGGGCGCCGGCCGCGGCAATGGCGCGCGCATTGTTCTCGACCGCGAGCGCGAATTTCACCTCCGGCAAGCTCTCTTCGGTGAGCTGGCCCATCGCGGCTTCGATCCGGCTGAATTGCAGCACCGCGACCAGCGCCGCGGCCGCCGTCAGCGCCGCAATCACGGCGAAGGCCAACATCAGCTTGGCGGCAATGGTCTTGCGCCACGAGCGATGCGGAGAATCGGCAATCGGCGGATGTTGCGCGGTGGTCATTTGCAAAGTCCGTAATTCCGGGGCGGCCCTGTGAGATCCGCACCAAAAATCGCCGCACGCTGTCCAAACGAAACCAGATCAAAAGCCGCAGAACGACATGCTCAGGATCCAAGGATTATCCGGGAACCCCTCGACGGCAAGGACTTTGACTCAAAGCGCAACCGGCGCGCGTTTGCTCATAGCGGATCGGACCGCGCAAGTCTAAGCTGGATGTACCCAGGAGACCGCAGACCATGAACGAAGACGCCCTGAATACGTCGATTCGCAAATTCCTCAAGGAAGTCGGCGTGACTTCGCAGCGCGAAATCGAGAAGGCGGTCCGCCAGGCCGTGGCCGAGGGCAAGCTAAAGGGCAATACGCCGCTGCCGGCGCGGGTCGTGCTGACCATCGCGCCGCTCGGCCTGACCCATGAAGTCGATGGGGCCATCAAGATCGAATGATTTAAAACAAGACCTGTCGGCCGGCCATCGCCGACCGGTCCACGCCCCTAGTTTCACCGGAACGATACGGGTCCGGCACGATTTACGTCCTGCCAACCTGCGAAATGGAGAATCCGGGAATGCGACTTTTCCTTGCCTCGATCGGTACCGCTGCTGTCATTGCCGCGTCAGGTGCGGCGACCTCACCGGCGCAAGCGCGTTTCGACATGACAATCAAAGCTCCAGAGCTCGTCGAGACCGTTGCCTGCCGCACAGTGCGGACAAGGGTCGTGGGCCCCGGCGGGCAGGTCACGTTCCGCACACGGAGGGTCTGTGCCCCCGCTGCCGCACCGCGGCGCTGCCGGATGGAGCGTCAGCGCATTGTCAGGCCAAACGGCACTGTGGTCTTCCGTACGGTGCAACGCTGCCGCTGAAATTGACTCATCACAAATACAGGGTCACGCACGTTCGGCTGCCGCATTGCGACGGCCGAACGCTGCTTCCATTTCACGGCGCATTTTCACGGCAAGGTCAGAGGTGTCATAATCCACGTCGTCCCAGCGCAGGACTGAACCCTCGGCGATATCGCGATTAAGCCGCACCTGGTGCGCGAGTCCCAGCGGCAGATAGCCAGCATCGAGCGAGGCCCGTGCCGGCGCCTGTTTGCCCCACACGCAAAAGCCGCCCTCCCCGTCGAGCATCTCCCCGGCCTTCAGGTCGCGCTTGGCGGTGGCCACCACATCGGAGTGAAAGCCTACCGGCGCACCGGTCGGCTCGCCCCGCAGCGCGACCGAGGCAATCGAAATCCCAAGCTCTAGCCCGATCATATGGGTCGGCCGGTACAGCGCGGCATAGCGCCCGCTCGCATCCGGCATCAGGTGATATTCGCGAAAGCATTGCCGAGCATAATCGCTTTCACCCTCGAACACCACGAAGGTGCCCATCGCCAGGTGATGGGCGATGTCGCGCTCGTCGCGATCGACCGACGATACCACCTCGGTGACGCCGGCCTTTTCGAGCACGCCGCCCTCGGCCTTCGGCTTGCAGACATCGGCCAGTTCGAAACGGCTGGCCGGCGGGAAACCGAGGCCGTTCGTCTGCGGCACGAGGCCAGTCGCGTTGCACACCGCCGTCATCTCGATGCCGGACTTGGTGCCGTCGACGAAGGAATTGAACATCTTCGGATTGATCGACTTGCGGTCGTCGATGCGAAGATACTTGTCGAGTATCTCCCACACGGTGTCCGGATTGGAGCAGTGGTAGCTCGGGTGATAGCGCGTACCCTTCCCTGCGCTGATCACCTTGAAGCCGCAGGCACGCGCCCAGTCGACCTGCTCGCAGATCAACGCCGGCTGATCGCCCCATGCAAGCGAGTAGACGACGCCCGCAGCACGCGCCTTGCGCGCCAGGAGCGGACCTGCCAGCGCATCGGCCTCGACATTGACCATGACGATATGCTTGCCGTGCGCGATGGCGCTGAGTGCGAGGCGGATGCCGGTCTTCGGATCGCCTGTCGCTTCCACGATAACGTCGATATCCGGGCAGGCGATCAGCGCCTCCGCATCGTCGGTGACGAAGCTCCTGCGCATCTTCAGCGCGTCGCCGAGCGAAGTCGCGGCATACTGCGCGCCGTTCCATCCGGCAGCGGCAAGCTGGCTTTTCGCGCGCTCGACATCGAGATCGGCAAGACCGGCGAGATGCATGCCCGGCGTGCGCCGCACCTGCGCGAGGAACATAGTGCCGAACTTGCCGGCGCCGATCAGCCCGATGCGGATCGGGTGACCGGCGGCCTCCCGCTCGGCGAGCTTCGCGTAGAGATTCAACGGTGATCCTCCGGGCAGCAGGCATGCACGCGGCTTGACCCGCGCATCCGCATTTTTCGCTTTGGATGGATTGCCGGGTCAAGCCCGGCATCGGTAATGCAATTACTGGCAGGCTGCCTTGATCACCACCGTCTCGGTACGGCACTCGCGTTCATTGCGCGCAAGCAGCGCACGGGCCGGACATTTGCGTGTCGTGGTGATGTCGGCGCTCTTGCCGGTGTTGAAGCCCTTGCCCTTACAAATCACTTCGGCCGCAGCCTGGCAATCCGGCGACCCGTTCGGCGCTACTTCGCAGACCTGGCGTCCCTCGATCATGCGCGTGTTGGCGAGGCTCTTGAACGCTTCGGCGGCTTCCTTCTGGCGCGCCGCGGCTTCCCGCGCAGCTTTTTCGGTGCGCTGGTTCAGTTCGCGCCAGCGCGCGTTATTCTCCTCGACGCTCGCCCTGAACTTGGCGTTGTTTTCTTCGGTTTTGGCCTTCAGCTTGGCGTTGCTTTCTTCAACGCTGGCCCGCCATTTGGCATTGGCCTCATCGACGCCGGCTTTGAAGTCGCGCGCCGACTTGTCGAACCACCGGCCGAGCGCGTCGAAAAAGCCTTCCGGCTTGGCCCGCTGTTCCTCGACACGGTCCTGCAATTGGGGCAAGGCGTCCGGCGGAGACGGGGCTTGTTGCGCTTGCGGTTCCTGGAAGGGCTGCGCCTGAGGCTGCTGCGCGGGCGCGGCAGGGGCGGCAATCCCCGCTGCAGGCTGCGGTGCCTGCGCAAAAGCCGGCTGCGTTAGCATCCATGCAGCGGCACAAACCGCTCCCACTCCGTTCCACACGGATCTCTCTGCCGGTCGAAAACTGGCCATTGCGCGATCCAAAACGTCCCCGAGTCTCGGATGCCGGTGCAAAACTACAATACCACACCAAAACAACGTCGCCGACCGGACTTCTGCATTGGAGGGATGGCGAAAATGAGGAGCCTCGCCGTCCGGAGCCGTCAGAATCGGTACATCGCGAAAGCCAGTCCCGCCACCCCCAGAACCGCGGCAATCGCGGTCAGAAGCTCGAGCCGCTGTTCGATCATGGTGCGGGCGCGGTCGCCGTAGCGATGCAGCAGAAAGGCAACGAGATAGAAGCGCGCGCCGCGCGCGATGACCGAGAACACAATGAACAGAAGCAAATTATACCCGGCAAAACCGGATGTGATGGTGATCAGCTTGTAGGGGATCGGCGTGAACCCGGCCAGCAAGATGATCCATGCGCCCCATCTCGTATACTGACCGACAAAGACATCGACCTTGTCACTGAGGCCATAGGCGGAGATCACCCATTGCCCGACAGAGTCGAACAACAGCGCGCCGATCGCGTAGCCCAGCACCGCGCCGGCGACCGAGGTCCAGGTGCAGATGAAGGCATAGAAATAGGCCCGGTCCGGCCGCGCCAGCGACATCGGGATCAGCATGGCGTCCGGCGGAATCGGAAAAAACGAGCTCTCGATGAAGGAAACGATGCCCATGATCCAGGCCGCGGCCGGGCGATAGGCTGCCGCCACGCACCAGTCATACATCCGGCGGATCATTGTCGTCCTGTCGTTGAGGTTGCCGCGGCTGCGGCACGGGGCCGGATCAATAGCCCGAACGGCGCCGCTTGGGAATGCGCGGGGCCGCCAGGGCGACGACCTTGCGACCGGGCGGCGGCGCGGCCGCCTGCAGCGGCATATCCTTGGGCGGCTTTTCCGCAAGTCCGAGCAGGCGTTCACGCCGGTCCATTTCGGCGAAAACATCCTGCGGACGAATCCCGGCATCGGCCCATAGCACAACCAGGTGATAGAGCAGGTCCGCGCTCTCGCGCACCACGGCCTCGCGGTTGCCGCGCATGGCGTCGACCACGACCTCGACTGCCTCTTCCGCCATTTTCTTGGCGATCTTGGAACGCCCGGAGCGGATCAGCCGTGCGGTGCGCGAGACCTGGGGGTCGCCCTTCTGCAGGGCGACGACCGACTTGTGCAGCCGTTCGAGCGAATCACTCATGAACCTGACACTATCCCGAAATGGATTCCGAATTCATGAATGAATTCTGCAGGCGCGCCTCCATCCTTCGGGAAGGCTTAATGCGCGCCACGCAAAAAAAGCCCGGCATAGGTTACTGCCGGGCCGATCAGTCAAAATGTCCGGCTTTGTCCCGCCGGTTTACTAGCCGCGCACAGCGCCGGAATGCGCATTCCGGTTCATGCGGTCGAATGAATGCGGCTTCATTCGCGGCCATCCGCGTCACCGCTGTGCTTCCATTATCCGACATGGTGACAAGATGCGGCGCTGTCAGACCCGCGCGCGATTATGTTTTTGTAATGCGGCGGTCATGATTCCGTAATGAAGCGCCAAGCCCGGCATTCCGACGTCATTCCTCGACGGCAAACAGGCTCGCATTGCCGCCAGACGCAGCGGTGTTGACCGTCACCACCTGCTCGGTCGTAAAGCGGCGCAGGTAATTCGGCCCGCCGGCCTTCGGTCCGGTTCCGGACAGCCGCGTGCCGCCGAACGGCTGAGTGCCGACAACGGCGCCGACCATGTTGCGGTTCACGTAGACATTGCCGTTAGCAAGACGGTCCGCAATCTCCTTCACCCGCGCGTCGATGCGCGAATGAATGCCGAGCGTCAGCCCGGTGCCGTTCCTTTCGATCTCGTCCAGCAATTGATGAAGTTCATGCGCTCGGAAGCGCACCACATGCAGGATCGGGCCGAACACTTCCTCCTGCAGATCGCAGGCGCGCTGCAATTCTATGATTGTCGGCGGCACGAATAGTCCGCTTTCAGGCAATGCGCGATCCCGGTCCCAGCGATAGCGGATGCGGGTTTCGTGTTTTGCGATCCAGCCGTCCAGCCGGTCCTTGGATTCCTTATCGATCACCGGGCCCACATGAGTCGCAGGATCGCCGGGGTCGCCGAGCCTGAGCGTCGCGGCTGCGCCAGCCACCATCTCGAAAATGCGATCGGCGACGTGCTCCTGCACGCAGAGAAGCCGCAGCGCCGAACAGCGCTGCCCTGCGGAACGGAACACCGAGCCCACCACATCGTCCGCCACCTGTTCGGGCAAAGCCGTCGCGTCCACGATCATCGCATTGATGCCGCCGGTCTCGGCGATGAATGGCACGATCGGCCCGTCCTTTGCCGCAAGCGCCCGGTTGATGATGCGGCCGACTTCGGTACTTCCGGTAAAGGCGACACCGGCCACCTTCGGATCGGCAGCCAACGCGGCGCCGATCCTGCCGTCGCCCAGCACCAGATGAAGCGCTGCATGCGGCACGCCGGCCTCATGCAGAAGCCGGACGGCCTGAGCCGCAACAAGCGGTGTCTGCTCGGCGGGCTTCGCCACCACCGTGTTGCCGGCAACAAGCGCAGCCGTGACCTGACCGATGAAGATCGCGAGAGGAAAATTCCAGGGCGCGATGCAGACAAACACGCCACGGCCGCGATAGCGCAATTCGTTCGACTCTCCGGTCGGCCCCGGCATCGTCTGCGGCACCAGCGACCTGCGCGCCTGCGCGGCATAATAGCGGCAATAGTCGATAGCCTCGCGCCATTCGGCTACACAATCATCCAGGGTCTTGCCGCCTTCGCGCTGCAATAGCGCGATGAAATCGCCGCGGCGCTGTTCGATGAGGTCGCCGGCGCGGTCGAGAATGCGGGCGCGTTCCTCGACCGGCATCGCCGACCAATGCGCAAAGCCATTCTGCGCCGCGGCCATCGCATCATGCGCAACCGCCTCATCCGCTTCAAACACGTCGCCAGCGGTTTCGCCGGTCGCAGGCGACCGTACCGCACGCTTCGTGCCGCCGATCGCCTTGCCATTGACGATGGACTGTGCCGTCCGGAGCGGCCTTGCCGAAGCAATATCGTCCAGCAATTGCCGCAGTGCCGCAGCATCGCCGAACTCAACGCCCGGCGAATTCTTGCGCTCGGGCGCATAAAGATCGCGCGGCAGCGGGATTTTCGAATGCCTGGCATGCGCAACGCTCGCGATCCATTGCCGCGGCCGCATCAGGACGGTTTCGACCGGGATATTCGGATCGGCCGAAACCGACACGAACGAGGTGTTGGCGCCATTCTCCAGCAAGCGACGCACCAGATAGGCCAGCAGATCGCGATGCCCGCCGACCGGCGCATACACCCGGCAATCGGCCTCGGGATAATCCGCTCGCAAGGCGTCGTAGAGCTCGATGCCCATGCCGTGCAGGCGCTGGAATTCGTAATCGGCGACGCCGCCCGCTTGTTCGATCACGCTGGCAACGGTTAGCGCGTTATGGGTGGCGAATTGCGGATAGAGACGCGGGCGCACGTTCAAGAGTTGGGTGACGCAATCCATGTAGCAAAGATCGGTCATGGCCTTGCGGGTGAAGACCGGATAATCGGCAAGGCCGCGTTCCTGCGCGCGCTTGACCTCGGTGTCCCAATAGGCGCCTTTGACCAAACGAACCATCAGGCGGCGCGACAACGCCTCCGCCGCATCGCGGAGCCAGGCGATCACTGCGTTTGCGCGCTTCTGATAGGCCTGGACCGCGAGCCCGAAGCCGTCCCATCCTGCGAGCGATGGATCGCGCAGCACATCGCCGATCACGCGCAGCGACAATTCGAGCCGGTCGGCCTCTTCGGCATCGACAGTGAATGGCAGATCGAAGGCCTTGGCCTTGCGCGCCAGCTCCAGAAGCCGCGGCCCAAGTTCGCGGATTACGCGATCCTGCGACACCGCCTCGTAGCGCGGATGCAGCGCAGAGAGCTTCACTGATATGCCGGGCCGCTCGTGCAGCAGCGGCGCATTTGACCATTTTCCGATGGCCTCGATCGCGTCCGCATAGGAATGGAAATAGCGCTCCGCATCCGCGTCGGTGCGCGCGCCCTCGCCCAGCATGTCGAAGGAGTAACGGCTTTCCGGATCGGAGGCGGCGCGCGCCAGCGCCTCCGCGATGGTCTGGCCATGAACGAAATGCGAGCCGAGGAGTCGCATCGCCTGCCTTGTGGCAAGACGCAGCGCCGGGAGCCCGACGCGCCGCGTCAGGTTCTCGATGATATTTTCCGGGGTCTGTCCCGGCGTGATCAGCCGCGCCGAGACGCCGAGGGTCCAGGCCGATGCCGACACTAGGAGGGTGTCGGCATGGTCTGGATGCGACCAGTCCCGGCCGGTCAGCTTGTCCTCGATCAGGCGGTCGGTGGTCGCAGCGTCCGGCACTCGCAGCAGCGCCTCCGCCAGCACCATGAGCGCCAGCCCCTCCTGCGTCGATAATGAATAAGCGTGCAGGAAGTCCTCGATGCCGCCCAGACCGCCCGAATGCGAGCGGATTGCCTCGATCAGCCGGGTGGCGAGCACATCGATCCGGCGCTCGGCCTCGGGAGACGGCTGCTGGGATAGGAAGCGGCGCGCAAATTCCTCGTCCGGAGGCGCATAGAGGGCCTCGAAATTGGGGGGCGCAGCCGCCATGGCTGCATTTGCGGTCCGCCGATCGATCGTCATCGCCGCAAATCTCCGCGCTCAACCGCCTGCTCGAAAGCATCTGTCCATAAGTTTAACGCGCCCAACATGATCGTCATTTGCGGCCTGCCCGCCAATTCGGCACGATATGCCAAGCTCCTGGGCAGGGAGAGTGTGCCGCACCCTCCTCACTTGCTCTTTCCGGCGGCATATTCTTTGCTGATGATAGGACGACCGAGACAGGCCAAAAGGCGTCTCCCAGAGGTGTAAGCGATTGTTCGCCCCGGCGAGGCCGGTGGCGCAGAGACGGGAAAGGATACAAGAAATGCGTAAGGTTGAGGATGCGATCAGGCGGAGCGGCATCGTCGCGGCCACCATTATGGCGCTGGCCTGCGGGACGGCCTCCGCTCAAACACCGGTCAAGTTCACACTGGACTGGAAGTTCGAGGGACCGGCCGCGCCGTTCCTGGTCGCCGCCGACAAGGGATATTTTAAGGCGGAGGGACTCGACGTCACTATCGACACCGCGGGCGGCTCGCTCGAACCGCTAAACCGCATCGCGTCGGGCACCTATGACATCGGCTTCGGCGACATCAATTCGTTGATCAAGTTCCGCGACGCCAATCCGAACGTGCCGATCAAGGCCATTTTCATGGTCTACAACAAGCCGCCCTTCGCCATCGTCGGGCGCAAGAGCCGCGGCGTGACGAACCCCAAGGATCTGGAAGGCAAGAAGCTCGGTGCCCCGGCGCCGGACGGCGCCTATGCACAGTGGAAGATTTTCACGCAGGCCAACGGCATCGATCCGTCGAAGGTCACGATCGAGAATGTCGGCTTCCCGGTGCGCGAGCCGATGCTGGCGGCCGGGCAGGTCGACGCCATCACCGGCTTCTCGTTCTCGTCCTACATCAACCTGAAGGACCGCGGCGTTCCCGCCGACGACATCTCGGTCATCCTCATGGCCGACCATGGCGTCAATCTCTACGGCAACGCCATCATCGTGAATCCGAAATTCGCCGCTGAGAAGCCGGAGGTCGTCAAGAAATTCCTGAACGCCTTCCTGAAAGGTCTGAAGGATACCGTGAAGTCGCCGGAAACGGCGGTGGACTCCGTGATCAAGCGCAATGACGTGGCCAAGAAGCCGGTCGAGCTGGAGCGTCTGCAGATGGCGCTGCGCGATAACATCGTGACGCCCGAAGTGAAGGCGAACGGCTTCGGCGGCGTCGATATGGACCGCCTCAACAAGTCGATCGACCAGATCGCCATCACCTACGACTTCAAGAATGCGAAGCCGAAGGGCGATGCGATTTTCGACCCGTCATTCCTGCCTCCAGCTGCTGACCGCAAGCTGTAAAACGGCTTTGCCGGTTCATTGACGACGGCTTGGGGGAGCCAACGGGTATGACGGAGCCAGGCTTCGTATCGCTGAACGGCGTCAGTCACCGCTACGGCGGGATCAATGCCGGCCCGGACGGCGTCCTCGCCGTAGAGGACCTCACCATCAATATCAACCGCGGCGAATTCGCCGCGGTTGTCGGCCCGTCGGGCTGCGGCAAGTCCACATTGATGAAGCTTGCCACCGGCCTGCAATTTCCCTTCGCGGGTCATGTCCGCGTCGCGGGCGAAGAAGTCACCAAGCCAGTCAAGATTGCCGGCATGGCGTTTCAGGCGCCGACGCTGCTGCCCTGGCGCACCACGCTCGACAACCTGCTGCTGCCGCTCGAAATCGTGCGGCCGCACCGCAGTGAAATCCGCCGCAACAAGGCGCAATATGTCGAGCGCGCCGAAAAGCTTCTGGCGTCGGTCGGGCTCGGCGGCTTCGGCAGCAAGTATCCCTGGCAATTGTCCGGCGGCATGCAGCAGCGCACCTCGCTATGCCGCGCGCTCATTCACGAACCGCAGCTTCTGATGCTCGACGAGCCCTTCGGAGCGCTCGACGCCTTCACCCGTGAGGAGTTGTGGTGCGTGATCCGCGACCTGCATGCGGCGCGCGGCATCACCGTGGTCCTCGTCACGCATGACCTCCGCGAAGCGGTGTTCCTTGCCGACCGCATTTTCGTGATGTCGCAGCGGCCGGGCCGCATTCTGATTGAGCGGGAGGTCGAATTCCCCCGGCCGCGCGATCTCGACATCACCTACACCAAGGAATTCCAGGACATCGTGCACGACCTGCGCGGTCACATTCATCAGGCCCGGCAATGAACTCCTCCAAAGCCTTCGTCCGGATGGCGCCCTGGGTGTTTACCATCGCGTTGTTTGTGTTCTGGGAAATCGTCTGCCGCGCCTTCAAGATTCCGGAATTTTTCCTGCCGCCGCCGACCGCCGTGTTCAAGGCCACCTACGATTACTGGCCGGCGATCGTCCGCAATTCCTGGATCACGCTCGAAGCCACCATGATCGGCTTCCTGCTGGCGGTCGGCTTCGGCCTGCTGCTTGGCCTCGTGATCGGCTGGTCGCGGACCATCTATGCCGGCCTCTACCCCTTGATGATCGGCTTCAATGCCATTCCGAAAGTCGCGGTGGTGCCGATCCTGGTGCTGTGGTTCGGAATCGGTTTCATCCCGGCGGTGCTGACTGCCTTCCTGATCTCATTCTTCCCGATCGTGGTTAATGTCGCGACCGGCCTTGCCACCATCGAGCCCGAACTCGAGGACGTGCTGAAGGCGCTGGGCGCATCCAAGCTCGACATCATGCGCAAAGTCGGCATCCCGCGCTCGCTGCCCTATTTCTTCGGCTCCCTGAAGGTCGCGATCACGCTTGCCTTTGTCGGCACCGTGGTGTCGGAAAGCGTCGCTTCCAATAACGGAATCGGCAACCTGATGCTGCAGGCGCAGGCGCAGTTCAACGTTCCGCTGATTTTTGCCGGCCTTCTTGCGCTCGCGGTGCTCGGCATCGTGATGTATTGGGTGATGGCGGTGCTCGAGCAGCGCATGACCGGCTGGGCACAGCGCTCAGGCTTCGCGCAGAACTGAGCCCCCTTGCGCCGCGCAGTCTAAAATTGGCCGAACGCAATCTCCGGATTGAACGGCAGGCACTCCATGCGATTGCGCTTTTGGCCCAGCAATTCGTAAATCGCGTCGGCGAGTTGCTCCAGTTGCGGCGGCGCGTTGGTATCGCTGAGATAGATTCCGCAATGCAGGCCGCCGATCGCCGGCAGCGGCGCATCCTCCCAGATGTCCAATCCCCAGGCCTCGGCGCGGCTGCGCGCCAGCGCAGCGACGCCCAGTCCGTATTTCACGGCCGAAACCACACTGGCCTCGCTGGAGCCGACAAACATCACCTCATAACTGCGCTGCGCACGCATCAGCGAGGCGATCATGGCGCGGTGAATAGCCCACATTTCCCCCAGGGAAACAAGAGGCACAGGAGCTTCAGGGTCGTATTCGAGGCAGGAACTGCGCACCCAGACGGTCGGTTCGACCCAGTGATGACGCGCATCGAGATCGATGCCGGTTTCGGAGAGCCCGACCATCAGGTTGAGATCGCCCTGCCGCAAATCGCGCACCATTGCGTCAAAGCGGTCGCTGCGCACGGCGATTCGAATGTCGGGATGCTGGAGCCTGAAATCGGCCAATACGCGGGGCAGATAGGGTGCCGCAAAATCGCCCGGCACGCCGATGCGCAACGATCGCGAGGCGATGCGCGGCGCCGACAGATCGACGATCTGATCGTTGATGCTGAGCAGCCGGCGGGCATGATTGACCACAAGCGCGCCCGACGAAGTCAGGCTGACCCCCGGCGCGCTCTTGTCGAATAATTCGCAATCCAGCAGCGTCTGCAGCCGCTTGATCTGTGCACTGACCGCGGGCTGCGTGACGCCGAGCGAATGGGCGGCACGGGTGAACGATCGCAGATCGACGACTGCGACCAGCGTACGCAGCAATTCGGTGGGAACGTTGATCATTCGTGTTCTGCTTCAGCGCGTCTTGTTTCTTCTTTCCTGCGGGACCTGCCCACTCCAATTATTACGGGGATCATATGTAATTTTCTATAGATTATTAGAATTCTAAACTAGATTTGATCGGCCGCCGGCCCGGAAAGAGAATTGACCAAGGCGGTATTTCGGTAACGCGCCAGTGGCGCATTTGGTTGTAGCTACGGTCGGTCCCGGTCCCTGGTTTCAGATGACGCTCCTTCGCCTCTACGGTCGCGTGCTTGCCCTGCTCGGCCCGGAGGCGCGACTGGGCTGGTTCCTGGCTTTCGCCAATCTGGCGCTGTCGGCCGCGATGTTCGCCGAGCCGGTGCTGTTCGGCCGCATCATCGACACGCTGGCCGGCTCGCAGAAGGCAGACGCGGCGCCGCTGACATTCGCAACATTGCTGCCGCTGCTCGGCGCCTGGGCCGGCTTCGGTCTCTTCACCATCGTCTGCGGGGTGTTCATTGCGCTGCATGCCGACCGGCTGTCGCACCGGAGGCGGCAGGCCGTGCTGACCGACTATTTCGAGCACGTCATGCAATTGCCGCTCGCCTATCATGGCGGCTCGCATTCCGGGCGTCTGATGAAAGTGATGCTGACCGGCACCGACTCGCTCTGGGGGCTTTGGCTATCCTTCTTCCGCGAAAACCTTGCCGCGATCGTCTCGCTCATCATACTGATGCCGCTGTCGCTCTACCTGAACTGGCGGCTCGCGATCCTGCTGATCGTCCTGTGTTCGGTCTTCGCAATCCTGACCACCTTCGTTTTGCGCAAGACCGGAGAACTGCAGGCGTCCGTGGAGAAATACTATTCCGACCTCGCCGAGCGCGCCTCCGATGCGCTCGGCAATGTCGCGCTGGTGCAAAGCTTCGCGCGCATCGAAGCCGAGGTGATGGGGCTTCGCATGGTGGTCGAGCGGCTGCTCGGCGCGCAGATGCCGGTCCTGTCATGGTGGGCGATCGTGACGGTGCTGACGCGCGCCTCCACCACCGTCACGCTGCTCGCGATTTTCCTCGTCGGCACCTGGCTGTTCTTCCAGGGACTCACCACCATCGGCGAGATCGTGATGTTCATGAGCTTCGCCACCATGCTGGTCGGGCGGCTCGAACAGGTCGCGGGCTTCATCAACAGCGTGTTCATGGTCGCCCCGCGCCTGCAGGAATTCTTCGATGTACTCGATACGGTTCCGGCAGTCCGTGACGCCCCGCATGCGGTCGATCCCGGCCGGCTGACCGGCCAGGTAGCGTTCGAGGACGTCTCGTTCTCCTATGACGGCAAACGCCCCGCCATCGCCGATCTGACCTTTTCCGCACAGCCCGGCGAGGTGATCGCGCTGGTCGGCCCGACCGGTGCCGGCAAGACCACAGCGCTCGCGCTTCTGCATCGCGTATTCGATCCGCAATCCGGCAGGATCGCGATCGACGGCATCGACCTGCGCGAGATGAAGCTCGCCGCGCTCCGGCGAAATATCGGCGTGGTGTTTCAGGAGGTGCTGCTGTTCAACCGCTCGATCCGCGAGAACCTCACCGCCGGCAAGCCCGACGCCACCGACGAAGAGATGATCGAGGCGCTGCAACGGGCGCAGGCCTTCGACTTCGTCGAGCGCAATCCGGACAAGCTCAACGCCATCGTGGGCGAACGCGGCCGCTTCCTGTCAGGCGGCGAACGCCAGCGGCTGTCGATCGCTCGCGCTCTCTTGAAGAATCCGCCGATCCTGATCCTCGACGAAGCCACCTCGGCGCTCGATGCCGCGACTGAAATCAAGGTGCAGGCCGCGCTCGATGAGGTGATGAAGGACCGCACCACCTTCGTGATCGCGCACCGGCTTGCGACGATCCGCAACGCCACCCGCATTCTCGTCTTCAAGGACGGCCGCGTGATCGAAAGCGGCAATTTCGACCAGTTGGTGGCGCAGGGCGGCGCCTTCGCCGAACTGGCCCGGTCGCAATTCCTGGTCGCGGCGCAGAAGGCCGGCTCGGATGATGCTGCGGAGTAACTTGTTAGTCGCGCATTGACCCGCGCATCCATCGAACAAGAAACTTCTGCGAAGAAGAGGGATTGCCGCGCTGGGCCCGGCAATGACACCTGCCTACTTGATGCGTTCAAGGATACTGACGTAATTCGCCACCGCCGCCCCGCCCATGTTGAATATGCCGCCGAGTTCGGCATCCTTGACCTGGATGTCGCCTGCCTGGCCGAGAAGCTGCATCGCGGTCAACGCATGCATCGACACGCCCGTGGCGCCGATTGGGTGACCCTTCGCCTTTAGTCCGCCGGACGGATTGACCGGCAGCTTGCCATCCTTCTGCGTCAGCCCTTCCGCAATCGCGCGAGCCCCCTGACCCTCCGGCACCAGCCCCATTGCCTCGTATTCGATCAGCTCGGCAATGGTGAAACAGTCATGAGTCTCGACGAAGGACAGATCGGTGAGCTGAACTCCGGATTGCGCCAGCGCCTGCTTCCAGGCCAGCGCGCAGCCTTCGAATTTCAGAATGTCGCGCCTCGCCATCGGCAGGAAGTCCTGCACATGCTGCGCGGCGCGGAAGGCGACAGCCTTGCCGAGGCGCAAGGCGGTCTCGACATCGGCCAGCACGATGGCGGCGGCCCCATCGGAGACCAGCGAGCAGTCGGTGCGCTTCAGCGGGCCTGCGACGAACGGGTTTTTGTCGCTCTCGGTCCGGCAGAATTCGAAGCCGAGATCCTTGCGCAATTGCGCATACGGATTGCCGACGCCGTTCTTGTGGTTCTTGGCGGCAATCATGGCGAGCGCGTCGGACTGATCGCCGTATTTCTGGAAATAAAGACCCGCGATCGTGCCGAAAATGCCGGCAAAGCCGCCTTCGATATCGGCCTCGTCGCGCACATAGGACGCCTTCAATAGATTTCGTCCGATTTCTGGACCAGGGGTGGTCGTCATCTGCTCGACACCAACCACCAGCACGATGCGCGCCGCGCGTGCGGCGATGCTTTTCAACCCCTGATGGACCGCGGCCGATCCGGTCGCGCAGGCATTCTCAACCCGCGTCGCGCGCTTGAAGCGCAGATCGGGAGAGGCCTGCAGCACGAGCGAGGCGGTGAAATCCTGCGCCGAGAAGCCTGCGTTGAAATGGCCCAGCACGATCTCGTCTACCTCGCTTGGTTCCAGACCGGCGTCGGCCAGCGCATCGGTGGCGACGCGCACGATCAGACTTTCGACGGTCTCGGCATCGAGTTTGCCAAACCGGCTGTGGGCAAGGCCGACGATACAGGCAGTCATGAGCGGGCTCCCATCGATTGGCCGAACTTTGGTCGCTTTCTTGTTCAAAGTGCAAGCATGCGGTAGCAAAAAACCGCGCGATTCCGCGGGCCCTTACTTTGCCTTCCGGCGTCTGCCGGGCGTAAAGTGGCCTTGAAATCATCGCGTTAGGTTCCGTTTCGAGGGGCCGAAACCAGCAACCGGACTATCGCTCGTGATTTTTGGAAATTCGGCCCTGTTCCGCTTCGCTCCTCTTGCTATTGCTCTTGCCGCCGGCGCCGTTCCGTCGCTCGCACCGGAGCGCGCCCACGCCCAGGCCATGCTGCTGATCGAGGCCGATAGCGGCCGGGTGCTGCATGCCGAGAATGCCACCCATCCCTGGTATCCGGCCTCCGTCACCAAGGTGATGACCGCCTATGTGACGCTCAAGGCGGTCAAGGCCGGGCGGCTTTCGCTCGATACGCTACTGACCGTGTCGCCGAACGCCGCCGCGCAGGCACCAACCAAGATGGGATTCAAGCCGGGCTCGAAAATCACCGTCGATAACGCCATCAAGACCATTATGGTGAAATCGGCGAACGACATGTCGGTGACGCTAGCCGAAGGCGTATCCGGGTCTGTCGAAGCCTTCGCCGAGGAAATGAACCGCGCCGCGGCGCGGCTCGGCATGACGCAAACCACGTATGTCAATCCAAACGGCCTGCCGGCCGAAGGGCAAGTGACCTCCGCCCGCGATCAGGCGATCCTGGCGCGCGCGCTCTACCGTGAGCTTCCGGAATTCGACTATTACTGGAACATCTCGGCCATCCGCTACGGCAAGCGGGTGATGCGCAATTACAATACCCTGCTCGGCCGCTATCCGGGAACCGACGGGCTGAAGACCGGCTTCATCTGCGCCTCCGGTTTCAACGTTGTGGTGACCGCCAAGCGCAACGGTCGCCGCCTGATTGCGGTGATGCTCGGTGCGCCGTCAGGCGGCGTGCGCGCGGTCAAGGTCGCGCAAATGCTGGAACGCGGCTTTTCGACCGGCGGCTTCTCGTGGCTGACGCCGTCCATGGGGACGGTCGATATGTTGCGTCCGATCGAGGCCGCGCCGCCGAACCTGCGTGACGAGATTTGCGGCAAGAGGCGCAAGCGCCCGGCGCGCGAATCCGAGGACTTCGAGGACGAAGCCGAGGCCGCATTGCCGCCCGGCATGGATGCGAATTCGCCGCAGGCGATCATGCTGTCGAGTCTGCACCTGGCCAATACCAAGCCGTCGGCGCTGCTCGGCGATTACAATCCGCCCGGGCCGACCGTCGAGGTGTTCCTCGGCGCCACCAAAGGCTCTGTGCCTGTTCAGGAGCCTGCGACCGCGACCAAGCGGTCGAAGTCGAAAAAGACCGTGGCCACCAAACCTGCAGCGCCGGCCGCAGCAGCGCCGGCCGCAGCAGCCGCGCCTGCACAAGCGGCCGCCACCCCGGCAGCCGCTCGACCCTCGAAGTCGGCACCACAAGCCTTTCCGAGACCAATCGGCGAGGCGCCAAAACAGGCGGCAAATAAAAAGCCCGCACCACGGACCAACCCCACCGCCGAGGCAACGGCCAAGCCCGCAGCGAAGCCATCGACCCGGTGAACGCGTCCGACCATCCGGCCCGCCGTCCGCCGCCGCCGATTCCGCTGACGCTGCTCACCGGCTTTCTCGGCGCCGGCAAGACCACACTGCTCAACCGCCTGCTGCGCGATCCGGACTTGCGCGACACGGCCGTGCTGATCAACGAGTTCGGCGAGATCGCGCTGGATCACCTTCTGGTCGAGAAGATCGACGGAGACATGGTGGTGCTGTCGAGCGGCTGCCTGTGCTGCAACCTGCGCGGCGATCTCGTCACCGCCCTCGAAAGACTGCTGCGCAATCTCGACAATGGCCGCGCTTCGTTCAAGCGCGTGATCGTAGAGACCACCGGCCTCGCCGATCCCGCACCGCTCCTGCAAACCCTGATGCAGCATCCGTACCTGGTGATGCGCTTCCGGCTCGACGGCGTAGTGACGATGGTCGATGCGGTGAATGGCACGGACACTCTCGACCATCATGCCGAGGCGGTGAAACAGGCCGCGGTTGCCGACCGTATCGTGCTGACCAAGACCGATCTACTCGCAACGCCCGAAGGTGCGGCAAAGCGCGAGGCACTCGTCGCGCGCCTGCGCAAACTCAATCCGGCGGCTCCTATCCTCGATGCCGCAGCCGGCGAGGCCACGCCGGAGGCATTGCTCGGCTGTGGGCTCTACGATCCGGCGCGCAAAATCCCGGATGTCTCGCGCTGGCTCGCCGACGAAGCCATCGCCGCGGCGCAATCGCATGAGCACCGTCACGGCGGCCATGGTCATGGCCATCACGATCATCATCACGATGTGAACCGGCACGATGACCGGGTGCGCGCCTTCACGCTCGCGACCGATCGCGCCATCCCGGCCGCGATGCTCGATCTGTTTCTGGAATTGCTGCGTTCCAGTCATGGTCCGAAGCTCCTGCGCATGAAGGCCATCGTGAAGATCGAGGAATCGCCGGACCGGCCGATGGTACTGCACGGCGTGCAGCATGTGCTGCATCCAGCAACGCAACTCTCGGACTGGCCGGACGCAGACCGGCGCACCCGCATGGTGTTCATCGTCCGCGACCTTGAGCCGAAGGTGGTGGAGGAGCTGTTCGACGCCTTTCTCGGTTACACGATGCCGGACCGGCCGGACGTCGCCGCTTTGACGGATAATCCGCTTGTACCGTTCGGCGGCCGCGATCAACGCTGACGTCGTATTGCGTTGTATTGCATTGCAGCGCAGCAGGTTGACAAGCCGCGGAGAGGCAACGCGGCTCGCGAGCAACCGTTAACCACCTCTTGAAACCGGCTGGCGACTCTTCAATGGTAGCCTCGTCGCCCGTCGGAGCCGGGGCCATGGGGTTCTTCAGCCAGCTAAAGGGCGATCTGGTATTTCTGCGCGGTGTGCTGCGTGCCCTGCGCATGACCACGCATATTGCGAAAAATCCCAACCGCATTTTTCCCAATGTGATCGAGGAGCTCGCCGCGCGTCATGGCGACGCACCTGCGCTGCTCTCTCCGCGAGAAACCTTCAGCTACCGTCAACTATTCGACCGCTCCAACCGCTATTCGCGCTGGGCACGCGGGGAGAAGATCGGCAAGGGCGACACGATCTGCCTCCTGATGCCGAATCGGCCCGAATTCATGGCGATCTGGCTCGGCATCACCCGCGTCGGCGGCGTCACCGCGCTGCTCAACACAAATCTGATCGGGCATTCGCTGGCGCATTGCATCGACATCGTGTCGCCAAGACATATTGTGGTTGCCGCGGAATTGATGGGCCAGTTCGACAGCATCCGGCCGCTGCTGAAATCCGCCCCGAAGCTTTGGGTCCATGGCGATGCCGCGGGCGGCGGGCGCATCGACCACGCGGTGGATGGGCTTTCCGGCGAGCCGCTCGCTGCGTCGGAGCGGCCGGCGCTGACCATCGAAGACCCCGCGCTCTATATCTACACCTCCGGCACAACCGGCCTGCCCAAGGCAGCGAATGTCAACCACTACCGCGTGATGCTCGCCTGCTTCGGCTTTGCCGGCGTCATGGGCACGAAGAAGTCCGACCGCAATTATGTCTGCCTGCCGATGTATCATACCGCGGGCGGGCTCTGTGCCATCGGTTCGCTGCTCGTGGCAGGCGGCTCCGTCTACATTCGCGAGCGCTTCTCGGTGCGCGAATTCTGGGACGACATCGTCAACAACGATTGTACGATGATGCAGTATATCGGCGAATTGTGCCGCTACCTCGTCAATGCGCCACGAAGTCCGAACGAGACAAAGCACAAGCTCAGGCTCGCCTGCGGCAACGGCCTGCGACCCGACATCTGGGACGAGTTCAAGGCCCGCTTTCGCATTCCGCTGATCCTAGAATTCTACGCGGCCACCGAAGGCAATGTTCTCATGTTCAACTTCGAGGGCAAGACCGGCGCAGTCGGGCGGCTGCCCTGGTTCCTCGAACACCGCTTTCCGACGGCCCTCGTCAAATTCGATGTCGAGACCGGGGAACCGCTGCGCGACGCAGAGGGCTTCTGCATACCCTGCGCACCGAACGAGGTGGGTGAGGCCATCGGCAAGATCGTGAACGACGCCAACAAGCCCGGCAACCGTTTTGAGGGCTATGCGCGGGCCGAGGACACCGAGAAGAAAATTCTGCGCCATGTGTTCGCGCCGAACGATATATGGTTTCGCACCGGCGACCTGATGCGCAAGGACGAGAACGGTTATTTCTATTTCGTCGACCGGATCGGCGACACCTTCCGCTGGAAGGGCGAAAACGTATCGACCTCCGAAGTCGCGGAGGCGATCAACCGGTTCCCGAACATCAAGGACACCAATGTCTATGGCGTCCGCGTGCCGGACCGAGAAGGCCGCGCCGGCATGGCCGCGATCGTCTGCGACGATTGCGACCTGGCGGCGCTGTCGCGGCATCTTCAGGATTCGCTGCCAGACTATGCGCGGCCGGTCTTCCTGCGCATCCGCAAGGATCTCGACATGACCGCGACCTTCAAGCAGCGCAAGATCGACCTGGTGAAGCAGGGTTACGATCCGGACGTCACCGGCGATCCGCTGTATTTCTTCGATCCGGCAATCAAGGCTTTCGTGCCGCTCGACCGTGCCGTCTACCGGGACATCCAGTCCGGCCGGGCACGAGTCTGATTGCTCGCCCCGCCGGTTGCGTGCGCCCCCGGAATCCGCCATCACCATGCCCGCGGCTTCCCGATCACTTGGTGACACGCGATGACCGACATTAAGTCTCCAGAAGACGTGCTCGCCTTCTGGATCAAGGCCGGCCCGGAGAAATGGTACCAGAAAGACGAGGCTTTCGACCGCTCAATCCGCGATAGCTTTCTCACCACCTACGAAGCGGCCGCCGAGGGCCGCCTGAGCGCGTGGGAAAGAACGCCCGATAGCGCACTCGCATTGATCATTGTTCTCGATCAGCTTCCGCGCAACATGTTCCGAAACAGCGCGCGCGCATGGCTTGCCGATCCGCTTGCACGTGAGGTCGCCGGTCGCGCCATCTCACAGGGCTTCGATAAGGCCGTCGACAAGTCGTTGCGAGCCTTTTTCTATCTTCCGTTCATGCATTCAGAGGACCTTGCGGATCAGGACTATTGCGTCGAGCTATGCGAGGCGCTCGGTAATGAGGACAACTTGAAATACGCCGAGATTCACCGCGACGTGATCAGCCGTTTCGGCCGCTTCCCGCATCGCAATGTAGTTCTCGGGCGAGAGACCACACCGGACGAACAGGCGTTCCTCGACGGAGGCGGCTTCGCGGGCTGACCGTGCAGACCGGCTCAGGCCGTCTGCTTTTGCTTGCGGAGGGTTGTCGTGGCGCGCTTCGGCAAAGGCGCTGCAAGCTTGGCGACCCGCGCGGCCGGTTGAGCCATAGGCCGACGCTCGCGGCCGCCTTCCCGCCGCCGCATGACAGCCATCGAATATTGCTCAAGCTTGCGCAGCGACGCAAGAAGCGCACGCTGTTCGTCAGCGCTGAGGACGCTCAGCAACTCGGCCTCCAGCTTGCCGGCCGCCGCCTCGATCTTCTCGTGCGCACGGCGTCCTCGAGCCGACAAGGTCAAAACCACTTTTCGCCGGTCTTTTTCATCATGCTTGCGGCTGACAAAGCCGCGGTCCACCAGCGCATCGACCGCACGCGTGATCTTATCTGGATCGAGACAGACCTTTGCGCCCAATTGGCTGGCCGAGAGCGGACCGAAAAAGGCGATGGTTCGCATGATCTTCCAGTTGCCCACCGAAAGCGCGAGCTTGGTGTGAAATGACGCGAAGGCCCGGTCGAACAGCTTGGCCATCACCGAAAACAGGAAACTCACTTGCTCGTCAGGAGACAAAGTCCGGGCTTTGGTCCTCGTCATTTATTGCCCCTCCCACGCGGCTTATGTCTATTTTCGGTCGTAACCGCATCGGCGGTCCGCAAACAATAACACCATTGTCGAGCAAAATATTTGGATTTTGCAAAGAAAGACGTTCGGTGATGCGATTACATCGTCGCGGCCAGCAATATACTGTATTCGTTTTGCGTTTTCTGACTTCGACGACTGTGCTCCTTTGCTTGTGACCGCAAGTATCGCGTCCCGCGCGCTTATCTTTTCAGGGCTCGGTCCGGTTTGCCGAGGGACTATGTCGTGGAAATCGTCGGCCGAAGATCATGACGTTGATCCCGAGACGATCGGGCAACACCGAAAAAATACGGCAGTGAAACCGGACGTAGTGTCGCGGCAGGACAAACGCTCTACATCGTCCGTCACGATCGACTCGACCGGATGCGGCATTTGCGCCTCCAATTTCGCCACGCGAATGGCGCAAAATTCACGCTCGCGCCGCAATCTCGCCTTTCGATAGCGACCCATGATGGGGGAGTGCCATGCTGGAGCCTTGGGGGGCGCCGCAGCCGTGCTGCTGGCGTTCCTCACAGCTTTTCCTGCCTCCGCCGGCTGCGACCTGCATAATGTGCCGCCCGGCGAAGTTGCGGCAGTCGAAGACAGCCGGACGCTACGGCTGACCGATGGCCGGACAATCCGGCTCTCCGCGGTAGAGTGGACGGTTTCGCCGGATGTTGCGAAGGCCGCTCTCTCGGAACTCGCGCTTGGCCGCCCGGTGACGCTGAAATCCGCCCTACAAGGCGCCCCGGATCCGGACCGCTACGGCCGGATTCATGCTTTCGTATTCGTTAGCGGCTCGGAAACTCCGATCCAGTATGCCTTGTTGGAACGTGGGCTGGCAGTCGCAGGATCGCGGATCGGCGACGAGGGCTGCCGACGGGCCCTGCTCCGGCGGGAAGGCGTGGCGCGCAGTTTGGGAACTTATCGGCTGCATCAAGCAAACGATTCGGCGGCGATTCTGACGGATCTTGGCCGTTTTGCAGTCGTGGAAGGGCGGGTTCTGTCGGTGCGCGAGAGCGGCGGGACGATCTATCTTAATTTCGGCCGGCGCTGGTCGGACGACTTTACCGTAACCATTGCGAAGCGGGACGAGACCTCCTTTAAATCCGCGGGGTTGCTGCCCAAATCGCTCGCCGGGCGGACCGTCAGGGTGCGCGGGGTGATCCAGGAGCGGGCCGGCCCCTGGATCGAGGCCAGGACCGCGGACCAATTCGACTGGGACGGGCGGCGATGATTTGCCTTATCATGCGCTGCGGCAGCGAGAGAGGCATGGCTTTGCGCGGCGGACGGGGTTCTGGGCTGGGAGCGGCGGCATGCATATCGCTTGCCCTGCTGCTCGCCGCCTGCTCCGGTGGTTCCTATCAGGCCGCCCGCCACATATCCCTCCCTGAACCGCCGGCCGACCGGCCCGAGGTGCTGACGCCGGCGCAACGCGAGCATCGACGCATCCTGGCCGTCTATGGCGGTGCCTATTCGAATCCGCGGCTTGAGGACATGCTCAACGCCACTGTGGAGAAGCTGGTCGCAGCCTCCGAACGTCCCGACCTTGCCTACAAGGTCACGATCCTGAATTCATCGGCAGTCAACGCTTTCGCGCTGCCCACCGGCCAGCTTTACGTCACCCGCGGACTGCTCGCGCTTGCCAACGATACGTCCGAGGTCGCCTCGGTTCTGTCGCACGAGATGGCGCATGTCATCGCGCGCCATGCGGCGATCCGCGAGGACCAGATCCGTCAGGCTGCGCTGGTCAACCGTGTGGCCAGCGATGTCCTGGGCGATCCGCAATCCACCGCGCTGGCGCTGGCCAAATCCAAGATTGCGCTTGCAACTTTCTCACGCGGCCAGGAGTTTGAGGCCGACGGCATCGGCGTCGGGATTTCCGCCCGCGCCGGCTACGACCCATTTGGCGCGACCCGCTTCCTCACCGCGATGGGCCGCAACGCCGAATTGCGCAGCGGCTCCAAAGCCGATCCGCGCACCCAGGAATTCCTATCATCGCATCCTGCGACGCCGGAACGTGTCGCCAACGCCACGCTGAATGCACGTCAGCACGCCACGCCGGGCGCCACGGCCCGCGCGCGAAACGAATATCTGCGGCTGCTGGACGGGGTGGTCTATGGCGAGGATCCGAGCGAAGGCTTCGTGCGCGGCCGAAGATTTCTTCATCCGAAACTCGGCTTCACCTTCACTGCGCCCGAGGGTTTCGTGCTTGAGAACACGCCGCAGGCGGTGTTCGGGGTGAAGGACGGTGGCGAACTGGCGCTGCGGCTCGACGTCGTGCGCATCCCAGCCGATCAGAAACTGACCGAATATCTTGCCGCCGGATGGATCGAGAATATCGACGCCGCCTCGATCGAGGAGGTGACCATCAACGGCTTCCGCGGCGCCACCGCCACCGCCAAGGGTGACCCCTGGGGTTTCCGCCTTTACGCGATCCGCTTCGGCAGCGAGGTCTATCGTTTCATCTTTGCTGCCAAGAACAAGTCGGCCGAACTCGACCGGCAATTCCGCGAGAGCGTCGCGAGCTTTCGGCGCATGTCAAATGCCGAAATCCGCCGGGCCCGCCCGCTACGGATCAGGACTGTGCCTGTCACGGCGCGCGACAGCGTGGAGAGTCTGGCCGCACGCATGGCGGTCCCTGACAAAGCGGTTGAGCGCTTCCGCGTACTGAACGGGCTCGATGCGAACGAAGCGCCGAGGCCGGGCGACATGGTGAAGCTGATCGTAGAGTAAACATGCGACCTCAAGCTCACGTCCAGGTTGCCTTTCTCACGTCAAGCTAGCACACTGCTTCTCTTGCAATTCGTAAGACGGGTCGGTTAAATCGGCGCGTTCCCCAGGGACGGCCCGCAAGCCATGAGCCACGCGCTTACCGAGCCCCATATTAGCGATCGTTACGCTGCAGCCATTGATTCAATTTATGAAGCCGCACTTGCCCCCGGCGAATGGCCAGCCGCCTTGCAGGCGATCGCTGACGTGTTCGGCGATGTCGGCGCAACCCTGACCTATCAGCGGAGCGACGGCCGCTTCGGCGTCATCGTGGCACCTTCTCTTGCCTCCGGCCAGGACGACTACAACCGGGAATGGCACAAGCTTGATATTCGCACGCAACGCTATCTCGAACGTCACTATCTCAGCGGCGACACCGTGACCGATCGCGAACTTGGCCTCCTCGAAGCGCAGGAGACTCATCCGTTCTTCACCCAATTTCTGAAGTCATTTGGCCTCCGCGATTTCGCCGCCATCAGCATTGCGCCCGATCCCGACATGTACGCAGCATTGTGCGTGCATCGCGCGATCGGAAAGGCTGAATTCGACGACGCGGAGCGCGCATTGCTGCTTCGGCTCGGCCGCCATGCCGAGAAGTCGTTGCGGCTCGGCCTGCAATTGATGGAGGCAGAGGGCCGCAATACCGGACTGAGCGACCTTTTTGCGCGGTTGTCGATGGGCGTGATCCTGCTGGACAGGCTGGCGCATGTCGTGTTTGCAAACGAAATCGCACAGGCCTTTCTCACCGATGCGCTTGCCATCGAGGCCAGCCGCCTTGTCGCCCGCGATCTGGCCTGCCGGGCGGCCCTGGAGGCGGCATTGTCCGCAGCCGCACGACCGGCTGAGGCGGAAGCGTTCGGCTTGCGGCCCGTGATGCTCTCGCGCAGCACCCCCAGCGCAGCCCCGCTCGCCGTCTATATCCTGCCGCTGCGCACGAAATTGCCGCCCACACTCCAGCATTTTCTGGTGCGGAGCCATTTCATCGTGCTGGCGGTGGAGGTGAAAGGTGGCGAGCCGGCGGACCCCTCGCTGGTGCGAGATCTCCTCGGCCTCACTCTCGGTGAGGCGCGGGTGGCAGCATTGATCGCGACCGGGATGACGCCTCGCGAAGTGTCGCAGCGGCTCGACATTACCGAAGGCACCGCCCGCACCGTGCTCAAACGCATCTTCCATAAGGCAGGCGTATCGCGGCAAAGCGAGCTTGCCGCGCTTTTGTCGCGCACCGTGGTCCGCGGAATGTAACGGCAGTGCGCACCCAAAGCAAAAAGCCCGGCGTCGCCGCCGGGCTTCGAATTTGTGAGACCAGGACGGAAGGACGCGGTTACGCCGCCTCGTCCTCGACCTTGTCGCTCTCCTCGTCGGTCTCGTCTTCGGCTGCAGCGCCTTCCGCAGGCTTGGGACCGCGGCGCGGGCCCTTGGCGAGCGCGCCCTCGATTTCCTTCACCGCTTCGGTCTCGGTGATCTGCTGCACCGCCGAGATTTCGCGCGACAGCCGGTCGAGCGCGGCCTCGTAAAGCTGCCGCTCGGAATAGGACTGCTCGGGCTGCTGCTCGGAGCGGTACAGATCGCGCACCACCTCAGCGATGGCGACGATGTCGCCGGAATTGATCTTGGCCTCGTATTCTTGAGCCCTTCGCGACCACATCGTACGCTTAACGCGAGCCCGGCCCTTCAGCGTCTCCAGAGCCCGCTTGACCATTGCGGGCTCGGACAATTTGCGCATGCCGACCGTGGCGATTTTCGCGGTCGGAACCCGCAGCGTCATCTTGTCCTTGACGAAATTGATGACGAACAGCTCGAGCTTGGCGCCCGCCACTTCCTGCTCCTCGATCGCCATGATCTGGCCCACACCGTGTGCCGGATAGACGATGAATTCGTTTGTCTTGAAGCCCTGACGTTGAGTGGTCTTCTTATTGACGGTCATTCCAGAGGGTGCTCCTTCGCCCGCCGGTTTCGGACGGCTGGGCGCTGCTGCCGCTTTTGCGGCTTTGGCCACGGGAGCTCCACGGCCGGGCAGCCGGGAGCTTGGCGAGCTCCGCCGGGTGGGGGCGGAGGGCTTCTTCGTCCGGCGGTCGCTGCCGCGGGGCGATTTCTTTGATTTTTGTCGCGTTTTGCTGGGCACGGGATCGCGCGTGGGTGTCCACGCCCTTCTTAAAGCGGGCTTTCCTCTGGAACGGGCCCGAAAAAATAAGCTCCCCCGGAATAAATCGCAGAAGGGGGAGCGTCGTTCCGGTTATGGCGTTCCAATGTCGTGAATATATCACATTTTCCGCGAAAATCAATGCGTTAACGCCCGACCTTAGGCGTATTGAGGCGCCCGCGGGATAGAAAATCTGACGACAGGATTAAGACCGTGCGGGTCGTAACCGCTTAATTTCCGGTTCCCGGTTCGGGGGAAAAATACTGTTCCTTGCCGGCGACCCCCTCCCATTCCTTGTGGTCGGCGGGCGGCTCCTTCTTGGCGGTAATATTCGGCCAGATCTTGGAATATTCGGCGTTGATCTGCAGCCACTTTTCCAGGCCCGGTTCGGTATCGGGCTTGATCGCCTCGACCGGACATTCCGGCTCGCAGACGCCACAATCGATACACTCGTCAGGGTGGATCACCAGCATATTCTCACCCTCGTAGAAGCAGTCCACCGGACACACCTCGACGCAGTCCATGAACTTGCAGCGGATGCAGTTGTCGTTGACGATGTAGGTCATTCCGAACCCGACCGGATGCTGACTATTGGTGGCGTCCCTAGCCTAAGGGTCAAAACGGCGCAAGGGACGGCGTCGTGAATTGGTCATTCGTTTCCGGGACGCTTGAGCCGCAGCAATGCGCGCCGGTCCTGCTTGTCGGGGCGAGCGGCGGGACCCGGGGCCAACTCCGAGGCGGACTGCGCGGTCGGAACCGGCGATGCCGGCGTCATGTCCTCGAAAAGGGCGGCGGCATCGGCCGCTGAACCGCGCCGCTCCGAGAATCCTGCCACCCGCAAGACCCGGACCCGGTCAAACGCAATTGTCAGCACGTCACCAGCCTTAACCGGGCGGCTGGCGGCATCGATCCGCATGCCGTTGATACGCACCAGACCCTTGTCGACTAGATCGGCGGCCGCGGTACGGGTTCGCACCACCCGCGCGTGCCAAAGCCACTTGTCGATCCGCTGCCGCTCCAAATTTGTCGCTCGCGTCTAACGGCGCTCCTTGGAATCCGCTTCGAGCTGCGCCTTCAGCGCGGCGAGCTTGGCGAACGGAGAATTTGGATCGGGCTCGCGCTCTCGCCGTTCGGGGCGCGGACGGGCATCCTGCCGTTGCCGGTTGTCCGGCTTGCCGAAGCGCTGTCCCTCCTGACCGCTCTCATGGCGGCGCGGGCGTCCGCCGCGATCCTTACGCGGCGGACGCGGACCGTGGGGCCGATGCTGCGCGGGACGGTCTGTGCGCTGTTCTTGGGATGCCGAGTCCGGTCCTGCCACAGCTTGTTCGGGGGCGGATGCGGCGGGCCGGTCAGCGTGCGGCCGCGCCCCACTGCGATGCTCGCCCCGGCGGGGTTTGCGTTGCGGACGCTTGTCCCGGCCCTCGAACCGGCCGGGCCGCCACACTTCGATCAATTCGGGCTCGGTAGCTTCGGCCACAGCACCGGGAGCAGCCGTTGATTCAGCCGCAGCGGCCTCGCCATTTCCGGAAAGTTCGGCCGCAGCAGGCTTTTCAGAGGTTTGGGATGCCGAAACGGATATTGGGGTCGCGCCGGTTGCCTCCGTAGGCTCCAACTGCACCTTCTCTGCCGCCGGTTCCGCAGCACTCCTCATCGCCTCTTGAGACGCGGCGTCTGCATGCTCCATAGCATCGTCAGATACAGCCTCAACGGATGCAGCCCCTTCAGTTGCCGTCTCTACGCACGTGGGCTCGTCGGGTGCGTGCACTTCGAGCGCAGCCTCTTCGGACGCAGACTCGGTAGATGCTTCCTCGGCGGATGTGACCTCGCCGGATGTGACCTCGCCGGCAGCCGGCGCGGCGGGCGCCTCCGGCGGTTTCGGCTTGCGATCCATTCGATAGCCGAGCGAGCGCAGAATTGAGGCGAAATCCTCGCCCGATGATCCGACCAGGGATGTCATCCCGACCGTGACCGTAAACCCCGTGCCATCGAGCGCCCCCGGCGGCTTGATGCCTGGTGCATTCGGCCGCCAGGCAAGCGCCGGCCGGATCAGGTCGGCGAGGCGCTCGAGAATATCCACGCGCACCGCACGTTCGCCGGCGACCCGGTAGCCGGCGATGCGATACAGCGTCTTCTGGATATCCTTGTTGGCGGCGATCGAAGTACGTCCGCTGGCGGCGAGTTGCTGCACGTCTTCGAGCCCGCGCAGATCGCCAGTGTCGTTCTTCACCGCATAGAGCTGCATCGCCAGCGCCCGTGGCGCCGGTTTCAGAAGCGGCGGGATGTAGATGTGATAAGCGCCGAAACGCACGCCGTATTTGCGCAACGTCGCCCGCGCATTCTGGTCGAGCGACTTGACGTCGTCCGCAACCTTCTGGCGCTCCAGCACGCCAAGATCCTCGATCAGCCGGTAGGCGACGCCGCGCGCAATCCCGGTCACGTCTTCCGCCGCAGCGAGCGACGATAGCGGCCCAAGCAGCTTGTCGATATGAGCCTTGAGCCAGAGGTCGAGCCGTGCCTGGACCTGTTCGCGCGCCGGTCCGGTCAGTTGCTCGTCGGCCAATATCCGAACGCGCGGCCGTAACATCTCTTCGCCGGCAGTGAGCTTGCCGACCGCATCGCCGGTCCAGCGGATGGTGCCGTCCGAGGTGAGGACGAATTGTTCGTCGGGCGCCTGCGAAAGCTTTCCTGCGCGCGCTTCGATTTCGCCGGCCAGCGCCTTCTGGGCTGCGGCATGCAGCGCCTTGGCCTCTGAACCGCCTGCGGACGGATCGGCGGCGAAACGAAAGCCCTCGAGCCGCCCGACCAGATGGCCCTCGACGGTTACGTCGCCGGTTTTTGAGATTTCACTTTCCAATGTGGTGTTCTCGCGCAGCCGCCGCATCAATACGCTGGTCCGGCGATCGACAAAGCGGGCGGTAAGGCGTTCGTGCAACGCATCCGAGAGCTTGTCTTCCACAGCACGCGTGATGCCCTGCCAATGTTCGGGATCGGCAAGCCAGTCCGGCCTGTTGGCGACGAAGGTCCAGGTGCGAACATGAGCGATCCGTGTGGAGAGAGAGTCGATGTCGCCTTCGGGGCGATCCGCTTGCGCCACCTGGCGGGCGAACCAGTCGTCCGGGATTTTACCCTCCCTCATCAGAAATCCATAGAGGGTGGTGACAAGCTCAGCATGATTGGCTGGCGCGATCTTCCGGTAATCAGGAACCTGACAGGCCTCCCAAAGCCGCTCGACCGACCCACGATCGCGGGCCATGGACCGGATATCGGTATCGCGCGCGGCGTGTTCCAGCACGAGGATGTCTTCGGCGAGGGGCGCGCGTGTAAGCCCTTGCTCGGTCGGAATTTCGGCGAGAGAAGCCTGCAGCGCTCCGATCGACGAAAAATCGAGATCGGAATTGCGCCATTGCAGCAGCGAGATCGGATCGAAGGCGTGGCTTTCAAGACGCTGCACCAGTTCCTCGTCGAAGGGTGCACAGCGGCCGGTGGTGCCGAAGGTACCATCGCGCGTGGCGCGGCCGGCGCGGCCGGCAATCTGGGCAAGCTCGGCGGGGCCGAGATTGCGGAATTGATAGCCGTCGAACTTGCGGTCGGACGCGAAGGCGACGTGATCGACATCGAGATTGAGCCCCATGCCGATGGCATCGGTTGCGACCAGATATTCGACATCGCCGGACTGGTAGAGCGCAACCTGCGCGTTGCGGGTGCGGGGCGACAGCGCGCCGAGTACAACCGCAGCGCCGCCGCGCTGCCGCCGGATCAGTTCCGCGATCGCATAAACTTCGTCGGCCGAAAACGCCACAACGGCCGAGCGGCGCGGCAGCCGCGTCAGCTTCCGGTCGCCAGCGAACGTCAATTGAGACAGGCGCGGGCGCGACACGATATTGGCATTGGGCAACAAACGCTCGATCATCGGCCGGATAGTCGCCGCGCCGAGGATCAGCGTTTCCTCGCGGCCGCGCCGGTTAAGAATGCGGTCGGTGAAGACATGGCCGCGTTCGAAATCGGCGGCGAGCTGAATCTCGTCAATGGCGACGAAAGCCGGATCGAGATCGCGCGGCATCGCTTCCACGGTCGAAACCCAGAAGCGCGGATTGGCGGGCTTGATCTTCTCCTCGCCGGTGATGAGCGCGACGGAATCGGCGCCGACCCGGTCGACCACCTTATTATATACCTCGCGCGCGAGCAGCCGCAGCGGCAGACCAATCAGTCCCGACGAATGCGCCAGCATGCGCTCGATGGCGAGATGGGTTTTCCCTGTATTCGTCGGGCCGAGCACGGCGGTGACGCCTGCGCCGCGCTTGCGCGCATCGCTGCGAGGGCCGGGCGAAAATGAAATGGGCATCAATGATCCGAAAAACCGAGCTTTGACTAGGCGGCCGACCGGCCGAACAAGCAACAGGACAGGTGCTGTCGCCGACCGGCGCAGCCGCTTTTCACCGGGTCTGTCTCACAACGCAACACTTACAGACATGTTTTGGCACCGCAGATTAAGTTTCGGAACGAGTCTGGAACGAATCGCGGCCGAATCGCTCACTCCTGCTGAGTCCGGTTGCGTTCACGCGATATATAGATGACGGGAGCCGAAAATCTCTACATCAGGTATCATCTCGACCTTTTCTGCGATCCGGAGCCTGGCTTGCGAGATTGCGCGGCGAATCCACGACGTAGCCAGCGAGTCAAGCAATCGGAACGCCGAATGTGGAGAACAGCGGGGATATTGCAAGCACCGCTATTGCGGTCCCAGGCTCGCGCGGTTTTGCAACGGCGAAACCGAGAGCCGGGTCGCCTGCAAAATTCCCTGGCCAAGCGGGGTCGGGATCACCACACGGAACGGCACCATCACACGGGTACCGGCGATCGGGATCAGCCACGTTTCCATGTCGCGCTGGTCGATCAGATATTTGACCGCGGCGCGATCCGGGACATAGCCGGCCAGCGGTGCGAAATAGATGGCGCAGACCAGAGCCGGACCGGAATAACCGTCAGTCTGAACCTGTTCGATCCGCTTATAGGCGAGCGTGAGATCATAGCGCATGCGGCCATCGAAAATCGGCGCATGCTGCTTGCAGACTTCGGGCGCCATCAGATCGCCCTTGCCAGGCACCCGCAGCAGCGAGCCGGTCATCGGATCGAGCACATTGCGGCGATGCGCTTCGGTGACGCGGATCCGGTTCGGATGCTCGACCATCGGTGGCTCGACCTTGAGCTCCTTGACCGCTCCATCGGCGATCCGCATCCGCAGGTCTTCGAACTTCTTCCCCCACTTGACGTAAATTGAGTAGTTCGCCGGGACGAATTGTCCGTTCTTGATGGCGCCGCGCGAGGAGGTGGTTCCATGTCCCGAACTGAAAAACCGCGCCAGCCCAGAGGTCGAGCCTTTGGCCTCGGTCTTGAAGCGGTCCTCGCTGAGATCCACAGTCCAGGTGCCCTCCCCGAGCTTGATGCCGGCAAGGGTCACCACATAGCGGGCATCGAGACGGGTCTGGGCATGGGCGATCGACGCCGGCACAGCTCCTAGAACAAGCCCGCAGAGCGCCGCCCCAAAGCTGGTCCTGACGAGATACTGCACCTTATTTCCTCACGGGGCCCTCTGGGCCCGTCCGTTGAGGCCGTCTGGCCGGTCCCGCGCGACGCGGCTCCAGAAAGCCCGAAAGGTAAGCGATTCGGCATCAATACGCCGTTTCTATGGTGCCAAGGTCCGTCTTTGGTGGTCCAAGGGCCCGTCGGGGGCGGCCCCGACCTTGACGCCCCTGCAAGGCCTCTTTATAGGACCGCGGCTTAACGCGAAAAACGCAATCACGGCCTGCGCGCCTGTGCCGCGCCGCCGAACTATTCGGGATTTTCAGCCATGTCGCGCAAGTGCGACCTGACCGGCAAGGCGTTCCAGACCGGTCACAAGGTGAGCCATTCGAACCGCAAGACCAAGCGGCGGTTCCTGCCCAATCTCGTCAACGTCACGTTGACCTCGGAGGCGCTGGAGCGCTCGGTCCGGTTCCGGATTTCGGCGAACGCGCTGAAGACCGTGGACCATCGCGGCGGTCTCGATGGTTTCCTCGCCAAGGCCAAGGACGGCGATCTGTCGCCGAAGGCGCTGGAGCTGAAGCGCCAGCTGGAAAAGAAGCTCGACAAAGCGAGCTGACCCGCTCTTTGTCTTTGCGGCACGCGGGCAGCGTTATTGCGGATCGCAGGCAGCGCGGTCCGGATTCGGGCCATCAGCGTCGGAATTGCTTCAGCTTCCGGCTCACGGGCCTTCAGCCCGCGCCCGGAAGGCACAGCAATTTACTCATCCAGTAGCGTGAATTGCAGCAGCAGCGTGCGCTGGATCAGCGAAAAATTGTCGTCCGACACCAGTGTCAGCACGGTCTCGCCATTCGGCGAAAGGTGCACGCTAAGCCCTTCCATATTGTCGATCTGATAGCCCATATCCGCGGTGATCATGATTTTTCCCTCGATCACCGCGCCGGGGACGACCTCAGACAACGGCACCCGGCGCAGACGCATAGCGACGCCGCGCCGCCAGGAAAAATGCCGCTCCAGGATCAGGAGATCAGAGTTCGGCGCCAGCGCGCAATCGACCACGTCGAAATCGTCGCTCGGCTTGACCGCGAAAATGCCGGGCTTCGGCCCTCCGATCAAAAAACCGCGGATATTTTTGGCGGCATCCGGCGTGCGCTCGGAAATCGCAATCAGCGCGCCGGCGATCGGCGAGCCGTTGGGCGCGACCTGAAGGCATTCGATGCCCTTGTTGCTGCGCAGCTTCGCCAATTCCGGCGGAACCTTCACCAGTGAACCGCGCGCCAGCAATCCGCGCTTGCCGTAGTCGAAGCGCAGGATCCGGTGCACGCGTTCGAGGGCGACATAGACGAAACCGCCGTCCTCCGTTAGCGCCTCCGAGTCGTACCAGCCGCGCGCCGTGATAGGACGGCCGTCGGTGTAGAGCATCGGGGCGATCTCCGCATCGCCGATGCCGGACGGTGCATCGCCGCGATAAGAGATGCGGCCGCGCAGCCAGTATGCTTTGTCATTGATGGCGAGGAACCGTCCGTCATTCGAAACGCGGATGCCGGACAGCCCGCCGAATTGCTTGTGCGCCGAGGAGAGTTCGAGCCCCCCGCGAAACACAAGATTGCCGAATCTCCTGCGCTCCGGCTCGCGCGGATCGAACGAGGCGATCGGTTTGGAGGCGATCTCGATCTTCGCCGGCGGCTCGGCCGGCGTCTGCGGCAACAATTGCGCATGGGCGATCGGGGCGCCCAGGATCAGGCTCGCCGCCGCAAACCAGATCCGGCGCAATCCGTCAGCCTTCACGAATGAAGCCTGCGCGGCGCGCGGCGCATCGGCACTGAAGCCGCAGCATCTTCGGTGAACAATTCAGCGAGCTTTTCGGTCATCGCGCCGCCAAGCTCTTCCGCATCGACGATCGTGACGGCTCTGCGGTAATAGCGGGTGACGTCGTGACCGATGCCGATTGCGATCAGTTCGATCGGGGAGCGGGTCTCGATCTCCTCGATCACCCAGCGCAGATGGCGTTCGAGGTAATTGCCGGCATTCACCGACAGCGTCGAATCGTCAACCGGCGCACCGTCAGAGATCATCATCAGGATGCGGCGCTGCTCAGGACGCGCCAGCAGACGCCGGTAGGCCCAGTTCAATGCTTCTCCGTCGATGTTTTCCTTCAGCAGCCCCTCGCGCATCATCAGACCGAGATTCTTGCGCGCGCGACGCCAGGGCGCGTCTGCGGCCTTGTAGATGATGTGGCGCAGATCGTTGAGGCGGCCGGGATTTGGCGGCTTGCCGGCGGCGAGCCAGGCTTCGCGCGACTGCCCGCCTTTCCAGGCCCGGGTGGTGAAACCGAGGATCTCGACCTTGACGCCGCAGCGCTCCAGCGTGCGTGCCAGGATGTCGGCGCAGGTGGCGGCGACCGTAATCGGGCGTCCGCGCATCGAGCCGGAATTGTCGAGCAGCAGCGTCACCACGGTATCGCGGAAATTCGTATCCTTCTCGCGCTTGAATGAAAGCGGATGCATCGGATCGATGATGATCCGCGACAACCGCGCTGGATCGAGCATCCCCTCTTCAAGGTCGAATTCCCAGGCGCGATTCTGCTGCGCCATGAGCCGGCGCTGCAGCCGGTTGGCGAGACGGGCGACGACGCCCTGCAGATGCGACAATTGCTTGTCGAGATAGCTGCGCAGGCGGTCAAGTTCGTCCGCCTCGCACAGGTCTTCGGCTGCGATCTCTTCGTCGAACTTGGTGACGAACGCGCCGTATTCGGGGCCGCGATATTCGTTCTGGCCCGGACGCGGACGCCAGGGCTCGGACGGCGTTTCAGAATCGCCCATATCGGCGTCGTCGGCCATGTCCGAGCTCGGCGCATCGGTGGCTTCGGCCGTGGCTTCCTGCGCGTCCTCGGATGAGGCTTCCGCCTCCTCGACCGACATGCGCTGCATATCGTCCGACTCGGAGGTGTCGCCCTCCTCGCCGTCCTCGTTCTGACTGCGGTCGTCGTCGCTTTCCTCGGAGTCCTCGTCCTCCTCGGAATCGCGATTGCGGTCTTCGCCCATGTCGAGCGCGTCAAGCAGATCGTGGATGGCGTCGCCGAACCGCGCCTGGTCGTCGATCAGATCTTCTAGGCGGTCGAGCCCGCGGCCGGCCTTGTTCTCGATGATCGGCCGCCACAGATCGACGAGCTTCTTTGCGGCCGGCGGCGGCGCCTGCCCGGTCAGGCGCTCGCGCACCATCATCGCCACCGCCTCCTCAAGCGGCGCATCGGCGCGATCGGTAATGTCGTCGAACTTGCCGCGATGGAATTTGTCGTCGAGCATCGCGGAAAGATTCTTGGCGACGCCCGACATTCGGCGCGCGCCGATCGCTTCGACCCGCGCCTGCTCAACGGCATCAAAGACCGCGCGGGCCTGCTGACCGCCGGGCACGAGCCTGCGATGGACACCCGGATCGTGACAGGCGAGCTTGAGCGCAATCGCGTCCGCATGACCGCGGACGATGGCGGCCTCGGCACCGGTCAGCCGGCGCGGCGGCTCCGGCAGCCGCGCCTTGCCGCCGACCAGCCCCGGCCGCTCGGCGGCAAACGCAACCTCCATCTCCGGACGCCTTGCGATAGCCCGCAGACAGCCCGTTACCGCGCGCTTGAACGGCTCAGTGGGCGCTTCCTTCGGTGAGGTTTTCGGTTTGATGTTCGAGGACATGGCGGTGTTTGAGGCCTGTACGGCTTGTTATGTGGTGGCCAGCTTGCCCTTGGCCGGTGCGGATGCTGGCAACGGCGCGATTTTCAAGGGCGACGACACGCCCATGGAAACGTAGATGCTCACAAGCTTGTCGACGCCGACATCGGCCGGCTGCACCCATTCGGCCGGAACGTAAGCGAGGCACCCGCCGACCGGGATCGGCGCTGAAGGAATCAGCACGGCATGATAGGGCTTGTCGCCGACCATCATCGGCTCGGGCGTCGGCAACAAGGCGAGGACCGCCGCGCTATTGGGACCGCCGAAGAAACACCAGACCGGGCTCATGCTCTTCAACCCCTCGACGTCCTTCTTGTCCATCAGGGCAACGAAGCGCTGGATCAGGTCGTACAGCGCACCGATCAAGGGAATGCGTCGCATCGTGGAGTCGAGCAATTTCGACAGCTGGCTACGCAACTTCGACTCGACCGCAAGGCCGAGCAGATAGACGATCAACATGAACACCACCAGCCCGATCACATAGGCAGCGAATTGCGAAGCCGAAAAGCTGAAGCCGATCGTCATCAATGCCTGGCCGACGACGCTGGACGGCCCGACGTAATTGATAATGAATTGGCCGAGCCAGGCCACGACCGCGAGCGTGATGATCAGCGGCAGCAGCAGGATCAGGCCCGAGACGAATGTGCGAAACATATGCGTCATGGTTTGCCACCATTGCGGTTTCCGGTCGCCGTGTTACGCGACGGGAGCGGCTCCGTCCCTGCGACTCCTCGTCCATGCGCCGCTGCATACCCGATATCGCAGCCCCGGCAGGCATATTCCGCTAGGTCAACGCCACATTCACCGATGACTCGGGCAATTCCTGTCCGAAGCTTCGCTGATAGAATTCGGCAACGATGGGCCGTTCGAGCTCATCGCACTTGTTCATGAAGGTGACGCGAAAGGCAAAGCCGACATCGCCGAAAATCTCCGCGTTTTCCGCCCACGTTATGACCGTGCGCGGGCTCATCACCGTGGACAGGTCGCCGTTGATGAAAGCGTTGCGGGTCAGATCGGCGACGCGCACCATCTTCGACACGATGTCGCGCCCCTCCTCGTTACGGTAATGCTTGGCCTTGGCCAGCACGATTTCGACTTCCTTGTCGTGCGGCAGATAATTCAGCGTGGTCACGATCGACCAGCGGTCCATCTGACCCTGGTTGATCTGCTGGGTGCCGTGATAGAGCCCCGTGGTATCGCCGAGGCCGACAGTATTGGCGGTCGCAAACAGCCGGAAACAGGGATGCGGCCGGATCACCTTGTTCTGGTCGAGAAGGGTCAGGCGCCCGGACTGTTCGAGGACGCGCTGGATCACGAACATCACGTCGGGGCGCCCCGCATCGTATTCGTCAAAGCACATCGCGATATTGTGCTGCAGCGCCCAGGGCAGAATACCGTCACGGAACTCCGTCACCTGCAGTCCGTCCCGGATGACGATGGCATCCTTGCCGACCAGATCAACGCGGCTGACGTGGCTGTCGAGATTGACCCGCACGCAGGGCCAGTTCAGGCGCGCTGCCACCTGTTCGATGTGGGTCGACTTGCCGGTGCCATGATAGCCCGTCACCATGACCCGCCGGTTTCGGGCGAAGCCGGCCAGGATCGCCAGGGTCGTCGGACGATCGAACAGATAATCCGGATCGAGATCCGGCACATGGGCATCGGGCTCGGAATAAGCGGGAACTTCGAGGTCGGAATCGATGCCGAAGACCTGCCGGACCGACACCTTCATGTCGGGCAGCCCGCCCGGGCCTTGGGGAATTTCTTCGGATACGGTAGCCATTGCTTCTCCATGCGCCAGCCGGACCGGGGCGCGTCTTTCGTCGCTTCGGGTTGGCAAATCGCGGGCCAACCTAGCAGAAAGGCCACGGCGCGCGAAACCCGCGAAGCTCACTGCATCTGTCGGGATACACCAAAAAAGATAGTCATTCCGGGGTCTTCCGGAAAGGCTTGGCAGGAATGCAGAACCGCGGCCAGCGTTGGATGCGCTCAGGCAAAACCGACCGATTTGAGATAATTATAGGCTTGGATGATCTCGATCAGCCGGTCCTCGGTCGAGCGGTCGCCGCCATTGCTGTCCGGATGATGCCGCTTTACGAGGTCGTGAAACTTCGCCTTTATCTCGGTCCGCGAGACCCCGACCTCCAAACCAAGCGTATTGAATGCCTTGCGCTCGGCATTGCGAATGCTGCGGCCTTCCGGCTTGGCCTGGGACGAGCCGGTGGCACGGCCGGCGGTGAATTCGCGATACATGTCGAATGGGTCGATACCGTTCTCGGCGTAGAAGCGGCCGGGGTCGGTATGCTTGCCGGTCCCCATCTTCCAGGTCGGCCGGTGGCCGGTCAGCGCGTCCTTCTGGTAGCGGCGCACATCGTCGTCGCTCATGCCCTGGAAGAAGTTGTAGTTCTGATTGTACTCGCGCACATGATCGAGACAGTAGCGCCAGTAATCTTTCTCGCGTCCACGGCCTTTGGGGGCGCGATGCGTCGCCTCGTTGCAGCAGCCGGGCCACTCGCACGTGTGCTCTACAGCACGGGCGCGACGGTCGTCGGCCGGCTTGACGCGAATTTTGTCGAACAGGGGCGAGTCGAGTTTCATCGTTCAGGAGTATGCGAACAACCCGCGGCGGGGTTCAAGACTTGACATTTCAGAGATCGATCTATGCTTCAGGCAAGAAGAGCCTTGGCAAGCGCGACGGATTAACGACCATGCGAACCAAAGATGTCATCACAAAGAAATTGACGGAAGCTTTCGCGCCGGAAAGTCTCCGCGTCGAAGACGAGTCACATCTTCATGCTGGACATGCCGGGCATCGGCCCGGCGGCGAGACACATTACCGCGTCTATATCGTGTCCGATGCGTTCCGCGGCAAGAGCCGGATCGACCGGCACCGCGCCGTCAATACCGCGCTCGCCGCGGAGCTGGCCTCCGGCGTCCATGCCCTGGCCATTCACGCCGCAGCACCCGGCGAAGGCGGCTGACCGCTATCGCAACCGCCCGTCGCGCGCGCCCGACATGCCGGGGACCGTTCGCGGCCGCTCTGCGCCTGCCGGGGGCCGCAGAACCTCGGCGACGCAGGCGGCCACCGCGCGCAGCTTGTCGGAATCCCTTTCCCGATTGACATAAATCCCAGTCTGGCAATCCGGCAGATCAGGCAAGAAGCTTTCGCGGGCGACTTTCAGGTCGGACGGCACGAAGCGCACGGGCATGACGAGATAACCAAGACCCGCCTTCGATGCAGCCAAATGGGCGCACAGATCGGTTGCGGTAAACACCACCGAATAAGCCAGCCCGGCACTTTCCAACGCCTCGATGGCGAGCTGGTCGGTAATGCCATGAGGCCAGCTCTGGATTGGGATCGGCGCGCCGGGACTGGTGGCGAGGTCATTGCCGCAGACCCATGCCATCGGTTCGCTCCATCGCGCCACGCACTCGCCCGATGCCGAGGCGTTCATTGCAATGACGGCAATGTCGAGATAACCGCTCGCCAGGCTGCGCGCGAGTTCGGAGGAGGATTGCGACAAAATCTGCAGCCTTTCTCCGTGCGCAACCTTTTTGAATTCGGAGACCAGAACTGAGATCATGTTCGCAGCGTAGATATTTGGCAAACCAATGCGGACCGATCTGGCCTGCGATGGCGAACCGGACAGCGCGAGAATCTGGTCGTTCATCGCCAGAATGCGCCGGGCGTAGCGATTGACGATTTCGCCTTTCTCCGAAAGCGAGACGCCAAAGCCCGAGCGCACGAAGACGTCGCCGCCGACCAGTTGCTGCAGCCGCTTGATCTGCGCGCTGATCGCCGGCTGTGTCAGGCTGAGAAGCTCAGCGGCCTTGGTGAAGCTTCCGCATTCCTGAATGACGATGAAAGACCGCAACAACTCTATCGGGATATTCTGCGGGTCGTGCCTGCGTTGCATCGTGCGCCATGAGCCTCGTCGAATGGCGGTTACACTTGCAATGACGGTGAGACTCTATTCCCCGCAAGCCGAGTACGTCCGCGCCAACTTGGCGATCAGCCAATGATGCGGCCACGGCTAACCGGAAACACGAGACCCAGAAAAACCCGCCACCGACGGCTGCTGCCTTGGCGGCACGCGCCGAACCGGCGGCTTACGCGACCACAGACCTGCAACGCAAATGAAAATTTATGCAATATTTTCATTTGTTATGGCGCGTCACCCAAGTTAGTGAAACGATTACAATGTGAACCGCGATTTTCAAATTGCAAAATTTCGCTGACCGGAATTCTCGCGCCCGCGGCAAGCGTCAACGTCCGCCCGGCCGCGACAGCGGCGTGATCCGCAAGGATGTGATCCGGTTTCGGTCCTTCATCAGCACGCCGAAACGGAAGCCGTAGAAGGTGAAGGTCTGGCCGACATCCGGGATCGATCGCGCCTCGTGGATCACAAGGCCCGCGATGGTGGTGGCCTGTTCGTCCGGCAGATTCCATTCCATCGCCCGGTTGAGATCGCGAATCGGCACGCTGCCCTCGACATGAACCGAACCGTCAGGCTGCGGCCATACGCCAGGCAGATTGACGTCATGTTCGTCGGTGATGTCGCCGACGATCTCCTCGATGATGTCTTCCAGCGTGACCAGCCCCATCACCTCGCCGTATTCATCGACCACCAGCGCCAGCGGCGTGCGGCGGCGGCGAAACGCCTTGAGCTGCTCGGTCAGCGACCGCACCGTCGGCACGAACCAGGGCGGGCGGGCCAGGGAAACCACGTCGATCTTTGCGAGATTGCCGCCGGCTTCCTGGAGCGCGACCAGAAGGTCGCGCACATGCAGGATGCCGACGAAATTGTCCGGAGTCCGGCTCCAGAGCGGGATACGTGTCACCGGCGCATCCAGCACCGCCTTCAGCACGATCTCGGGCCGGTCGTCGGCGCAGACCGTGATCATTTCGGTGCGGTGGATCATGACGTCCGAGACTTCCAGCTCGCGCAGGTCCAGCACGCCCCCCATCATGTCGCGATCGTGCTTTTCGACGCCGCCTTCGCGGTGCAGCAGGTCGACCGCGCCGCGTAACTCCTCCCGCGCAGCGAGAATCGGCTGGCTTTCGCCTATCCGCATGCCGAACTGCGCGAGCAGCAATCGGACAAACCGCTCGATCCAGATCAGCACCGGTCCGAAGATCGTCACGACAAACCGGATCGGCCGCGACACCAGAAGCGCGATCCGTTCCGGCGCATTGATCGCAATGGTTTTCGGCAGCACTTCCGTGAAAACGACCACGATGGCGGTCATTGCAATCGTCGCGTAGACCACGCCGACCGGTCCGAACCACACCAGCAACAATCCAGTGGCCAAAGAGGACGCGGCGATATTCACCAGATTGTTGCCGAGCAGGATGCCGCCGATCAGCCGTTCGCGGGATTCGATCAACTGATTGACGATGCGGGCGCGCGGATTGCCGCCCTTCTCCATTCGCAGCATGCGGGCTCTGGAGAGCGCCGTGAGCGCGGTCTCGCTGCCCGAAAAGAAGAACGAGAGCAGCAGACACAGGAGAATTGCCAGCAGCGCCAGCCAGTCTTGAGCGTCCATGTATCAGCTGAGGTTTTCGGCGAGAAAACTGCGAATCGCAGCCACATCGATATCCGGCGCAATGAAGCTCTTGCCGATGCCGCGCGCCAGGATGAAGGTCAGCTTGCCGCGCCGGACCTTCTTGTCCTGCCCGATCAGTTCGATCAGACGGTCCGCATCCGGCCGGTCGCCGGGGATGTCGGAAATCCTTGTCGGCAGGCCGGCGGCGGCAAGATGGCGGGCGACACGCTCGGCATCGGCCGGCGCGCACAGGCCGCTGCGGGCCGAGAACGCGAAGGCCAGCACCATCCCGATGGAGATCGCCTCGCCGTGGTAAAGCCGGTCCGAGAAACCGGCAGCGGCTTCGAGCGCATGGCCGAAGGTGTGACCGAGATTGAGCAGAGCGCGGTCCCCGGTCTCGCGTTCGTCGCGCGCAACGATCTGCGCCTTCATCCGGCAGCTCACCGCAACCGCATGTTCGCGCGCCGGCGTTCCGGCAAAGACCTCGCGCCAATTGGCTTCGAGCCAGGCAAAGAAATCGGCGTCCGCGATCAGTCCGTATTTGGCGACTTCGGCATAGCCAGCGCGCATGATCCGCGGCGGCAGCGTATCGAGTAACGCGGTGTCGGCGATGACCAGGATCGGCTGATGGAAAGCGCCGACCAGATTCTTGCCGTGCCCGGAATTGATGCCGGTCTTGCCGCCGACCGAGGAATCGACCTGCGCCAGAAGCGTCGTCGGCACCTGCACGAAGTCCATGCCGCGACGCACCGCTGAAGCGGCAAATCCGGCAAGATCGCCGATCACCCCGCCGCCCAGCGCCACCACAAGATCGCCGCGTTCGATCCGCGCCGCGATCAGCTCCTCGCAGACGCGCTCGAACATCGAATAGCTTTTCGAGGTCTCTCCGGCCGGCACGATCACGCAATTCGACTCAATCCCCGCAGCGGCGAGCGCGGCCTGCGCGGCGGCGAGATGGCTCTCGGCAACGACTTGATCGGTGACGATCGCGGCACGCGCACCGGGACGCAAGGCGGCAACGCGCTGACCGAGACCAGCAAGCAGTCCGCGCCCAATGACAATCTCATAAGCCCGCCCGGCGAGTGCGACCTCCACGACGACAGGATCGGTGGTCCGCAGCGGCGCTGTCATGGCGTGGCGCTCTCTCGGGCGGAAAAATGCGCGAGCAGCGCCCGCACCACCTCGTTCACCATGATCTCGTGCGACACGTCGCGCGACTCAATCGTGACGTCGGCTTTTGCATAGACTGGATAACGCTCCTCGATCAGTTTCTTCAGGGTCCCCTCCGGATCGGCATTGCGCATTAGCGGCCGGTCGGTGCGGCGCCTGATCCGGCGCAGCAGAATGTCGAAATCCGCCTTCAGCCAGACCGACACACCCTTGCGGCCAATCAGTTCGCGCGTGCCGGCATTCATATAGGCACCGCCGCCGGTCGCAAGCACTTGCGGTCCGCCCTCGAGCAATCTCGCGATCACCCGCGCTTCGCCAGAGCGGAATTCGGGCTCGCCGCGGGTCTCGAAGATTTCAGGGATGGTCATGCCGGCCGCGATCTCGATCTCGGTGTCGGCATCGACGAATGGCAGGTCGAGCCGCGCCGCGAGCTTGCGGCCGACCGAGGACTTGCCGGCGCCCATCATCCCCACCAGCACCAGCGACCGGCGGCCGAGCGCATCAAGGACCACGGCCTCATCAGTGCGGGGCGCGTTATGGACGAGGGTCTGCGACATGCGTTCGGATGGCCTTCCTTGCGGCTGAGGGCGGACTATAGCACAGGCCGGCGATTGCAGGGCCGCCCGCCTTGTTCCAGGCATCTTGCAGGGTCATCCTTGTCAGGTCAGAACGAACATGGTGCTACTCGCGCCAGCCGCTCCGTCGATCCGGAACCGAGCCGTCGAAACCGCCATGCCCACCTTGTTCCGCTTCCTGGCCGTGATCGCGATTATTGCCGGTGTGATCTACGGCAGCATGCTGGCGCTCGCCTTGCTGATTCAGCCGCAATCCCGCGAGATCACCGTGACGATCCCGCAGGACCGGTTCAGCAAGCAGCGCTAGCGGGCTGTTTCGCCATGCCCCGCAACGCGGCTGCAGCCAGCGACAGGCAGATTGCGCTGTTTCTCGACATGCTGGCCGCGGAGCGCGGAGCGCGGCCCAATACACTGGCCGCCTACCGGTCCGACCTCGACGAGTTTTCCGGCTTCATCGCCGCAGCCGGGACGACGATTTCTGCCGCGAGCAGCGACGATATCCGCGGCTATCTCGGCGATCTCGCGCGGCGCGGCCTCGCGCCCGCATCGGTGGCGCGCAAATTGTCCGCCATTCGCCAGCTCTACCGTTTCCTCTATGCCGAGCGCTACCGGGCCGACGATCCGGCGGCGATCCTGGAAGGGCCAAAGCGCGGCCGCGCGCTGCCGAAGACCGTCTCGGTCGCCGATGTCGAGCGCCTGATCTCGGCCGCGCGCGATCAGGTACAACGGCCCGAACTTTCCGCAGGCGAACGCAGGCGGGCGGCGCGGCTCTATTGTCTGCTCGAATTGCTTTACGCCACCGGCCTGCGGGTCTCCGAGCTCGTTGCACTCCCTGCCACGGCGGCGCGCACCGATCAGCGCATGCTCATGGTGCGGGGCAAGGGCGGCAAGGAGCGCATGGTGCCGCTGAACGAGGCGGCGCGGCAGGCGATGGTGCAATATCGCGCCCTCCTGGATGAAGCCGGCTCCAAACAATCGCCCTGGCTGTTCCCTTCGTTTGGACATGAGGGACACTTGACGCGGCAGCATTTCGCCCGCGACCTGAAAGCGCTGGCCACATCCAGCGGCTTGCGTGCGGACGCCGTGAGCCCGCATGTGCTGCGTCACGCCTTTGCCAGCCACCTGCTGCAGAACGGGGCCGATCTGCGCGTGGTCCAGACCCTGCTCGGGCATTCGGACATTTCGACGACTCAGATCTACACGCATATCCTGCAGGAACGGCTGAAGAGCATGGTCCGCGACCTGCATCCGCTCAACGATCCGAAAGCGCCGTCCGGCGAGGCAGGCGGTTAACCCCGCCGCAGCGGCGCCTTGCTTGACTTGAAGGCGGCAAAGCGCCATGTGCCCCCGGGCCCCGGGCCTGTCGCCCGTAATTAACCCGATCGCGATGCGCTCTTATCTCGATTTTGAAAAACCCGTCGCCGAGCTCGAGGCCAAGATCGAGGAATTGAAAGCCGTCCAGGCCGATGGCGGCGGCGAAGTGCAGGTCGACGAAGAGATCGCGCGGCTCGAGGCCAAGGCCGCATCGACCCTCAAGGAACTCTACGAGGAGTTGACGCCCTGGCAGAAGACGCAGGTCGCCCGGCATCCGCAGCGCCCGCATTGCGTCGACGTCATTCAAGCGGTCATCGAAGACTTTGTGCCGCTGTCTGGCGATCGCAAGTTCGGCGACGACGACGCCATCGTCGGCGGCTTCGGGCGGTTTCGCGGGGAGAGCATGTGCGTGATCGGCCACGAAAAAGGCTCCACGACCGAGGCACGGCTCAAGCACAATTTCGGCATGGCGCGTCCCGAGGGGTATCGCAAGGCGGTCCGTCTGATGGAGATGGCAGACCGCTTCGACATTCCGGTCCTGGCGCTGGTCGATACTGCCGGCGCCTATCCCGGCATCGGCGCGGAGGAGCGCGGACAGGCCGAGGCCATCGCCCGCTCCACCGAGGCCTGCCTCAATCTCGGCGTGCCCAATGTCGCTGTGATTCTCGGCGAGGGCGGCTCGGGCGGGGCCATCGCCATCGCCACCGCCAATCGCGTGCTGATGCTGGAGCACGCGATCTACAGCGTGATCTCGCCGGAAGGCGCCGCCTCGATCCTGTGGCACGACACCACCAAGGCGCAGGACGCCGCCACCAACATGAAGATCACGGCACAGGATCTGGTCCGGTTTGGCGTCGTGGACGAGATCGTTGCCGAGCCCGCCGGCGGTGCGCACCGCGATCCGCAGCAGGCGATTGCGGCAGCGGCGGAGGCGGTCGCCACCGCTTTCGAAGGCTTGCGCGCGTTTGACCGTGCGACGGTCAGGAAAATGCGGCGGGACAAGTTTCTGGCCATCGGCCGCAGCAAGCTATGACTCCACCGGATACCGCCAGCTGTTTTTCCTTGGGATTCTCGCGCGTTAACCGTATCCGGTTCCGGCCCGCCGCTTTGCGGCCATAATGCCGCCGTGTTAAACGCCTTAAAATGCTATCGAATTTTACCGGCAATTCATCGTGATGTGCTGAATCGGCTGGCATGGGGTACTTGCGCAGCCCGGGTGGGAGGGATAGCAATCCATCCAAACGGGCCGGGGATGGCTGATCGTGGGGGCTAGGGGTTTGACTGTCCGCCCTGATTTGATGCGTGCGCTGCTGGTTTCGGCCATGCTGTCGGCCGCCATGGTGCTTTCCGGCTGCAAGTCCGACGGCTCGCTGCCCTATGCCGCCGGTAAGGCGACCGCTCCGATCCCGCCAAAGCTCCTTGCCGACATCGCCGACAAGAATATGGATGTCAGCTCGCCGATCCTCGTGCGTGTGTTCAAGAGCGAATCCGAACTCGAGGTCTGGAAGCAGGACCGCACGGGCCGCTTCGCTCTCCTGAAGACATATCCGATCTGCAAGTGGTCCGGCGATCTCGGTCCGAAGATCAAGGAAGGCGACCGGCAAGCGCCGGAAGGCTTCTACGACATCACGCCGGCACAGATGAACCCGAACTCGCAGTTCTATCTCGCCTTCAATCTTGGCTATCCGAACGCCTTCGATCGCGCCCACGACCGTACTGGCGCCCATCTGATGGTGCACGGTGACTGCTCCTCGCGGGGCTGCTACGCCATGACCGACGAGCAGATCCTCGAAATCTTCGCCCTCGGCCGCGAGTCTTTCTTCGGCGGTCAGAAGTCGTTCCAGGTGCAGGCCTTCCCGTTCCGGATGACGCCGGCCAACATGGCCAAGCATCGCAACAATCCCAACATGCCGTTCTGGCGCATGCTCAAGGAAGGCTACGACCATTTCGAGGTCACGCGCCTCGAACCGAAGGTCGATGTCTGCGAGAAGCGCTACGTTTTCAATGCCCAGGCGCCCGCGGGCATGAGCCAGCCGCTGAATTTCAGTCCGCGCGGCAAATGTCCGGTCTACGAGGTGCCGCAGGAGATCGCAGTCGCGGTCCAGGACAAGCAGCGCAACGACGAACTGCAATTCGCACGCCTTGCCTCGCGCGGAACGCCGACCGCGCCGATCCGGTCCGGCCGCGACGGCGGCATGCACCCGACCTTCGTTGCCAAACTGCAGCCGCGCGAGGTGGTGGACGAGCGCGGCAATGTGAAGCTCGTGGTCGATCGCAACCCGACCGGCAGCGTCGTCGCCTATAGCGCGCCGGCCTGGAATAACAACGAATTCGCGAACGCGCCGGCAGCGACCGCCGAACCGGTCCGCACGGCCGATGTGCCGACGCCGCGCCCGGCGCCGCAGGCCCAGACCGGTACGCGGGCCGCAGCCGAGCCGAGCTTCGCCGAAAAGGTTGGCAACTTCTTCCGCTTCGGGAACACCAAGCCGGAAACTCCGCCCGCTCAGGTCGCAGCGGTGGAAACGCCAAAACCCGCGCCGAAGCAGAACAATACGCAATGGCGGTCGCAGAACGCGGTTGGCCTTCGCGGATCGAATGCACCCCAGCAGCCTGCGGCAGCGGCAGAGCCGCGCCCGGCACGGCCGGCAACAGCCGGCCGGACGCCGGCCGAAATGACCAATGTCCGGACGGCCGCAGCCCCGGCAGCCCCCGAACCGGCACCGGCTCAGCCAAGCGGTTTTATCAATGGCGCACAGCCCGCACCTCCGACCACGAGCTTCGACAGCCGCTGGAGCGCGTTTCGTTAATCGCCGCGAGCGCGTGCGGTTGAGTACGCGACGTGGCTATGCCGCGCTTCCGTTCGGACCGGCCTTCAGCCTGATCTTGGTCGCAATCGGCCCGGTATCGCCGACATCCTCGACATAGCTTACCGCGTCGCCACGCTTGAGCCGGTCGAAATCGCCGACCAGCACCGCGTTGCGGTGGAAATAGAGCAGGCTGCCTTCCTTGGTCATGACGAAGCCGTGGTCGCGCTCCGGGACGATCTCGGCGACCTGCCCCATGAACTCATGTGCGGCCTCGTGGGTCAGCGCGGTCTTGCGGTCGGCAAGCCGCTCCTTGAACTCGCTGAGCTGGCGCGCGGCGATGCGGAACGCCTCGTTGATGGCGTGATGCAGATCGGGCCGCTGATACTTTCGCTGCAAATGCTCGGGCTCGTGCGAGACGACGATATCCTTGTAGCCGGGCAGACTGATCTCGATCCGCACCACGGGCGGGATCGTCTGATTGGAATTGTTGGCGCGCTGGTCGACCCGGACGCGGCAGGCGGTCAGCCGCTTGTATATCTCTTCCAGCCTCGCGACATGATTGCGGATTTCCTCTTCAGCCCAATCGGAACGCTCGACATTGTGAAAGGCGATTTCCAAGGGAACCTGCATCTTTGCACTCACTCCGATCCGTTCGAATGAATGCCAACGCACGGCTGAGACGACTGGTTTCGGCCGCGGTCGACGACGAACCACCAATCAAAAGGCCGGGCGCGACGCCCGGCCTTGACCCATATCAGATTTCCGGTGCCGCGGCGAATGTCAGCCGAAACGGCCGTGGCAATGCTTGTATTTCTTTCCCGAGCCGCAGGGGCAAGGCTCGTTACGTCCCACCTTACCCCAGGTCGCCGGATTCTTCGGGTCGCGCTCGATCGCACGCTGCGCTCCATTGCCGCCGGCCATGGCCGGCGAGAGCGAAGCATCGGCCAGCGCCATCTCGTCCTCGCCGGTGAACGGATCGATCTTGTGCGCTTCCATATAGGGAAGCTGCTGCTGTTGATCTTCCGGCGGGGCCTGCACCACCTCGACACGCATCAGCTGGCCGGTCACGCCCTCGCGCAGATTGGCGATCATGCTCTCGAACAGCTGGAAGGCCTCGGACTTGTATTCGTTCAGCGGATCGCGCTGACCGTAGCCGCGCAGACCCACGACCTGGCGGAGATGTTCGAGCATAACGAGGTGCTCGCGCCACAGATGATCGAGCGTCTGCAGCAGGATCGACTTTTCGACATACCGCATCACTTCCGGGCCGTATTGCGCGATCTTCGCGGCCATATGCTCGTCGGCGCGCTTGGTGATGCGATCGCGCACCTCCTCGTCCGCAATGCCCTCCTCCTTGGCCCAGTCCTGAATCGGAAGGTCGAGGTTAAGGATGTGCTTGACGGCATCCTGAAGGTTGGCTGTGTCCCATTGCTCCGGATAGGCGTTTTCCGGGATGAACCGCGACACCAGATCGTGGATCAGCGCGTGACGCATCTCGGTGACTGTCTCGCCGACATTCTCGTCCTTCATCAGCTCGATGCGCTGATCGAAGATCACCTTGCGCTGGTCGTTGGCAACGTCGTCGTATTTCAGGATGTTCTTGCGCAGGTCGAAGTTGCGGGCCTCGACCTTCTGCTGGGCCTTTTCCAGCGCCTTGTTGATCCAGGGATGGATGATGGCCTCGCCCTCTTTCAGGCCGAGCTTGGTCAGCATGCCGTCGAGCTTATCCGACCCGAAGATGCGCATCAGGTCGTCGTCCAGCGACAGGAAGAATTTGGAGCGGCCGGGATCGCCCTGACGGCCGGAACGGCCGCGCAGCTGGTTGTCGATGCGGCGGCTTTCGTGGCGTTCGGTGCCGAGCACGAACAGGCCGCCGGCGGCCAGCGCCTTTTCTTTCAGGCGCGCAACCTGGTCGCGGATTTCCTGGGCGCGCCTCTCGCGCTCCTCGCCCTCGACGCCTTCGAGCTCCTGCTTGATGCGCATATCGGCATTGCCGCCGAGCTGAATGTCGGTGCCACGGCCGGCCATATTGGTAGCGATGGTGATCGCGCCGGGCACGCCGGCCTGCGACACGATATAGGCCTCCTGCTCGTGATAGCGCGCGTTCAGGATAGCGAACACCTTCGCCTTCTGAGCCCCCTCATCGCCGGTGTAGAGTTTGGCGAAGGCGTTTGGATCGGTGAAATCGTGCTGCTCCCAGCCCTGCTTGCGCAGCATTTCGGCCAGCGTCTCGGACTTCTCGATCGAGGTGGTGCCGACCAGAACCGGCTGGCCCTTCTGCTTGCATTCCTCAAGCAAGGCAATGATGGCGGCGTATTTCTCGCCGTTGGTGCGATAGACCTCGTCGTCCTGATCGTCTCGGATCATCGGACGGTTGGTCGGCACCTCAACGACACTGAGCTTGTAGATGTCGAGAAACTCGTCGGCTTCGGTGAGCGCCGTGCCGGTCATGCCCGCGAGCTTGTCGTACATGCGGAAATAGTTCTGGAAGGTGATCGAGGCGAGCGTCTGGTTTTCCGGCTGGATCGGCTGGTGCTCCTTGGCCTCCAGCGCCTGATGCAGCCCTTCCGAGTAGCGGCGTCCCGGCATCATGCGGCCGGTAAACTCGTCGATGATGACCACCTCGCCGTTGCGGACGATGTAATCCTTGTCGCGCTGGAACAGCTTGTGGGCGCGCAGCGCCTGGTTGACGTGGTGAACGGTGGAGACGTTCTCGATGTCGTACAGCGAAGTGCCCTTGAGAAGGCCTGCCTCGCGCAGCGCCTGCTCCATCTTTTCCATGCCCGCTTCGGTGAGATTCACCGTGCGCTGCTTCTCGTCGATCTCGTAATCGGACTTTTCGAGGCGCGGGATATAGGCGTCGATGGTGTTGTAGAAGTCGGAGCGATCGTCGAGTGGGCCGGAGATAATCAGCGGCGTGCGCGCCTCGTCGATCAGGATTGAGTCGACCTCGTCCACGATGGCGTAGACATGGCCGCGCTGGACCATATCCTCCAGCCGGTACTTCATGTTGTCGCGCAGGTAATCGAAGCCGAGTTCGTTATTGGTGCCGTAGGTGATGTCGCAGTCGTAGGCTTTCTTGCGTTCCTCGTCGTCGAGCCCGTGGACGATGACGCCGGTGCTCAGCCCGAGGAAGCTGTAGATCAGGCCCATCCATTCGGAGTCGCGCTTGGCGAGATAGTCGTTGACGGTGACCACATGCACGCCTTTGCCGGCGAGCGCATTCAGATAGACCGGCAGCGTGGCAACCAGGGTCTTGCCTTCGCCGGTCTTCATCTCGGCGATGCCGCCCTCGTGCAGGATCATGCCGCCGATCAGCTGGACGTCGAAATGACGCTGGCCGAGTACACGCTTTCCGGCCTCGCGGACCGTGGCGAATGCCGGGACCAGGATGTCGTCGAGGGTCTTGCCCTCGGCGAGCTGCTTTCGGAATTCGTCGGTGCGCGCGCGCAGTTGATCGTCTGAGAGCTTGGCGATTTCGGGCTCCAGCGCATTGATCGCCTGGACGCGCGGCTGGTAACCCTTGATCCGCCGGTCATTGGCGGAGCCGAACAACTTGCGGGCGACTGCGCCAAGCATGCGAAATCCTTTTCGTTACGTCGTCTTTGGTCGGGCGCGCGGAACCGCGGTTCGGCTCCAGAGCTCCAACACACGAAATTTTGACACCGCAGAGAACCGGCAGGCCAAAAGACCGCGAATCCACCCCGGAAACGATCCCGGCCGCGCGCCCGAATATAGCGGATCGTGCGCAAAATCGGGGGATGCGGCCGGAAAGTATTGCAGAAATAGGAGGGGGTCAGACCCTTGTCAATCAGCGCCAAACACCCGGTTAAGGCCACGCAATTGCCGAAAATTAAGGAGCTTCGGCCATTGCCAAGCCCTATCGCTTGGGTAAGTGTCCGCCGCGAACCGCGGCAGGCTGCCCGCCCTTGAAGGAACCTCCATGACCAGAATCCGCCCCTCCTCGTTTTGGCTGCCTGTGTTCGCCGCCGCCGTGTTCGCAACGGCCGCTCCGCTGACCGCCGCCGCCCAGGCCGATCCGGTTGTCGCCCGGGTGAACGGCACCGAAATCAGGGAAAGCGACCTGCAGGCGGCCGAGGACGACATTGGCGCGCAGCTGCCGCCGATGGCTCCTGACGCCAAGAAGGATTACCTGACCACCTACGTCGCCGACATGATCCTGGTGTCCAAGGCCGCGGAGGCCAAAAAGCTCGGCGACACCGACGAATTCAAGCGCAAATTGGCGCTGGCCCGCACCAAGCTGCTGATGGAAGCGCTGCTGCAGAACGAAGCCAAGGCCGCCGTCACCGATGAGGCCATGAAGAAAGTCTATGCCGAAGCCATCAAGGATATCGGCAACGAGCAGGAGGTCAGCGCCCGCCACATCCTCGTCGAATCCGAGGATGAGGCCAAGGCGATCGCCGCCGATCTAAAGAAGGGCGGCAATTTCGACGCCATCGCCAAGGAGAAGTCGAAGGACCCGGGCTCCAAGGATTCCGGCGGCGACCTCGGCTATTTCAGCAAGGACCAGATGGTGCCGGAATTCGCCGAAGCCGCCTTCAAGCTCGACAAGGGCCAGATTTCCGATCCGGTGAAATCGCAATTCGGCTGGCACATCATCCGCGTCGACGACAAGCGCGCCAAGCAGCCGCCCGCCTTCGATCAGGTCAAGGACCAGATCGAGAATTTCGTGCAGCGCCGGGCGCAGGCCGAGCTGATCCAGAAATTGCGCGCCGATGCCAAGATCGAGAAGCTGGGCGAGAAGCCTGCCGATGCGCCGGCAGCAAAGCCGGACGCAGCGGCTCCCGCGAAGAAATAGCCGCAGCAAACAAACAAACGGGACGCGATAGCGTCCCGTTTTATTTTTGTCATGGTCCCGCTATGACGTGAGCCGCCCGCATTCACCGGGCGATGAGGCTCACCCCATGTCCACTGCCGTTTCTCCCCTCGCCCCGACCGACATTCCCGAAATGCCCGCGATCGATGGTGTGCGCATCGCCACCGCCCAGGCCGGCATCCGCTACAAGAACCGCACCGATGTATTGTTCGCCGCCTTCGATGAGGGGACTACGGTGGCGGGGGTATTCACCCGCTCGAAATGTCCGTCGGCGCCGGTGGAATGGTGCCGCGCGCGGCTCAAGCAGGGATCGGCGCGCGCGCTGGTGGTCAATTCCGGCAACGCCAACGCGTTCACGGGCAAATCCGGACGGGCGGCGACGCAGCTCACCGCAAAACTCGCCGCACAAGCGAATGGCTGCCGCACTGATGAGGTGTTTCTTGCCTCTACAGGTGTGATCGGCGAGCCGCTCGACGCCACCAAATTCGACACCGTGATGCACACGCTGGTCGAAAGCGCCGGGCCCGGCCGCTTTCTCGATGCGGCCAAGGCGATCATGACCACCGACACCTTTCCGAAGGTCGCGACCGCGCAGGCCCGGATCGGCAAGACCCTGGTCACGATCAACGGTATCGCCAAAGGCGCCGGCATGATCGCGCCCGACATGGCGACGATGCTGTCCTTCATCTTCACCGATGCGCCGATTGCCGCATCGGCGCTGCAGAAGCTTTTGAGCGAAGGCGTCGTCGACACCTTCAACGCCGTCACCATTGACGGCGACACGTCGACCTCCGACACGCTGCTGGCCTTTGCGACCGGAGCCGCCGGGGAGCGCGGCGCGCCGCGCATCGCACGCGCCTTCGACCCGCGCCTGAAGGCTTTCCGCAAGGCGTTCAACGACGTACTTGCGAACCTGTCCGAACAGGTGGCGCGCGACGGTGAGGGCGCGCGCAAGCTAGTCGAGATCAAGGTCGAGGGCGCGGTCTCGGACAAATCGGCGCGGCGCATCGCCATGTCGATCGCCAATTCGCCCCTGGTGAAGACGGCGATTGCCGGCGAGGACGCCAATTGGGGGCGTGTAGTGATGGCTGTCGGCAAGGCCGGCGAGCCCGCCGATCGCGACAAGCTATCGATCTGGTTCAACGGCATCCGCGTCGCCACGAAGGGTGCGCGCGATCCGTCATATGATGAAGCGAAGGTTTCAGAATCGATGAAAAAGCCGGAGATCGAGCTGAAGGTGGCTCTGGGTCTCGGCAAAGGGCGCGATCGCGTGCTGACCTGCGACCTGACCAAGGAGTACGTCGCAATCAATGGCGACTATCGATCGTAATTGCGACGATTTTTGTAAGCCGCCGTTAAGAGGCGCATTCGTAGAGTGAGCGACCGGTCGTGAGCGCCAGACTTCTTCTTGTTGCAGCCTGCGCCCTCATCGATGCCGACGGCCGTGTGCTCATTGCGGAGCGGCCGGCGGGCAAGGCGATGGCGGGACTCTGGGAATTCCCAGGCGGCAAGGTGGAAGTCGGGGAGACGCCGGAGCAAACGCTGATACGCGAATTGCAGGAGGAACTGGGAATTGTCGTCAGGGAAGCCTGTCTCGCGCCCCTGACCTTTGCGAGCCACGCCTATCCGGATTTTCATCTCCTGATGCCGCTCTATGTCTGCCGGCGGTGGGAGGGGCAGGTCGCGGCGAGGCACCATGTGCGGCTCGCTTGGGTCAGACCGAACAAGCTGAAGGATTATCCGATGCCGCCAGCGGATACACCGCTAATCCCTCACCTGGCTGCCCTGTTGTAGTTGCGAGCAACCACGGAACCCGCCGATGGATACGATGAACCCGATCAACCGCACGCTGCGCAACTTTCTCCGCGACGAGAGCGGCGCGACCGCAATCGAATATGCGATGATCGCCGCCGGCATTGCCGTCGCCATCGTCGCCGCCGTCAACTCCATCGGCGAGTCGGTCGTCAGCCTGTTCCAGAGCGTCGAGTCGGCCTGGCCGAGTTGATCTTGGATCAGAAGCCGGCCTTGTCGCCCGCCGGCAATTCGGTGGTTCTCAGCGCATCGGCGAGGCGCGCCTTGGCCGAACCCGGCCGCAGCGGCTTCTGCTGGCTCTCATGCGGCGCCCATCCCGACAACCAGACAACATCGAAAGTCGCGCGCAGGCGGCCGTCCGGATCGCGGAAGCGCTCCGCATAAATCTCCGCCATCCGTTGCAGAATGGTCCGCTTCAGCGGCACGCGCCGGCGTTCGGTCAGCGCATTCGTCGCCCCCATGCCCCGAAGATCGCGCATCAGATCGAACGGCGTCGCGTAGCGTATGGTGAGCCGGTCGGCGTCGACCACCGTTAGCGCAAAGCCGGTCCGCTGCAGCATGGCGCCCAGGTCTCGCAAATCGGCGAACGGCGCAACACGCGGCGACACGCCGCCGTCGATCTCGGCTTCGGCCGCGGCAAAAGCCTGGCGCAACTCCGTCAGGGTCTCGCCGCCAAGCAGCGCCGCAAGAAGCAAGCCGTCGGGCTTCAGGGCGCGGCGGATCTGCACCAGCGCTCCCGGCAGATCGTTGACGCCATGGAGCGCCAGAGCCGACATTGCGAGATCGAGCGAGGCATCCGCAAACGGCAACGCCTCCTCGTCGGCGGCGACCAGAAGCGGCTCGCCCCGCCGTAATTCGCAGGCCAGGAGATCGACCCCAATCACCGCCCCTGCGAGTCCGCGTGACCTGATCGCCACGCGAAGAACATTGCCCGGCGTGCCGATATCGGCGGCGACGGCAAAGCTGCGCTTCACGGCCGACAGGCGATCCACCAGCTCTTCTGCGACATGGGCGAGCAGAAAGTCGGCCGGGGCCGCCTGTGCGCGCAGGCGGCGTCGCTGCATCAGCGCGCGGTCGAAGATACGAGGTACGTCTACCACTTTCACGTGTCTCCTGACCGCGCTACGCTAATCCTGGGTGGGGATGTCAGCGCATGTCCGGCATCGCGATGAACGAACGCATATCCGCGCGTCTGACGCAAATGGCCGCGGCGCTGCGGATGCCGTTTCGGCTGGTCCTCGATATCGGGCTGCCGCCGCTTTGCCCATCCTGCCGCGATCCGCTGAGCGATGGCGCCGGTCTGTGTCCGCAATGCTGGGCCAGGCTGTCGCCGATCGAGCGGCCGTTCTGCGAGAAGCTTGGCATTCCCTTCACCTACGATCCGGGCCCCGGCATCTATTCGATGCAGGCCATCGCCGATCCGCCGGCCTATGCCCGCGCCCGCGCTGCCGTCCGCTATGACGATGTCGCCCGCACCATGGTCCACGCGCTGAAATATGGCGACCGCCTCGATCTTGCACCGGTGATGGCGCGCTGGATGGCCCGTGCCGGCGCCGATCTGCTCCAGGACGCGGATATCGTCGTGCCCGTACCGCTGCATTGGCGCAGGCTCTGGGCGCGCAGGTTCAACCAGTCGGCAACGCTCGCCAGCCTGATCGCCAAGCCGCGGGGACTTGCGGTCAGCCATGCCGCGTTGAAACGAGTGCGGGCGACGCCGCAACAGGTCGGTCTTTCAAAGACCGAGCGGGCGACGAATGTACAGGGCGCGTTTCGGGTCGACGCAGCCGGCAAGGCCGAGATTGCGCGCCGCCATGTCTTGGTAGTGGACGACGTTCTGACCTCGGGCGCAACCGTAGATACCTGCGCCCGCGCGCTCCTGCGCGCCGGTGCCCGGCAGGTCGATGTGCTCGTCTTCGCGCGGGTTGTCGACAGCATCCGGACGCCCATATAAAGGGTTCTAACGAAACGAAAATCCAAATGCCTCCGGTCGAAATCTACACCACCGCCTATTGCCCCTATTGCGCTTGGGCGAAAGATCTGCTGGCCAAGAAGGGTGTGCCGTTCAAGGAGATCGATGTCGGCGGCAACCCCGCCTTGCGCTCGCAGATGACGGCGCGCGCCGGCGGGCGGACCACCGTGCCGCAGATCTTTATCGGCCCGGCCCATGTCGGCGGCTGCGACGATCTTTACGCGCTGGAGGATGCCGGCAAGCTCGATCCGCTGCTGGCGCAAGATGGACCCGCGACATGAACCGATCGGGCGCGAAATTCCGGGCCGGCCTCGTCCAGATGCGGACCGGACGGACACCGCAGACCAATCTCGATCACGCAGCCGCCATGATCCGCGAAGCCGCCGGTGCGGGCGCGGACTACGTGCAGACGCCCGAGATGACCAACATCATGGAACTGTCGCGCGAGAAACTGTTCGCCGCCATCACCGATGAGGACAAGGACATCTGTCTCACAGCGCTGCGCGCGCTGGCGCGGGAACTGAAGATCTATCTGCATATCGGCTCGCTCGCGATCAAGGTGTCGCCGGAGAAGGCGGCCAATCGCGCCTTCATGATCGATCCGCAGGGCGAGATCGTCGCCCGCTACGACAAGATCCATATGTTCGATGTCGATCTCGCCGGTGGCGAAAGCTACCGCGAGTCCAACAATTTCCGTCCCGGCGAAAGCGCGGTGGTGTGCGACCTGCCCTGGGCGAGGTTCGGTCTGACCATCTGCTACGATCTGCGCTTCCCGGCCCTGTATCGTGCGCTGGCCGAAGCCGGCGCCACGGTCCTGACGATCCCCGCGGCATTCACCCGGCAGACCGGCGAGGCGCACTGGCATACGCTGATCCGGGCCCGCGCCATCGAAAACGGCTCCTTCGTGCTGGCGGCGGCGCAGGGCGGCACGCACGAGAATGGCCGTTCGACTTTCGGGCATTCCCTGGCCGTTGACCCGTGGGGGCGCATCATTGCAGAAGGCGGCACCGAACCGGGCGTGACCCTGGTCGAGATCGATCCCGCCGAGGTTGCAGCCGCGCGCGCCAAGGTGCCGTCGCTGCAGCACGGCCGCCGCTTCGACATCGTCGAGCCGATGGCGGAGCCGGCGCGTCTGCATGTTGTTGGTGACACGGCATGATCAAATACGCGCTCGTCTGCGAGCGGAAACATACCTTCGACGTCTGGTTCAGCGACTCCGCCGATTACGACCGGCAGCGCAAGCGCGGGCTCGTAAGCTGCCCGGTCTGCGACACCAGGAAGGTGGAGAAGGCGATCATGGCGCCGGCGCTTGGCCGCGGCGCAAAGAAGCGCAGCGCGCCGGCTCCGATCGAGGCTCCGGTGCCCGCACCGAACCTGCCCGCGGTGCCGTCCGCCGCGCCGGTGGCGATGATCTCGCCGGTGGAGCAGGAATTGCGCGCCAAGCTCAAGGAATTGCGCGATCATCTCATCAAGAACGCCGACAATGTCGGCAAGAAGTTTCCGGAAGAGGCGCGCAGGATGCATTACGGCGAGATCGAACAGCGCTCGATCTATGGCGAAGCCACGCCGCAGGAAGCCAAGGAACTGCTCGACGAGGGCATCGAATTGCACCCTCTGCCAATATTGCCGGACGAGCGCAATTGACCGGACCGCGCACGAGCCTGGCGCCATAATCCGGAGACAGACATGACAAGCGGGACCACGCCGTTGCGGCTGATCCTGATCGTGCTCGGGTTCGGCATTCTGGCGATGCTGGTCTTCCCCGAGGCGCGCTATCACTTCCTGTCGCAGACCGCGCCGCGTCCGGTCACCCCGCGCGGCGACCTGTCGAGTCTCGAACGCAGCACCATCGAACTGTTCGAGCGCGCCTCTCCCTCGGTGGTCCAGATCATCGCCCAGCGCGGCGGCGGCCTGTTCACCGAAAGCGACGAGTCCGCCGCCGGTACCGGCACCGGCTTTCTGTGGGACGGCGCCGGCAACATCGTCACCAATGCGCATGTTGTGCAGAACGCCGCGCGGGTCGCCGTGCGCACCTCTTCAGGCGGCCTCTACAATGCCGATGTCGTCGGCACCGCGCCCAATTACGACCTCGCGGTGGTCCGCATCATGAAATTCGCCGACCTGCCGCCGCCGTTGCCGATCGGCACTTCGGCCGATCTGCGGGTCGGCCAGTCTGTCTTCGCCATCGGCAATCCCTTCGGCCTCGACCAGACTCTGACCACAGGGGTCATCAGCGCGCTAAAGCGGCGTATGCCAACTGCCGGCGGGCGCGAGATCGCCGACGTGATCCAGACCGATGCCGCGATCAATCCCGGCAATTCCGGCGGCCCGTTGCTGGATTCCGCGGGCCGGCTGATCGGGGTGAACACCGCGATCCTGTCGCCGTCCGGCACCTCGGCCGGGATCGGCTTCGCCATCCCCGTCGATATCGTCAACCGCGTCGTGCCCGAGCTCATCAAGTCGGGACGTGTGCGTACGCCCGGAATCGGGATCGTGGCCGCGAGCGAAGCCGTCGCCTCCCGGGCCGGCATCGATGGCGTCATCATCGTGCAGACCGCGCCGAATTCGCCCGCCGCGCGCGCCGGCCTGCGCGGTGTCGATCCCCGCACGGGGGCGGTGGGCGATGTGATCGTCGGCGCCAATGGCAAGCGCGTGCGCAAATTGTCGGACCTCACCGACGTGCTGGAACAAGTCGGCGTGTCCGGGCAAATCCGGCTGACCATTCTGCGCGGCAGCGGCGAGCAGACCATCACGGTCGATGTCGTGGATATTGCGGCACGCTGAGCTAGCGTCCCTCAGTTCAATGCGCCCAGATCAGGAGCGCAACGCCGGCCACGATCAGCACGATGCCCAGCGCTTCGCGGCGCGTTGTCCGCTGGCCGAAGACGAGGCTTGAGATCGCCTGCGCGAACAGCACCTCGACCAGCGCCAGCGTGCGCACGCTCGCCGCAGTCGCCAGCGCAAAGGCGAGAAACCAGAATTGCGAGGCGGTCGCACCCATGAAGCCGGCAAACAGCGACGGCCGCCAGGCCTTCATGATGGCGCCCATGACGTCGGGGCTCCGCCACATCAGCCAGGCCGAGAGCAGAACGGCCTGCATCGCAAGACCGGCGGTGAGGGTAAAGGTCGCGGCCATCACGTAGTTCGATAACTCAAGGCTCAGAATGCCGCCGCGATAGCCGACCGCGGACAGGGCAAAGGCCGCACCCGACGAAAGCCCAAGCAGCGTCGGCCGCCAGCTGTCGTTCGCCGAACCACCCGGCTTTAGCGACATCGTAACGACGCCTGCGGTTGCGATCAGGATCGCGGCGACCATGCCGGGCGTGAGCCGGTCACCGAGAAAGATCAGCCCGAACAGCGCGACCTGCACCGGCTCGGTCTTGATATAGGCGATGGTGACCACGAACGAGCGTTCCCCCATCGCCGTCAGCATCAGCGCGGTGGCGAGCACCTGCGCGCCCATGCCGAGCAGCACCCACAGCCAGAACAGCGGGACCGGCGATGGCAGCGCCGCGCCGGAGATCAGCACCAGCGCGCTCAGGAACACGACCGCGAAGGGAAAGCCGAACAGAAACCGCACATGGGTCGCACCTGCGGTGCCGAGCGTTGCGGTCAATTCGCGCTGCATGGCGTTGCGCACGGTCTGTGCGCCTGCGGCCAGCAGGGTGAACACGATCCACAGCCAGCCGGTATCGGTCATGCGGGGCGGGCTTCAGCTGGCCCTTAGGCGCAATCGGGAGTCCTGTGCACCGCTCCAGTCCGCGCAGGCGGGCATACAGAATTGTTGATTATGGGGCGCTGCCTTCGCGGCGATGCGTTGAAATATTTGGGTTGAGCCAGACATAGGCGAGCTATGACGCCGTCTCGAGCTGATGCGCCTTGCCGTTTTCGTCCCATTCGATGACGGTGCCGCGCTCGTTGTCGACCAGCGTCATCAGGTCGAAATAGCGGATGGTGGGATAGCCGCCGGTGCGCTTCTTCACGGTCTCGCGCCATTCGTCGTTATGGGCGCGCTGCGCCGCCTCGACCGACGGCCAGATATAGACCCCGGCCCCGGTGCCCTCGGCCTCGCCGATGCCCCAGAGGAAGTGCTTGCGCACCAGCTCCTTGTTGGCGGCCCATTTGCCGACCACACCGCGAACGCCTTCGATCTCCTTGGCGCGGGTATGGCCCTCGGGAAAGCTGAAGGTGACAAGTTCGACGATCATGACCGGCTCCTGTTCTCAAGGCACGCCATGATGCCACGGCTGTGCCGGGAGCGGATAACTTTTCTGCCGGCTGCCTGCCATGCGATTTCGGCGCAGGCTCAGGCGCCCCGCGCGGCGGTCAGCATGTAGTTCACGTCCATATCGGGCGACAATTCCCAGCGGTCGCCCATCACGCGGTACACTACGCCGCGCTCGTCGACGACTTTCAGGCCGGCGGCCTGCATCGCCGCTTCCAGCTCGGCAGGCGTAACGAATTTGTCCCAGCGATGGGTGCCGCGCGGCAGCCAGCGCAGCACATATTCGGCGCCGACAATGGCGAGCGCGAAGCTCTTCATGGTGCGGTTCAGGGTGGCGGCGATCATCATGCCGCCGGGCCGCACCATCTGCGCGCAGCGGCGCACGAACAGCCCGACATCGGCGACGTGCTCGACCACCTCCATCGCCAGCACCACGTCGAATTTCTCGCCCTTGTCTGCCAGCGCTTCGGCCGTGACCGGGCGATAATCGATGACGAGGTCGGTCTGCGCGGCATGCTTGCGGGCCACCGCGATATTCGCCTCGGAGGGGTCGGCGCCCAGCACATTGGCGCCCAGCCGGGCGAGCGGCTCGGACAGGATGCCGCCGCCGCAGCCGATATCGAGGATGCGAAGGCCGGTCAGGCAGCCGAGCTGCCGCGGGTTCCGGCCGAAATGGGCCGAGACCTGATCGCGGATATAGGCCAGCCGCACCGGATTGAACTTGTGCAGCATCGCCATCGGGCCGCGTTCGTCCCACCATTGCGCGGCGAGCTTCGAAAACTGCTCGATCTCGGCCCGATCGACGGTGGATTGCCCCGGCATTCCCGCTACCCCATCACGCAACGGACCCGGCGCCGGCGTGGCGCCTGGATCCTGATGCCGTGTTTAGAGGATTTACAGCCGTCCGGCAGCCCGGACCCCATCACATTTCGCTGACTCCCGCGCCTTGCGGGCGTTCAATGACGCCGCTATGACTGCGCCCGCGCCGGGCGACGCCCCACCGCCGCGCATTAACCCTCTCCGGGGTGCCGATTCTTTCATGTCACGTCTTGTGCTGAAGTTCGGCGGAACGTCGGTCGCCGATCTCGACCGCATCCGCAACGTCGCGCGCCATGTGCAGCGCGAATATAATGCCGGACACGATGTCGCGGTGGTGGTCTCGGCCATGGCCGGCAAGACCAACGAGCTCGTGGCCTGGTGCCGCGACGCCTCGCCGATGCACGATGCGCGCGAATACGACGCCATCGTCTCCTCCGGCGAGAATGTCACCGCCGGTCTCCTCGCCATCGTGCTGCAGAGCATGGGCATCGCCGCGCGCTCCTGGCAGGGCTGGCAATTGCCGATGTACACCACGAACGCGCACGGCTCGGCACGCATTTCCGAACTGAACGGCTCGGAGATCGTGAAACGGTTCCGCGAGCGCAAGGAAGTCGCGGTGATCGCCGGCTTCCAGGGCATTCACAAGGAGACCGGCCGCATCACCACGCTCGGCCGCGGCGGGTCGGATACCTCGGCGGTGGCCGTCGCAGCGGCGATCGAAGCCGACCGCTGCGACATCTACACCGACGTCGACGGCGTCTACACCACCGATCCGCGCGTGGTGCCGAAGGCGCGCCGTCTCGACAAGGTGGCGTTCGAGGAAATGCTGGAACTGGCCTCGCTCGGCGCCAAGGTTCTGCAGGTCCGCTCGGTCGAACTCGGCATGGTGCACAAGGTGAAAATCTTCGTGCGCTCCAGTTTCGACAAGCCCGAAGACATCGATCCGCACGGCATGCCTCCGGGCACGCTGATCTGCGACGAGGAGGATATCGTGGAGCAACAGGTCGTCACCGGGATCGCGTTCTCGAAGGACGAAGCGCAGATCTCGATCCGCAATGTCGAGGACAAGCCGGGCATCGCCGCCGCGATCTTCGGCCCGCTGGCCGATACCAGCATCAATGTTGATATGATCGTGCAGAACGTGTCGGCCGACGGCAAGACCACCGACCTCACCTTCACCGTGCCGGCCGCCGATTACACGCGCGCGATGGACGTCATCAGCAAAGCCAAGGACCAGATCGGCTATCAGCGCGTCGATGGCGCAACCGATGTGGCGAAAGTCTCGGTGATCGGCATCGGCATGCGCAGCCATGCGGGCGTCGCCGCGCGCGCGTTCAAGGCGTTGGCCGAGCGCAACATCAACATCCGCGCGATCACGACGTCGGAAATCAAGTTTTCGGTGCTGATCGACGCCGCCTATACCGAGCTTGCGGTGCGCACGCTGCATTCGCTGTACGGGCTGGACAAGGCTTAGCATTTTTCCGTTCGTGCCCGCGAAAGCGGGGACGAAGAGTCACACGCCCCCGCTCTCGTTCTTGGCCTTCTGGAACGCCGCTTGCGCGGGAATGAGCGGCGTGTGCGGCGTGTGATCGGATCAAGCAAAGCTTCGCCCGCCCTGTTGTTTTGACGGCGCGGGCGCGCCCGTAGTCCCATCTCGCATTCCTTCCCTCGGGTTAAACCCAAGGGCGCGCGGAACGCCGGGCTTTCAGCCAGCCCATGGCCTCATGCGCGATGTGGGAAAGCGCATGAGCAGGTAGTCACCACGGACCGCCGAAGGAATCCGGCGTTCCGCGCGCGGTGTTTGAAGGCTTGCTCCGCTGGCCCCCCGGTGGACTGACGAAGCTATCCACCGCTACGACGACCTGACCTGAACCTTTCCGGATGTGGCGTCCGTACCAGGTCCGATCACCACGGTCCCCCAAGTGACGAAGGCGCATCCTTCGCCGGAACCCAGCAGCTTGGGCCTCCGCTGCGACACGCACGTCTTGCGCTCCGCAACGGCCACCGCTTCCCGCCCCGCGTCTTGTGACGCTCATGAGACGCCCCTTGGACGGGGCGGGATGGACGGATTGAACCATCTGAAGATGGCGGAAATAAGGAAATTAATCCTAGTATCTTTTCGCCCATTATGCGTTAAAACCCGCGCTGCGGCCCGCGCCGCCAACGACAGATCATCGGGACAGATGTGTGCATAGAACGAGTTCCACAATTGCTGTGATCGCGCAGGGCGCGATGGGCGCGGGCGTCGCAAGGCGCCTTACCGACAACGGTGTACGCGTCCTCACCTCGCTCGTGGGCCGCAGCAACGCGAGTGCCGCACGCGCCAGGGATGCCGGCATGATCGACGCCAGCGATGCCGATATCGCCGCGTCAGACATCATCCTCTCCATCGTGCCGCCGGGCGAAGCCCTGCCGCTGGCGCGGCGGCTTGCACCCGCCCTCATCGCTGCGAACAGAAAGCCGCTCTATGCCGATTGCAACGCGGTGAGCCCGGATACGGTGAAGGAGATCGCCGGCGTCATCGCTGCGACCGGCACGCCGTTCGCCGATGCAGCGATTATCGGCGGCCCGCCGCGCGCGGGCTATGGCGGACCGGTGTTCTATTATTCCGGCGCAGAGGCCGGACCGCTGCAGCAGCTCAACGATGCGGGTCTGGTGTTCCGGCAGGTCGAAGGCGGCATCGGCGCCGCCTCGGCGCTGAAGATGTGCTACGGCGGCATCACCAAGGGGCTGACCGCAATAGGCTCCGCGATGCTGCTCTCGGCCGAGCGCGCCGGCGTCGCCGGGGCGCTGCATGCCGAGCTTGCCGCAAGCCAGCCGCAGCTTCTCGCCTATTTCCAGCGCAGCGTGCCGGACATGTTCGGCAAGGCCTATCGCTGGGTCGCCGAAATGGACGAGATCGCGCGATTCAACGGCGGCGGACCCTCGCGCGAGATGTACGAGGCGATCGCCGACCTCTATGAGCGGCTGGCCGCCGACCAGCGCGGCGGCCAGACGGATATTGCGGCCTTGGCGCAATTTTTCGAAAAGTCGCCGAACACATAGCGGTCATTCCGGGCGCGCCCGGCCCCCATATCCCCGGGCGAAAAAAAAGCGCAGCTTGCGGCTGCCATGCCGCAGCCGCTATAGCCGCGCTGTAACCTTTAAGGACATCGACCCATGCGAGGCGCTATGGGCGGCCCGCGCGTGCTGTTGCGCCGGCTCCGCGAAGTGATGGCGGAACCGGTCAGCGCGCAGGACCGCCTCGACCGGATCGTCGTGCTGATCGCCGCCAACATGGTGGCGGAAGTGTGCTCCGTCTACGTGTTGCGCGTCGACGGCACGCTCGAGCTTTACGCGACCGAGGGCCTCAACAAGGAAGCCGTCCACCAGACCGTGATGCGCATCGACGAGGGCCTGGTCGGCCTCGTCGCCAGCCAGGCCAACGCCATCAACCTGCAGGACGCGCAATCGCATCCGGCCTTCTCGTACCGGCCGGAAACCGGCGAAGAAATTTACCACTCCTTCCTCGGCGTCCCGATCCTGCGCGCCGGCAATACGCTCGGCGTGCTGGTGGTGCAGAACCGCGCGCACCGAAATTATTCCGAGGAGGAAGAAGAGGCGCTGCAGACCACCGCGATGGTGCTGGCGGAGATGATCGCCTCGGGCGAGCTTGCCTCGCTCGCCAAGCCCGGCGCCGAGCCCGCCGTTCATCCGCGCCGCCATCTGCGCGGCAATGTGCTGTCGGAAGGCATCGCGCTTGGTCACGCCGTGCTGCACGAGCCGCGCGTGGTGATCAAGAATTTCGTCGCCGATGACATTCCGGGCGAACTGAAGCGGCTCGACGACGCGATCGCTGCGATGCGCTCCGATGTCGACGTGATGCTGGAGCGCGGCGAGATCGCCGATGGCGGCGAGCACAGGGACATTCTCGAAACCTACCGCATGTTCGCCCATGACCGCGGCTGGCTTGCACGCATGCGCGAGGCGATCCGCACCGGGCTCACGGCGGAAGCCGGCGTCGAGCGCGTTCAATCCGATACCCGCGCGCGCATGCTGCGCGCCACCGACCCCTATCTGCGCGAGCGCTTGCACGATCTCGACGATCTCGCCAACCGGCTGATGCGCCAGCTAATGGGGGTCGAACACGCCCCGCATCGCGATCAACTGCCCGACAATGCGATCATTGTCGCGCGCATGATGGGGCCGGCGGCGCTGCTCGATTACGACCGCAAAAGACTGCGAGGGCTGATCCTGGAAGAAGGCGGCCCGACCTCGCATGTCGCGATCGTGGCGCGCGCGCTCGGCATTCCCGCGGTCGGCGAGGTCGAGAATGCGGCGGGCCTCGTCGAATCCGGCGATCCGGTTATCGTCGATGGTATTTCGGGGGACGTTTACCTGCGTCCGCCTCCGGACATCGAGGCCGCCTATGTCGAGCGGGTCAAGCTGCGCGCTCGCAAACAGGCGCAGTATCAGGCCCTGCGCGGGCGGCCCTGCGTGACCCGCGACGGGCACGAGATTGCCCTGCATCTCAATGCCGGACTGCTGGTCGACCTGCCGCATATCGAGGAAACCGGGGCGGCGGGCATCGGCCTGTTCCGCACCGAGCTGCAATTCATGGTCGCGACTTCGTTTCCGCGGATCGGCGAGCAGCTTGCGCTCTATCGTTCCGTGCTGGAGACCGCCGGCGAAAAGCCGGTGACCTTCCGCACCCTCGATATCGGCGGCGACAAGGTGCTGCCCTATATGAGCGCCTCCGAGGAAGAGAACCCGGCGATGGGCTGGCGCGCGATCCGGCTAGGGCTCGACCGGCCCGGCCTGATGCGCTCTCAAATCCGCGCGCTCTTGCGCGCCGCATCCGGCAAGGCACTGCGCATCATGTTTCCCATGGTCGCCGTGGTCGACGAATTCGACCAGGGCAAGCTGATGGTCGAGCACGAACTGACCTATCTGCGCCGGCATGGTCACACCCTGCCGGAGCGGGTCGAGATCGGCGTCATGGTGGAGGTGCCCTCACTCCTGTTCCAGCTCGACGACCTGTTGCCGCGGGTGGATTTTCTCTCGGTCGGCTCGAACGATCTCTGCCAGTTCCTGTTCGCGGCGGATCGCGGAAATTCGCATGTCTCCGGGCGCTACGATCCGATCTCGGTACCGGTGGTGCGGGCGCTCCGGTTGATCGCGCGCAAGGGCCGCGAGCACAAAAAGCCGGTGACGCTGTGCGGCGAGCTTGCGTCGAAGCCGATCGGCGCGCTGGTCCTCGTCGCCATCGGCTACCGCTCGCTGTCGCTGACTCCGTCTGCGGTCGGCCCGGTGAAATCGATGCTGCTGGAACTCGACGCGGAGAAAGCGCTGGCCGCCATCGGGCCGCTGCTCGACCATGGCGAGACCGGCGTCACGCTGCGCCAGCGGATCGAACAATTCGCTGCGTCCGAAAACCTGCAGCTCTAAGAAACACGCCATAGACGAAACCATGCTGCCACAAGTCAAACTCGACGCTCTGATGGTGCGTCATGCCGAACTCGAAGCGAGACTGTCGGGCCAGGTCGGCGCCGACGAATTCGTGAAGCTGTCGCGCGAATTGTCGGATCTCGCGCCCGTGGTCGAGGCGATCCGCGCCTATCGCGCCGCCTCCACCGAACTCGAAGATGTCGAGGCCTTAATCGCCGACGCTTCGACCGACGGCGAGATGCGCGAGATCGCCGACGCCGAGCGGCGCGCGCTGCGCGACAAGCTGGAGGCGCTGGAAAAGGACATCCGCGTCCAGCTGCTGCCCAAGGACGCGATGGACGAGCGCAGCGTGGTCATCGAAATCCGCGCCGGCACCGGCGGCGACGAGGCCTCGTTGTTCGCCGGCGTGCTGTTTCGCATGTACGAGCGCTATGCCGCCAAGCAGGGCTGGAAAGTCGAGGTGGTGTCGGAAAGCGAAGGCGCAGTCGGCGGCTACAAGGAAATCATCGCCGAGATCACCGGCCGCGGCGTCTATGCCAAGCTGAAATACGAATCCGGCGTTCACCGCGTGCAGCGCGTGCCGGAAACCGAAGCCTCCGGACGCATCCATACCTCTGCGGCGACGGTTGCCGTGCTGCCGCAGGCCGAGGATGTGGACATCAATATCCGCGACGAGGACCTGAAGATCGACACCATGCGCGCGCAAGGCGCGGGCGGCCAGCACGTCAACAAGACCGAATCGGCGATCCGCATCACCCATATCCCCTCCGGCATCGTGGTGGCCGTGCAGGAGGACCGCTCGCAGCACAAGAACAAGGCCAAGGCCATGGCGCTCTTGCGCACCAAACTCTACGACGCCGAACGCGAGAAGCTCGACAGCGCCAGAGCCGCCGACCGCAAGGTGCAGGTCGGCTCCGGCGACCGCTCCGAGCGCATCCGCACCTATAATTTTCCGCAGGGCCGCGTCACCGATCACCGCATCAACCTGACGCTCTACAAGCTGCCGGAGATCATCGAGGGCGAAGCGCTCGGCGAAATCATCGATGCGCTGGTGGCGGAAAATCAGGCCGCCTTGCTCGCGGCCCAGAACGACGCCGCGTGATGCTTCCCAACCTTTCGAACGCGAAAACCATCGAGACCGCGCGCCGCGTGCTGACGGCGCGGTTCGCAGAGGGCGGGCTTGATTCTCCCGCCCTCGATGCGCGGCTCCTTGTCGGGCACGCCCTGTCGCTCGATCACACCGGTCTCGCCACGCAGGCTGCGCGCAGCCTGTCCGAAAGCGAACGCGCCGCGATTGCGGCGCTGGCGGAGCGCAGGCTGCAGGGCGAGCCGGTCGCCCGCATTCTTGGCGTGAAAGAATTCTGGAGCTTGCCGCTGGCATTGTCGCAAGCGACGCTGGTGCCGCGCCCCGATACCGAGACCGTGGTGGAAGCGGCGCTTCAGGCGATCGGCACGGCGCGCCGCAACGAGGCGCTGCGCATCGCCGATCTCGGTACCGGCACCGGCGCGATCCTGGTCGCGCTGCTGCACGAATGGCCCAACGCGACCGGCATCGGCACCGACATCGATCCGCAGGCGATCGAAACTGCTAACGCAAATGCGAAAGCGCTCGGACTTGCATCGCGCGCGCAATTCCAGATCGCCGATTTCGAGCGAGATCTCGGCGAGCGTTTCGACCTCGTGGTGTCGAACCCGCCCTATATTCCCTCGCGCGACATCGCCGCGCTCGATCGCGAGGTGCGCGAGCACGATCCGCTGCGCGCACTCGATGGCGGGGTCGACGGGCTTGATGCCTATCGCGCCATCGCCCGGGCGGCGGCGCGGCTGATCCGCCCGGACGGGCATCTGATCCTCGAAATCGGTGCGGGTCAGGAGGCCGATGTCCGGGCTCTCGTTTCCTCGTCCGCGGCTCTTGAATGGTGCGGGACGCGTCACGATCTATCGAAAGTGCCACGCGCCTTGTGGTTTCGCCGCGCCCCGGCGGAAGGGTGGTAAACGGCTGAGATTTGGGGTTTTTGCCATTCCCGCACGGCATCCCGCCCCGCAAAAATAACGCTTGGATTATCGCGGCGGACAGACTAGTTTCCGCTCCGGATTTGGCCCTGACACGGGCCGCCACCTGAGGCCCAGAGCTGGTTTCGCGCGGGAAGAGGGCTTCCCCGGACCGGCAGCGGCGGCGGCGAACCGGTATCAAGGGTAGGTAACCGACGGGCCGATTGCCGATAAGGGCATGTAGCCGAAACGGGCATGTAGCCGAAACGGGCATTGGTCGACATAACAGGTCGAACGACGAAGCAGACCGAACGAAAGACATTCTGCCGATTTGATCGGATGCTATGCACGTTAGCATCGGACCGATGGCGAAGGCATCGCCATACCGGTCGAACCGGCTGAAAGGCGGCGTCTTGCGCCGGGGGGTAGAACACTGTCGAAGGGATACCGGTCCGGTCGCCCGCACTTGCTGAAGGGCAATCGGCAATGGTCCGGAAGACGCATCGCGCGCGCGGAACCGGGATCTTTTCGGCATGTCCAAGTCGAGTGATTCGCAACGCGGCGCATGCCCGCGCCAATCGGGAGTCGGCAAACAGGCAAGCCATGAGAAACGGTCAGAACAAGCATCGGATGCGGGGCCGCAATCGCGGCGGCAAGAGTCACAATCCGCTGACACGGGTTTACGAATCCAACGGCCCCGATGTGAAAATTCGCGGGACCGCGAACCACATCGCCGAGAAATACATTCAGCTTGCACGCGATGCGACCGCCTCCGGCGACCCGGTTGCCGCCGAGAATTACTATCAGCATGCCGAGCATTACTTCCGCCTGATCGCGGCGGCGCAGGAGCAGTTCCGGCAGAGCCAGCCCTACCAGCAGCGCGACGCCGGCGACGAGAATTACGACGAGGGTGACGATTCGCAGCCCGGCTATGGCGGCGGCGAGCCGCGCGAGCAGCCCTATCAGCAGCAGCCGCGCGAGTCGCAGTCCTATCAGCAGCGCGATCGTGAGCAGCGCGAACAGCCCTATCCGGCGCGTGAGCAGCCCCGCGAATATCGCGGCGAAGGCCGTAACGACAATCGCAACGAAAGCCGTCAGCAGCATCAGGTCAACGGCGCACAAGACGATGATGTCGAGCGTCTGCCCTCGTTCATCACAGGTAGCCCGGCGCAGGCCGCAGGCCAGGCCAATGGCGGTCACGAAGGCCAGCAGGCGGATCGCTTCCCGCTGCACCGACGTAGAAGGCGGCCGCGCGGCCCGCGTCCCGACATGGCCGCAGGCGAAGGCGGCGATGACGCAAGCCCGGCTCCGGCCGGCGAGTAGCTGCCAGAATTGCTGGCATTGCCGGACTGAGCCGGCAATGCATCAGCAAGGGAAAGTATGCACCTTTATTGGCCCATTGCGCGTTCACCGGCTGTGCGTTCACCGGTTGTGCGTTCGCCCGATGCGCGGGTCATGGCTACGGATGTCAACGACCCGCCATCACGCGCCGCACCGCCCGCCGAGGGGGCCAAAGCAGGTTCGAGCCGCGGCACCAATACGCGCCGCTCGCGTTTCACCGGAATGGCGCGATAAGCCTGCTTGGTCGCCTCGACGATATGGACGCCGGCAAAGGGACCGAGCACTTTCGGACCGAAGCGCTCCCATACGCCCGCCGAGCGCAAGAACCAGTTCCGCTGAACCGGGGGCATGAACAGCGCCTCACCCCAGCCATTCGGCACAAAGGAGGTTTCGCGCAGAATGCGGGTGATCTGCGAGCGCGAATAGGGCCGGCCATGCCCGAACGGCGTGGTGTCGATACGCGCCCACAAGCCCCGCCGATTCGGGACCACGGCGATCAGCCGCCCGTTCGCCGCAAGAACGCGCCACACCTCGCGAAGCAGCTGCACCGGGTCATCGGCCATTTCCAGCGCATGGATCAACAGCACGCGATCGACCGCCGCGTCGGTGAGCGGCAACTCGCTCTCGTCGACCAGCGCTGCGAGCCCGGGCCGGTTGCTTGGCCATCTCATCACGCCCTGCGAGGCCGGCATGAAGGCGAGGCAGCGCTCTGCGTCCTCGCGGAACAGGCCCATATAGGGGGTGGTATAGCCAATGCCGACGATGCGCTCGCCGCGCGGCCCATTGCGGCGTGCGCGGATGCCGCGCCCGACCAAACGCCGCGCCACGATGCCAAGCGGCTGGGCATAGAAATTTTTCAAGTCTACGACGTCGACAAACATCCGGTTACGGTAGCATGAAACATGCGCAGGCCGGCCCGCATCCTGACGCATTCTCCAAATCCTGCCGGCATGATACCGTGACGGTTTATCCAGCAGAAAAACGGAACTGACATGCCGGCGAAAATCCACCAATTTCCGTGCCTCTCCGACAATTTCGGGGTCCTGATTCACGATCCCGAAACCGGCGCCACGGCTGCCATCGACGCGCCGGAAGCAGCCGCCGTGGAGAAGGCGCTGACCGATACCGGCTGGACGCTGACCGACATCCTGGTGACGCATCATCATGCCGACCACACGCAAGGGATCCCAGAGCTGAAGGCGAAGCACAAATGCCGCGTCACCGCGCCGAAGAACGAGGCGGCCAAGATCGCGGATGTGGACGCCACCTATGGCGAGGGCGACACGGTGAAGCTCGGCTCGCTCGAAGCACGCGTCATCGATACGCCGGGCCATACCGCGGGCCATATCTCGCTTGTTTTCGACAAGGAGAAAGTTGCGTTCCTCGGCGACACGCTGTTCTCCATCGGCTGCGGCCGGGTGATCGAGGGCACGCCGGCGCAGATGTGGGACACGCTTCTGAAAATCCGCGCGCTCCCAGACGACATCACCTTCTATTGCGGGCACGAATATACTCAGGCGAATATCAAGTTCGCGCTGACCATCGAGCCGGAAAATCCTGCCTTACAGAAGCGCGCGGCGGAAGTGGACGAATTGCGTGCGGCCGGCAAGCCGACACTGCCGCAAACGCTCGGGGCGGAAAAGGCCGCGAATGTATTTCTGCGCGCGGACATTCCCTCTGTCGCCGAGGCTCTCGGCATGAGCGGCAAGTCTGCGGCCGAGGTGTTCACCGAAATTCGCGCGCGCAAGAACAAGTTTTAACCCCTCCTCCGCTCATGCCCGCGAAGGCGGGCATCCAGAATACTTTGCTCTGGGTCCCCGCTTTCGCGGGGACGAGCGGACAACAAGCCGGCCCGTCAATGGGCGATCGTGCGGCTCGCGACACAGCCATGACCCTGCCTCTCTCCGGCATCCTCGTGGTCTCGCTCGAACAGGCGGTGGCGGCGCCACAGGCGACCTGCCGGCTCGCCGATGCCGGCGCCCGCGTCATCAAGATCGAGCGGCCCGAGGGCGATTTCGCGCGCGGCTATGACGATTATGTGCATGGCGAGAGCGCCAATTTCGTCTGGCTCAATCGCGGCAAGGAATCCGTGGTGCTTGATCTCGCCCGCACCGAGGACAAGGCGCTGTTCGCCGCGATGCTCGCGAAGGCGGATGTGTTCGTACAGAATCTGAAACCCGGCGCGATCGCGAAACTCGGCTTCCCGATCCCAGAGCTTCGCAAGAAACATCCGCGGCTGATCTGCTGTTCGATTTCAGGCTATGGCGAAACTGGACCTTATCAATCGCGCAAGGCCTATGATCTGCTGGTGCAGGCGGAGTCTGGCCTTGCCTCGATCACCGGCGGACCGGACGCGCCGGCGCGCGTCGGCTTTTCCGTCGCCGATATCGGCGCCGGCATGAATGCCTATCAAGCGATCCTCGAGGCGCTGATCGCGCGCGGCCGCACCGGCGAGGGCGCAACGATCCAGGTTTCGCTGTTTGACGCCATGGCGGAATGGATGACGGTACCGCTCCTCTCGCATGAAGGCGGGCATCCGTTCCGCCGCATCGGCCTTGCGCATGCGGCGATCGCGCCCTACGGGGTATTCCGTTCCAAGGACGGCGCCGACATCCTGATTTCGATCCAGAATGATCGCGAATGGCGGGTGCTGGCCGACAAGGTGCTAGGGGATGCCGCCATCGCCGACGATCCGAAATTCGCCACCAACCGCGACCGCGTGACGCATCGCTTCGAGACCGACCGGCTGGTCGGCGCAGCCTTCGCGCGCCACGACGTCGCCGTGTTGACGCAGATGCTGGACAAGGCCGGTATCGCCTTCGCGCGGGTCAGCGACTGCGCGCTGCTCTCGTCGCATCCGCATCTGCGCCGCATCACGGTGGACACGCCAAGCGGGCCGGCCACACTTCCGGCCCCCGCCGCGATCGTCGATGGCGAGCGCCGCTATGGCCGCGTGCCTGCGCTCGGCGAGCATACCGACCAGATCCGTGCGGAATTTGGCTGACGGCTTTCCGGACAACAATAAGGAAGGGACAAGGGAATGAACAAGGAGATGTACGACAAGGGCCTGTCGATCCGGCGCAAGGTACTGGGCGATGCCTATGTCGATGCAGCGCTGAAGAACGCCGACGAGTTCAACCGGCCGCTGCAGGAACTCGTCACCGAATATTGCTGGGGCTATGTGTGGGGCCGCGAGGGGCTGCCGCTCAAGCAACGTTCGATGCTCAACCTCGCGATGATCTCGATCCTCAACCGGCCGCACGAATTGAAGGCGCACATCAAGGGCGCGCTGACCAACGGCGTCACCAAGGACGAGATCATGGAAGTCTTCCTGCAGGTCGCGATCTATGCCGGCGTGCCCTGTGCGGTGGATTCGTTCCGCATTGCACGCGAGGTTTTCGCGGCGGAGGAGAAGTGATCTGCGTCATGGCCGGGCTTGACCCGGCCATCCGTCGAAGCAAGAACCCTTTGAAGGATGCGCGGATCAAGCGCGCGCATGACGGCGGTGGACGATGCCCGAGATTCTGGTAGCCGATATCGGCGGCACCATGAGCCGCGCTGCGCTGGCCACACCTGGCAAGCGGCCCGATAACATTGTCACCGTCGCCAATGACAGCATTGCGGGACCGGAAGGCGTGTTCGAGCGCCTGCTCGCCGGCGCCACGCAGCGGCCGCGCGCGGCCGTGCTGGCGCTGGCAGGCCCGGTGCAGGGCGACGACATCGCGCTGACCAATCGCAACTGGCGGGTTCGGCTGCCCGAATTGTCGGCGCGCTTCGGCATTTCGAATATTCATGCGGTCAACGATTTCGAGGCGCTGGCCTGGGCGCTTGCTTCGCTGCGCGCCGAGGATCTGCGGCCGCTCGGCGGCGGCCCGGCTGTGCCGGACGGCGTGAAAGTCGTGGTCGGTCCGGGTACCGGGCTTGGCGTTGCCGCGCTGGTGCAAACCCGCAGCGGCCCGCATGCGGTCGCAAGCGAAGCCGGGCATTCGTCCTTCGGGCCCGCCTATGCGGACGAGGAGATAATGTTTCGGCGGCTTGCGGAAAAGCGCAGGCCGCTCTCGGCCGAATGCCTGCTCTCGGGCGGCGGGCTATCGGCGCTGCACGAGGCGATGCATCCGGGCATCATGAAACAGAAGCCGGACATGATTGTGCGGCAGGCGCAGGCCGGCGACCGCGAAGCGCGCGCCGCCGTTGCGATGTTCGTGCGGCTGCTCGGACGCTTTGCCGGTGACATGGCCCTGACTTTTCGCGCCACCGGCGGTGTCTATATCGCCGGCGGCGTTGCGATGCGGCTCGGTCCGCTGTTCGATGCGGCGCTGTTCCGCGCCGCCTTCGAGCGGCATCCGCCCTACGAGCCGATGCTGAAGGCGATCCCGGCCGCGCTGATCACCTGCGAGGAGCCGGGGCTGATCGGCTGCGTCGCGCTCGCGGAACGGCTGTTGCGAAAGAGCTGAAGCGTGTCAGCTTCCGAGCTTGCGCTGCAGCTCGGTCACCGCCCGATCGAATTGCGGGTCGGCGCCATCAGCGTAAGGCAGGTCGAAGGCAACGCCGATATCCGGCGACACCCCGATGCCCTCGAACCGTTTGCCGTCGAGCCTCACGTCGTTGGTCGCCAAGAGCATCAGACTGTGGTCATGCAGAAGGAAGGAGCGGACGGTGAGCACCGCGCCGGCCGTGCGCGTGCCGATCAAGGGGATGCCTGCCTGCTGCAGCGAATAGGCGATGATCTCCATGCTGGAGCGCGTGCCCTGATCGATGATCGCGACCATCGGCTTCTGCCAGCGGAACACCAGCGTCTTCTCCTGGCCGTCGGAACCGATGATGGACATCTCGCGGGTGCGGCTCAGAAACAGGTCGGCGGCCTCGCTGCCATATCCTCCCCACCGGCTGCGCAAATCCAGCACCAATCCGTCCGCACTGCGCAGCGGTTCCGACGACAGCAATTCGGTGAGCAGACCGCGCATGTTGCTGGCGCCGAAGGTCCAGAGCCTGATCGTCCCGATCCGCTGGCCGTTCTTCTCAACCACCCGGACGCTGTGGCGGATGGCGTCGGCCAGTATCTCGTTCGGCCGTATCCAGACCACGGGCACCTCGAGACTGACGATATCGGCGGCCGCCTGCCGTTTGATCGCGAGCGTCACTTTGCCGCCGCCGCGCTGCCGGAACGACTCGATCGGATGATAGGGCGTGCCGTCCACCGCAACGATCTCGTCTCCGACCCGCAGGCCGGCCTTGGCTGCTGGCCCGCCGTCATAGACATAGGCTGCGAACATCTGCCCTTCGACCGCGCGGCCCACCATGCCGATGCCTTCATAGGCGATGTGCCCGTCATGCATTGCAGGCGTCGCCCAGTGGCCGCGCGTCTGGAAAATGTCGAGCAACTCGAAATATTCGATCTGGTCGGGCGTAAAGCGCGCGGTGTGCGACACCTGCAGCGCACGCAAGGCCTGCGAGATAATGCGGCCCGCCTCGGCGGCGGTTTGCGCTGTCTCGCGGCCGGCCCGCAACGCATCGCGGAACGGCTGCAATCCGGCCGGATTGTAGAAATGCTTGTCGGCAATCGCTTCGGCCTGATCGAAAAGTGATGAAGGCGAAATGCCGCCTTCGTGCGGCTCGGCTAGCGCATTGGCCTCGACAGCGACATGCGCGCCGCCGCCCGGAGCTTTGCCGTGAGATTGAACCGGGCCCGCGGCCGCGAGCATTGCGAGCGACAGGAGCGTAGGCAGGGCGGCCCGCAACAAAGACTTGCGCATGATGTCGTCTCCAGCCGCCCGCCGGGTACGTTCGCCTGCGATATTGGCCAAAATCCGGCCCGTGCCGTACCGCTCAGGCAAGCCCCATCCCGGCGAAGGCCTCGATGTGATGCTGCGCGGATTGCGCATCAAAACAGCAAAGGACAACGCGCGATATTCCGCGCGGATTTGCCGATAGCTCCGAGACGACCGTGCCTGCCGCGATGCGCGCAGCGCGATCCTGCGGGAAACCGAAAATGCCGGTCGAAATCGCCGGAAAGGCGATGCAGGTCAGCCGGTTGTCGGCTGCCACCTCAAGCGCGCGGCGATAGCAGGAGGCGAGCAGCGCATCCTCGTCGCGGCCGCCGCCCTGCCAGACCGGGCCGACCGCGTGAATGATGTGACGCGCCTTCAGCCGAAAGCCCGGCATAATCCTGACGTCGCCGGTGTCGCAGCCGCCAAGGCTTTCGCATGCCGGGATCAGTTCCGGACCCGCTGCGCGGAAGATCGCGCCGCAGACACCGCCGCCCGGCGCAAGCGCCTCGTTCGCCGCATTCACGATCGCGTCCAAATCGAGCGTCGTGATATCGGCAATGATGAGGTCGACATGCGCCGGCCCGGCTTCGAGAGTGAGCAGCGGGGTGTGGGAGGCCATGGCGCAAACTTTATCCGTCACACGCGCCCTTGTCGCCACATGAGACGAAGCCTAAGCGGCGGTCTCCTTCACCAGATCGAGCGTCGACCTGCGGCCGATATCGTCGAAATGCCGGTCGAGAAAGCGACGTGCGGCTCTTCGCCCGGCGCGATGCAAGAGCGCGAAGAAGTCAAAATCGGTCTTGAGCCGCGATCCGGTAAGCCGTTTGTCCATGCCCTCCAGCAGAATGCGGTGCACGTTGACGGAGGCGCCGTGCCGCCCTGCCTCGCGCCCGGCATATTCGAGCGCGCGCAATTCGGCGGCGAGCGACGATGCGAACGCGATCTCGTTCATGCGGCTGAGAATGTCGCGCGCTGCGGTCGGGGTGTTCTCGCGATAGAGCGGCGCGATTTGCACCAGCAGCACATCGTCGGCGTTCGACGCCACCAGCGGCAGGATCGGCGGATTTCCGGTGAAGCCACCGTCCCAATAGGGTTCGCCGTCGATCTCCACCGCCCGGAATACATGCGGCAAGGCGGCGGACGCCATCACCACATCGGCGGTGATGTCCTCGCGGCGGAACACCTTCAGCCGTCCGCTGCGCACATTGGTCGCCGAGACGAACAACTCGGCATCGCCATAGCGGCGGATCGCGTCGAAATCGACAAACCGCTCGATCAGGCTTTTCAACGGATTGATGTTCAGCGGATTGAAATCGTAGGGGCTCATCATCCGCGTCATCGCGTCAACAAAAAGCTGCACTGGGGAACCGCCCGACGGAAACAGCGCAAACAACCGATCGAGCGCGGCGCGTTGCGGGCCGGGCAGGCCGCCGCCGAGGCTGGCCGCCCGCCAGAACTCCGCGAGCCGCTTGCGGGCTTCTTCCCGGCCACCGCGGGCGAGCCCGTCCGCCAGCATCACCGCATTGACCGCACCCGCCGAGGCGCCGGAAATACCGCAAAAGGCCAGCCGCCTGTCTTCGAGCAGATAATCGAGGACGCCCCAGGTGAAGGCCCCATGCGCGCCACCGCCTTGCAGGGCCAGATTCACGCGCTTGGTGCCCGGCGCCGTCTTCAGGCCTGTCAGCAGCCAGCTCACGCCGGTCGACATTGATTTCAGCATGCAGTGATCCGGTTGGGTCGTCCCGAAAACGAAGCTAGACCGGATTTGTTGCAATGCAATAAACCGATTTGTGCATTGCAAAACAAATTCGCGCCACATCCCGGGCTTCCCGGTTCGAATCCGGCCCTATATGAGAAAACGATGAGCAGCCCGGTCTTCCCAGCGCCCGATCACGACCACAGCCGCTGCAGCGACGACGCGCTGCGGCATGCGGAGGCGCTGTGCGACAAACGCGGTCAAAGGCTCACGCCGACGCGGCGGCAGGTGCTGGAGGTGCTGCTGGAACATCACAAGCCAATGGGCGCCTACGAGATCATCGACCGGTCGGCCAGAAAGCACGAGACCCGGCACGCGCCGATCACGGTCTATCGCGCGCTCGATTTCCTGATCGAGAACGGGCTCGCGCACCGGATCGAAAGCCGCAATGCCTATATCGCCTGCGGCCACAGTCACGCGGCCGGCGACCTTGTGGTGTTCCTGATCTGCGAGCGCTGCGGCGAGGTCGGCGAGGCGCGCTCGCAGGCCGTGGCGGAGGCCTTAAAAGCGGCGACCCGCGCCGCGAATTTCTCACCCAAAGCCCCGGTGATCGAGATCACCGGCATTTGCGGCCATTGCCGGTAGCCACGCGAACGGACGGCATGCCTTCCATTCGGGCGTGCAGCTAGCCGCTGCGCTGGCTGTACTTTAAAAACGGGAACACGCTCCCGCCGGGAACCCGACAATGACCACCACCGCGCAGGCGCCGCATACGGCCGCAACGCGGCCGCTCGAATTGAGCGCCGCTGCGGTCGTGGTGTTTCTGTGCCTGTGCTGGGGCTTCAACCAGGTCGCGGTGAAGCTCGCGCTCACCGACATTCCGCCGCTGACACAGGCGTGGGTCCGCTCGGCGGGCGCGGCGCTGATCATCTGGCTCTATGCGCGCATCCGCGGCATCTCGCTCGACTTTCGCGGCGAGACCTTGCGCGCCGGCCTCCTCGCCGGCTTCCTGTTCGGGCTGGAATTCGTTTTCATCTATCGCGCGCTGCTGTTCACCACTGCGAGCCGGGCCACGCTGTTCATCTATGTCGCGCCGTTCGTGGTCGTGCTCGGGGCGCATTTCCTGGTACCGAACGACCGCTTTCGCTGGTCGCAATGGGCCGGGCTCGTGATGTCCTTTGCCGGCCTGCTGCTGGCCTTCGGGCTGCCGACGCCGGCCGCCAATGCCAATCAGGCGCTGGGCGACCTCCTGGCTCTGCTTGGCGGTATCGCCTGGGGCTTCACCACGCTTGTCGTGAAATCCACCTCGCTCGCCCGCACCGCGCCGGAAAAGACCCTGCAGTACCAGCTCGTGGTCTCGGTGCCGATTCTGGCGCTGTCCGCCTGGCTGTTCGGCGAGACCATCACGCAGATGCCGGGCGCCTTGCCGCTCGCCTCGCTGATCTACCAGACCGTCTGGGTGGTCGCACTGACCTTCCTGATCTGGTTCATGATGGTGGCCAAATACTCCGCCAGCCGTCTCTCCGCCTTCACATTTCTCACGCCATTATTCGGCGTCTTCGCGGGCCATCTGGTGCTGGGCGACCCGATTACCCCGGCTTTTGCCGGGGCCGTGGCGCTAGTCATCGGCGGCCTCATTCTGGTGAACCGGCCACGGTAAGGCTTCCTTTAGCGGGCCACTCCCTATACCTGTCCACCTGAACTGCCGGGCACAGGTCGCACCTCCCGTTTTCACATTCGGATGCTAGATTAGGCCGATGGATCAGATTACCTCCAATGAGGCGCTTGGCGCGCCGGCGCCCCGCCATAGATCGGTCGCCGTCGATATCGGCGGGGTGACGGTCGGCGGTGGTGCGCCGATTGTCGTGCAGTCGATGACCAATACCGACACCGCCGATGTGGAACAGACCGCGCGACAGGTGGCAGCACTCGCCCGGCAGGGCTCGGAACTCGTGCGCATCACGGTGGACCGCGACGAGGCCGCGGCCGCGGTCCCGCATATCCGCGACCGGCTCGCCAAGATGGGCGTGCGGGTGCCGCTGATCGGAGACTTCCATTATATCGGCCACAAGCTGCTCGCCGATCATCCGGCCTGCGCCGAGGCGCTCGACAAGTACCGGATCAATCCCGGCAATGTCGGCTTCAAGGACAAGAAGGACAAGCAGTTCGGCGCCATCATCGAGACCGCAATCCGCTACAACAAGCCGGTGCGCATAGGGGCGAACTGGGGCTCGCTCGATCAGGAATTGCTGACACATCTGATGGACGAGAACGCGAAATCCGCGCAGCCGCTGGAAGCGCGCGCGGTGATGCGCGAAGCCATGGTGCAATCGGCGTTGCTGTCGGCCGATCGTGCGGTGGAAATGGGCCTGCCGAAGAACCGCATCGTGCTGTCTGCCAAGGTGTCGGCGGTGCAGGACCTGATCGCGGTCTATATCGATCTGTCGCGACGATCCGATTACGCGATCCATCTCGGCCTGACCGAAGCCGGCATGGGCTCGAAGGGCATCGTCGCCTCGTCCGCGGCGCTCGGCATTCTGCTTCAGCAGGGCATCGGCGATACCATCCGCGTCTCGCTGACGCCGGAGCCCGGCGGCGACCGCACGCTGGAGGTGAAGGTCGCGCAGGAAATCCTGCAGACCATGGGCTTTCGCACCTTCGTACCGCTGGTCGCAGCCTGTCCCGGCTGCGGCCGCACCACCTCGACCACGTTCCAGGAATTGGCGCGCGACATCCAGTCCTTCATCCATGAATCGATGCCCGAGTGGAAAACGCGCTATCCGGGGGTCGAAGGCCTCAATGTTGCGGTGATGGGCTGCATCGTGAACGGCCCCGGCGAGAGTAAGCATGCCGATATCGGCATTTCGCTGCCCGGCACCGGCGAAGCGCCAGCCGCTCCCGTCTTCATCGACGGCAAGAAGGCGGTGACGCTGCGCGGTCCCACGGTTGCTCAGGACTTCAAGGCGATGGTGATCGATTATATCGAGCGCCGCTACGGCAACGGCGGCGCGGGGCGCACCGCGGCGGAATAACGCTCGACATCACAAACGCCCATCAGTCATCTCGTGATCGGGATGCTGCAAAGAAATGACCGCCCGGCTTGCCTCATCATCCTTGGCCAGGTCGCGCACCGGGGCGTTGAAAATCGTCTCGACCCACGGAATGCGCTCGGCGTAGAAAACTTGGATTTCGGGCTTAAAGGTCGACGGTTCATCGAATGTGGCAACGGCAATCTCAATCCCGTCCTCGCTATGGAAAGCCATGGGCGTTCCGCAGTTTTGACAGAAGCCGCGTCGGACAGTCGCGGACGATCTGAAATAGGAAAGCTGGCCCCGCGTCCATTCGATGTGCCCTTTGACGGCGACGAGCACCGAAAACAACGAGCCGAAATGCTTCTGGCACATGCGGCAGTGGCAAATCACTGGTCGGCCGAGTGGGCCGCGCACGCGATATCTCACGGCCCCGCACTGGCAGCCACCCGTACATCCGGCCTCTCCTTCGGTACCCCCCATTTGAACCTCAAATTACAAGCCTCAAGGATGCTTCCGGCTTAGCGCGAACCTCTTCGCCGCGAAACCGCGGTTCCAAGCCTGAAGCCGCCCTCGACCACGGCCCAGAGAACGCCGAAAATCGCCGCTGCAACAAGCGCGAGCACAATCAAGGCTTCGATTGTCATTTCCGTTTCTTCCTCCCTGCACATTCCGGCTGCAGTGTTTTTTTGGTTTACCGCGTCAACATTATGCCTGGGTCACCGTTCCGGTCATGGCGGCTTAAAGATTCGTAATCGATGCAGTGCGGAAGGTGGCGGCGGCCCCAGTATCGCCGCGGTGCCGCACTACATTGCCCCGCACACCATCACGCCCCATATCGCGTCCATGACCGATCAGCATCGCCCCCGCGTTGAACGACCCCGCATCGAGCCGGAAATCATTCCGCCCAATGCCCGCACGCGGCGCGGCAATTTCGACAGCATCTTCATGCGCGTCGAGGAGGGCGACGACGGCATTCGTCGTGTCTATCTGAAGAGGCCTGGCCCGTTCACGGTGATCCTGATCCTGCTTGCGGCGGGCGCGGTGGCGGCCTTGTTCTTCCTGCTGCTCGCCGGATTGATGCTGCTCTGGATCCCGTTGGTCATCGTGGGAATTCTGTACGCGATGTTTTCCGGGAGGGCGCGCGATCTGTGGTCGCGGGTGCGCGGCATTTTCGGCGGCGGCCGGCGCTTCTAGCCTTCGTCCATTCTTCGGCTGATTGCCGATCCTCAATGCCTGCTGGCGATCTCTCAAGTCAGGGCGCACCGACGACCTAGCGTGGCCGCGTCCTCCGTCCGCTTCCGAATTGCGATTAAAGTGATGACACGCCTCCCGCACGGATGTGCTCGCGCGAATATGGTTGCATTATTCTGATATATACACTCTATAGTTGCATTCATTCTCCGGTGCATCTCTGCCCTGCCTGCCGCCGGACCCCACCGCGCAGGCTCATTGCACCTCGTATCCGGACGACACGAACTCGGCGCTCACACCGCGGGGAGGCGGTAGCAGCATGTCCAACGACATCAATCTCAAACCCGGTCATGGCCGGGCAGGCCGTCAACCGACCGCCGCGTCGCTGGCACGGCAAAGGCTGAGCGGCCACGACGACCCCGGCATGTTCGGACGAATGTTTCCAGATCTGCCGCCGCTCGAGGTCGAGGACGGACCGCTTATCGAGCTGGCGAACGCGATGCGCGATGCCAATCCCGGCAGCGCGGACGGCAACATCGCCGACGGCCAGCGGGTGATTGTGCCGGCCGGCTTCACCTATCTCGGGCAGTTCGTCGATCACGACATCACGCTCGACATGACCTCGATCGGCGACAAGATCGCCGACCCGGACGGCATCGAGAATTTCCGCACGCCGGCACTCGATCTCGATGCGATCTACGGGCTCGGGCCGGACGGCAGCCGCCAGCTCTATGCCCGCAATCCCGAAGCCGGCAGCGGCAAGACACCGGGGCCGAAATTTCTGATCGGCAAGACCATCAATGTCGCGTTCGGCAACGTCACCGGCAATCACCGCAACGACCTGCCGCGCAACCCGGAAGGCTTCGCGCTGATCGGCGATCATCGCAACGACGAGAACCTGGTCGTCGCACAGACGCATCTCGCCTTTCTGAAATTCCACAATGCGATCTGCGACCAAATCGCCGGTTCGGGAACAGCGCCGGAAACGGTCTTTTCCGAAGCGCGGCGTATCGTCAGCTGGCATTATCAATGGATGGTGCTGCACGATTTCGTCGAGCGCCTGACCGAGCCGGGCATTGTCGCGCGGATTCTGGAGCGCGGCCGGAAATTCTACCGCTTCAAGACTGCCCTATATGCCGGTGGAATTTTCCGCCGCCGCCTTCCGCTTCGGCCATTCCATGGTGCGCGAGCGCTACAGCCACAATCGCATCTTCACCGGAACCAACGCGGCGACGCTCAAGGATTTGTTCGACTTTACAGGTTTGTCGGGCGAGATCATCGGGGACCTGGCGCCGGTACCGTCACCGGGCCGGCTTCCGCAGCCGGTGTTGCCATCGAACTGGATCATCGACTGGCGGCGCTATTTCGATTTCGGACCCGGCATCAACCCCGCCGATGTGCCGCTCAATCCGGCGCGAAAGATCGATCCGTTTCTGATTCCGCAATTGTTCAATCTCCCCGGCGAGACCGACCCGAACCGCGCCAGCCTCGCTTTCCGCAATCTCAAGCGCGGCGTTCTGTTGAAGCTGCCGTCCGGCCAGTCGGTCGCAGGCGCGATAGGCGTCCGCGATCCGCTGACGCCGGATGAGATCGCAAGCGGCGACGACGGCGCCGTTGCCAGGCGGCATGGCCTGCATCAGAAGACGCCGCTTTGGTATTATATCCTGAAGGAAGCGTCGGTCCGCGGCCGCGGCGAAAGACTAGGTCCGGTCGGCGCCACCATCGTCGCCGAAGTCCTCATCGGCCTCGTGCATGGCGACCGCGAATCCTATCTGTGGCGGCGCGGCGTGAACTGGCGGCCCGAGCTGCCCGCCAAGACTCCCGGCACCTTCACGATGACCGACCTGTTGCGCCTTGTCGGCGACATATCGCCGATCGACGGTATCGGAACATTGCCGGTCGCGTAAGCGCGTTCAGGTGTGACGCAGCGCCTCGATCGGATCGAGCTTCGAGGCGCGGTGCGCCGGGTACCAGCCGAAGAACACGCCGACGAGGCCGGAGAACACGACCGCAAGCGCGATCGACGCGGGCTCGATCAGCAGCGGCCAGCCGGCGGCATTCGAGATCAGATAGGCAGCGCCGACGCCGAGCATCACCCCGATGGCGCCGCCGATGGCGGCAAGGCCGGTCGCCTCGAACAGGAATTGCCGCAGGATATCCCATTGCCGCGCGCCAAGCGCCAGGCGCAGCCCGATCTCGCGGGTGCGCTCGGTGACCGACACCAGCATAATATTCATGATGCCGATGCCGCCGACCGCAAGCGACACGCCGGCGACCGCGGCGAGCAGCAGCGCCAGCGTGCGCGCGCTGGCTTCGCGGGTCGCGGCGATATCGGCGAGATTGCGAATCGAGAAATCGTCCTCCTGTCCCGGCTGCAGCCGGTGGCGCTGGCGCAGCAGCGTCTTCACCTCACCCTCGACCAGACTGATATTCTCTCCCTCCAGCACCTTCACATAGATCGAGCCGACGGCGCGCGCATTGGCCTGATTGCGGCCGATCACGCGCTGGCGCGCCGTATTGAGCGGCACGAAGGCGACGTCGTCCTGATCGGTGCCCCAGGTGGTCTGGCCCTTGCGCGCCATCACGCCGACGATGCGCAGCGGCACGTTGCGGATGCGTAATTCCTGGCCGACCGGATCGATGCCGCCGAACAGGTTGCGCGCCACCGTCTGCCCGAGAATGACGACCTGCGCGCCGCGCGCGATCTCCTCGGGCTCGAATTCGCGTCCGAATTCCACATCCCAGTCGCGCGCCTCGAACCATCCGGCGTCGATGCCGAAGACCGCGCTCGACCAATTCATGCCGCCGGCGACGATCTGCCCGGTGCCGCGCATATTCGGCGCGGTGACCTGAACACCGGGTATCTCCGCCATGATCGCGGCAGCATCCTCGTCGGTCAGCGAGGAGGCGGCGCCAGCCCCCATGCGCACACCGCCGGTCGTGATGTTGCCGGGAGTCACGATCAGCAGATTGGAACCGAGGCTGCGGATCTGCGCCACCACCTGCTCGCGCGCGCCGCCGCCGACCGCGACCATCGCGATGACCGCGCCGACGCCAATGATGATGCCGAGCATGGTCAGCGCGCTGCGCAGCTTGTGCAGACGCAGCGCATCGAGCGCGGACGAGATGGCGTCGCGATTGGTCATTCGGCCGCCTCCTGATGGATGTGATGCGTCTTTGGCATCTGTTCGAGCCGCATTGCGGCATCGACCGGCTCATGACGGCTGTCGGACAAGACGCGCCCGTCGAGAAAGCGGATCAGCCGGTTTGCATAAGCGGCGACATCCGCTTCATGAGTGACGACTACGACCGTCGTGCCCTCGCGGTTCAGCTCCTGAAACAATGCCATGATCTCGACCGAGGTGCGGCTGTCGAGCGCGCCGGTCGGCTCGTCGGCGAGCAGCATTTTCGGATTGTTGACCAGCGCGCGCGCCACCGCGACGCGCTGCTGCTGACCGCCGGACAATTGCGTCGGCCGGTGATGGATGCGCTCGCCGAGGCCGACCCGCGTCAGCGCCGCGATCGCCTTGTCCCTGCGCGATGCGCGATCCGTCTCGGCATAGAGCATCGGCAACTCGACATTGGAGAGCGCATCGAGACGGTCGAGCAGATTGAATTGCTGGAAGACGAAGCCGATCTTCCTGTTGCGCACGGCGGCCAGCGCATCGCGGCTCAGCGTCGAAACCAGTTCGCCGTCGAGCCGGTAGGATCCCGAGGTCGGCCTGTCGAGACAGCCGACCACATTCATGAAGGTCGACTTGCCCGATCCCGACGGTCCCATCACCGCGACGAAGTCGCCTTCGTCGATGGCGAGCGATACGCCGTCGAGCGCGGTCACGGTCTCACCACCGAGCTGGTAGAGCCGCGTGAGGTTCTCAGTTTCGATCAGCGGCATTGTCAGAAGCCGAATCTTGGGCCGCGCTGGGCGGCCGCGCCGGGCCTGCCACCGCCGCCGACGATGACCTCGGCGCCAGCGTCGAGGCCCGAGACCACCTCGGTGACGCCGCCATCGGTCACGCCGGTGCCGATGGTAACGCCTTGCGGCTGGCCGTCGCGGCCGACGATGAACACCCGGCCGGTCTGCGCCGCGCGACCGCCGCCGCCCGCCGCCTGCCGCTCGACAATCGCGTCGAAAGCGGCCTTCTGCTCGGGAGTGAGAATGCCGGCAATACGCTGCTGAAGTTCGCGTCGCGCGGCAAGGATGCGCTCGCGCCGTGCGCTCTGATCGCCATCGCCCGCACCCGCCATGAACGTCTTGCGCATATCGGCGAAGGCGGCCTCGATCTCGCGCAACTGGTCGGCGCCCGGCTTGATCTCGGTCTTGATCGCCTCGAGGAATTCCGCGCTGTTGCCGCCGCTGGCGCGGCGCTGCGGCGCGTCGGGCGCAGGCCCGCCCCGGATCAGCGGCTGATCGGACAGCGAAGGCGGCCGCCAGCGCAGCGCCGCATTCGGCACCCGCACCACATTGTCACGGCGCTCGGTCTCGATCCGCAAATTGGCGGTCATGCCGGGCAGCAACTCGCGGCGCGGATTCTCGATCGAAATGATGGTGGTGTAGATCACCACATTCTGCACGGTCTCCGAGCCGAGCCGCACCTGCTTGACCACGCCTTCGAAGCTACGGCCGGGAAAAGCGTTCACGGTGAAGGTCGCGCGCTGGCCGGGCTTGATGCGGCCGACATCGGTCTCGTCAATATTGGCAGATATTTCCATCTTGCGCAGATCGTCGGCGATGCGGAACAATTCGGGCGCCTGCAGCGACGCCGCCACGGTCTGCCCGAGCGCGACATTGCGCTGCACGACCACGCCCGAAACCGGCGACTTGATTTCGGAATTGGTCAGGTCGACTTCGATCTGACGCACCGCGGCTTCGCGCTGCTGGATCTGCGCGGCGACCGCTGCGGCATTGGCCTGCGCCACCGTCAGGTCGGCAGCAAGGCCGGTGATCGCGGCCTTCGCGGAATTGACCTGCGCGCGCGCCGAGGTCAGCGCCGCGGCCTGCGCATCGCGGGTGGCGCGTGCGGTATCTACCGCGGCATCGGCGGCAAATCCGCGGGTGCGGAGATCGTTCTGGCGCTGGAAGATGCGATCGGCATCGGCGAGCAACGCCTCGTTGCGCACCACCTGCGCCTCCATGTCGGCGAGCGCGGCGCGCGCCTTCTCGGTCTCGGCCCTCACCTTCTCGATCTGGCCCTCGACCACGAGCTTCTGCGCGCGGGTCTGCGCAAGGTCGGCGCGCGCCGCATCGAGCCGCGCCCTGATCTGGTCCTGGTTGAGCCGCGCCACCACCTGTCCGGCTTTCACCTCCGAGTTATAGTCGGCAAGGATTTCGACCACCTGCCCGGACAATTGCGAGCCGACGATCACGGTGGTGGTGGGATTGATGGTGCCGGTGGCGCTGACGGTGGCGACAATCTCGCCGCGGTCGGCACGCGCCGTGCGATAGCTGCCTTCCGCCGGGGCGCCGTTCCAGCCCGGCACGAAATACAGGGCCGCCGCACCGAGCACGGCAAGCACCAGAACCAGTACCGGAATTTTGCGCATCGGCGTCTACCCCTTTGATCAGATGTAGTCGCGCCGCGGCGTTCCGTCACCTTACCGATTCGATAGAGTGCGGAAACAATTCGTCACAAGTTGCTGAAATCGGACACAAATTTCGAGCGTGCCCGGCGGCCTATTTCTCCCGCGCGGCGATGAAACGGGCGGTCTCGCGCAGGATCGCGGCGCTGTCGCCGAAAGGCGCGAGCGCAGCCTCCGCGTCCGCCACGACACCGGCCAGCCTCGCGCGTGCAGCCTCGATGCCGAGGATGGAGACCAGCGTCGCCTTGCCGATCGCGGCGTCCTTGCCGGTGGCCTTGCCCACGGTCGCAGCATCGCCTTCGACATCGAGCAGGTCGTCGGCGATCTGGAAGGCGGTGCCGACGGCGCGGCCATAGGCCGACAGCGCCTTGCTCTGGGCGGGGGAAGCGCCACCGAGAATGCCACCGGCGATGCAGGCGAAATGCAACAGCGCCCCAGTCTTCATCGCCTGCATGGTGATGATGAATTGCTCGGTGCCGGCTTCGATCACGCCGAACCGGCCTTCGGCGGCGAGATCGAGCATCTGCCCGCCGGCCATGCCGCCAAGGCCCGAGCCGCGGGCAAGTTCGCGCACCAGCGCGATGCGGACCGCGGGGTCGGGATGGGTTTCCTCGCGGGACAGGATGTCGAAGGCGAAGGTCAAAAGCGAGTCGCCGGCCAGGATCGCGGTCGCATCGTCATAGGCGCGATGCAGGGTCGGACGGCCGCGGCGCATATCGTCATTGTCCATCGCCGGCAGATCGTCATGCACCAGAGAATAGCAATGCACGCATTCCAGCGCGGCGCCGGCCATCAGCGCGCGCTCGCGCGGAGCGCCGAACAGCGCCGCACTCTCGACCACCAGAAAAGGCCGCAACCTCTTGCCGCCGCCGAGGCTGCCATAGCGCATCGCCTCGAGCAGGCGCTCGGGCCGCGCGATCTCGCCATCCGCGCGCTGCGGCGACAGCAAGGTTCCAAGCAGGGCTTCGGTCTCGGCCGCGGCCGTCTCGAGGGCAGTTGTAAAGTCAGCCTTCATCATGTCACATCTAAAGCGGCACAGCGCCGCATATCCTTGCCTTGTCTCGCAGCCGAAGTCTCTTTACGGGAAGGGCGACGGGGAAGCGTCCAGCGGGTCTTTAGGCGAGTGACGTTATCGCAGCAACCAGCGGCGCATGCCAGCCGGACGGGCTCCCGCCGCGTCCTGCGGATCACGTTGCTTGCAGTGCTGATATTCCTCCTGCTGCCGTACCTGCTGACCCCGCTTTATCTGGTCGTCAACCCGGTCTCTACGCCGATGCTGTGGCGCACCGTCACCATGAAGCCGGTAACCCGCATCTGGCGCCCGCTGGATGAAATTACGCCGGTGCTGCCACGCACCGTGATCGCCTCCGAGGACGCGCAATTCTGCAACCATCGTGGCATCGACTGGCGCAGCCTGCGCGAGATCATCAAGGAGGCCGAGGATCTGGACGGCCTGCGCGGCGGCTCGACCATCTCGCAGCAGACCGCCAAGAATCTGTTCCTGTGGCAGGGCCGTTCTTTCGTCCGCAAGGCGCTGGAGGCGCCGCTGGCTTTGTGGATGGACCTTGTGCTCGGCAAGCGCCGGGTCATGGAAATCTACCTCAATGTCGCCGAGTGGGGCCCGAACGGCGAGTTCGGGGCCGAAGCCGGGGCACGGCGCGCCTTCAAGAAATCCGCAGCCGAACTGGACGCCCGGGAAGCCGCCCTGATGGCTGCGATGCTGCCCAATCCGAGGCGGCGGGACGCGGCCAAGCCCGGCCCGGCGGTCCGGCGGCTTTCGGGGATTTACCAGCGCCGGGCCAATGTGGCGGGACTAGACGGCTGTCTGCGACGGCCGCGGGGCTCCTGAAACCCGGTCCGAAGCAGGCAAAAGCCCTAGCGTTCTCAGGCCCGTTCCTCTATAAGCCGCCGCAATCCGTCACATCCGGTCCGGCAGGGTGCCCTCCGAACAGGGGTTCCTTGGGACGGATCGTCTTTTTCAGGAGTCCCAGCAATGGCCGTTCCGAAACGAAAAACCTCGCCGTCGCGGCGCGGCATGCGCCGGTCCGCCGACGCCCTCAAGCAGCCCGCCTATGTCGAGGACAAGGATTCCGGCGAATTCCGCTGTCCGCACCACCTCGACCTGAAGACCGGCATGTACAAGGGCCGGCAGGTGCTGAAGGTCAAGAGCGCCGAGGCCTGATGGCCAGGGCCGACCCGGCGGGCGCACCCCGCCGGTGACCGGCGGCATGGCCGCCCTTCCCGCGCCAAAACCACGGGAGTGACCGCCCGGAGCGTGCGACACTGAGAGTGTGATCCGAGAGTTGACCCATGTATCTCATCGGCTTCCCTCTCCTGCTGATCCCGTTCGCGCTCTACAACATCATCGCCTTCCTGTTCGATCTCGGCTTCACCGACACGGTGTTTACTTTCCAGATGATGTCGGGGGCGACGCTCAACGTCACCACCGGCGATCTTCTTTTGATCCTGTCGGTCATGCTGCTGTTCGTCGAAATCCTGAAAGCCACGCGCTTCGGGGTGAAATCTATCGTCGATCATCTGCTGTCGTTCGTATTGTTCGTCGCGGCGCTGATCGAATTCCTGATGGTGCAGAAGGCGGCAACCTCGACGTTTCTCGTCTTTCTCGTGATCTGCGCAGTGGATGTGATCGGCGGCTTCTCGATCTCGATCCGCGCTGCCGCGCGCGACTTCACCGTCGAGGGCCATCCTCCGGTGGTCCGCTGAGCCGCGGCCGGCGAGAGGGCCTGGCAGCACATGACCCGCGACTTCCATCAGCCCGGCCGCTCGCCGCTTTATGCCGAGGGCGCCATGGTTGCCACGTCGCACCCCCTCGCTTCGCTGACGGCGATTGAAATCATGCGGGCGGGCGGCGCCGCAGCCGATGCTGCCGTTGCAGCGATGGCAGTCGCCTGTATCGGCGAACCGCACATGACGGGGATTGGCGGCGACTGCTTCTGTCTCGTCGCGCGGCCCGGCCAACCGGTCTGGGGCTATAACGGCTCCGGCCGCACCGGCGCTGCGATGCGGCGAGAGATCCTGATCGAAAAGGGCGCCAGCGAGGTCGCGATCGAGTCGGTGCATGCAGTGACGGTGCCGGGCGCGATCGAGGCCTGGGACACCATCCTGAAGAAGCACGGCCGGTTCGGCCTCGACCGCGTGCTGCAACCCGCCATCGACGCGGCCGAAAACGGCATCCCGGTGCAGCCGCGGGTGGCGCTGGACTGGGCGCTCGCGGTGGACAAACTCAAGAAGCACGCCGCCACCGCGCGGCATTTCCTCATCGGCGGACAGGCGCCCAAAGAAGGCGACATCATAGCCTTCCCGGCGCTGGCACAGACGCTGCGCACGATTGCCAAAGACGGCGCCCGCGCCTTCTACCAGGGCGAAATCGCCGATGACATCGTGGCGACGCTGCGCGCGCTCGGCGGCGTCCTGACCGCGGAGGACTTCGCCGCACATCGCGGCGAAGTGGTCTCGCCGATTGCCACCAATTATCGCGGTCTTGACGTGACGGAGCTGCCGCCCAACGGCCAGGGGCTCGCGGCGCTGGTGCTGCTCAACATCCTCGAGCGCTTCGACATGGCCGCACTCGATGCAAACGGCGCCGACCGGCTGCACCTGTTGATCGAGGCAGGCCGCCTCGCCTACGGCATGCGCAATACCAATATCGCCGATCCCGCCTTCATGACCGAGAGCGTCGAGGCTTTGCTCGACAAGCGCTTCGCCGCGCAGCTTGCGGCCATGATCGATCCGGCGAAGCGCTCGCAATTTCCGAAAGCAATCAAACCGGCCGGCTCGACCGTTCTGGTCTGCGTCGTCGACCGCGACCGCAACGCGGTTACCATGATCAATTCGCTGTTCTCAGCGTTCGGCTCGGGGATCGCGACCGACAAGACCGGCATCCTGCTGCATCACCGCGGCTCTGGCTTCAACCTAACGCCGGGGCATCCGAACTGCATCGGGCCGTCGAAGCGGCCCCTCCACACCATCATTCCGGCGCTCGCCTTGCGTCATGGCCGCGTCGACATGGCGTTCGGGGTGATGGGCGGCGCCTATCAGGCGATGGGCCACGCCCATGTGATCTCCAACATCGTCGATCACGGCATGGACCTGCAGAGCGCGATCGACTGGCCGCGGGTGTTCTTCGAGGGCGAGCGGGTCGAGGTCGAGAACGGTGTTTCCGATGCCGTGATTGCGGCTTTGCGCCGGCGCGGCCACGACCCGGTACGGCGCGCACTGCCGCATGGCGGCGGCCAGGCGATCCGCATCGACTGGGAGCGCGGCGTGCTGATCGGCGCATCCGATCCGCGCAAGGACGGCTGCGCGCTGGGCTATTGAGCCACCGATTGGCGGTCAGGCCACGGCGACGGTCAAGCCTTCTTCGATAGCACCCGTCCGGTCGCCGCCGGCCGCTTCGCGCTGTTGCGGTAGCTGGTATTGGCGTCGGCCGGATCGGCGCGGCGCTTGTCGCGTTGCTGCGGGGCGTCGAACTTGCTGGCGAACAGATGCGCGACGAACAGTGCATCGCCATAGCGCGAGGGTTTGCCCGCCGGCTTCGTTTGCTTCTTGTTAACCACGGCAAGATCGCGCCGATCCTGCTCGTCCGCAAGGGGAGCAGCGGCGCGCGGCGCTTCGTCATTGCGTCTGGTGCGGTCGGGCAGCACGGCGGCTCCTTGCGTCAAAACGGGACATCCCGTGTCCCCTCGTCCGCAATTTCGCAAGCCCTGTGCCGCGAACGCTGCAACCGGCCGAACGTTCCTAAATTACCGCGGTCCGGCTTACCCTCTTGTTTAGAGTTGACTGTTAAACTCCCGTCTACCGTGTGCCGCAACGTGTAGAAGATTGCGGCAGCCGAGAGAGAGATCGTGAGCCGAGCCAGCAAGCTGCCGCGCCCAATCCGCGCAGGGGAGCAAAACGACGCATCCACAGCGGATGGTGGCGCGCTCGATTGCGCCGCGATTCTGCAATCGGCAGGCGAGGTGCCCTACGAGTGGCATATCGACACCGACGTGCTGAAATGGAGCGCGGACGCCGCGCGCATCCTTGGACTGCGCAGCATCGCGCCGGCCGCGTCCGGCGCGGGCTTCGAGGCCCTTATGGCCAAGGACAATGCCAAGACGCGCAAGGACGCGATCCTCCATTCGACGGGGACCGACCATGGCGCCGGCGTTCCCTATCAGGTGCAATACGCGCTGCGCCTGGGCGCGCGATCGCCGAAACTCTGGATCGAAGACACCGGACGCTGGTTCGCGGGCGCCGATGGCAAGCCCTGCATGGCGCACGGCATCGTCCGCGTCATCAACGAACGACATGAACGCGAGGAGAAGCTCGCCTATCTGTCGCGCTTCGACGCCCAGACCGGCGAAATCAACCGCTGGTACATGACGGAGCGGCTCGCCGAAACACTGAAAGAGACCGAGCGCACGCAAAGCTCCTGCGGCTTTCTGCTCGTCGCAATCGACAATCTCGGACGTATCAACCGGTCCTATGGCTATGACGTCGCCGATGAGGTGATCGCGGTCATCGCCAAGCGATTGCGCGGCCGCATGCGCTGCAACGACATTCTCGGACGTTTCTCCGGCAACAAGTTCGGCATCATCCTCAGCAAATGCAGTCCGGACGAGATCGGCGTCGCGGCCGAGCGCCTGCTGGCTGCCATGCGCGACGACGTGGTGATGACGACGGCGGGCCCGGTCTCGGTCGGAGGCACGATCAGCGGAATTTCGGCGCCCTGCCATGCATCCACGGTGGAGGACGTGCTGGCGCGCGCGCAGGAGACCCTGGACCGCGCCCGCGAGAAACGGCCCGGCTCGTTCCTGGCCTATCAGCCGAGCCTCGAACGAGAAGCGCAGCGGCGCGCCAATATCCGCGCCACCGACAGCATCATCCATGCGCTGAACGAAAACCGCATCCTGCTCGCCTATGAGCCGGTGGTGGACGCGCAGAGCCGCGATCTGGCATTTTACGAATGCCTGCTCCGCGTCCGAAAACCCGACGGAACGCTGGCGCCGGCAGCCGAAGTCGTGCCGATCGCCGAGCGGCTCAATCTCGCGCGGCTGCTCGATCAGCGCGTGCTCGACCTTGCGATCGAGGAGATGGCAGCGCATCCGCAACTGAATGCGAGTCTGAATGTTTCGGCGTCCTCCACCATAGATCCGGACTGGTGGACTCGCCTTGAGTCGCTGTTGCGGCTGAACCCGGCAGTGGCGGAACGACTGATCGTGGAAATTACCGAGACCGCCGCCATTCACGACCTCGACAATGCCCGCGGCTTTGTGCGGCGCGTGAAGGATCTCGGCGCCCGGATCGCGATCGACGACTTCGGCGCGGGCTACACCTCGTTTCACAATTTGCGCAAACTCAGCGTCGACATGATCAAGATCGACGGCGCCTTCGTGCAGAACCTGGTGCGCTCACGGGACGACCGCACCTTTGTGCGCGCGATGCTCGATCTCGGACGCGGGCTGAAACTGAAGACGGTTGCCGAATGGGTGCAGAACGAGCAGTCCGCCGCGATCCTGACGTCATGGGGCTGCGATTTTCTGCAGGGCCATCATATCGGACGCGCGGCCCTCACGCGCCCGGAGGCGGCGACGACAAAAGCTGCGACCGGCTCGTGAGCTGCCGCCCGATCGAAGCGCCGTTCAATCCTTGTCGCTGATCCGGTCGATGCGCTTTTGCATCTCCTCGATCTGGCGTTTCAGCGCGTCGATGTCTTCAGACGAGGCGGCGGGCTTGTCCCCCTCGGCCTTGTCCTGGGCGCCGGCTTCGCGCCGCGCAAACGGCGTGAACATGGAGAAAGCCTTCTCGAACATCTCCATATTGCGCCGGACCTGATCTTCCATCGATCCGAACGGATTGGCGCCGACGCCCACCCCGAAGGCCTGCGCCATCTGCTGGCGCATCTTTTCCTGCTCGCGGGTAAAGGATTCCAGCGAAACTTCGAGATAGCGCGGCACCATCATCTGCATGGAGTCGCCGTAGAAACGGATGAGCTGGCGCAGGAAATTGATGGGCAGAAGATTTTGCCCTTCCTTGTTCTCCTGCTCGAAAATGATCTGGGCCAGAACCGACCGGGTGATGTCCTCGGATGTCTTGGCGTCGTAGACGACGAAATCCTCGCCGCTCTTCACCATGGTGGCCAGATCTTCCAGCGTCACATAGGTGCTGGTGCCGGTATTATAGAGACGGCGGTTGGCGTATTTCTTGATCGTGATGGGTTCGTCCGATTTTGCCATGATATCCGCTTGCGTGGCGCCCGCTGACACAAGGAATTGGGCCGGGAACTGTCCTCTGGAACGAAAATAGGCTGTTTCGACGGGCCTAGCCACCGTTTTATGCAGGGGCTGGCGGTGCCCGGCGCATAGCGCGGCCGTTTTGCCGCGCGCTTCGGCCATGCTATTGGCTCCCCACCGAGACAGGGAGCTACTTATGCAGGACGACATCGTCATTGTCGGCGCCGCGCGGACGCCGGTCGGAGCCTTTAACGGGGCTTTCGCGAACCTGCCGGCGCACGAACTCGGCAAGGTGGCCATCGCTGCGGCCATGGAGCGTGCCGGGATCGAAGGAAAACAGGTATCCGAGGTCATTATGGGACAGATCCTGACCGCGGGACAGGGTCAGAACCCGGCGCGGCAGGCCTCGATCGCGGCTGGCATTCCGGTCGAGAGCCCGGCCTGGGGCGTCAACCAGCTCTGCGGCTCGGGGCTGCGGGCGGTGGCGCTCGGCTATCAGGCCATCCTCAACGGCGATTCCGACATCGTGGTCGCCGGCGGCCAGGAATCCATGAGCATGGCCCCGCATTGCGCCTATCTGCGCGCCGGAGTGAAGATGGGCGACCTGCAGATGGTCGATACCATGATCAAGGACGGCCTTTGGGACGCCTTTAACGGCTATCACATGGGGACCACCGCCGAGAATGTCGCCAAGCAATGGCAGATCACCCGCCAGCAGCAGGACGAATTCGCCGTCGCCTCGCAGAACAAGGCCGAAGCCGCGATGAAGGCCGGCAAGTTCAAGGATGAAATCGCGCCGGTCACGGTGAAGTCGCGTAAGGGCGATATTGTGGTGGATACCGACGAGTATCCCAAGTCGGGCGTGACGATGGAGTCGATCGCAAAGCTGCGGCCGGCCTTCGACAAGGAAGGCTCGGTGACGGCGGCGAACGCCTCGGGCATCAATGACGGCGCCGCCGCGGTGGTGCTGATGAAGGCGTCGCAGGCGAAGAAGGAAGGCCGGCCGATCCTGGCGCGGATCGCCTCATGGGCGCATGCCGGCGTCGATCCCTCGATCATGGGCACCGGCCCGATCCCGGCTTCGCGCGCGGCGCTCAAGAAGGCCGGCTGGAGCGTGCAGGATCTCGATCTGATCGAGGCCAACGAGGCCTTTGCGGCACAGGCCTGCGCGGTGAACAAGGAGCTCGGCCTCGATACCTCGAAGGTCAACGTCAATGGCGGTGCGATCGCGATCGGCCACCCGATCGGTGCGTCGGGCGCGCGGGTGCTGACCACGCTGCTCTACGAGATGCAGAAGCGCAGCGCAAAGAAAGGCCTCGCCACGCTCTGCATCGGCGGCGGCATGGGCATCGCCATGTGCCTGGAGCGGCCGTAAAGGGTGCGGCAGGCAGCTCAAGCAGGTGACAGCAGCGTCTAGGCGCGCGATCCGGACGCTGCGGCGAATTGATTTGCGTCATGGCCGGGGCTTGCCCCGGCCATCAACGTCTCTAGTGTAGCCATTTAGCCGGCGACACGGCCGGTCAAGAAAATGGGGGAAGTCATGGCACGGGTGGCGTTGGTAACGGGCGGCACGCGCGGGATCGGCGAGGCAATCTCCAAGGCGCTGCAGGCTGCCGGCTACAAGGTCGCGGCCAATTACGGCGGCAATGACGAGGCTGCGCAAAAGTTCAAGGCCGCAACGGGCATCCCCGTTTATAAATGGGACGTTTCGAATTTCGAGGCCTGCGGCACAGGCATCAAGCAGGTCGAGGCCGATCTCGGACCGGTCGAGGTGCTGGTCAACAATGCCGGCATCACCCGCGACACCATGTTTCACAAGATGACGCTCGATCAATGGAACGCGGTCATCTCCACCAATCTCGGCTCGCTGTTCAACATGACCCGCCATGTCATCGAGGGCATGCGTGCGCGCAAGTTCGGCCGCGTCATCAATATCTCCTCGATCAACGGCCAGAAGGGCCAGATGGGCCAGGTCAATTATTCGGCGGCCAAGGCCGGCGATATCGGCTTCACCAAGGCCTTGGCGCAGGAAGGCGCCAAGAGCGGCATCACCGTGAATGCGATCTGCCCCGGCTATATCGCGACCGAGATGGTGAAGGCGGTGCCGCAGGATGTGCTCGAAAAAAGCATCCTGCCGCATATCCCGGTCGGGCGGCTCGGCGAACCGGAGGAGATCGCGCGCTGCGTGGTGTTCCTGGCGTCGGACGATTCCAGCTTCATCACCGGGGCCACTCTCTCGGCTAATGGCGGTCAGTATCTCGCCTAGCTGCGACAGCGCCGAGCGATAGCGAACCGGCCAGATAGAAAAACGGCGGGCCCGCGCACCGAATGGAGAATGTGTTCTTCTTTGCGGCGGGCCTCGTCTTCCTGATTGGCGGGGCGCAGCTTCTGGTCAGCGGCGCGGTGCAGATCGCGCGACGGCTCGGGGTGTCGGGGCTGCTGATCGGGCTGCTGATCGGCCTCGGCACATCGACGCCGGAGCTCGTGACCTCGGTTAGCGGCGCCCTGGCCGGCGCGCCCGGCGTTGCACTGGGCAATATCGTCGGCGCCAATATCGCCAATCTTCTTCTGGTGCTTGGCCTATGCGCGCTGATCCAGCCGATTCACGTGGATTCGCGCTCGCTGAAATTCGACGGCGCCGTGGTGTTCACCACCATTCTGGTTTTCACGCTGCTGTCGATCGCCGCGCCGCTGTCTCGCCCGGTCGGCGCCGCCTATGTGGTGATGCTGGCGTTCTATCTGTTCCGGTCGGTCCAGTACGAACGGCGCAGACCCAAGGACCACACCGCGCCCTATGAGCGCGGCGAGGCGGCGGCGGAGGTCATTCCGGTACGGGGCCTGCTGCCCGCGGGATGGGCCGGCGTCGCCTTCGCCCTCAGCCAGGCCATCGGCGGCATCGTGCTGGTGGTGCTGGGCGCGCAATGGCTGGTCGAGGCCGCGGTCGACATGGCGCGCGGCCTGCGCGTCTCGGAAAGCGTGATCGGCCTGACTGTGGTCGCGATTGGAACGACGCTGCCGGAGCTCGTCACGTCGGTGGCGGCAACGCTGCGCAAGAACACGGACGTCGCACTCGGCAACGTGTTCGGCTCCTGTATCTACAATGTGCTGGGCATTGCCGGCCTGACCGGCGTGATTGCACCGACCGATTTTCCGGCCACCATCGCCTCTTTCGGCAACCCGATCATGCTGGCTGTCGCCGCCCTCGTCATCGGGCTGGCCTGGACCGGTTACCGGATTTCCCGGCGCGAGGGCGCCCTCATGGTGGCGCTCTACGCCGGATACACCGTCTTTATCTGGCAGACGTGAGATTATCCCGCAGACCTGAATGCGGGGCGTATCAGTCGCGCTCGTCGCGCAGGACCTGTCCGCTGCTGGCGTCGATATGCAGCTCGCGCTTCTCGCCGGACTGATTGCGGCCCTCGATTTCCCACTTGCCGTCGTCAAGTTCGATCTCGCGGATAACGACCATCCCACGATCGCGCGCAATCTTGGTCGCCTGTTCGATCGACACCGCCGGCGCCTTCAAGGTCTGCGCAAGAGCAGGCCACGACGCGGCGAGCGCGACGAATCCAATCATGGTCATAGCAAGTGCCGGCTTCAGCATTCTTGTCTCCTGTTTGATTCGGGTGGCCCGCGACAACACACCCGGCGGGCTTTGTTTCCACAACCGGGACAATCCGTCGCGGACAACAAAAACCGCCGGTCTTTTCAATGATTTGCCGACGCCACGGCAGCTGCGGCGATGAACCTCATCGCAATGTGGTGCGACCAAGACTCCTTGAGGTGCTGGGAGGAAAGCCGAATGTCCAATTCCGTTATCGTTCCAGGTGAGCGGCCCTCATCCGGACTGGCGCGGCGTTGGCTAATCGCCTATCCGCTGGCGCAACTGTTGTGTCTCGTCGCGATCGCAGCGACGACAGCCGCTGCAGACCGTTTCGACGGGATCGAGGCTATCGATACCTCGCATCGAGCGCTTGCTGTCACCATCGCCATCGCGGGCGTTTACGCTCTCACTTTCGGCTATCTGCGCGGTTGCATACTGCGCGAGCGGCTGGCGCGCTTTTCGATGCTGGCCTGGTGTTCGGCGATCGCTGCGGTCAGCCTGTTTTTCCTGCCGCCGGAACCACAAGCAATCTTAGGCCTCAACACCGCGTCCAGCGTGCAGACCGCGGCACGCGCGGCGCTTCCCTTCGCGATGTATGGCTTCCTGTACGGCGTCGTGATCGGCGCGGCCGAGGCGATGAGCCTGAGGCGCGCAGCACTCGGGTTGACCGGATGGGTTCTCCTGTCCGGCTTCGCCTGGGGTATGGCTCATGTCGCGGCTTCTGCCGGCGCAATCCTCATCGCCTCCCTTGAGCTGTCGCCGATCCAGAGCGGCATCGCGCATGGCGCGTGCATGGTGACGCAGGCCTTGATCGCTGGCCTCGTGATGCTGCCGGGGCTGAAATTCCTGGCGCCACGGCTCCGCTATTACGGCCCCCGCGTCTACCGGCCGGCCGTACGGATCCGCGAATAATATCGAGCGGCATGTCAGGTCCGATCCGGCGACCAGCCCTTCGGCGCAAGTTCGAAGCCTGAAAATTCAAAGCCGGGCGCCACCGTGCAGCCGACCAGCGTCCAGTCGCCGAGCGATTCCGCGGCCTGCCACGCATTGGCCGGGACGATGCCCTGCGGCCGCTCGCCCGCGGTCAGGTCGGGACCCAGCCGAACCGTGCTGCGCGCGGCGCCGTCGTGAATCTCGAGCCGCAGCGGCGCGCCGGCATGCCAGTGCCAGGTCTCCACCGCATCGACCTTGTGCCAGTGCGAGCGCTCGCCGCGCGCCAAGAGGAAATAGATCGCGGTCGAGGCAGCGCGGCCCTTGTGGTCGGTGCGCATATCGCGGAAGGTCTCGCGGTAATGGCCGCCCTCGGGATGCGGCTGCAGGTCCAGCAGCCGAATGATATCGGCGGCAGTGAGCGAGGCGATCGCAGGCATGCCTCTTAGCTCCGGAAATGCTTCGAAAGTTTCAGGCCCTGCGCCTGGTAGTTCGAACCGATTCCCTGCCCGTACAGCGTATCGGGCTGCGACAGCATCCGCTCATAGACCAGCCGGCCGACGATCTGTCCGTGTTCGAGAATGAAAGGCACTTCGCGCGAGCGCACCTCCAGCACCGCGCGCGCACCGCGCCCGCCCGCACCCGCATAACCGAAGCCCGGATCGAAGAAGCCCGCGTAATGCACCCGGAACTCACCGACCAGCGGGTCGAACGGCACCATCTCGGCAGCATGGTCCGGCGGCACCTGCACCGCCTCCTTGGATGCAAGAATGTAGAACTCATTGGGATCGAGAATCAGGCTGTTGTCTGCGCGCGCGCTCATCGGCTCCCAGAACTCTCCGACATCGTAGCCGCCGCGCAGATCGACATCGATCAGTCCGGTATGGCGCTTGGCGCGGTAGCCGATCAGGCCGCCGGCGAAATTGCCGGACAGATCGACGCCGACCGCAACACCATGTGTGAGATCGGCATCGTCGGCATCGACCAGGCGTTCGCGCGCGTGTAGCGCACGCAACTGCGCGGCATCGAGCGCGGTCTCGCCGCGGCGGAAGCGGATCTGCGACAGCCGCGAGCCCTGCCGCACCAGCACCGGGAAGGTGCGCGGCGAAATCTCCGCATAGAGCGGGCCCTCGTATCCTGCCGCGACCTGATCAAAGCCGCGCGAGCGGTCCGCAATCACGCGCGTAAACACGTCGAGCCGACCGGTCGAGCTTTTCGGATTGGCGGTCGCCGAAATATCCGCGGGCAGCGCGAGGCTCTCCATCAGCGGCACGATATAGACGCAGCCGGTCTCCAGCACCGCCCCGTTGCCGGAGAGGTCGACGGCGTGCAGGCGCAGCGCCTCGATCCGCTCGGCGACGCTCGCCTGCGGTCCCGGCAGAAAGCTTGCGCGCACGCGGTAGGCGACGGGGCCAAGCCGCAGATCGAGCGAGGCCGGCTGCACCTGACCTTCGACATAGGGCGCGGACGGGCGCACATGCGAGGCCTCGGTCAATGCGAGGATCGACCGGTCCGGCAGGATGCCGCTGCCATTTGCATTGAAGACCTGCGCCACGCTTGGTTTCCCTGTCCCCCGGCGTCATGGCCGGGCATGTCCCGGCCATCCACGCGTCATGAGTGGATAAAGGCGTGGATGCCCGGCACAAGGCCGGGCATGACGGCTTCCCCACTTTTCCCGGATATTTGCGGGTTCAGCGCGGCGCGGCGGCCCGCGCGGTCAGAGCGCTGCGCGTGGCGGCCTCGGCAATGGCGCCGGCCATCACTTTGGCGATACAGTCATAGCTCCAGTCGTTCATGTGCAGTTCGTCCTGCGAGAGGAAAGCCTCGAACGGAAGCTTTCCGACCTGCCGCCAGTGGCGCATCACCTTGAAGCGCTCGAACAGATCGACATGTTCGGCCTTGGCCATGGTCTCCAGCAATTCCACCATGGCCGCTGCATGCTTCTTGGCCAGCACCTTCGGCGCGAATTGCGGATCAATGAGAACGACATCGGCGCCGGCGGCTTTCATGCGGCGAAGGCCGTGAAGAATATCGGAATGCACCGCGGGCATCGGACTGTCGCGCAGCACCGCATTGGCGCCGACCTGCCAAAGGATCAGATCGGGCTCTTCGGACAGCACTTCGCGATCGAGACGCGCGACCATGTCCGTGGCTTCTTCGCCATTGACGCCGCGATTGATCACCGTAATCGGATGCGCCGGGAAACGCGCCTGCAACGCAACCGAAAGCCGCGCCGGATAGGTCTTGTCCGGACCGCTCGCGCCTGCGCCTGCGGTGGACGACGAGCCGATCGCGACAATTTTCAAAGGCTGACCGGCGGCGAGCTTACGCGCGGTGCGCACCAGCGGATACATCATCCGCGTGGCGTCGTCGGGCGCCGTACAGGCCGGTTGTGCCGATGATGACGCCGCTTGCTTATCCGCGGCATGCCCCTGCATTGCCGTTGCAGCAAGAAGCGCCGCTGCCAGCAGCGATGTCCGGATCGGAAAAGGGCAGACGAACGCTTTCACTGGGTCGGCCTCTGTTTGGCGCTATCGAGGCCCGCGGCTTCCACCACCAGCGAAGCGAGCGCGCGGCCAAGGCAATCGTGCACCTGGTAGGCGGTTGCCACATCCTTGGTCGCGAGGTTGAGGTCGAAATTGCCGTTATCGTTCCAGTAGCGCATGATCTCGCGCCGGTCGAACAGCGGCACGTCACGGTCGCGCGCCACCACCCGCATGATGTCGTCATAATTGGTCAGCGCGATCAGGGTCTCGGTCCGCGGACTGTATTGCATATTCATCAGGATCAGGTCGGCGTCGCCTTCCAGGATGTGATCGATGCCGTCGTCGAGCGCCGCGCGGAAACTCTCAGGATCTACCCCGCGCATCGCGTCCACCGTGCCAGTCTGCCATATTACCAAGTCCGGCTTGCGCTCCAACAGGACTTTTTCGACACTTTGAGCCATGTCCGCCGCGGTCTGGCGGGCCTTTGCGAGCGCGATCACCTTGACCTCGACATCCGGGAACCGCCTGCGCAGCGCCTCCTCCAGCTTGCTCGGATAGGCCTTCGTGACGCCGTCCGGCCCCGGCATCAGGGAGGAGGCTGAGCCGAGGACAAGGATGGTCAGCCGCTTGTTCTGCGACATCGCCTTCTTGACATGGTCCAGCCGGCTGTCGCCGAACAAAAGATAGCCCGGAACTTCGCAGGGATCGACCACCGGGGGCGGAACCGCGCCAAGCTCGGCCGCTGGCCGACCGGCCTCGCCGGTTTGCGCCGGGGCCTGGGCAGGAACCAGGCTCAAGGCGGCGGCCCCCATCAGCGACACTGCAAGGACCCGGACCATGGACCATTCTGTCATGCCTCGCCTCCAAGCGAGGGGTTGGCGATCGGGGTGACAGGGCGCGCCGCGATCTTGCGCGCCGTCGCGTCCTTATACCACGAGAGGAGCCAGGCCACCGCGACCATTATCAAGATACCTAACACGCTGACAAAAATCTGCATGGGGATACCGGGCGAGATTTCCACCAGGGCAAAATGCCCGGCGAAGGCCAGGAACACGCCAAGGCAGAAGATTTCCAACGAATGCTGTCCGCACAAAATCGCCGGTTGCACCCAGCGCGATTTCAGCGGACCCCAGTCACGCGGGATGAAATAGACCGTCACCGCCGCCACGGCCAGGAAATGCGCGAACCGCAAGACGTCCAGATTGGTCTTGTCGATCGGATAGATCTGCTCGGCCAGCCATTTCGGGACCAGGGGTGCATAGCGCGGGATATGCCAGGTCAGCGTGATCAGAAACGCGAACACCAGATAGGCAATGGCGATGGTCAGCGTGACCCGCGACCGCAACAACCAGGACAGCCGTGCCGCCCCGCCGAGCGCGCACCAGGCGCCGAATACGAACAACAGCTGCCACGCCAGCGGATTGAAGAACCAGTACCCGCTCGGATAGGCCGGCAGGTTCCAGCCGAACTCCCAAGTCAGGGCGTAGAGCAGCACCGACAGTCCGAGCGCAAGCGTCGGGCGTTTCAGCAACAGCCACAGCACCGGCGGGAAGCACGCCATCAAGACAATATAGAGCGGCAGCACGTCCATATTGACCGGCTTGAACTTCAAGAGCAGCGCCTGCACCAGCGTGATGTCCGGCTGCTGCAGGAATTCCAGGATGTTCATTTCTTCCGCATAGAGCGGATTCTGGAAGCCGCGCGCCACATAGGCGATCTGGCCCATATAGATCACGAACAGGAAAATATGCGCGACATAGATCTGCCAGGCGCGCTTCAGGATGCGCGCGCTCGACACCACGAACCCGTAGTCGCGCATCGCCCGGCCATAGACGAAGGCCGCGGTAAATCCCGATACAAAGATGAAGATTTCGGTGGCGTCGCTGAAGCCGTAATTGCGGATCGTGATCCAGGCAACGATGTTGGATGGAACATGACCGAGAAAGATGAACCAGAGCGCGAGCCCACGAAACAGGTCGAGCCGCAAGTCGCGGTCGGTCGGTATCGTCGGGGCCATCGCTAAAGGGGTCGCGTTCCGGAAAAGCACTCTGCCGCTCCGACATTCGCCGAGCGCGGTTGCGGTTGCAAGCCACGAAATTAAGCTGTTAGTTTGACCGGACCTGCGACCGGACGCTCCACCGCATGTATCGGGCCGTTACACGGAATATCGAAGTGACCGTTGAGCCGCGGTTCCTCGCCGACCGCTCGGCCCCGGACAAGGGCCAGTTTTTCTGGGCCTATACCATCGAGATTTCAAATTTCGGCGGCGAGACCGTCCAGCTCAAGACCCGCTACTGGCACATCACCGATGCCTTCGGGCGCGTCCAGGAAGTGCGCGGCGCGGGTGTGGTGGGCGAGGAACCCGTCCTCGCTCCCGGCGAGCGCTTCGAATATACCAGCGGCGTTCCGTTGCAGACACCATCCGGAATCATGACCGGCCGCTACGGCATGGTGACCGAAGCCGGCGAGCGCTTCGAGATCGACATCCCCGCTTTCTCGCTGGACAGCGTTCACGCGCCGCGCACGATCAATTAGCTCGGCACCTGAGCCGGCTGCGACAGACGGCGCGGCGCGGCGTCAATTCCCCGCGCCCTTGCACCCGGCGCGATGGTCCGCGGCGCATTGTTCAGCGTCTCGATGGCAAAGCCCGCGGCCGCCTTGTAACCCGCCATGAATTCGGCGCGCTCCTGCGGCGGGATGACGTCGTCGATATTCTCGAAGGTTCCGCCGCAGCGCTCGTCGACCATGTTGAGAAGGCCGAACGGTCCGGCGCCGCGATTGCGCAGCACGACCTGCGAGACCGGTCCGCACAGCGTTGCATCATAGGCGGCGAGCGCCGCTTCGGTGACGCCATGCTCGACCATCGCCGCGCCAAGCATGCGCGCATCGACAATGGCCTGGCTGCCGCCGTTCGACCCTGTCGGATACATCGGATGCGCGGCGTCGCCGATCAGCAGCACCGGTCCGTCCTGCCAGGTTTCTACCGGATCGCGGTCGATCATCGGATTTTCGAACACGGCGTCGGCATTGCGCAGAAGGTCCGGCACATCGAGCCAATCCCAGACCCAGTTCTGGAAATGCGAAATGAACGCGTCGTCTTCGACCTCGCGGAACCAGCCGCTGCGCTTCCAGCCCTCGGAATTGTCGAGAGTGACTTCGGCGATCCAGTTGATCATCGACAGGCCCGTGCGCGGATCGGGATGCGAGATCGGATAGAACACCACCCGCTCACGATGCGTGCCGAGACCGACGAAGGACGAGCCCGAGCGGATCGGCTTCGCCCAGGTGGTGCCGCGCCACATGATCGCGCCGCCCCAATGGATCGGCGGCTGTGCCGGATGCATCTGCGCGCGGATCGCGGAATGGATGCCGTCGGCGCCGATCAGGAGCGCGCCGTTGGCTTCGGAGGCCGAGCCGTCGGCATGCTCGACCAGTGCGGTGACGCCGCCACCGGCATTCTTGCGATAGCCGTTGACCCGGCTGCCGAGCCGAACCGCATTGCGCCCCAAGCGCTCAACCACCGCATTGTAGAGCATAAGGTGGAACAGGCCGCGATGCACCGCATATTGCGGCCATTTGTAGCCGGCAAGGAGGCCCCGCGGCTCGGTATAGATGTCGTTGCCGTTGAGCCCGACCAGCGCCCATTCCCTGGCCGGCAGGCCGACGCGATCGAGATCGGCCTCGCTGAAGCCCAGATCGTAGAGTTCGCGCACCGCATTGGGCTGCATGTTGATGCCGACACCGAGCGGACGCATTTCGCGCACCGCCTCGAACACGACGCACGGCACGCCGATCTGATGCAGGGTCAGCGCGGCCGCAAGCCCGCCGATGCCGCCACCGGCGATGATCACAGGATTGTCGGTCACGCACCCCACCCGCTCTGGAACTCTCACAGACCTTCCTCTAGCCGCTGGACCGCAGCCGGGGCAACCCGGGGGTGTCGCTCACGGGCCGACGGCCCCGCCGGCTGGAGCCCTTGCCCGGCGCCATCGATCGCGTGAAAATCGTCATGCGGCGTTGGTACGCCGCAGGAATGCCACGGGGAGCGTCCGACATGAAAGCTGTCCTGCTCAGCCTGCTCGCCATCGTTGCCGGCACCGCTGCCTTTGCCGGCGAAACCGTCGGCTACAGGGTCGATGGTGCGGATTTCGAAGGCTATTTCGCAAAGGCTTCCGGGCCGTCCAAGGGACTCGTCCTGGTGATCCATGACTGGGACGGCCTCGGCGGCTACGAACAGAAGCGCGCCGACATGCTGGCGGACCTGGGATACGACGCCTTCGCCGTCGATCTGTTCGGCAAGGGCAATCGCCCGGCAACGCTTGAAGCCCGCATGGCCGAAACCGGCAAGCTCTACAAGGATCGTGAGAAGATGCGCAGCCTGCTGCTGGGCGGTCTCTCCGAGGCGCAGAAGCGCAGCGAGGGCGATGTGGTGGTGATGGGCTATTGCTTCGGCGGCACCGCAACGCTCGAACTCGCACGCTCAGGCAAGGCGAACAAGGTCAAGGGCTACGCCAGTTTCCATGGCGGGCTCGCGACGCCGGCGGGCCAAAGCTATGCCAAGGATACGCCGCCGATCTTCGTGGCGCATGGCGGTGCCGACACCATCATCAAGATGCCAGAGGTCGCCGCGTTTGTCGAAGAGCTGGAAAAGACCGGCGTCAAATACGACCTCGAGATTTATTCCGGCGCCCCGCATGCCTTCACGGTGTTCGGCGCACCGGTTTACCGCGAACATGCCGACAAGAAATCCTGGGCGACGTTCCAGGAGTTTCTGAAGGCAAATCTGGGCGGCTCGTAAATCCCCCGCCCAGCTTGCGGCCAGTTGCCTTTAAGCGACTGCCCTCTCCCGGCTAGCAGGTAGAGACAAACCGAGCGAGCGGGCCTTCCTCCTAATCCTCAATCCCCTTCGCGCCCACTTCATCCGGCGCGAAGTCATAGGTGCGATTGCAGAATTCGCAGGTCACCGCAATCTTGCCGTCCTCCACCATGTGGTCGCGGTCGTCCTGCGAAAAGCTTTTCAACATCGCCTCGACATTGTCGCGCGAACAGGAGCATTGCGCCGCGACATTGGTGCTGTCGAATACCCGCACCCCGCGCTCGTGGAAGAGCCGGTAGACCAGCCGCTCGGTGGAGAGATCCGGATCGATCAGCTCGATATCCTCCACGGTTTCAACCAGCGCCTTGCCCTCGATCCAGGCCTCGTCTTCGGGCACGGTTTCGAAGGTGACGCCCTCCGGCACATCCCCCGGATCAAGATCGGGCATGCGTTGGCGCTCTTCGGACTTGGGCAGGAATTGCAGCATGATGCCGCCAGCACGCCAATGCGTCATGCCGCTGTCGCCGCGCCGCATCTCCTCGGCGACGGCGAGCCGCACCCGGGTCGGGATCTGTTCCGACCGCAGGAAATATTCATGCGCGGCCGCTTCCAGCCCGCCGCCATCCAGCGCAACGAGGCCCTGATAGCGGTTCATGTCGGCGCCCTGGTCGATGGTCATGGCGAGATGTCCGCGGCCAAGCAGGTCGCCGCCCGAGGCCTTGCCGCTCATTATCGCTTCGGCAACGCGCTGCTTGTCGAACCGTGCGCAGGCGCGGATGCGGCCGCCGGTCACGTAGTCGACCACCAGCATGCGCACCGGGCCGTCGCTCTGGGTCTGCAGGATGAAGCGTCCGTCGAATTTCAGCGAGGAGCCGAACAATGCGGCGAGCGCGATGGCTTCGCCCAGCAGCTTGGAAACCGGCAGCGGATATTCGTGCCGGGTGAGGATTTCGTCGATGGCGGGGCCGAGCCGGACCACGCGCCCGCGCAGATCCAGCGCCGCTACCTCAAAGGGCAGGATGCTATCGTCGGGAGAATGTTGCGCGGGGCTGCGGGTCGGGATGTCGATGTTCATCGGGGCGTAAATTAAGTTGATCCGCTCGTCCCCGCAAAGGCGGGGACCCAGGGCAGGAACGCTGGATTCCCGCGTTTGCAGGAATGAGCGGATTTCGAAGCGGTCCAGCCTATCGCGGCGTGGCGTTCAGGCACCAGGTAAGAATGCCCTTCTGCGCATGCAAGCGGTTCTCGGCCTCGTCGAACACCACCGATTGCGGCCCGTCCATGACCTCGTCGGTCACTTCTTCGCCGCGATGCGCCGGCAGGCAATGCATGAAAATCGCGTCCGGGCGGGCCTTGGCCATCAGCTTGGAATTGACCTGATAGGGCTTCAGCAGATTGTGCCGGTAGGTTTCGCTATCCTCGTCGCCCATCGAAACCCAAGTGTCGGTGACGACGCAATGGGCGCCGCGAACGGCCTCTTCCGGGTCGGTGACGATATGAATCGGCGCACCGGATTGCGCGATCCAGTCGAGCAGCCAAGGCTGCGGTTTGAGTTCCGGCGGTGTCGCCACATTGAGGCGGAAATCGAGGCGCTCGGCCGCGTGCATCCACGATGTCAGCACGTTGTTGGCGTCGCCGGTCCAGGCCACGGTCTTCTTCTTGATCGGGCCGAGATGCTCTTCGAAGGTCATGACGTCGGCCATCACCTGGCAGGGATGCGACTGCTTGGTCAGTGCATTGATGACGGGCACGGTGGCGTGCTGCGCAAGCTCGGTGACCAGATCGTGCTCCAGGGTGCGGATCACCACCGCATCCACGAAGCGCGACATCACCCGCGCGGTATCGGGGATCGATTCGCCGCGGCCGAGCTGCATCTCCTGACCGGTCAGCGCGATGACGTCGCCGCCGAGCTGCCGCATCGCCACTTCGAAGGAGATACGGGTGCGGGTCGATGGCCGGTCGAAAATCATGGCCATGGTCTGGCCGGACAGCGGACGCTTGCCGCGGCCGCGCGCTTTCTTCATGGCACGCGCAGCAGTGATGATCGCGCGCAGGTCCGCCGCACGCAGGTCGATCAGGTCGATGAAATGCCGGACGCTGCGCTTTGGCATCACACGGCCGTTTCTGTCACGGGCCTGGCGGCCTGCGCGAGTTTCGCGCAGGCGCGATCGATCATGGCGATGCCCTCGGCAATCTGGACGTCGTCGATGATCAGCGGCGGCAGGAGACGCACGACATTATCGCCCGCAGCGATTGCCAGCAGCTTTTCGTTGCGCAAGGCGGTGACCATATCGGTATTCGGCACGACGCAGACGAGTCCGAGCAGCAGCCCCTCGCCGCGCACTTCTGCGATGACCGACGGATAGCGGTCCTTCAGCTCGGCCAGCCGCTGCTTCAGCAGGAGCGACATCCGGCGGGTATTTTCAAGGAAGCCAGGTGAAAGAACGACATCGAGCACGGCATTGCCGACGCGGGTCGCCAGCGGATTGCCGCCGAAGGTCGAACCATGGGTGCCCACGGTCATCCCTTTGCCAGCTTCCGCGGTCGCAAGGAACGCGCCGATGGGAAAGCCGCCGCCGAGCGCCTTGGCGAGCGCCATGATGTCGGGCGCGATGCCCGAATGCATATAGCCGAACAGATCGCCGGTGCGGCCGATGCCGGTCTGCACCTCGTCGAACATCAGCAGCAGGCCGTTGTCGTCGCACAGCTTGCGCAGCTGACGCAGGAATTCCGGCGGCACCACCCGCACACCGCCCTCGCCCTGGATCGGCTCGATCAGGATGGCGGCGGTGCTGGGGCCGATGGCCTTTTTGGTGGCCTCAAGATCGGCGAAGGGCACCTGAATGAAACCGCCAGCGACCGGGCCGAAACCTTCGAGATATTTTTTCTGGCCGCCGGCGGCGAGCGTCGCCAGCGTCCGGCCATGGAAGGCGCCTTCATAGGTGATGATGTCGACGCGCTCGGGATGGCCCGACACCGCATGATATTTGCGCGCGGTCTTGATCGCGCCTTCCATCGCTTCCGCACCGGAATTGCAGAAGAACACCAGATCCGCGAACGAGGCCGCGCAAAGCCGGTCGGCCAGCCGCTCGGCTTCGGGAATGCGGAACAGGTTGGAGACGTGCCAGACCTTCTGCGCCTGATCGGTCAGCGCCTCGACCAGCGCCGGATGCGCATGGCCGAGCACATTCACCGCGACGCCGGAGCCGAAATCCAGATAGCGCTCGCCCGTGGTTGCGATCAGCCATGCACCCTCGCCCCGCTCGAAGGCGAGATCGGCACGGGCGTAAGTCGGCATCAGATGCGAGGCCACGGCAAAACGATCCGTCATTGCGCCGGACGGCCTGAACCCCGCCAGGCGATGTCCGTGCTGAAATGAAATATGCCGCCCCGGCGGGCGGCACTTCAGAGCGCATTCTAGGTGCGGGCCTTTGGGTGTCAACCGACCGGAGACGAATGCCCGCAGCCGCACGGCGCGCAATAAGGCGTGGAAAAGCGGACCTTCCGGTCCATCAGGGTGGGGACGTGTGGCCCGGGGACTCTTGCGGCCGAGTCCAGCGATTGTGTAGTGTCGCCCCTGTCAGATACGACATCTCGTGCGGCGGACAGTCTAAGTCAGTAAATCTGCGTAGGTGGCGTCACGCCGGCAGCCCTCAGGCTGCCCGGCGACGGGATCGGATTCTGCGGACGGCACAGCCCTTCGCGGCCAACAGGAGAAACCCATGACGTGGACGGACGAACGGGTCGAACAATTGAAAAAGCTCTGGTCCGATGGGCTTTCGGCCTCCCAGATCGCGGCGGAACTCGGCGGCATCACCCGCAATGCGGTAATCGGCAAGGTGCACCGGCTTGGCCTCTCTGGCCGGACCAAGGCGCCGTCGTCCGCAGCGCCAAGGCAGCGCAAGCCACGGACATCGCACATGCTGCGCGTGGCGCGTCCGGCGATACGCGGCAACACCGCTCTGGCACAAGCCTTTGCCTATGATTACGAGGTCGATGCCGATCCGTCGCCGGTGGAAAATGTCATCCCGATCGGACAGCGCCGCACGCTGCTGGAGCTGAACGAACAGACCTGCAAATGGCCGATCGGCGATCCGGCCAGCGGCGAATTCTATTTCTGCGGCGGCAATGCCGTCACCGGACTGCCTTACTGCGCCTATCACGCGCGCGTTGCCTATCAGCCGCCCGCCTCGCGCCGCGACAAGCGGCCGGCCAGCCGCTAACTGTCCGCTGACACGTAGCGCCGGAGAGGTTTCGAACAACGCGGGTTGTGGCCCCGCGCGGCGCAATCACGCGGGGACTTTTCGGCGGCCTCTTGTCGCTGATCAGTTGGCGCGGCCGAAGCGGTCGTCGATGGCGTAGCCCGATCCGCGCACGGTGCGGATCGGATCGTCCTCTCGGCCACGATTGAGCGCCTTGCGCAAGCGTCCGACGTGAACGTCGACGGTGCGCTCGTCGATATAGACTTCGCTGCCCCAGACGCCGTCCAGCAGCTGCTCGCGGGTGAAAACCCGGCCCGGACGCTCCATCAGGAATTCCAGCAGCCGAAACTCGGTTGGCCCGAGCTCGATATCGCGGCCGCCGCGCGACACGCGCTTCTTCACACGATCCAGCTCGATCTCGCCAAGCGTGAGGACGTCGGCCAGCCGCTCCGGCCGCGCACGGCGCAGCAACGCACGAATCCGCGCCACGAGTTCCGGCACCGAGAATGGCTTGACGATGTAATCGTCGGCGCCGGTCGAAAGCCCGCGCACGCGCTCGCTTTCCTCGCCGCGTGCGGTCAGCATGATGATCGGCAGCGACTTAGTTTCGGGCCGCGCCCGCAGCCTTCGGCACAATTCGATGCCGGAGAGCCCGGGCAGCATCCAGTCAAGCACCACGAGATCGGGCGTGCTCTCGCGCAGGCGCGTATCGGCGTCGTCACCGCGCGCCACCGTCTCGACCTCGTAGCCCTCGGTTTCAAGGTTATACCGAAGCAACAGCGATAGCGGCTCCTCGTCCTCGACGATCAGGATTCGCGCATTCTGGCCGTTCATGGACAGTTTCCGGTTATCCCCGCGCCGCCAATGGGGCGAAGCTGGTGGTATCGGCCTTGGGGCGCTCCGAAATCAACGGTTCGCCCTTGATCATGTAATGCACCGTCTCGGCGATGTTGGTGGCGTGATCGCCCATGCGTTCGATGTTCTTGGCCGAGAACAGGAGATGAATGCAGAAGGTGATGTTGCGCGGGTCTTCCATCATATAGGTAAGAAGCTCGCGGAACAGCGAGACGCACATCGCATCGATTTCCTCGTCACGCTTCCACACCTCCAGCGCCGCCTCGACGTCGCGTGCGGCATAGGCGTCCAGCACGCGCTTGAGCTGATCCAGCACCAGGCTGCCCATGTGATCGACGCCGCGGATCAGCTTCAGCGATGGATATTCGCCGCTCAGATCGAGCACGCGCTTGCCGATATTCTTGGCCAGATCGCCGATCCGCTCGATTTCGTTGGAGACGCGCAGTGCGCTGACCACTTCGCGCAGGTCCACCGCCATCGGCTGGCGGCGCGCGATCGTGAGAATGGCCCGCTCCTCGATCTCGCGCTGCAGCGTATCGATCTGGGCATCTGCCGCAATCAGCTTGCGTGCGAGATCGGCATCGCGGCGGGTCAGCGCCTGGACGGCATCTGCGATTTCCTTCTCCGCAAGCCCGCCCATCTCGGCGACCATGCGGTTGAGCTCCTGCAGATCGGCATCGAAAGCCTTGGCGATATGTTCGGTCATTGTCGTTGTCCTTGCCTGCTGCGGATCAGCCGAACCGGCCGGTGATGTAATCCTGCGTGCGGCGATCCTGCGGCGTGGTGAAGATGCTTTCGGTCGGTCCTTCCTCGACCAGATTGCCGAGATGGAAGAAGGCGGTGCGCTGCGACACGCGAGCCGCCTGCTGCATGGAATGGGTCACGATGATGATTGTGTAATTGGCCCGCAATTCGTCGATCAGTTCCTCGATGCGGGCGGTCGCGATCGGATCGAGCGCCGAGCAGGGCTCGTCCATGAGGATGACTTCGGGCGATACCGCGATGGTGCGGGCGATGCAGAGGCGCTGCTGCTGGCCGCCGGATAGGCCGGTGCCGGGCTCGTTGAGTCGATCCTTCACCTCGTCCCACAGGCCGGCCTTGCGCAGGCTGCTTTCCACGGTGGCGGCAAGATCGGCTTTCGAGGCTGCAAGACCGTGAATACGCGGCCCATAGGCAACATTTTCGAAGATCGATTTCGGGAACGGGTTGGGCTTCTGGAACACCATGCCGACGCGGGCGCGCAGTTCCACGACGTCGAGATCGGGGTCGTAGATGTCACGGTTGTCGAGCTCAATCTTGCCCTGGACGCGCGCACCTTCGACGGTGTCGTTCATACGATTAAAGCAGCGCAGGAAGGTCGACTTGCCGCAGCCCGACGGACCGATGAACGCCATCACCGCCTGGCTCGGAATGTCGACCGAAACCGATTTCAGCGCGTGCTTCTCGCCGTAATATACATTGACATCGCGCGCCACAATCTTCGGCGACATTGCAGCGCTGACCGCGCCAAGATCGGTTTTCATTTCTTGAATCTGTGCTGCCGTTACGTCGTGCATAGCGTAACCCTCAATTGTCTACTCGGCTACCACGTGCGCTCAAGGCGCTGCCGCAGGTAGATGGCGATCGCATTCATCACGATCAGGAACATCAGCAGGACCAGAATGGCCGCCGATGTGCGGGAGACGAAGCCGCGTTCCGGACTGTCGGCCCAGATGAAGATCTGGGTGGGCAGCGCGGTGGACGCTTCGAGCACGCCGCCGGGCGGCGCGGTAATGAAGGCATTCATGCCGATCAGCAGCAGCGGGGCAGTTTCGCCGAGCGCCTGCGCAAGCCCGATGATGGTGCCGGTCAGGATGCCCGGCAGCGCCAGCGGCAGCACGTGATGCATGATCATTTCGTGCCGCGAAGCGCCGATGCCGAGCGCCGCCTCGCGGATCGAGGGCGGCACGGCCTTCAGGGCCGCGCGCGTTGCGATGATGATGGTCGGCAGCGTCATCAGCGAGAGTACCATACCACCGACCAGCGGCGCCGAGCGCGGTAGGCCGAAGAACTGCAGAAACACCGCAAGGCCGAGCAGGCCGAACACCACGGACGGGACCGCGGCCAGATTGTTGATGTTGACCTCGATCAGATCGGTCCATCGGTTCTTGGGCGCGAATTCCTCGAGATAGACCGCCGCGGCGATGCCAACCGGGAAGCTGATGAGGAAACAGACAAGCAGCGCATAGAAGGAGCCGACAATCGCGCCCGCGAGGCCGGCCTGCTCCGGAAAGCGGCTGTCGGCGTTGAAGAACAGCCCCCAGTTGAACGGCATGCTGACCAGGCCGTTGGCGATCATCTGGTCGAACCACCCGATCTGCTTGTCCGAAACGCGCCGCTGATCCTCGGGCACGTTACGCGGAATGACACCCTTGTTGAGCTGATCGAACGGGTCCGAGGCAGGAACGCTGATCGTGAAGGTCTGGCCGATCAGACGCGGATTGGCCGCAACCATATTGCGGACGACGAACGGGGCATCTGTGCTGACAATCTGGATCAGAGCGCGCTGGTCGGCCGGTCCGGTCACGCCGGGAACGGCCTTCATCATCGCATCCCGGACGATGGCGCGGTAATTACCGCCTTCGATATCGTCCGCCTTGACATACTCGGCGGTGACCGTGACCGGCAGCCGGATCATGGTCTGGAAGAACGCCAGATAGCCATTGAACACAAGCGACGCGACCAGAATGACCAATAGCGAAATCGCGATCAGGATGGCGCCAAGGCCGTAGTAGCGCAGGCGTCCTTCCGCGGCATGACGGCGGCTGCGGCGAGCCTTGGCGTCGGCGGACGACCAGTCGATGCTGGCCCTGGAGATTGCGGCGTCGGTCATCAGTCGTACTTCTCGCGGTATTTACGAACGATGCGCAGCGCAATCACGTTGAGCACCAGGGTTACGACAAACAAGACCAGACCGAGGGCAAATGCGGCCAGCGTCTTGGGACTTTCGAATTCCGTATCGCCGATCAGCAAGGTCACGATCTGCACGGTTACGGTTGTGACGCTATCGACCGGGTTAAAGGTCAGGGTTGCGATGAGACCCGCCGCCATCACCACGATCATTGTCTCCCCGATGGCGCGGCTCACAGCGAGAAGGATGCCGCCCATGATGCCGGGCAGTGCGGCTGGCAGCATCACGCGGGTCATTGTTTCGCCAACGGTCGCACCCATTGCCAGCGATCCGTCGCGCATGGCGCGCGGCACGGCCTTCAGTGCGTCGTCCGACAATGAAGAGATGAAGGGGATGATCATGATGCCCATCACGGCGCCTGCCGCCAGGGCCGAGTTTGGCGATATCGCCAGGCCCATGGCCGACCCTGTCTGCCGGATTGCGGGCGCAACGATCAACACCGCGAAGAAACCATAGACAACCGTGGGGATGCCGGAGAGGATTTCAAGCAGTGGTTTCACCACCTTGCGAACGTTGTCGCTGGCGTATTCGACCAGATAGATAGCTGACAGGATTCCGATCGGAGTGGCGAACAGCATTGCGATGGTGGCGATCAGGATCGTCCCGACAAATACCGGCACCGCACCGAATGCGCCGAGGCCGGCGACCTGGTCCGCACGGATCGCAATCTGCGGCTCCCAGCGTAGGCCGAACAGGAATTCATAGAACGGCACGCGCACGAAAAACCGGATCGATTCGTAGAGCAGCGAAGCAACGATGCCGATCGTGGTCAAAATCGCGACCACCGAACAGAAGATCATCAAGCCGGTGATGACCCTCTCGAAATTGTTGCGGGCCCGGAACCGCGGCGCAAGACGGGTGCGCGCAAAGAACAATGCGATAATCGTAGCCGCAGCGGCGACCGCGACCATGGCCCAGCGCGCAATGGCCTCCCAGCTCGAATAGGTCGCGGCGGCAGCACGGATCGCGGGGCTCGGCTCGGTAAAAATCTGGCCGGAGGCCACATTCTTGATTTCGGAAAGGTATAGCGCGATCTGTGACGAGGAGGCATTGGCCGTCATGTCTTCCGGCAAGGTTGCGAGCAGTAACCGGTCGATGACAGTGCCCTGCAGCGCGACCCACAGCAGAACCAGAATGAAAGCCGGAAGGCCGACCCAAATGGCGACGAAGGCGCCATGATAGACCGGACGCGAGTGAAGCGGCGCATTGCCGGCGATCGCATAAGCCTGGCTGCGGCCCACGAAAAAGGCCACGAGCGACATCGCAACAATCAAAGCGAGTGCGTAACCGAACACGGCAAATCCCTTCCCCCGAGCGGAGGGATCGCGGCTTCCCGCGATCCCCTTGAGCTACCCAGACTTAAGACTGGGGTTCCGCAAGCTTGGCGCCGGACTTTGCGGCGTCCTGCACCTTCTTGCGCGTTGCATCCGGCAGAACGGTCAGGCCGCGTTCGGCGAGATAGCCGCTCTTGCCGAGCGCATTGTCGCTGACATATTCCGCGATGAAATCCGGCATGCCGGGGATCACATTGCGGTGCGCGTTCTTGATGTAAACGAAGATCGGACGGGCGATCTTGTAGCTGTTGTCAGCGATGGTCTCGAACGTCGGAGCGACGCCTTCCACCTTCACGGCCTTCAGCGAGTCCTGATTCTCGTACAGGAACGAATAGCCGAAGATGCCCATGGTGTTGGGATCGGACTGCAGACGCTGCACGATCAGGTTGTCGTTCTCGCCGGCCTCGATGAAGGGGCCGTCCTGGCGCATGCGGCTGCAAGCGGTATTCCAGGCCTTGGCGTCCTTCTTCTTCAGTTCCTTGAAGTACGGCAGCGCATCGCAGCCGTCATGCATGGTCAACTCGACGAAGGCGTCGCGGGTGCCCGACGTCGGTGGCGGGCCGAACACCTCGATCTTGGTGTTGGGCAGCTTGGGGTTGACCTGATTCCAGGTCTTGTAGGGATTCGGGATGAGCTTCTCTCCCTTCTCGTCCGGCACCTCTGCGGCGAGCGCGAGGAAGATATCTTTCTCGGTCAGATCCCAGTCGTTGGGGTTCTTGCGCGACATCGCAATCGACAGGCCGTCGAAGCCGATCTGCAGTTCGGTGATGTCGGTCACGCCGTTCTTCACGCAATCAGCAAATTCCGACTTCTTCATCGCGCGCGAGGCGCCGGTCATGTCGGCATGGGCCGGGCCGATGCCCTGGCAGAAGACCTTGAAGCCGCCGCCGGTGCCGGTCGACTCGACAACCGGAGACTTGCGCTTGGTCTTCTTCGCGAATTCCTCCGCAACCGCTTGCGAATAGGGGAACACGGTCGAGGAACCGACCACGCGGATCTGGTCGCGGGTCTGCGCCTGGGCGCCGCTGGCGGCAAGAATGCCAGCGAGCGCAAGCGCCGAGGCGCTTACGATGGACGTGGTTTTCAAGGGTCTCTCCTTCGTTAATGGGCCCGGGCGGTTGCTTTGGTGTGGTGGCTGGGGGAACGCCCCGCCCGGATACCGCCGCTCCGTAACGGCTACACCGCATCGGTTCTATGACTGCGAGATGACAGACGGATGACAGCTTAGTGCGCTGATTTTTAAGCGATTTTTCGTGGAGCCTGGGCGACGCTTGTGGAAATCGGCAGGCGGACCGTGAATGTCGCCCCCTCCCCCGGACGGCTCTCGATGGTGAGCCTGCCGCGATGCCGGTTCATGATGTGCTTGACCAGCGCGAGACCGAGCCCGGTGCCGCCCTGCTCCCGGCTTTCGGCAACGTCGACGCGGTAAAAGCGCTCGGTCAGACGCGGCAAATGCTCGGCGGCAATCCCCGGTCCATAATCGCGCACGGCGGCAACCGCCTCTTCGCCGCCGCTTACCGCAAAAGCGCGCGACAGCGTGATCTCCACGCGCTTGCCGGAGGCGCCGTATTTCAGCGCATTCTCAATGAGATTCTCGAACACGCGGGTGAGTTCGTCGCGGTCGGCCGAGACGATCAGCGGTTCCTTTGGGGCGTGGACGGTGACCTCCACGCCGCGGTCGCGCGCCAGCATCTGAAGTGCGTCGATGACCTGGCGGATGATCGGCTGCAGATCGAGCGGCGTTTCGGGGCGCACATGCGCGGCGAGCTCGATCCGCGACAGCGACAACAGGTCGTCGATCAGCCGCGCCATGCGCTTGGCCTGCGCTTCCATAATATCGAGGAAGCGTTCGCGCGCCGGCGCATCGTTGCGGGCCGGGCCTTTCAGCGTCTCGATAAAGCCGGACAGGGCCGCAAGCGGGGTGCGCAGCTCGTGGCTGGCATTGGCGACGAAATCCACCCGCATTTCCTCGACCCGGCGGATCGGGGTCAGGTCGCGAAACGTCAAGAGCAGCCGGGGTTTGGCGTCGGCTGCGCTGCCGGTGCGCAGCGGCGTGACATAGACCTCGAACCAGCGTTCCGGCGGGACGCGCTCGGCGAATTCGGCGCGCTCGGCCTTGCGGCCCAGCGCCGCCCGCCGGATCGCTTCGATCACTTCGGGAATGCGCAGTGCGAGCGCGGCGGGCTCCCCGCGCCGCAACGCAGGCGCGATGGTCTGCGCAGAAGCATTCGCCGTCAGGACACGGCCGTCGGTGTCGAGCAGCACGGTCGGGTCCGGCAATGCGGCGATCACATCGCTGAACAGGCTGCTGTCATCGGGTGGAGCAGATACCGGCGCGCTTTGTGCGGCAGCCACTTTATCCTCATCGCCGCGCCCGAAATACCAGGCCGCGACGATCACCGCTGCCGCTGCAGGAAGACCGAAAGCCAGGCTCAGGCCGCCGAGAGCGACCGGCAGGCCGATCGCCGCAACGGCAATGGCCGCCATGAGCCACAGCCCGTAACGGCCGGCGCGGGCGGCCGCCCCGGCCACTGTCTGGTTGCGCTCATTGCTTGGGTCCGTCGGCATTGGATGGTTTTTCGGGACGCGGCTCTTGTTTTGCACTCGCGCGTTCGCCGCCTGGAGGCGCGATGAACACGTCGGACGCGATCTCCCCGAGCGGCGGAACCCGGTTCGAGAACATGCCCTTGACGATTTCGCGTCCGCCGAGGATCGCGAGCGCGAGGGTAAAAGGAATTATGTAGTAAAGAAGCCTGAACAGGAGCAGGCTGGCAAGCAGTTCTTCGGTATTGAATTGCCAGAGCGCGACCAGCATTGCGGCATCGAACACGCCAAGCCCGCCCGGCGAATGGCTGGCGAAGCCGAGCAGCGTCGCGGAGACGAAGATCACCGCGAGCAGGATGAAGTCAATGTGCGGCTGCTGCGGCAGCAGAAGATACATCGCGGCCGCGCAGCAGCCGAGATCGACGATGCCGATCACGATCTGCAGGAAGGTGAGCGGGCCGCCCGGCAAAGTCACTTTCCAGCCGTCGCGCCCGATCGCGCGCGGCCGGATCCAGACCCATGTTACATAGGCGATCAGAACCACAATGGTGATGCCCGCAAGCGTCCGGTTGAACCATTCCGGCAATTGGTTGATCGCGCTCGCCGCTTCCGGCGCATAGAAAATTCCGAGCCCAAGCACTGTCGCATTGCCGAGCCAGAAGGTCAGTCCGGCGATGAAGCAGATTTTTGCGACCTCGATCGCGCTGACGCCATGCGCGGAATAGACTCGGTAACGAACCGCACCGCCGGTAAAGGCGCTGGCGCCGACATTATGTCCGACCGAATAGCTGGTGAAGCCTGCGAGCGCGGCCGTTGCATAGGACACGTCCTTGCGGCCAATCGTGCGCAGGGCGAACAGATCGTAAAAAGTCAGAGTGAAATAGCCGAACGCCACGAACAGCGCGGCAAGCACGATGTCGTAGGAGGGTGTGGCGCGCAGCGCGTTGATCACCTCGTTCACATCGATGCCGCGCAGCATGCGGAACAGGACCACCGCGGCCACAGCGATGATGACGAGGCTCAGCGCAAAGCCGATCCGGTGCCAACCGATTTTCTCGCTGACGAAGCGCGCGACCGCGCGCAGCATTTCAAGCATGCAAACCCCGCTAAGCCCTGTCTTTATATCGTTGTGCCGGGCCGGGGCGAGGTACTAGCAGAAGTCCGGGCTCGCAAGCAAAGGCGGCAAAAAACCGCGCGGTTGCGAGCCTTGACGGCCCGCAACCGGACATGAACGGTTCGGCGAGAAACGACTCGCCGGGCCCTAACGGGGCGGAATCTGGATGATTTCGGCCAGCTGTTCCTTGGTCAGTTCATTGGCGGTGAATTTCAGGGCAACCGCGTCCTTGACGATGGTATCCAGCCCGACGATCCGGTCTGGATTGACGGATTCTTTGGGAAAGAAATCGTCGCGGGTGCGGCGCGCCTTGGCTTCCGGAATCTTCAGCCAGTCGGCATAAACCTTCAGTCCCTCGTCGGTATACATGAAGTCGATCGTCTCCCGATAAGCCTTCATGTATCGGTCGATGGCATCTTTCTTGGATTGCAGGACCGGCGCCGTGGTTGCCAGCAGCCGCACGGTCTGGCCCTTGAAGACGTCGGCGTCGTTGCCGCTGGCGATGATGCGGATCTGGTTCTGGTCAAGCTGATCCAGGCCGAAAGGCGGCGCCGCCCAGCCGACATCGATCTGGCCGGACATGACCTGTGTCAGCGTGCCGGGAGGGCCGCCGGTTGCGGTCGGCTTCGCGGACAGACCATATTGCTTCATGAAGGCGGTGACGATGCCGTGGGTCGAGGAGCCGTTGGTGGAATAGGCGAGCGTCTTGCCCGCGGTGTCCTTGAGCGACTTGATCGGCGAATCCGACTTCACATACCAGTAAAGGTCGGCCGCGCCGGTGGTCTCCGCACCGATGATGCGGACAGGAGCGCCCTTCGAATAAGCGCCAAGTACGCCCATGATGCCGGCAGCGACGCCGATGTCCACACTGCCCGACAGCGTCGCCTGCAGCGTTTCGCCTGCGCCTTGCGTGTAGACGATGTCGAGTTCGAGACCGTGTTTCTTGAAGATGCCAGCGCGCTGGCCGACCTCCGAAATAGACGTATCCCAGTTGCCGCGCTGGCCGACAGCAAGCTTCAACTTGTCCTGAGCGACTGCGGGCTGCAGGCCGAACAGCCAGCCGGCCGCCACGGCGCCGATCAAGGCGCCGAAAGTTCGTTTATTCATTCACGTCCTCCCTGCGTTGTCCGTCTTCTTGGCGAGACGTTGTTTGTGATCTTTTTGATCGCCGGCGGGTTGCCGGATCAGGCGACCTTTTCGCGCTCCGAATCGCCCGCGACCGTAAAGCTGCGCCAGTTGGTCGATTTCGGCACGATGCCCTCGAACGACCTGATTTTCACATGCGGGATGCGCGGCGCCTGGGTGCCGATCGCGACCCCGGTCTGCTGCATCTGCCGTGCGGCATCGACCATCAGCTTGCGAAATTCCACCACCGCCAGATCGCTGGCGCCGAGCTTCTCGCGGGTGCGGTCGGCGATCGGCCCCATGGTCTCCCACATGGCGATGTCCTGGTTCGGAATGCCCTTGATGCCGGTGAAATTGCCGAGCCGCATGGCGTTGCGGTCCTGACCGTAATCGTTGGCGCGCGTACGCAGATTGTTGAAGGCGTGATCCAGGTCGATACCCGGCTGCGCGACATTGAACTTGCGCCACGCTTCCTGCTCGATACCGCCGGTCTCGCTCCATGCGATGAAATGAAAGGCTGTATGGGTGTCATCGGTCGGCGTCAGCACGGTCGCGACGTTATAGGCATTGTTCGGCGGGATCAGCGCGGTGAAAGGCGCAACATAGACCGTCACCCGCACATAATCGTTGACATTGGCATTGGCGATCGGACGGCGGATTGCCGCATAATGAAAGCCGAAGCTCGTCCGCTCCACCTGCAGGCGCGGCGCCTTGTCGGTCGAGGGCCGCAGCCAGTGTGTATCGACCGCCTTTGCCGCATCGACCTTGGCCGGCCGCATGTCGGAGGAATGCAGGCTCGACGAATGCGCCGAGTCGATCTGGCCCTCCAAAATCTGCGCCCAGTTACAGTTGACGTGAATCTTCACGATGGAGACCCGCGTATTCTCGGTCGGCGCGAAAGCCGGCGGCTCGAAGTCCGGCATGGTCTCGCGCGGACCCATATAGGTCCACACAAAGCCGCCCCATTCCTTCGCAGGGTAAGCCTTGACCTTCACTTTCTCGGCATATCCGCTCTCCGGCGGCTCCGACGCCATCTCGATCACGTTGCCGTCCACGTCCATCTTCCAGCCGTGATAGAGGCAGCGCAGACCGCATTCCTCGTTGCGGCCGAAGGCGAGCGAGGCGCGCCGGTGCGGACAATATTCGTCGATGATGCCGATCCGTCCGTCGCTATCGCGGAACACCACGAGGTCTTCGCCCAGCAGCCGGACCTTCAGCGGCTTGCCGTCAGGTTCCGCCACTTCCTCGATCAGGCAGGCGGGCATCCAGTGCCGGCGCATGATCTGGCCCATCGGCGCGTCGCCTTCGACGCGGCACAGCAGATCGTTTTCCTCGGCGGTCATCATCGGATTGCCTCCCTCAGGCAAGGCCCGGTTCCCGGACGAAATTATTAGCCCTCTAAGTTTTTATCCTATAATCATTCCAGCGTGTTTGTCGAGCAGGCGCGTCGCCGCGTTTGTGCGGCGCACCACAATTTGCGACGAAGCGGTGCATTGCGCTTCCGATCAGCAGATTTTCCGGCTGGCAGGCTTTCGATCATGAGTACGACACCGCAGACCGACATTCCCGTCCGCATCACCCGCGTTGAACCCATCGCGGAAGGTATTGTCCTGTTCGAGATGCGGCATCGCGATGGCAGCGCGCTTCCGGCCTTTACCGCGGGGTCGCATGTCTCCGTGCGGCTTCCGAACGGCATGGTGCGCAAATATGCGCTGTGCGGCGATCCGGCGGAGCATGAGCGTTACCGCATCGCCGTCAAGCGCGAGGAACAAGGCCGCGGCGGCTCGGTCTATCTCTGCGACAACACCCGAGAGGGCGACGAATGGGCGATCTCGGCGCCGGCCAATGATTTCGAATTGCCGCAACGCGCCGATAACTTCATCTTTATCGCAGGCGGGATCGGGATCGCGCCCTTCATGGCCATGATTGACGAACTCAAGACCGACCCCGCGAAGAAATTCAAACTGTATTATTGCGCGCGGCGGCCGGACACGGCGGCCTTCCGCGAAAGGCTGAGCGCGCCCGAATTCAAGGGCAAGGTTGTGTTCCACTACGACGACGGCGATCCGGACAAGGCGCTCGATCTGTGGCCGATCGTCGAGGAGCGCAAGAATCGCGCACATCTTTATTGTTGCGCCCCGCGCGGCCTGATGCAGGCGGTGCGCGACGCCACCGGGCATTGGAGCCCGGCCGCGATTCATTTCGAATCCTTCAGCGATGCACAGGCGGGACGGCCGGACGACAAGCCGTTCCAGGTGAAGCTCGCCTCGACCGGCGAGATCGTCGATGTGCCGGCCGGCGTCACCATTCTCGAGGCGATGCGCGCCAGGGGCCATGCGGTGCCGAGTTCGTGCGAGAGCGGCACCTGCGGCACCTGCCGCACCGGCCTTCTCGAAGGCGAAGCCGACCACCGCGACCTGGTGCTCACCGATGACGAGCGCCAAAGCCAGATCATGATCTGCGTGTCGCGTGCATTGACGCCCACGATCACCATCGACCGGTGAGCCGATGGCAGACCGCCCGTTCCGTCTCGGCATTGCAGGGCTCGGCCGCGCCTTCACGCTGATGCTGCCGACCTTTGCGGCCGATCCGCGCATCGCGCTGGTCGGGGCGACCGACCTACGGCCGGAGGCGCGCAAGCGCTTTGAAGAAGACTTCGCAGCCAAGACCTACGATACGGTCGAGACTCTATGCGCCGATCCCGCGGTCGAGGCCATTTATATCGCCACCCCGCATCAGATGCATGCGGAGCATGTGATGATCGCGGCGGCGCACGGCAAGCACGTGCTGGTCGAGAAGCCGATCGCAATCCGGCTGGATGAATGCACCTCGATGATCGAGGCGGTACGGCGGGCGGGCGTTCAGCTCGTCGTCGGTCACAGCCACAGCTTCAATGCGCCGGTCCAGCATGCGCGCAACCTGATCGACAGCGGCGCATTCGGCGCGGTACGCATGATCCATGCCTTCAACTATACCGACTACATGATGCGTCCGCGCCGCCCGGAAGAGATGGACACGCGCCAGGGCGGCGGCGTGATCTTCAGCCAGGGCGCGCATCAGATCGACATCGTGCGCCTGCTCGGCGGCGGTCACGTGCGCAGCGTGCGCGCGCATGCCGGCAATTGGGACCCGGCGCGGCCGACTGAAGGCGCCTATTCCGCGCTGCTCGGTTTCGCGGACGGCGCGTTTGCGTCCTGCACCTATAGCGGATACGCGCATTTCGATTCCGATGAGTTCATGGGGTTCATCGGCGAGATGGGGCTGCCGAAGGATCCTTCGCGCTATGGCGCGATGCGAAAGGCGTTGCGGGCCGCCTCGAACGCCGGCGAGGAGGCCGCACTCAAGGCCGCGCGCAATTACGGCGGCAGCGGTTATGCGCCGCCGGGTCCGCCGCCGCCGCGACGCAGCCATCAGCATTTCGGCATATTCGTGGTGTCCTGCGAGCATGCCGATCTGCGGCCGACGCCCGACGGCGTCATGATCTACGGTGACGACGCGGTCGGGCTTGATCCGGTGCCGGTGCCGGCGATTCCGCGCATCGAGGTGGTCGACGAATTCTACGATGCCGTGGTCCGCGGCACCCCGCCCTTGCATGACGGCGAATGGTCGCGCGCCACGCTGGAAGTCTGTCTCGCGATACTCGAATCGGCACGGACGCAATCCGAGATCATGCTGCATCACCAGACCGGATTGCGCGGAGCGCGCTCGGGAGCGGTCGGATGAGCCGGCGCAAGCAGGGCGGCACGCAGACCATTCTGAAGCACTGGCGCGAGGCGGTGCCGAACGACCGGCTGGCGCATCTCGTCAAGGATGCGACCCGGGCGCTTCTTCGCGCGCTGCAGATGCGGCTGACCGCCCACGGCGTCTCGCTCGGGCATTGGACATTCCTGCGCATCCTCTGGGAAAAGGACGGCCTGACCCAGCGCGAACTGAGCGAGGAAGCCGGCGTCATGGAGCCCACTACCTTCTCCGCGCTGAACGCGATGGAGAAGCTCGGCTATATCGCGCGGCGGCAGATGCCGGACAGCCGCAAGAAGGTCTATGTATTCCTGACGCCGAAAGGCCGCGAGCTGAAGGATAAGCTCGTGCCGCTCGCCGAGGACGTGAACCGGATCGCCGTCGCTGGCGTGCCGGCCGAGCATATATCCGCGGCGCGCCGTACGCTGCTCGCCATCATCGAGAATCTCGCGCGCGACGAAGCCGAGACGGCCGATCCGGAACGCCGCATTCCCTCGACACGGGAGCTCGCGTCACGTGTCGCTGCAAGCGGCAGGCGGGCGCGCAAGCGGAGCGCCGGCTGAGGAAATCACGCAGCTGTTGAAGCGCTATCGCGGGATTTGACCGGTTCCGGCGTGGCGCGCTACGGACATTCGCAAGAACTTGCTGGCGACTCACCCGTGGCAAAGCAGACCAGGCCGAAAAAAGCCAATACCGACCGCGCCGGCGCGATCTATCGCGCATTGCGCCGGGCGATCATCGAACAGGCGCTGGAGCCGGGCGCGAAGCTGCCGGAAGACGCCATCGGCGAACGCTTTGGCGCCAGCCGCACCATCGTTCGGCATGCGCTGGGCCAGCTTGCCGCGGAAGGCCTGGTCGAGCTCAGGCGCAATCGCGGAGCCGCCGTCGCCACGCCGAGCTGGGAGCAGGCGCGCGACATGTTCGACGCCCGCATCGCGATGGAACGGCTGGTGATGCAGCGGCTCGCCGGCAATCTCACGCGCGCCCAGGTCGAGCAGCTCAAGAGCCACGTTTCCGAGGAGGAGAAGGCGCGCGGCCGCGACGAGCCCTTGTCGATCCGGCTTGCAACCGAATTCCATATCGTGCTGGCGGAGATGACCGGCAGCGAAGTGCTGGGACGATATGTGAGCGAATTGTCTCTGCGGTGCGGGCTGATTCTTGCGCTCTACAGCCGGCCTCATTCCTCCGAATGCGCCGTCAGCGAGCATCGCGCCATCATCGACGCGCTGGTCAAGGGCGACGCCCCGCGCGCGATCGCGGTCATGGATCATCACCTCGAAGCGGTGGCGAGCCGCGCGCTGATCGTCTCGCGTCCGAACCGGGGCCGGGACATCAAGGATATCCTCGCAGGCTACGCCAATGGCGACTCTGAGAAGAGCAAGAACGGCGCGCGGCGGTAGTTTCCGTCTCTCGACTTCCGTCTCTCAATGACGACGGGCTTGGGCTCGGACTACGCCACGATGCCGCGCGCAGTCAGAATCCGCTCGGCGCTGTCGTTCCAGACATCCATCTGCACGATCTTGCCGCCGCGCACCACGAAGCGGTCGACATAGCGATTGCCCTCGAACGGCGTTCCGTCCGGCCATTCGCCGTAGAGCGTGCCGAGATTGTAGACGATGGTTTCGCCGCGGCCGGGGACGACGTCGGTGCGCTCCATCTTCTTCTTCACCCATTTGTAACGGCCGGCATTGAAGGCCGCGGTCTCGCGCGGATGGCTGTATTTGCGGCCGCCGGTGAAGGTAATGGCGAGATCGTCGGCAATATAGCGCGCGGCGGTTTCAGGATCGGGCACCATGGAGGCCACCAGAAAGCGCTCAACGATGGACGCGGCCTCGGCGGTTTCGTCCGTTGCGGCAAGGATTTGGGCGGTGGCTGATGACATGGCGCACTCCTCGTGGTCGCGGCCGGAACATCCGGACGGCCTTCGCCATGCATAACCCCTGCCAATAATCGGATGCAATGGCTGACCATAATCGTATACAATATGGCATACGATTTTGCCTGAATTCGAGGCGCTGTGCCCATGCGATATGCGAACAGCGCCGGAACGAGGCGGATTCCTGCGGAATCTCAGTGCATGGGGTTTGGCACGTCAATTGCGTGACAACGAGATAATCACCACCGACCGGAGAGGTTCGCCATGCTGTCTCGTCTGCCGCTTCCCATCAGCCGGAGGATTATCCTCGCCGGCGCCGCAGCACTCGCCATGCTGACGCCCGCCGCCGCGCAGGACACCATGAAGATCGGCCTGGTTGCCGCCATGTCGGGCCAATCCGCAAAATCGGGCGAGGCGATCGTGCGCGGGCTCTCCATCGCGATCGACGAGATCAACGCCAAGGGCGGCGTGCTTGGCAAGAAGCTCGAACTCGTCGTGCGCGATGACGAGAGCAACCCCGGCAAGGGCCTGATTGCGGCGCGCGAGCTGGCGCAGCGGGAAAAGGTCGTGGCGCTGTTCGGCGGTCTTGATACGCCGGTGTCGCTCGCCATCGTGCCGTTCGTGAACCAGGCGAAAATCCCGTTCATGGGGGTGTGGGCGGCGGGAACGCCGATCACCAAGAACGGCGCGGCTGAGAATTACGCGTTCCGGGTTTCCGCCGTGGACGAGATCGTGGACATCGCCATGGTCGATTACTCGATCAAGAAATACGGCGCCAAGAAGCCGGGCATGATCCTGATCAACAATCCCTGGGGAGAGTCGAACGAGAAGGGCCTGAAGGCTGCGCTCGCCGACAAGAAGATGGAATATGCGGCGATCGAAAAATTCGAGACCAACGATGTCGATGTGGTGCCGCAGCTCACCCGTCTCAGGCAGGCCGGCGCCGACGTGCTCTATATGGTGGCAAACGTCGCGCCGTCCGCACAGGTGGTCAAATCGCTGGACCGCATGGGCTGGAACGTGCCGATCGTATCGCATTGGGGACCGGCCGGCGGCCGCTTCGCCGAACTCGCTGGCCCGAGCGCGGAGAAGGTGCATTTCATCCAGACCTACAGCTTCTCCGGCAAGCTGTCGCCGAAGGGTGAAGCCGTGCTGGCCGCACTGAAGAAGAAATATCCGGAGATCAAGTCGCTGGCCGACGTCACGCCCGCGGTCGGCATCGCCAATGCCTATGACGCGATGCATCTGACCGCACTGGCGATCGCCAAGGCCGGCTCGACCGAAGGCCCGAAGATCCGCCAGGGCTTCTACGACATCGACAGCTATGACGGCCTGATCAAGACCTACAAGAAGCCGTTCACGCCGACCCAGCACGATGCGCTCGGCCCGGACGACTACATCTTCACCTATTTCAGCAAGGACGGCGAAATCCTTCCTCTCACGAATTGAGTGACATCCTCGCCGTCACGCAAAGCGAGTCACTCCGGGACATGCGCAAGGCTCGCGGGCCCGGATTCCAGCCAAAGCCTGATGCAAAGGTTGATTCCGGGTTCGCGGGCTTTTGCCCGCGCCCGGAATGACAGCCGCCAGAAGCGCCGGGGCGCAAGCGCATGCTGATCACATCCGCCATCATTTCGGGCATCGGTCTGGGCTCGATGTACGGGCTGATCGCGCTGGGTTTTCACGTCACTTACGTTGTATCGCACACCGTGAATTTTGCGCAGGGCTCGGCGATGATGCTGGGCGCGGTGCTGGGCTATACCTTCGCCATCACGCTCGGCTGGCCGGTGCCGCTCGCCGTTGTCGCAGCGTTGTTTCTTTGCGCAATGTTCGGATTGCTGGTCGAGCGGACGCTGGTGCGGCCCTTTGCCGAGCGCGGTTCGAATGCGTGGCTGATGGCGACGGTCGCCGGCGGCATCGTGCTCGACAATGTCGTGCTCTTCACTTTTGGCAAGGAGCCGCGCAGCTTTCCGTCTTTCCTCGCGCAAAAGCCGGTCGAAATCTTCGGCGCCGGCGTCTATCCGCTGCAACTGATCATCCCTGTGGTCGGGATTGCCGCAGCGCTTCTGTTCCATTTCGTCACGCATCGCACGCGATACGGTAAAGCACTGCTCGCCGTCGTGCAGAACCCGGACGCCGCGCGGCTGATGGGCATCAATGTGCGGATGATCGTGGCGGCGTCCTTTGCGATCTCCACGACGCTCGCGGGCGTCGCCGGCCTTCTGATCGCGCCGTTGTTCAGCGTGCATTCCGATATGGGCATGCTTTTCGGCATTAAGGCTTTTGCTGTAGCGATCCTCGGCGGCATCACCTCGGCCTGGGGCGTGGTGCTGGCCGGCCTCGCTTATGGGTTGATCGAGGCGCTGGTCACGGCCTATCTCGGCTCGACCTATACGCAGATTGTGGTGTTCTCGGTCATCATCCTCGCCCTCGCCGTCATGCCGAACGGCCTGCTCGGCCGCGCAGCGGTGAACAAGGTCTGAGCCGATGGGCGAAACCTTGCGCATCACTGCAACGCCGCTCGCGATCCTCGCGCTGACCACCGCGGGTCTCGGCATCGGCTTTCTCACGGAAGGCTACTGGCATTTCATCCTGGCGCTGGTCGCGCTGACCACCATCGTCGGTGTCGGCCTCAACATTCTGCTCGGGCTGACCGGCCAGGTGTCGCTCGGGCATGTGGGTTTTTACTCGATCGGTGCCTATACCGCGGCGATCCTGACCCTGCAGGGTGTGAGTTTCTGGATTGCCTTCCCGGTTGCCGGTGCGGTAGCCGGGATGGTGGGCGCGCTGCTGGCGCTGCCCGCTCTGCGCGTGACCGGGCCCTATCTTGCGATGGTCACCATCGCGTTTGCCTTCATCGTCGAGCACGGCACCATCGAGTGGCGCGATCTCACCGGCGGCCAGAACGGGCTGATGGGGATCACGCCGCCGAAGGTCGGCTCGTTCACATTCACCGAGCGCGACGTCGCGCTGATGGCGGTCGGCTGCGCCGGACTGGCGCTGTATTTCTTCTATCGCCTGGCGAACAGCCTCTGGGGCAAAGGCATGGTAGCGGTGCGCGATGCCGAGGTCGCGGCGCGCTCCACCGGCCTCAATCCGACCATCGTGAAGACCGCGGCGTTCGCGCTGTCGGCGGTGCTGACCGGCCTCGCGGGCGCAATGTTTGCCCCGCTGATGATGTTCGTTGCGCCGTCCAATTTTCCGTTCTCGCAATCGATCCTGTTTCTGCTCGCGGTCATCATCGGCGGCGCCGGCTGGACTTTCGGCCCGGTTATCGGTGCCGTCGTCGCGGTGGTGCTCCCGGAAACGCTCTCGTGGCTCGCCGAATACCGATTGCTGTTTTTCGGCAGCCTGCTGCTCGTGGTGCTATGGCTTGCTCCTGAAGGCGTGATCGGCACCCTTGCAAAACTCTACAAGCGCGTCGATCCGCGCAGCGCCGCGGCCGGCGGTTTCGATCTCAAGTCATTTCTGAAACCGACAGCCCCGCGCGACCTGATCGCGCGCGACGTGGGCATCGCTTTCGGCGGCATCCGCGCCGCGACCGGCGTCAGCTTCGACGCCAAACCCGGCCGGATCACCAGCGTGATCGGGCCGAACGGCGCGGGCAAGACCACCGTGCTCAATATCGTCGGCGGGTTCTATCGCGCCGATACCGGCACGGTGACCCTCGGCGACACGGATCTCACCGGCGCGCCCGCCTGGAAAGTGGCGCGCGCCGGAATTTCCCGCACCTACCAGACCACCAAGCTGTTCGGCACGCTGAGTGTCCTCGACAACGTGCTGATCGCCTTGCGGCGCGGCCGCCTCGGCGCGCCGCTGGCGAACGCTGAGAACGCACAGGATCGCGCCGCCGCGGAAGCTCTCCTCGCCTTTGTCGGCTATGCCGGGCCGCTGGCGACACCGGCCGGCGATCTCCCGCATGTCGACCGCCGGCTGGTCGAAATCGCGCGCGCCCTTGCAAGCCGACCCGACGTGGTGCTGCTGGACGAGCCCGCGGCCGGCCTGATGCGCGCGGACAAGGACAATCTCAGCCGCCTCCTCCGCCAGATCGCCGATCTCGGTATTGCGGTCATTCTGGTCGAGCACGACATGACGCTGGTCATGGGCATTTCCGATCATGTCGTCGTGCTCGACGCCGGCGCTGTGATTGCGCAGGGAACGCCGATCGAAGTGCGGCACAACCCGGCGGTGCTGAAAGCCTATCTCGGTGGCGGCGACATGCGCGACCGCCCGCGCAAGGATGCGTTCGAGCCGCTGGCCGACCCGATCCTCTCGGTCGTGAAGCTCACGGCGGGCTATGGTGCGGCACCGGTTCTGCAGGAGGTGTCGTTCGATGTGCGGCCGGGAGAGATGGTGGCGCTGCTTGGCGCCAACGGCGCCGGCAAGTCGACGATCATGCGCGCGCTATCCGGGCTCCTTCGCCCGGTCGACGGCAATATCGTGCTGGATAACGAACAGGTCGCGGCGCTGGAAGCTTTTAGGATCGCGCGCGCAGGGTTGGCGCTTGTGCCCGAGGGGCGTCAGGTGTTCGGCGAACTCGACGTGCGCGACAATCTCGTGCTCGGCGCTTTCTCACGCAAAGATGCCGACATCGACAGCGACATCGAGGCGCTGCTCGACCGCTTTCCGCGGCTGCGCGAACGCCTGACCAGCCGGGCGGGCCTTCTGTCCGGCGGCGAGCAGCAGATGCTCGCAATCGCGCGCGGCCTGATGGCGGAGCCGCGGGTCCTGCTGCTTGATGAGCCGTCGCTCGGGCTTGCGCCTGCGATGATCAACGAGCTGTTCGACATTCTCGCCGAACTGCGCGACGAGGGCGTCACCATCCTGCTGGTGGATCAGATGGCCGCATTGGCGCTCACCGTGGTCGATCGCGGCTACGTTCTGGAATCCGGAAAGATCGTGCATGCCAACAAGGCCGCAGCGCTGGCAAGCGATCCGGCGCTGGAGGCGGCCTATCTCGGTCATACGGAGAAATCCGTCGCCTAGCGCCGGGTTGCAAGCCTCAATGCCGATGCGCGCGCAACCAACCACACCGACAAGAACAATGGAGTGAACCGGTGGATTTCGACCTGATCCTGCGCGAGGCGCGCATCGCGGGCGGCGACGGACGCACCGCCGATATCGGCATTGCAAAGGGCCGGATCGTGACGGTTGCGCCGGATTTGCCCAAGGGCGCGCCGGAGCAGCAGCTCGACGGCCGGCTTGTGGTGCCAGGCTTCATCGAAACGCATATTCACCTCGATAAATCCTGCCTGCTCGGCCGCTGCCAATGCGAGCAAGGCACGCTGAGCGAAGCCGTCGCTGCGGTCGCCGCCGCCAAGCGCGACTTCACCGAAGAGGATGTCTATGCGCGCGCGAGCCGCACGCTGGAGAAGGCCATCAAGCATGGCACCACGCGCATGCGCACCCATGTCGAGGTCGATCCGCGCGTGGGCCTGACCAGCTTCAAGGCGCTGTCGCAACTGAAGCGAGACTATGCTTGGGCAATCGATCTGCAGCTCTGTGTGTTTCCGCAGGAAGGGCTGCTCGACGATCCGGGATGCGAGGATGTGCTGATCGCCGCCCTCGTAGCCGGCGCCGACGTCATCGGCGGCGCGCCCTACATGGACAAGGACTCTCACGGCCAGATCGCCCGCATCTTCGCGCTGGCGCAACGCTTTGGCGTCGACATCGACTTTCATCTCGATTTCGACCTGAATACTGCGCATCTCGATGTTCTGGAGGTCTGCCGGCTGGCCGATGCGACCGGCTGGGGCGGACGGGTCGCAGTCGGGCACGCGACGAAGCTCTCCGCCCTGCCCGGCACAGAACTCGAGGCATTCGCAAGGCGGATGGCCGCATCCGGGGTCGCCGTCACTGCCCTGCCTGCGACCGACCTGTTCCTGATCGGCCGGAACTACGACGGCAACGTGCCGCGCGGGGTTGCGCCGGTGCATCGCCTGGTCGAACGCGGCGTGAATTGCTCGATCTCGACCAACAATGTGCTCAACCCGTTCACGCCATTCGGCGATTGCTCGCTGGTGCGCATGGCCAATCTCTACGCCAATGTGGCGCAGATCGGCCGGCCCAACGACTTGGAGCTGTGCCTGTCGCTCGTCACAGAGCGTCCGGCGCGGCTGATGAATTTGCGCGACTACGGGATTGCGGCCGGCAATCCGGCCGACATCGTTGTCATGGATTGCACCGATGGCGCATCCGCCATTGCCGAGATCGTGCCGCCGCTGATGGCCTTCAAGCATGGCCAATTGACCATGAACCGCCCTGCGGCGTCGCTGGTGCGGCCCGGCACGCCGCAGGCGAAGTCCGAAGCCGCTTGATCGCGGTTGGCGACCGCGCAGGTCTGCGGCGCCGTGTGTTGATTTTGTCCGCTGCGATTTCTATCCTCGCGCTGCTGAAGCGAAGCGCCGGGGAGGCGCTCAGGACATGACGCCGGGCAATCACGCCAGCGGACGGCCAGGCGGCTTTTTCTGGCTGTGGCTGCTGCTGACCGTCATCTGGTTCGCCGCAAATTCATCGCTCGCGATCCCGTCGATCGTCACCGGCGTGTTGATATCAGCCGCGCTCGCCTTCGTGTTCGTCCGCCATTTTCCGGCCTGGTCCGACATCCGCTTCTCGCCGGCGCGACTATTTCATTTTATCCGCTATACTGGCGTCTTCTGCACCGAGATGGTGCGGGCCAATCTCAACATGCTGCGCTATGTCTATGCGCCGCATATCCGCATTAACCCCCGCATTGTCAGGATCAAGACGCGGCTGAAAACGCCGGTCGGACGCCTGGCACTGGCCAATTCCATCGCGTTGACACCAGGCTCTCTTGTGGTCGATCTCGATGGCGATACGCTGACCGTGCATTGCCTGGACATGCAGACCGCCAATCCGGAAGAAGCGGCGCGCCTTATCGCCGGTCCGTTTGAAGCCGATCTGGAGAAGACGTTTGGCTGACGCTATTCTCATTCTGGCGGGTGCGCTGCTGTTCTTTGCCATTGCGTTCGCGGTGCTGCGCCTGATCCTCGGCAACACCGTGGTCGACCGCATCGCGGCAGTCGATCTTTTGACGGTTATCTCCATTTCCATGATCGCGCTCTACGCGCATATCGCGGGCCGTTTCATCTATCTCGATGTCGCACTGGTCTATGGCGTGCTGAGCTTTCTCGCGGTGGTGGCGACCGCGCGCTATCTCGAACGCGGGCTTTAGCCGTGATGCTCGAACTCCTCGTCATGCTCATCTGCGCCGCCATCCTGGTCAGCGGCATTCTGGCGGTCACCCTGCGCGGGGTGCTGGCCGCCGCGGTGAGCGGAGGTTTGGCGACGCTGTTCGCGGCGGTCTGCTATGTCCTGCTCGGTGCGCCGGATGTCGGCATGACCGAAGCATCGATCGGATCGGGGCTCTCCACGCTGATCTTACTTTACGCGATCCGCCGGACGGCGGACGCGAGGGAGTGAGCCATGGCTGAATTGACCGGAAGCCTGCTCATCCTGCTCGGGGCATTTTTCCATTTCTCCGCAGGACTTGGCATGCTGCGCATGCCGGACGCTTTCACGCGCATGCAGGCCGGCACCAAGGCCTCGACGCTCGGCAACGCGCTGATCCTGATCGGAATCGCCGTGTATCACCCGGGCTGGAGCCTCAAGCTCCTGATCCTGATCTACTTCGTATTCATGACCAACCCGGTCTCCTCGCATGCGCTGGCGCGCGCCGCGCGCCGTATCGGCATTCCGATGGCCGGAGCGTCCGACGCGAGCGCCCCTGACGAGGCGGGCGCAACCGCAAAGGATCATGCGTGATGCAACGCGTCCTGTCCGCGATTGCGATCGCGCTGGTCGCGCTGATCTTTGCCAGCATCGCGATCGGCCATAGCGAGCCGCAGGCGCTGCGTTCGCTCGCCGAAAGCTATGTGCGGCTGGTGCCGGTCGACCTCGGCGCACCCAATGTCATCACCGGGATTCTCCTCACCTATCGCGCCTTCGACACCTTAGGAGAGGTAGCCGTGCTGTTCATGGTTGCCGCCGGCGTCGGTCTGGTGCTCGGCGCATCCGGCAAGTCTTCAGGGGCCGAACTGGCAGAGGCGGAGCGCAAGACGCCCGCGTCCGAAATCGTGCAGAATGCCACGCAAATCATGGTGCCGCTGATCGCAATCTTCGCGGCCTATATCGTCATGAACGGCCATATCTCGGCGGGCGGCGGTTTCCAGGGCGGCGCAGTAATCGCATCCGCTGTGTTGCTGCTGCTACTCGCCAATCCGTCGCAGGCGCTCAACGCCGCTTTTCTCAGCATCGCTGAATCCGTGGCGGGCGTGCTGTTCGTTGTCGTCGGCATTGCTGGCCTGATCTTCGCAGGAGGCTTTCTCGACAATCGCGTGCTGCCTCTCGGCGAATTCGGCGGCTTCTTCAGCGCCGGCGCGATCCCGCTTCTGTCCGTGCTGCTCGGCGTCAAGGTCGGATGCGAACTGAGCGTGATACTCGACCGGTTCCGCGGGTGACGCCTGAATATGCGGGGGAGCCGATCATGATTTCGACCGTCGTTCTCTCCACCGGCCTTGCACTCATGCTGGTCGGTCTGTGGGGCGTGCTCAGACATCGCAACATTCTCCGCATCATCATTTCGCTGTCGCTGTTCGGCACTGGCTCGCATATCCTGATTGTATCGATCGGCTATGTTCGCGGCGGCACCGCCCCGATCATCGATCGGGCCTTGCCGCTGACCGAAGCGCCGCTCCGTGCCGTCGATCCGGTGCCGTCGGCGCTCGCGGTAACCGCCATCGTGATCGGGCTTGCGGTCACGGCGATCCTGCTCGCCTACGCGATCCGGCTCTATGACGCCAAGAAGACGCTCTCCATCGACGCCTTCATGGAGTCGAAATGGTAGAGGGGCTCCTCGACCCGCTGAATATCTACATCGTCGGGCTTGGCGTTGCCTTCCTGATCCCGCTGTTCTACCGCCTCGGCGGCAACGCCGTGGCGATTGCGCTGGTCGCCGCACTTGCCGCCATGACGGCAATCAGCGGCGCGGGATTGCTTCATCTCCTCCAGGGCGGCGCACCGATCGATATCTTTACCGGCGGCGCCAAGCCGCCGGTGGCCATCAATCTCCGCCTCGGATTGCCGGAAGCAATCTTCGCCTTTGCCGTGAACCTCGTCGCCCTGCTCGGCGCAGGCTATTTCGCGCGCGAGAAATACGGGGTTGTCCTGCTGTACCTGCTGCTCGTCATGGGCATCCAGGGCATGGTGATGACCCGAGACATCTTCAACCTGTTCGTGTTCCTGGAGATCGTTTCGATTGCGAGCTACGGCCTGCTGAGCCTGCGCCAGAGCCCGGCCGCGCTCGCCGCCACCTTCAAGTTTCTCATGGCGACGGTGCTTGCCTCCGGCTTTTTCCTGATTGGCACCATGCTGCTCTATGCAGTCACCGGCCTCCTCAATATCGACGAACTGATCGCGAGTCGTCCCGCCATCGCCGGCCCCATCGGCATCGCCGCCGTGATTTTCCTGCTCGCCTGTCTGTTGCTGGAATTAAAGCCCTTTCCGGCCAATGGCTGGGGGCTCGACGTCTACGAGACCGCACGTGCCGACGTCGCTGCACTGATATCCGGCGGCGTTTCCGCCGGGGTGTTCTTCGCGTTACTGAAGCTCTTGCCGCTGTTCGAAAGCCAGCTCACGCTCATCGCGACGCTCGCAGCCATCACCTTCGTTTTCTCCAATCTCATCGGGCTGCGCCAGACCAAAGCGCAGCGTCTGCTCGGCTATTCCTCGGTCGGGCAGATGGCGCTGATGACCATGGCAGCGGCGCTGCATTATGGCCGCAGCTCCGAAGCCGCGACGTTGCTGGTCATCGGCGGATTGTTCGTCAATCACCTGTTCGCCAAGGTCGGCTTGTTCTGGCTTGCGGGATATATGGAAAAATCCCGGCTGCGCGACTGGGCGCTTGGCGGACGGCCAGCGGTCGTTGTCATCTTCGGCATACTGATTGTTGCAATTTCCGGCCTCCCGCCGTTTCCGGGATTTTTCGCAAAGTGGCAACTGATCCTGACGCTGGCATCCGACGATCGCCTTGTATTCATTGCAGTCATTCTGTTCGGATCGCTGCTCGAAGCAGCCTATATGTTCCGGTGGTTCGGCAAGGCCGTGCACCGCGATAGCGACGCGGCAAGGTTTTCGCATGAAAGCCCGGCCGCGCTCGCGCCCGCCTATGGCATGGGCGCCCTGCTTGTTGTCAGCGGCGCGATCGCCGCGCGCCTTGCCGGCGTCGATACGGTATGGGTCGCGCTGCCGCTTGCAGCAGGACTGGCAGTGTGGCTCCTCACGCGCGCGCAGGCGCTGATGCAGGGCCTGTTCGCGCTGGCGCTCGCCTTGTTCGCCAGCCTCTGGATGATCCGCGATCTGTCCGGCCTTCCGCAACTTTACGCAATCGTCCTCGCCGCGGGCGGCTTCGTCGTGGCGATCGGCTGCCTCGCCCGTAGCGACCCGCGGCCCGGCTTCTATCCGCTGCTCGCGGTGATGCTGGTTTCACTACCCGCCCTGCCGCGCGCGACGACCAGTCTCGAGTTTCTGTTTGTCTGGGAGCTCATTACGATTTCGTCCTACTTCCTTGTACTGATGCGGCGTTCCGCAATGCCGAACGCGCTGACCTATCTTCTGTTCTCGCTTGCGGCTGCGTTCTTTCTGCTAACGGGTTTTGCGGCGATGAATGCCACGGCCGGCAGCCTGTCATTGTCGGCTTTCCGAACCTCCGGCCCCGACGCGCCTGCAGTCTTTGTCCTCCTTGCCGTCGGTTTTCTCATAAAGGCCGGTGCGGCCGGCCTGCATGTCTGGCTGCCCGGCACCTATGCGCAGGCTTATGACGAAATCTCCGCGCTGCTATCGGCCGTGATCAGCAAGGTCGCGATTTTCGGATTGCTGATAGGGACCTACGTTGTGATCCGGTCGGAGGCGAGCCTAGGTCTCGCTTTGGTGCTCGGCTGGATCGGAATGCTTACGACGCTGGTCGGAGCATTGCTTGCCGTGCGGCAGGACGACATCAAGCGCATGCTCGCCTATTCCAGCACGAGCCAGCTCGGCTATATCGTCGCGGCGATCGCGCTGATGAGCCATCTCGGCTGGGTGACGGCGCTCTATCTTGTCGCCAATCACCTGCTGGTCAAGGGCATCCTGTTCCTCGCCGCCGCCGCGGTGATCCTGCGCACCGGCGTGCGGCTGTTTTCCGATCTTGGCGGGCTCGCCCGCGCGATGCCGCAAACTTTCGTCCTTGCATCGATTGCGATCGTCGCCATGTCGGGCCTGCCGCCGCTCGCGGGGTTTGGCGGCAAGTGGCTATTGCTGAGCGCGATGATGGAGAAGGACTGGTACGGGCCGGCACTGATGACGCTGCTCGCGACCTTCGTCGGTTTCCTCTACATGGCGCGGTTCGTTCACGCGATCTTCCTCCGCGATCCGCATCGCCGGCATTCCGGCGTGACCGAAGCGCCGCTCGCCTTCCTGATCCCGCAATATCTTCTGACCGCCGGGATACTAGTGATGACATTCTATCCGAAGGTGCTGATCGACCGGGTTTCGGCGGCGATCGACCCGCAATTCGCCTCGACCTTGCGCTGGGAGGGCATGTCGCTCGAACTGATCTATGCCTACTGGAACCCACTGCCGGTTATGGGCTTTGCGGTCGCGGTGGCTGCGATCCTGTTCGGGCTGCTGATCGTGCTCAAGCAATCCCACGGACGCGGCACGCGCGCGGCCTCGGCCGGCATCTATCCATTCGCCCAAGCGATCTGCGCAGCGATGACGCCGCCGCTGGCCACGCGCTTCTGGAGCGAAGTGACCGCATTCTCGGCTTTTGCCGCCGAACGGACCCGGCGCGTCTATACCGGCGATGGGCGGACCTATAGTCTTTATATCGTCTATTATCTGATCATACTCTACGCCTTCGGCGGCGGCGCTGCGCAGATCTGGACCATGATATCGTGGCGGTAGCGGGGTTTCGGCGGCTGGCGCTTGGATGAGCTGCGAGGGCGCGATCGCGGCCGCAGGCTGCTGGCGGTCCCGGCAAGACTCGAACTTGCGACCTTCGGTTTAGGAAACCGCTGCTCTATCCGGCTGAGCTACGGGACCGGCCGCGGCCATGTAGCACAGGATTTGCGGCTGTGAACACCCGGAAAAGCGGCGGCGCTGAAACGGCCTCATGGGCGAAGGTCGGGACCTTGCATCGCCATCCCCGCGTGTCGGGCGGCGTCAGGAGCAGTTCACGCTCGATGCGCGCATCGCGGCAAATGCCTGCGACACCGCACGCTCCGCAGAAGATCGGCTGCAGCGCGCGCAGTCAAACTTCTTTCGCCTCCTCAAACCATGATTCAGCGGCGCGCATGAGGTACCGTTTGCGTCAAGACATTAGCCGCTTTAGCAAAGCCATGAGAGACGCGGTGACGATCAATCGGTCAATGGGGCCCCGATGAAAACCGTTAGAGGGACAAGTCCCTCAATCTGCAGAAGGATGCTGTCGCCGGGAACGACCGCGCCAACGCCGGCCGGCGTTCCGGTGAAAATCAGATCGCCCGCCTCCAGCGTCACCTGCCTGGACAATTGCGCAACGATCTCGGGCGGAGTCCAGATCATTTGCGCAAGTTCGCCGCGCTGCCGCTCCATCCCGTTAACAGAAAGGGCCAGCGTGCCGGACATACGATGGCCCTCAGATGCAGGACTAATGGTACCGCATGGCGCGGAGGCATCGAAACTCTTGCCAATCTCCCAAGGCAAACGATTGTCGCGCGCATCGAATTGCCGGTCCCTGCGAGTCATATCGAGGCCGCAGGCATATCCGAAAACATGATCGAGTGCTCGGTCGGCCGGAATTTTGCGGCCGGGCTTTCCGATCGCCACCACCAGTTCGCCCTCGAACTGAAAATTCGACGTGAGCGGCGGATAAGGAATGGTCGCGCCATCGGCAACAATGGCATCGCGCGGTTTCTGGAAAAAGAACGGCGGGTCACGTTCGTCCGCCTCCTTCATTTCCCGAATGTGGTCCACATAATTGCGCCCCACGCAATAGATGCGGCGCACGGGAAAGACGCCGCCGCCCTTGACCGCGACAAAGGGCTCGGGGATCGGCGGCAAAGCATGGCCATTCACTGCGCTGGCTCCACCACGACAGGCGCAACGCCCACGCTCGCCAGCGCCTCCTCGGCCGTCATCACCTGTCCGAAAGCGCGCCCGATCACCGCGAGCGCCGCATCATGCAACGCATGTCCGTCCATGGTATCGACACAATCCGACACGACCACGACCGCAAAGTCGCGGCAGCAGGCCGCTGCGGCCGTCGCCATGACGCAGGAATTGGTGTTCACGCCCGTGATCAGCACCGTGTTCACACGATGGGCCCGCAGCGTCAGCTCAAGATCGGTTGCGACGAAACAGTCGTATCGCTTCTTGGCATCGATGATGAAGTCGCGATCGTCCAGAAGCGACCGCATGACCTCGCAGCCTGGCATTCCCTTCAAATTGTGGCGCAATACGTTGCGGTGCGGATTATTCGGGTCCTCGCCACGGTGCTTCCAGGCCGGATTCAGCCGGATTTCCTTGGGATCCCGGTAGGTTGCGACACAGTGAAAGACCGGGATCCCGGCTGCCCGCGCCGACCGGAAAAAGCACTCATTGGCCGCGACCACCCGCGCCGCTGCATCGCGCTCCAGCGGCATGGTCGCAACCGCGGGATCGAGATGGCCGCGATGCAAGTCGATCGCCAGGATGCCCGGCCTCACGGTCTCGACGCCCTCAATCACGACTGTCTCCTAGATCAGCGGGTTCATGGATGTGCCCAACAATTTGCGCTGATCGATTCCGAATCGGTCGGCCAGCCAGTCGGCGAGCAGTTCCTGCCCGATAGTCGGATTGTCGTGCTGGCAATGCTCGGCACCGGTCTCATCCGGCTCGACGATCCGCAACGTGACGTCGACGCCATGCGCTTTCGCATAGTCATGGGTCTGCCGTGCAGCCGAGACCGTGAGCACATCATGGCCGCCATGCAGGATCAGGTACGGACACCGCATGTTCTCCAGATGCCCCTCCAGCGTAAACGGCTTCATGATCTCATGCGCTTCGCTCATCGACGATGCGCCAAGCACCCACCGGATATGCATCGCAAGGCCAAAATCATCACCCTTGCTGCCCCACATGTCGTGGACCGACCAAATCGCCCCGTGGGAAATCGCTGCCGCCAAGCGATGCTCGTAGCAGCCAGCGCGCGCAGCATAATAGCCGCCCAGACTGGACCCGCAGACGGCAATGCGGGCGGGATCGACATCGTCGCGCTGCAGCAGCCAGTCGATGCACTTTCCGATCGGAACCTCGGTGTCGGGTCGGCTATGCACGCCATGGCGGCGCAAGGTTCCGCCCTGGCCGGGGCCGTCGATCATCAGGACCGAAATGCCGCGCTGCAGGCAGCCATGCGCCTGCATGAACCACATCTCGTCCTTGATCGAATCCAGCCCGCCCATGCAGATGAGAACCGGCAGCCGCTCGCCCGGAAACGGAGCGCGCACGAAATAGCCGCAAATCGGTTTGCCGGGCTCGTATGGAATGTCGACGGCCTCGCCCGGTGGATTGAGGTACCCGATGAATTTCTTTGAGCACGCCTCCATTTTCTCGAATGTGGGAAGGCGGCGCGGGTCCTTTGGATCGAGATGAAACTCGGCTTGCCGGTAATAGTCGGCGGCGCGCAGGAAGCAGTTCATCGCGGTGCGGATATGGCCGGCGCGTTCGGAGGCAAGACCGCGCTCCCAGTTGCGGTCGGCAATGCGCATCCATTCCGCATGCCAGCTTTCAAGATCGCCCGGGATCATGCGGGATCCCGCCATCAGCACTTCGCTGACTGCGCCGCCGCCTTCCTGGGTTTCGCCAAGTCCGCGCCGGAATTGATACGAAAGCCACGGATGTTCGGGCCAGTGATGCCAGCCGAATGGCTCGTAATGCGCCGAACGGTCTGCGGTAATCTGTTCGATGGTGTCGTCAGCCAACGTCACACTCCTGCGCGATTGAAGATCAAGAGCCGAACGCCACGCCGTCGGCGCCGCGGGTTGCCCATCCGGTGGTCCGACGCTCGATCGCCACGCAGACGATGTACATGGCGACACCCATCAGACCCGTAACGATCAGACAGGCGAAGGCGAGCGGGACTTCGAAGCGCGAGGATGCGACCAGCATCAGGTAACCAATGCCGGCATTCGCGGCGATGCTTTCGGCCACGATCGAGCCGACGAAGGCCACTGTCATCGCGATCTTCAGCGACGCAAAGAAATACGGCATCGCGCGCGGCAGCCCGACCTTCATGATAACCTGCCGCTTGCTCGCGCCAAGTGCGCGCAGAACGTCCCGAAGTTCCGGCTCGACGGTCGCTATCCCGGTCGCGACATTGACCAGAATGGGAAAGAAGGCGAGCAGAAAGGCCGTGATAATCGCCGGGATCGTTCCGATACCGAACCAGATCACCAGCACCGGGACGACCGCGACCTTGGGCACTGAATTGAATGCGATCAGGGCCGGGTAGAAACCGTCATAGGCAACCTGCGACGACCCGAGCGCTACACCGCCTATGACTCCGATCAGGATCGCAAGCGCAAAGCCGATCAGCGTCGTCATAAGCGTCTGCCAGGCATTGACGGCGATCGGCTCCCGCCACTGCCAGAGCGACTTGAATATCGCGGACGGCGCGGGGAGGACGAACTCCTGAATGCCGAGCAGGCGCACCAGGAGCTCCCAAACGACGAACATCGCAATGATCACGAACCATGGCAGGGCGCGGCGCACCGCCTTGCGCTCGAAAAAGGTCTTCTGCCGCGTCACGGGCGGCAAATCGTATATTTCGGCGGCGCTCATTTCTTCGTCCTTCTCAGGCGGCTGCTTTGGCGCGTGCTGCACTGATATGCTCCCGCAATTCGTGTACGAGCGCGACCGATTCCGGTTCATATGTGGTGTCGAGCGACCGCGGCCGCGGCGTATTGATCTTGCGATCGAGAATGATGCGGCCCGGCCGGGCGCTCATCACCAGGACCCGATCGGCGAGAAACACCGCTTCGCGCAGATCGTGTGTCACGAGGATCACGGTCGGCCGGCGCGCAAGCCACAGATCCTGCAACGCAAGCCACAATTCCTCGCGCGTGAACATATCCAGCGCACCGAACGGTTCGTCCAGCATCAGGAGCGAGGGTTCGTGAATCAGGGCCCGGCATAGCTGCGCACGCTGCTGCATGCCGCCAGACAGCTGCCACGGATATTTGTCCTCGCAGCCCTTAAGCCCGACCAACGCAAGCAATTCGCGCGCTTTCGTCTCGTAGGCCACCCGGTCGGTACGCAATCGGCTGGCATGAGGCTCCACGATTTCGAGCGGCAACATGACGTTCCTGAGCGTTGTCCGCCAGGGCAAAAGCGAGGCATTCTGGAACGCCATGCCGACGAAATTGAGCGGCGCGGTGACGGGCTTGTTGGCGACGGACACGTGCCCGGCCGTTGCCGGCCAAAGCCCTGTCACGACTTTCATCAACGTCGACTTTCCGCAACCTGACGGACCGACGACGGCAATGAATTCGCCTTCCGCTACTCCGAAACTCGTCCGGTAGAGCGCAAGCGCCGTTTCGTCCTCGTTATACTTCAGCGATACCTGTTGCAGCTGCACGAAGTCGGTCACGGCGCACTCCACATTCTGGTCGCGGAAGGCGGGGAGCTGTCAGCCGCCCGCCATATCTGCCATGCAAGTCCCGTACCCGGCGCAATCGCACTAACGCGCCAGGATGCTCTTCGGCAGCATCGCGTGAACGCCTTTGACATTGTTGACCGTCTGCGTGACGTGCAGGTCCGCCGCAAAGCTGCACATCGCATAGGCCTCGTCTTTGTGAATGCCGGTAAGTGCGACGATCCAGGAGATCATTTCCTTGAGCGCCTGCCGCGCGGCATCGTCGAGATCGGCGTCGAGACCGAAGGCGATGTAGTGCGTCTTGGTTTCGGCGCGCGGCATCGTCCAGCTCAGGTCTTTGCGCAGGATGAATTCGAAGGTTCCTGCAAGCGCCGTCTCAATGGCGGTTCCGTCGACTTCACCGTCGCCCTGTGCAGCATGTCCGTCGCCGGTGGAGAACAAGGCGCCGTCGTTCCAGACCGGAAGATAGATCGTGCTGCCGGCGGTCAATGCCTTGCAGTCAAGATTGCCGCCGAATTCGCGCGGTTCCTTGCTGTTCTGGCGTCCAAACACGGCGGCCGGAGCCACCGCAAGCTGGCCAAAAAACGGCGCAAGCGGGATTCTGAATCCCGACGGCATAACGGCTTCATTCTTTTGCAGGTCGAGCCGCACATGGGTGAGACGCGTGTAGGGGAAGTCTTCGGGGATCGTCCCCATATAGCCGCGGAAAATGTTCCAGCCCCAGTTTTGACGAATCTCGATGTCATGGATGCGCACCTCAAGTACATCGCCGGGCTTTGCATCGCGCACATAGATTGGTCCGGTAAAGATGTGATTTCCCGAACCCTTCTTGACCTTCTGGTGAATCTCGACAATGTCCGGAAGAATGTCGAAGCCGTCTTCCTTTTTTGGCATCCACTCCGGATTGCACGTCGCGCATTCAATCCGTACGCGTTCGCCCGAGCTGATTGTGAGCGCCGGCTCGATCGTTGCGTCCAGGTAACCCCAGTGAACCGTCTCAGGGGTCGCCTTGAGAACGGTGACCGGAGCAGTTGCTTTCGCACTGACGTTCATGGCGCGCTCCGTCAGCTGCCGGGGATGATGCCTGGCTCCATCTCGAAACAGTATTTCGCGATATCGCCGGCGCGTGTGAACCAGACCTGATCTGCATTCTTGTGTTGAACGCAATGCTTGATCGCCTGCCGCAGCGGCCGCAGCCGGAAGGGCTGACCGACCAGGAAGCCGTGCAGCGACAGCGAGAAAACGAGGGGCTGCTTCTCGGACGCTTCCAGCAGTTCTTCGAACTGATCGACGATCATGTCCGCGAATTCACGGCCGGAGTGATCGCGCAGTCCCAGCGTTCCGGCGTCGTTCAGCTCCATGGGATATGGGACGGACAAGAGCGGACCGCTCCGCGTCCTCATCCAGATCGGCTGATCGTCGACCGGCCAGTCGAGCAGATGCGTGAAGCCCGCTTCCTTCAAAAGATCGGGCGTGACATTGCTCTCTGCGGCGCCCGCCCCCATCCAGCCGGTCGGGCGCACGCCGACATATTTTTCGATGACCTCGACGCATTCCTGAATGACGCGACGCTCGTCGTCCTCCCACATGCCGCGCAACAGCTCGGCATTGGTGCGTCCATGGCCGAGGACGTCGTCGCCGCGCTCTTTGATCTTTGCCACGATCTGCGGGTATTCGTAGCAGACCGTCGAATTCAGAAGGATCGACGCTGGCAGCTTGAGCTCGTCCAGCATTTCGAACAGGCGCCAGTTTCCGACGCGGTTTCCGTAATCGCGCCAGGCCCAGTTGCGGGAGGTTTGCGGGCCGCCGCGGCTATGCGGATCCATACCGAGCCCGGCGCCGAAAGCGAAATGCTCGATATTGAGCGCGATATAGAAGGCCAGACGCTTCCGGCCGGGCCAGCTATACGTCTTACGATCGCCGATCGGCAAGTAATCGTAGCGTTTGTGAGCCGGCAGCTTCAGCATGATCTACTCCCTGGAAAGCGACAGGGCGCATCCTATGCGCATTCAAGTCGCTTGATCAACAGGCAAGCACTAGAATGCAGGCGGGGTATTGACGAAAAGGATGCGAGCTTCGGTCGCACCCACATTGCGGTACCCGTGCCCGATCTCGGATCGGAAGCAGAATGTGTCGCCGGCCGACAGGCGGTAGACCTTGTCGCCGACGAACAATTCGATCTCACCGGCAATCAGGTATCCGACTTCCTCCCCGGCATGTGAAATCATGCCGAAACTGCCCCCGCCCGGCGCGACCACATGGATATTGCTCTGAAGCAGATGCCCGCGCGTATAGGGAATGACACGCTCCATGCGGATGCCGTCTCCGCGCCTGAGGAAATCATCGGTTTCGACGAAGGTCCGCTGGCCTGCGCGGGTCACGACGGGATAGTCCTCTTCCTGCGGGGTGAAGAGGTCGCCGAGCCCGATTTTAAGCACTGCGCAAAGCTTTCCGAGCACCTGCAACGACGGCTCGAGCTTGTTGTTTTCGATCTTGGAGACGAGGCTTTCCGAGCAGCCGGCCTGATCCGCGACATCCTTGAGCCGCGCACCTTTCATCAATCTTGCATGGCGCAAGCGTGTTCCGATCTCATACCGCGCGAGATCCAGAACAACGCCGTTTGCCGAGGCCGGCGCGGCATCCGCAGATTTTGGTTTCGACGCTGGCTTGCGTGCGCGAATTGACGCAGCTTTGGTAGCGGCGGGACGCGCGGGTTTAGACTTCGGTTTTGTAGCCATTGCTGTTTTTTGCCTGGATGTTCGTAAGCGGCGAATGAGCATACGCTCGGTTGCAGAGCTGCTCAATTGACTTTCCCAATACTAAAGTTACTGTTTTTGACAGGCGGGGTAAGCCTGGGACTTCGCATTTTGGCCCTCTCAAGCAGGAGTTCTCCATGTTACTGCTTCGCAACTTGCATCGGACGGCATGGATCGCCGCTTTCGCGGCCGTCCTGAGCGCCGGCATTCAGCCCGCACAGGCCCAGCAGAAAGACGTGCGGATGATGCTGGACTGGATCATCCAGGCCACTCATGCGCCGTTTTTTGTCGCTCAGCAAAAGGGATACTTCAAGGACAATGGTCTCAACGTCGCCATCGACCCGGGCAAAGGCGCCGGGAATGTCGCCGTCAGCGTTGCCAGCGGAGTTTACAATTTTGGTTGGGTCGACCTCCCGACCATGATCAAGTTCAACGGCCAGAACCCCGGTTCGCCGCTGATCGCGGTCTATATCAGCTTCGACGATACTCCGCTCGCAGTGATCACGCTGAAATCGAAAAATTACCGCAAGCCCGCCGACCTTGACGGCGCGAAGATTGCTGGTGGACCCGGCACCGCCGTCTATGACACCATCTCGATCCTTCTCAAGGCGGCCAATGCTGAAAACGTGAAGATCAACTGGCTTCCTGTGCAGCCGCAACTCTTCGGACCAATGGTTGCACGCGGCGAAGCCGAGGGCACTGCAGGCTTCACCAATTCGAACATCCCCGCCCTTCTCGAAGTCGGCATCAAACTCGAGGACATCTATCCGATCCGCTATGCAGATTTCGGCGCGGACATGTACGGGCTCGCTCTGGTGACTACCAAAAAATACGCCGAGGAGAACCCCGACGTGGTGCGCGGCATGGTCAGGGCGCTGAACCAGGGAACCATCGACACCATCAGGGACCGGGCTGCCGCCCTCAAGATCATGAAGGCGCGCGACCCGCTGATGAAAGAAGAAATCGAAAAGGTTCGCATGGACATCGCCCTTGGATTGACCAACACGAAATGGGTCCAGGAGAACGGCCTGAGTGTCGTCCAGCCTGCCCGGCTGAAGAAGACCATCGATTCGGTGGTCAGCGCGTTCGGTCTGCCCAATACGCCGTCGCCCGATGAGGTCTATACGGAAAAATTCCTGCCGCCGGTGGAACAGCGCAAGGTGCAATAGCGCGCGCCACCAACAATGATGTCTGAACGCCGGGCCGATCGCTTCCGTAGCGATCGGCCCTTTTCTGGTCAGATCTCGTGCATCTCATTTCGCGCGCGCCGATCCAGACAAGGTGATCGCGCGCAGCACCCGCTAGGGATCGGGCGTCAGGGGAACAAGGTTCAAGCCCATGGAGAGAACGATGACGCGAGACTACGCCGCCGGAAAAATTGACGGCCACGAACATTGGGCGAAGAAGGGAGATGTCAATCTTTTCCTTTGGGAAAAGCGGGCCGTTCCTGGAGCCAAGAACCGGGGGACGATCCTGTTCGTGCACGGCTCGTCGATGCCATCGCAGCCGGTATTCGACCTCCATGTCGACGGCGTTCCGGATTCCTCGGCCATGGAGTATTTCGCGGAGCGAGGATTCGATACATGGTGCATGGACATGGAGGGTTACGGGCGCTCCGACAAAAGGCGTGGCATCGACGCAACCATTGCCGACGGCGTCGAAGACCTTGCCGCCGGAACCGCCTATATCGAACAGCATCGCAAGGCGGGCCCTCTGCTTCTTTACGGCATATCCTCCGGCGCCCTTCGGGCGGCAGCTTTCGCTCAAATCTACCCCGAGCGCGTGAGGAGGCTTGCTCTCGATGCCTTTGTCTGGACGGGCGAAGGCAGCCCGACGCTCGAGCAGCGCCGCAAGAAGCTGCCTGAATATCTGAAGACCAAGCGAAGGCCCCTGAGCCGTGAGTTCATAAAGTCGATCTTCGAGCGCGATCATCCGGGTACTGCTGACGATCGCGTCGTCGAGGCACATACGCGCTACATCCTAGAACTCGACGACTCCATCCCCAACGGGACGTACATCGACATGTGCAACAATTTACCGCTTGTCGATCCGGCGAAGATTATTTGTCCGACGATCATCATGCGCGGGGAATATGATGGCATTGCATCCGTTGCGGATCTTTTGAAGTTTTTCGAGCTTCTGCCAAATCCGGACAAGCAATTTGCGGTCATGCCGGGAATCGCGCACGCCTCACTTCAGCAGAAAAACTATAGGATCGTGCTTCATCTCATCCATAGCTTTTTCACTCAGCCGGAACCGGTTTACCGGACCTATCCCGCCTTGCAGCATTGAGGCGAAGACTTGTGGCGGTATTTGAATTTTCCGCTGTGAGCGAGGCGGCGCAGCACGAGCAGACACCGCCAAATTGACCGCCGATCGTTTCACGCCGATCGTTTCACAATGTCGCAGGCCGATGAAACGCAAACCCGAAATTTAATCAGCGTGGGCAAATCCAACGGTTGTTTGCTGGCCTGCGCTTGAATTATGCTTTCGGCGGCAGCGCCACCCATCACACAAAGAAGGGCGCATGCTGGGCTGGAAACGTCTGGGACCGCCATGACCGATGCCGCACAGGCAGCGTCCGTAAGCGCATCCGCGCATGCCGCCACCGGCGGTCAGGTCTGGCGGACGATTGCACGCAATCTTTTCCCGTTTGTTGTCGTCGGCTTGATCTGGGAACTTTGTGCGCGGAGTGGGATGTTCCCACGCAAACTGTTTCCGCCTCTGGAAGACATCGCCGCGGCTTTCTGGCAGCTGACGATCACCGGCATTCTTCCGCACCATGCCGCCGAAACGATTTTGCGCCTTGCGGCAGGGTTTGCGATCGCGGCCGTGATCGGCGTGCTGATCGGTATTGTCATGGGGCGCTCCAAGCGCGTCGAAGACTACATCCTGCCTATTGTCGCGATGCTGGCGCCGATTCCGGGCATCGCCTATGCGCCGCTGTTTCTCTTGTGGTTTGGCGTGGGGAATCTTCCGGCCATTCTGCTGGTGGCGTTCGTCTCGACCTTCCCGATCGTCTTCAACACCTGGACCGGGGTCAAGGCGGTCAAGGAAATATGGCTTCGCTCCGCCATGGCGATGGGCGCGAACGATCGCAGCATCTTCCGCCACGTCATTCTGCCGGGGGCATTGCCCTATATTCTGACCGGATGGCGCCTCGGTCTTGCGCAGGCCTGGCGCGTGCTGGTTGGCGTTGAAATGCTTGCCGCCGTGTCGTGGGGGCTCGGCTGGCTCATCTTCGGAGCGCGCGAATTCATCAATACCGACGTGATGCTGGCCGGCGTTGCAGTCATCGGCCTGATCGGCCTCGCGCTCGAGAAACTCGTGTTCCAGAAGCTCGAAGACTACACGCTGGTGCGCTGGGGCATGATGCGATGACAGTCACCGCCGAACGCATGCGTAGCTGGCGCCGGGCCGCAACCTCGATCGTCGCGCTTCTTCTGCTTTACGAACTAGCCTCGCGCAGCGGCTATTTCCCGCCGGTGTTGCTGCCGTCATTGTCCAAGATCGGATACACGCTCTGGACCGTCCTCGTCGACGGAACCATGCTGCGGCATGCCAGCGCCACGCTGTATCGTGTCCTTGTCGGAATGGGGCTCGCCGTCGTGATCGCTGTCCCGCTCGGCGTCATGATGGCGCGATACAAACCGGTCGAGAATTTCTGCCTGCCGCTGGCGAGCGCGCTCATGCCGATCCCCTCGCTCGCCTGGGTTCCGGTCTTCATTCTATGGTTCGGACTTGGCAACACGGTCGCCATTCTCATCGTATTCTACGCATCGTGCTTCCCGATCCTGATCAACACCTGGTCGGGCGTCCGCGCCGTCAATCCGCTCTGGCTGCGGGCAGCGGGCGCCATGGGCGCGAACGGCCAGTCGATGTTCTGGAAAGTCATCCTCCCGGCCGCGTCCCCGTTCATTATCACCGGCGTCCGTCAGGCATTCCTGCGGGCCTGGATCGCGGTGATCGGCGCGGAGTTTCTGGCCGCGTCCGATTTCGGGCTGGGATGGGTGATCTTCGACTCCAAGGAATTTCTCGCAGCCGACCTGATGCTGGCTTCGCTCGCGGTCATCGGCGCCATCGGCTTCGCCTTTGAACGGCTGTTTTTCGGTTCGCTGGAAAAGGCCACCGTGATGCGCTGGGGAATGGTTCGCGCGGCGCGCTCCTAGAATGGCGCTTTCCAAGAGGTGACTTGCTGCAATGCCGGAAATCGAAATTCGCGACGTCTGTTTGAACTATGACACGCCCGCCGGGCGGGTGACGGGTGTACAGAGCGTCAGCCTCGATATCGAGCGATCGGAATTTCTGTGTCTCGTCGGTCCAAGCGGATGCGGGAAGTCCACTCTGCTGAACATTATTGCGGGCTTCATTCCGCCGAGCGAAGGCGAGATCAGAATCGGCGGCAAGACCGTGAACGGTCACGGCACCGATCGCGGGGTCGTTTTCCAGGACTTCGCTCAGCTCTTTCCGTGGCGCACCGCGCTCGGCAATGTCGCGTTCGGCCTCGAGATGAAGGGGGTACCAAAGGAGCAACGCGAGACCATCGCTCTTGAACAACTGCGGCTCGTCAAGCTCGAGAAATTCGTCAATTCCTATCCTCATCATCTGTCCGGAGGCATGCAGCAGCGCGTCGCGATCGCCCGCGCGCTGGCCTACAATCCTGCCGTTCTGCTCATGGACGAACCATTCGCCGCGCTCGATGCCCTGACCCGCGACGACATGCAGCGCCTGCTCGCCGAAGTCTGGCGCGAGACCCGCAAGACAGTGATCTACGTGACGCACAATGTATCCGAGGCGGTTTATCTTGCCGATCGTGTGATCGTCATGACGCCGCACCCCGGCACGGTCAAGACGGAGGTGCAGATCGCACTGCCGCGGCCGCGCGATCCCTTGAGCGTCGAATTTCTGGACTATCAGAAGAAACTGCTGCGCGAACTCGGTCAAATACAGAACTGAAACGTGCCGGTCCCGAACCGGCCACAGGGAGGATCCCAATCATGACCATCAGGCAGAATGGATTGACGCGACGACAGTATCTCGCTGTGACCGGCGCCATGCTGACCGCAGGCCTCGGCGGCATGCGTCTTGCTAGCGCCCAAGCCACGACAATCCGGCAAGGCTATCAGACCAACATGTGGGGCATGCCGACCTATTATCTGCTCCGCTCCGGCGCGCTCGAAAAGCGCGGGCTGAAGTTCGAGGAATTCGCGGTGCCTTCCGGTAATCTCACGATGCAGCAGATGGTGGCGGGCCAGGTCGATCTCGGAACCTATGCCGGGCAATCGATGATCCTCGGTCACGACAAGGGCGGCCTCGTCGGCATCGCCGTGATCGAGCACGTCGGCAAGACGGCGGCCGTGCTGGCACGCAAGGATCTCAATATCACCAAGGTCTCGGAACTGAAGGGCAAGAAGATCGGCAACCAGGTCGGCGCCTCCACTGCGAATATCTTTGCGAACACCATCGCGCCCAAGGCCGGATTGCAGCGAAGCGACTGGCAGGAAGTGCGCATGAACGTCAACGACATGGTGGCGGCCCTTGCCGCGAAAACCATCGACGCTGCAGTGACGGTCGAGCCGTATAACGCGATCGCCGAAGCCGACGGCATTGCCAATATCGTCACCGATTTTTCGCCCTACGACAAAATGCCGGTTTTCATGGCGGCCACGTCGGATTTTGTGGAGAAGAATCCAAAGGCGGTCGTCTCCTATCTGCAGGCTTGGCTCGATGTCGCGCGCGACTTCAAGGAGCAGCCCAAGAAGGTGTCGGACCTCATCTATAAATTCTACACGGAGAAGGGCTACAAGATGGCCCCGGAGACGTTCCAGGCTGCGCTGGCGCGGGTGGAGGTCGACCCCGGCTTTCCGTCCGATCTTGCGCCCTATATGCAGAACGAGGCAGAAATCCTTTTGAAGGCGAAGCGGATTTCTGCGATTCCCGATTGGAAAAAAGCGCTGCGGCCGGAATTCATGGAAAAGGCAAAGGCTGGCGCGTAGCCGACGAAAAATATACCAAGGCCTTCGTGTTTCCCCGCAAGCGGCGTCCGGGGTGCGGACCGCGACCGCGCCGGTCTGACTCTGGGCTGCCGCCTCGCGCGGAATCCTGGTGCAATGTTCTCTGGAGACCCGTAATGCCCGCCAGTCCGCTGAACACCTCCGACTCCATCCTCTGGAATTTCAAGCTGCTCGGGCATCACGAACTCGCAGGCTTCGGCGGGATGGGCGAAGGGATGGCGGTTCAGGTCGCCAAGGACGGCCGCCGCATCATCTGGCTCGCCCATGAAAGCGCGCCGAAGAACTTCACCGCGGTCGACGTCAGCAATCCGCGCGATCCGAAGATTGTGGTGCAGACCGACTTGCCGGAGAGCTTCATGCGGTCGAATTCGCTGGAGATCACGGGCGACATCATGGCGGTCGCCTATCAATGTCAGAAGGTCGGCCAGAAACCGGCGGGGTTCGAGCTATTTGACATCTCGGTGCCGGAAAATCCGAAGAGCATCGCCTTCGTCGACCGATCCGGTCCCTATTCGCGCGGGGTACACCAGCTGTGGTTCTGCGACGGCAACTATGTCCACATGGCGTCCGGAGCACCTGATTTTCAGGCGACGCATCCGCTTGACGACCAATGCTACCAGATTTTCGACGTCCGCAACCCCGCAAAGCCGGTAGAGGCCGGCCGCTGGTGGATGCCGGGCACACGCGAAGGCGATGACGCGCCGCCGCCCGCGCGTCATCCGAAGCCGCTATGCGACATGGGCTTCCGCGCGCACAACACGAACGTCTATCCGCAGCGGCCGGACCGCTGCTATCTCGGCTATATCGACGGCGGCATGTTCATCATGGATATTTCCGACATGTCGCGGCCCAAGCCGATCTGCCGCTGGGACAACTCGCCGCCCTATCACGGCTTCACGCATACGATCATGCCGCTGTTCGACCGCGGTCTCCTCGTTGTCACCGACGAGTCGGTCGTCGACGACGCGGCGGACTGGCCAAAGCTGATCTGGATTCTCGACGGCCGCGACGAAACCAATCCGGTGCCGATCGCAACCTGTCCGCTGCCCTACGACGCCTTCAAGAGCCGCGGCGGACGGTTCGGCGCACACAATATCCACGAGAATGTGCCATCGCCGCATTCCTGGATTTCCGACCAGATCGTGATCGGGACCTTCTTCAATGGCGGGCTGCGGGCCTACGACATTTCCAACCCGTACCAGCCGAAGGAAGTGGCCACCTTCGTCCCAGAAGCGCCGCCGCTCGCCCCACGCGGCACGATTCAGCTCAACGACGTCTTCGTCGACGAACGCGGCATCGTCTATACGGTCGACCGGCATGTCGGTGGGCTCTATATCCTGGAGATGGAGTTCTAGCGGGCATCAGCATCAACGGAGCCCCGCGCGCGATCATGCATGAGCTCTTCCGCTCCGCCGAAGCGGGGCCGTTCGGCCGCCGGTTGAAACATGAGCGCGGCGCACGCATTCCCGTTTTCGTGGTCACAGGGTTTCTTGGCGCCGGGAAAACCACGTTGCTCAAGCGCTTCCTCGATAGCGCGGAGGGCCGCAGCACCGCCGTTGTCGTGAACGAGTTTGGCGAAGAAGGCATCGACGATGCGCTGCTGCGGTCCAGCGCCGACGAGACCATGCTGCTTGGCAATGGCTGTTTGTGCTGCAATGTGCGTTCCGATCTTCAGAACGCGCTCCGCAAACTGATCGGCGAGCGCGAGCGCGGGCTGATCCCGGATTTCCGGCGGGTGGTGATCGAGACCTCAGGCCTTGCCGATCCCGGCCCCATTCTGCGCACCTTTGCAACGGACCGCGCGCTCGGAGGGGAATGCCATATCGATGCAGTTATTGCGGTTGCCGACGCCTTGAACGGCCTTTCGACGCTCGAGCGATTTGCCGAAGCGCGGCAACAGGTCATGCTGGCGGACGTGGTCGTCATCTCCAAACAGGACCTCGCGCCCCCGGCTTCGCACAAGGCGCTGACGGCCAGGCTTCGCGAACTCAATCCGAGAGCCCGGATTGCAACCACCTCGGCCCCCTTCATCTTCTCGAGCCATGGCAATCAGCCATTCAGGGCCGAGACAACGTTGGAAGCCGCGCATAGCGATGGCATCGGCAGCTTTGTGCTGACCTGGGAGCGCCCGCTCGCCTGGCCTGTCGTGGCACGGGCGATGGACACGCTCCTGGCCATGCGCGGCAACGACATTCTTCGCGCCAAGGGTGTCCTCGCCATTGAAGGATGCGCAGGTCCCGTCGTCGTCCAATTCGTGCAGCATCTCGCCTACCCGCCCGTTGAGCTGCAGTCATGGCCGGATACGAACCGGACGAGCCGCCTGGTCTTCATTACACGCGGGATCGCTGAACGCGATATTCGCTTATTGTTCGATGCCGTCGGACGGCTGCAGGACCAGCCCTGATCGGAACTGGCTCAGCCGGCGGAATGTTAGCTGCGGCCCTCGCATCCAATCAGTCGACGCGGGTCCAATCCACTGAGCGGCAGATAGCACCCCCCAGCACGCATCCGCTCGACACCAGCCGGCTGCCGACGACCTTGAGGCGCGTCGATACTGTCAGCTTGCGCTGCGGGTCATAGGCAGATCCGGCCCAGCCGTCGTCTTGCCGTGCGATGGAAAAGATCAGCTTTTCGCCGACTTTTTCCCGCCCGGACTGATCCCGGACCCAAGTATTGGTGGCGCATAACGCCGCACCGCACGAGTCAATACGGATCCTGACATTCCCGTCGCCGCGCTGCCATTGCCCAAATAATTCGCTGGCCGCCGAACTTTCGACCGCAGTCAGGAAGGCAGCCACTGCCAGTGCCGATTTCGAAAGCATTCCCTCCCTCCGTGACAAAAGCGTATCTACGGGAGGCAGCCGCCCAAGTTTCATCGGGCCATCGGCCCTGACTAATTTTCAGGGCGCGGTCCGGGCCGTTGGCAATTCGGGTGCGCAAGACCAGGCGCGCAAAGCCGGGAGCGCAACGCAGGACGCGCAGGACCCGATCGCCAACACCGACCGCTCAAGCCCAATACCGCAAGCCGCCGATCGCAAGATCGGCGCGGAACGCGCGACCGATCGCCACAATACCAATTCGTCTCAGGCGGCGTGTATCGAGAAGCGTCCCGGTACGATGCGGTACAAAATCCTGGAAGGGGAGCCGCACCGTTCGCCAACTTGGCTCAGCCCGAAAGCTCATGCGGTAGGATTGCCAGGGACGAGCCAGCTCTTCGGTGCGGAGGTGAACGCCATATTCCTCGCCGTTTCCGAACGCATCGAGTTCGATTCCTCGCCAGGCGCTGGCATCGATTGAATTGCCTTGCGGAGCGAGATCGAGTGCGATCTGAACAAAGCCCCCATTGTTCTCAAGGCTGACATCTCCCTGCATACGGATCGCCGGCCTGCCGGCTACAACGTCGCGAAAAACGCTGCCTTGGGATACGCCGCCCATCACGCCATCCGTGACCAATTGCCATCGGGTGCCGACGGCGGACAGAAGCGTCTCCTGGCTGAGGTCTGCGATGACGGACGTTTTCGCTTCCATGTCTTAAGCGCCTCCTCGAGGCCTGAACCGCAATTGTCGTACTCAATTTTTCCCCGGTGGATTTGCGCGGCCCGCCTGCGGGAGCCTCATGCTCACGAATCTCATCGATGGCGGGCGGAGAAGGACCGCCGATCCCTGCTTTGCTGCCGCGCGGTCAGCGACGGCAGGCTGCGCAGCAGGAATGACTGGGAATGAGGGCGCGCGCCAGCCGGGATCAGACCCGCTCGGGCGCGGCTCTCTACCTCTATGACAAACCTGCCGGGAGCGTTAAACTATTCGGGCGCAGCAGACTCACCGGAAGGCCATCCTAATGACGGGAAAATCGGCGACCCGAAACGCTGTCATTGTCCTTGCGGCGGCTGTTGCGATCGGGGTTGGCCTTCTTTGGTGGCTGACCGGCCATCCCGAATGGACCCAGAGATCGGCCGTCAAGCCGGGCCCGGCAGTCGAGGCAGAGCGTCCGAATCCTGCAACTTCAAGCGAAAAACCAGTCGCGAAACCCATTACGGAGGCGACGGAAGCCATCAAGGAGCTCGGCGGGGGATTGGCGCCATCAAAGCCAGACCCGTCGCAGTCGGCTCTGGAAATTGACGTTGCGCGCATCGAACAGAGCGGGGATGCGGTCATTGCCGGCCGCGCGCCCCCAAACACGACGGTCGAGCTTCTGCTCAATGGCGAAGTCCACGACCGGACCGTCGTGGATTCCTCTGGGGCATTCGTCCTCGTGCCCAAACCGCTCCCGCCCGGAAAATTCGACCTGACATTGCGTGCCACCGAGCCGACCGGCACTCGCACGCTGTCGAAGCAGGCGATTGCCGGCGAAATAGCGGCTCCAAAGCAAAAGGAAGCCGTGGCTGCGCTGACGCCCCCTGCATCCGCGCCGGCTTCTCCAGTCTCCCCGGCAGTCACCGCGTCTCCAGCGCCCTCGCGAGGAGCCGCCGAGACCAAGCCAGAGGCGGACATCCGTGTCGACATTGTCGAAGCGCAGGATGGAGGCAAGCTATACGTTTCCGGGCGATCCACGCCGGGCAGCACCGTCCGGCTCTATTTGAACGACACCTATCTCGCAACCGGAACGGCTTCGCCGGAAGGCCAGTTCAGCTTCTTCATCGGCGGCGGGATGATTCCAGGAGAATACCGGCTTCGTCTGGAGCAGGTCGGCGCGTCGGAAAAAGTGCAGTCCCGTGCGGTGGCGTCTTTCAAAGCCCCTTCAAGAGTGGCGGCCGCGCCCCCTCCTTCACCATCGGTTGCTCCTCCTTCACCATCAGCCGCGCCCGCTGCTCCACCATCGGCCGCACCTGCTCCCGCACCAGCCGTACAGGGCCCGTCAGGCCTGCCGCTCGCCGGTTTGCAACAGCCTCAATCTGCTCCGCCGCAGGCTCCAGCCGCAACAACAGCCCCGGTCGCCAGCGCTCCGCAACCGGCATCCCCTGCGACGCCGGCCGCACCTGAGCTCTCCAGCAAGACCGGCGACCGGCCTTCCGCGCCTCTGGCCAGCGCACCCGTGGCAGAGGCCAAGACCAGCGAAGCGCCGCTGAGCTTACCGGATCGAACGGTCTCTCCCGCCACGCCTGCCGCAAAAGACGTCGAGCGCCCGGCAGTCGCATCGCAGCAGAGCAAGCCATCCGAACCCGCACGGCCGGAGTCTGCTATTTCATCCGCCGAGGCCGATGCCACCCGGGATCGATCGGCGTCATTGGCCGCGACCCGGCCGAGCGCCGCAAGCAACGATCAACCCAGCCTCACGATCAAGACGCCGGAAACGGCCGCGCCGCAGACCGTGGTTGCCGCGCGGAACCGCCCGGATACGGTCGTCGTGCCGAGCATCGACACACGAACGGTCGTCCGGGGCGACAGTCTCTGGCACATCAGCCGCGCGACATACGGGCATGGCATTCGCTATCCCATCATCTACAGAGCCAACCGGAACCAGATCCGCAATCCCGATCTCATCTATCCCGGACAGATCTTCGTCCTGCCAAAGGCGGAGCGTTAGACGAGGCTCATCGCGTCACGGCCCGGCGCCGCTATTGAGCACAAACGGGCAGACCGCGGCCGCCGGGTTGCGGCCGCACACCGGGGCTGCACGCCGCGCCGTCAATTTGCGGGCGCCCGCACCTCGACCGGTCCGGCATAGCTAACACCGATCTGCATCTCCGAGCGCCAGGCGACCTGACAACGACGACGACGCGATCCGTCCTGCGTCAGGTAAAGATAGAACTCATCCGGAAGTCCGGCTGGTCCGGCGATCTCGATCCGCGCGCCGTGCTCGGAGACATCGACCACCATACACGGCAGGACCACGGTGCCCTTGCCGACCGCAATCCAGGCTGGGAAATTCACCGCCTCGCGCAGCGAGCGGCGCTGCTCGTTGTAGGACCGCTTGAAGGGATTAATAGCCTGCAGCAGCGACATGGAATCCTCCGAGTAAATTGCGGCGAACCGGGCCGGTTTCCGAATGGTTTGAAAGCTTAGCTGCTGCGTATTATCGAAGTGCTTTTTGCAAAACGCGACTTGTCCCAACAGTCGAATCGAATTTCCCAATTAGATTGTGGCGCAATTGAACTAATCCCACGACGCCAGAACGGACTCAGGGCCGCACCCCCGGGCTTTCCAAGGGCATGCCACGCGCACGCCACATCAGAAACAATTCGAGCTCGACATATTCCAGATCGCCAAATGCATAAGGCTCGGCACGCACGCCGATCATGCAGTTGCGCATGCGCCGCTGCAGCGAACCGAGGCTCTGCCATTCCAGCCGGTAGATCGGATAGCCGGTCGGATGCGCCTGCGGAATGATATTGCCGGCAAGGCTCTTGCCCCAATGGTCGTCGTGGCACTGCGCGCATGACAGATTGAGCTGGCCGATCCGGCGATAGAACGAGGCGCGGCCATTCTCACGAAACGGATCGAGCCTTGAATCTTGCGGCGGCGCGATCGGGTCGCCGCGCGATTGCAGCGCGATGTAGGCCGAGAGCGCCAGCATCTCCGCGCTTTCCAGGCGCAGCGGCGGTGCCTTCTGGTGCCGTTCGCGCGACAGGTTGATGCGTTGCTCGAGATTGACCGGGCGCCCGGTCGCCTCGTCAAAGGCGGGATGGCGCGCAGCCACGCCCTTCATGCTCGTCTTCGCGTCGCCGTGACAATCCGCGCAGGACTTTCCCGACGCACCAGCTTTGGCCTGCCAGAGCGCCTCGCCATCGAGCACCGACAACATCGCGGGATTGGCGGTGTCGTCGTCCTGCATGGCCTTGGTGTCGCGGCTCATGTCCTCGTAGCTCGAGCGGCGCTGATCGAGCGGGATCTCGGCCCGCGCAGGAGCGGCAGCAAGGACCAGGCATAGAAGCGCGGCGCCGGCGCACACCGGGCTTCGCCGCGGCCGCCGCGCGATCATTCGACCGTGATCTTGGCGGTCGCCTCCGCCGCAAAGCCATTGTCGCCTGTCCATTTGAAAGCGAGCGTGCCGCTCTCGGTCGCCACCGTGTGGAAAGTGATGAACGGATTGGCGGAGATCGCCGGATGCAGCGTGGCATTGAAAATCTCCTCGCCGTTATAGGTGCAAACGAACGAGGTGATGATGTTGCGCGGAATCCTATTTCCGACATTGTCGACGCGGAACCCGTTCTCCATCGCATGCGAGATCAGGGTGCGGATCAAAATGACCTCACCGCGCTTCGCCTTGGGCGGCACATTGATGAGCGTACGTGCAGGAGCGGACATCAGATCGGATCCTCCAGACAGGCGCTGAGCGTAAGGATGACGTCGGCCTTGTCGGACCAGAACGAGCCGTCCGACATGCGACAAAGCGCGATCACCTGCTGGGTGTCGGCAAGCCGGATGCGGGTGGAGAACTCGGCTCTTCCGGCACGCGGCCCGAGCTTGATGCCGATCACGTTGGGCTGCGGATTCTTCTCCGTAAAAATGTGGATCGCGGTGACGTGATCCTGCTCGTTCATCGGGCTCTCGGCGGAAACCGTGACCGCGACTGCGTTGCCGTTTTCAACCAATGGCGGAATGGTCAGCTTGACGCGGCCAGGCTTTGCCTCCACGCCGCCGGTCACCTCGCGGATCGCGGCGGCCATAGTGTCCGGCGTCGCACCGGCCGGCCGGACCACGAGCAGCGCGCCGGCGCCCGCAAGAAAGATCCGCCGCGTCGGCATCCTCACCACCCGATCGGAAAAAGACGATCTTCGCATCCTCGGCTATTCCTTCAATGTCACCAGAAAAGCGACCACGTCCTCGATCTCTTCCGCGCTCAGAATCGGCTTGCCGCGGAGATTTTTCGCGACACGGTTTAACCTGTCGATGCGATAGAACGGCGGCATGATCGTAGCCTCATTGAGGCGGGTGGCGTCGACCATGCGCAGCCGCAACTGTCCTTCGCTCCAGCGCGATCCGGTCCCCCTCAGGTCCGGCGACAGGTCACCCTGAAAGCGCTGGTCGGGGAATGGTCCCGAGTGGCACAACAAGCAGGTATTCTCGCGTTTGACCACGAGCGCGCGGCCGCGCACAGGATCGCCGGGCTTTCCGGTCAAGGAAGCCGGGATTGCATCGTCGACCACGGTGAATGGCACCAGCGGTTCCTGCGCTGCCACGCAACTGCAGCCCATGGCGATCGAAGCCAGGAGAGCGAGTGCCAGCCGCGTCATCCGAAGACCGTCTCCGTAATGCGGTGGAACCAGATTTCGGCTTCCCTGGCTTCCTCCATGCGCAGCGCGCGTGGCGCATCTGCCGGGCTGACCGCGACCGGATCGGCCTCGACATATTGACCGTCCTCGGGACGATAGGTTCCGCGTTGCGAGATCGCGTAATCCGGCGCGATCAGGCTGAAGCAGGAGCTTCGCAGCACGGGCGTGGCAGGCTTGCCGCCTGCCAAGAGAACCGCAATAGCCGCTGCACAAATGCCGCCCTGCGATTGCGCAGCCGAAGCCGAACGCGGCATCGCTCCTGCGATCGCAGCGTCGCCGATGACATGAATGCCCTTTTGCAGAGTCGATTCAAAAGTCACCGGATCGACCGGGCACCAGCCGGTGCGGTCGGCGACGCCGGCAAGATCGGCGGCCCGTCCTGCCCGCTGCGGCGGAATGATATTCACGACACCGCCCTTGAACTTATCGAAGTCGGTGGTCACCGTCCGCGTAGCGGCATCCACCGCTGTCGGCGCTCCGCCGTCCGAGAGACCTACCCATTCGATCAGGCCGGGATAGAGCTCGCGCCAGGCGGATTGAAACAGCCGCTGCATCGAAAAGCTGTCCTTGGCATCGAGGATGATGACCTTGGATCGCGGTTTTTCACGCTGCAAATAGTATGCGATCAGGCTCGCGCGCTCATAGGGTGCAGGTGGGCAGCGCGCCGGGCTAACCGGCACCGTGATAATCACGGCTTCCCCGTCTGGCATGGCAACGAGCTGACGCCGCAGTTCGTCCACTTCGTCGCTGTTGGTAAAAGCTGGCGGCATCGCGGCGCGTGCCGCGGCGTCATAACCTTCAAGCGTGTCGCTCCGAAAACCGATCCCAGGCGAGATAACCAGGCGGTCGAAGGAGAGCCTGCTGCCGTCGGCCAGCACCACGTGCCGTTTCGTATGATTGACGTCCGCCAACGCGGATAACACCACCGCGATGCCAAGCGACCTAATCGAGTCGTAACCGAATCGTTGGCTATCGATAGAACCAAGCCCGCCGAGCACCGCGTTGCTGTGCGGCGGCGCTGTGTAGACCGGGCTTCTCTCGACCAGGGTCACATCGATTTCCGACCGGACCTTGCGCAAGGCGCGTGCGCAGCTGACACCGCCGAATCCGCCCCCGACGATGACCACGCGCGTCTTGCCCTGCGCAATGGCAGGTATTGGAAATGCAGCAGCCGCGGCGCTGGCCGCGGCTGCCTTGACAAAGCGTCTGCGTGTGACTCGCGCGGTCACGCGATCTGCAGGTCGTGCATCTTCAGCGGGAACGAACGGTAACGCTTTCCCGTCGCCGCGAAGATCGCGTTGAGCACGGCCGGCGCCGCCACGAAGATCGTTGGCTCGCCGACCCCGCCCCAGAAGTCGTTCGTGGGCACGATGACGGATTCCACATGCGGCATTTCCGCCATCCGGATCGAACCGTAGGTGTCGAAATTGGTCTCAACCACCGCGCCGTCCTTGATGGTGATGCCGCCATGGAACAGCGCCGACAGCCCGTATACGAAAGAGCCGGATATCTGCCGCTCGATCTGCGCCGGATTGACCGCGTGACCGGGATTGGTCGCCGCGACGATACGATGCATCTTGATATTGTTGTCCTTCACCGATACTTCGGCAGCGGCCGCGACATAGCTGCCATAGCCCATATGCTGGCAGATACCGCGGAAGATGCCGGCGGGCGCTGGCTTATCCCAGCCGACCTTTTCGGCCACCGCATTCAGCACCGCCAGATGCTTGGGATGCTTGCCCATCATCTTGCGGCGAAACGCGAGCGGATCCTGCCCGGCCGCATACGCGAGCTCGTCGATGAAGCATTCCAGATAGATCGCATTCTGGTTGTTGTTGACGCCGCGCCAGAACCACGGCGGCACATGCGGGTTGCGCATCGAATAGTCGAAAAGCAGGTTCGGGACGTCGTAGCCGAACTGCCCTTCCGCGCCGCCCGGATTGAGCCCCTGGAACACGATCGGATCCATGCCGTCCTTCATCGCCTCGGGACGCACATTGGCCAGGATCGATTGCCCGGAAATGCGGATATGGAGTCCGACCAGGTTGTTGTCCTTGTCGAGCGCGCCGGTCAGCTTGCATTGCGTGATCGGATGATAGACCCCGTTCGTCATGTCTTCTTCGCGGGACTTGATCATCTTGATCGGCACACCCGGCATCTGCTTGGCAATCTGCACCGCCTCGGTGACGTATTCGCTGCGGGCACGGCGGCCGAAGCCGGTGCCAAGCATCATGCGATGGATTACGCATTTTTCCGCCGGCAGGCCGGACGCTGCGATCAAGGCTGCATAAGCCGCTTCGCCGTTCTGGGTGGAGGTCCAGACCTCGCATTTCTCGGGCGTATAGAGCGCGGTGGCGGTCATCGGCTCGAGGCAGACGTGGTTCTGGAAGGGGTAGGAATAGACCGCTTCGACCTTCTTTGCGGCACCGGCCAGAGCGGCCTGAATGTCGCCCGCCTTGTTGCCGACGAGTTTCGTATCGGCGGTCAGCCCTTCCTCGAGCCATTTCCCGATCGATTCCGAAGAGACCTTGGCATTCTCGCCCTTGTCCCATTCGATCGGTAGCGCATCGAGCGCGGTCTTGGCCTGCCACCATGTGTCGGCAACGACGGCGACGGCATGGTCGTTGACCTGCACCACCTTCTTGACGCCCTTCATGCCCGCGACTTTGGCGGCATCGAAGCTCTTCACCTTGCCGCCGAAGACCGGACAATCCTTGATCGCCGCGTTCAGCATGCCCGGCATGGTGAAGTCGATGGCATACATCATCTTGCCGACCACCTTGTCAGGCGTGTCGAGCCGTTTCAGCGGCTTGCCGGCAATCTTCCAGTCCTTCGGATCCTTCAACGCCGGCTTTTCCGGCACCGGCAGCTTTGCTGCCGCCTCGGCAAGCTTGCCGTAAGACAATTGGCGGCCAGACGGATTATGCGTCACCACCGAATTGGCGGCGCTGCATTCCGACACCGGCACCTTCCATTCGTTCGCCGCCGCCTGAACAAGCATCATGCGCGCCGCCGCGCCGCCTTCGCGCACATATTGATGCGACTCGCGGATCGCGCGGCTGCCGGTTGCGTTGTAATTGCCCCAGGCGCGCTTGCGGCGCACATTTTCCATTGGGGTCGGATATTCGGTGACGACCTTCGACCAGTCGGCCTCCAGCTCTTCCGCGATCAGCTGCGCAAGGCCGGTCTGCGAACCCTGACCCATTTCCGCGCGCACAACTCGAATGGCAACGGTATCGTCGGGCCGGATCGCGACCCAGATGCCGAGTTCGTTCGGCGAGAGATTTTCACCGAAGGCCTGATCGGGTCCCGCCTGGGCGAGCGCGCGGCCGAACGGGAGATTGATTCCGAGCGCCATTCCGCCCGCGGCGGCGGTGCCGATCACAAAGGCGCGGCGATTGATTTTCGGTACCATGTTCATGGTTGCCTCCCTCACGCCTTCGCCGCGGCGTGAATCGCCGCCCGCACCTGCTGGTAAGTCCCGCAGCGGCAGATATTGGTCATCTCGCGATCAATGTCCGCGTCGGTCGGCTTTGGATTGTTCTTCAGTAATTCCACCGCCGCCATGATCTGGCCCGACTGGCAATAGCCGCATTGCGGAACGTCGTGGTCGATCCAGGCCTGCTGCACTTTGTGCAGCGTGCCATTCTGAGCGAGTCCTTCGATTGTGGTGATCGACTTGCCTTCGACTTCGCCGACCGGAAGGCTGCAGGAACGGACTGCGCCCATCCCCTCGACATGCACGGTGCAGGCGCCGCATTGTGCAATGCCGCATCCATACTTGGTACCGGTCAGGCCGGCGTTTTCGCGGATCGCCCACAGAAGCGGCGTGGTGGGATCGACATCAAGTTCGCGCGTCTGCCCATTTATGGTCAGTCGAGGCATCAACTCCTCCGTGTTTTGTCCAGGCGGCTTACGGCCGCTCTGATGGATGCGCGCAGTATATTCAGTTTCGATTTTGTCAAAAGAGAAACAAAACAAGCGCAGGCCTGGAATAATCGCGCTTGTGCGGTGTCGCAGGCGAAAGCTTCCGCGGAAAGATTGCCGCACGAATATTTTCCGCAAATGAAATGCGGACGCATTGGCCGGCCGGCAAAAGCGCACCTCTTGCGACGGCGCACCTTGCACACTCATCTCCGATATCCCGCTCGCATTGCGACGGTTATGGACGATGCGGTTGCATAATCGGAAAGGGCTGATCCGGCAGCACACAGGGGCGTCGGGACGAGGCTGCGGGCGATCAGGCATGGACCGCCAAAGCTCTGCCGCGTGTCGAGGTCACACCCGATCGTGATTACCGCACTGCGAAACCGGCGGGTACAGAAGTTCCCGAACGAGCAGCCGGGTTGAAGGCCTATTTGCTGAAGGCCCCCTGCTAATACCATCCCGCAAGACATGCGCACGGAGCCGGGGTTAATCCGTATCAAAACCACAATCTGCCCATGGTAATATTGGGTTCCGGCATATTCCGACGGCTTCAATGAACGATCACCCCGCATCCTCCGATCCCTCTGCCAGCCGCGATCCTGTCATGGTCGACCTTGCTTTGCAGGGCGGCGGTTCGCATGGCGCTTTCGCCTGGGGCGTGCTGGACCGCCTGTTGCAGGAGCCGTGGCTCAAGATCGAAGGCGTTTCCGGCACATCGGCGGGCGCGATGAATGCCGCGCTTCTGGCCGACGGCTTCGCGGCGGACGGCGCCGAGGGCGCGCGTAAGGCGCTCGATACCTATTGGCGGCAGGTCGCCAAGGCGGCGCGCTTCAGCCCGTTTCAGCGCGGACCGGTCGACCGGCTGCTCGGCCGGTGGTCGCTCGACCATTCGCCGATGTTCGTCTTCATGGACATGATGTCGCGGCTCTATTCTCCCTACGACCTCAATCCGCGAGGCTTCAACGCACTCGCCCCCATCCTCGCCGAGCAGATCGATTTCGACCGGCTGCGCGGCTCCCCGATCAAGGTGTTCATCACTGCTACAAATGTCCGCACAGGGCGGCCGCGCATTTTCCGCAATGCCGACATCACGCCGGAGGTGCTGCTGGCATCGGCGGCGCTGCCCACCATCTTCCAGGCCGTCGAGATCGACGGTGAGGCCTATTGGGACGGCGGCTATTCCGGCAATCCGACCATGGCGCCGCTGGTCAACGAACTCGTCTCCGACGACACCATCCTGATCCCGATCAATCCGGTCGAGCGGCCCGGTACGCCCAAGACCGCGCATGACATCCTCAACCGCCTGAACGAAATCTCGTTCAACGCCGTCCTCATCAAGGAATTGAAGATGATGGCGCTGCTGCGCCGGGTCGCCAATGTCGAGACCGGCGAAGGTGCCGCCTGGGGCCGGATGCGCATGCACATGGTGCGCAACCGCATCATGGACAAGCTCGGTGCGTCCTCCAAGCTCAACGCCGAGTGGGACTTCATCAGCATGCTGTTCGAGGAAGGCCGCAAGGCCGGCGACGAATTCCTCGCCCAACATGCCGACGATATCGGCAAACGATCCACACTCGAGATCGACCGGCTGCTCGCGGAGATGCAGTAAGCCATGGGCCTTATCGGCATTCTCACAGGCCTGGCTGGTCTTATCTTCTTCGCCTATCGCGGCTCCAGCATCCTCATTCTCGCGCCCATCGCCGCGCTGATCGCTGCGGCCTTCGCCGGCTATCCGCTGCTGGCGAGCTGGACGCAGACCTTCATGACCAATGCTGCCGGCTTCGTTGCGCAGTTCTTCCCGATCTTCCTGCTCGGCGCCCTGTTCGGCAAGCTGATGGAGGATTCCGGCTCGGTCACCTCCATCGCCAATTACATGGTGACGAAACTCGGCGCACAGCGTGCGATCCTTGCGGTGGTGCTGGCGGGCGCGATCGTCACCTATGGTGGCGTCAGCCTGTTCGTGGCGTTCTTCGTGATCGCCCCCATGGGCATGGCGCTGTTCAGCCAGGCCGGCGTGCCGCGGCGCCTGATGCCGGCTGCGATCATGCTCGGCACTTCGACCTTCACCATGTCGGCGATGCCCGGCACTCCCGCCATCCAGAACGCAATTCCGATGCCGTTCTTCGGCACCACGCCGTTCGCGGCACCGGGCCTCGGCATTATCGCGTCGCTGATCATGTTCGGCTTCGGCGTGTGGTGGCTGCAGCGCGCGGAAGCGAAGGCCCGCGCGTCCGGCGAGGGCTTCGGGCCGATCGCCGACCATGCCGCAGATCGCGCGGCCGAGGATCCGATCGTGCGCGAACGGGCCACCACGGCGCGCGAATTCGATCCGGCCGAAATCCACAAGAGTCCCGAAGCGCCGAGCGGTCCACCGATCGTGCTTGCGGCCTTGCCGCTCGTCGTCGTGATCGCGGTCAATTTAGCGATGTCCTTCTTCATCCTGCCGCGGATGGACGTCGCTTTTCTCGCCGAACCGCAATGGGGGTCGACCAGCCTGTCAGCGGTCGGCGGGCTGTGGTCGGTGATGGTCGCGCTGGTATGCGCCATCATCACGGTGATCGCCATCAACTTCCGCAGCGTCCCGGCACTGCGCGCAACGATGACCGCCGGCGCCAATGCCTCGGTACTGCCGATCGTGTCCGTTGCGAGCCTGGTCGGCTTCGGCGCGGTGGTGGCATCGCTTCCGGCCTTCGCCGTGGTCCGCGACTGGGTGCTCGGGATTGAAGGCGGCCCGCTGGTCTCGCTTGCGATCGCCACCAACGTGCTTGCCGCGCTGACCGGCTCGGCTTCCGGCGGCCTCACCATTGCGCTCGACGCGCTCGGACCGAGCTACATGAAACTCGCCGCCGAGTCCGGGCTCAATCCCGAGCTGATGCACCGCGTGGCGGTGATCGGCGCTGGCACGCTCGACTCGCTGCCGCATAACGGTGCGGTGGTCACTTTGCTCGCGGTCTGCGGCTGCACCCATCGCGAGAGCTATTTCGATATCGTGATGGCGGCGATCGTCAGCGCGCTGATCGCACTCGCCGCCGTGATCGCGCTCGGCTCGCTGTTCGGATCGTTCTAATGGGTTCGAGGCAGCAGAGCGGTAAGATGATGCTGCGGCCGGCTTCGGAAGGGCCGTCAAGTCAAGCCTTGGAACCCGAGGCGATTGCTGCCACGCTGGTTCCATCGACGATGGATCGTCTGATTTTAACCTAGGGTATAAAATGCGGCCCGTCAGTTTCTTCACTTTCGCCTTACGCAAGCGCAAGGCCTCGATTGCGCTGATCCTCGTCGTTCCCTGTCTTTTTTCTGCGTGCTCGCGTGAGGAGGAAAAATCGGAGCCGGAGATTCGGCCGGTGCGTGCGCTCAAGGTGGAGCGCCGCGATACCGGCGTCCCGGTGACGCTGACCGGGCGCATCGCCGCCGAGGACGAGGTATCGCTCGCCTTTCGCATATCCGGCAGGCTCATCAAGATGGACGTCAATGTCGGCGACCGGCTGACGCCAGGGCAGGTCGTCGCCCAGCTCGATTCGGTGAACGAGCAGAATGCCTTGCGCACCGCCAGGGCCAATCTCACCGCAGCACAGGGCCAACTGACCCAGGCCCGCAATCACTTCGAACGCCAGGACACGCTCCTCAAGCAGGGCTGGACCACGCGGGTCAATCACGACCAGGCCGTGCAGGCATTGCAGACCGCGGAATCTCAGGTCGAGGCCGCGGAGGCCCAGCTCAAGACCGCGCAGGATCAGGTGGGTTTCACCGAACTCAAAGCCGACGCGCCAGGCGTCGTGACCGAGATCGGCCCGCGCGCCGGCGAGGTGGTGCAGGTCGGCCAGATGATTGCGCGGGTTGCGCGGCAGGATGGGCGCGACGCCGTGTTCGACGTGCCCGCCCAACTGATCCGCGCCGCACCGAGCGACCCGCTGATTACTGTGACGCTGAGCGACGATCCCAATGTGGTCGCAGAGGGCCGCGTACGGGAAGTCGCGCCGCAGGCCAACCCCGTCACCCGCACCTTCGAGGTCAAGGTCGGACTGACCAATCCGCCGGCGGCGATGCGGCTTGGCGCCACCGTGGTCGGACGCATGGACTTGGCGGCCGTATCGGTGTTCGAGATTCCGGCCAGCGCATTGACGCGCTCGAACCAGCAGCCGTCGGTCTGGATCGTCGACCCGAAGACCAACACGGTCGCGCTGCGTAACGTCGACGTGGTGCGCTTCGATCAGAATCAGGCCTCGGTCGGATACGGGCTGGAGAATGGCGACATCATCGTGACCGCAGGCGTGCAGGCCTTGCATCCGGGTCAACAGGTCCGCCTGCTCGGAATGAACCCGAGTGCCAATCCATGAGCTTCAATCTGTCCGAGTGGGCGCTCAAGAACCGCTCGATCACCATCTATCTGATGATCATTGCGGTGCTGGCCGGAGTGGGCTCGTATTATAAGCTTGGCCGCGCCGAGGATCCGACCTTCATCATCAAGACCATGGTGGTGTCCGCGGCATGGCCCGGCGCCACCGTGGAAGAAACGCTGAAGCAGGTCACCGAGCGGCTCGAGCGCAAGCTGCAGGAAACCCCGCATCTCGATTTTCTGCGCAGCTTCACCCGCGCCGGCGTCACCACCATCTTCGTCAACCTGAAGGGCTCGACCACGGCGCAGCAGGTCCCGGACGTCTGGTACGATGTCCGCAAGAGCATCGGCGATATCCGCCACACGCTTCCGGCCGGGGTTATCGGTCCGGCCTTCAACGACGATTTCGGCGACACCTTCGGCATCATCTACGGCTTCACCGCGGATGGATTCACGCAACGCGAGTTGCGTGACTATGTCGAAAAGGTAAGGTCGGAGCTCCTGCATGTCGCCGACGTGTCCAAGATCGAAATCCTGGGGGCGCAGGACGAACGCATCTTCGTAGAGTTCTCCACCCAGGATCTGGCCAATCTCGGATTGGATCGCGCGCAACTAATCGCGGCCTTGCAGGCGCAGAACGTGGTGCAGCCGGCGGGCGCGGTGCAGACCGAGGCCGAGACGTTGCAGCTTCGCGTCTCGGGCGCCTTCCAGTCCGAGGAAGACGTCCGCAACATCAATTTCGTGGTCGGTGGGCGCGTGCTGCGGCTCGCCGACATTGCCAATGTGCGGCGCGGCTATGCCGATCCGCCGCAGCCGATGTTCCGCGTCAATGGCGAACCGGCCATCGGGCTTGCGATCGCAATGCGCGATGGTGGCGACATCCTCGCGCTCGGCAAGAACCTGTCCAGAGCGATGAACCGTCTGAGCGCCGATCTGCCGATCGGCGTCGAGCCGAAGCTCGTGGCCGACCAGGCGGTGACGGTCGAGAGCGCGATCTCGGAATTCATGACCTCGCTATGGCAGGCGGTCGCCATCATCCTGTTTGTGAGTTTCATCAGCCTCGGCGTGAGGCCGGGCCTCGTGATCGCCACCGCGATCCCGCTGACGCTTGCCGTCGTGTTCTCGGTGATGGAAATCGTCAATATCGATATGCAGCGCATCTCTCTTGGCGCGCTGATCATCGCGCTGGCGCTGATGGTCGACGACGCCATGACCACGACCGATGCCATGCTGACGCGGTTGGCGGCTGGCGATACCAAGGAGCAAGCCGCGACATTCGCGTTCCGGACCTATGCGTTCGCGATGCTGGCCGGCACGCTGGTGACGATTGCAGGCTTCGTTCCGGTCGGCTTTGCCGCGAGTTCGGCGGGCGAATATACCTTCTCGCTGTTCGCAGTCGTCGCCATCGCCTTGGTCGTGTCGTGGTTCGTCGCGGTGTTGTTCGCACCGTTGCTCGGGCTGGTCATCCTGACGACGCCCAAGGCCGGGGCAAGCTCAGAGCCCGGCTTTATGTTTCGTAGCTACCGGGCATTCCTGACCGGAGCTATCCGTGCGCGATACCTGACGATCGCGCTCACCATCGCAATGTTCGTCGCGGCCTTCCTCGCCATGCCGCTGATCCCGCGGCAATTCTTCCCGTCGTCTGACCGGCCGGAGCTTTTGGTCGATCTCAGTTTGCCGCAGAACGCCTCGATCTATGCGACCGAGGAGATCGCCAAGCGCTTTGACGAGGCGCTGAAGAACGACACCGATCTCGAACGCTGGAGCACCTATGTCGGCCGCGGCGCCATCCGCTTCTATCTGCCGCTCAATGTTCAGCTTCCCAACAATTTCTTCGCTCAAGCAGTGCTGGTGGCAAAGGACGTTCCGGCGCGCGAACGGCTGAAGGTCAAGCTCGAAAAACTGCTGGCCGAGGAATTCCCGAGCGTGGTGGCCCGCGTGTATCCGCTTGAACTCGGCCCGCCGGTCGGCTGGCCGATCCAGTACCGGATCAGCGGGCCGGATATCTCCAAAGTGCGCGGATACGCGCTCGAACTCGGCGAGCTGATCGCAAAGAACCCGCAGACCGTCAACATCAACTACGACTGGATGGAACCGGCGCGCCAGCTTCGGATCCGGATCGACCAGGACGAGGCGCGGCTCCTGGGCTTAAGCTCGCAGGCGCTGGCCAACACGCTGAATACCGTGATTTCGGGTGTCTCCGTCACCCAGGTGCGCGACGACATCTATCTTATCGATGTGGTGGTTCGCGCCACCGCGGATCAGCGGGTGTCGATCGAAACGCTGCGCAATACTGCAATTCCGCTGCCCGGCGGACGGACCGTGCCGCTGAGCCAGTTTGCCACCTTCGAATACGATCAGGAATACCCGCTGGTCTGGCGGCGCGACCGGCTGCCGACGCTCACCGTCCATGCCGATCTGCGGCCGGGCATTCTGCCGGACACGGTGGTATCGGCGCTGACGCCGGAGGTCACGGCTTTTTCCAGATCGCTGCCGGCCGGATATCAGCTGGCGGTCGGCGGGACCGTCGAGGAGAGTGCGAAATCGCAGGCCTCGGTGCTCGCGGTCGTTCCGGCAATGCTGCTCATTATGCTGACGGTGCTGATCTTCCAGCTGCGCAGCTTCCAGAAGCTGTTCATCGTGTTGAGCGTGGCGCCGCTCGGGCTGATCGGCGTGGTGCTGGCGCTGCTCACGTTCAACCGCCCGCTCGGCTTTGTCGCCATTCTCGGCGTGCTCGCCCTGCTCGGGATGATCACCAAGAATGCCGTGATCCTGCTCGGTCAGATCGACGCCGAGCGCGAAGCTGGCAAGGATATCCTCACTGCGGTGATCGACGCCTCCAGCGCGCGCTTCCGCCCGATCATGCTGACCGCAATCTCGACGGTGTTCGGCATGATACCGATTGCGCCCACCGTATTCTGGGGTCCGATGGCCTTCGCGATCATGGGAGGCCTCCTGGTCGCCACCATTCTGACGCTCATTTTCCTGCCAACGCTTTACGTGACATGGTTCAGCCTGACCGAAAAGCGCGGCGATAAGCCGGCGGCAAAGCCTGTGTGATCGGAACCGTTATGCGAAAGATTGCTTCGACACTCGTTGCGCTCGCGTTCGCCCCCGGACTTGTCGCGATCGCCCCCATCGCAAGCGAGGCCGGCGCCGCGATGCGCGATACGGAAATCTCGGCACAGCGCAGGGCGCAGCAGCCTTTGGTGCCGCGTTCGCAGGGGCGGCGGCAGGCCGACCGCGCGGCCGAGCAGCGTGTTTATGTGCCAGGCCACTGGGTGTGGGACCGTCGCAAGGGCCAGTATTCCTGGGTCGCAGGCCGCTGGGAGCGCTACGATCCGAAACATGCTTTTGTCGGCACGGGCCTGCATTTCCGCAACGGACAATGGAGCTTCGGCCCGACACGTTGAAGGGCCGCGGCCCGCGCCTGCCGGCGCATCAGCGCGCGGTCACCTGCAGGATCCGGCCGATGACAATGTCCTGCAGACGCCGCGACTGATCGATGTTGCGGTGATTGAGGCCGGGACTGTTGGTGAGATTGATATTCACCTTCTCCTTCTGACGCGAATACGGAAATTTCGCGCGGCGCCCGAAACCGTTATTCTGATAGAAATTGGCGAAGTAGCGCACATTATCCGGCACGGTGAAAGTCTGCGTCGGGTCGAAGGTCGCAAGATAGATCACCGGCACGCCCTTGCCGCGCAACCTGCGCGCCATCTGAAACGCGTTATTGGCGCCAAGTGAATGGCCGACAAGGATGACCGGCGCGGTGTTCCCGCCCCGGTAATTCACCGCGATGGTGTCAGCGGCATTCTGCCATCGGCGATGCCCGATCACCTGCGGCGAAAAGCCTTGGGCCCGAACTTTCGCCGCCATCTCATCCATGCCGCGCGAGAACACATGCGCGAGGCCGCGGATGAAATAGATTTGGGCATCGGTATTGTGCGCCGTGCGAGCCTGCGCCGGTATAACCTCCTGGCGGAGCTCCGGCGCTGTGGTGACGGGTGGCATCGTCCAGGCCGGACCGCCTAGCGCAACCAGCACGATTGCGCTCGCAGTCACCCGCGCGAGTTTGATTGCCGCCTTGATGGCCATGCGCGCATCCGATCGGTTCAAACGATATTGGCAACATACTTCGTTTCTGCTTTCAACAAGCAAGATGCGATCCGGCAAGGCAGACCGGTTGCGTCGCCTGCACGCAGGCGGCCGCCTCGGGCAAAAAGCTGAGTTGCGGTTGCAGCAATGTTGCCCGAGCTTTTGGTCATCACTACAACCGGACGGCGCATGCGATATGCCCAAACCATCCGCCCGGGCAGGTTGCGACCGGACTTCTTGGGTGTGATTTGGTGTGACAAAGGTATGAACCAGGATTTAAGGCCCAGCGCGCTCGCCCGGCACCTTCCGGCCTATGCCGGCATTCTCGCCGCAGCCGCTATTGCGGCCTCGCTTTATTTCGCCGCCAGCGTGTTCACGCCTGTCGCCTGTGCGCTGTTTATCATCGCACTGGTCTGGCCGCTTCAGGAGTTCTTGCAGCGGCGCATTCCGCGCCTGGTCGCGCTCGCCATCGTGATGTGCGTGATTATCGTAGTATTTATCGGCTTTGCCTCGACCGTGGTCTGGGGCTTCAGCAATATTGTGCGGGCGATTGTTTCCGAAGCGCCGCGCTTCCAGACCTTGTATGAACAGGCCGCTGACTGGCTCAAGGGCCACGGCATCGTTATCGCCGGCATCTGGGCAGAACATTTCGATCTGCGCTGGCTGGTCGGCACACTGCAGAGCGTCACCGGCCGGGTCAACACCACCATTACCTTCTGGCTGGTGGTCGCAGTCTATCTTATCCTCGGCCTGCTCGAAGTGCCGAGTATCGGCAGTAAAATAAAAGCGCTGATGAGTCCTGTCGCGGCAAGGGTCCTGATCGAAGGCAGCCGCGCAGCCGCTGAGCGGTTCCGCCGCTACATGATGATCCGAACCGCGATGAGCCTTGCCACCGGCATCACCGTCTGGGCGCTCGCGGCTTTGGCCGGTCTCGACCTGGCGCCGGAATGGGGCATTCTCGCCTTTGCACTGAATTACATTCCCTATATCGGACCGTTCATCGCGACCGTGTTTCCGACTTTCTACGCGCTGGCGCAGTTCGAATCCTGGCAGGCCGCTTTGTTCGTGTTTGCCTGCCTCAATGTCATTCAATTCGTCATCGGCAGCTATGTCGAACCGCGGGTTTCCGGCAGCGCGCTGTCGATCTCGCCGTTCCTGGTCCTGCTCTCGGTTTTCTTCTGGACCTGGATGTGGGGTGTGTTCGGCGCCTTTATCGGCGTACCGATTACGATCGCGATGCTGACCTTCTGTGCGCAGCACCCGGCGACGCACTGGATTTCCGAACTGCTCGGTGACCCCGACGCGGAGCCGAAACCGCCGCCGGTGGCCTGAGCGACGTCAGCGCGGGACCGGAAGGCCTTCGCGGATGCGTTCGGAGAAATCCGGTCCGTCTCCCGCCGCCTGCGCGGCACCGTTAATCAGCGAAAGCCTACGCAATTCCGGGAACGGCAGCGACGTGTCGACACGGCCCGAGTAATAGAGATAGCTGTCGATCCAGCCGTTCAGTACATGGCGGATACTGAGCCGCCCCTCGCGCCCGGCGGCATTGGCATAGCGGATGATGTTGATGGTGCAGCTGTTGCTGAGCAGATGATACCATTCCGGACGGTCTGCCAGCTGGTTGATCCGCTCCAGATAGACCGTCAGCAGCTTGCGCGCGTCCGCCAGCGATGTATTGAGACGGTAGAGATAGGTCGTCTCGCCGCGATGATTTGTGCGCACGCCGACGACATCGCGCTCGCTGCCGACCACGTAGACCAGCTCAAACTGCTTGAACATCGAAGCCAGCGGATCGAACCCCTCGCCGACTTCCGGTCGCGTCTCGATCGAGATCGAGAGCGGCGGCGCATTGTTGAAGATGAAGCTGAGGAAGGTGTGTCCGACCGGCCCCTCGCGCCAATAGGACACGAAGAAGTCGACACCCTTGAGATCGGACAAATCGATCTCCCGGTCCAAGTAACGCACATCGAAGTCGTTGCGGCTGCGATAGGTGAAGTCACGCATATTGGTGATGCGGACCCGGTCGCCGTCGATGAAGGCGCGTGGCATTACCGCGACCTCTGGCCGCCACGGCCGATCATGCGAGGCCGGGATCGCGATCCACCAAATCAAGACCGCCACGAAGCCGGCCAGGAAAATGTAAGTCCGGCGCTGACCTGACCAGAGCAGCGCCCACACCGCAAACGCGGCGAAAGCGATCGCAACCGCAATCCGCATCCAGGCCGACGGCAGATTGGAGAAATAGATGGCGAGCGTCGCCCACGCGACCAGCAGAAACAGGAACAAGGCCCGGACAGCGGCGAGAAGTCCCGCCATCAGCCGGGGCAACAATCCACGCTGCTCAATGGGTGCAGCTTCCTGAAGGCTGTCTTGCGTCACCTGAGAACCATGCGGAGGGAGGCGTGATTGTCCGGGAACGGACGGCTCACTTCTGTTCTGTCATCCCGGCAGCGGCCGCCGGAGCCCTCAGCGGCCTGTAGCACGGGGAGAGCTGCTATTGAACAGCACAAATGACGCTTCAGGCCTTCGCCGCAAGCCGCATCATCGCGCCGATATCCGGCTGGATCTCGAGCGTCTCGATCCTGCCCAGCAATTCCGCGGCGCGCGCCGCGCCAAGCACCTCTCCAGCCAGTGCCCGGAACTTGCCCTGCAGCCGCGCGCCTTGCAGCGCCAGATCAGTCTCGGGCTTGCCGGAATCGTGCTCGGCCTCGATCGTGCGGCCACCCTTCGCGATCAAGCGGATGCCGGTGCGGGTGATCGGGCGAATGTCGGTCAGCTGCACTTCGACCTTCTGCCGCGCCTGCGCAATCGAAGCTTCCGCCGCCGCTTCGTCGGTAAAGCTCGACAATGCGCTGGTATCGCGGCCGAGCATCGACAAGGCTGCAACCGTGCGAAGACTGAACTTCATGCCGAGGCCGGTATTCGGATCGGCGATATTGCAGACGCTATCGAGCGAGCGGTCGGCGGTGACGACGATGCGCTCGACCGCATCGGCGGATAGCCTTTCGGCTGCCATGGTTTCCGCGATCGCATTCGCGGCGGCGTGGGTCATGTAGCAGGCGGCGTGATACTTGAAGAGATTCTGCCGCAGGAAAAAACCGCCTGGCGGCTCAGCGAAGGCCGCCTCGCGATCGCGCGCACCGGCATGGGTCGCGGCGAAGCCGTTGGCGCACTCGACCGATGCGGCCGCACTCGTGAAACCGCGCGCCGCGAGCAGCGCTGCGAACAGGCCGTTGAACGCGCCCTTGCCGGCATGCAACGGCTTGCAGTCGGTGCCGAACATCGCGCGGATGCCAGCCGCCTGCGCCGCGGCGATGCCGAGCGCGCGCTCAGCCCGCTCGGCATCGAGCCGCATGAGATGCGCGCAAGCCGCGGCAGCAGCAAACGTGCCGATCGTTCCGGTGCCATGAAAACCGCTATCGTAATGCGTTGGCGCCATATAGATGCCGATCCGCGCGCCGGCTTCGTATCCGGCGACGAAGGACTCCAGCACCTCACTTCCCGAGCTTTTTCGCTTTTCCGCAAGCGCCAGCAGCGCCGGCAGAATCACCACGCTGGCATGCGCCGACATCGGCAAACTCACGTCATCGTAATCGAGCGCATGCGCGGCCATGCCGTTGATCAGCGCCGCATCGAGCGCGGAGGTGCGGTGCGGCAAGCCGATCAATGTCGCGGGCCCTTCGCCGTCGCGGCCGTCAAGCATTTCAGCTGCGACCGCCTGCGATCCACTTTCCCGCGTGCCGGCGAGCGTCACCGCCAGAAAATCGGTGACGCATTGCTTCGCGAGTTCGACAATCTCCGCTGGATATTGCTCGATCCGGCGCGCCACCAATTCATCCACGACCGCGCGCGTTACCGCACTCGGGACGCCATCCTGCGCCTTCGCTTTGACCACCTGCAGCATCGGCCGGCTCCAACCTCTCGGTATCCGATTTACATGCCGAATAATTCGGCCCTGTCGAGCGTATTCTTCAGAATGCGCAGCGAGGCAATATCGACCATCTGTCCGTCGATCTGCGCAGCGCCCAGCCCCTTGGCCTCCGCCTCCAGGAAGGCATCACGCAGCTTGCGGGCGCGCGCGACCTCCTCGGGCTTGGGCGAGAACACGTCAAGCGCGGCCTCGATCTGCGCAGGGTGGATTGCCCATTTGCCGACAAAGCCGAGCGCCAGCGCCTCGGTGGCCTCGCGCCGGTAGCCCTCGACATCCTTGAAATTCGGGAACGGGCCGTCGATGGCGTCGATCTTCGCCGCCCGCGCCGCCATGCACAGCCGCGCCCGCGCATAATGCCAGATATCGCCGGGATAGGGATTTTCGGCGCTGCCGACAAAGCCGAGATCGATCCCCATGGCGGCTGACAGGTCGCCCATGCCGAGGATGAGCGATTCCACCCGCGGGCTCGCCTTGGCGATGGCTTCGACATTCTGAACGCCCTCGACCTCCTCGATCAGCACCTCGATACCGATCTCGCGGTCGAGACCGATGGTGCGTTCGATCTGGCTGAGCAGCGTCGCCGCAAAGGAGATGTCGGCAGGCGAGGTCACCTTGGTCATCATGATGGTATCGAGATGGGTGCCTGCGCCCTCCACCACCTCGATGATGTCGCGATAGGCGTATTTGGTGGTCAGATCGTTGATGCGCACGCAGCGGGTCTTGCCGGTCCAGTCGAGCTCGTTCAGCGCCTTAACGATCTGCTGGCGCGCGCCTTCCTTCGCGCCCGGCGCGACCGCGTCTTCCAGATCGAGAAACACATGATCGGCGCGGCTTTGCGCCGCCTTCGCCATCATCTTCTCGCTCGAGCCCGGAACCGACAATTGAACGCGGCGCGGGCGGCGGGGGCGTGTGCTCTGCATTGTCTCTTGCGTCCTATTGAACAATCTTGCGCCGGCGCAGCTCGGCGATTTCGCTGGCTGCGAGACCCGCGGCTCCGAGAACGGCGTCGGTGTGCTCTCCGAGCCGCGGCGGCCCCGACCAGATTGCACCCGGCGTTTCGGTGAACTTGATGGGCACGCCGGCCAGTTCCACCGGCGTCGCGGTCCCGGGATCGCACGTCTTCACGATCATGTTGCGCACGGCGAAATGCGGATCCTGCGCAATGTCGGAGATATCGTAGACCGGGCCGAACGGGATCTTGCCGCCGAACACCTCCAGCAACTCCTTCTTGCTGCGCGTCCGCGTGAAGCCTTCCACAATCTCGAATACGCGCGTACGGTTCTTCGTGCGCAGCGCATTGGTTGAAAGCGTCTCGTCGGACAGGAGATCGTCGCGCCCGATCAGGCGGCACAGCTTCTGCCACCATTCGTCGGTCGGCGCGCCGATGCTGACAAAGCCGTCTAATGCGGAGAACAGGCCGAACGGCGTCAGGATCGGATGATGATTGCCTTCCGGCCGCGGCACCGCACCGGCATAGCTGTGCTGATGCACGATGCGCTCGCAGATCGAGAGCACCACATCCAACATGCAGATATCGACGAACTGACCGCGGCCGGTCATTTTGGCGCGCAACAGCGCCGCAAGAATGCCGGTCGCCGCGAACGCGCCGGGCACGATATCGCCAAGGCCCGGCCCAACCTTGGTCGGCGTGTGCGGATCGGGACCGGTGATCCCCATCAGGCCGCCCATCGCCTGCGCCACCACGTCGAAAGCCGGCCAGTTGACATAGGGGCTTTCGCCGGTGCGCGGATCGCCGAAGCCTCTTATCGCCGCATAGACCAGCGCCGGATTGTCCTCGCGCAGCGATTCATAGGAGAGACCGAGGCGGTCCATCACCCGGGCGCGGTAATTCTCCACCACGACATCGGCATTGCGGACCAGCCGCCGCAACAGCGCCCGGCCGTCCTCGCTTTTGAGGTCGATGACAATGCTCTTCTTGTTGCGGTTGACCGAGGCGAAATAGCCGCCGGTTTGCCGTTCTGTGTCGTCCGGCCGGTACGGGCCGAGCTTGCGCGACGAATCCCCTTGCGGCGGCTCGACCTTGATGACCTCCGCGCCCTGGTCCGCCAGCATCTGGGTGCAGAACGGACCCGCCAGCATCTGGGTCAGATCGATGACCCGGATGCCCTCCAGGGCGCCGCTTCTGCTCTCGGTCTCTGGCCGCGTCATCGCCATCGGTCACGTCTCTCAAGGCGAAGTCCCACCACTGATCCGGCGATCGGTCAAGACAAATTGTACGGACAATCTTCACCCCAGACGGTGTTGAAGGATTGTCGGCCGGGCTGCCGCGTGCCTATTCTTGACGAACGGGTTGCAACTGGCGTTCCGCCATGCCAACAAATGTCCGTACAATAGCTTGATTGTCCGGCGAGGACCCCCGCCTGTGTCATCCACTACGCTTTACCAGCAAATTCGGCGCACCCTGACCGACGAGATCATGTCGGGCCGCTATGCGGCGGGGGATAAGTTTCCGCCGGAGAACGAGCTCTGCGACCGGTTTGGCGTCAGCCGACAGACCGTGCGCGAGGCGATCCGGGAACTGCAATCGCGCGGGCTGCTGAAGCGGCGGCGCGGGGCCGGCACCATCGTCTGCGGGCGGCAAGACCCGACGCTTTTCGTGCAGGAGATCGACACCCTCGGGCGCCTGTTCGACGCCGCGCAGGACACCCGTCTCGACCGCAAATCCGAGGGGCTGATCGTCATGCGCGAGAGTCTTGCCGGTCTTCTCGGCTGCGATCCTGGCGGCAGCTGGCTCCGCTTCGCAGGACTGCGCTGGCATGTCGCGCGCAACATCAAGCTGTGCTGGACGGAGATTTTCGTCGCCCGAAAATATGCCGATGTGCGCAAGCACGTCACCGAACAGACCGCCGGCATCTTTACACTGCTGGAGAAGAATTTCGGCGTTGTGCCGGCCCGCCTCGAACAGGAGATCAGCGCGGTCGCAATCGACGACAAGCATGCGGCCGAACTCGATGCGAAGGCAGGAAGTCCGGGCCTGTTCGTGCTGCGCCGCTATTTCGATCCGGCGGGCGAACTCTACCAGATCGCGATCAGTCTCTATCCCGCCGACCGTTTCACCATGAAGACGCAGCTGCTGCGTCAGGCGGGCGGCGGATGAGCGAGACGCCAACGGAACCGGCCGCATTGCGCGAACGCGCTGTGCTATGGCGAAAGGGGCATTCCTTCGAGGAATTCTTGCCCGGCCGCGTCTTCGTGCATCACTGGGGACGTACAATCACGCAGGCCGACAACACGATCTTCACGACGCTGACGCTGCATTACAACCCGCGCTACTTCAATGCGGAATTTGCCCGCGCCGAGGGCCACCCGGATGTCGTGGTCTGTCCGATGCTGGTGTTCAATACAATTTTCGGGCTGAGCGTGCAGGACCTGAGCGAGGCCGGCGGCATGTTTCTCGGCATCGACGATCTGGCGTTTCACGCCCCGGTCTATCCCGGCGATACGCTGACTGCCACCAGCGAAGTGCTGGAATGCCGGGAGTCCAGAAGCGACCCACGCCACGGCATCGTCACCTGGCACACCCGCGGCTTCAATCAGCGCCAGGAGCCGGTGATCGAATTCAAGCGGACCAATCTCGTGCGTAAAGAACAATTCCGATGACCTACATCACCGAAGAACGTCGCCTCATCATCGAGAGCGCGCGCGAATTCGCCATGCGCGAAGTTTTGCCCATCGCAAACAGGCTCGATCCGGAAAAGGCCGACATCCCGATGGAGCTTCGGGAAAAAATGGCGGAGATGGGATATTTCGGCATTTTGATCCCGGAAGAGTATGGCGGGCTCGGGCTCGGCTGTTTCGAATATTGCCTAGTGGCGGAGGAATTGTCGAAGGCCTGGATGAGCGTCGCCTCCATCATGGCGCGCGCCAATGGCCTGGTCGGCATGCCCGTGATGACAGAAGAACAGCGTCGCAACTATCTCCCGCGGATGGCGCGCGGCGACTTCATCGGCTGCGTTGCGATCTCCGAGCCCGATGTCGGCTCCGACGTTTCCGGCATCGCCTGCCGCGCACGCAGGGACGGCGACTCTTGGGTCATCAACGGCAGCAAATACTGGTGCACCTTTGCCGACGGCGCCGATTTCATGATCCTGATGGCACGCACCTCCGAGCCGGCCAATCCGAAGCGGCGGCATGAAGGCATTTCTTGCTTCATGTTCGAGAAGCCGCGCGGCAGCTTCCCCAAAGGCATGCAGGGCAACGCCATTCCGAAGATCGGCTATTTCGGCATGAAGACTTTCGAACTGGCCTTCGACGATTTCCGCATCCCAGCGGAATCGCTGATGGGCGAGGAGGGCAAGGGCTTCTATCTGATCTCCAGCGAGCTGGAGAAGGCACGCGCCCATACTGCCGCGCGCGCAATCGGCTGCGCGAGCGGCGCGCTCGACACTGCAATCGCCTATGCCAAGGAGCGGGTGCAGTTCGGCAAGCCGGTATCGGACTTCCAGGGCATACGCTTCAAGCTCGCGAAGATGGCGACCGAGATCGAGGCGGCGCGCCAGCTCATGTATTATGTCTGCGATTGCGTCGATACCGGCCGCCGCAGCGACAAGGAAGCCTCGATGGTGAAGTACCTGGCAAGCGAGATGGCCGAGCGCGTCACCTCGGATGCGTTGCAGGTTCTGGGCGGCGCGGGATACACGCGGCTGCATCCGGTCGAGCGGTTCTGGCGCGACGCGCGGCTCACTAAGATTTTCGAAGGCACCTCGGAAATCCAGCTGCGCATCATCTCCGACCGCCTGCTGGCATAGGTGATGCCGTGAACGACTCTGCCCTGACCGGATCGCATAATTATTTCGAGGACTTCACGCCCGGACTTGTGATCCGCCACAGCCGCGGCAAGACAATGGAGAACCTGGAGAACGTGTTCATCACCAATCTGGTGATGAACACGGCCGACGGCCATTTCAATGAGCATTCGATGAGCGCGACGCCGTTCGGGACCCGGATTGTGTTCGGCGGCGTCACCGCCTCGATCGTGATCGGCCTTGCGGCGCAGGACACCGCCGAGAATGCGCTCGCCGAATTGTCGATCACCGGCTTGCGGCTGAAACATCCGGTTGTGCATGGCGATACGCTCTATGCCTTCAGCGAGGTGCTCGGCAAGGAGGAGGCAGAGCGTCCCGATGCGGGAATCGTGCGCTTCCGCCATACCGGCCTCAATCAGGACGACAGGATTGTGTTCGAGGCCGAGCGCCGCGTGCTGATCCGCAAACGGCCCCTGTCCACTGGCCGGGCTTGACCCAGCCGTCTTGCTTTCGCTGCTGCCAAGAGGTGGATGTCCGCGACCGGCGCGGGCATAACCCGCAACTTGAAGCGCTTTCTCGCTAACCCCGCGGTAGCACCACGCTCTTGCCGGCGATGCTACGGTTCATCATGTCGCGCAGTGCATCGGCGGCCCGATCGAGCGGATAGGTCTTGCCCGGAAGCGGACGCAGCAGACCGTCGCGATACAGCGCCAGCGCCTCGTTCAGCACCTTGCGCCCGAATTGCGAGTCGCGTTCGAGTTCCGCGCCCCAGAGCGAGCTGATCACCGAAATGTTCTTCACCAGCACGATATTGGCCGGAATCTGCTGCCAGCTGCCGGATGCAAAGCCAACGATCAGCATGCGGGCATGCCAGCCGACGGCACGCATCGCCTGATCGAAGGCCGGACCGCCGACCGGATCGAACACCACGTCGACGCCCTTGCCACCGGTGAAGGCAAGCGCATTGTCGCGCACGCTGTCTCGCGCATAATCGATGCAGCAATCGGCGCCATACGAGGCAGCAAGCGCGAGCTTTTCAGGCGTCGAAGCGCAGGCGACGACGCGCGCGCCGAGCGCCTTGCCGACCTGGATCGCGGCAAGTCCTGCGCCGCCGGCAGCGCCGTTGACCAGCAAGGTTTCTCCGGGCTGCAGCAGGCCGCGATACTTGAGTGCGAAAAAGGCCGTCCCGAAACCGATGATGAAGCCGGCCGCGGCCTCGAAGCTCATATTGTCCGGAATGCGATAGACCTTCTCCGCCTGACCGACATATTCCTCGGCAAATCCTCCGCCCTGCCGCGCCGAGGCCATGACCCGATCGCCCGCCGCGCAACTGGTGACGCCGTCGCCAGCCTCTAGCACGATGCCGGCAAGCTCATGCCCCGGGATATGCGGCAGCTTCGGCTTGAACTGATACTTGCCGGCGACGATCAGCGTGTCGGTGAAGTTTACGGCGCTGGCCTCGACGCGGATGCGCACTTCGCCCGGCCCGGCCAGACGCGGTTCGACCTCCTCGACGCCGAGCACGTCGGGTCCGCCCCATTGATGGCAACGCACTGCTTTCATCTGACATGCACCTGCTGACACACACCTGCCGGCCTGCTGGAAACGGCGCTCAATCGAGCCGCGATGCGTTCGGCGAGGCAGGCCGCGTCCCGATGACATTGTCGCGCATCAGCTCATCGATTTCGCTATCGCTCAGCCCAAGCAGTTCACGCAAGACGTCGCCGGTATGCTGGCCGAGATCGGGGGCAGCACACCGCACCTCGATCGGTCGTTCGGGGAAATGCAGCGGGAAGCCCTTGACAATGTCGCCTGCGGGCGATGTCGCAAGTGGCCGGATCGCGTTATTCGCGATGCGATGTGCATAGGCCAAGGCGCCCTGCCCGTCGAGCACAGGCGCTGCGGCAACGCCGATCCCGTCCAGCATCGCGCAGGCCGTCTCCACGTCCCGCTCGCCCATCCACGTCGCCAGCAATGCCTTGCACGATCCGGCATCCGCAGCGGCTGGTTTCTCGTCCGCAGCGGTCATCGCCAGGACGGCGGCCCATTGCCGCGCGTCCTTGATGCTGACGGCGACCCAGCCATCCTTCGCCGCGAACGCATCCTGCAGGAAATGGTCCGGCGATGCGTTGCTAAGGCAGGGCGCAACATTGCCGCCCGCCATCACCTGCTCCCCGAGCAGGAAGGTCGCAAGCTCGCGCTGCGAAATGTCGAGATGCGCGCCGGTTCCGGTGCGTAACGTGGAACGTAGCGTTGCAATGATTGCCGCGGCCGCGAATACGGAGCCGACCTGATCGGGGTAGTTCAGGTCCATCCCGGTGACGAGCGGCATACCGTCCTCGTAAGCGGTCAAGGCGGCAAGCCCGGACGTCGCTTCGAGCGTCGAGCCAAAGGAGATGGTGTCGGCCTGCGGCCCGTCCTCGCCCTGACTGGACACCGATGCCAGAACGATGCCCGGATTGGCCGTGCGCAGCGCGTCATAGCCGATGCCGAGCCTGCGCATCACGCCGCGCCGGAAATTCTCGATCACCACATCGGACTGCCGGCACAAAGCCAGAAACAATTCGCGGCCGCGGGGCGCCTTGAGGTCGAGACAGATGGCGCGCTTGTTGCGATTGGTGGACTTGAACGCATCGGACTTGTTCCACCAGCCTCCAGCGCGGCTCGTGCCGGGCGTACCGCGGAACGGATCGAGATAGGTCGGCGATTCCACCTTGATTACATCGGCGCCGAGGTCGGCGAGGATCGCCGAGGTACTGGCGCCGGCGGTGAGAATGCCGAGATCGACCACGCGTAGGCCGGACAATGGACCGGAGGTGCCGGCAGGCCTGTTTGGGCGCACTGGTTGGGATGTTTCCGCTTGCGCGGCGACAACCACCGGCGGCCGAAGAGAAGGCGCGGTGCTTCCGTTTACGGCAGCCGGAGCGAAGAAGTTGCGCGCGCGATATTGCGGATCGTCAAGCAATTCGGCCGGGGTCCAGACCGGTCCAAAAGCAAGGCCAAAGGCTTTCGAGGCAGCAGCGATGTCGCGCCGCGTATGGCGCGCCGTCCACGCTTCAAGGCCACGTTCCAACTCGTTCAGCGTGTCGCGATCGGTCCAGCCGCGCGCGGCGGCCAAGGCCTGAATCTGCAGGTCCCCTGTCATTTTGGCAATCAGCGGCCAGTCGCGATCAAAATAGACCAGCGCGACATGGCCGTCCGCGCATGCGGCTGTCCGCCATTTGCCGCTTTCCGCATTGCGGCGCGGCACCGCGCGGCCCTGTGCGGCGGCGGCAAGCGACTTCCAGTTGATCCAGAATGCGGTGCCAAGCGCCGAAACATCGGCGCGATCCAGTTGCGGATCGTGCAGCAGCGCTGCCATCGCCAGAAAGCCGGACAGCCCGGTGGAATATGAAATCTGATGCCCGCCAATCATCAGGGGCCGCGCATCGGAACGCCCCACGATATCGAGCAGGCCACTGCGCGCAGCGATGGTGAATTCGCTCGCCGTACGACGGGCGGCTTCTCCGTTCGCGGCCTCCTCGGCAAACACCACGTCCTTGCAAAGCGCCGCCAGTATTCCCCGTTGCGCGGGATCGTCGTGCGCATAACGCAGCCTGATGTGAACGCCGCCATGCGCATGCTGGCCTAAGCCAGTGGGTGCCGGACTGATCGATTCCAGTTTGCCGGCGCACAGAAAGTTGCGCAGAGCACGGCGATGCGCGAGCGCTGAGCCATGGTCCGGATCTGCGGGAAACTCGCCAAGGGGGTCGGCATCGCAACACACGCGGGTCACCCGTGCCCCGAAATCCGCGGCGAGTCGTCCGGCAAGTCCGATCGCGAGAACTGCCCAGAACGGAGTGGTCGGCGCGACCTCCTCGGTTACAACCACATCCGTCAAGGATTGTGAAACCGGATTCACAGGCATCCATCCGTGCGGCCGCTTTGCGACCGCACCATCGCGGGAAGAATAGCGGAAGTGGCGTCGCGAAGCGGGCTTGCGCTATTGCGGCTCAATTCCGGCCTCTTTGATGGCGTCCTTCCAGAACGCCAAGTCCTTGCGCACCGTGTCGTTGAAGGCAGCGGTCGTTTCCGGCGTCGCCACTACGCCTATGCGATCGAGCTTCTGCTTCACATCCGGAAGAGCGAGCACCTTATTGATCGCGGCGTTCAAACGCTCGACGATTGGTTTGGGCGTTGCCGCCGCGGTGAAGACCCCCACCCAGGACGTCACCTGGACACCGGGCACGGTCTCGTTGATGGTCGGAACATCAGGCAATTGCTTGATACGTGCGGGCTCGGCCAGCGCGATCAGCTTCATCTGCTTGCCTTCGACATACGGCAGGATGCCCGCCAGCGTGCCATAACTCATGGTGATATGACCCCCAAGGACGCTCTGCAGCGCGGGTCCTGCCCCTTGGAATGGCACCGGCTGGATATTGATCCCGGCCTTCTTGTTCAGCAACGCGCCGGCGATGTTGTGCGCAGAACCAGGACCGACATGCCCGAAAGTCAATTCACCGGGCTTGGCCTTCGCTGCTTCGATAATGTCCTTGACGGAATTGAACGGCGAGTTCGCCTGAACCGCGAGACCGAGATAGGTTTCGCCGATCAGCGCAACCCCGGTCAGGTCCTTGGCTGGATCAATCGGGTAATTCTTGAACGTGTAGGGGTTCATCACAGCGGTCGCGTTGGGCACCATTACAATGGTGTGGCCATCGGGCTGTGCGCGGGCGGCCATGCTGAAACCAATATTGCCGCCGCTGCCGCCCTTGTTCTCGATGACGACCGGTTGCCCAAGCTCCTTGGCGAGTTCTCCCTCGATTACGCGCGCAGTGGTGTCGATGACGCCGCCGGGTGGGAACGGGACAAGTAGAGTCACCGGGCGTGTCGGAAAGGCTTGAGCGGCAGCGAGTACGGTGAAGCCCAGCAGCGCTGACGAAATCACGAGCGCCGATGTTGCGGCACGCACAGCCATCCTCATCACCCTCTCCTCCCATGTTTCCGGCGCTTTACGTGCGTAAGGCACGGCCCGAATTTTTGAACTGTATCCAGCCTAAATGACCGGACAATTAGGAACAAGAGCCGCGGCGCGATTTTCCTGTCAGACCATTTGACCGGACATTGAAAAGTGCCGGCCAGATCATGCGATTGTCGAAGCTGTTTGACCGCCGCAAATTTACTGAATATATCTTCTTAAGATCAATGCGGCAAATGATACTTTCGCCCATGCGCGCTTCCGTCAGATTGCGCCGCCTGCTCGCGGAAAGACGATTTTTCGAGGCTCCGGGGGTATATGACGGCATCACGGCGCTGCTGGCGCTCGAAGCTGGATTCGAGGCCACCTACCTGACCGGGTATGCGCTGCACGCCACGCTCGGCCTGCCGGACGCGGGGCTTGCGACCCACACGGAGTTTGCTGACCGCATCGCAATCCTGCGGCGCTGCTCGCCGCTGCCGGTGATCGCGGACGGGGAGTCCGGTTTCGGCAGTCTCGTCAGTCTGCGACGCGCGGTCCAGGACTACGAACGGGCGGGTGCCGCCGCCATCCAGATCGACGACCAGGAAGCGCCGCGCCGCTGCGGCCACCTTGACGGTAAGCGCGTGGTTCCGTTGGCGGACATGGTCAAGCGCATTCGCGTTGCTGTCGAAGCCCGCGACACCGACGGCATCATGGTCATCGCGCGCACCGATGCGCTCGCTCGGGAGGGCTTCGACGCGGCCCTGAGGCGCTGCGATGCCTATGCTGCTGCCGGTGCCGACATCCTGTTCGTTGATGCGCCGGAGACCGAGGCGCAGCTGGCGCGGCTGGCGCGGCATACCGGGCTTCCGACGCTGGCGAATATGGTACCCGGCGGAAAAACCCCGGTGCTGCCTTCGGCGACACTGGCGCAGATGGGCTTTGCCTTCGCGATCTACCCGAGCATCGCGTGGCTCGCCTCGGCCGGCGCGATCGCCGCGGTCTTCGCTGCGCTCCGGCGCGGAGAGGTTTCCGCAGACTTGTCGGGACCGCCGCTGACTGCCGATCAAGGCCATGCGCTGGTGGGCTTTCCCGAACTGCGCGCCTTCGAAGCCCGTTACGGGCATGACACGCCGCCGGGGGGAGCATGACTGCCGCCCGACCACAGACCTTGCTCGACAAGCTCTGGTCGCCGCACGTGGTCAAGACGCTGTCGGCCGCAGAGGACCTTCTCCATGTCGACCGCTTTTTCCTGCACGATCTATCTGGACTGATCGCCATTCCCGATCTGCGCAAGCGCGGGCTGACCATGCTCTCGCCGCAACTGAATTTCGCGGTCACCGACCACGCGGTCTCGACCGACGAGGGCCGCGAGCATCATGTCGACGCCAAGAGCCGCCGCTATGTGTTCGAGATGCGCGACCTGATGCGCGAGGCCGGACTGCGTCATTTCGACATCGGCGATGCCGACCAGGGCATCGTGCATGTGATCGGCCCCGAACTCGGGCTGACGCTGCCCGGCACCACGTTCCTGTGCACCGACAGTCATACCTGCACCCATGGCGCACTTGGCGCCTTGGCCTTCGGCGTCGGCCAGACTGATGCGCTGCATATCCTCGCCACGCAGACCATCGTGCTGGGCAAGCCGAAATCGATGCGGCTGCGGCTCGACGGCACGCTGGCGCCCTTCGTGTCGGCCAAAGACGTCATCCTTGCTGCAATCGGACGTTTTCGCTCCGGCGCGGGGGTCGGTTATGCGGTCGAATTCTGCGGCTCAGCAGTGCGGGCGATGGCGGTCGAGGCGCGGCTTACGCTGTGCAACATGGCGGTCGAACTCGGCTCGCGCACCGGAATCATCGCGCCGGACGATGTGACGTTCGATTATCTTCATGGCCGGCGGCACGCACCCCGCGGTGCGCTGTGGGAGAAGGCCGTCGGCTCGTGGCGCGACCTCTACAGCGACGACGAGGCAAGTTTCGACCGTGAACTGTCGTTGAAGGCCGCCGACTTGCAGCCCCATGTGACGTGGGGAACGAGCGTCGATCAAGTCGGACCGATCGGCGCGCGCGTCCCCGATCCTTGCGCCGCACCGGACGCGAAGTCGCGTCATGCCATGGCGCAGACGCTGCACTATATGGGCCTAGCACCCCATCAGCCGCTCGAAGGCCTTCCGGTGCAGCATGTGTTCATCGGCTCCTGCACCAATGGACGCCTCAGCGACCTGAAGACCGCCGCAGACCTCGTGCGCGGGCGAAAGGTCGCGCCGGGCATCCGCGCCTGGGTGGTTCCGGGATCGACAACGGTCAAGCGCGCGGCCGAGCGCGAAGGGCTGGACCGCATCTTCAAGGACGCCGGCTTCGCCTGGCGCGAGTCGGGCTGCTCGTTGTGCTCGGCAGTCAACGGCGACATCGTTGCGCCGGGCGAGCGTTCGATTTCCACCACCAACCGCAATTTCGTCGGCCGGCAGGGACCCGGCAGCCGCACACATCTCGCAAGTCCGGCGGTTGCCGCAGCGAGCGCACTCACTGGCGTCATCACCGATCCCCGCAAGCTCGAATCATGACGCGAAAGTTCACCACCGTGACAGGCATCGCCGCGCCGCTCCTGCTCGACGACGTCAACACCGACCTCATCATCCCGATCGAGCATTGCGTCTCGACGCCGCCTGCACAATTCGGGCGCGTCGCCTTCGAGGCGCTGCGCTATTTGAGCGATGGCTCGGAAAATCCCGATTTCATTCTGAACCGCAAGCCGTATCGCGGAACGCCGATCCTGATCGCAGGCGCAAATTTCGGTTGCGGCTCCTCACGCGAGCCCGCCGTCATCGCGCTCGCGCAGATGGGTATCCGCACCATCGTTGCTCGCAGTTTTGGTGAAATCTTCTATGCCAATTGTCTGCGCAACGGATTGTTGCCGATCGCCCTGCCCGAGCCAACATACAACGCGCTTATTGCGCTTGGTGTCGCCGAACGGCCGGTGTCTTTGACAATCGATCTTGAGCGTCGCGCGATTGTCGCCGGCGACGGCACAATCCTCCCATTCGATATCGAGCCCTCGCGCCGTCGCGCACTGCTCGAAGGGCTCGACCAGCTTGGCGAGACACTTCTCTCGCTGCCTGAAATTCGCGCCTTTCAGGAGCGTGACCGTTTTACACGGCCGTGGGTGTGGCAAACGGTACCGGGCACGGCGTCCGACCAGAACTAACGCGACGCCACCTTGGTTCGGCTCTTCGAAGTATTCGCCTTTGCCGTTTTGGTCTTGGCTGCTGGCGATTTGGCTTTGCCCGCGACCTTCGTCTTGGCAGCCTTGGTTTTGCCCGCGGTCTTGGCCTTGCCTGCAACCTGGGTCTTGTCCCCACCCTTTGCGGTGGCTTTGGACTTCGCCTTTGCCGCCAGCTTAGCCTTCTTCATCTTGGCCGAATATTCGTCATAATTGGCTGGCGGCTCGACCTTGCGCGCCATGAACCGCTCGACGCGTTCGGTCCAGATGGCGATGAACTGACCGCTGGTCAACGCTTCGACGCCGCCTTCGATCTGATCCTTGATATCCGAAGGCACGTTGCCCCAGATCGCCTTGCGCGCCCAGGCCTCACCCCGGTCCTGACCTTCAGCGGTCAGATACATGTTCTTCCAGGCGAGTTGATGCGGCGCCGCGTGGTGGAACGAGCAGCCCTGATACCCCTGCTGATGAATACAATAGATCTCCGAAGCGGTGGCGCGCCGGCCGACATCCTTCTCGAATTGCGCAGCCTCGGTCGCAAGCTTGCGGGCCGCCGCCATCGAGCAGTCGCGGATGTCGTAAATGTCACCCTGCCAGTATTTGCGGAACTCCCAGTCGGATAGCTGGAACAGGCATTTGTATTTGCCCGTGGTGGCCTTCGGATTGAAGCCAGACTCGATCCTCGCAAACGCTTTCATCATGCGAATGTCGACATCGAACAGCATGGCCGCCTGTTCGATCTCGGCGCGGATATTGCCGTCATGCGGGGCCCGCGCTTCGTGGACGGCGGCGGGCAACGGGACTGGCGCCCAGTGCGTCGGTGAATTGAAATAGAATATATAGCCCTTCTGCCTGAACTGCTCGTCTTCGCTAAGACGCGGCATTCGCTCGGCATCGTCGTGCTGCACGCTCACATCGGTCTCGTGGAGCGGGCCGGCATCCGGCGCGAGCGCCGCGAGTTCGGGCATTGGACGCGGCTTCGAATCGATTCCGAATGCGCGCGCCGGCGTTTTTTCCTGGGGTTTAGCGACATTCGTCACTCCGGGCTCTGGCGTGCTTTCGAGCGCGCGCCAGCGATCCTGGAAGGTGATTTCGTCAAAGGGCTTCAGATCCGCGGGCTTCAGATCGGGCGATTCGTAAAAGCCAACATGCACGCCAAGCGCAAGACCGGCGGCAGCCACCGGCGCAATGACGAGATAGCCGTGTCTGGCAATCCACTGCGTCGCCGGCAAACCGCTCCCCCCGCGCGCGCGACCCACACGTGATCTTCCCGGAGAAAAGTGGACGAACCGTGACCGACCGCGACGAGGGGTCAGGCAGGCGGAGGCGGGCCGATGGAGGCCGCAGGTCCTATTCTACCAGCCGCATCATCACCGCGCCGGAGAAGCGAACATGATCCTGCATCTCGGTGCGGGCGCGCTCGGCATCGCCGGCAAGAATAGCGTCCATAATGCGCTGGTGTCCCGCAGCCGCTGCTTTCAGTTCGGCATCGTCCAACAGCATGGTGAGCTGCAGCCGGTAGATCGGCACCGTGAGTTCGGATGCGATTTCGACCAGACGCGGGTTATCGGCAAGCGCAAGGATGGCTTGGTGAAACGCAGCATTGGCTGACCGGTAGGCCGGAGCGTTACCCGCCGCGGCCGCCAAATCAGCCTCCCTGAAGGCATCCATCAATGCCTGCCGCGGCTTCGGGCCGCTCAGATTGCGGGCGGCGAGCGCGGCCGCCTGGCCTTCCAGCGCCTCGCGCAGCTCGAAGATCTGGCGGACATCGTCGCGCGACAGGGACCGGATCTGCGCCCCGCGGTTAGGCAAGAGCTCGATCAGACCAACGCCATCGAGCAGGCTCAGCGCTTCGCGCACGACGCCGAGGCTGACGCCCAGTTCGGACGCAAGGTCCGATGCAATGAGTCTTTGACCAGCGGCGAATTTACCGGTCCGGATACCGCTCTTTATGTAATCGGCAACGGTGTTGACAGCGAGGCCCGGGCCGGCTCGTACGAGAGGAACCATGATCAGGCCGCAATGGGTTGCTTCAGCTCGATCGAAAAATGCTTCCGCAGAATATGCTCGATCTGCTCATAGGCGATCCCGACCCGCACCACCGCATAGTCACGAAAATCGATAATGGTCGAGGATTTGCCATAGGCATTCCAGAGCACCGGACCATAGTCGATTTCGATATCGGCCATTGCGCGGATTTCCGGCTCGACATCCTCGAGCCGGAATTTGGTGCCCTTGGTCGAGATATTGGCTGAGGAGCCGAACATCGCGATGTTGTGCTTGAGACAGAGATGCGCAACGCGATCCGCCAGCGCACCGCCATTGAGCAGCGTCAGCATCGTTCCGTCGCGGCGGCTTTGCGCCAGAATATCCGCATGCACATTGCCGAATAATTTGTGATCAAGCTGCACCGGCGCGATCACGCCAAGCGGCAACCGGTAGAACTGCGTGATTGCATCGATAACCCGCCGCTGCTCAGGACCGACGACCTGCACAGCCCGATACATCTCATAGCTGCCGCAGAGCGCGGTCACCTTGGACGGCGCCCGGCGCTTGTTATTGAAAATGCCCATTACCGCGTCACGGCTCGCCGCTAGCAGGGCATAGCCGGTCGTCACCGGCATGATCGCCGTGCCACCATCGGCGACCACGTCGAATACACGCCGCGCGTCGGCATCATAGTCGATCAGTGCGGACGCCCCAGGCTCCGGCTCCAGCATGATTTCACTTATCCGGCAAGAGATTTGGCAACATCGCCATAAGACTTCTTATGAAGATTTGCCCGTCCGTCCGCGACTGTCAATGACTGCGTTGGCCAGCGCACGATGAGGTTGACCGCCCAACTCGCGCTCGCCCCTTTTTCGATGCTGCAGAGCACCCGCAACCTTCGGTCGGCAGGTGCGGTTCTGCATTCGCCTGCTGGCATCGCAAGTCCGCAGTGTCGCAGGCCAACGCCATTGTCATTGCTTGCAGACTGCGCCATCGTTTCATGGCGCCGCTGGAATGCACCAAGCTTACACGCGAGAGGATCGAGGTTCCGATGAAATCTGTCATTCGCTGGCTCTGTATCGGCCTCGTGGCTGTGTTCGCGGCGACGGCGCATGCCCAGACGGACGCCTATCCCAGCAAGCCGATCCGCATTCTGGTGGGTTATTCGCCGGGCGGCGGCATGGACACCATCGCGCGTGCGCTGGCGCAGCGGCTCGAAGAGATTCTCGGTGTGTCCGTCGTCGTCGACAATCGCCCCGGCGCAACTGGAACGATTGCAGCGAACGCCGTGGCGCAGGCAGCGCCGGACGGCTACACGCTGCTGCTCGGCGAGACCGGACTCCTGGTCACGCCTGTCCTGTTCGCCTCACTGCCGTTCGATCTCAAAACGAGCTTCACGCCGGTCGGATATGTCGCACAGCTGCCAATGGCCTTTGCGCTCACCAACGATTTCCCGGCCAAGACCGTGCCTGAGCTGATCGCGACGCTGAAGGCCGCGCCCGGAAAATACGACTATGCTTCTCCGGGCGTCGGCTCGGTTCAGCATCTCGCCTTCGAGCAATTCAAGCGCGTGACCGGTGTCAACGTGCAACACGTCCCCTACAAGGGCGCTACTGCAATGACGCCGGATCTGATCGCCGGACGGGTTCAAATCGCGATCCTGAGCTCGTCCGCGGCGGTCGGATTGGCGCGCGCCAATACAGCGCGCATCGTTGGTGTGACGTCGCTTGAGCGCTCCAGCAACCTCCCCGAGGTGCCGCCGATCGCCGACGTCATCCCGAATTTCGACATGAGCGCGCGCGTGTTCCTCCTTGCACCCGCCGGAACCCAGGCTTCGGCCATCGCCAAGCTCGAACAGGCTGTTGCAGCCGCGCTCAAGAATCCCGAGCTGCAAAAGCGGTTTTCCGATCAGGGCGCGAGCGTGGTTGCGAGCGGATCCAAGGAAACTCAACGGCAGATGGCGGAAGAAATGGAGCGCTGGGGCTCGGTCGCGCGGTCGCTCAACGTCAAGCCGCAATAGCGCCGGCGGTTGCGACGCGGCGATTTGTTAGGCCGGCTTGCCTGACTCGGGCGGGAGCTGCCGCATCAGTTCGGCTTCGACCGGGAGCTGCTGTATGCGGCGGATCGCGTCCCGAATGCGCCGGATCCGGCTGGCGAAAATCGCAGCGTCAGGCTGCGCCGCGCAGGCGATCTGGATTTCGCTGGCGAGAAGGTGCAGATCGTCAGCGACGCGCGGGTGCGAGCGCATCAGCCCGCGCTGCAGCGACATGCAACTTTTCACGACAGCCTGCGCGCGCTTTGGCCACTCAGCGTCGGAAGACACATCGGCATCGCACAGATCAGCCCCCGCGGCACAAACATCCCGGAGCATTTGCAGGATTTGCTGCCGCCCGACAGCATTGCCGTCGATGATGTGACCCGTCATAGCGACGCCTCTCGCCACTGCCCGCCCTGACGAGGGCGAACTTTCCGGCATTTCTAGGGGCGAGGCCGCTCCGGATCAACGCCAGGGTCAGTCACACTCCGCAGGTGTCGCAGGCAAGATTGCCCGCTGTTCCTGGGGAAACCGATCGAGGACGACCTGGAGCTGTCGCGCCTCCTCTTCCAACCCGATCCAGCGCAGCTTCCGGATAAGCTTCACCAGCTCCGCCGATGTCAGTTGCTGCACCGCGGTTGCAGGTTCGTACGCCATGACTGCCTCCCTGGGAGAGGTTTCTCGAACGCCTTTTGTTCAGTATCGGAGGGCGTCAATTTGCTTTATCTGGCCTTGTAGCTGCTCGCGATCGTGACGCTCGACCGGGCAGATACGACGTCTCAGGTACTTGCGTTCTTGCCACCAGCAGACAAAAACCGCGTCATCGACGACACAAACTTCTGACTGTCGGCAAGGAATTTCTGGCTATCCTTCGTCATCGCCTCCATGCGGCGCGCCATCCATTCCTGGTACGCCTTGGCGGCATCGGGAAGGGTCTTCGCGGAAGACAATTTTTCGCCAAGCTCAGCGGCGAGATTGCGCTCCATCTCGAGCCGCGCCAGCCAATCCGCGTTGGCCTGCTCAACAAGCTTGGACAGCTCCTTTTGCATGTCCATCAGCTTCTCTGCATTTTCTTTGCCGAGCATCGCAAAGTCGGTTGGATTGAAAGCCGGCAGCGGCCATTTCGGCGGCGTATCGTTGGGTGACATCTACACTTCCTCCCGGACGACAAAGTTGGCAGTCCTGTTGTTGGTTGGCAGTCCTGCAGTCCTTTGGTTGGCAGTCCTACTGACGAGCCCGGCCAGATGGCGCATTGACTTCGATCAATCCAAGCGTCGAGCCGGCCGATGCGTGGCGCCAGGCGGGTAAATTGCCGCCGCTGCCGAGAGTTGGTAGACGCGGCACGCTCCTGCTTGATTGCGGCAATCAAAAGCCAAAGCCGGCGAAAGTCAAAGACGAGGGGACACAAAAATGTGTTCTTGCTGTAGCGCCGCCTCAGTCCAATTGTATATCAACTGCTGAATTCATTCTGAAACGAAACCGTTCGGTAGTCCATCCGTATCTGAAATGTCGCAGCCGTGATGAGGACTAATATGCGGGCCGCAGCCGTGTGTGTCGCGATCGCGTTTGGGGGTTTCTGTATCATGCCGGCGGCGGCTGGCCCGCGGCATGACGCGCGTTCCGTTTCGCAGCGCGACATCGAGATTTCCGCAGCGCAACACAAAAAGCAGAAGAAGCAGCCCCGGGCGGCCCGGCAGGCGCCACCCGTCTACGCCCCCCGGCACTTTCGGGCGGCTGACCCGTCTTTTGGTCCCGATGGCAAGCCCTATCCCGTGCCAGAATATCTCAGAAACCAGTGCTATATCGACGACGGTTACGGGCGCTTCACCGCCTGCAGCTATCGCAACTAATTGGGCTTAACCGGCCGATGCCCGCGCCGCCGCGTGGCAGCCTTGGTAATTTTACTTAAGGACAATATCCAGCTGTCCGCACGCCGTTTCGCACCTGAGAATGCATCCGGAATTCGAAGCCGACGCTCAAAGGCCCGGAGATTCGCATGAACGGCTCATTCTACGCTATCGACCGCGAGGCTCATCTGAAGATCGTTTTCGTTGCGCTCTGCGCCGCGATTGCGGTCGTCGCCGTTGCGCTGGCGCTCCATTAACGCTTATGCGGCGCCGCAAAGCGGGGCAGGACATGGTTGGGCGTTGCGGCCCCAATATCCGGGCGGGCGCAATCGCAATTGTGCTGGGTCTATCGCTGCTGGCCGAGACAGCCGCGGCAGGGCCATTGGAAGATTGCATCGAGCAGACGCGCCCCCGCCAGCGGATGGCGGCCTGTGGCGAGGTGATCCGGTCTCCCTCGTTCGACGACCACAGTAAGAGTACAGCGCATATCGTTATCGGCGAGATGAGTCTGCAGGCCGGCGCACTGAAAGACGCCATTCTCCACTTCGGTGAGGCCGTGCGCTTCGACAATGCGAATGACCGCGCTTATGCCGGCCGGGCAGAGGCGCGCGTGGCCTCAGGCGATGTCGCTGGCGCAATCGGCGACTATGGAAAGGCCATATCGATTGCCCCGTCCAACGCCACACATTACATCGGCCGCGGCCACGCCTATCTCCTTCGCGGCAATGCCGACGCATCGATCCGGGACCTTACCGAAGCCCTGCGGCTTCAGCCGGACAACGCGGTCGCGCTCAACAATCGCGGTCTCGCCCATCGTAAAAAGGGCGATACGGTCGCGGCGCTAGCCGATTATGGGGCGGCGATCGCAGTCAACCCCGTCTATGCCCTAGCCTATGCCAATCGCGGCTACCTCAATCAAAGCATCGGGAAGACTGAAGACGCGATAAACGATCTGTCCGAGGCGCTGCGCCTCGACCCCTCGCAAGTTGCGGTGCGCGATGCCTTGAAAAGACTTGGTGCCCTCAACCCGGCGGAGCGCGAAAGCAATGCGCGGGTCCGCGAAGGCCGGACCCTTGTCGAGGTCAGTTGCGCGCCCTGCCACGCCGTCGGCGCAAGCGGCGAGAGCCCGAATGCCAAGGCGCCGGCCTTCCACGAACTGCAAAAGCGCTACGCGATGTTGTCGCTGCGGACGCCGATCACCCGCGGGATTGCCGCGCCGCATGACGAGATGCCGCGCTTCCGGCCAACCGAGGAGCAGCTGGACGCGATCGTTGCCTATATCAACTCTCTCGCGGCGCGACGGTAGGCTCAGAGTCAATCGCGCTCGCGCAACAGTCTGCGAATAATCTTGCCAGTCGTGGTCATCGGCATGGCATCGATGAAGGCAATCTCCCGCGGATATTCGTGGGCCGACAGGCGTGTGCGAACGAAGTCCTGCAGCTCGGCCGTTAGTTGCTCGTGCGGGGTGGTGACGTCGGGCTTGAGGACGACAAAGGCTTTGACGATCTCGGTACGCAGGGGATCGGGTTTGCCGACCGCAGCAGCGAGCGCCACGGCCGGATGCCGGATGAGACAATCCTCGATCTCTCCCGGACCGATGCGATAGCCCGAAGACGTGATCACGTCGTCGTCACGGCCTAAAAAGCGAAAATAGCCGTCCTCGTCGACGACACCCTGATCGCCGGTGGTCATCCAGTCGCCGATGAACTTGTCGCGCGTCGCTTTTGGCCCTTCCCAGTATTCCAAAAACATCACCGGATTAGGCCGTCGCACGGCAATCTGACCGATTTCTCCCGGCTTCACCGGCGAACCGTCCTGATCAATGACGGCGACCATATGCCCCGGAACCGGCTTACCGATGGCGCCGGGCCGCGACACGCCAAGCATGGCGCAGGATGCCAGCACCAGATTGCATTCGGTCTGCCCGTAAAATTCATTGATTGTCAGCCCGAAGGATTCCTGGCCCCATTGCAGCGTTTCCGAGCCCAGCGCTTCGCCGCCCGATCCGATCGACCGCAACCGCAAATCATATCGCCCGCGCGGATTCGGCACGGAACGCAGCATCCTAAGCGCTGTCGGCGGGATGAACGCATTACGCACCCCGGTCCGCGCCATCAGCGCGTAGGCTTCTTCAGGATCGAACTTATCGAAGCGGCGCGCCACCACGGCAATACCGTGATGCAGCGACGGCAGCAGCGCATCGAGCAGGCCGCCGGCCCAGGCCCAGTCCGCCGGCGTCCAGAACAGATCGCCCGGCTGCGGGAAAAAGTCGTGCGGCAATTCGATGCCGGGCAGGTGCCCGAGCAGCACGCGATGCGCATGCAGAGCACCCTTCGGCGGACCGGTCGTGCCGGAGGTGTAGATCATCATCGCCGGATCTTCGGCCGATGTATCTTCAGCGGCGAAGGAATCCGACGCGCGGTCAAGAAGTCCGGAAAAGCTCACGGCACCATCGGCGCCGCCGTCGGTCGAGATGACGAGGCGAAGATTCTCCGGCAGCTCCGGCAAGTCGGCGAGCTTTTCCAGCCCGAATGCATTGGTGATGAGCGCCCTGGCCCCGGAATTCTGCAGCCGGAAGGACAGCGCCTCCGTGCCGAACAGAAGCGCGAGCGGAAGCGCGATCCCTGCAAGCTTGTAGATCGCGACATGCGCGATGACAGCCTCGGGAATTTGCGGCAAGAGGATCGCGACCCGGTCTCCGCGCGAGATGCCCTGTGCGCGCAGGGCATTGGCGAGCCGGTTCGACATGCGCATCAGCGCGTCGAAGCTGACGGTCTCGATTCGCGAATCCGGATGAACATGGAGAATGGCCGCACGGGATGGCTCGCGCATCGCCCATCGATCACAGACATCGACGCCGATGTTGTATCGCGCGGGGATGTCCCAGCGGAATTCGCGATAGAGTCTGTCGTAGTCGTGTATCTTGAAAAGCATTCCGGCAGCCTTGCGCGGCGCAAGCTAGTCGGGCGAGGCGCTGCCGTCCAGTGACTGTACGAGCGATGAACGAGACCGAAGTCACCCGGCTGGCGTGGCGGCCAATGACCGCTAAGGATTTGCCCGCAGTTGACGAACTGTCGACCCGCATCCACCCGGATTTTCCGGAGCGACCGGAGGTTCTGGGCGAAAAATTCGCGCTGTTCCCGCAGGGCTGCTTTGTGCTCGGCGGACCGGGATCGCAGATTTTCGGCTATTGTTTCTCGCATCCCTGGTCGTTCGGGCCACCGCCAGCGCTCGATAGATTGCTTGGCGCTCTACCCGGAAAGCCGGACACGTATTTCATACATGACCTGACCGTGGAGGCGCGCCTCCGGGGCAGAAAGCACGCCGCCATGCTGGTCGCGGAGCTTGTTCGGCTCGCTGCGGGCCTCGCGGTCGAACGGATGATGCTGGTCGCGGTCAGCGGTAGTGCGCCCTTCTGGATACGCATGGGTTTTGAAAGAACGGCTGACGACGCCTTACAGGCTGCTGCGCGCAGCAAATACGGACAAGGCGCCATACAGATGGAGCGAAGTATGGCGTTGCCGGCCTAATCCGCGAGTTGCGCCACGCGTGGATCCGGGCCGGCCAGGATCAGCGCCCAGAACACCTTGTATTTGGTGTTGGGCACATAAACCGCCGCGATCCCCATATGCGTCGCACCCTTCAGGAGCATATTCGCGCGGTGCGAGGGCGAATCGCGCCAGCCGGAGAAGGCTTCGGCCAGGGTGTGATAGCCCGCGCCGATATTCTCCGCGCCGGTTTGCGCACGGTAGCCGGAGCGCCGTAGCCGCTGCTGGAAGTTGCCGGCGACGTTGTGGTCGAGCTTGTCCTTGGTCGCCATGGCCCGGGCCTGCTCTTCAGCCATGCGCATGAGCTGCGGATCGAGCGTCACTTCGCCCAGCATATTGTTGCGCCGGTAGCCGGAAATCATCGACGCCGCCGCCTGCGGATCGAGCTGCGCCCCCTCGCGGGCCATGCTCTGATAGAAGGTGGGCTGCGACGGCAGCGGTTCGCTGGCGCAGCCGGCCAGCGCCAAGCCAAGCGCACAAAGGAAAGCAACACTCATCGGACGGCCGCCCGTCATGACCGGAAATCCCCAACCGCCCGACTTGGCCGGAAAATGGTGACGGAACGGTAAATCCCCGTTCCGCTCCCAGCAAAATTACTTGGCTTTGGGCTTTTTTTTGACCGCTCGCGCCGGGGCATCGTCTTCAGCTGACTCGCCCAGACCGTCGATATGAATGCCCCGCTGGGGATAGGGCATCACGATACCCTCCGCCCGGAACCGCTCGAGGATCGCAAAACAGACATCGTTCTTGATGCTGGCGCCGTCGCCAAGATTGCGGACCACCCAGCCGACCTCGAAATTGATGGCGCTTTCGCCGAAACCGGTCAGGAACACGCTGGGTCCGGGATTTTGCATGATGTGCGGATGCTCGCGCACGATGCTGAGCAGGATTTCGCGAACCTTCACCACATCGCTGTCATAGGCGACGCCAAGCTGCACCGAGACGCGCGCAAACGTGTCCGTGTGGGTACGGTTTTTCACGACCTGCGTGATCAGCTCCGAGTTCGGGATGATGACACTGGCGCGATCGCCAGTCTCGATCTCGGTGGCGCGTACATGGATGCGGCGGACCCGGCCTTCTTCGCCCCGCACCGCGATGATGTCGCCGACCCGGATCGGCCGCTCGGCGAGCAGGATCAGGCCGGACACGAAATTCGACACCACCGATTGCAGGCCGAAGCCGATGCCGATCGACAGCGCGCCGGCGACCAGCGTGATCCGCTGGAAGTCGACGCCGAGATAAGCGAGCGCGAGCGATACTGCGGCGATCACGCCGACATAGCCGAGAATCGTGGACACCGAATTCTGCAGGCTCGGATCGATCGAAGTGCGCGGCAGGAATGTTGTGTTGAGCCAGGCCTGGACGGCGCGCGTGGCCAGAATGCCGATCACCACGATCGCGACAGCGCCAAAAATCGTCGCAAAGGAAATCGTGACGTCGCCGATGCGAAACCCGAAGCTCGCCTCCCGGATCACGCCGAAGAAATCCGCCGCAAATATTCCCCAGGGGCCGAGCAGCGGCATCACGATCACCAGCACCAGGAGAACGCGGATCACCGCAGACAGCAGCGTGCCGAAAAGCTCGATCGAGCGCGGCTTCACACCGAAGAATCTTGCAACCGCCTGACCGCGCGGCGTGGAAGCCGTCAGCGTCTCGGTGAAAAGCGCATCGATGAAGGTCAAAAGAACATAGAGTGCGCCGATCAGCCCGAGCGCAACGAGGAAGCGGCCGGCAAGGAATGCGGCGAGGCCGATATAGCCGGTCACAAGGGCCACGAAGATGCCGGCCGCCAGGAGCCAGCCGGCGGCACGCAGCCAGCCGGCACCGTTCGCCTCGTCTTCAGCGGATTCGCGCTTTACCAGCACGAACAGGAACCGGCACAGCAAGGCCGCGATCGCCGCGGCAAACAGCGCATTGGTGGCGACGGTTAGCACCACCGGCGCGACGATGGTCTGCAACACGACATTGACGACAATGACAAGGCCGAGAATGCGCGCCGCCCAGGTCAGCGTTGACGCAGCCAGACCGGCGGTGCCGTCGGTAAGCGCAAGCAGCCGGCGGTCGGGATCGTCCGGCGCAAACAGCCCGACCGCGACGCCGCGGCCGAATGCGGCGACCGCAAGCGCTGCCGTGAGCGCCCAACCGATAGCGCTGACGCGCTCTGTCAGCATTTCGAATGCGGAGAAGATCAGCAGCGCGCCGCCGGCCAGCAGGGGCGCAAACAATGCGACGCGCAACAGGGCTAAGAGGGCAAGCGAGGACTTGGCGAACCGGGAATCGAGATCCGCGGGACGCGAATCGCGACGGCGGAACCAACGCCATACCAGTGCCGCGATCGCGAAAAATGCCAGAACAGCCGCAGCGGCCGCACCGATCGTCGCAGACGTTGCATTACTGCCAAGATGAGCCCGCCAACCCTGCCCGACCAGACGCGCGCCGAAGACGGCGTCTGACATTGACCGGGAGACCTGCGCCCAGAAGCTTGGATCGAGTGCGCTCGCGCTACGGCCCAGCAAACGGTTGGTGAACAAGGCGCGCCGGCGCTCGGTGATGCGCGTCGACACATCGTCCGCGCCGAGCATGATGAGGCGCGCCTGTTTCACCGCCGCATCCAGCGGGCCGCGCCGCTCCTGCAACTGTGCGCGCTCGGCCGCCAGCGCTGGCTCTTCCTTGGTCTCGCCCTCGGGCGGCGCGTCGCCGAGCTGCTTGAGCCGGTTGTCCAGATCCGCAAGACGCTGGTCGAGCGATGCGATAATCTCGCGCAATTCGTCGCGGACCGGATTGATGGCGCCGCGATGCTGTACCAGCGTCGCATCGCCGATATCGGGACTGCGCAGCGAATTCTCGATCTGCTCTACCGTGACGCGGAACCTCTCCAGCGTCTGAACAATCCCGGAAAGCTCAGGATCGGCCGGCGCCTCCGCACTGGCAGCTTGTCCTGCCGGCGCCGTCCCTTTCGGCGCGGGAGTTGCCGCTCTCGGCGAAGGCGCCGCGGGCGCTGGGGACACCGCTGCAGGGGTATCCGTCTTTGGTGCTGCATTTTGCGCGAGCGCTGCGGGAACCGCGGCGAGCACCAGTAATGCGGCGAAGGTCCGGACCGAATGTTGAATCGTCATCACAGGTCTGAAACAGCGGAATCGGAAGGGATTATGACATGCTCCTTGGCGCAATCCCCCCATGCAAGCCGCCGCGCCTCCCGGAAGCGTTCGCCGTCCCGTCGGGACAAGATCAGCCGACGCGCCCGGCCGGTTTGCTCGCATAATTTCAGCGAGACGGTCCCACCCTTGACCTGAACCGGCGCAATGACGCGCGCCGCGGGCGCTGGAGCCGAATCGCGGGATGCCACGATATAAATGTACTTCTCGTCCTCCCAGGGCACATCCGCAGTCTTGATGAGGCGATGCATCCGCGAGCGCGCAACGCGGCGCGAAAAATGACACCAGTCCGGCGCCTGCAGCGGACAGGCAATGGCATGCGGGCATGGCGCGACCAGATGCGCGCCGGTCTCGATCAGCCGCTCGCGAACCGCGAGAATGCGCGACCAGCCGGCCGGCGTTCCAGGTTCGACGACGACGAGCATACCGCCAGTCGCCTGCCACAGCCGGTCGAGCGCAGGCCCCTGCGCATCCGGCATCAATTCGTCCAGCACATACGCCATGATGACGAGATCGAAAGAGGCCTGCGACTGTGCGGCCGCGGTCAGATCCGCCTTGCGCCATTCGATCGGGACCGGCGCGAGCTTCGCGGTCAATCTCTCTCCCCAGCCCCGGATCGCGGGGCTGCTCTCGATCAACGTCGCCGCCGACAAGCCCGGCCAGCAATCGCGGGCAGCAAATAATGCGGTGCCCGGTCCGGCGCCGGCATCGAGCAGATTACGCGGGGCAAAATCCGGCAGCCGTTCGGCGACCGAATCGAGGCTGGCGCGGATCGCGGCATAGGTCGCAGGCATCCGCACCGCGAGATAGGCACGCGCGGCGATATCGTCGGACAGATGCGCGCGCCCGTCGCGCGTTTCACTGCGGTAGCGTGCCGACAGGCGTTCGGACGCCGCCCGCAAATCGGCGAGCGGCACGCCCTCCAGCGCTTGGTCAACGGCCGCGCGGATGTCGGGAGGCAATTCCATCAGGGCGAACGCTAGACGGTGCAGGCGTGCAAGGCCAGCGGGCTTTCGCCGCTCCGCCGCAGGCCACAGCCAGATCAGCCTTTTGACGAGGTCTGGCACCCGCTGAGAAAAACTTTGACCGCGATTCGCACGGTCTCGTCGATCTTCGCCTTCTGAGCTGCGCGCGGCATGCTGGTCAGCCAGCCGAGCTGATGTTCGCCGATCAGCATGTCGAGAAACAGAACGGCGAGGCGGTACGGGTCTTCTTCGATCAGAAGACGGCCCTCCATCTGCTGCCGTTCGATCCATTGCGCGACGATCGCGTAGGCGGAGGCCGGACCGCTCTGGAAAAACAGCCGGCCGGCTTCCGGAAAGGTGCGGCCGATCGACACCATGAGGCGATGAAATTCCAGAATTGGCGGCGTCAACACCAGGACGAGAAACGACTGACCGATCTTGGTGAGCTGCTCCTCAAGCGAGCCGGGGGCATCGATATCGATGCCGAGCGTCACGTCATCGCATTTCTGCCGAACCACCGCTTCGAACAGACCCTGCTTGCCGCCGAACCAGGCATAGATCGTGGCCTTGGAGCCGCCCGCGACCGCGATGATGTCGTCGATCGAAACGTTGTCGTAACCCTTCTTGAGGAACAGAGGCGCGGCGAGCCGCACCAGCCGTTCGCGGCGCGCGTCGGGCTTGCTCGCATTTGCCGCAGCCGATTGCGGCAGCGGCTTTCGGCTGGAGCGCCGCCGGGACGGCGCTTTGGCATCCTGTACTGACATGCGGTTTACCAAGACGGCAGGTGCATTCATCTTTAAAGCCAAATCTTTCCTATTGCACCACCCGCGGCTTTAACTGTAACGTACAGTACAGTACTAAGAACGAACCAACAAGAAGCGTTACGGGAGGACGTGCATGCAGGCCGGTTACCGGCTCATCAGCTATGCTGACGATCAGGGAAAACCTGTTGCAGGGGTCCTTATTGCCGGCCGCGTGATCCCCGCAAGCAGCGCACTCGGGGGCGCATTCGCAACCGTTCTCGACATCATCAGGGCCTGGGACGAAACCCATCCGCGCCTTGCGGCCCTGTGCGACGACAAGTCGATCGAGCGCCAAGCCGCTCCACTCTCCGCGGTCCGCCTGCTCGCGCCCATTCTCTATCCCGGCGCGTTCTATTGCGCCGGCGCCAATTACTGGGACCATCTCAACGAGATGGCGGCGATCGCCAAACAGACCACTGGACGCGATGTGCATATCGCAAAGCCTGCAGAGCCCTGGTTCTTCCTGAAGACCGCAGCAGGCTCGATCATCGGCGACGGCACACCGGCGCGGCTTCCCGGCTTTTCGAAGCAAGTCGACTGGGAGGCCGAAATTGCTGCCGTGATTGCGAGGCCGACCCGCAATATCTCCGAACAGGACGCGCTGAGCGCTGTCGCAGGCTATGTGATCGTCAACGATCTCTCCGCGCGCGACCTGATGAAGCGCGAAGGTTCGATCTTCGTTTATGACTGGATCGGGCAGAAGTGCTTCGAGGACGCCGCCCCTATGGGTCCATGGCTGACGCCGTCGGCATACATCTCCGATCCGAACAATCTCGCGATAAAGCTCTGGGTGAACGGGGTTCTGAAACAGGATTCCAACACCTCCAAAATGGTGCACAACATCGCCGAGCAGATCGCCTATCTCAGCCGGCACATCACGCTGCAGCCGGGTGATGTGATCGCAACCGGTACGCCGGCCGGTGTCGGCCTGCCGAAGGGCGAGTTTCTGAAGGCCGGCGATATCGTCAGGATCGAAATCGCCGAACTCGGAACGTTGACCAACACGATGATCGCCGACTCGGCGTAAATCCGCCGCACGTTTTGCCTTTGTGCGTATTGCGTTTGCAGGAGTGCGTGATGCCGTCCGCCGCTCAAATGAAGATCGCGGAACTGACGAAGGGCATGCTCAAGCTCAAGCTCTTCGTCATTTTCTCGCAAGGCAAGGGTCTCGATGTGACGCCCTATCTCGCCGAGCATCTGGAATACATGATCGCGCTCGAGCGCCAGGGCAAGCTGTTCGCATCCGGTCCGCTCGGCGATCCCACAAAGGCCGACGGCATGACCATCGTGCGTGCGGCTGACGAGGAGGAAGCGCGCGGCATGGCGTTGCGCGATCCGTTTGTCATCCACGGCATCCGCACTTTCAAGATCGTGCCGTGGACGGTGATGGAGGGCTCGCTCAGCGTCACCGTGAATTTTTCCGACCAGACCGCGAAAATTTCCTGAAGTCACACCGCCGTCAAGAGCGGAGCAAGACGGGAGCTTGCGCATGCAGACCATCGGATTCATCGGGGTGGGGAAGATCGGCCTGCCGATCTGCGAACACCTGATCAAGAAGGGCCACAAGGTGATCGGCTATCGCCGGTCCTCACTCGCCGATTTCGAGAACCTCGGCGGCATCAAGGCGACATCGCCCGCCGATGTCGGCGCGCAGGCCGACATCGTGTTCACCTGCCTGCCCAGCGATGCCGCGCTGGAAGAGGTGATCAACGGTCCTGACGGTCTGAAGAAATCCGCGCGGCCCGGCCAGATCGTCGTCGAATTCGGATCGCACCCGGTTCCGGTCAAGGAGCAATATGTGCAGCCCTTGGCCGACAAGGGCGCGGTCTTCCTCGACGGCGAGGTCAGCGGCACGCCCGGCATGGTTCAGGCGCGCAAGGCCGTGATCTATCTGGGCGGCCCAGTGGAAGCGGTGAAGAAGATCGAGCCGGTCATCGCCGATTTTGCCGATCTCTGCATGCATCTCGGCGATTTCGGCGCCGCCACCAAGGTCAAGCTAGTCAATAATTTCCTGGTCGCCCTCCACATCGCCGGCACCGCCCAGGCGATGGCGCTCGGACTGAAGACCGGCGTCGACAAGGATCTCCTGATCAAGGCGGTCGCCAACGGCAGCGGCGGATCGAGCGCCTTCTCGATCCGTGCGCCCTGGATGGCGGAACGCAGGTTCACGCCGCAGATGGGCAATGCAGCCGGCCTTGCGCATTATCTCGACACAGCGAAGGACATGGCGATTGAGGCAGGCGTGGCGACCGACCTCATCGATTGCCTGATCGATCTTTATGCGCGCGCGGTCCCGAATATCGGCGACCGCGATGTCGCGGCCATCCTCGAACATTTCGAAACCACCCGGAACAACTAGAAGGAGCAGCCTCCATGATCGGAGTGAAGAAAATTTCCCATGCGGTCTACGAGGTGCCCGACCTCGAGCATCAGCTCGAATATTATACGGACATCCTTGGGCTTACCGTGACAGGCCGTGGCAGCGATGCGGTCTATCTCGCCAGCACCGTAGATCACCACTCGGTCGTCCTGCGCAAGGGCTCGCATCCGCGCTGCACGCATATCGGCTTCCAGCTCGGCCCGAACGACGATCTCGACGGCTTCGAGAAGCAGACCGCAGCCCACGGCATCAGAACCGAGCGCAAGAAGGATTCGCAGCCCACCATCTCTGACATGGTGTCGTTCGAGGACATCAAGGGCACGGTGATGGAGGTGTTCCGGCAGCCGGAGCCGCAGAAGCAATCGTTCACGAGCAAGGGCGGCGTGGTGCCGCACAAGCTCGGCCATATCGCCTTCCACGTCACCGATGCGCAGCGTGCAACGCGCTTTTATTGCGACGTGCTCGGGTTCCGCGTGTCCGACTGGATGGGCGATTTCTTCTCGTTCCTGCGCTGCGGACCGGATCACCACACCATCAACCTCGTGGAGACCGGTAAGAACAAGCATTTCCACACTGCGTTCGAGTTACGCGACTGGGCGCATATGCAGACCGCGCTCGATTACATCAGCCGCCACGGCTACAAGACGCTGTGGGGCCCGGGCCGGCACGGCATCGGGCACAACCTGTTCTCCTATCACCGCAGTCCGAACGGCCTGATCACCGAGCTGTTCGCCGAACTGGATCTAATGAAGGACGAGTCGCTCGGCTATTTCGAGCCGCGTCCCTGGCATCGCGACAATCCGCAGCGTCCGAAGACCTGGCCGAAGACGCCGGAGGCCGCAAACCTCTGGGGCCCGATGCCGCCGGACGAGATGATGGAATAACCCCCACCCTTGCCCTCCCCCGCAAGCGGGGAGGGTGTGGACGGGTAACCGGACGAAGAAGCCGGACTGAACTTTATCGATACGCAAACAGGGAGGTTTCTATGAACGTGACATTGCGGACGCTATGGGGGCGTGTCGCCGCGTTACTTGCGATCGTGGTCTTTTCCGTCTCCGCTGCCTCGGCGCAAACACCGAAAGGCGATCCGATCAAGGTCGGCTTCAGCATGTCGCTGACCGGCGCTGTGGCGCCCAACGGCCAGCAGCTTCTGAAGGCGCTGGAAATCTGGCGCGACGACGTGAATGCGGCAGGAGGCTTGCTCGGGCGGCCGGTGGAACTGATTCATTACGACGACCAGAGCAGCCCGGCCAATGTGCCGGCGATCTATCAGAAGCTGCTTTCGGTCGACAAGGTCGATCTCCTGCTCGGACCCTATGCAACCAACATGGCCGCACCCGCCATGCCCGTGATCATGCAGGCCGGCAAGACCACGATCACGATGCTGGCGATCGGCGTGAACCGCCACTTCAACTACGACCGCTATTTCTCGATGGTGCCGGTCTCCACCGAAGGCGTCGCCGCCTTCTCGCGCGGCTTCTTCGAGCTTGCCGCCGCGCAGAACCCGAAGCCCGTGACCGTGGCGATGGTCGCGGCCGATGCGGAATTTGCCCGCACCGCCGCCGACGGCGCCAAGGAGAATGCCAAGAAGCACGGCTTCAAGATCGTCTACGATCGCAGCTACCCGCCGCACAATACCGACTTCGCGCCGGTCATGCGTGCGGTCCAGGCGGCCAATCCGGATATCGTGTTCGTGGCCGCCTATCCGCCGGACACCGTCGGTATCGTACGGGCGGCGCACGAGATCGGACTGAAGCCGAAGATGTTCGGCGGCACCATGATCGGTTTGCTTGCGACGCCGCTGAAGGTGCAGCTCGGCCCGCTCACCAACAATCTGGTCATCATGGAGAGCTTCACGCCTGCGTTCAAATTCCCCGGACTCGAAGAGGTGCTGGCGAAGTATCGCCAGCGCGCCGCCGGCCAGAAGATCGATCCTTTCGGTTACGGTTTCGTGCCGTTCGGCTATGCAGCGGGACAGATCCTGGCCAAAGCTGTGACGGAAACCAACAGTCTCGACCACGACAAGATCGCAAAATACATCCATGCCAACTCTTTCGACACCGTCGCCGGCCCCATCAGGTTCGGCAAGGACGGCGAATGGGCGGAGCCGCGGACGGTGTTTTCGCAATTCCAGAATGTCGAGGCCAACAACGTCGAGCAGTTCCGTGACGGATCCAAGCAGCCGGTGCTGTGGCCGGAGAAATACCGGACCGGAACGATGATCTATCCCTACGCCAAGGATTGATTTGACTTGCGTTTGCGAGGCGCCGCCGCTCCGCCGGCGGCGCCTTTCTTTGGCGCTTTTGCTTGCAATTGCAAATAATGTGGACTTCGTCTAATTGCTGCTCTGGAACGGCTCTCCGAACAACAGCCCGGGAGGAACGGCATGAAAGGCAAAATCGCCCTCGAAGAACATTTCGCCATCGACGACACTCTGCAGGATTCCAACGGCTTTCTGCCGGATGAGATTTGGACCGAGCTGAGCGCACGGCTTCTCGACATCCACGGCAAGCGCCTGAAGCAGATGGACGAGCACGGCATCGAAATGATGCTGCTGTCGCTCAACGCTCCGGCCATCCAGGCGATCCCGGACGTGAAGAAAGCCGACGAACTGGCGCGCAAGGCCAACGATTTCCTCGCCGAACAGGTCGCCAAGCGCCCCGACCGCTTTCAGGGCCTCGCGGCGCTGCCGATGCAGGACCCGGATCTGGCGGCGCGCGAATTGCAACGCTGCATCAAGGAGTTGGGCTTTGTCGGCTCGCTGGTCAACGGCTTCTCGCAGGCCGGCGATCCCAATGTGCCGATTTATTACGATCTCAAGCAGTACTGGCCGTTCTGGGCGGAGAACGAAAAGCTCGACGTGCCGTTCTATCTGCACCCGCGCAATCCGCTGGCGCAGGATGCGCGCATTTATGACGGACACCCATGGCTGCTCGGCCCAACCTGGGCATTTGGTCAGGAAACCGCGGTCCATGCGCTGCGGCTGATGGCGTCCGGTCTGTTCGACACGCATCCGAACCTGAAAATCGTGCTCGGCCACATGGGCGAGGGCTTGCCCTATTCGATGTGGCGGGTCGACAACCGCAACGGCTGGACCTTGCATCTGCCGCCCAAATATCCGGCAAAAAAGAAGCTGGGCGAATACTTCCGCGCGAATTTCTGGCTGACCACGTCGGGCAACTTCCGCACCCAGACGCTGATCGACGCTATTCTTGAAGTCGGCGCCGATCACATCCTGTTCTCGACCGACTGGCCTTTCGAGAATATCGATCACGCTGCGATCTGGTTCGACGCGGCCTCCATCAGCGAGAACGACCGCATCAAGATCGGCCGCACCAACTGCATGGACCTGTTTAAGCTGAAGCTTTGACCTTGCGCCTTGCGCGCCCGTTGGCCGGCCGCTTCTTTGCGGCCGGTTGCTGCGCAGCCGAACGATCAGCCTTTTCCAGATTGAGGTAGATCCGTTTCAACAAGCCTTTCAGCGTCGCGACCTCGCGCGCGCTCAATCCCTCGATGGCGGCGTCTTCGTAGCGCACCGCGTTTGGCAGGATCTTCTCCGCCAAGGCGAGTCCGCGCGGCGTGAGCGTCAGGCTCAAGGCGCGGCCGTCGAGCCCGGACCGTCTGCGTACGATCAGACTCCTGCGCTGCATCGTGACCAAAAGACGCGACAGCGTCGACATATCGATGCTTGTGCGCTCGGACAATTCACCCAGACGGCAATCGCCGCTATTCCACAACTCGATCAATACACGCCACATCGGCAACGTCACGCCGAGCGGCTCGATGTCACGTGAGAACATCAGGCCGACGCGCAAACCGGCCCGGTTCAGCAAGTAGGGCAGGAAGTCCTGGAGATCGGGCTTGCGGGACATTTTGGCGCGCCGGCGTATTTTTCCGCTCCTCGATACGGGCGAAAGCCCCGTGATTCAAGGACTTTTGTCAGCCTCGCGACTCATCCACGATGCTTTCAATTACTTGCAAATGCAAGTTTTTGCTTGCCGCTCATGAGCGATCCGGCTATCGTGAGGGAAAATGAAGATCAGGGAGGTGAAACGTGGCGCTCGCAGCAACGAAAGTTCCGGCCGCAACCGCCCCGAGCGTTACCGAATTGATGAGCCGGGCGGAAAGGATCGGCGCGATCGCCCGTGAGCGCGCGGGCGAATTCGAAAGGGCCCGTCAGGTTTCTTCCGATCTCGTCGACATGATGCGGGAACTGCAACTGTTCCGCATCATGCAGCCGAAACGCTTCGGCGGCTTTGAGTATGGTTACGACGTTTTCGTCGAAGCGGTGTCGAAGGTCGCGAGCGGCGACGGCTCCACCGGCTGGGTCTTCAGCCTCGGCGCCGTACATCCCTGGATGATCGGCTGCTATCCCGACGAGGCGCAGCATGATTTCTGGCGGGACAGCCTCGATACTGTCGCCGCCGTCTCATACGCGCCGGCCGGCAAGGGCATCGCCGAGGACGGCGGCTACCGCCTGAGCGGGCGCTGGAGCTTCGCGAGCGGTGTCGACAACGCCACCTGGGGTATCGTCGGCGGCATCGTGCCGCTGGCAGACGGACCAAGGCCCGGCTTTTTCCTGGTGCCGAAATCCGATTACACCATTCACGATGACTGGCACACGATGGGCCTTGCCGGCACCGGCAGCAAGACCATCGTCATCGACAATGCGTTCATTCCCGCGCACCGCGTCGTCACCTTTGCCGACATGCTGACCGGGACGGGGCCGGGCATTACTGTCAATACCAATCCAATCTACAGACAGCCCATGCTCGCCGTGGTGCCGCATTGCCTGGTATCGCCGGTCCTCGGCATGGCCCGCGGCGCGCTTGCCGCGTTCATCGAGCAGGTCGGCAATCGGACGACGCGTGGAGCGGTGGCGGGCGGCAACAACAGGATGTCTGAATTCGCCACCGTGCAGCTGCGGGTCGCTGAGGCCACCGCCTCGATCGACGCCGCGCAACTGATGATCCACCGCGACCTGCGCGAGACAAGCGACACCGTGCATGCCGGCAAGATTGTCGATATCGACATGCGCCTGCGCAACCGTCTGACGCATACCTTCGCCACCAAACTTTGCGTGCAGGCGGTCGATGCGGTGTTCCTCGCCATGGGCGGTTCCGCGCTCGGGCTGCAGCATCCCGTGCAGCGCTTCTGGCGCGACATCCATGCGGCGAGTTCGCACATCAGCCTGAACTGGGATGCGGTCGGCACCATGTATGGCCAGCACGCCTTCGGCCTCGAGCCGAAGGGGCAATATTAACCGCCGCTTGCGGCGTCTGACACACCAAGAACCAGCACCATCACCACAAAGGGAGGAACAATGAAGACGTTTCGTAGCCTTGCCCTCGGGGCCGCCGCGGCCCTGATGGCCACAGCCGCTCAGGCCCAGACCCATACCATGAAGATTTCGTCGCCGACGGTGAACGATCTGAGCCAGGAATGGGCGAAGGAATTCAAGGCCGGGATCGAGGCGCGCTCCGGCGGCAAGATCAAGGTCGAATTCTATCCGGCCAACCAGCTCGGCCCGATCCCGGCAACCGTCGAGGGCACCGCGATGGGCACCATCGAGGCGGTCGTGCCAGCGTCCGGCTTCTTCATCGGTCTGGAGCCGCGTTTCCAGGTGTTCGATGCGCCGGGCCTGTTCAACGATCAGGCGCATGCGCAGCGCGTCTTCGCCGATCCGGAAGTGCGCAAGCAGCTCGCGACGCTCGGCAACAGCAAGGGCATCGAACCGATCGCCATCCTTGCACACGGCCCGATGTTTCTGCTCTCGCACAAGCCGATCCGCGCAGTGGCCGACTTCAAGGGCCAGAAGATCCGCGTGCCGGGTGCGGCACCCCTGCAAATCGAGCCGTTCAAGAAGCTCGGCGCCAACCCGGTCTCGATGCCGCTCGGCGAAGTGCTCTCGGCAATGCAGAACCGGACGATCGACGGCTTGATCGCGTCGGCAACGGTGTTCACCGCGTTCAAATACCACGATGTCGCCAAAGGCCTGACCGGTCTGCCCGGCACATATCTGATTGCGCCCGTGATGGCGAACCGCAACTTCCTCAAGTCGCTTGGCCCGGAACTGGAGGCGATGGTGCGCGAGGAAGCCTTCAAGGCGCAGCAGAAGGTCGAGAAGTTCGCTATCGAGGATGTCGGCCGCACCGGCGATGTCTGGAAGAAGAATGGCGGCGAACTGATTGTGCTGCCTGACGGGGAAGCCAAGGCTTATCTGGAGCAGGTGAAGTCGGTGCTGCCGGCGGTTCTCAGCGCCAATGCCACAATCAAGGCCGACTTCGACGCCCTTTCGGCGGCTGCCGACCGGACCAAGTGAGGCGCAGGCGTTGCTCGCCGCTATCGACAGACGTGTGGACGCGCTCGTCACTTTGCTCGAGCGCGTCCTTGCCGTTCTGCTGCTGCTCGGACTCTCCCTCAATTTTCTGAATGTCATCGGCCGCTATGTCGGCGGCTATGCGATCAACGGCGCCGCCGAGATCGAAATCTATATCCTGATCTGGATCACGTTCCTCGGCGCGGCCTTCGTCACCTGGCGCAGCGCGCATTTGCGCATGGACGTTCTCATCGCTGCCTGCCCGCCCGTGCTGCGATGGCTCGTCGGCGTGGTCGAAATGCTGGTCATGCTGGTCGTCGCGGGCTTCGTGGCCTGGCATTCGTTCAAATATGTCGAACGCATCTATGCGCTGGGCGCCGTCAGCGACATCGCGCGTATTCCCACCTGGATCCCGCATAGCGCGGTCGCGATCGGGTTTGGCGCCATGGCGCTGATGGTGCTGCTGCGCTGCTTGCAGCGGATCATGTCGCCCGGTCAGCCGCCCGACGCCGCGGCGGAGCGCGCAGAGCCATGAGTTTCGCGCTCGGCTTCGTGCCCGTCATTCTGCTGCTGCTGGGCTTCCCAATCTTCCTCGTGCTGCTCACGGCGGTGACGGTCGCGCTTGTATTCTTCATGAACGTCCCGCTGGCCGCCCTGCACCAGAATCTGTTTGGCTCGGTCAGCGCCTACGCGCTCCTGTCCGTGCCCTATTTCATCTACGCTGGTGAATTGATGGGCCGCGGCAGCGTCGCGCGCCGCCTGGTCGATTTCGTGCAAAGCAGCGTCGGACCGCTGCGCGGCAGCATCGGCATCACCACGGTCGGGACCGCGACCATCTTCGGCGCGATTTCCGGCGTCAGCGCCGCCGCCGTCGCGACCATCGGCCGGGTCATGTATCCCTCGATGGTCAAGGACGGCTATCCGAAGCCGTTCGCGGCCGGCCTTGTCACCGCGGTCGGGGCCATCGATATCATTATCCCGCCCAGCATCCCGATGATCGTCTATGGCGCGGCGGCGCAGGAATCCGTCCCCCGGCTTTATGCGGCCGGCATCATCCCGGGCATCCTGATCGCCGTTATCCTGTCGGCCTATGTGATGTGGCGTGCGAAATCAGGCGGGTTCGGCGCCGGCGAGCCGTTCGACATGAAGCGGTTCCTGCACGCGACCGGACGCGGGCTTTGGGCGCTGGGCGCGCCGTTCATCATCCTTGGCGGCATCTATGGCGGGGTCTTCTCCCCCACCGAGGCCGCGGCCGTAGCCTGCATCTACGCGATCTTCGTCACCCGCTTCGTATTCCGCGAACTGAGCTGGTTCGACATTCTCGATGCCGCGGCCGCGACCACGCGCTTCACCGCGCAGATCCTGATCGTCGTCGCCTGCGCCGGCGTATTCTCCTGGCTATTGACGGTCAACCAGGTGCCGGCCGCGCTGGTCGCCTGGCTGCAGGCGCTCGGCGTCGGCCAAATGACGTTTCTGCTGCTGGTCAATCTGCTGCTGCTGCTGGTCGGCTGCGTGCTCGATCCGCTCTCCGCGATCCTGCTGCTGACGCCGCTGCTGATCCCCGTGGTCAAGGCGCTCGGCATCGACACCGTGCATTTCGGCATCGTCATGACGGTCAATCTGGCGATCGGGCTGTTCACTCCGCCCTTCGGCATTAACATCTTCGTTGCCCAATCGGTGCTCGGGGTCGACCTGAAGGCGATTTATCGCGGTATCCTGCCATTCGTGCTGCTCTATCTGATCGCGCTGGTGCTGATCACCTATATTCCGGCTATCTCGCTCGCCGGTGTCTGGCTGCTGATGAACTAGCGTTTGGTGCTTTGAGCGTTGCCGCCGCCCGGACTTTTGGTGTACCGACCGCACGTCGATCCTCACCGGCGAGTACTGCAACGCATGACACAGCCGCACCTTCTCTTTCTCAACGGCCCCAATGCCAACCTGTACGGGCTTGACGCGAAGGGCACCTACGGTACGGAAAGCTTTCCGCAGATCGAGGCGCGCTGCCGCACCCATGCGCAGAGCCTCGGCGCTGTGCTCGATTTTCGCCAATCCAACCATGAGGGCGAACTGATCGACTGGATCCAGGCTGCGCGGCAGGATACCGACGGCCTCCTCATCAACGGCGCCGGGCTGACCTATACTTCGATCGCCATTCTTGACGCGCTTCTTGCTTATGAAAAACCGATCATCGAAGTTCACATGAGCAACATCTACAAGCGCGAGCCGTTTCGCCATCACTCCTTTATCTCGAAGGCTGCGACCGGCATGGTCGCAGGGCTCGGTCCGCTCGGCTACGAGATGGCGATCACCGCAATTGTGCGCCTCCTGGAACGGGAGCGCGCGGCATGAGCAAGGATGCGCTGATTTTTTACAGCGAGTTTGACGATCCGGCTGCGTGGAAGAAAACCCTCATCGCGGAGCTGCCGGACCTGGATTTCCGCACCGATCCGGACGCCGTCGATCCCGCGACCGTGCATTACGCGCTGGCGTGGAAGCCGCCGAAGGGCTTTTTTGCGCGCTTCCCCAACCTGAGGCTAGTCACAAATCTCGGCGCCGGCGTGGATTCGCTGGTCGGCCGCGACGATCTTCCCGACGTGCCGATCTCGCGCCTTTCCGACACCGGCATGGTGTCGCTGATGAGCTCTTACGTGCTGTTCTCGGTCATCCGCTATGCCCGCGACATCCACATTTTTGAGCGCGCGCAACGCCGCGGCGAATGGAAATACGTGCATCCGCGCGCGCTGTCAGACATCAAGGTCGGCGTGCTGGGCCTCGGCGAACTCGGCGGACCGGCCGCGCAGGCGCTCGCGCGGACCGGCTTCGACGTACGCGGCTGGAGCCGCAGCCTGAAGGACATTCCAGGTGTGAGATGCAGCGCCGGGCTGGAATCGCTCGACGATTTTCTGCGCGACATTGAGATCTTGGTGATCCTTCTCCCACTGACGCCCGACACCCGCGGCCTCCTCGACGCACGAAGGCTGGCGCTGCTCCCTGAAGGCGCCAAGCTGATCAATGCCTCTCGCGGCGCCGTGGTCGACGAGCCCGCGCTGATCGCGGCCCTGCAAGCGGGACACATCGCGGAAGCCACGCTCGACGTTTTCACAGTCGAGCCGTTGCCGAAGGGCCATGTATTGTGGGGGATGGAGAATGTCCTGATCACGCCGCATCTGGCCAGCATCACTGTGCCGGAAGCGGCTGCCCGCGAGGTCGCCGAGAGCATCCGCCGGGTCCGCTCAGGGCTTCCGCCGCTTCACCAGATCGACCCCCGGCGGGGTTATTGAGCCCGGCGCAAACAGGCCGTCCGGCGAAAAGGCTTCATGGACGTAGGTCTCAAAGGCCTGCACCGCCGGACGCGTCGCATAATGCTTCAGACGCAGCGTCATGATGCGGGTCGGTTGCAGCGCTTCCTCGAAAGGAAGCACGGCAATCCTGTTGCCGTCATAGGCAACGGTCGTCGCCGGAATGGCGTTCTGGATGGCAAAGCCATGGCCATGTGCGACCAGGCCGCGGATCAATTCCTGCGAGCGCGATTTGAAGACGATGCGCGGCTCGATGCCGGCCGAGCGGAACAGCCCGAAGAAATACTCGCGCGAATGCGGCAAATCGAGCAGGATGAAGGGCTCGTCGGCGAGTTCGCGCAGGCTCACCGACTTCCTGCCTGCGAAAGGATGATGGGCCGCGACGATCGCGTAGGGCGGCAGGTCGATCAGCGGTTCGGCGTGGATGTCGTCCGGCACCGCGAGGCTGTAGGCGAGCGCGATCTCGATCCGGCCGGACAGCATCGAGGCGATGGTCTCTTCCTGGTCGCCCTCCTGCAGGGTCACGGTGATGCCGGGATATTTCTGGGCGAAGCCCGCGAGCAGGCCCGGCATGAAGCGGATCGCCAGCGTCAGGAAGCAGCCGACGGTGATCTCGCCTTTCAATGCGTTGCCAAGGTCGATCGCATTCTGCGTGAAGTCCTGCGCATGCTTGAGCAAAAGCCGCGCCTCGTTCACCACGCGCTCGCCGACCGGAGTCAGCGTGACGCCCCGGGCATGGTGCCGGATGAACAGCGGCACCCCGATTTCCGCCTCCAATTCGGCGATCGCACTGGAAATCGAAGGCTGCGACACATTGAGGCGCTTGGCCGCCGACGTGACATGGCCGGCATCGGCGGCAGCCACCACATAACGCAATTGCCGCAGGGACAGGTTCATGGGGCCCAATCCCTTCATCGGAAAATCCGATGAAGACCGACAGAATAAAGTATTTTACCGATTTAGCTGCGCCGCGCAATCCTTGAGGGAGATCAAGGCGCGGAGACAGGCAATGATCCGGACAGGCGAGCAATATCGGGACGGTCTTCGGGACGGCCGCGAAATCTGGATCGATGGCGAACGGGTCAAGGATCCGACCACGCATCCGGCCTTGAAGCCGATCGTCGATATCCGCGCCCGCATGTACGACATGCAGCACGAGGACGCGCACGCGCCGGTGCTCACCTATGTCGAGGACAACAGCCGGCATTCGATCTTCAACCGCCTGCCGCGCGAACAGAAGGACTGGCAGGACAAGCGCGAGGCCTGCGACACGGTCATGAATGAAATTCGCGGCGTCGTCACCCGTGTCGGCGACGAGACGGTTGGCGAAATGTGGTCACTCTTCGACGGCCGCGACGTACTCAACGAGATCGATCCGCGCTTTGGCGACAATATCGCCAATCATATCCAGGCGGTGATCCAGAACGATCCGTTCCATGTCTCGGCGAACACCGATCCCAAGGGCGACCGCTCCAAAGCGCCACAAGATCAGGACCCCGACATGATGGTGCATGTGGTCAAGGAGACCGATGCCGGCATCATCGTGCGTGGCGCGAAATACGAGACCGCCTCGGGCTATGCCGACCAAGCCTTCCTGAAGCCGACCGTGGGCGCCTGGACCAGCGAACAGCTCTCCGACTATGCTGTCGGCGGCATTGTGAAGATGGGTGCGAAGGGCGTGAAGCATATCGCGCGTTCAGGCTTTGCCGGCCGCACCAACGCCGCAGACTATCCGCTCGCCAACAAATTCGACGAAGTCGACTTCCTGATGGTGCTGGACGACGTCCTGATCCCCTGGGAGGACGTGTTCTTCTACCGCCACACCAAGGCCGCGCAATATATACGCGGCACGCTGCACCGCTATTCGGCGTTCCCCTACGTGCTGCGCATTCTTTATGTCGCCGACATGATGATCGGTGCTGCGATGTGGAACGCCAAGCAGACCGGCCTCGACAAGATGCAAGCTGTGCGCGAGAAACTCGCCGATCTGGTCTGCTACCGCGAGGGCATCAATGCGCATCTGACCGCGGCTGTCGCCGCCGCGCAGAAGAGCCCCGGCGACTTGTTGATGCCGAACCAGCCGATGCTCTATGCCGGCCGGGTCTTCGCCTGCTCGAACCTGCCGCAGATGATGCATATCGCCCGCGAATTGTGCGGCGGCCAAATCTGTGTCACCCCGAACGAGGCTGCCTTCAAGGCACCGGGTTCCGGCAGCTGGCTCGAGAAGTTCTATAGCCTGAACGACAACTGGCACGCCGAGGACCGGCGCAAGCTGCTCGCCTTCGCGCGCGACCTGCTCAACTCCGATTATGCCGGCCACCGGCTGACCTTCATCCAGTTCGCGCAGGCACCGCACTTCAATCATCTGGCGGCGGTCTACAATTCCTTCGACTTTTCCGGCCCGCTGGACTTCGTGAAGCGGGCGGCGGACCTGTCCGACCGCGTCAACGGCGGCGGAAAGAAGTAACGGCATGATGCAAGCGCTGGCCGACCGGTTCCGGGACACGATGCGGCGTACCGCATCCGGCGTCGCCGTATTGACCACGGACGGCGTTGGCGGGCGCGCCGGCGTCACGGTTTCGACGCTGTGCTCGTTGTCGATGGAGCCGCCTTCGGTGATCGCCTGCGTGCATCGCGATAGCCGCGCGCTGGATACCATCCTGAAAAACGGCGTGTTCGTTGCGAATGTGCTCGCCGAGGACCAGGAGCATGTGGCCAAGGCCTTTGCCGGCATGATCCCGGAATTGCGCGACAACCGTTTCGGCAATGCCGCCTGGACCACGCTTGTCAGTCAGGCGCCTGCGCTGCACGGTGCGCTCGCCAATTTCGACTGCACGGTCGCCTCCACCTTCGATTTCGGCACCCATCGCATTCTGATTGGCGCGGTAACCGAAATCGTCAGCAAGGAGAGCGATCCGCTTCTCTTCATCGATCGCAGCTTCCGACGACTGGCTGCATAGGAGTTCCGGCGCCGTGTCTCATACTCGTATCCGCAAATTCAACACACGCGACGCCTATCCCGAACAAAAACTCGACAACGATGTCTGCATGGCGGTGCGCGCGGGCAACACCGTTTATCTGCGCGGACAGACCGCGATGGATCTTGACGGCAATATCGTCGGCATCGGCGATGCTGCGGCCCAGACCGAAAACGCGATGAAATGCGCGAAGATTTTGCTGGAAGAAGCCGGCGCGAAACTCGAAGACGTCGTCAAGGTGACGATCTACATTACCGACCGCGCCTATCGCGAGGCGGTGTATCGCGTTGTCGGCAAATGGCTGAAAGGCGTATTCCCGGTCTCGACCGGGCTGATCGTTCAGGGGCTCGCCAAGCCCGAATATCTGATGGAGATCGACATTATTGCTGAAATACCCGCGGATCGCACCTGATCCGCGGCAAACCGCCGCGCGCGTGTCGGGCGCGACGACGGCGGAGATCGAAACGCGAATGTCCGTGTCCTATGATCGAGGTCAGGGCGGCACGGGTGAGGAAACTAGAAGGACGGGCAAGGGATGGCAGGCGACTGCCGTCCTCAATTTGCGTCTCCCGATGGCGCGCAACTTGCTTGCTCTCGGGTCGATCAACAGAGGGAGTAACAGCATGAAACGAATACTTCTTGCATCTGCGGCGATCGCGGTCGGCCTGTGGGCCATGCCGGCCATGGCGCAGGAAAAGCTGGTCGTCTCGGTCTGGGGCGGCAGCTGGAAAGATCTGGTCGAGCAGACCGTCGCAAAGCGCTTCAAGGCCGAGACCGGCGCCGATGTCGAGTTCATCACTGGCGGTACGATCGATCGCCTCAACAAGGCGAAGCTCGCCAAGGGCAACCCCGAAAGTGACATCACCTTCACCACCTCGCATGTCGGCTGGCTCTATGCCAATGACGGCCTGTTTGAAAAGCTCGACATGAGCAAGATTCCAAACGCGAAATCGCTGGTGGATCAGGCCAAGATCAGCCCCTATCACATCGGTTCCTGGGCCTATGTCTATACGATCGGCTATCGCCCCGACATGGTGCCGGCCGGCATGACCTTCGAGTCCTGGAACGATCTCTGGAATCCGGCGCTGAAGGGCAAGATTTCTGCGCCCGACTTCGATGCGAGCCATCTTGTCGTGGTATCCGCAAAGCTCGCGGGCGGCGATGCCGCTGCGTGGGAAAAGGGCAGCGACAAGCTGAAGGCGCTGAAGCCAAACTTCAAGGCATTCTACGCTAACGACGCCGGCTCGCAGCAGCTGATGCAGAACGGCGAAGCGCCGGTTCAGGTGATGCTGTCGATGAACGCCTATCACATCGCCAGCCAGGGCGTGCCGGTGAAGCTCGCGATCCCGAAGGAAGGCGCGGTGCTTGGCATCGACACCATCGGCATTATGCAGGGCAGCAAGAAGCAGGACCTCGCCTACAAGTTCATCAACATCATGCTCGACCCTGAAATCCAGAAAGAAGTCGCGACCATGAAGAAGGGAAGCCCGGTCGTGACCAACGCCAAGCTGCCGGACGATGTGGCCAAGCTCCCCGGCGTGTTCACGACGCCCGAGCAATGGAATAAGGAAGCGCTGGTGATCGATCACAAGCTCCGCGCCGAGAAGACCGGCGAATGGCGCAAGTGGTTCACCGAGAACATCATCAACTGACGATGTTCGCCGGGCCCGCCATCGCGGCGGGCCCAGCTCCTTGTTGGCGTTATCGGAACAAAGTCCCTTGGATCAGGCAGGATCGACACCCGGGGCCACGCAACAGCGGCCCTTTCTGAAGTTGTTCACGGCGCCGGCCGTACTGACTGCGGCCGTCTTTGTCGTGTCGATGCTGGCGATCCTGCAATACAGCGTCCGCGCCCATATTCCGGGCTCGCTGAACGTCGGCGGCTTCACGCTGGCGAATTTCGCCGCGATGCTCCACCCGCTTTACGCCTGGGTGTTCATCGATACGGTCTGGCTCTGCCTGATGACCGCGGTGCTCAGCCTGATCTTCGGTTATCCGCTGGCCTATGCGCTGGTCCGCTCGAAGAGTCTCTTTATCAAGTCCTTCATTCTGATCGTCACGGTGACGCCGCTATTCCTCGGCGAAGTGGTGCGCACCTATTCCTGGATCGTGGTGCTCGGCAATAACGGCTTCATCAATTCGCTGCTGCGCGGCACCGGCATCATCGAACAGCCGATCCAGCTTCTGTTCACGATCACCGGCGTCACCATCGCGCTGGTCCATGTCACATTGCCGGTCGTCGTCGTGATGCTGGCAGCCGCCATCGCCCATATCGATCCGGATTACGAGAAGGCGGCCGAAAGCCTCGGCGCCGGTCCGGTGCGTGTATTCCTGACCGTGACATTGCCGCTGTCCGGTCCGGGCATCGTCGCCGGTCTCACCACCGCCTTCGCCTGGACCTTCAGCGCCTTCGCGACCCCCCAGCTCGTCGGCGGCGGCAAGGTCAACATGGTTTCGAACCTCGTCTATCAGCTCGGCTTTGCGAATTTCAACTTCCCGTTCGCGGCGGCTTTGTGCGTCGCCGGGCTGGCGCTCACCTATGTCTCGATCGCGGCAATGCGCATCACGCTGCGCCCGCTCGAGAAAGTCGGAGTGCATTGATGGCGAGACCCGTATCCCACCGCATACTGGGCTTCGCCGGCAAGGCGCTGGTCGTCGCCGTGCTGGGCTTCATCATCCTGCCGGCCTTTGTCGTCGCGATTGCATCCTTCAACGACAAGGCGCTCCTGTCCTTCCCGCCGCAAGAATTATCGCTGCGCTGGTTCTACAACGCCGTCAATTATCGGGACTTCCGCACCGGTTTCCATAATGGCCTGATCGTGATGCTGGCGTCGTCTTTCATCGCGCTCATTGTCGGCTCCGCCTTCGCCTTCGTGATCGACCGCTATGACTTCCGCGGCAAGCAAACGCTGGAAGGATTGCTGCTGGCGCCGCTGGTGGTGCCGCATTTCACGGTCGGGCTCGGCATCCTGATCTTCGCCGCCCAGATCGGGCTGACGCGGACCTTTACCATCGTCGTCGCCTGCCACGTCATCCTGGTGCTGCCGTTCGTATTGCGCAGCGTCTATATTTCGTTCCGCAACCTCGACCAGCGGCTCGAACTCGCCGCCGCAAGCCTCGGCGCGCAACCCTGGCGGGTTCTGTTCACCGTGACCCTGCCGCTGCTCACCCCGGGCCTTGTCAGCGGCTGGCTGTTCGCGGCCATTCTGTCTTTCAATGAATTTACCGCTTCGCTGTTTGTCACCGCACAGCGCACCCAGACCCTGCCGGTGGCGATGTACAATTACGTGCGCGAATATGCCGATCCGACCATGGCGGCGTTGTCGGTGATCTTCATTGTGGTGACGGCGACTCTGCTTGCGCTGGCCAATGCGTTTCTCGGTCTTGGAAAGGTGCTGAATGTTGAGCAGGCCCGGTAATATCCTGGCAACCGCGGTCGAAACGGCTCCGGCAGACATTGCTGTCCGCCTCGACGGCGTGACCAAGCGGTTCGGCCCGGCCACGGCGCTGGATCAGGCCTGGCTGAAGATCGGCCGCGGCGAATTCATGACGCTGCTTGGCCCTTCCGGATGTGGTAAGACCACGCTGCTCAACCTTGTCGCCGGCTTCCTGTCGCCGAACGAGGGCGAGATCTTCATCGACGGCAAGCTCGTCACCGACGTTCCGGCCTTCGCCCGCCAGACCGGCATCGTGTTCCAGAATTATGCGCTGTTCCCGCATATGACTGTCGTCAACAACGTCGCCTATGGATTGAAGGCGCGCCATGTCGCCAAGGACGAGATCAGACGCCGCGTCGGCGACATTCTGGCAATGATGAAGCTGACCGGCTTCGAGGACCGCAAGCCGCGCGAACTCTCCGGCGGCCAGCAGCAGCGCGTAGCCCTGGCGCGCGCACTCGTGATCGAGCCGAAGGTGCTCCTGCTCGACGAGCCGTTCTCCGCGCTCGACAAGAACCTGCGCGCCTCGATGCAGGTTGAGGTCAAGGAGGTCCAGCGCCGGCTTGGCGTCACCACGATTTTCGTCACCCACGACCAGAGCGAAGCTCTGTCGCTGTCCGACCGCATCGCTGTGATGTCTCAGGGGCGGATCTGCCAGATCGACACGCCGGAGGCGCTCTACCGAAAACCGGCGGACCGCTTCGTGGCGTCCTTCATCGGCGAAGGCTCCTTGCTGCGCGCAACCATCGAGCAGGTGCAGGGCGACACTACCATCGTATCGATCGGGCGCGCCAAGGTCGCGGTGCCTTCGACGCCGTTGTCGGGGCTTGCGGCAGACACCGAGGTCGACCTGTTCGTGCGGCCGGAGCATCTCCATGTCGCCCCACAGGATGCCTGCGCCATCGAGGGCCGCGTCGCCGCCGCCATCTATCAAGGCGGCCATGTCGATCTTTATATCGATACGCCGCACGCCGCGAACGAAAGACTGATGATGCGAATCGCCGCGCGCGATGCGGCCGGTATTTCCGGGACCGGCGCGCCGATCGCCATCGGTATCAGCGGCGAGGACGCGGTCGCCTTTCCGCGGCCCGGAGCCTGAGGTGACGCCAACGCATTTTCGACCGAAGCGGGCATCGGTACGTGCGACGAAACCGCGTCAGATGCCGCTAGAAACTCGGCGCGGTTCCCGGCGCACGCGCACGGGATTCATATGCCGCACGCTGCGGCGCATACAGATTCCAGATGCGGCGCAACTCGCCTATCGGATCGTCGTGCCAGTCAACCCTCAGATCGACCACGGGCCAGTCGAATATGTCGGCGACATGCAGTCCGGCGGCGTGCTCGTCGCCGGTTTCGCCGCCGGCCTCGAGCCCGGCCTCCAGCGCGCGCATCAGCCGCTCGGCAAGCGGCTCGCCGGCAGCAGAGACATAGCCCGCGATCATGCGCGCAGGAACGTCGGACGATGCGAGCAGATTACCGAGCGCAAAGCAGGACGGCCCTTCGGCCAAGGCCGCCACCGGCAAGGCTTCGTCCCCGGAATGCAGCGCGATCTGTCCATAACGGTCGATCACTCCGATCTGGCGGTATTCCGGCTGCGGCGTGCCGTCGAGCAGAAGCCGCAGCACGGCTTTGGCGCCGAGGCCCTGACGCAGCAAATTCTGGCCGGCGGGTCCGAGCGCCGGATCGGTGATATTCTGGGTCGTTATTGCGCCGAGCGGGCCGACCCAGGCACAGCGGCTCGCCACGCAGATCGACGAGGAGGTGATGGCGATGCCGAAGGCACCGCTCTTCTCGCATCGCGCGACGATCGAATAGGTCATGGCGGTAATCCCGATTTTTCCGCACCCGTGATGGCACACAATGGCCGCTGAGCAAAGCACGACCGCGATCCTTGAATGCCTGATCGGATTTGCCAGCGTGAGCAGCGAATCCAACCTCGACATCGTTTCCTGGATCGAAGCCTATCTGGCGCAGCATGGCATCTCCTCGCGCCGGATTCCCGATCGCAGCGGCCGCAAGGCTTCGCTGCTTGCGACCATCGGCCCTCTGGATCGCCCCGGCGTGGTGCTGTCGGCGCATACCGATGTCGTCCCGGTTGCAGGGCAGGACTGGTCGAGCCCGCCATTCGTAGCGACCGCGCGCGATGGCCGGATCGTCGGACGCGGCGCAACCGACATGAAGGGTTTTATCGCCTGTGCGCTGGCGCATGTCCCGCACTTCAAGGCGGCCGCGACGGCAACGCCGATCCATCTCGCGTTGTCGTATGACGAGGAAGTCGGCTGCCTCGGCGCGCCGGATCTCGTTGCCGAGGTTGCGGCTGGTCCTGTCAGGCCGGTGCTATGCATCGTCGGCGAGCCGACCGGACTTGCGGTAGGCTATGCACACAAGGGAAAGGTTGCTCGCCGTGTCGTTGTGACCGGGCGCGGCGGTCACTCGGCCTTGCCGGATCGCGCGGCCAACGCTGTCGTTGCCGCCGCCCGCATTGCTGCCGCGCTTGAGGATATGGCGCAGCAAGTGGTGCTTGGCGGCGCGCGTCATCAAGCCTTCGACCCGCCCTATACCACGATCCATATCGGCTCGCTGCATGGCGGCACCGCACTTAATTTCGTGCCGGACAACGCCACGCTCGAATTCGAAATCCGCTACACGCCCGGCACCGATGTCGTCGCAATGCTCCGGCAGACCGATGCGATCATTCTCGCGGAGCAAACGAGACTGAAGGCGCAGGCGCCCGAAGCCGGCATCGCGGTCGAGGACATGGCATCTTATCCGGCGCTGATGACCGAAGCGGCAGGCCCTGCCGTAACTGCGGTGCAGCACCTCGCCAACGGCGGCAGAGGCGCGACAACGCTCAGCTTCGGCACCGAGGCCGGGCTTTTCGCACAGGCCGGCATCCCGACCGTGGTCTGCGGCCCAGGCGACATTGCCCGTGCACATAAAGCCGACGAATGGATCGGCGTGGACGAACTGGCCGCAGCCGATGGGATGATGCGCAGGCTGGCGGCCGAACTCGGAAAACCCGCGGAGGAATGGATCGCACGATGACGCAGGAGAAAAAAGCGACGACGAAGCCGTCGATCAAGCTGACACATCACGGCGCGATGATCGCGTTGCAGGCTGCGATCGCCAAGGCCGAAGAGCTTGGCGTGCCGCAGAACATCACCATCGTCGACGACGGCGGCAATATGCTGGCCTATATCCGCATGGACGGCGCCAAGCTCCTGTCGGCCGAGACCTCGAAGAGCAAGGCGATTACCGCCGCCTCGCACCGTCAGCCGACCTCGCGGCTCGATCCGGCGCTGGAGGTGAAGCTTGCGATTGCGGCCGGCGGGCGGCTGACCAATCTCGAAGGCGGCTTGCCGATCGTCATCGACGGCATCTGTGTCGGCGCTGTCGGCGTCGGCTCCGGCACCGGTGCCCAGGACGTCGAAGTCGCGCGCGCCGCGCTTAAAGGCTTGGGAGCCGCAGACCAGATCCCCTGACCGTTTTAACGCTCGCGCTCAATCAATGCGGCGATCGCGGCAATGCGTCCGCGGGCGAATTGCGGCAGACCGGCGCTGATAGACTGGCCGCTATTGAAGGAGCTGCGTCCCATCAAAAGCTGCGCCGGCACCAGATTGCGCAGGATCGGCGCGTTCAGGAAATCGCGCTGTTTGGTCAACATATCGCTGCGAATCGCAAGCGCCAGATAGACGGTGACGACCGACGCATCCCGTACCAACGGATGCTGCTGGATCGCCGCCAGTATCTTTCCGGAATGGATCACCTGATTGACCCAAAAAATACTGAGTTCGAATGTGCCTGCGACCGGCGTATCGATGCCCGTCAGCTGCGGCAATTCGCTGAACTGCAATTCGCCCGCCGGCCGAAGGCGTATCTCGCTCTGAAACTCGATGAAGTCCGGGATCGGCTTCTTGACCTCGTCGCGCAGCTTGTTCACCAGAAGAATGCCCGCGGGAATGCGGCCCTCGAACTTGTAGCGCGACTGAAAACAGGTGGCTCCGTCATGGCACCAGCTGCGCAACGGGGCGCGATTATGCGATTTCGGTTCCGTGTTCGGGATCGCATCGTCCGCGCCGATCGGTCGATGCTTGATCGCTGGATCGAGCTTTTCGAGGAATGAGATACTCGCATAGCGTGACAGAACGATGGCCTGCGGCGGCTTCGCCATCCGAAATCGCGCTTCTGCCACATACATCGAGAGCTTGATCCCTGGCGGCTCGCGAAATTCAGGGAAGAGCGCCAGAAAACGGCGCTGCAGCGGGTGTTTGGCTATCCATTCCTCGAATGGCACAAGCTCGTTTGCCGCATCGGTTGCCTTCTCCGCGCGCTGCTCTACGAAGACGATCGTCCCGGGCTTCAGCTTGTCGACCGGAATCGAAGCAAGCGAATCCACCTGCTCCAGCTTGAAATCGTCGGCATGCAAAGGCGCGGTTGCGAATATGGGCTCTGTGGCCAGCGCGGCCGCAGCCAGCAGGACGGCTATCAGTCGTTTCATGCGGTATCGCTCAATAAGCCCTGTGCCCGAAGAAATAGTCCGGATCGACGCGGCGCGGCGCGCGCCGGTAATAGTCGTCGTCGGAAAATTCAGGCCTGCGTTGCTGCGGCCGCGGGCCGTAATAATAGCCGCCGGAATTGAAACCCGAACGCGGCTGGAAGAAATCGCGGAAGTCGAGCCCGTAGCGGCTGTCATAGGGCCATCGCTGAACCCGGCTGCCATCCTCCTCGAAGCCGTCGCCGCCGCGATAATAGTCGAACTGGTCGCTTCGCGACACAATGCGGTAGCGGGTATCGGACACGCCCCCGACCGAGTCGCGCCGAAGATATTCGACGCCGGCGGCTGCTCGTTGACCGGCTACCTGGTCCATGTCCCCGGTATCGGGGTCGATCCGAACAGCGACGAGCTGGCGCGCGGCGTCCGGCGAGGGTCCGCTCAGAGCGGTTTTCGGCGCGTGCGTTCGCCACACCGCCTCCAGAATCGGCTCGAACATCGGCAGCGCCACCCGTCCGCCGGTCTGGCCCGGGCCAAGCGTACGGCGGCCTTTGGCGTTGTCGTAGCCCACCCATATCGCCACCGTGACTTCATTGGTGAAGCCGACGAACCAAGCATCCAGTTCGCTGTCGGTTGTGCCCGTCTTGCCAGCCGCAAAGGTGGCAAGGTGCCGTGCCGACCGCGCCGTGCCGCGGGTGAACACTCCCTGCAGCATCGATTTGAGCTGGAAGAACGCGGCGCGATCAACCGAGCCGATCCAGTTCGCCGCGTTTTGGTCGGCCTTGTAGATCAGGCGGCCCTGACGCTCGATGGAGTCGATGACATGAGGCACTGGTCGCGCGCCTTCATTTGCGATGGCCGCGTAGAAGGCAGCAAGGTCGATCAGCCGCAGGGGCTGGGCGCCGAGAATGAACGGATAGAACCGGCTGCATTCGCGATAGAGCTGCGCCTCGATGGCGAGCTCGCAGATGCGGTCGAGCCCTTGCTCCGGACTGCCTTCGATCCCGTAGGCCATCAGCTGCGCGGTCGCCATATTGCGCGAATCCTCGAGCGCGCGCCGCAGCGTGACAGCACCGCCCGAGCCGCCGCCGGCATTGCGGGGCGCCCAATAATCCTTCTGCCGCGGATTGGGGCCGCCGCCGATCGGCGGAAATACGATCGGCGCGTCCATGACAAGCGTGTTCGGCTGCAGGCCATTCTTGAGCGCTGCGAGATAGGTGACCGGCTTGAGCGTCGAGCCGGGCTGGCGCAGGCTCTGGACTGCACGGTTGAGCTGGCTTTCCGGATAGGAAAAGCCACCGGTCATCGCGAGAATGCGGCCGGTCTTGTTTTCCAGGACGACGGCCGCGCCCTGGACCGAGGGCCGAATCCGCAACTCGGCGCGAGCGGCCTGCGGGTTTTTCTGTTTGCCGGACGGCTCGCGGACGCGGACATAAACCACGTCGTTGACCTTGAGACCGCGGCGAGTCGCGGCGTTCCAGGGATTGAGAGCGACGGTGCGGCCATCCAGCAGGCCGACGGTGAGCACGTCGCCGCGCTTGGTTCGTCCGTTCTCGAGGACGACCGCCGGCTGCCATTGCACATCGTAGAGAGGCATCCGGACGTTCTTGAGGGCGGCAAGCCAGGCCGGATCGTCGCCACGTTGCTCGTCGGTCATTGCCGCGATCGCCTCGGCTATATTCGTCTCGGCACCCTCGAACTTGAAGCGGCCGGTATTGAGCTCGTAACGCGCCAATCCCTCCTGCAGCACCGCCTCAGTAGCGCGCTGCAGATCCGGATTGAGGGTTGAGCGCACGACATACGAGGCGTCGGTGAGCCCGCTGATCCCGTCGATCGAGCGCGCCTCACGGGAAACGTGATCGAGGAAATGATAACCTGTGTCCGGGCGAAGCCGCTCATAAGCCACGAATTGCGGCAGAGGCGGCCTCGCCTCGCCGGCCTCGATCGCGCCATCTTCGCGCATCCGCGCCAGGACATAGGCGAGCCGGTCGCGGGCACGAACCGCATTACGATCGGGACTGAAGTAGTTCGGTCCTTTGGCGAGGCCAGCAATGAAGGCTGCCTCGACCGGCGTCAGCGCGCCGACCGATTTGCCGAAATAGCCGCGCGCCGCCAGTTCCACGCCCCAGGCGCCGCGTCCAAGATAGATCGAGTTCAGATAAAGTTCCAGAATCTCGTTCTTGCTGAGGGAGCGCTCGAGCTGCGAGGCGACGATGATTTCGCGCAGCTTTCGTTCGTAGGTGACGTCGTTCCCAACCAGGATGGTCTTGGCGAGCTGCTGGGTGATGGTGGAGCCGCCCTGCGGGCGGCCCGGTTGCGCCAGATTGCCGATAAAGGCCCGCACCAGACCGCGCTCGTCAATGCCGCGATGCTGCAGGAAACGCTTGTCCTCGGCGGCGATGAAGGCGTTACGTACGGCTTCCGGAATGTCGGCGATCGACACCCAGACCCGGCGGTTTTCCGGGGTGAAGACCTCGCTGAAAGGCTCACCCTTGCCGTCCAGAATCAGAGTCATGCCTGGCAGCTTCAATTCCTTCAACCGCCCCACATCCGGCAGGTCCTTCAGCGCCTGATTATAAAATGAGATGACCTCGCTCAGGTCGACCGGCGATTGCTCTACCGCCTCGCCCTTGCAGAATTCCCGGTAGACCGTGTGCAGGTCGGAAAAGGACAGACCTTTGAGAACCTTGATTTCCTCACCCAGCGCGTCCTTGTCGTCCATCGCGGTTGCGATCAGATCGTCGAGGTTGATCTGCTCGATGTCGAAGGACTTGCGCATGTGGAGGCAGCCGGCGCGCAGCAGTTCCGCCACCTCAGCCTTGTCTCGGATGGGGTCAAACTCGGGCTTGATCGCGTCGGGCCGGGTCGTGGCCTGGCTGAAAGCGAGCGCCGTCGCCAGGACCTTGACGAGAATAATGTTCATCGACTGTCACGTACCCGAATGCCGCCCCGGCTTCGTTGCAAAATGCTACCTGAAGCGGGACAAAATAAGGAGAGCCCGCCGGCCGATAGCGCGTTTTTGATGCGGAGCTTACCCAAGCCGGCGTCCCGTCCCGAAGTTCCCGACTGATCGACCGGCTCCCGCCGACCATCGGCCGCGAATTCCAGTCCCCGCAGGTGCCCGCCGGCCACAGCCGGACGCTGTAATATTGCTGACATCTCGTTTCGTAATAGTTTCACAGGGTTGATTCTACGTACATCCAAGAACCGATGATCCTGGCAGCGCACATTGTGCCGCTGGGAAGCGTGGGTTCTTGCGCCGCTCGGCAGGATCACGCGCAACATACGAGTTCCGGTACGATAGGCATTCACGCTTTCACCCTTCCCTCTGGCTCGCGATCGGCACAACACATGAAAGCTCAGAAGCTCAACAACGAGATGGTTGCAGGCGCCTATGACCGATGGGCGCCGGTCTACGACATCGTGTTCGGCCCAATTTTCCATCGCGGCCGGCAGGCGGCGATCGAGGCGGCCGAACGGATCGGCGGCCGCATCCTGGAGGTCGGGATCGGCACCGGGATCGCGCTGAAGGACTATTCGCCGCGAAACCGCATCGTCGGCATCGATATCTCCGAATCAATGCTGGAAAAGGCGAAGATGCGGGTCCGCGACATGGGTCTCACGCATGTCGAGCAACTCGCGGTCATGGATGCCAGCAACCTCGATTTTCCGGACAATTCTTTCGATGTGGTCATGGCGCAGTACGTGGTTTCGACCGTGCCGCGGCCAGAAGCCACGCTGGACGAATTCACTCGGGTGCTCAAACCGGGCGGTGAAATTATCCTGGCTAGCCGGCTTAGCGAAGAGAACGGCATCCGTCGCTCCATCGAGAATTTCGTTTCTCCAGCGGCGCGCAAGCTCGGCTGGCGCACCGAATTCGGCTGGGAGCGCTATCTCGCCTGGGCCCATCGCACTCCGAACATCGAACTGGTCGAGCGCCGTAAGATGCCGCCACTCGGACATTTTGCGCTGATTCGGTTCCGCAAAAAGGCGGTCGCGGCCGGCGTCGGCAATGTTACCGGTATGGGACGTGCGGCAGACCACACCACCTCTTGAATTTCACCAAGTCACAGCGTCGCTGTCGCGGCCGCAGCGCATCCGGCCGAACCGTCAGATCAATCGAATAGGGGAAGAGTCATGGGTTTCATGGAAGCGCTGCGCGAACAGCGTTGGGACGATCACCGCTATTATCATCACAGCCGGATCAACCAGACGCTGCATCTGGTCAGCGCGGTCAGCTTTCTTATTGCCTATGTGATGGTTTTCTTCGATCCGGCAATCGCCGCGCTGATCGGCTGGCTAGTGTCGATGACCTCGCGCCAAGCCGGACATTTCTTCTTCGAGCCGCGGGGCTACGACCACGTCAATCAGGCCACCCATGAGCACAAGGAAGACATCAAGGTCGGCTACAACCTGCAGCGCAAGGTGGTGCTTATGGTGTTGTGGGCTGCATCGCCGCTGGTTCTGTTCGTGAGCCCGACCCTGTTCGGCATTTTCGAACCTGCAGCGAGCCTCGCTGACTTCATCCGGCAGACCGCCAAAATCTGGCTGGCAATCGGTCTTGGCGGCCTTATCGCCCGCACCGTGCAGTTGTTCTTCATTCGCGACGTGCAGACCGGCTTGGTCTGGGCGACGAAAATCCTCACCGACCCATTCCACGACATCAAGCTCTACTACAAGGCCCCACTCTATCTGCTGCGCGGCGAATTGATCGATCCAAATCACGGGAAGCACCGCCCGCACGAGGACGATGCCGAGGAAGAGAAAGTCGCGCTTCGGCCGATGTGAGCCAGGGAAACGACACACGGCTGCAGCGCCAAGCCGAACGTGCGCGGACCGTGCCGTTAGCGAGATCCAAAGCGGCGGGCGATCAGTTCCTTCAGGATCGTCCGCCTCACCGACTTGTTGGTGGCCGACGGCGGCGTCCACCACCATCCGTCCCGTTCCATCTCAGCCGCAGCGGCGACGAAGCGCTCCGACACGGCAGCAAAATCAGCGTCAGTATAATTCAGGCTGAAGATCAGCCGGCCGCTGCCGACCCAACTCAACGCCAGGCCATGGGCGCGCAGATAGAATTGCAGCATCCAATTGTAACGCGACGGACGCGCATAAAGTACGGTCCAGATCGTCGACAGATTGGCGACCTGGACTGGCAGGCCGGTCTCATTCATCCGTGCATTGAGCGCAGCGGCACGGCCGTTCCAGAGCTCATCCAGTCCGTCATAGACGCCGCGCAATTGCGGCCCGTCGAGGCGCGTCAGGAACTCGTCCATCGCCGCCATCACGTAAGGATGGGAGTTGAACGTACCGCGCGCGAAACAGATATCGGCCGGCCGGTCATCGCGAAAGCGGCGCATCAGGTCGGCGCGGCCGCAGACAACGCCAACCGGCAGGCCGCCGCCAAGCGTCTTTCCGTAGGTCACCATATCTGCCTTCACGCCGAAATAGTCTTGGGCACCGCCCCGCGCCAGCCGGAATCCGACGAACACTTCATCGAAAATCAGGACGATGCCACGCTCGGTGCACACCTGCCGCAGTTTGCGCAGCCATTGCGAATAGGCATCGCGGTCGAAATGTGCACGACGGCCGCCATCAACCAGCGCGGAATCGCCCGGCGCATTGGCGTTCGGATGCAGTGCCTGCAGCGGATTGACCAGGACGCAAGCGATATTCCTGCGCGTGCGAAGAACATGCAGCGTCTTCTCCGACATGTCGCTCAGCGTATAAGTGTAGTCGGCCGGAACCGGATTGCCGATGCCGGGCTGCACATCGCCCCACCAGCCGTGATAGGCGCCGCACAGCCGCACGAGGTGGCTGCGGCGCGTGTGATAGCGCGCCAGCCGCACCGCCTGCATCACCGCTTCGGTGCCGGACATATGAAACGATACTTCGTCGAGACCGGAGATCGCCTTGAGCCGCCGCACATTGTCGACCACGACCGGATGCAGACTGCCAAGAACCGGTCCAAGATTGCGGACCCTTTCGGTGGCCCGGTCGATGCAGTCCTTGTAGAAGTCGTAGCCGAAGACATTGACGCCATAAGATCCGGTCAGGTCGTAGAACGTGTTGCCGTCGAGGTCCGTAACGGTGACGCCGCTCGACGCCTGCACAAAAGATCCGCCCTTCAGATTTTCCCGTACCACGCGGCTGAACTGAAATGGCACGCGGTAGCGCGCGGTGAATTGCAGATCGGAAACGCCTTGTGCCGCCTCGGCGGTCAATTCTGCGGATTTTGCAAACTGCGCACGGTAGAGACTGGCGAGCCGGCCGAAGCCTTCCCGGCGGCGCGCCACGACATCGTCGGGCGCGCCATCGACGCCAAAGAAATTCTTCTCGTCGTATTCGTAGAAGGGAATGAAGGAAGCCAGTCGCCGCGACATGCGGGCATGCCCTTCGAGCGAGCGATGCTTGGCTTTGGACAGATCGAACCGGGCCTTAGCTTTGGGAAGCAACCCGGCGAGTGCGGCCGCACCGGCGGCGTAGAGAGCGATTGTGGCGTATGACGAATCCATGACCGCAAGCGGTTAAGCACAGAAGAATACAGGATGATGACACAGCGCAGATCGATGCCGTCTCTGGGTGAGGAACTCAATTTCCTGCTCACCAACCGCATCCCGCGCCGCCTGGCGACGCAGTTCATCGGCTGGCTCAGCAAGGTCGAGCAGCCTTTGGTTCGCGATATTTCAATCGGGGTATGGCGGCTGTTTTCCAGTCTGGACCTGAGCGACGCAAAGAAGACCGAATTCGTGAGCATGCACGATTGCTTCACGCGCGAACTGAAGGATGGTGCGCGCCCCATCGACACCAATCCGGACGTCCTGGTCAGTCCGTCCGATGGCATCGTCGGCGCGTGCGGGCGGGTCGTCGACGGCCGGCTCTATCAGGCGAAAGGCCTGACCTATCGGTTGGACGAACTCGTTGGCGATGCGGATTTCGAAACGACCTATCGAAACGGTTGCTTCGTTACATTGCGGCTCACCGCCAGCATGTATCACCGTTTTCATGCGCCCTATGACTGCACGGTCGAGCAGGTAACCGCGATTTCCGGAGACACTTGGAACGTCAATCCAATTGCGGTCAAGCGCGTCAAGAAACTGTTCTGCCGAAACGAACGCGCCGCAATCAGGACAAGATTATCGACCGGTTCGGTGGTAACGCTGGTCCCGGTCGCCGCCATCCTCGTGGCCAGTATCCGGCTTCATTTCCTCGACCTTACCTTGGGCATGCATTATCGCGGCGCGCGGCGGCTTACCTGTAAAGCAGACCTCTTGAAAGGCGAGGAGATGGGATGGTTTGAGCATGGCTCAACCATCATCGTATTCGCGCCCGAGGGCTTCGGGCTCTCGCCCGGCATCGAAGAAGGCGCCACCATCCGGATGGGTCAGCCGCTATTACGGCTGCCATAGGCGGCGGCACCCTAACGGCGGCGGGGCCGCGGCGCGAAAGGAAGGATGGTGGTCGGCCGCCGGAGCTTCACAGCGTCTTGAAGCGCGCCGAAATCTCCCCGTGCATTCACGATGCTGGTCTGCGGGACCGGCGCCGGATCAAGACTGCGAATGTCAGCATAACGGATCGCACTGTAATTTCCGAAGCTATCGAGGATTTCGGCATAGTTGGAGCGGCAGATAATCCGTTCGGCGGCGACTGGCCCGGCTATCGTACCGATTATGACGGCCTCTCCGGTCCGGCTACAGGCTGCAAGGGCCTTTTGCAGCCGCGATGCACGCACTTCATTCAATAAGATGACGGTGCTCATGACCTGTTCCGTGGCTTTCCATGGCCCTTAACCCGGGAACTGAAAGAGGGTTCCAGCCTGCGCATTCGTCTGGCGGACGCGCCGCCCGGTTCATTTAGCGCCAGCCTGTCCAGGGCCCGAGATCGACGCGCGACATGACACCGACGGCCTTTCCGGCCACCGCTCTGCCCGGACGTTGCAAAAGAACCGACGCAGCCCGCTACAGTAGGTTCTTTCGACCTGGCATGAAGCGATGCGCTGTTAACCGCGTATTATCCTCAATCAGCGAGGAATGGCATGTGACATCGTGGACGACGATTAGCGCTGCCATCAGGGTGTATCGCGCCAGCCGGTTCGGGTGATTGCCGTGCTCACTGCCGAGCAGAAGCCGCGATCGCTGAAGAACGCTTCAGTGAATCTGCGCGACCTGACTATTCTTGTGGCCGATCCCGGGACCTATACGCGCCGGGTGGTCTACGGAATGCTGCGCGGATTTGGCGCCAACCGCATTCTTGAGGCTGCCGATGCGGGCGATGTCCTCTCCGCCCTTATGCAGCAAAAGGTCGATATCCTGATCCTGGACGCCAAGCTGCCGCCGCAGGACGGGCTGGCCGTGACGCTGGCGATCCGGCGTAATCCGGACAGCGAAAACAGAACGCTGCCCATCCTGATCATGACCAGCGAAGCGCAGCAATCCACGGTCAAAGAGGCGCGCGACGCCGGCGCCAATATGGTGGTCGCCAAGCCGATGTCGCCGACCACGCTTTACGACCGGCTGGTCTGGATCGCGTTCGACCGCCGGCAGTTTATCGATTGCCCGACATATTTCGGACCGGACCGGCGTTTCAAGATCGAGGGCTATCCGACCGGCGTCGGCCGCCGTGCCAGCGACAAGAGTATCGAAGTCGCCGATGCCACCGAGCCCAATCTCGAACAGGACGACATCGACAGTCTGTTCCAGGCCGCGCGTGCAGGACAGAACGAATGAGCGGCAAGACCCCACCCAATGTCCGGGTGTTCCCGGTCAAGACCCGCTTTCAGGAGCTGGCGCAGCGTCCCGGCGGCCTGCCGCGCGAGATCGCGATCCAGCAGGCCGAAACCCAGATCGAGACCTTCAAGGCCGAGTTCGTGGATTTCGTCGAGCAGGAATTGAATGAACTCACGCAAGCGCTCCGTGAGGCGCAGGCCGGTCAGGCCGATGAACACCGGATCGAACTAATCTACGCCCGCTGCCGGCAATTGCGGGACACCGGCACAACGATGGGACTCGCGCTTCTGACCTTCATTTCCGACAATCTGTGCCGGGTGCTGGATACCATCCGCAATGGCGCGCCCTACGACCGCGAAGTGATAGAGTGCCATATCGATGCGCTGTTTCTGGCCAAGCAAAAGTCTTATCGACATGTCCGCCCGGAACAGGTTCCGGAGATGACGGACGGATTGCATCGCATGCTGGAGCGGGCGAATCGCAGTCTGGCCGACAGGCACGCTGGCTAGGCCAGCTCTAGAATACCACGTCGATTTCGAGTTCGTCCTCGGAAGGTTCCGGCAGCGGCTGAAACACCGTGCCGAGCCCGTTTTCCAGCCGGTCTAGAAATCGTTCCTTCAAATCCGCCAGAACGATCTCGTGAATAACGTCGCGTCCGAAAGGCGCGCGCGGCTCGCTGGTTTCGAGCGGAAGCGCCTGGGTCGAATCGGCATAGCGCGCGAGCGCGCCGCTCAACGCCTCAAATTCCTGCTTGAGGCGATCGAAGCTCTGAAGGGTGACGATCAGTTCGCGGTCCGGCTTGCTGTCGCGCATCACGAGTTCGGTAACGCGCGCTACCGTATCCTCCAGTTCGCGCACGTTGTCTAGGAACAACGTCGCCAGCACGCCGAGCAGAGCTGCGATTTCGGATAGCGCACCGTCGGGCGCTGGAGCATTCCGCGTCGCCCCTTCCACATCCGTACTCAACGCAGCACCAACACTCATTTATGACAGCTTCCCCATCACCTGTTCGATCTTCTGGCGCAGGACCTGCACGGTGAAGGGCTTGATCAGGTAGTTGTTTACGCCGGCCTGCGCAGCCTTGACCACGAGTTCGCGGTCGCCACGACCGGTCAGAAGGATGAAGGGAACCCGGCGCACCACCGGATGTCCACGAACTGCGCGCAACAGGTCGAGGCCGTCCATCTGATCCATGTAATAGTCGGAAATGATCAGGTCGATCGGCTGCAGCGAAGCAATCTCCATCGCCTTGATGCCGTTTTCCGCCTCGTGGATTTGGCGGATACCCATCTGTTCGAGGCTCATTGCCGTCATCTTTCGTACGCTTTCCTGATCGTCAACGACCAGGACTTTAAGCGCCACTGCATTCGGCATCGTCGTTCTCCTCACTCGGCAGGCGGCAACAAACCAGCCCGCCTTAAATCCCTGTTCAGGCGACCTTCGCAAATGTACTTTGTTTGGATTGCATGGCGGTCGAAGCCGATTCACCTGCCAGGTCCGACAGCTTCTCGACGTCCAGGATCAGCGCGACACTGCCGTTGCCGAGAATCGTCGCGGCTGCGACGCCGGGTACCGGGCCGTAGCTTTCTTCGATGCTCTTAACCACCACTTGCTGATGTCCACACAGCTCGTCGGCGACGAGCCCGAGCCGGGTACCGTCACCGGCATCGGTTATGATGACAACGCATTCGCCGGACAGGTCGGCCGAAGATCCGATATGCAGAAGGTCGCCCAGATAGACCAGCGGCACCAGATCGCCGCGCAGCTGCAGCATGCCGCGCGTGCCGACGAGATTGTTGATGCTGGAGCGTGGCGGCCGCAGGCATTCGACGATCATCGACATCGGCATGACGTAGGTCTCGCGGCCGACCTTGATGACCATGCCATCCATGACTGCAAGTGTCAGCGGCAGCGAAAACTGGATGACGGTTCCCTTGCCGCGCACCGATTGCAATGACAGCCGGCCGCCGATCTCCTGGATATTGGTCTTGACCACGTCCATGCCGACGCCTCGACCGGAAATGTCGGAGATCACGTCGGCCGTCGAGAAGCCAGGCATCATGATGAGGTTGTTGATCTCGTCCTCGGAAAGCACGGCGTCGGGACTGACGAGGCCCTTCTCGCGCGCCTTCTGCAAGACCTTCTCGGTATTGATGCCGCCGCCGTCGTCGCTGACCTCGATTACGATCCGGCCGCCGCGATGATCCGCGGAAAGACGGATGGTGCCCTCCTCGCTTTTGCCGGCTGCAAGCCGGACGTCCGGCGCTTCAATGCCGTGGTCGACCGAGTTTCGGATGATGTGCGTCAGCGGATCGGTCAGCCGCTCGATGATCGAGCGGTCGACCTCGGTGGTTTCGCCCGCAAGTTCGATGCGGATCTTCTTGCCGACCTTGGCAGCCGTCTCGCGCACCAGCCGGGGCATGCGCTGGAACACGGTGCCGACGGCCTGTGCGCGCATCGACATCAACCCGTCTTTCAGTTCGCGGGTATGGTGGACCACCTCGTCGAGGATCTGAGAAAGACGATCGCTCACACCTTCCGGCAGGTCATGCACGATCTGGCCCAGCATGGCTTGCGCAATAACAAGCTCGCCGACGATATTGACGACGCGGTCGATCTTTTCGAGTTCGATGCGGGTGGTGGTCGCCTGCGGTTTCTGCGCCGGCCGGGCCGCCACCGCAGAACGCTCCGCCGGAGCAACCGGTGCCGCGGGCGACTTCTGCTCGGATCTCGGCGCTTGCGGTGCGGGCGGCGCGTCCGGTACCGGTTGTGACGCAACCGCCGCCACCGGTTCAACCGGCGCTACCGGAGGCGCGGAAGCGACCACTGGGAGCGGCGCGACCGGACCAGCGTCAGCGACCGGATCGGCCGGGACACCGAGGTCCGGGTGCGCCGCGGCGATTTCATGGATCGTGATCTCGCAATCGCCGACGAAATCGAAAAGATCCTGGAGCTGTTCGCGCGTGGCCTCTGTTTTCAGAGTGCCGGCCCAGCTCAGGTACGGAATTTCCGGCCTGATCGAGATGAGGTCGGGCAGGCCCGACTGATCCGCCGCCAGTTCGAGCTGGCCGAGCTGACGCAATTGCCGGATCAGAAGCAGCGGATCGCTGCCGTTTCGCAGCATGTCCGGGCTCGGACGGATCGCAATGTCGAAGCAGCGCTGTCCGGCCTCATCCGCAAAGGCATCGGCTTTCACCGGCGTAAAATCGAGCCCATCGAAATCCGCGATTTCGTCGTCGGCTGCCCCGTCGACGCGCACTGGAACGAAGTCAAGCCCCTCGAAGTCCGCGGGCGCTTCCTCCTCGCCCGCAGCATCGGCTCCAAGCAGCCGCTCCAGGGAATGCCGGCATTCATCGCCGAAACCGGCAGGAATTTCGTCGCCCGCCCGTGAGATCTGCACGAGGTCGGACAGCACATCGCTCGATGCGAGCAGCACGTCCATCACATCGGTGGTCGTCGCGAGGTCGCCGCGCCGGACGGCGTCGAGCGTGGTCTCGAACACATGAGCAAAACCGACCAACGCCTCGAAGCCGAAAATGCCCGCACCACCCTTCACCGAATGCACGGCGCGGAAGACTGCGTTGATCGTATCGTCCGAGCCGAGACCATCGCGCATGTCGCTCAGGCCCTGCTCGATCAGCTGCATTCCCTCCGCACATTCGTCGAAGAAGGTCTGCTTGAGTTGCTCCAAACTCGCCATCGGCGTCGTCCCTTCTTCCCTAGCAGGCCACCTTGCGGACCGTCGCGACCAGGCGTTCCGGGTCGAACGGCTTCACCAGCCAGCCGGTGGCGCCGGCCTCGCGTGCGATATTTTTCTTTTCGGCCTCGCTTTCGGTCGTGAGAACGAGGATCGGAGTGGTCTTGTGTTCCGGCCGCGCGCGCAGCTGGCGCACCACTTCGTAGCCGTCCATCCGCGGCATGTTGATGTCGGTGATGACGACATCAACATTCTCACGTTCGAGCAGATCGACGCCTTCTTTGCCGTCGACCGCCTGGATCACATCGAAACCTGCATCTGCAAGCGTGAGCATCAGCATGTCACGCATGGTCTTGGAATCGTCGATCGTCAGGATCCTGATATTGCCGACCGAGGCGGCCGATTCCTCGATCACGTCAATCACCGGCAACTCGGCGGCAGCCTGCGCTTCGTCGGCAGCGGGAACCGCAGGTTCCGGCAATTCGCGCATGCCTTCGGACCAGTCAAGCCCGAGGTCGGTAAAAGCGGCCACGAATGCGTCGGAGGGGTTATCGATCCACACATGCGAATCGCGCTTCGCCGCAAGCAGAATCTGGATGCATGGAAGCGTGAGCGCCTGAACGTCCGACGCATCGATACGCACGCCGCCGGCCGTCTGCACATGACGCAAAATATCCTGATGCAGACCGATTGCAGATGAAAGGTCGAGGCTGCTTGGGAGCTTCATCGGAAACCTCTCAATTCATGTCTGAAAATCATCACCGTAAAATCTCCCTCGCATCGTCCACTCATACGGCCTGCGCAACGCGATGAGCAGCTTGAGAATCAAACTTTCCCTCATAGGCGTCGAGAATTGCGTCAGCGACCTGATTGAGCGAACACTGCCGCATCACGCCGCCGCGTTCGAAGGCAACATGAGGCATGCCGTATATGAGCGACGATGCCTCGTCCTGCCCGATTGTCGCTGCGCCGGCCTTTCGCATGTCGAGCATTCCGTCAGCGCCGTCCTTGCCCATCCCGGTCAGGATGACGCCGATAGCATTGCGTCCGACCACACGGGCCATTGAGCGAAACAGAACGTCGACCGACGGACGGTGCCCGCTCACGGGCGCACCGTCGTCCAATGCGCAGCGATACTCGGTGCCGGCCCTGACCACCTGAAGGTGATGCGAGCCCGGCGCGATATAGACATGGCCCGGCTCTATGACGTCGCGATCGGCTGCTTCCGTCACCGTCATCGGGCATTCGCGGTTGAGACGCTGGGCGAATGCTGCGGTGAAGCGCGGTGGCATATGCTGGGTGATGACGATCGGCGGGCAATCGGCAGGCAGGTTCATCAGAACGACCTTGAGCGCCTCGACGCCGCCGGTAGAGGCCCCGATTGCGACGATCTTGCCGTTGGGCCGTACCGAGCGCGACGACTTCCGGATTGGTGCAGGAGCCATGGCCGCGCGGGTGGCAATCTTCGTGCGCGCCGCCGCCTTGACTTTGGCCTGCAACTCGCGGGCCAGCGCGGCCAGGGCGTGCGCGGCATCGGCGGAGGGCTTGGCAATAAAGTCAACGGCGCCGATCTCCAGCGCTTCTAGCGTGATATCTGCGCCGGCCTGGGTCAGGGTGGAAATCATGATCACCGGCATGGGCCGCAGAGTCATTATCTTGCGCAGGAACGTGATGCCATCCATATGCGGCATCTCGACATCGAGCGTGATCACATCGGGGTTCAGCGCCTTGATACGCTCGCGAGCCACGAAAGGATCGTCGGCGGTCCCCACCACCTCGATCTCGGGATCCGCCGACAAAAGCGTCGTCAACAGCTGCCGTATCAGCGCTGAATCGTCGACGATCAGGACTCGTACCGGTTTGCGCATGTTCGGCCTCTAATTGTCAAACAAATCGATTTCGCCTGCCGGCGCACGTGTCGACAGGCGCTTTGCGTGTTCGATCTCGTCTCGGGCAACCGCGCCGGAGGCATCGCGGCCGAGCAGACGACGCACCACGCGACCGGTCGCCGGCGAATAGTGAATGCGGCGCGGGAAACGGCCACCAAGATCCTGCGCAACACAGCGCAGGCGTTCCGCCTCAAGATAACGGAGCGCGAATTGCGCATTGTCGGTGCCGACCGCGATATTGCTTTCGGTAACGTTGCCGCCACCGAACACCTTGATTTCCAGCGACTCGCGCGAGCAGCCCATCTTCATCAGTTCGTTGATGAGCTTCTCCATCGCGAAGTTGCCGAAGCGGGTCGATTCCGGATCGCGGCCCCAGCCGCCGGTTCGACCCTGCGGCAACATGAAATGATTCATCCCGCCGATGCCAAGACGCGGGTCGCGAATGCAAGCTGCGACACAAGAACCAAGCACGGTGACCAGCGTCTCGTCCGCCTTGTTGGTGACATAGAATTCGCCCGGAAATACTTTCACCATCCAGGCGCCGGCGGACGCATCGTAGAACCGGCGCCCGCCCGACGAGCCCACGTCCGGTCTCGGCGGCATCTCGATGGCCCGTACCGCTGCCGCAACGCTCATGCCTTCCTCCGGTATGTCGTGCGGCCAACAAGCTGCAGTTCAGAATGTGTTCCGTGAAACGATTCTGAATGACCGATGTATAGAAACCCGCCCGGCTTGATATGCTGGATGAACCGGTCGATGAGCGCGGTCTTGGTGGGGTTGTCGAAATAGATCATTACGTTGCGGCAGAAGATCGCGTCGAACTTGCCGCGAAAGGGCCATTGCTCGATCAGATTGAGACGCCGGAACACAATCAGTGAACGGATGCTCTCGGCCGCGGCAAGGCTTTCCTTACTGCCGTCGCCGACCGGTTCGAAATAGTCGAGATAAGGACGCGGCACGCTCTCAAAGGCATTGAGCGGGTAGATGCCCCTCGCCGCCTTTCCGAGCACATCGGTATCGATGTCTGTCGCGAGAATACGGACATCCGGCCGGGCACCGCTCGGTATTTCCCGCCTCAGCACGGCGGCCAAAGTATAGGGTTCCTCACCCGTGGAGCAGCCTGCCGACCAGACCCTTAGGCGGCCATCGCCCCGCCGTTGCCCGTTGATGAAGGGAATGACGACCTGGCTGCGGAAATGGTCGAAGTGATGCGGCTCGCGGAAGAACTTGGTGAGATTGGTCGAGATCGCGTTGATAAAGCTTTCCAGTTCACCTGCGTTCTCCGCGAGGTAGGCGCGGTACTCCTTGAATGCGGTGAATCCGAGCGCACGGAGACGCCGCGAAACGCGGGTATAAACCAGATTGCGCTTGCTCTCGGACAAGGCGATGCCGGCATGCTCGCGCGCGAGTTGCACGAGGCTACGGAAATCCGCGTCGGAGAAGGCGAATTCCCGGGCCGGCTCATTCGCTGCGAGGTCGCCGATCGCGACGGCCGTAGCACTATTCTGCACCTGTCGCGCCATGTGCGGCCTAGAACTCTTCCCAATCCTGATCCGAAGCCGTGGCCAGCGCCGTGTTGCCCTGCGTCACGGGCCTTGAAGCGGTCCGGGCGCGAGGCGCGGCCGTTCTCGGGGCAGGAGACTTACGCTGCGCCGCTGCGGGCTTGACCAGGCCGTCGCCGCCGATTCGGAATTTCGCGACCTGCTCGTTCATCGATTGAGATTGTTCCTCCAGGGCCTTGGCCGCGGACGCATTCTGCTCGACCAGCGCCGAGTTCTGCTGGGTCACTTCGTCCATCTGCGACAGGGCGATATTCACCTGGCCGATTCCGGTCGATTGCTCGCCGCTGGCGGTGGCAATGTCGGCCACGATCTCCGCAACCTGGCGAATCGACCCGACGATTTCCTCAAGAGCCGCACCGGCCTTGTTCACGAGGTCGACGCCTTCCTGAACCTGCACTGATGAATTGCCGATCAAATCCTTGATGTCCTTGGCAGCCTGCGACGAACGCTGCGCAAGACTGCGGACCTCGGACGCGACCACAGCGAAACCCCGGCCGGCTTCGCCCGCCCGCGCCGCCTCGACCGCGGCATTCAGAGCGAGCAGGTTTGTTTGCCGCGCAATTTCGTCGATGACGCCGATGATGTCGGAAATCCGGTTCGAGCTTTCCTCGATCCGAGCCATCGCATCCACGGCCTGGGACACCACGGCGCTGCCGCGATCCGCGACGCCCTGTGTTTCCACCGCGAACTGGCTGGCCTGCTGAGCGTTCTCTGCATTCTTGCGCACGGTGGTCGAAATTTCTTCCATCGATGCCGAGGTTTGTTCGAGGCTCGCCGCCTGCTCCTCGGTGCGTTGCGACAGGTCGGCGGTTGAGGTTGCGATTTCCGCAGCAGTGCTTGCAACGTCACGCGTTGAGGCGGCGATTGCGCGCATCGTCTCCTCGAGCTGAGCAACCGTGGCATTAAAGTCGTCGCGCAGCTGGATATAGCTTTCGGTGATGCCTTCATTCAGGCGCGTGGTCAGATCGCCGGCCGCCACTTGAGCAAGGCCGGTAGCCAGCGCCCGGACAACGGCCGCCTGTTCTTCGGCAATCCGCGCCTGCTCGCGAGCGTTGCGCTCTCGGTCGCTTTCGCTCTGCCGGCGCTGTTCTTCGGTCTGACCTTCGAGGCGCCGCTTCTCCACCTCGGCATCACGGAACACCAGCACGGCGCGCGCCATCTTGCCGATTTCATCGGCCCGATTTTCGTCGGGCACGACGATGTCGACATGCCCCTGGGCAAGCTCGCCCATGGTGCCGACCAACTGGTTGAGCGGACGGACCACACCACGCCAGATCGTCAGGATACCGAAACCGGCAATCACAAGACCAAGCAGTCCAAGCACGGCCATAATGACGGTCGTGCGGTACATGTCCGCCTCGATCATTTGATGGCCTCGCGCGGCCTGCTCCGCGTAGATCCGGGCCAGACCCTCGAGATCCTTGTTCAGCGCTGTGCGTACGTTGCGATTGGCGTCGTTGTCGCCCCATTCGCGACCCGCCGCCGGGCTGACTTCAGTGCCGAGCCTGACCAGCTCGCGCCGGAATTCCTGGAATTGCGCAATCCGCTTTGAGAATGCGTCGAATTGCTCGCGATCGCCCGCACCGACGACCTTCTGCCAATCTTTCACGAGCGCCCCGATCTCGTCGTTGAACCGCAGAAGTCCCGTACCGAAGCGCTTCGCGGTCGCGGTGTCCGGAGACATATAGATGCCGCGCGATTCCATCACCACCGCATAGATCAGGCTATTGACCCGCTCGACGTTTCGCGCGCCGATCGAGGCAATTTCGATCTCTTTCTCACGTTCCATGAACGAGCGAGAGTTGAATACTGACACAAGAGCCAGCACCGCGATGATCACCGTCATCGCAGCAAACAGGCTATAGAGTTTCGTCGAGATCGAGAGCTGCGGAATTTTGAACATCGTCTGGCCCTTGGCTTTCGGCTAGTTGGCTTGGACGCGATCGGAATCGCTTTGCGGAACGGAAAGAAGATTGTGCAGGTCGATCAGTGCAATCATTGAAGTATCCACGGTGACCAGCCCGGAAAGAAAATCGATCCGGGAGGCCTGCGCGATTTTCGGGACCGGCTGAACCTGGGCAGGCTCAAAGGAGACGATGTCGAGCACGCGGTCGGCGAGAAGCCCGACCTGCCGCGTACCGACCTGCACGATAATCACCACATGAATCGGCGAAGCATCGGTAAGGCCCTGGCCAAAGCGGCAGCGCAGATCGATGATTGGGACGATCGCGCCTCGCAGGTTCAGCACGCCGCGCACGGCATCCGGCTGGCGGGGCAAATGGGTGATTTCGGACCACCCCTTGATCTCGCGCACCGCCATGATGTCGACTCCGTATTGGTCGTTATCGATGGCGAAGCTGATGATCTGGGTCGGCACTGCCGCGGCGCGCGCCGCTCCCGCGGGCTGCCAATCAGCTGAGTTGGAAAATTCGGGCGCCGCTTCCGCCTGATTCGGACTGGGATTCATTGCGCGTAACCGATGCTCGTAATCCTCTTTCTGAGGCCAGTTCGAAGAAGTCCGACGGATGAACGAACGGGAGGACGGAGCAACCGCGCAGGCTCAGAGTGTGGAGAGAGAAAACCGCTGATTTGCGCTGTGAAACTGCAGCAAAAGCTTTAGGAAACGGTAAACTACGACCGTCCAGGGGGGCTTGCAGCGGTGCGCGTTTCAGCCAAGGCGGCTGAAGCGAAGGCGCAGAAAATCCACCAGAACCTCTACGCGCGCCGGACGCGGTGCTCCGGGCGGCATCACAAGGTGCAGCGCGATCTCAGGCAGCGACCAGCTCTCCAGCACCGGCACAAGATGCTGCTGCGCCAGGGCATCCCGAACAAGAAACACCGGCTGGACCGCGATTCCTTGTCCGGCGAGCAAAGCAGGCATCAGCGCGTCGGCATTGTTGGCCCGCAATGGACCTGTGGTTCGCACCGCAAACTCTTCGCCGGCCGCGTTCGAAAAGCGCCAGACATCTGCGGCCGGTAGATAGGCGTAACCGAGGCAGGCATGCGCTGCGAGGTCCCGCGGATGCAGGGGTGTTCCGCGCGCTTTCAGATAGGCGGGCGCAGCGACGGTGGCACGCGGCACGGTGCAGAGTCTGCGTGCCAGCAGTGACGAGTCCGCCAGCGCCGCGATTCGCAAGGCGGCGTCGAACCCCTCCCCGATCAGGTCGACGGCTGCGTCGCTGAGATGAAGATCGACCGACACCTGCGGATATAGGGAGAGGAATTCCGGCAGGACCGGCGCCACCTCGCGCAGCCCGAATGACATCGGCGCCGCGAGCCGCACCAGACCGCGCGGCACCGCGGATTGGGCCCGCGCCTCGCTCTCAGCGGCTTCTGCTTCTGACAGCATGCGCGAGGCCCGTTCCAGCAAGGTCCGGCCGCTATTGGTCAAGGCAAACCGGCGGGAGGTCCGGTTGAACAGCCGGGTTCCAAGCCGGTCCTCCAGCCGGGCCACGGCCTTGGATACCGTGGGTTTGGACAAGCCAAGTTCGGCCGAAGCCGCCGAAAACGAGCGCAGTTCGGCCACCTTCGCGAAAATGGCAAGTCCTTCGAGGTCCGGCAGCATGCACAACAATAAGAAACGATGAGTTTCATCAGTTTCTATTTATTTGCATCAACAGGTCAATATGTTCCGGTGCGAAACGGCACCCATCCCGGCGCCCTGTTTGGCAAAAAAATCGAGGGCCAATCCATGACCGCCAACAACCGACACGGCATTCACCATGTCACGGCCATCGCCGGCCCGGCGCAGCGCAACCTTGACTTCTACACGCGCATCCTGGGCCTGCGCTTCGTCAAGAAGACCGTGAATTTCGACGACCCCGGCACCTATCATTTCTACTTCGGCGATGAGGTCGGCTCGCCCGGCACCATCCTCACCTTTTTTCCCTGGGAGCATGTGGCGGCGGGGCGGCTCGGCGTCGGCGAAACGCAGGAGACAGTGTTCCGCGTGCCGGAGGGCGCGATCGGCTACTGGACGCATCGCTTCATCGAAAAGGGTGTCGCCCATGACAGCCCGGCGCGCCGCTTCGGCGAAACCATCGTGTCGTTCAACGATCCGGACGGGATGCGGCTGGCGCTGGTCGGCTTGCCCGGCATCGAGTCCGAGCCGGCATGGAGCGGCGGCGATGTGCCTGCGGAATTCGCCATTCGCGGCTTCCACAGTGTCAACCTGCTGCTCAAGGAAGCCGCGCCGACGGGTGCAATCCTGACCGATGTGCTCGGCTTCAGCGAAGTCGGCCGGGAGGGGCAGGTCGTGCGCTACCAAGCGGGCGGCACCGGCATCGGCGGCATCGTCGACATCCATGAGGCGGGCGCGTTCCTGCCCGGCCGCATGGGAGGCGGATCGGTCCACCACATCGCGTTCCGCGCCGCCGATGATGCCGAAGAACTCGCAATGGCCAAGAAGCTCGCAGAGAACCACGGCATCCCGACCACGGAGCAGCGGGACCGCAACTATTTCCGGTCGGTCTATTTCCGCGAGCCCGGGGGTGTGCTGTTTGAAATCGCGACCGATGTACCGGGCTTTGCGATCGACGAACCGCTGGGTTCGCTCGGCCAGTCGCTCAAGCTGCCGCCAGCTTACGAAAACCGGCGGCGCGAAATCGAGCAGGCTTTGCCGGAACTTGCCTGACAACGGGTTTCTCCTCCCGCCCGCTCGGCGGGAGGAGTCAACGCAAACGAGGCCTGTCATGACCGCTGCAACCCAGCTCTCTTTCGTTCACCGCTTCGAGCCCGGAACGGATCGCGCTACGCCGCCGCTGCTGCTGCTTCATGGCACCGGCGGCGACGAGAACGACCTGATTGAACTCGGCCGCATGGTTTCGCCGGATGGCGCGCTCGTATCTCCGCGCGGCAAGGTGCTGGAAGGCGGCATGCCGCGCTTCTTCCGCCGCCTCGCCGAAGGCATCTTCGACGAGGACGATGTCAAGCGGCGCGCGCACGAGCTTGCCGACTTCATCGGCGAGGCACGCGAGACCTACGGCCTGCCCGCGCCGATTGCACTCGGCTTTTCAAATGGCGCGAATATCGCGGCCGCGATCTCGCTGCTGCGACCGGAGGCGCTTGCCGGCGCGGTGCTGATCCGCGCGATGGTGCCATTGTCCGAGCCGACAGCGGCCGATCTGTCCGGCAGCCGGTGCTGATTTTGTCGGGCGCGATGGACCCGATGGTGCCTTCGGACAACGCTGTACGCCTCGTCAGGCAACTGAGTGAAGCGGGCGCGGAGGTCACGCACCGCACCTTGCCTGCAGGACATGGCCTGTCGCAAGCGGACGTCACGATCACACGCGACTTTGTGTCCCGGCTGCGTGCGGGATAGCTGGCTCTCGGTTTAAATCATTACACCGGCCGACTGTACAAGTGCGAAGATCGCGGCCAGCGTCACTACGATGACCCCGGTCGCGATCGCCAGCAGCAAGGCCGTGGTCCTGCGCATGGCGTCTCTTTCCTAGACCAGTTCGAAGATTTCGGTCTGGATGCGCCAGGCCGGAACGCCGAGTTCGTGCAGCGCCTGTTCGGCGGCACGCGCCATCGGCACCGGCCCGCAAAGGAAGTAATGCAGATCGCGCAATCGCGCGGCCGGAAGATGCCGTTCAAGGATATCGCGAGTTATGAAGCCCTCTTCGCCGTTCCAGTCAGCTGGTGGCTTTTCCAGTATATGGACCAATGTCAGATCAAGGCATTCGGCGAGTTGCCCGATCTCCTCACGGTAGATCACGTCATCCCAGCGCTTGTTTGCGTAGAATAGAAACAGCGGACGGCGGTCGCCGCGTTCGGCCATGCTGCGCATCATGCTCATCAGCGGCGTGATGCCGATGCCGCCCACGATGCCGACAAATCCCGGTGCGTCGTGATTGCGGTCGATCGAGAACATGCCGTGCGGTGCATCGAGATAGGCGGGCTCGCCCGGCTTCAGGCTACCGATGGCGCCGGAAAAGTCGCCCAGAGGCTTGATGCCGAATTCGATCCGCGGCAAGGCCTCGGGCGGCGAGGCGATGGTGAAGGGATGCTCGCGCAGGCTGAACGGTGAATTGCGCAGCGTCAGCCAGCCAAACTGGCCGGGCTGAAAACCCTTTAACCCGTCGTGGCCATCGGGTTCGAGCGCAAGCGTCCACGCATTGCTGCGCTCAGGGCGCACCTCGACCACCCGATAGGGCCTGCGCAACTGCCGCCATGGCTTGACGATGCGCACCCAGACCACCGTCAGCAGAAAGACCAGCGTGACGCCCAACCACAAGGTCCGGTTGCCGGACGCTTCGGTATAATAGCCGACGCCCGCAATATGGCCGACCGCCGCGGCAAAGCCGAGCGTGGCGAAGGCGACATGCGCATAGCGCCACAGCCCGTACTCCAGCCGCAGCAGCTTGCGGAATTCGGACGTTATCACCGCAAGCAGGAACAGCACCAGAGCCGCACGGCCGAGCGTCAATTCGAAGCGGGCCTCGCGCGGATCGAGTTCGCCAAGCGCATCCTCGTAGTAGAACCAGAGAATGAGAAAATGCGCGAGGATCAGCCCGACCGCGATCAGCGCCAGATAGCGATGAAACAGGTAGATAATGTCGAGTCCGAACGGCGCGCTGGCGCGTCTGAACCGAGCCGTCAGAATGAATTGGACAGCAATCATGGCAATACCGGCAAAGCCGAGCGCTATGGAAAAGTCCCATAGGAACGCCTTGCCCGGCGGCATCCGGCCCACCAGCAGAATTGCAAGCGGCGCGCCCACCAGCGCCAGATAGATTGCAATCCAGATTGCGGCCCTGCCCGCCACCAGGCCTCCAGCGAAAGCGTTGCATACCAAGGTGGGGACAACGCACATGCTGCGCTCAGGTTCAGCGGCTCACCGGCGGCACAGGGTCGCGCCACACAGCGCGGCTCAGATGATGGCGTGGCGGACCTTGGCGGACACCCATTCGCTGAGCAGCACGGTTGCAAGGATTACCAGGAGCAAGAGACTGACCTGCGTCCATGCGAGCGTGGACAGCGATGCTTCGAGATTGAGGCCGATCCCGCCGGCGCCGACCAGCCCAACCACTGAAGACTCGCGGATATTGATGTCCCAGCGGAACACGCTGATTCCGGCAAAGGCCGGCATGATCTGCGGCACGATGCCGTAATTCATCACCTGCGCGGGCGAAGCGCCGGTCGCCTCGATCGCCTCGACCTGCGATGTGTCGATCTCCTCAATCGCCTCGTAGAGCAACTTGCCGATGAAGCCGATCGAGCGCAGCGCAATGGCGACGATTCCGGCCAGCACACCGGGGCCGAGAATGGTGACCAGCAGCAGCGCCCAGATCAGCGAATTGATCGAGCGCGAGGATACGATAATCAGCAACGCGACCGGCCGCACCAGAAGGACGCTCGGCGTCGTGTTTCGCGCGGCGAGAAACGCCACCGGGACCGCGATCAGGATCGCAAGCAGTGTGCCGAGGGTGGCAATGGCCAGCGTATCCCAGAGCGGGCGCCACAACTCGTTCATGTAGTACCATCGCGGCGGTATCATGCGCGAGCCGATATCGGCGGCCTGTTTCGGCGCATCCCCGACGAAGGCCCAGATCGTGTCCTTGGTCATCACCTGCCAGGAAAACACGAACAGCGCGACCAGAAGCAACCAGCCGAACCAGCGTACGATATCCTGCCGCGGCGTCCTGCGCCGCCACTCGGGCAATCCTGCGCTGTCGCGGGAAACTGGCATCACTGGATCGCCTTGCGGATGAGGCCGGAGGAATATTCGCAAACCATCACGATCGCGATAATGAGGATCAGCACGGCGGCGGCGGTGTCGTATTCGTAGCGGCTGAGCGAGGTGTTCAGCGTCGCCCCGATGCCGCCAGCCCCGACGATGCCAACCACGGCGGATTCGCGGAAATTGATGTCGATGCGGTAGAGCGACAGCCCGATCAGGCGCGGCATCACCTGCGGCTGCACCGCGTAATTGACGAGCTGCGCCCATGACGCGCCGGTGGCGCGGATTGCTTCGGCCTGCGCGGGATCGATATCCTCGATGTCCTCGGCCAGAAGCTTGGCGAGAAAGCCGATTGTGGCGAAGGACAAGGTCAGAAAGCCGGCGAAGGGGCCGAAACCTACCATGGCGACAAACAGGATCGCGATGATGACTTCCTGGAAGGTGCGCGACACCGCGATGATGCCGCGGCAGACGAGATAGACCGGCATCGGCGACAGATTTCGTGCAGCACCGATGCCGATCGGAACCGAGATCAGAACACCGACCACCGTCGATGTGAAGGTCATGGTCAGGCTTTCCTGCATGCCTTGTACGATGTCGGTCCAGCGGTCAGTAAAGTTCGGCTGCAGGAAGCCGCTCAGAAGGCGCAGTCCGCGCGCGGCGCCCTCCGCGACACGCGACCAGTTGACGTCAATGGCGCCGACCGCAACCACAACATAAAGCAGCGCGCCGCCATAGATCGCCCATCGCAAGGCGGCGCTGCCGATCAGCGGTGGCTTGCGCCAGACCGAAGGGTAACGCGCCGCGTCCGCCGTATCGGTCATTGCCTCAGACCGCGACCGGCAGCTTGATATCGTGGCCATGCGGCGCAGCGTCGTCATCATGGGCGGCGGTGGCCGTCCAGTCTTCTTCGCCGTAGATCGTGGTCAGCACATCCGGCGTCAGGCCATCGGCCGGGCCGTCATAGACAATCTCACCGGAACGCAGACCGACGATGCGCGGCAAAAACATCTGCGCCAGCATCACATCGTGGATGTTGACCACCGCGGCGAGCTTGCGCTCGGCGCAGATTTCGCCGATCAGCCGCATGATCTGGCGCGAGGTTTTGGGGTCGAGGCTCGCGGTGGGCTCGTCGATCAGGAGCAGTTCCGGCTCCTGTTGCAAGGCGCGGGCGATGCCAACGCGCTGGCGCTGGCCGCCGGAGAGCGCATCGGCGCGCTTGTCGACATGATCGAGGAGGCCGACGCGATCAAGTGTCGCGAACGCGTTGCGCACGTCGGCCGGCGGATAGCGGCGCAGAAAGCTCCGCCAGAACGGCACATAGCCGAGCCGGCCGGACAGCACGTTTTCCATCACCGTCAGCCGTTCGACCAGGGCGAATTCCTGGAAGATCATGCCCATGCGGCGTCGCAGCTTACGCAACTCAGAGCGGCCGACGCCGGTGATCTCGCGATCATTCAGAAAGATGCGGCCCGCCGTGGGTTCGACGAGCCGGTTGATGCAGCGGATCAGCGTGGACTTTCCGGCGCCGGACGGACCGATCAGGCCGATCACCTGGCCGGCCGGCACCGCAAGATCGACGCCTTTCAGCGCCATGTCGCCGGTCTTGTAGCGCTTGACCAGCCCTTCGATGCGAAGCATGCGCTTCAATCAGCCCTTGCAGTCGTATTTGATGCCCATTGCGGCGTCGATTTCGCGCACCGCCTGCCAGTGATCCTTGTAATTGATCGGCAGGAATTTCTGCATCGGCGGATTGGTCTTGCCGAATTCATTCGCAAGCTCGGAACCCTCCCAGAGAAAGGTGAAGAAGGCCTCCTTCACTTTCTCGGCCAGTTCGGGCTTGAGATTATAGACATAGCCGTAGCCGGTGGTCGGGAAGGTCTTGGACTTGTAGATGGTGACGATCTGGTCCTTTTTGACCACACCACGCTCGAACATGCGATGCATCACTTCGTTGGCGATGGCGGCGGCCGGATAATCCTTGTTGGCGACGCCAATCACCGAATTGTCGTGCTTGCCGGAGAACACCGGCTCATAGTCCTTGCCGGCCTCGAGATTGTAGTTCTGCTTGAGCAGCGCCGACGGCGCGCGGAAGCCGGAATTGGACGTTTGCGAGGTGAAGGCCATCTTCTTGCCCTTGATGTCCTCGATCTTGGCCACGCCGCTGCCGGGATAAGTGATGATCTCCATCTCGTACCCGTATTGTCCGTCCTTCGACGACATCAGCGCGAACGGCACGAAGCCCGCGCAATTTACCGCCAGCGGATTGGAGCCGGTGTTGAAGCCGGACACATGAAGGCGTCCCGCGCGCATCGCCTCGAGTTGCGCGGCATTGGACTGCACCGGGAAAAACTGCACCTTTTTTCCGGTTACCTTTTCCAAATGCTTGATGAAGCCGTCCCAGACCTTGGCATAGACCGCAGGATCCTCGACCGGCGTATAGGAGAATACCAGCACCGGCGGATCGACCCATTGTTTCGGATCTTTCGGCGCGTCGGCGACCATGTCACCGTCGGCGTCGGTGAAGCGCTGGTCGAGTGCGGAAACCTGCGACGGCAGCGCCGCCAGCATCAATGCGGCAACGATGCCGCCGAGAAAACCAATACGCATGGTCTGACCTCCCATCGCTAAGCCGTCCCGTGAACAAGGATGCAAAAAAACGGTCCGCGCCAGCCCTTGCTGCACTGGTGAACGAGCCCAGCTAGGGACCGATCATTACAGATTTGTGACACGCCGCAAGGGCTCCGGCCCGGCTTAAAGACTCGGAACCGGCACCCCGCGGCACCGTCAGCCCTTGCAGTCGTAGTTGACGCCCATCGCGGCGTCGATGTCGCGCACCACCTGCCAATGCTCTTTATATGTAATTGGCATGAATTTCTGTTGAGGAGGTTCGGCGGAACCGAACTCCTTCTGCAATTCCGACCCGTCCCAGGGGAAGCTGAAGAAAGCTTCCTTCACCTTTTCAGCAAGTTCCGGCTTGAGGTTGTAGACATAGCCATAGCCGGTGGTCGGGAAGGTCTGCGACTTGTAGATGGAGACGATCTGGTCCTTGTTGACCACGCCGCGGGCCATCATCCGCAGCATGACCGAATTGGCGATTGCGGCCGCCGGATAGTCCTTGTTGGCGACGCCGACAATCGAGTTGTCGTGCTTGCCGGAAAACACAGGCTCGTAATCCTTCCCGGCCTCGAGCCCGAATTTCTGCTTCAGTAGTGCGGACGGAGCCTTGAAGCCGGAATTGGAGGTCTGCACGGTGAAGGCCATCTTCTTGCCCTTGATGTCCTCGACCTTGGTCACGCCGCTGCCCGGAAAGGTGATGATCTCCATCTCATAGCCATAAGCATTGTCGAGCGAAGCCATCATCGCGAACGGCACGAAGCCTGCGCAATTCACCGCTAGCGGATTGGAGCCGGTGTTGAAGCCGGAAACGTGAAGGCGTCCGGCGCGCATCGCTTCGAGCTGCGCGGCGTTAGACTGCACGGGGAAGAATTGAACCTTTTTCCCGGTCACCTTTTCCATGTGCTTGACGAAGCCGTCCCACACCTTGGCGTAAACGGCGGGGTCTTCGACCGGTGTATAGGAGAAGATCAGCACCGGCGGATCGACCCATTGCTTGGGATCCTTCGGCGCATCCGCAACCATATCGCCATCGGCATCGGTGAATCGCTTATCGAGCGCCTGCACCGGCGCGACAAAGGTGAGCGCAAGGCTCGCAGCAAGGGCTGCAGCGGCAAGGGAGCGGAACAGCATGGCGGGGAACCTCCAGACGGCTGCGCATAAGGGTTGCCGTTCAGCTAAGTTCGCCGCGTGACAGGTGTGTGACCGGGGCGCGTCAGCCTCTTGCGAGCCGCGACACCGTACTGCGGTATTTTTGTGCAATCGCCTCCCGGGCGAAATGACGGCCCTCGCGCACCACCGGCTTTCCGCCGGTCATCACCGTGCGGATCAGACCGGTTCCGGCGCAGAACACCAGAACGTCGAGCACCATGTCGCCGGAGGCTCCGGAGAGATCGGGATGATCCGCATCCAGCACCACGATGTCCGCACGGTGTCCGGGCGCGATGGCGCCGATCCTCTGGCCAAGCGCCTGCGCGCCGCCGGCAAGCGCGCGCGTGTAAAGCGAGCGACCGGTGGATTCGCCTTCGGCTTCCGTCATGACATTGCGGGCACGCGCTTTCAGCCGCTGCGAATATTCGAGCTGCCGCAATTCCGCGGGCGCATCGATCTGGATGTTGGAATCGCTGCCAATGCCGAAGCGGCCCTGCGCGGCGAGATAGGTCTCCCCGTTGAAAATGCCGTCGCCAAGGCTGCCTTCGGTCAGCGGGCACAAGCCGGTCACCGCGCCGGACTTCCCGAGCCTTGCCGTTTCATCGTCCGTCATGTGCGTGGCGTGGATCAGGCACCAGCGTCCGTCGAGATTCATATTGTCGAGCAGCCATTGCACCGGCCGCGCGCCGAGGCTCGCGATGCAATCGTCAACCTCCTTGGTCTGTTCGGCGGCATGGATATGTACCGGTCCATCGGCAAAAATTGCTGCGGCCTCGTGCAATTGCTCCGCCGAGACCGCGCGCAGCGAATGCGGCGCAATGCCGATCACCGCGCCCGGCAGGGCGGTCACGATCTGGCGCGACCGTTCCATCAGGGTGACGAAGCGGTCGGTCGGATTGACGAAACGGATTTGTCCGGGAGTGGGCGCAGCATTGCCGAAACCGCCATATGTATAAAGTGACGGGAGCAGCGTCAGCCCAATCGCCGTGGAGGCGCTTGCACCCACAATGCGCGCCGCCATCTCGCCAATATCATCATAGGGCTGCCCGGCCGGATCGTGATGCAGATAATGGAATTCGCCGACCGTGGTGAAGCCCGCTTCCAGCATCTCGACATAGGCAAAGGCGGCAATCGCCTCGACATCGTCCGGCGTGAGCTGCGAAAGGAAGCGGTACATCACCTCGCGCCAGGTCCAGAAGCTGTCGCCGGTCGGGCCGCGCCGTTCCGCGAGCCCCGCCATGCCCTTCTGGAAGGCATGGCAATGCAGGTTCGGCATGCCGGGGAGCGCGATGCCTGATATCTTTTCCGCGCCGTCCGGGGCGGTGCCCGGCGTTACCCGAACGATCGCGCCGTCGTCGCCGACCTCGACGCCGACCTCATCCGCCCAGCCGGACGGAAGAAATGCATTCTTGAATTGATATGCGCGCAAGCCAGCCTCGCTCGACATGCGGCCATTGATGGCCGATATATCGTTATACTGTCATTCCGGGACAGGCCGAAGGCCTGGACCAGGAATCCAGAGGCGAAGTCTGCCACTGGATTGTGGGTTCGCTTGCGTTCCGCAAACGTACCGGAATGACGGCAGAGGCATAAACCATGCTTTTCGACACCCTCTGGCGTGACGCCCGCATCGCCACCCTTGCCCCGAACCGGCCGGGGCTTGGCGAGGTGACCGGCGCGGTTGCGGCCAAGGACGGCCGAATCGCCTTCGTCGGCCCGGAGGCGGAACTGCCGGCGGGATCCGATGCCCCCGAAATCAAGAAGCTCGACGGCCGCTGGATCACCCCCGGCCTGATCGACTGCCATACCCACATTGTTTATGGCGGCGAGCGCGCCCATGAATTCGAACTACGGCTGAAGGGTGCGAGCTACGAGGAGATCGCGCGCGCCGGCGGCGGTATCGTCTCTACCGTCAAGGCCACCCGCGCCGCGAGCGAAGACCGGCTCGTGGTCCAGTCGCTGAAGCGGCTCGATGCACTCATTGCGGAAGGCGTCACTACTATCGAGATCAAGTCCGGCTACGGACTCGATCTCGTAACCGAGACCAAAATACTGCGGGCGGCGCGTAGGCTCGGCCGCGAGCGGGACGTCGGGGTCACCACGACATTTCTCGGCGCCCATGCCATGCCGCCGGAGGCACACGACAAGGATGCCTTCATCTCCAAGATCTGCGCCATGATCCCCCAGATCGCGCAGGCGGGACTCGCCGATGCTGTCGACGCTTTTTGCGAGGGCATTGCCTTCTCGCCGGAGCAGACGGCGCGCGTATTCGACGCGGCTAGAGCGAGCGGCCTGCCCGTCAAGCTGCATGCCGACCAGCTGTCCAATCTGCACGGCGCGGCGCTTGCCGCGCGCTACGATGCGCTGTCCGCCGACCATCTCGAATATACCGACGAGACCGGGGTTGCTGCGATGGCGCAGGCCGGCACTGTCGCGGTCCTCCTGCCCGGTGCATTCTACATTCTGCGCGAGACGCAGCAGCCGCCGGTCGAGGCCTTCCGCCGTCACAAGGTGCCAATGGCGATAGCGACCGATTGCAACCCCGGTACCTCGCCGATGACCTCGCTCCTGCTCACCATGAACATGGCGTCGACCTTATTCCGCCTCACCATCGAAGAAGCCATCGCCGGTGTGACGCGTGAAGCGGCGCGTGCGCTCGGCAAGCTGGCCGAGACCGGCACCATCGAAACGGGCAAGGTCTGTGATCTCGCGATCTGGGATATCGAGCGTCCGGCCGAACTCGTCTACCGCCTAGGCTTCAACCCGCTGCAGGCGCGGGTGCGGAACGGAAAATAATGACCGAGATCACATTCACCGGCGACGCGCTTCCTCTGTCGGCATGGCGCGCTCTGGCCCGCGGCGCGGGTCTGTCGCTGTCGCCCGCAGTGTTGACGCGCGTCGATGAAAGCGCGGCGGTCGTCGCCACCATCGTCAAGAAGGGCGAAGCAGTCTACGGGATCAATACCGGATTCGGCAAACTCGCCAATGTCCGGATCGCCGACCGCGACCTGGAGACGCTGCAACGCAATCTTGTCCTCTCGCATGCCGCGGGCGTCGGCGATCTTGTGCCCTCACGGATCGTACGGCTGATGATGGCGCTCAAGCTCGTCAGCCTCGGCCGCGGCGCATCGGGCGTGCGGCGGGAGACCATGAAGCTTCTTCAGGGCATGCTCGCCGGCAATGTGATCCCGGTCATCCCAGCGCAGGGTTCGGTCGGCGCTTCGGGCGATCTCGCCCCGCTCGCGCATCTCGCCGCCACCATGATCGGCGAGGGCGACGCCTTTTATGGCGGCGAGCGCATGCCCGCGGTCTATGCGCTTGGCCGCGCCGGGCTGGAGCCTTTGGTGCTCGGGCCGAAGGAGGGGCTTGCGCTACTCAACGGCACGCAATTCTCCACCGCGCATGCCCTTGGCGCGCTGTTCGACATCGAGCGCATCTTCCAGTCGGCGCTCATCACGGGTGCATTGTCGACCGATGCCGCGCGCGGCTCCGATACGCCCTTCGACGCGCGCATCCAGACGTTGCGCGGTCATCGCGGCCAGATCGACGTGGCATCCGCGTTGCGCGGATTGATGGACGGAAGCCAGATCCGCGCCTCGCATCGGACTATCGACGACCGCATCCAAGACCCGTATTGCCTGCGCTGCCAGCCGCAGGTGATGGGGGCTGCGCTCGACGTAATGCGTCAGGCGGCTGCCACCCTTGTCACGGAAGCGAATGGCGTATCCGACAATCCGCTGGTGATGACCGATACCGGCGAGGTAATCTCCGGCGGCAATTTTCACGCCGAGCCGGTGGCCTTCGCCGCCGACATGCTGGCGCTCGCGGTGTGCGAGATCGGGTCGCTCGCCGAGCGCCGCATCGCCATGCTGACCGATCCGGCGCTGTCTGGCCTGCCCGCGTTTCTCACTCCTCAGCCGGGGCTCAATTCCGGCTTCATGATCGCGCAGGTGACGGCGGCGGCGCTGGTCTCCGAGAGCAAGCAGAAGGCGTACCCCGCAAGCGTCGACTCGATCCCCACCTCGGCCAATCAGGAAGACCATGTCTCGATGGCCGCACACGGCGCGCGTCGGCTGATCGGGATGGCGCAGAACGCTGCCCATATCGTCGGGATCGAATGGCTGGCCGCCGCGCAGGGCTGCGACTTCCATGTACCACTGACCTCAAGCTCCGTGCTGGAGCGCGCCCGCACCCTGCTGCGCCGCCATATCCCGAAGCTCGATCACGATCGCAAGATGGCGCCCGATATCGAAACCGCCACCGAGCTCCTCACCACCGGCGCATTGATCGAGGCGGTGCGACCGGTCACACTGCCAGCTCTCGACGACTGAAGGTTCACCCATGAATAAGCGCCTCGACAACGACCGCATTATCCGCGCGCCGCGCGGCCCGGTGATGTCCTGCAAGAGCTGGCAGACCGAAGCCCCCTTGCGCATGCTGATGAACAATCTCGATCCGGACGTCGCCGAGAAACCGCATGAACTCGTGGTCTATGGCGGTATCGGCCGCGCTGCGCGTGACTGGGAGAGCTATGACCGCATCGTGTCCTCGCTGAAGGCGCTGGAGGGCGACGAGACTCTGCTGGTGCAGTCCGGCAAACCGGTCGGCATTTTCCGCACCCATGCCGATGCACCGCGCGTCTTGATCGCGAACTCCAACATCGTGCCGCACTGGGCGACGCTCGATTATTTCAATGAGCTCGACCGCAAGGGTCTGATGATGTACGGCCAGATGACTGCGGGTTCGTGGATCTATATCGGCTCGCAAGGCATCGTGCAGGGCACCTACGAGACCTTCGTCGAGGTTGGCCGCCAGCATTTCGGCGGCAATCTTGGGGGCAAATGGATCCTCACCGCCGGCCTCGGCGGCATGGGCGGCGCGCAGCCGCTGGCCGCGACCATGGCCGGCGCGTCGATGCTGGCGATCGAATGCCAGCCGTCGCGCATCGAGATGCGGCTGCGCACCGGCTATGTCGACATGCAGGCGAAGGACCTCGAAGAGGCGCTGACCATCATCGAACGCGCTGGGAAAGATAAGAAGGCGGTCTCGGTTGCCGTGCTCGGCAATGCCGCGGAAATGTATCCGGAACTGGTGCGGCGCGGGGTGAAGCCGGATGCGGTCACCGACCAGACCTCGGCGCACGATCCGATCAACGGCTATCTTCCGGCCGGATGGACGCTTGCCGAGTGGCAGGAGAAGCGCGAACGCGACCCAAAGGCGGTGGAGCAGGCCGCGAAGGAAAGCATGGCCGTCCATGTGCGGGCGATGCTGGATTTCTGGCGGCAGGGCATCCCGACGCTCGACTACGGCAACAATATCCGCCAGCGCGCCTTCGACATGGGCGTGAAGGATGCATTCGATTTTCCGGGTTTCGTACCGGCCTATATCCGCCCGCTATTCTGTCGCGGCATAGGCCCGTTCCGCTGGGCGGCGCTCTCGGGCGATCCGGAAGACATCTACAAGACCGACGCCAAGGTGAAGGAGCTGATGCCCAACGACAGGCATCTGCATCACTGGCTCGACATGGCGCGGAGCCGCATCCATTTCCAGGGATTGCCGGCGCGGATCTGCTGGGTGGGCCTCGGCGACCGTCATCGCATTGGCATGGCCTTCAACGACATGGTGGCGAAGGGCGAACTGAAAGCGCCGGTGGTGATCGGCCGCGACCATCTCGATTCCGGCTCGGTCGCGTCCCCCAATCGCGAGACCGAGGCGATGAAGGACGGGTCCGACGCGGTCTCGGACTGGCCGCTGCTCAATGCGCTTTTGAATTGCGCAAGCGGTGCCACCTGGGTGTCGATCCATCACGGCGGCGGCGTCGGTATCGGCTATTCGCAGCATGCCGGCATGGTGATCGTCTGTGACGGCACGCTGGAAGCGGGCCGGCGCGTGGAGCGCGTGCTCTGGAACGATCCCGGCTCCGGCGTGATGCGCCATGCCGATGCGGGTTACGATGAAGCGATCGACTGGGCGAAAAAGCAGGGGCTGAAGCTGCCGAGTCTCTGACGGCGGGCCGTCCCCGGACGCCGGGCCGGTGCCGTCACAGTCCGGCCGCAAGCCGATGGCTTGTGACATGGCAGGACCGCGCGAAGCGCATTCCATAAGCGCATTCAGGGAGGCAAAGGCAGATGCCGCAGCTTGATGTTCGACGGACACTGATCGCGGCCGTATTCTGCGTTATCGCGCTTCAGATGCCCTCCCCGACACTTGCCCAGGAGGCATACACCGCGCGTGGGCAGGAGCCGGGCTGGGTGCTCACGATCGGCGAACGCGGCATGGTGCTGACCACACAGGATGGCGGCCGGTTCGAGGCCGCGCGCCCGCAGGCGCAGCAAATGCCGGACGGCACCCGCTATGACGTCACGTTCGGCGGTAAAGCCGTGCAGATCGCAATCGCACCGCGTCTGTGCCGCGACACCATGAGCGGCATGCCGCACCCGGACAGCGTCACCATCGCCGGGCTGAATGGCCTGCTGCGCGGATGCGGCGGTGCGCCGCGCGCCCTGCTCGGTCCGGGCGAATGGGCGATCGCTGAAATTAGCGGCGCACCGGTGCTTGCGAACACAATGCCGACGCTCAGCTTCGAGGGCGATTCGGTTTTCGGCAACGGCTCGTGCAACCGCTTTCGCGGCGGCTTCACGCTGACCGGCGAAGCCCTGACCCTTCGCCAGCTCGCCTCGACCATGATGGCCTGTCCCGAGCCGGTCATGCAGCAGGAGCACGCGCTCATCAGGCAACTCGAGGCGACGCAACGTTTCGACATCCGCGATGACGGCGCGCTTGTGCTGCATGACAATGCGGGCAAGACGCTGGTAGCGGTGAAGAAGGGCGGATAATGCGCAGTCGTCATTCCGGGGTTGCCAAAGGCAACGAACCCGGAATGACGAGGGAGAAAACCTGCAGACCGGGATCAATGCTCCTCCGCCGCCAGCACGGCCTCGGCGCGAATTTCTTCCGTGAGCCGCGCCTTCAGTTCGGAAAATTCGGGGCTCGTCTTGATCGTGTAATGCCGCGGATGCGGCAGCGTCACTTCGAGGTCCGCCTTGATGCGGCCGGGCCGTGCGCTCATCACCAGCACGCGCGAGGCGAGGAAGATCGATTCCTCGATGTCGTGGGTTACGAACAGCACGGTCTTGCGTTCGCGCTCCCAGATGCCGAGCAGCAATTCCTGCATCAAAGCGCGGGTCTGGTTGTCGAGCGCGCCGAACGGCTCGTCGAGCAACAGGATTTCCGGGCCGTTGGCGAGCGCACGCGCGATCGCGGTGCGCTGCTGCATGCCGCCGGAGAGCTGCTTCGGATAATGCCGCGAGAAGCTCTGCAGGCCCACGCGCTCCAGCCATTGTGCAACGATGGCGTTGCGCTCGCCCTGCGGCACGCCCTTTTCGCGCAGGCCGAAGGCGACATTCTCGGCAATCGTGAGCCAGGGAAACAGCGTGTAAGATTGAAACACCATGCCGCGATCCGGACCCGGCCGCGTGACCGGCTTGCCGTCGAGCAGGATCTTTCCCGTGGTCGGCGTGTCGAGGCCGGCCACGAGCCGCAGCAGCGTGGACTTGCCGCAACCGGACGGGCCGAGGATGGTGACGAAGTCGTTGTCGGCGACGTCGAGATTGGTCGGCTCCAGCGCGCGCGTCGGCGGTCCGCCATGCAGGCCGGGAAACACCCGCGACACGTTCTCGATGCGGAGCTTGGTCAAATCTGGCTCCACGGAAAGAGCTTCCGGTTCGCGGCCTTGAACAGATAGTCCGAAATCAGTCCGATGATGCCGATCACGATGATGCCGAAGATCATCTGGCCGGTAGCGAGCAGCGCCTGGCTGTCGATGATCATGTGGCCGATGCCTGACGACGAGCCGATCAGCTCGGCGACGATCACATAGGTCCAGGCCCAGCCAAGTACGAGGCGCAGGATTTCGGCGATGTCGGGCGCCGACGAGGGGATCAGCACACGCGCCAGAATGCCTTGGTCGCGGGCACCGAGCGTCAGGGCCGCCTCGACCAAATCGCGCCGCGTGCTCGCCACGGTGACCGCGACCATCAGGATGATCTGGAACACCGAGCCGATGAAGATGACGAGAAGCTTCTGCAATTCACCGATGCCGGCCCACAGGATCAGCAACGGAATGAAGGCCGAGGCCGGCAGATAGCGCGCGAACGACACGAACGGTTCGAGGAAGGCCTCGATCGGCTTATAGGCGCCCATCAGGATGCCGAGCGGCACGGCAACGATGGCGGCGAGCGCGAAGCCGCCGACCACGCGCCAGACCGTGATGCCAATATCGAATGAGAAATTATGCTTGCTGAGGAGATACCAGCCGTCCTGCACCATGGTGACGGGGCTGGCGAGAAAGGTCGGCGACACATAGCCGCCGAGCGTGGCGAAGGCCCAGGCTGCGAAAAACAGGATAAAAAACGACACGCCCAGAAGGACGCGGGCGGTATTCGAGATTGGTTGGAGGGGTCTCATTTGCCCAGCCAGTCATTCCGGGGCGCTCGCGAAGCGAGCGAACCCGGAATCCAGAGGCAGACTTCTTCGTGAATGGATTCCGGGTTCGCGAGCTGTTGCCCGCGCCCGAAATGACCAATTACTGCACGAAGCGCGGATCGGCGAGCGTCGACAGATCCGGGATCTGCTTGATCACACCGATTTCGAGAAGCAGTTCGGCAGCCTCTTTCGAGAACTGCGCATGCTCGCCGGAGAAGAATTTCTTGTTGGCTTCCCTATCCTGCCAGCGCAGATATTTCGCCGAATTGGCGAATTGCTCGGCGGTCTGCTTGACGTCGGCACCCATGATCTCGAAAGCCTTCTGCTGGTCCTTCTCGATCATTTCCAGCGCCTCGAAATAGCTCTTTACCAGCGCCTTCACCGCACCCTCGTTCTCGGCGATGAATTTCGGCGTGCAACCGAAGGTGTCCATCACCATCGGATAGTCGAGCGTGGTGGCGATGATCTTGCCGGCTTCCGGCTTGGCGCGCACCGCGGAGAGGAACGGCTCATAGGTCATCGCCACGTCGTTCTGGCCGGCGATGAAGGCCTGCGCGGCGGGACCGGGCTCCATGTTGACGACCTTCACGTCTTTGATCGACATGCCGTTCTTCTTGAGGAACCAGGCCAGCGTGAAATAGGGCGCGGTGCCGGGCGCCGAGGCCGCGACGGTCTTTCCCTTGATGTCCTTGATCGAATTGACGTCGTTGCGCACGACCATGCCGTCGGCGCCGTAGGATTTGTCGAGCTGGAACAATTGGGTGGTGGCCACTCCGTTGGCGTTCCAGACGATCCAGGTCTCGACCGTCGTCGCGGCGCACTGGATGTCGCCGGAGGCGATGGCGAGGTGACGGCTCGCCTGCGGAATCTTCTTGATTGTCACATCGAGGCCGTTCCGCGCAAAGATCCCCGCCTCCTTGGCCAGCGTGAGCGGGGCGAAGCCGGTCCAGCCGGAAATGCCGATATTGACCTTGGTTTGCGCGGATGCAGGCACAGCCAGCATCACAATGCTGGCAGCAGCCAGGATGACCTTGAGATTCATAAGACCCCTCCGGTTAGAAAATGAGCCGGGAACCCGACTTTGCCGTCATGGCACCACGCCGCTCAAGGTCGAGTCAATTCCGTAAAACCGGGCAGACGCCGGAGTCCGACGGCCCGCCTTCTGCGATAAGACGTCTTGCGAGACGCACATCCTCGGGCAGCAGCTCGTTTCTTGGGCTACACTCGTCGCAACCTGCGTCCATTTTGGTCAAGCCGCCGGCGAGACCACCAGGCCGCCTGTACCACAATGCGGTTGGCGCAAACCGCCTGCCGGGCTTTTTCCTTGGCATGCCTGATCCGTCCAAATACACATGGATCAAACGACAAGCGCCGCCGCGCAATCGAGGGAGCGACCATGACCGACCGCAGGCTCAATCCGATTTCGAATGCCGAACTCGAGCGCCGCTGGAAAGCTGTGCGAGCGATGATGGCCGATCGCGGCCTCGATGCGCTGGTCATGCAGAATAACAACGATTGGCTCGGCGGCTATGTGAAATGGTTCACCGATTTCCCGGCCTATAACGGCTATCCGCGCACCGTGATTTTCCACGCCGGCGACGCGATGACCGTCATCGATATGGGACCATCCGGCGGACGCCGCGGCTTCGAGGGCAAGCACGCGATTCATCGCGGCGTCGGCGATCTCATCACCACGCCGGCCTTCACCTCGATCGCCTATACCGACGGCTATCAGGGCGAACTCGCGCTCGGCGAATTGAGGCGGCGCGCCTATAAGCGGATCGGCATGCTCGGCCGCGGCGCGATGCCGTATCGCTTCGTGACGCAGATCGAGCAGGGCCTCGAAGGCAAGACCGAGATTGTGGACGCGACCGAGGCGGTCGATGCCATCAAGGCGATCAAGAGCGAGGAGGAGATGGTCCTGATCCGCCGCTGCGCCGAGATGCAGGACGAAATCTTTGCGCGCGTCTGCAAGAAGATCAAACCCGGCATGCGCGACAACGACATAACCGCGCTCGCGCAATACGAGGGCCGGCTGCTTGGCTCCGAACAGGGGCTGTTTCTGGGCACCTCCGCGCCGCTCGGAGAGCCCGCGAACTTCGCCGACCGCTATCTGCAGGGCCGCGTGCTGCAGAAGGGCGAGCATTTCTCGCTCTTGATCGAGAATGCCGGACCCGGCGGCATGTATACCGAGATCGCCCGCACGATCGTGTTCGGCAAGGCCACCAACCAATTGCTGGACGGGTTCGAAAGCGTGAAGGAAGCGCAGACTTATACGCTCTCCAAGATCAGGCCGGGCGTCCCGGCCCGCGACATCGCTGCCGCGCACGACGAATTCATGGCCAAGCGCGGCGTCGGCCCGGAAAAGCGGCTCTACGCACACGGCCAGGGCTACGACCTTGTCGAGCGGCCGCTGATCCGCGAGGACGAAACCATGACGATCGAAGCCGGGATGAATCTCGCGGTGCATCCGGGCTACGAGACGGCCTCGCAATGGAACGTGATCTGCGACAATTATCTGGTCGGCAAGGACGGTCCGGGGGATTGCCTGCACAAGACGCCGAAGAAGATTTTCGAACTCTAAGAACCGAAACTCAGAGAGCCGCAGCGAAGGGACGAGCCCGCGACCATGAAACCGGATATTCTGTATTTCGGAAAATTCCCCGACGCGACCGTCGCCGAACTGAACCGGCGCTACAATGTGCATCATTATCCCACGGCGCCTGCGCCCGAGGATATTCCCGCCGATGTCGCACAGCGCGTGCGCGGGGTTGCGACCGAAGCCAATCGCGGCATCAGCCGGGCCATCCTCGACCGGCTGCCCAATCTCGAAGCGGTATCGGTGTTCGGCGTCGGGCTCGACCTTGTCGATGTCGCAGCCATCCACGCGCGCGGCCTTCCGCTCGGCAATACCCCCGACATCATCGGTCCGGAAGTCGCCGACCTCGCCATCGGGATGATGCTGGCCTCGGCCCGGCAGATCGTGTTTGCCGAACACTATGCGCGCTCGGGCCAGTGGGCGGCGAAGGGGCCGATCCCGCTCGGCCGCAGCGTTGCCCACAAGACCTGCGGCGTGATCGGACTGGGCGGTATCGGCCGCGCCATTGCCGACCGCGCCGTGGCGTTTCGCATGCGGGTGCTCTACAACGCCACGCGCAAGAAGGCCGACGCGCCGTATGGTTATGTCGACGACGCGGTCGAGTTGGCGCGGCAGAGCGACTTCCTGATGGTCGCCTGCAAGGGCGGACCGGAAACGCGCCACCTCGTCTCGCGCGATGTCATCGACGCGCTCGGCCCGCAGGGCACTCTGATCAATGTCGCGCGCGGCAGTGTGGTCGACGAGGAAGCTTTAATCGACGCGCTCGCCAACAAAAGGCTCGGCTGGGCCGCGCTCGATGTATTCGAAAAGGAACCCGACTTCGACAAGCGGCTGCTCGATTTCCCGAACGTGCTGCTGCAGCCGCATCACGGCACCGCCGCAATCGAAACTCGCGTCGAGATGGGCCAGCTGATGCTCGACAATCTCGCTGCGGGACTGGAGAAGCGCCCGCTGAAGACGCCGGTTCTCGCTTGACGCTGTCAGGCTGCCCGGCGCGGCCTACTCCGCTGCCTGAGCCGCGCTCCCGATCGCCGCATTGACCTTCGGCATCACCTGCTCGGCGAGCAGGACCATCGAGCGCTTGCCGAGCGCCGGATCCGCCCAGTCCTTGCCAGCATAAAGCAGCGTACCGAAATCGCCGACCTTTTCGCGATAGGCGAGGATGTCGTTCGCCACCTTGTTCGGCGTGCCGTATATGATGAGCTGATCGACGATACTGTCCAGCGTGACCTCGTCGTCGGGCTGGTCGCGATGGGTCTTGAACAATTCGATGCGGCCGTTAGCCTTCAGCTTGGTGAAGAGCTGCTTGTAGTAGAAGCGGTAGGGCGAGTCCGGATCGGTCGCGTAGGCGCGCGCCGTCTTGTCGTCGTCGGCGACGAAAATGCTCTTGGCGACGCGCCAGTTCGCCGGATCGGCCGGTCGCCCTGCCCGCTCGCAGCCCTCGACATATTTCGGCCAATGGCTCCTGACCCATTGCGGCATCAGGAAGTTCGCCGAGATCGGCTCCCAGCCGCGCGCCGCCGCTTCGGTGACGCCCTTGGAAAACGGCGCGACCGCGGTCACCACGATCGGCGGATGCGGCCGCTGCAGCGGCTTCGGCAGGAAGCCCTGCCCGATTTCAGGCATGAATTGCTTCTCGCAGACCACCGTCCAGTATTTGCCGCGCAGGTTATAGGGCGGCTCGCCATCCCAGATCGCCAGCACCTGGTTGATGCATTCGAGGAACATCTCGTTCCTGTTCGCATCGAGATTGCCGAACACCTCGGCATCGGACAGAAGGCCGCCCGGAGAGATGCCAAAAATGAAGCGGCCATCCAGCATGTGATCAAGCATGGCGATCTCGGCGGCGACCGCGGCGGGATGGCTGTTCGGCATGTTCACGGTACCGGTACCGAGCTTCATGCGCTTCGTCGCGTGGATCAGCGAGGCGATGAAGATGGTGCAGGATGTGATGTTCTCCGCCTGGTCGGTGGCGTGCTCGCCGGCATAGCCTTCGGCGAAGCCGAGTTCGTCGGCCAGGATGAAGGCCTCTCGATCCTCGCGCAGAGACATCCGCCAGTCTTTGCCCAGCGGATGGATCGGCATGGTGAAAAAGCCGAGTTTCATCGGGTGGTTCCTCCGAAGCGGCAAAAACTAGCTGCGCCGCGGCGGTTTCGGAAATAATATGATTTAAGGACTATCATCATATTTTCTAATTCCGCCGGGACCGCCTGCCAATGCCGAGCCGCATGTCGCTGCGCCAGATCGAGGCCATCATCGCCGTCTGCGAGGAAGGCTCGTTCACCCGCGCCGCCGCGCGCGAGCATGCCACGCAGTCCGGCATTTCGCAGCATGTCGCGGCGGCCGAGACCGCGCTCGGGGTGCGGCTTTTCGACCGCACGGCCGCAGGCGTGACGCCAACCCCGGCCGGGCTTCGCTATTACCGGCACTGCGTCGAGGCGATGAGCCTGCTCGACAGGGCGGGCGAAAACGCGCAGGCGCTGACCGGCACGCTCACCGGACACTTGCGCATCGGCCTCATGCCGACCTTCACCCGCGCCGCGCTGACGCCGACGCTGCAGCATTTCGTCACTGCGCATCCCGACCTGCAATTGCAGATCGTCGAGGCCTATAGCGCGACCCTGACGGAACAGGTACTCGACGGCGTGCTCGATTTCGCCATCGTGCCGGCCTTCGAGGGCCGCGTCGGCCTGAAGTCGCGCCTGATCCTGCGCGACCGGGAGGTGCTGATCTCGGCTCGCGGCAGACAATTCGCACCGCTCAAGCCGGTCCGGCTCGCCGAATGCGGGCCGCTGAAAATCGTGATACCGGCCCCGGACAATATCCGCCGGCGCAATCTCGATGTCTATTTCCAGACCCACAATGTGAGGATCGCACGCCTGATCGAGATGGACGCGATGATGGCGACGTTCGATTTCGTGGCGCGCTCGGATTTCGTGACCGTGCTGCCTGGCCTGATCTGCGTCAACGACATCGGACGCGACGAGTTTTGCATCAACCCGGTCGAGCCGCCGCTCTACGCTGAATTCGTCGTCATCACCCCGTCCCGCCGCACGCTGTCTTCGCCGGCGCGGCTGTTTCTGGAGCGGTTCGAGGCCGATCTTGCGGCGACAGAAAAGAGGCTCAAGGGATTGCTGAAGGGTGGGACGGCGCGGCGCGGGAAGGCGGAACGGTGCGGTTGAGCCTTCCCTCTGCCGCCTGCGGGAAAGGAAAAAGGCGAGCGCGCGGAGAAGGACGCGACTACACCCCAGCCGGCGCGCCGGGCTGTTTCAGCGGATGCGCGTTGGCGAACGCATCCTCCTTCATGCAGGTCTCGACGATCCGCCGCACCGTCGGATAGGGCGCGAGGTCGAGCTTGAAGAAGTTGCAGCCGACCGCGTGGCTGACCAGGCAGATGTCCGCCATGGTCACGCTGTCGCCCTGGCAATAGGCGCCGGTGTCCTTGCTGCCGACGAGATTGGTTTCGAGCGCAGCTGCGCCCGCAGCGAGCCAGTGGTGAATCCACTTCATGCGCGCCGCTTCGTCGAGCTTGATCTCGTGTTCCAGATACTCGCGCACCCGCGGCACCACCAGCGGATGCGAATCCGAGGCGACGATACCGGACAACGCCCGCACCCGCGCGCGCGCCAAAGGGTCCGACGGCAACAAATTCGGATGCGGATGCACGTCGTCCAGATATTCCATGATCGCCATGGACTGGAACAGGACCGCGCCGTCGTCGGTCACAAGCGCAGGGATCAGCATCTGCGGGTTGAGCTTGCGGTAGGCTTCGGTGCGCTGCTCGCCCTTCATCAGATCGACATTCATCACCTCGGGCGAGATGCCCTTGATGTTGAGCGCGATCCGCACCCGGAACGAAGCCAGCGAACGCCACCATGAGAAGAATTGCATGTCGGTTGTCCCTGTTTTCTGTCATGGCCTGGCTTGTCCCGGCCATCCACGTCTTCGCCGGGAATCCAGACGAGGAGGCCCGGCTCAGGGCCCGGCGTGACGGGTGCTAGTTCCTGCTTCCACCCGGATCGGCCTTCAGCCCGGCGGCCTCGATCCCGGCGATGGCGCAGATTTCGTCATTGTCCGAGGTGTCGCCGGGAATGCCGACGGCGCCGATGATGTCTCCCGCAGCATCGCGCACGAGCACCCCGCCCGGATTGGTCACCACGCGGCCGCCGCTTGCCGCGGCAAGCGTGGTGAAGAACATCGGCGTCTTTTCCGCGCGCTCATACAGGGTGCGCGAGCCGAAGCCCATGCCGAGCGCGCCCCAGGCTTTGCCGAAGGCGACATCGAAACGCAAAATGCCGGACTTGTCCTCGCGCTTGAAGGCGACCAGATGGCCGCCCGCATCGAGCACCGCGACCGAGAGCGGCTGGAAATTCTTGTCGCGGGCGGTCCTGAGCGCCGTGTCGAGAACATGGACGCCTGCGCGAGTGTCAGTTTGCTCATCGTGTGTCCCTCTCAGCTCTTGCCGCGGCCGGCCCAGTAGACTGCCACGCCCGATCCGTCCTTTTGACCGAAGCCGGCGGCGCTGGCCTCGTCGAAACAGGCAAGCGTCTTCTCGATTAGCGGCAATTCCACGCCGCGCGCTTTCCCTTCCGCGATCATGGTGCGGATATCCTTTCGGGCATCGTCGAGATTAAACGTCACGGTACCGAAATCGCCTCCACCGAGCCAGGCCGCGATATTTGGCCCGCGGTTCTTCACCGCAGTAGAGGCGCCGGAGGTATCGGCAATAATGTCCATCAGCCGCGCAGGCTCGATCTTGAGATGGCGGCTGATCGCAAGCGCTTCACCCAAAGCCTGCCAGTAGATCATCAGCGGCAGATTGATCGCGAGCTTCATGCCGCTGCCCGCGCCGACCTCGCCGACATGCTCGAGCCGCCGGCAAAGCTGGTCGAGCAGAGGCCGCGCCCGCGTCACATCGGCCTCGCTGCCGCCGGCAAAGCCGAACAGCTTACCCTGCCGCGCAGGACCCGTCGTGCCGCCAACCGGGCATTCGACAAAGGCTGCGCCCTTGGCCCGCACCTTTTCCGCCAGCGCAATTTCGGTATCGGGCCGTACCGTGCTCATCTCGACGAACAGCTTGCCCGAAACGTTGCCGGACAGAAGACCGGACGGGCCGTGATACACCGTATCGATCGCCGCAGCATCGGTGAGGATCGTCAGGATCGCATCCGCTTGCGCAGCGAGACCGGCGGGAGTTGCCGCGACCGTGGCACCCGCATCGGCCAGCGGCTTCACCTTGTCCGCCGAGCGGTTCCAGACCGACACCTCGTGTCCGCACTCCATCAGCCGCGCCGCGATCGCGGCACCCATTTTGCCAAGGCCGGCCACTCCGACGCGCATGCATGCCCTCCCTGCTTCTCAACCGGAAGCTTGAGGATGTGTTGTAGCGCCTTGCGCGCGCACTTGGCAAAAGCCGCAAGCTGTGGCGTCATGCTTCCGGCGTTTGCAAGCGCATACCGGCGATCTTTTTCGCGCGCTGAAAACGAGCGGCGGATTCCCCTCAGATCAAGCTCAGGACTTCAAGACAGCCTCATGACCGTCTGGAACAAGTACGAACCCACCGCCGCACGCAAGCATGGCAAGCCGGGCCGCGAAATCAGGCCGCAGAGCGTGACGATCGACATTCACTCGCATGTCGCTATTCCTGCGGCTGGCGCCTATGTCGCACAGCAGAACGTACGCATCAGTCCCGGTCTGCATACCTTCCAAGCGCCGGAAACCGAGGCAGTAAACGCCAAGCAGGACCAGGACTTGAAGACTCGGATGGTCGAACTGGAGCCGCGGCTGCGCAATCTCGACGCCATGGGCATCGACATGCAGGTCATCAAGCCGCCGCCCGGCCAGTGCTATTACACACTGCCGATCGAGATCGGCGTGAAGGCGGCGCAGCTAGTGAATGACGGCATCGCCGAATATTGTGCCAAACAGCCGGACCGGCTGATCCCGTTCGGCACGGTGCCGCTACCCTATGGCGAGGAAGCGGCGAAGGAACTGGAGCGCATCGCCAAGCTCGGCTTTCGCGGCGTACAGATCCTGACAAATATCGACGGCAAGGAATTGTCCGATCCGGTCGCGGCGCCGTTCTGGAAGAAGGCGGAGGAACTCGGGCTCCTGGTGGTCATCCACCCCAACGGCTTCACCCATGGCGAGCGGCTTAAACGCTTCTACTTCAATAATGTCATCGGCAATCCGCTGGAGACTACCATCGCCCTGCATTATCTCATCTTCGATGGTGTGCTCCATCGCCACCCCAATCTGAAGTTGCTGGCGGTCCATGGCGGTGGCTATCTCGGCGCCTATTATGGCCGGATCGACCATGTCTGGGGCGCGCGCTCGGACGCCCATGGAGATCTACCCAATCCGCCGAGCAGCTATCTGAAACAGATCTACGTCGACACCGTCGTGTTTTCGGAGGGCCAGTTGAAAGCCCTGGTCGAAACCTTCGGTCCCGATCACGTGGTGATGGGCACCGACTATCCCTTCGACATGGCGGACTACGATCCGGTCGGTCATATCGCTTCCAATCCCGCTTTCGATTCTGCTACCGTGGGCAAAATTGTGGGCGGCAATACGAAGCGGTTGCTGGGGCTGTAGACCTTCTGGCTTCGCGCACCGTAGCCTGCGGGTTCGAGGCCTTGTATGAGCTGGATTGACAATTCACCCGTCAGCGTCTGGGAACGCGACCAGGCGGCAGCGGCGGCACCCGGGGCGCCGCTGGCGGAACCGGCATTGTTCCGCGAAGCGATGAGCCGGCTCGGCGCCGCGGTGCATATCATCACGACGTCGGGATCGGCGGGGCGCGCCGGGTTCACCGCAACCGCGGTGGCGTCGGTGTCAGACTCGCCGCCGACCGTGCTGGTCTGCCTGAACCGCAAGAGCCAGATCACGCCGGTGATGCGCGAGAACAAGGTGTTCTGCGTCAATACCCTGGCCTCGAGCGAAGAGGAACTGGCCAATGTTTTCGCCGGCCGCACCGGCGTGTTCATGGCCGAGCGCTTCATGCGCGGCGACTGGATCACGATGGAAACCGGCGCGCCGGTCCTCACCAATGCCATCGCCGCGCTCGATTGCCGGGTCACCGAGATGAAGTCGGTCGCGACCCACGACATCTATTTCGGCGAAGTCGCAGCGATCCGGCTTGCCAATGCCGAGAAGGCGTTGGTCTATCACGCGCGGGCCTACAAGCACGTGTAGCTTTGGTCATCGCCGGGCCGCCGCGAAGCGGCGTGACCCCGGTGATCCATCTCACGAAGAATAATGGATGGCCGGATCAAGCCCGGCCATGACCGTCCAGATGTCTGCTCAAATATCCTGGCTGATCCACTCGCGCTGAACGTCGTCGCACCAGTTGCCGACATTCCACTGGCCGAAGGCGCCAAGCCCGGCGAGCTCGTCCGGTCCGGCATAGACCGGCACATGCACGACCGAAAGCCCATCATGGGCATGCGCCTGTTTCAGCGCGGCGCGCAACTCATCCGCACTGAAGCCGCCATGCAGCGCACGCACGCCCTTTACCGCACCGGAAAGCTGCACATAATCGACGGCCACGGAATCGTTCGTCCGGAATTCCCGGCCATATTGCGCGATCTGCAGGCCGGTGATCGCCGCCATCCGGCGATTATCGAAAATCACGATCGTGCCGCGCACCTTGTGCTCGACCGCATCGATCAGCACCTGCGGGTTCATCATGAAGGAGCCGTCGCCGGTGAAGGCGATGCCATAGCGCGGTGTCTGCGCCATGCTGGATGCCAAGAGCGCGCTCACCGCAAAGCCCATATAGGACGCCCCCGACTCGGTAAAGGTGTCGCCCGTGCGGTCATCTTCCACGATCTGGAAGCCGTTGGCCTGAACATCGCCCGCATCGAAGAATTTCGCTGCGCCAATGTCCTTGGCAAAATCCGCCACCGCCTTGATCGCAGCCGGCTGATAGAGCACCGCGCGCTGCCAGGCGGCGTCGAAGGCCGCCGGCGCGTCGAACCGCGCCTTCTTGAAGGCTGACCATTCCGCCTTCTTTTCGGCGCAGGCTGCCAGCCAGCCGGACTTGTTGCCGCTTGCGCCGGTGAGATGCACGCAGAGCCGCTCGATCACCGCGCTTATGTCGCCCGCAAGCGCCGTGGTGTTGTTGTAATGCAGCGCATCTGCGAGATCGCCGTTGATGTTGATAACGTGTTTCGCCGCCTTGTAGCCGATGCCCGAGCAATCGGCCTGGCAGACGCCGCGCGAGCCGATCACGATGACCAGCTCGGCATGCGCCATGGCGAAATTTCCGCTGATCGAACCTTTCGATCCGCCGACATGCATGTTCTGCGGATGCGCATCCGGCAGCACGCCGGTCGATCCGGGGGACAGCACGACCGCCGCGCCCGCCATTTCGGCAAGACGGCGGACTGCCGCATCGTGGCCGCGGGTGCCGCCGCCGGCCTTGATCGCAACGCTTTTGCCCTGCGCGATCAGCCGCGCGGCTTTCGCATAAGCCTTGTCGTCGACCGGCGCCAGCAGCGGCAGATCCGGCCGGTCTGGCAGCGCCGCCAGATTAATCGTGACGCGCTGCGGCTGGGTATTGAGCGGCAGAAGCAGATAGAAAGGCCCGGCGCGATAGGGATGGTTGACCGCGAGCGAGCCGCGACGCAGCGCATCGCGTAACGCTTCCGGCGTATGCAGCACGTAGGAGCCGCCCATAAGCGCGGTCATGCGGCCGAACAGGCCCTGCTCCTCCTTCGGCACCTGCTGCATGTTGTAGCCTTCGCCGAACGTCGTCTCGTCGCCATAGATGTGATAGACGCCGACTCCGTTGGAGGCTGCCGCCAGCGATCCGGCAAAAGCCTGCAGCGCGCCGGGACCGATCGAAGTCACGACCGCGGGAATTTCGCCGTACTGCCAGCGCAACGCGGTCGCGGCATGCGCCATCTCGACCTCGTTACGAAAATTGAAGGTGCGGGTGACTCCCTCTTCCTCGTAGATGCGCAACACATCGCCGAGATCGGTCGAACCATGGCCGAAGATCGCGAGATACTTGTTGACCCCCTGCTTGAGCAGGCCAAGCACGAGGGCTTCCGACAAGGTCGTTTCGACCAGCTTCGGCAACGCGTTCTTGTGCAACGCTTGCGAGAGCGAACCGGCCTCGTTGAGGGCGCGGGCACGCGCCCGCATGGCATCGCGTTGTTCGCCTTCGGAGGGACGTGTCAGCATTTCAAGAACTCAGTCCATCTTCACGGTCATCACCGGGCCGGCGCGAAACGCCGAGACCCGATGATCCATCTTCCAAAACGGTCGATTGCCGGAAGGCGTCAACGACACAAGTCATTGACGGCCATGCCCGGAACGACATCCCATCAGTTGCTCTTCGCCGCAGGCGCGGCCGCCTGCAGGATCGGCTTCCAGCGTACGATCTCTTCCTTAACCAGCTTGTCGAACTTGGCTGGATCGCGATCGGCCTTGGCCGGGATCGAACCGCCGAGATCGGTCAGCCGCTTGATCACGCTCGGATCGTCCAGCGCCTTGTTGAGCGCGGCGGCGAGCTTATCGATCGCAGCTTTTGGCGTGCCCTTCGGCGCGAAGATGCCGGACCAGATGCTCATTTGATAATTGACGCCGCCGTCCTTGGCCGCAGGCACCTGCGGCAGCGCCTCGATCTTCTGCGGGCTCGACACGGCAAAGGCCTTGACCGCGCCGCCGCGAACCTGGCTTGCGACGCTGACCGACTGTTCGCACAGAAAGTCGACATGGCCGCCCATGAGATCGTTCATCGCCGGGCCGGTGCCCTTATAGGCCACCGATGTCGGCTTCAGACCGGCCTCGGTGTTGAAGAGAAGGCACGCCATGTGCGACGACGAGCCGATACCGCCATGCGCCTGTTTGACCTTGTCGCCGTTCGCTCTCACATACTCGACGAATTCCTTGAGGTTGTTCGCCGGGAAGTCCTTGCGCGCAACGATCACCGCAGGTGCGTCCGCGGTGACGCCGATCGGGATGAAGTCGCGCTCGGAATCGTAGCGGATATTCGGCGTCAGCACCGGAGCCGCGACATGCGATCCCATGGAGCCGGCGAGCAACGTATACCCGTCGGCGTCCGCGGCCGCGACGCGGCCGGAGCCCAGCGTACCACCGGCGCCGCCGACATTCTCGATCACCATCGATTGGCCGAGATGTTTCGACATGCCCTCGGTGACAATGCGCGCGACAACGTCGCTCGGACCGCCCGCTGGGAACGGCACAACGACCGTAATCGGGCGCGACGGATAATTCTGTGCGGACGCCATGGACGGCAGCAGCAATGCGGCCGCGAATGCCAGCGTCGCGACACAAGCTCGTTTTGCAGTCATTGTTCTCCCTCTTCGTCGTTATGGTGCAGTCTTTGTCAGACCTTGAGGCTCCCGCCGACGGCACCGATCCCGATCATGCGATCGAGAAGCTCGCCGTCATGCGTGACTAAAATGTGGAGACCTGGCTCATCGCGCATAAGGCGATTGAGCCAGCGCAATTGCGCGATCACCGCCGCCCCATCCTCCTTTACCCACGGAGCGGCCTTTCCTTTCACATGCCGAATATTGGCTAAATTCCAGGCGGCATCGATCGAATGCAGGTATTCAACTCCGCTCTGCAGGCGGAGGTAAATCATCTGCATGTCGGGTGAATGGCCCGGTGCCTTGATCAGCACCATGCCGGGTGCAACGGGATAATACCGCCCGTAACTCAGGCAGACGAAACGCTCGGCAAGGCGCTCGGACAGTTTCAAATGCGGCCGGTGCGGCTGGTTCATCATCAGCGACAAAGTCTCAGTTGCGGCAATCGTCTTTGCCGCGAGCGCATCCGCATCGTCCGCCGTGACGATGCCGCCGGCATGATCGGCATGGTAATGCGTCAGCACGATCATGCGCGCGGCGCGCAGCGCCCGCATGATCTGCGCGAAGGCGTCATCGTCGTACGGTTCGCCTTCGCCAAAAGACTCATGCGTCGCCTTGTCCATGCCGGCATCGATCATGACCGTGCCGTCGGGATAGACCACCTGATAGGCGGTGCGCGGCATGGTCACCGGCGTCTCGTCGCCGCCTTCGATGACCAGTTTCTGCGGACGGATCGAGGCGGCAAACGTAACCGCATTGAGTGCGACCGGAAGCGGACCCGGCACGACACCGGCAAGCGCCCGGAGCGCCGAAAGATCGGCATCGAACACCTGCGCTGCGGCGGCCGGGCGATCGAGCATTATTCGGCGGCCTCCGCGGGAATGAGGCGCTCGCGCTCCTGCCGCTCTTTTTCGCGCAGCGCCATCCGCACCTTTTCCGGAGATGCCGGCAGCGCGGTGATGCGCACGCCGACCGCGTCGTAGATGGCGTTCATGATCGCCGGGATCGTCGGCACCATGGCCGGCTCGCCGATACCCTTGACGCCCAGCGGGCCGATCGGATCGGGGTCCTCGACGATGACCGAGGTGACATGCGGCACATCGAGCGAGGTCGGCAGAATGTATTTGGCAAAGCCCGGCGTCGTGGTGTGGCCGTTCTCCAGCTTGTAATCTTCCATCAGCGCCTGGCCGAGCGCCTGCACGATGCCGCCCTCAATCTGCCCTTCGACGCCATTCGGATTGACTGCGCGGCCGACATCATGCGCGGCCCAGATGCCGAGCACCTGCACTTCACCGGTCACGGTATCGACTTCCACTTCCGCGACCTGGCAGCCGAACACATAGGCCTGCCACGGACGGCCCGCGCCATCGACCGGGTGCAGACCCGTGGTATCAGTGCCGAAGCTCGCCGAACCAAGCGGGACCACGCCGCGGCTTTTCGCAAGATGCACCGCCTTTTCCATCGTCGTGCGGTGGTTGGTGCCTTCGGCCCAGATCTCGCCGGACGCAGCTTCAATAGTCTCCGGCGGCACGCCCCATTCGTTCGCCATAACCTGCGCGAGCTTGCCGAAGGCTTCGCGCGAGGCCAGCGCCACCACATTGCCGATCATGTAGGTCTGGCGCGTAGCGCCGGCATGGGCTGCTTCCGGCGCGCGCGCCGTGTCGTTGTCGCCGATCGTGACGTCTTCGGGACGCACGCCGAGTTCTTCCGCTGCAATCTGCGCCAGCACGGTCAGAATGCCCTCGCCGATTTCGGTGACCCCGGTCACCACCTTGGCCGAGCCGCCGTCGTCGATCTCGACCCAGGCGCCGGCGCGATCGACCGTCGCGGTGCGGGCGATCCCGTACCAGCAGCCGGCAACGCCGCGTCCTCGTTTGCGTGCCATGTTATTCCGCCGCCTCCAGCTTGCCATCCTCGCTAAAGCGCGCACCCAGCGTGCAGGGTGCCCGGACGCCTTCGCCTTCGCGCGCGAAGTCTCTACGCGCATCGCCGCGCGAGACGGGCGCGCCCTTCTCCCAGTTCGACGCGCGTTCGGCGGCCTCCAGCACACGCAGATAGCTGACCGATTTCAGCTTCTGTTTGGTATGGGTTTCCGCACCGTCGCGCATCGCATTGATGCGGCGGATTTCGAACGGATCGAGACCGAGCCGTTCGGCGCATATGTCGAGATGGCTTTCCGTGGCAAATTGCGTCTGCAGCGCACCGAAGGAGCGGAAAGCGCCGGACGGCGTATTGTTGGTGTAGATGCCGTAGGTATCGACCTGCACGTTCGGGATCGCATAGGGGCCGGCGCCGAGGATCGCCGCCTTTCGCATCACGCCTTCAGTGGAAAGCCCATAGGCGCCGCCGTCGCATATCATTTTCAGCGAGAGCGCCTGGATGCGGCCGTCGCGGGTCAGCCCCATGCGCAGCGTGGTGCGCGAGGGATGGCGCTTCGCCGTGGTGGCGATCGATTCCTCGCGGGTGAAGACGAGCCGCACCGGGCGCCCGGTCTTCATCGCCATCAGGGCCAGCATGCCCTGATAGATCATGTCTTCCTTGCCGCCGAAGCCGCCGCCGACCGGCGACATGATGAAGCGCACCTTGGCGATCGGCTTCTTGATGATCTTCGCCAGCATGTGGCGGTGATGGGTGATGTTCTGGCTCGGCGATACAATGGTCACGACGCCGTCGGCATCGACATAGCCAAGGCCCGCCTCGGGCTCGAGATAGGCATGCTCGATGGCCTGCGTTTCGTAATCCTGCTCGACCACAAGATCGGATTGCGCGAAACCCTTTTCGATATCGCCCTTGCGGATCGGAATATGCTTGGTGATGTTGTCGGGCGCGTAGTCATGGATAACCGGCGCGCCGGGCTTCATCGCCTCGAAGGGATCGAACAGGGCCGGCAGCGGCTTGTAGACCACCTTGATCTTCGCTAGTGCGCGTTTCGCGGTGACCACGTCCTCCGCCGCGACCGCCGCCACTGCCTCGCCCACATAGCGCACCTTGCCGCGCGCCATGATCGGCTGATCGTGGACGAATACACCGAAGCCGTCCTCGCCCGGCACGTCGGCCGCGGTGATGACACCCTCGACGCCCTCCATGGCTTCCGCTTCGGACGTATCGATCGATTCGATCAGCGCATGCGGATGCGGCGATCGCAGCACCTGCAGATGCAGCATGTTTGGCATCGTCATGTCGCCGGCATATTTCAGCCCTCCGGAAACCTTGCCCGGCGCATCGAGGCGGCGCACATTCGCCCCGATATATTTGCCGTCGGCGACCTCGGTCTCGGCGAGCGCCGTGACCGGCAGGCGGCCGTTCTGAACGTCGCGCGCGAGTTCGACCGCATCGAATATCTTCTGGTAGCCGGTGCAGCGGCAGATATTGCCGCCGAGCCGCTCCTTGATCTCTTCGCGATCGGCGAACGGATTGACACGGAGCGCCGCCGTCGCCGCCATCACCATCCCGGGAATGCAATAGCCGCATTGGCTGGCGCCGGTCTTGTGGAAGGCCTTCTGCAGGATCGACAGGTCGCCCTTCCGGGCCAGACCCTCGACGGTTTCGATCTTCGTCCCTTGCGCCTTGCCGACCGGGATCAGGCAGGACTTCATCAGCACGCCGTCGACAAATACCGAGCACGCGCCGCATTCGCCGGCGCCGCAACCATCCTTGGTTCCGGTGAGATGCATGTCGTCGCGCAGGAAATCGAGCAGACGCTGATAGGGCTGCGCGCTGCGCGCAACCTTGCGGCCATTGACGACGGCTTCGATGCGAAGCTCAGGCACAGGCAGCCTCCATGTCGGGTGTCAGCACATCGGGTCCGGCGCCTGCGCGGCGCGCGGCATTGAACAGGCCGCGCAACATGAAGCCGCGCACCACGTCACGGCGGTACTCCTGCCGCGAGCGCGAGCGCACAAGGCCGACCGGCATTTCCGCGGCCTGCTCGAGACGGCTTTTGCTGAGCGGGCCGGATTTCAGGAATTGCTCGACGTCGTGCAGGCGATCCGGCACCGGCCCGATGCCGCCGATGCAGAGCCGGACATCCTCGAAATTACGCCCCGATACGTCGAGCTTGACCATCGCGGCGAGACAGACGGTGGAGATCACCAGCGAACGGCGATGGCCGACCTTCTCAAAGCTGCCCCCATATCCGGGCAGCGCGTCACACTCGATCGCCGTAAGAATTTCGTCCTCGGCCAGCGCAGTCTTGCCGGGTCCGGTGATGAATTGCGCGAGGTTGAGCCGTCTTGTTTCCGTCCTGCCGTTCCTGCGGCTTGCAAGCTCAAGCACGGCATCATGTGCGACGAGCGGCGGCGTCGTATCGGCCGCAGGCGAGGCATTGACGATATTGCCGCCGACGGTGGCGGATTCGCGCAGTTGATCGTCGGCGAACCAGATCGCGCAGCGCGGCATCGCCGGCATCGCCCGGCCGAGCGCGGCATCGTCCAGGAAACGTTGGATCGGGGTCGCCGCACCGAGACGCACGCGACAGTCATCGACGCTGCGTTCGCGCAGTTGCGGGATACGGGCAACATCGATCAGCACCGGGATATGCACGTCGCCGGCGCGTCCTTCGCGCGCCCAGGGGAGAAGATCGGTGGCCCCGGCGATCAGCCGGAAACGGCCGCGATGCTCCTCCATCAGGAAGAAGGCCTCGTCGAGGGATACAGGCGTCAGATATTCGTCGCAGAGAAGCATGGTCACGTTTCTCTGTTTGGTCATGGCCGGGCTTGACCCGGCCATCCATCAGCCGAAGAAGATGGATGCGCGGGTCAAGCCCGCGCATGACATGTGAACTATTCCGCCGCCTGACGCTGCGCGGCGCCAGGCTTCATCTTCACCACCACCTTGATCGCATCTTCCACGCGATCCTTGGCGTAGCGGATCGCGGTCGGCAGATCCTCCAGCGGGAAAGTGTGGGTGTGGATCTTGGTAGCGTCGAAACGCTTCTGTTTCATGAAGGCTTCGGCCCGGTGCGTGGCGCTCTTGCCCTCGCCGCGGATGCCATAGATGTAGATGTTGTTGCGAACGATGTGCGCGATATCGACCGGCGCATCGCCATGCGGGAACGCCGCAAGACAGACCTTGCCGCCGCGATTGACCATCTTCAGTGCTTCGTTGACGGCGTTCGGCGCGGCCGAGCATTCGACGACATAATCCACGCCCTTGCCGCCATTGAGATCCTTCACTGCCTGCACGACATCGTTGACCTTGCGGATATTGATGACGTGATCGGCGCCGAGCTCCTTGCCGATCTGCAATCGGTTGTCGCGGGTGCCGGTGAGGATCACGGGCTGCGCACCCATGGCTTTTGCAACGGCAACGCCGAGCAGGCCGATCGGGCCGGGGCCGGTGACCACTACACTTTCGCCGGCGACAAGGCCGCCGAGTTCGGTCAGGCCGTACATCGCCGTGCCGGCGGTGACGACCAGTGTCGCCTCCTCGTCCGACATGTCGTCGGGGATCGCGACCAGCGTATTGATGTTGTTGACCTGGTATTCGCAGAAGCCGCCGTCGGTGGTGAAGCCGTTGGCTCTGTGACCCTTGTCGACGTCGCCGTAATTCAGGCCGTAGTTATGGCACGAGGTATACATGCCCTCGCGGCAGCGCTTGCATTGGCCGCAGCCGGCGTGAATTTCCACAGTCACGCGCTGGCCGATCTTGTATTCGTCGACGCCCGGTCCGAGCGCGACCACCGTGCCCATATATTCATGGCCAGGCGTGAAGTTCTTGTTGTGGGGCATGCCGCCCTGAATCATTGCAGGCGGGCCGTGATAGATGATCTCGAGGTCGGTTGCGCAGATCGCGACCGCATCGATGCGCACCAGCACTTCGGCCTTTTTCGGGACCGGCACTGCCTTGTCGATCAGCTTCAGCTCGCCGGGATCGCCCAGCACCCACGCCTTCATGGTCTCGGGAACCGGAAATTCCTGACTGGTCTTCACGCCCGCCGGTGCGTACATCGCGCCTCTCCGTTGATGAAATCGTCGTTGTCAGTTCGTCGTCAAAACCGGCTTCAGCGAGCCCGGCTCGCCAAGCTCGGCCGACAATGCGTTGGTTGCTGCGATCACTTCCTGCCGCATCAGCGCGAGATGCTCGTCCGTCGCGCGCATCGACGGCGCCGAAGCGCTGATTGCGCCGACCACAGCGCCGGCATGGTCGCGGATCGCGGACCCGACACAGATCACGCCGGGCTGGAACTCCTCGCGGTCGAGCGCAACGCCGTTGCGGCGCACATGCCGCAATTCCTCGATCAGCACGCCGAAATCGACGATGGTGTTATCGGTGAAGCGTCGCAATCCCTCTGGCAACATGCGGCGGATCTGATCTTCCGGCAGCCAGGCGATCATCGCCTTGCCGGTTGCAGTGGCGTGCGGCGCATCGCTGCGTCCGATCATGCCGGAATCGACGCGCACCGCATGGCGCGCCTCGCGCTTCACCAGCGTGACGATGTTGTCGCCCTGCAGTATGGCAAGATGGACGCTCTCGCCGGTGACCTGATTGATGCGGTCCATATGCGGCTGCGCGCGCTGCGGTAGGTCCACCTGACGCAGGCAGGCATGACCGAGATAGAGGACGCGCGCGCCGAGCGCATAGGAGCGACGGCCCGGCACCTTGCCGACATAGCCCCAGTTCACCAGCGTCGAAAGCAGGTGATGGCAGGTCGAGACATTGAGGCGGGTGCGCCGCGACAGATCAGTCAGCGAGGCTTCGCCGCCGGCTTCGGCCAGCGCCTCAAGCAGCGACAATGCGCGATCGACGGACTGGATTGAGCCGCGATGCGGCGACTTGATGCTGCCATTGGTTATCGGCGCAGCAATGGGACCAGGAGCAATGGCGGTGTCCGTCACGGCGTATTCCTCTCTTCGGTTTTTGTTGTTGGACGAAGAGAAAGGCGGCCGCCGGGCGGAGTCAAGGCTTTTTCGAAATGGTAAAGTTCGATTTCGCGATATGAAATGATTTCATTATCGGCCTACCTGCCTTAACATCGCGCCGCCATACACCGCTTCCGCCTCCGCCATCATTGGCGCGACGGCGGAAACGAACGATTGGTGCTCGGTTTGCGTCAATTCCTCGATCAGGCAGCCTTGCGCCTCGATGGCGCGGCGCGCGTCCCGCTCCTCTTCCACCGCCAGCCTGCGCTGAAAGGTCACGGCTTCCGCTGCAGCGCTGCGCATCGCCTCCTGCAGCGCAACAGGCCAGGCATCGAACTGCGCCCGGCACACGAAGATCGGACGCGAGATGTAGAAGTGGCCGGTCAGGCTGTGGAAGCGGTGATATTTATGCGCGCCATAGGTCACGGTATTGGCGAGCGGATTTTCCTGGGCATCGATGGTGCCTGAGACGATCATCTCAAGCGCCTCGGTGAGATCGAGACGCTGCGGCAACGCACCGAGCAGCGCGAAGGTCCGCTTCTGGATGTCGCTCGGCAGGACGCGGATGGTCATGCCGGCGAGATCGGCAGGATGGCGCACCGGGCGCAGGCGGTTCGAGATATGGCGGAAACCGTTCTCGAACCAGCCGACGATCCGGTAATCCGCCTTGTCCTCTATCGCCGTCGCGAGGGTTGCGCCGAGCGCGCCATCGATGGCGCGGCGTGCCTCGTCCCTGCTCGCGAACAGGAACGGCAGATCGACAAAGCCGAGCTCGGGCACGCGGTCGGTGAGATAGCTCGACGATTGATAACCGAGCGACAGGATACCCTTCTCTACCAGCCAGAGAATGTCCTCGGAGCGATAGCCGAACTCCATGATGTTCCAGACATACTTTACATCCACGCGGTCGCCGAATTCGGCCGCGAGCCGGTCGCCGATGAATTTCAGCGCCTTGCTGAAGCCGGTCGAGGACGGCCCGTAGCCGCCCATGCGAATCTCAATCGGGTTCGCTTTGCTCATGATGAAAGGCCTGTTAGTTTGCCAGACAGTCTCGCGCGCAGGTCCGAACCGTCTCCATACCGCAACTTCCGTATCTGCAATCATGGCAGCACCGCAATCGTTCAGAGTGGCCGGCGTGATCGGCTGGCCGATCACGCAATCGCGCTCGCCGGTGCTGCATGGCCACTGGCTTTCGCAATACCAAATCCGCGGCGCCTATCTGCCGCTGCCGGTGCAGCCGCAGCGCCTCCCCGACGCCATCCGGGGCCTGCGTGCGCTCGGCTTTTCCGGCTGCAACGTCACAATTCCGCACAAGCTCGCGGTGCTGCCGCTGCTGGAGGCGGTCGATCCGGTGGCGCAACGGATTGGCGCGGTGAATACGGTCGTGGTGCAGGACGACGGCACCTTGTCCGGTTTCAACACCGACGCCTATGGCTTTATGGCCAGCCTGCGCGATGTGCGCCCCGACTTCAAGGCGAGCGCGGGGCCCGTCGTGGTGCTCGGTGCGGGCGGTGCGGCGCGCGCCGTCGTGGTGGCGCTGCTCGATGACGGCGCGGCCGAAATCCGGCTTGCCAACCGCACCATGGAGCGCGCGCAGGACCTTTCCCAGATCGATCCGGCACGCATCCGCGCAATTGCGTGGGAGGATCGCCACGACGCGCTTTCGGGCGCGGCGCTCCTCGTCAACACCACAAGCCAGGGCATGACCGGCTATCCGCCGCTCGACATTGCGCTCGATATGCTGCCGAATCACGCGCTCGTGTCGGACGTCGTCTACAACCCGCTGGAGACGCCGCTGCTTGCCGCGGCCCGCAAACGCGGCAACGCCGCGGTCGACGGTCTCGGCATGCTGCTGCATCAGGCGGTGCCGGCCTTCGAGGCGTTCTTCGGCGTGCGCCCGTATGTCTCGAACGAATTGCGGCGCGCGGTGGAAGCGACGCTGTAGCCTTGCGTCATTCGGGTTCACGCGCGTTGTGCGGGCCCCGGAATGACGACCGGCGAACGGGCTACGCCCCCGCCGGCTTCGTGCTCCGCCCCTTCCACCACGCACGCAGTTTCGCGAGCTTTGCCACCCGCCATTCGGCGCCGTTGGCGATCAGCATCAGCGCCGCCGGCGTCACGATCAGCGTCAGGATGGTGGCAAAGCCGAGCCCGAAGACGATCGCGGTTGAAAGCGAAATCCACCATTGCGTCGCCGGCGCGCCCACCGTGACCTCGCGCAGGATGAAGTCGAGATTGACCCCGAACGCGATCGGCAAGACGCCTAGGATCGCGGTCACTGCGGTCAGCATCACAGGCCGCACGCGCTCGCGGCAGGTTTCGAGAATGGCTTCATAAGCCGCCATGCCCTCGCGCCGCAGCCGGTCGTAGGTATCGATCAGCACGATATTGTTGTTCACGATCACACCGGCATTGGCGATGATGCCGATGCCGGTCATTACCACGCCGAATGGCTGACCCATCACCATCAGCCCGATCAACACGCCGATGGTCGAGAGCACCACCGCGCTCAGCACCAGCATCACCGAGGTCAGCCGGTTGAACTGCGCCAAGAGGATCGCGAAGATCAAAAAGATCGCGGTGCCGAAAGCCTTCATCAGGAAAGCGCCCGCTTTTTCACGCTCCTCGTCCTCGCCCTTCATCCGGAACAGGACGCCCGGCCCGAGATCGGTCTTGGCAAGTTCGGCGGCAATCTCCTGCTGCACCTTGGCGCTCTGCACGCCTTCGGCGACATTGGACGAGACCGTGATCACGCGGTTGCCGGCGACGCGGTTGATATAGCCGACGCGCTGCACCGGAATGCGCTGTACGAAATTGCCGATCGGCACCTGCCCGGACTGGGTCTGAATGCGCAATTCGTCGATCTGGTCGAGGCTCCTGCGGTCGTTCGGGAAGCGCACCAGGATGTCGACCGCCTTGTCGCTGTCCGCCGGACGATATTCGGTGACCTTCACGCCGTTGGTCACGAGCTGGACGGCGGTGCCGACCGTGTTCGGCCCTGCCGCATATTTCGCAGCCTCGGCCTTGTCGACATCGATCTTCCAGTCGATCCCCGGCAGCGGCAATCCGTCGTCCAGATCACGGATGTCGGCGCGTTGGGCGAGGATACCCGCGACTTTCTTCGCCGCCGCCGGAAGAACGTCGGGATTGAGCGCGCTCAGCTGCACTTGCACCGGCTTGCCGGTCGGCGGACCGGCGCGCGGCGCGGTCACCTCCACAAGTATGCCAGGGATGTCCGCGGTCTTGGCGCGGATCGCATCCATGATCTTGTTGGCCGGATCGCGGCGCTGCCAGTCGGAGAATTCGAACTGGATGACGCCGATGGTGTCCTCGCTGAGCTCGGCCATGCCGCGCGGCTGTTCTCCGACGCGGGTATAGACCGTGCTCAGCCCGTCGAATTGCAGCACCCGCTTCTCGACCTCGGAGAGAATGCGGTCCTTCTCGTCGAGCGAGATATTGCCGCGCGCATGCACGATCACCTGGCCGTAATCGGGCTCGACACTCGGGAAAAACTCAACACCCTTGCCGATCTTGCCATAAAGCGCGATCACCGCGATCAGGAGCGCAAAGGCCGCCGCCAGCGTGCCGCCGGGATAGCGCAGCGCAAATTTCACGGTCCGCATATAGGGGCCGCGATCGGAGGCGCGCTCATCCAGCGGCACCGGCGACGCCTTGCCAAGCAAAGCGCCGAGCGTGGGCGTGAAGAACAGCGCGACGATCAGCGAGGCCGAGAGCGTCGCGATCAGCGTGATCGGCATGTATTTCATGAACTCGCCGACCACGCCCGGCCAGAATAGAAGCGGAGAGAACGCGGCAATGCGGGTCGCAGTCGCGGCCGTCACCGGCCCGGCCATCCGTTTGGCCGCGAGCGAATAGGCTTCCTTCGGCGGCATGCCTTCGGACATCCGCCGCTCCGCATATTCGGAGACGATGATGGCATCGTCGACCAGCATGCCGACCGCCAGAATGAGCGAGAACAGCACCACGATATTGATGGTGAGCCCGGCGAGCTGCAGCCCGAGCACGCCCGCCAGGAACGAAGCCGGGATCGCAATGCCGATGAACAGCGAGGCGCGGAAGCCAAGTGCGAACAGGATGATGACGGCGACCAGCAGCACGCCGGTCGCGACCGAATTCTGCAGATCCGCCAGCATCTGACGGATCACCTTGGATTTATCCTGCGTGAAGGTCACCTGGACCGAGGCGGGCCAGGTGCCCTTCATCTTCTCGACCGCGGCTTTGACGCCGTCCACGGTCTCGATCAGGTTGGCGCCGGTGCGCTTCGACACTTCGATGGTCATGGCGGAGCGGCCGTTGACCCGGGTGATCGACGTTGCGTCCTTGAAAGTCGGCTTGACCAGCGCCACGTCTCCCACGGTAACCGCAGCGCCTTTGGTCGCAGCCACCGGTACTTTCAACACGTCGCGAGGCTGCTCGATCAGGCCGGGGACCTTCACCGCGAAGCGTCCGGTATCGCCTTCCAGCGCACCCGCGGCGATCAGGCTGTTGGAGGCATTGACGGTCGAGATCAGCTGATCGAGCGAGACGCCGTAGCTCTTGAGCAGCATCGGCTCGACGATGATTTCCACCGCCTCGTCGCGCGAGCCGCGCAATTCGGCGGACAATACGCCCGGCACCTGCTCGATCACATTCTTGGCGTTGCGCGCGATGCGCAGCATCGAACGCTCCGGCATGTCGCCGGACAGCGCCACCACCAGCACCGGATAGAGCGAGAGATTGACTTCGGTCACCACCGGCTCGTCGGCATCGCGCGGCAGATCGCGCTTGGCCTGATCGACCTTGGCGCGCACGTCGGCGAGCGCCGCCTTCGAATCGAAACCGGCCTCGAATTCCAGCAGCACATAGCCGCCGCCTTCATAGGCGGTCGAGCGCATCTCCTTGACGTTGCCGACCGATTTCAGCTGCGTCTCGACCGGCCGCAGAAGCAGCCGCTCGGCATCTTCCGGCGAAATGCCGCGCTGGGTGAGCTGCGTATAGATGATCGGAATCTTGACGTCGGGCTCGGCCTCTTTCGGAATCGTGCGATAGGAGACGAAGCCCGCCACCAGCAGGAAGATCAGCGTGGCAATGGTCAGCCGGGAATGGCTGATGGCGTAGTCGATGAGCTTGAACATGACCGTTCGATCCTAACTCCGCCTCATCCTGAGGAGCGCCACAGGCGCGTCTCGAAGGATGTGGCGGCCCTCGTCCTTCGAGACGCCCGCTACGCGGGCTCCTCAGGATGAGGGACGAAAAACATCACCGCGCCGCGCCCACCGCTATTTCGGCCGGTACCGCCACCACCTGCTGCCCTTCGCGCACGAAATCCTGGCCCTGCACGATGACGCGCGCGCCGTCCGGAATGCCGGCGACCCACATGTGCCCCTGATCGTCCTCAACCACGCTGACCGGGACAAAGTCGACCTTGGCGCCGCCGTTCACCATCCGCACGCCGAGGTCCCCGGAGGAAGAGAAGGTCAGCGCCGATCGCGGCACCCGGGTCGCAGGCACCGGCGCCATCGGTATCGAGACCTCCGCCGTAATGCCGTCCGGTATCGCGCCATCCGGATTCTTGAGCTCGATGTCGACGCGGTAGGTCCGCGTTGTCTCGCTGGCGGACGGCGCAATATAGCGGATGCGTCCGGTTGCCGTCTGTCCGGTCACAAGCCGTACCTCGGCCTGGTCTCCGACCTTGAGACCACGCAGCCGGCGCTCCGAGACCTCGACCATGGCAAGCATCGGGTCGAGCGACACCATCTGGGCCACGGGCGCGCCCTGCATCGCCAGCGACGCACCGCCGACTTCGGAATGGTTCGTGATGATGCCGTCCCAGGGTGCACGCAATACGCCGCGATCGCGCTCGGCGACCGCCGCTGCCAGCGCAGCTTCGGCCGACTTGTATTGCGCCTCGAGATTCACCGCTTCGAGCTTGGGCAGCGAGCCCTGCTCGATCAGCTTGCGGCGCGCCTCCAGTTCCGCCTTACGCTGATTATAGAGAGCGGTTGCCTGCGCGACCTGCGCTTCTCGCGCATCGTCGGACAAGACGGCGATCACATCGCCTTTCTTGACGTGCATGCCGCGCCGGACCCGCATTTCGGTCAGCACACCGCCGGTCCGCGCGGTAATCGTGACCTTCTTGTCGGCCTCGGTCCGTCCGGAGAGCACCAGCCGACGCGCATGGGGTGCGAGCTTGGTCTCGATCACCGCGACACGGAACAGCTTCTGCTCGCCCGCATCGGCACGCATCGCGGCCCGGCTTTCGGCCGACTCGTGCGGCATCAGATGGCCCGAGGCGACCCAGGCCACCGCACCGACGACGATACCGACAGCGGCGATACGGCTTGCCTTCATTGCGTCTCTCCAGCGAGGGCCGCGCGCGCGAGGTCCGCCGTCGCGTTTCGCCCAAGGTCTCGTTCTTTGCCCTTGCCGCGTTGCAGCAGCATGTATTTCGTGACATCGAAGAACATCGGCAGCACCGCTTCGGCGTCGAAATTTGGATCGACGGCTCTGCGCCACCACACGCCGTCGGCGATGATCATCAGCATCTCCACTGCGGCACTGATATCGGCATCGCGCGAAATGTCGCCGCGCGCCTGTGCGCTTTGCAGCATGGTGATGAGACGGTCTTTTACGTCGGCGTCGAAGTCGTTCATGATCTTCGAAATTGTCGGATTGCGCCGGCTCTCCGACATGATCTCCGCGCACAGTCCGACTTCCTCCGCCGTGCGCTCGACGAAGTGATGGCGCGCCAGAGCGGCGAAGGTCGAGAAGAAGTCCGCGGTGAATTGCGTATCGGCGAGTTGCGCCGCGACTTCCGCGCGGTCGCGCTCGGCGATCCCGGCGATGATCGCCTCCTTCGAGGGAAAATATCGGTAGAGGTTGCCGGGACTCATGCCGGCCTCGGCGCAGATCTGCTGCATCGAGGTCTGGTGGAATCCGGTCCGGGCGAAGCACCGCCGCGCCGCATCGAGGATTTCCGAGCGGCGGTCGGAATGAAGCTGCACGTTGGCTTGGCGCACCTGTCCCCTGCCCTCCGGCAATTCCGCATTGTTGCGGCGCACATAAAACGAATGAACGTTCGCTCTACTTGTCCCTCGAAATTGGGCGAGTCAATGGCCGGCCGCGCTCGGCCGATGCGAAATATCCTGATGAGCAACGGAAGTCAGACCGATGGGTACCGCCAAATTGACATGCGGCGAAGCTCGGCCAATGCCGAGTTTCGCCGTGGCGAGCATCGGTTGGGGATTCCGGGTCGGCGGGTTCCGCCATGATTGCGTCGCGGCGGCTTGGTTACAGTCGAACCGGCGCGAAAATGTCCGCATGGGACGGGAGACAAAGCGATGAATCGTAGAGTTCTTGGCGCGGCGATGCTCACGGTCGCGGCGATAAGCCCCGCCATGGCCGCGGAGCTGCCGCTTAAAGAAGTGGTCCTGTCGAATTCAGGTCTGGCCCAGTTCACCTTTGGGGGGCCGGTCTCCGGCAATTCCACGATCGCTTTGCCGGTCCGCCTCGACCAGGTCGACGACATCCTGAAGAGCCTGACGGTGTTCGACCGGGCCGGCGCGGTCGGCACCGTCAGCCTGCCGGGCAAGACCCCGCTGCCGGAACTGTTTCGCGATCTGCCATTCGGCCCCGAGGCGCTGAATTCGTCGCCCGACCTCCTCAATGCGCTGACCGGAAGCGAAATCGAGATCGCAGGTCCGGTGACCGCGAAAGGCCGCGTCTTCCGCGTGGTCCGCGAACAGGTCACGTTGCCGAATAATGGGGGCACCACCACGCGGCATCGCCTGACCCTGATGACGCCCGCAGGCCTCACCCAGGCGATCCTCGAAGAAGTCACCGAGCTGCGCTTCACCGATCCGCAGACCCGCGCGCAGATCGAGCGGCTGCTTCAGGGCCTCATCGAGAACCGCGCCAAGGACCGGCGCACGCTGTCCGTCGGCTTTCTCGGGGAAGGCGCGCGCGATGTCGCGATCAGTTATGTCGTCGCAGCACCCGTCTGGAAGACCGCGTATCGCATTGTGCTTCCCAAGGAGACTGGCAGGGACGGCAGCACGGACGCCAAGGAAGCCTTGAAGGCGCGGCTGCAGGGCTGGGCGGTGATCGAGAATCTGACCGGCGGGGATTGGAAGGATGTCGAGCTGACGCTGGTGTCCGGCAATCCGGTGGCGCTGCGTCAGCCGCTTTATACCGCGCTGTTCGCAAACCGGCCTGAAGTGCCGGTCTCGACCGGCACGCGGGTCGTGCCGCGCATCGACGATGTGCAGGAAAAGGCGGCACCGTCTTCCGCGCCGCAGGCCCAGTTCCGCGCCGATCAGATCGCCGGCGCGCTTGCTGCCCAAAGACTGACACGTTCGGCTCCGGCGATCGCCGCACCATCGCCGGTCGCGCCCGCATCCGCCGGACCGGCCGCAACGCCGGCTAATCTTGCCGCGGCCGAGGAAGCCGCGACGCAATTGCTGTATCGCTTCCCGGCCAAGCTCTCGCTCGCGACCGGTCACACCATGATGGTGCCGTTCATGGACCGCGAAATCCCGGTCGAGCGCATCTGGCTCTATCAGCCGGACATCGTGCCCAATCAGCCGCTGGCTGCGGTGAGGCTGAAGAACGATGGCGACACTGCGCTGCCGGCGGGACTCGTCACCGCATTCGAAAATACGGCGGATGGCGGCACCAATTTCGTCGGCGACGCCTTGCTGCCGCTGACGCCGAAAGACGCAACCCGGCTCGCGACCTTCGCCGTCGATACCCGCACCGCGATCCGGCGCGACGACAAGGGCGTCGTGCAAACTTCGCTCGGCAAGGCACTCAATGGCACGCTGACGATTCAAACGCAGTCCCGCCGCACGGTCGACTACGAAGTCACCGCACCGCCGGACCAAGACCGCATCATCGTCGTCGAGGAGGAGCGCGTTGCGGGCTGGGCACCCGCTGCCGATGTCAAAGGCGTCGAGGAAACGCCGACCCGCTACCGTCACACCATCACCGCGCCGAAAGGCCAGACGACGAAGGCGCGTTTCGTCACCGAGCGGCTCGACCGCGAAAGCATCGTTCTGACCGATCTCGATGTCGAGGACATGCTGGTGCGGATTCGCGGGCTGGAGAACGAGACCCCGGCACTGAAGGCAACGATCGGCCGGCTCACAGCATTGGTCGAGGAGATGAACAAGGCGCGCGCGCAGAAGGGCCAGCTCGAAGGCGAACGCGACAGGATCGTTCAGGATCAGCAGCGCGTGCGCAGCAACCTGCAATCGGTCGGCGCAAACTCCGATCTGGGCCGCCGTTATCTTGCGACGCTCAAGACGCAGGAGGACCGGCTGGCCGAAATCGGCACGGCGGAATCAAAGCTGGACAAGGAGATCGAGGCCAAGGTGAAGGCCGCCGAGGACACGGTGCGCCAGCTGACGTTGTAGTCTTGGTCATTCCGAGGCGCGCGGAAACCGGCGCGAATCCGGAATCCAGGGACAAATCCCGAATGCGAGAAGAGATTCCGGGTTCATCGCCATCGGCGACACCCCTGAATGACAACTCAGCACGCGCTCCGCGACCGCCTCCCATCCACCGCCGGGACCATGGCATCTAACATGGCGCATGGAGCCCAATAGCGCGCCTTATGTTTCAGCCGTGGGCGAAAGACTTGCCCTCAATGACCGAGAAGAAGCTGTCCGGGATTGGCAACACGCTCTCCAGTTTGAACCCGGCCTCCGCCATCAGCCGGGCATAATCGGACTCCGTGCGTTCCTGCCCTCCCAGATGAATCATCAGATCCAGATCGACGAAGCGGTGCGGATTACCGACAGCCTTGCGCGGCATCACGATCTCTTCGACGATAAGGAGGCGGCTTTCCGGCCCCATTGCCTTGCGGCAGTGTTTCAGAATCTCGGTTGCCTTCGCGTCGCCCCAGTCATGCAGGACGGATTTCACCATGTACGCCTCATAGCCCTGCGGCACAGCTTCGAAGAAAGTGCCGCCAATGACTTCGCAGCGCCCGGCAAGCCCGCGCGCTTCCAAAAACTCTTTTGCAAGCGCCGCAGTCGGCGGAATATCGAAGAGCGCGCCGCGCATGCCGGGGTTAGCCGAAAGAATTGCCGCAAGGATATGGCCCTGCCCGCCGCCGACATCAATGATGCTTTCGAACTGTCCGAACGGATATCCAGCCGCGATCTTGGCCCCCTCCCGACCGTAAAGATTGATCATGCATTTCGAAAAATGCTCACCGAGCTGCCGGTCTTTCGTGAACAGATCGAACAGCGGCGCACCATTGACCTCGACGAACCGCGACTTTCCGTCCAGTAGAGTCTGCTCGAGTTCAAGCCATGCACGAAGCGACACATTGCTGTTGAGGAACAGCATCGCGTCACGGAGCGAGGGCGCAGCATCCGCGCGCATGAACTCGGAGACGTCTGAATTCTCAAACTTGCCGTCCGGTGTTTCGCTGAATACACCGTATTGCGCCAGGGCCCGAAGCACGCGGCGCAAGGTCTCCGGGTGGAGGCCGGATTCCTGCGCAAGCGTTTCGACTGGCTTTGGTCCGCCGGACAATCTGTCCGCGATCCCGTATTCGGCCATCGCTCGGAGTGCGATTGCGAGCTTGGCTCCGATCAAAAGATCGGCGAGGCGACTGAAGGGAGCGGGCCTGCCTGTCATTGCGACGATCTCCGGAGTGACCGCGACGGATTCGCACCGCCGCGGATTGCAGTCGAGACCAGGCATTCCAAACAAAATAACTCTGCCAGCTTCTTGCGCGAAGGCCGTTTGCCCTAGAACAGCCGGACCTATGAGACAGCATGTTAGGAAAAGCGGAACGCAAATTCACCACAGCTGCGAATTCGTCGCAGCCTGCCCAGACGAGAGACGGCAGCCTCAGCGGAGCCCGCTGCGCGCCCTCATCTCATCAACCGCCGCCAGCACCCGGTCCGGCGTTGTCGGCGCATCGATCACCGGCGCAAGCCGGTAATCGGACAGCGAGGAGATCGCGTCGCGGACCGCGAGCCATACCGAGAGCGCCAGCATTAGCGGCGGTTCGCCGACCGCCTTGGAGCGGAACACCGTGCCTTCTTTGTTGGGTGCGTTCTGCAGGATGCGCGCGTTGAAGACCGGCGGCACGTCGCGGCTGCCGGGAATCTTGTAGGTCGAAGGACCGTGGGTGCGCAGATTGCCTTTTGCATCCCAGACAAGCTCTTCGGTGGTGAGCCAGCCCATGCCCTGCACGAAGGCGCCCTCGATTTGTCCGAGATCGATCGCCGGGTTCAGCGAGGCGCCGCAATCCTGCAGAAGCTCCGCGCGGAGCACCCGCATCTCGCCGGTCAAAGTATCGATCGCGACTTCGGACGCCGCGAAACCATAGGTGAAATAATAGAAGGGCCGCCCGCTCTGGGTGGCGAAGTCCCAATGGATTTTCGGCGTCCGGTAGAAGCCGGTCGCCGACAGCGACACCCGCTTCTCCCATGACAGCGCCGCAAGCTCCGCGAAGGACATCGAGCGGTTGCCGGCATAGATGCGGTTCGACGAGAACACGATCTCACCCTTGGGCACGTTGAACTGCTCGGCCGCGACATCGGCCATGCGATCCTTGATCTGGTCGGCGGCATTCTTCGCCGCCATGCCGTTCAGATCGGAGCCGGAGGACGCCGCGGTCGGCGAGGTGTTCGGCACCTTGCCGGTCGTGGTCGCGGTGATCTTGATATTATCGATGTCAATCTGGAAGGTCTCGGCCACCACCTGCGCAACCTTGATGAACAGTCCCTGCCCCATCTCGGTGCCGCCGTGGTTCAGCGTCACGCTACCGTCCATATAGACATGCACCAGCGCGCCGGCCTGGTTGAGCGCAGGCCGGTTGAACGAAATGCCGAATTTCACCGGCATGGTGGCGAGCCCCTTCTTCACGATAGGGCTCGTCTTGTTGAAAGCAGTGACTCTCTCGCGCCAGCCTTTCAGGTCGACGGTGCGATCGAACTCGTCGATCACCTGTTCGATAATGTTATCCTCGACCGTCATGCCATAGGGCGTGACGTTGCCTCGGCCGTGGCCGTAAAAGTTGCGACGGCGCACCTCGTCGAGCGGCTTGCCGAGATGCCGCGCGACCGTGTCGAGAATCGTTTCGATCGCGAACATGCCCTGCGGTCCGCCATAGCCGCGGAACGCGGTGTTCGACACCGTATTGGTCTTGCACGGCAGACCACGAAAGCGCAGTACCGGCAGCCAGTAGCAATTGTCCGAATGGCACAGCGCGCGCGTCAGCACCGCGGGCGTATGGTCGGCGACGTGTCCGCCATTCGCCGCAAGCAGGAGATCGAGCCCCTTAATCGCGCCGTCATCGTCGAAGCCGATGTCGTAGCGACAATAGAATGGATGCCGCTTGCCTGTCGCACGCATATCGTCGTCGCGCGGCAGCCGCAGCTTCACCGGCTTGCGTGTCTTCCAGGCAAGGAGCGCCGCGATACCGGCGATGATGGTCGGCTGGCTTTCCTTGCCGCCGAAGCCGCCGCCCATGCGGCGGACCTCCACCGTCACCGCGTTGAACGGGATGCCGAGCACATGGGCGACGCCGTGCTGCACTTCGGTCGGATGCTGGGTGGACGAATAGACATGGATATCGCGGTTGGTTTCACCTGGCGTTGCAATCGCGATCTGGCCTTCGAGATAGAAATGATCCTGACCGCCGCACCGAAATTCGCCCTTCAGCCGATGCGGCGCCGACTTGAGCGCGGCGCCAATATCGCCGCGTTCCATCGTCTGGACCGGCGCGACATAAAGCTCCTTCGCCACCGCCTCCTCGACGGAAAGCACGGCCGGCAGCACCTCGTATTCGACCTTGACGAGCTTTGCTGCGGCGCGCGCCTGATCGAGGGTCGCCGCAGCAACAGCCGCAACGATCTGGCCCTCGTGCTCGACCACGCCAGCCGCCAGCAGCGGCTCGTCGGTGCGAATGGGCGCGATATCGTTCTTGCCGGGAATGTCAGCGGCCGTGACCACCGCAGCGACACCATCCGCGGCAAGCGACGCCGAAACTTGGATCGATATAATGCGGGCATGGGGATGCGGCGACAGAACCAGCGCGGTCTCCAGCGATCCCGGCACCATCGGGATGTCGTCGAGATAGATCGCCTGACCGTTGGTGTGACCGGCAGCGCTGTCGTGCTTGACCGAGGCATGCACGCCGCCGCGGATGCGGGACAGAGGTGCGTTCATAGCTGCCACACTCCGGTTTGCTGCCCGCTTGTGGTCTCGACCTGCAACCGCCGGATCAGATTGGCGGCCGCACGCAGGCGATAGGCGTCGGTGCCGCGATGGTCGGTCATCGGCTGGAAGTCCCGCGCGATCAGCGCATCGACATCTCGCAAGCTTTCGGTTGTCCATGGTTTGCCGGTGAGCGCGGCCTCGACATGCTTCGCCCGCGCCGTTGTCGCGGCCATGCCGCCATAGGCCGCGCGCAATTCCGCGACCTTTCCATTCTCGACCCGCAGCCGATAAGCCCCGATCACGGTCGAGATGTCCTGGTCGAAGCGCTTCGATAGCTTATAGGTGGTGAACGTCGTGCCGTCTTTCAGCAGCGGAATTTCGATCGCTTCGATGATCTCGTCTTTTTCCATCGCGGTCTTGCGATAACCAGTGATGAATCCGTCGGCCTTCACGCCGCGCGCGCCGCGTCTGGAACGAAGCATGATGGTGGCATCGAGCGCCATCAGACAGGGAATCGTATCGCCGATCGGCGAGGCATTGGCGATGTTGGCGGCGAGTGTCCCAATATTGCGGATCTGTCGCGAGCCGATACGGCGGACCAACGCTGCGAATGACGGGAAGTGCCTGTCGAGCGACGGCAGGACCTTCGTGTAGGTCACGCCGCCGCCAATAACGAGCTTGTCTTGATCCTCGGAGATCGAACGCAGCTCGCGCACCCACTGGGTCGAGATCACCACCGGAAACACTTCGCGATCCTTGGACACACGAATGCCGAGATCGGTGCCGCCGCCGAGCACGAAAGCATTAGGATATTGCGCTTTCGCCTCCACCAGGTCGCCGATGCTGCGCGGCGCGAGATAAGTCTGAGAACCGTGCCGGTACTCGGTTGCGGCTTCGCCCGCATGTTCGGCAAATCCGCAGCCCGGCGGATCGGCGCGCATGGCCTTGCAGGCCTCGACGATCGGGCGATAGCCGGTGCAGCGGCAGAGATTGCCGGCCAGCGCCTCATGGATGGTCTCGTCGTCGCGCGGCTCTCCACCCTGCGCGAACGCAAGCATGGCCATCGCAAAGCCGGGCGTGCAGAAGCCGCATTGGGTGGCGTCGGCCTCGACCAGGCTTTGCTGCACCGAGTGCAACGTGCCGTCGGGCTGCGCGAGGCCCTCCACGGTGATGACCGGCAGACCGTCGATCTGCGGCACCAGCACGAGGCAAGAATTGACCGCCCGCCAGGCCATCCGCCCATCGTCCTGCGGCAGCCCGACCACCACCGTACAGGCACCGCAATCGCCCTCGGCGCAACCTTCCTTGGTGCCAGTTAGGCGCGCCTTGAGCCGCAGATAGTCCAGAAGCGTCATGGTGGGGGAGACCCGGTCCTCGACCACGGTCCGGCCGTTCAGTTGAAAGCACAACGCCGACATGCGGGAGGGGCTCACCGATTTCTGAAAGTTCCGCTGCATAGCGTAGCGGCGTCGGCCGGCATTGTCCTGCCCTTATCAGGGCCGTTCCGGTTGGGCCAAGACGAGCAGCCAGAGGCAGGCTGCCAGTCCGCGAATCGGCAACCGAGAAGCGGGGCGATATTCACGATGCGCAGACGTCCTATGCTTGATCGTAGGGACTGGCGGCTGACAAGAATCCAACGCCTTACGACTAATGTCGAACAAGGGCCCATCGAGGCTGTGGTGGACCACTTACAGCGCCAACCTTCCGCCAAACAGCGCGATCGCACCGCTATCGCCTCCGTTGGCTTGATCAAGAAATCGGCATATTCGTCCGTGCCGAATTGAGGATCGTTAACGTCGCCGATTAGGCATGCCGCCGATCCGGTTCATTGAGCTCCCACAAGTTCGTTCCAACGATCGGTTGGGCATTGCCGGTGCGCTTTGCTATCGCGTCCGCGACTGCGCGTTCCTCCACGGCTTTCATTGACCGCAAGAATGGCCACCGATAGTGTCCGCGCCGACGCGAAAGACCAAGAGGTTTCAGGAGGATAGTCCATGAATAGAAGAACATTTGGAATTGCCGCATTGGCCGCGACCGCGCTATTTGCGGGCGCCGCGCACGCACAACAGGGCCCGATCAAGATCGGCCTGATCATGCCCTATTCCGGCCAGTTCGCCGACGCGGCGGCGCAGATGGACAATGCCATCAAGCTGTTCGTCAAGCAGAACGGCGACACAGTCGCCGGCCGCAAGGTCGAGTTCATTCGCAAGGATGTGGGCGGCATCGCCCCCGATGTTGCCAAGCGTCTCGCACAGGAACTCGTGGTGCGCGACGGTGTCGACATCCTCGCCGGCTTCGTGCTGACCCCGAATGCGATGGCCGCGGGCGACGTCTCCGAGCAGGCCAAGAAGTTCATGGTGGTGATGAACGCCGCCACCTCCATCGTCACCACCAAGTCGCCCTTCATGGTGCGCACCTCGCTGACCACCCCGCAGGTCAACGAGGCACTCGGCCAGTGGGCCGCGACCAAGGGCGGCGTGAAGAAGGCCTATACGATGCATTCCGATTACGGCCCGGGCATCGACGCCGAGGGCGGATTCTCGCGGGCCTTCAAAGAGGCCGGTGGCGAAGTCATCGGCACCGTTAAGATGGCAGTCGCCAATCCCGACTTCTCGGCCTATGTGCAGCGCGCCAAGGATCTCAATCCGGAAGGGATCTATGTCTTCGTTCCGGGCGGCGCGCAGCCGGCCGCCTTCGGCAAGGCGCTGGCGGAGCGCGGCATCGACCCGCGCAAGGTCAAGGTCATGGGTCAGGGCGAAATCACCGACGACAGCGCACTGAAATCGATGGGCGACGCTGCGCTCGGCATCATCACCGCCTTCCACTATGACCCGGCGCACAAGTCGGACAAGAACGCAGCCTTCGTGAAGGCCTATAATGCGGAATATGGCCGTAATCCGGACTTCTTCTCTATCGGCGGCTGGGACGGCATGCAGCTGATCTACGACGTGCTCAAGAAGACCGGCGGCAAGACCGACGCGCAGGCGATGGTCGATGCGGCCAAAGGCATGGCCTGGGAAAGCCCGCGCGGCCCGATCTCAATCGATCCGGAGACCCGCGACATTATCCAGAACGTCTATATCCGCCGCGTCGAGAAGGTCGACGGCAAGCTGCAGAATGTCGAGATCGACCGGATCGAGAATGTAAAGGATCCGGTCAAGGCGCGGATGAAGAAGTAACCGGGGCGCACGCACCAGGATAAGTCCAGCGCCCGGAGCCCCCGCTCCGGGCGTTGGCTTGCGGGGCGTCATTTCAACGAGTACAGCATCCCCCGCGCTCAAGAGGAGCGGGACCGGTATCTCGTGTAAGGGGACGACGTTGGGGCCTATCATCGGCGTTCTGTTCGACGGCTTTGCCTATGGCATGCTGTTGTTTCTTTTGTCGGTCGGACTGTCGGTCACGCTCGGCATGATGAATTTCGTCAACCTCGCGCATTGCGCCTTCGCGATGCTCGGCGGTTACGTGACGGTCACGCTGGTCAACACCTTCGGCTGGCCATTTCTGGCGACGCTGCCGATGGCATTTCTCGCGGCTGCAGCCGTCAGCGTCGTGCTCGAACGCACGCTCTATCGCAGGCTCTATCGCGCCAGCGAGCTCGATCAGGTGCTGCTCACCATCGGGCTTGCCTTCATGTCGATTGCGACGGCGGCCTATATTTTCGGCACCATCCTGCAGCCGGCGGCGACGCCCGCCTTCCTGCGCGGCTCGGTGCAGCATTTTGGCATTAATTTCGGCGTCTACCGTATTTTCCTGATCGCGGTCGGCCTTGCCGTCACACTGCTATTGGTGCTGACGCTGGAATATACCCGGTTCGGCCAGCAGGTCCGCGCCGCGGTCGATAATCAGCGCATGGCGCGCGGGCTTGGCATCAATGTCGACGGTACTTTCGCGGTCGCCTTCGCGCTCGGCTCGGGGCTTGCCGGCCTCGGCGGCGCGCTCGCGATCGAGATTGTGGGCCTCGATCCCTCCTTTGCCCTGATCTACCTCGTTTATGTGCTGATCGTGGTGTCGGTAGGCGGCCTCGGCTCGATCTGGGGCTCGTTCGTCGCCGCCATCCTGATCGGCGTCAGCGACATCGCCGGTAAATACTACGTACCGCAGATTGGCGCCTTCATGATCTATCTCGTCATGATCGTTCTCTTGATGTGGCGGCCGCAGGGCCTGTTCGGTAAGCGGTGAGCCCGATGAGCACGCCATCCCTCACTCCACACGATTACATGCGGGCGCAGGCGCGCTGGCATCCGTTGGAATATGTGTTCTGGCTCGCCACCATCCTGCCGTTCTTCCTGTTTCCGAACTACCTGTCGCTCGCCAGCCAGATCGCGATCACCGCGCTATTCGCGCTCTCTCTCGATTTGATCCTGGGTTACGCCGGCATCGTTTCGCTCGGCCACGCGGCCTATTTCGGCATCGGCGCCTATACCGCGGGGATCATTTCCAAATACGGGTTTGGCGATCCGATCTTCGGCCTGTTCGCCGCCGCGCTCCTGACCGGCATTTTCGGCTATGCGACGAGCTTCATGATTGCCCGCATCAAGCATCTGGCGCTGATCATGGTCACGCTGGGCTTGGGCTTTCTGGTCCATGAAGTCGCCAATGCCGCGCACTGGCTGACCGGCGGCGCCGACGGATTGCAGGGCATCCGCATCGGCAAGCTGCTCGGCATCTACGAATTCGACCTGTGGGGCCGCACGGCTTACACCTATTCGCTGGTCGTGCTGTTCCTGATCTTTCTTGTGGTGCGCCGTCTCACCAACTCGCCGTTCGGCCTCGCACTTCGCGGCATCCGCGAGAATTCGGTGCGGATGCCGGCGATCGGCGCGCCTTCGGATGCGCATATCCGCAAGGTCTACACCATGTCCGCGGCCATTGCCGGCATCGCCGGGGCACTGCTTGCGCAGACCACATCAACGGTCTCGCTCGGCGCCATCGACTTCCAGCGTTCTGCCGACGTGCTGGTGATGCTGGTGCTCGGCGGCGCCGGCATGCTCTATGGCGGGCTGATCGGCGCGATCATCTTCCTCGTCGCGCGCGACCAGTTCTCCGGCATCAACCCGCAATTCTGGTATTTCTGGATCGGCCTGTTGCTGGTGATGGTGGTGATGGTTCTGCCGAACGGCATTCTCGGCGGCCTGTCCCAGCTCTACCGTACCGTGACCGGACGGCGCAGTACATGACCGCACCCGCTCTCTCCACGCGCGGCGTCAACAAGAGCTTTGGCCAGCTCCAGGTTGCGCGCGACATATCCATCGCCATCCCGAAAGGCGAGCGCTATGCGCTGATCGGACCGAACGGCGCCGGCAAGACCACGCTGATCAACCTGATGACCGGCATGGTCAAACCCGATTCGGGGCAGATCCTGCTCGGCGGCGAGGACGTTACGGCGCTGCATCCGGATGCGCGGGTCAAGCGCGGCCTTGTCCGCACCTTCCAGATCAACACGCTGTTTCCCAACCTGTCCGCGCTGGAGGCGGTGACGCTTGCAATCTGCGAGCGCACCGGAGATGCAGGAACCTGGTGGAAGGCGCTGCCTTCTTACAGCGAGAATGCCGACGAGGCCTATGCGATTCTGAAATCGCTCCGTCTCGGAGAACACGCCTACCGCACCACCCGCGAACTGGCCTACGGCCAGCAGCGCCTCCTCGAGATCGCGCTGGCGCTGGCGACACGGCCGCAGGTGCTTCTCCTCGACGAGCCCGCCGCCGGCGTGCCGCCCGAGGAAAGCTCGGAGCTGTTCTCGGTGATCGCCGATCTGTCGCAAGACATTACGGTCCTATTCATCGAGCATGACATGAACGTGGTGTTCCGCTTCGCCAGCCGCATCATCGTAATGGTCGGCGGCGCGATCCTGCTGGAAGGCACGCCGAAGGAAATCTCAACCGATCCACGCGTGCGCGAAGTCTATCTCGGAGGCGCGCATCATGCCTGATACGCTCCTCTCGCTCAAAAGCGTGCGCGCCGGCTACGGCGACGCCGTGGTGCTGAACGACATTTCGTTCGATCTCGCCGACAAGGGCAGTCTCGCGGTGCTGGGAAGGAACGGCGTCGGCAAGTCGACGCTTCTCCTCACCATCATGGGCTTCACGCGCATGACACGCGGTTCGATCCACTGGCGCGGCGAGGATATAACGCGGATCGCGCCTTATCGACGCGCCCGCGCTGGCCTCGGCTGGGTAGCGCAGGAGCGCGAGATATTTCCTTCGCTCACGGTTGCGGAGAATCTCACGGTCACCGCGCGCCCTGGGCACTGGACCATCGAGCGCATCTACGAGCTACTGCCGCGGCTGAAGGAACGGCGCGGCAACAAGGGCAACCAGCTCTCCGGCGGCGAGCAGCAGATGCTGGCGCTGGCCCGCGCGCTCATGACTAATCCACTGATGCTGCTGCTGGACGAACCCTTCGAGGGTCTCGCCCCGATCATCGTCGAGGAACTGACCGCCGCAATCCGCAAGATGCTCGCGGAACAGGGCACCGCATTCATTCTGGTCGAGCAGCATGCCGAGATTGCATTGTCGCTGACCAAAGATGCGATTGTGCTGGAGCGCGGCAATGTCGTGCACCGCGCGCCGTCTGCAGAATTGATCAAAGACGAGGCGACACTGGAGCGGCTCATCGGGCTGAAGGTGTCTTGATCTTTGTTATTCCGGGCGCGGGCAAAGCGCGCGCACCCGGAATGCAGACTCAAGAGCAGAGTATGCGGCTCAGGATTCCGGCTTCGCCGCCTTCGGCGGCGCTCCGGAATGACCCACATCACATCACGCTGACCGTCGCCTCCTCGTAGCGCCTGTTGCCAAGGTCGCCGCCCTCGAAGATATCGCGGTCGGCGATCCAGTCGCGCGACACATTGAACGTTTCCTCGGTATAGGGCTCGAACACGATCCGCTCGCCCGGACCCCAGCGGCGCGTATCCATGACGCCATGCCAGCGCACCGGAAATTCCTTGGTGTAGTAATGCGTGTAGAGCTCTGGCCGGAGATCCAGATCGCGCTGGGCGCGCTTCAGTGCGGTGAAGTATTTGCGCAGATCCTCCGGATCGGGATCGCCATGGATCATGTTGGCGATCATGAAGGTGTTGTCCATGACCTTGCGGAAGCCCAGCTGCTCGGCGAGATAGTACGGCCCGGAGAACAGGGTCGCGGCCGGAATTTTTCCGTCGAGCAGCAACTCCATGCGCTTGAACAGCATGCCGTCGTTGAACGACAGCTTGATCCGCTCGCGCGGCATGTAGCTTTCCAGCGCCTGGATCGAGGCATAATGCGATCCGGACTGGAAGCCGACCGAGATCGGCACATCGGCGAGGTCGGCCGGCGACTTGATCGGTGAATCCGGCGCAACAAAAATGCCGGAAGGCGCCACCGAATACGCATCGCGATTCAGACGGCCGTGGCCCGATGCCGCCGCGACATTCACCGTCCAGTGGCAGGCGCAGCTCACGTCCGATTTGCGGCCCTCCTCGAAGGACTGGTAGGCGCCGATCTTGTTGCCCTTGTCGTGGATCTTACCGTCGGTCGACTGCACCAGCTCGCGGAAGATATAGTCGAGCCCTTCGTCCTTGAAGTAGCCTTTCTCCTCGGCGATCCATTCCTGCAGGCGGAAATGCGGCTCGATGATAAATTTGTGGTCCGTCGCCATTTTCGTTTTCTCCCGTGTTGCGCTGTGTTGTTGTGTTCTGAATTCAGCCCGTCCTTTGCCGACCTTCAGCAGCACCCTTCGCCGTGACCGCGATCGCGCTCCGACACGCGGCGTGCGCGGATCATCTTGACATGGTCGTCCATCAGCTTTCGCGCGCCGGCGGCGTCACGCATCTCGATCAAGGCGGCGAGGTCCTTGTGGACGGCAAGGATGCGGCGCGCGACCTCCGGCGTCAGCGTGCGGTTATGCGCGGGCCAGGAGATGTGATTGAGCGAGAGGAACTGCACCACCAGCACGCGGTTATGCGAAGCCTCGGCGATGGCGAGATGGAAGTCGCGGCACGAGCGCGTATAGGCATCGCCATCGTCAATGAAGCTTTCCGCTTCGGCAAGAAGACGCCGCAGCCGCGCATGGTCGGCCGTTGTTGCATGCTCGGCGGCCAGTTCGGCAGCCAGCGTCTCGATGGCACGCTGGGCATCCATGACTTCGGCGGCACTGACGCCGGTAAGATCGAGCTGCACCGCCAGCGCCTCGGCGAACAGCCGCGGATTGCCGCGCGCCACCCGTGCGCCGCCGCCCTTGCCCATGCGGATTTCGGCGATCCCGAGTGCCTGCAATGTGCGCAGCGCATCGCGCGCCACGATCCGGCTCACCCCGTAGCGCGCGGCGAGGTCCTTTTCGGTGCCGATCGGATCGCCGGATTTCAGCCGCTGCTCGGTCAGCGCATCGCGCACATCGGCCACGATCTGCGCCGACAGCGAGCCGGAGCGGCCGGCCACGAACGACTCTCCGGCGCGGGCGGTGAGCTTGGTCTGCGTGTTCACGGCTGGGCTCAGCTTTTCCGTCTCAAGGACCAAGGCTAGATCGGATCATAAAGTTAGTAAAGATATGATCCTATAGGCGGGGCCCTTCCGGGAACCTTCTTTCTCTACGACGTCGGCTCAACCCCGTTTCGGCAGCTTTGGCGGCGGCGGCGCCAGCCCGGCCAGACCGGTCGCGGTGAACTTCAGGTCCAGCGTCTTCCAGTCGGCGTATTTCCCGGGCGGCAGCTTGTACGGGTAGCAGCCCTGCAGCGCGTTCATGGCGATCTCGACCAGCATCGGCCCGCGTTCCGAGGCCGGCGCCTGCAGCAGCACCGGCGCACCGGCGAGTTGGCCCTTTGGGCCGAACGAGACGCGCAGCACGACCTCCAGCCCGATCATCCCGGGAATGCCGACCGGCAACCTCCAGCATTTCTGGATCTGAGCACGCAGCGACGCGATCTCTTCCGGCGTCAGCTTCGACTTGCCTTCGCCCGCGGGGCCGCCCTGCGGCATATCGGGCGTTTCAGGCCTGACCGCCCGTTTCAGCTCGGGCGGTGGCGCGTCGGTGCTCTCCGTATCGGTGGATGCACCAAACCGGGGCTGGGACGCGGATGGCGGGCTTTGCACGGGCTCGGGTCGTTTGCGCTGCGCCGACTTCGGCGGTTCAGGCGACTCGACTTTGTCGATTTCGACTTTCTTGGTTTCGATTTCGTCCGGCCTCACCAAATTGACGTCGATCGTCTGCAATATGGACGGCGGCAGGACGCGTCGCTCTGCCAGCACGATCGCACCGAAAAAGCCGAGATGCAGGAGCAGCGACGCCGCGAGGATTGCGGTGCTGATGCTCACGCGGTTCAACAGCCAAGGCAAGGCGGCGGCTCCGGTTTGCGGCCCTGCCTAGCTCAGCCGCTCGGGGCGGGAGAGTCAAAAGACTTTGTCATTCCGGGGCGCTTGCGGAGCACGAACCCCCGAATCCGGCGTCTCGATCCAACAAGTATTGCGGGTTCGCGACCTATTGGCCGCACCCCGGAATGACCGATCCGAGTCGGCCGCTGAAAAACTCACTCGACGGCGGTTTCCGGTTATGACTTGGTGGTCTGGCCGAATTAAATATTGTTTGCTGCAAGGACGTGACCGGCGGTGACCATGAACCGGGACGATATCGGGGAAGCAATCCGTGCGCATTGGAACAGAGACCCGCGGCATCACGCCGTTCGCGGACTCGCCGCAGCGCTGGTCTTGATGACGGCGCTTGCCGGGGCGAATGCCGCCGAGGCTGATATCCCGGACGTACCCGGCGGCGAGATTTTCGGGTTTTCGGCGGGCACCGACACCGGCGAAAAGGGCGAGCGGGGTTTCGCCAACGAGCTGAACGGATTTCGCGGCAAGCGCGGCGGCAGCTTCACCGCGCTGAGCAACAAGATGGAATTCGGCTATACGCCTCTCGATGATCTGTGGATTGCGGGCTCATTCTTCGTTTCCAACACCCGCCTGCGCGGCAATCCCGATATTTCCGATACCAGCGCGACCCGGTTCGAAGGCTTGTCGGCAGAAGCGCAATACCGGCTGATCAAACGCCATCCGGCCAATCCCTTTGCCGTTGCGGTCGCGGTCGAGCCTTTCTATGCCTTTGCCGATCTTGGCACCGGACGGCGTGCCGACGGCTATGGCGCGGCTTTCAAGTTTCTGATGGATGCCGTCGTCGTTCCCGACAAGATCTACTGGGCGTTCAACGCAATCTGGGTCCCGGTCCGCTCGCAAGACAGTTTCGACCGTAGCCTGTGGCAGTCGAGTTCGGAGAGTTCGCTGCAGAGCGCGCTGACCTTTCAGCTTTCTAAGTCGCTGTTCGCCGGCGTCGAGGTGCGGCACTTGACGGCCTTTGAAGGCACGTTTTTCGACGACCGCGCCGGCTACGCCACCTATCTCGGTCCGACCGTGTTCTGGAAAATCACCGAGAAGATAGGATTCAATGCGACCTGGCAACCGCAGATTTCCGGACGCTCGGCGGACAATCCGGGCCTGCGCTACGATCTCGATAACTTTCAGCGCGCGCAATTCCGCTTCAAGATCGAAGTGGCGCTGAACTGAGCCGCTGTGAGCCGCGCCCGATGCGGAGTTTAAAGCTGCTCCGCCAGAACGCGCGCGACATGCACGGCGTCCCGCCCGGCGCCGTCGCGGATCTGGTGGCGGCATGAGGTGCCGTCGGCAACGATGATCGCGTCCTCGGGCGCCTTGCGCACGGCCGGCAGGAGCGACAATTCTCCCATGGCGAGCGAAACGTCGACGGTGTCGGCGCCGTAGCCGAACGCACCAGCCATGCCGCAGCAGCTCGATTCCACGATCTCGACCGCAAGCTCGGGCACGAGCTTGAGCACGGCCTGCGCCGGCGCGAAGGCATCGAAGGCCTTCTGATGGCAATGCCCGTGCACCAGCGCGCGGCGCGGCATCGGCTTCAGTTTCAGATCGAGCCGGCCGGCCTTGTGCTCGCGTAGCAGGAACTCTTCGAAGGTAAGTGCGAGCGATGCCAGCTTGGCAGCGGCATCGGATTTGACCAGCGCAGGAATTTCATCGCGGAAGGACAGGATACAGCTCGGCTCAAGGCCGATCATCGGGACGCCCTGCTCGACAAACGGGGCAAGGGCAGCCAGCGTGCGCTGCGCCTCTGCACGCGCCTGATCGGCCGCGCCGACCGACAGGAACGTGCGGCCGCAGCAGAGCGGACGCTTCGCTCCGTCCGCAGGCTTCGCGACCTGCACGGAATAGCCGGCCGCCGTCAGCACGGCGATCGCGGCATCGAGATTTTCGCGCTCGAAATAGCGGTTGAAGGTATCGGCGAAGAGGACGACGGTGCGGCCTTGTTCGCCGCGCATTCCGGCATCAGCATCCGGAAACACATCCCGCCGCCACCGCGGCAAAGTCCGCCGCGCCGACAAGCCCGCAATCCGCTCCGACAGCCACGCCGCACCCGGCACCGCGTTACGCGCATTCATCAGCCACGGGACCATTGCTGCATACGGCGCATAGCGCGGCAGCCACCCCACCAGCCTGTCACGCAGCGAAAAGCCAAAACGCGCGGCCCGCGCCGCCTGCACCTCGATCTTCATGCGCGCCATGTCGACGCCGGTCGGGCATTCGCGGCGGCACGCCTTGCAGGAGACACAGAGCTTCATCGTCTCGGCCATCTCGTCCGAGGTCAGCGCATCCGGGCCGAGCTGGCCGGTGACAGCAAGGCGCAGCGAATTGGCGCGCCCGCGCGTCACGTCGCGCTCGTCGCGGGTGACGCGATAGCTCGGGCACATCACACCGCCTTCGATTTTCCGGCAGGCGCCGTTATTGTTGCACATTTCGACCGCGCCCTGGAAACCGCCGCCAGCGCCGGGCCAGGCCGACCAGTCAAGCTTTGTCGCGATATCTTCGCCGCGATAGCCGGGCTTGAAGCGGAAGTTCGTTGCATCGTCGAATTTCGGCGCATGAACGATCTTGCCGGGATTGAACAGCCCGTCCGGATCGAACCGCGCCTTCACCTCCTCGAACGCGCGCACCAGCCGCGGGCCGAACATGAATTCGTGAAATTCCGAGCGCACGATGCCGTCGCCGTGCTCGCCGGAATGCGAGCCCTTATAGTCGCGCACCATCGCAAACGCTTCCTCGGCGATGGCGCGCATCGCGTTCACGTCCTTCTCGAGCCGCAGGTTCAGTACAGGCCGCACATGCAGGCACCCCGCGCCGGCATGGGCGTACCAGGTGCCACGCGTGCCATGCTTCTCGAACACGGCAGTGAGCCGCGCCGTATAATCGGCGAGATGTTCGAGCGGCACCGCGCAATCCTCGACGAAGGAGACGGGCTTTCCCTCTTCCTTCATCGACATCATGATGTTGAGGCCCGAGGTGCGCACCTCGGTGATCTGTGCCTGCAAGGCCGGATCGAGGATCTCGACCACGCCGCCCTGCTTCACGCCGGCATGGCTCCAGGCATAGCCGAGGTCGCCCATCAATTCGCCGAGCCGTTTCAGGCGCCGCAGATTTTCGTCGTAATCCTCCTCGCCAAATTCGACCAGGAGGATCGCATCCGGCGTGCCGCGCACGAATCGATCGAGCGTCGGACGGAACATTGCGATCTCGCGGGCAAGTTCGATCATGGTGCGGTCGATCAGTTCGACGCCGATCGGCTGCAGCTTTACGATATGCTGGGCTGCATCCATCGCATCGTAGAACCGGCCAAAATGGCAGGCGCCGACCGCGCGCTTCCCGAGCAGGGGCGCAAGCCTCAGTTCGACCTGCGTCGTGAGGCCGAGCGTCCCCTCCGAGCCGATCAGGATATGCGCGAGATTGAGGTCGTTGCGGCCCGGGAGGAAAGCATCGAGATTGTAACCACCCACCCGGCGTTGAACCTTTGGAAAGCGCGCTTCGATTTCACCGGCCTCGCGCGCACCGAGCGCAAGCAGATCAGAGGCCAAGCCGCGGATCGGCGATGCCGGCGGGAATTCCGTAAGACCGGGCGAGACCGGGCCGAAGGTTGCGGTGTTGCCATCGGCGAGAATGGCATTCACCGATATCACGTTCTCACGGGTATTGCCGTAGCGCATGGATCGCGCGCCGCAGGAATTGTTGCCTGTCATGCCGCCGATGGTGGCGCGAGAAGCGGTCGAGATGTCGACCGGAAACCACAGGCCGTGCGGCTTGAGCGCGCGGTTGAGATCGTCGAGCACGATGCCCGGCTCGACGACGCAGCGCCGGCCCTCGACATCCAGCTCGACAATGCGATTGAGATATTTCGAACAGTCGATAACCAGCGACTGGTTCACCGTCTGCCCGCATTGCGAGGTGCCGCCGCCGCGCGGCAGGACCGAGACGCCCTCTTCGCGTGCGATCGCGATGGTGCGTGCGGCGTCCTCCATGCTGCGCGGTGCAACCACGCCGAGCGGCATGATCTGATAATGCGATGCATCGGTGGCATAGCGACCGCGGGTGAAGCGGTCGAACCGGACGTCACCCTGGACCTCGGATTTGACCCGCCGCTCCAGGCCCGGCCGCAAAGTCTCAGACAAACCAAACTCCTCCCGGCGGCCCGTTCCAGGCTCGCGCCCTTGGGCGCGCCACCCTCCAATGCGGCTATGCGATCGGCTTATGACGCGTTGGGGCTTGACCGGACTGTCGCATTCGGTGTTCATCCCGGCAAGTTCAGGCCGCGAAAGCGGCCCTCTTGCCCTCCGGGCAAGCCCCTGATTATCGGAGCTTTTCGACGATGGCCCAGAATTCCTCGCGCGCCGCCGGCCGCCATTTCCTGCAGATTCCGGGGCCGACCCCGGTGCCGGATCGCGTTCTGCGCGCCATCGACCGGCCGGTGATCGACCATCGCGGACCGGAATTCGCCAAGATGGCGAAGTCGGCGCTGGAGGGCATCAAGACCATCTTCAAGACCGCCAATCCGGTGATCATCTACACCGCGACCGGCACCGGCGCCTGGGAAGGCGCGCTGGTCAACACGCTGTCGCCCGGCGACAAGGTGCTGATGGTCGAGACCGGCCAGTTCGCCACGCTCTGGAAGAAGATGGCGGAGAAGTTCGGACTGAGGGCTGAGTTCATTTCGACCGACTGGCGCACCGGCGCCGACCCGGCCGCGATCGAGGCGCATCTGCGCAAGGATACGGGCAAGGAGATCAAGGCGGTCTGCGTGGTCCACAACGAGACCTCGACCGGCTGCTCGACCTCCATTCCCGCGGTCCGCAAGGCGATCGATGCCGCGGATCATCCGGCGCTCCTGATGGTCGACACCATCTCCTCGCTCGCCTCGACCGATTACCGGCATGACGAATGGGGCGTGGACGTTGCCGTCGGCGGCGCGCAGAAGGGCCTGATGATGCCACCCGGCATGTCGTTCAATGCGCTGAGCCCGAAGGCGCTGGAGGCCTACAAGACCTCGAAGCTGCCCAAGTCGTTCTTCGACTGGGAAGACATGATTAACATGAACAAGGTCGGCTTCTTCCCCTATACGCCGGCGACGCTCATGCTGAGCGGCCTTGTCGAAGGCATCGCGATGCTGCACGAGGAAGGGCTCGACAATGTGTTCGCCCGGCACGACCGCCTCGCCGAAGCCGTGCGCCGCGCCGTCACGCATTGGGGACTCGAAATTCTCTGCCGCGATCCGAAGCATTATTCATCGACGGTGACGGCCATCCTGCTGCCCGAGGGCCATAACGCCGATGCCTTCCGCACGCTAGCGCTCGAGCATTTCAATATTTCGTATGGCGCGAGCTTCGGCCCCTATGCCGGAAAGTATTTCCGCATCGGCCATCTCGGCGACACCAACGATGCCACCATCATCGGCGCACTGGCCGCGACCGAAATGGCGCTGGCTCTGGCTGCCGTGCCCCACAAGAAGGGCGGAGTCCAGGCTGCGATGGATTACCTGATTTCGGCGCATTCTGCGCCGGCCCGTCAGGCGGCGGAGTAAGCGGTCATTCCGCGTGCGCAGCACGCAAACCCGTAGCCCATTCACGCAACCAGGATAGTCGTCTGGATCCGGGCCCGGCGCTCCGCGACGTCGCGGAATGCCGTCCTTATTGCTGCTGGATATTCGCGGCTCTCGCCAGCGCCACCGTCGAATCCACATCGTACTTGAAGAACTCGGCTTGGCTGCCTGCACCGCCGACCGCAGGCGGCGTCTTGGCTGGTACGAACACGCCGATATAGAATGGGGGTAGACCGATTCCGGGCGGCAACCCGAGCTCGATGGTTGTGGGCGTGTCGGGCAGCGCCGCAGCGCGCTTCGGCACACTGATCGCAAGCGCCAACAGCTTGCCGTCCTTGCTCAGCGGGACCGTCGTCGCCGTCAGCTGCACGTTGAAATCCGCGCGGTCGGCGACAACGTCGGTCACGGCTTCGGCTGCGCCCTTGATCGCCAGATGCTGAGCCTGGAAACCTGCGGCATTGCGCAGGCGTTCGGCGCCGAAAGCTCGAACCCGGAATGCCAGACTCAATACGTCTCGACGTGATAGCGGCCCTGCGCCCGCATCGCGGCGCGCAATTCGGCCCAGTCCATGCCTGAGCCGCGGCAGATATCGGCCAGTGCCTCATCCACGCCGGCTTCCATGCCCTTCAGTCCGCAAATGTAGATGTGCGTTTTTTCATGTTTCAGAAAAACCGAGACCTCGTCGGCGGTCGCGCGCATCCGGTCCTGCACATAAGTCTTTGGCTCTCCGGGCACCCGCGAATAGGCGAAGTACTTGCGCAACAGCCCGTCCGGCACTTTCTGCAGCGGACCGAAATACGGCAGTTCCTCCGGCCGCCGCGCGCCGAAATAGATGACCATGCGGCCGGGCGCATCGCGCATGGTGCGGCGACGGCGCTCGGTGAAGCCGCGGAACGGCGCGGAGCCGGTCCCGGTGCAGATCATGATAATGTTGGCGGACGGATCGTCCGGCATCAGGAAGGTCGCGCCGAACGGCCCCGTCACCTGCACCGTATCGCCCTTTTTGAGGTCGCAGAGATAGTTCGAGCACAGCCCCTGCGGCTCGCGCTTCACCGTGAGCGCGAGATTGTTGTGCTTGGGCCGTTCGCCGTCGCGCGAGCTTGCCACCGAATACAGCCGGATCACGTGCGGCTTGCCGCCCGCGTCGGTGCCCGGCGGAATAATGCCGATACTCTGGCCTTCGAGCACCGGAAAGGATGCGTCGCCGAAGTCGAGAATGATGTGCCGTACGTCGTTGTCGGCATCGGGATCGGTCAGACGGTAGTTGCCGGTGACGGTCGCGACCGCCGGACGACTGCGGTTATAGAGATTGATGGTCGGCTTGCTGGCAGACTTTGGCGCCACGGATTTTCCGCCGCTGCCGGCATGCGCCTCTGCAATCAGTTTCGCGGCTTCGTCGTCGTCCGCCTCACCCGCAGCGCCATCCCCACTCGCTATCTCCTCCTGCGGCGGCAATTCCTCCCAGCCGAACTGTTCCTCTATGGAATAAGCTTTCGCAACGATCCGCCAGTTGTCGATGGATCCAGTCGGGCACGGCGAGATGCAGTCGAGGCAGAAATTGCACTTCTCCGCATCCACGACATAGTTGTTGTCGTCATGCGTGATCGCATCGACCGGGCAGGTCTCCTCGCAGGTATTGCAGCGGATGCAGATCTCGGGATCGATTAGATGCTGCTTGTGCGGTGATGTCGTGGCGGCGTCCATGTATCTGCTCTCGGCAATGCACAGCACCTATTCTTCCTCGCCCGTTTACGGGGAGGGTCGATCGACGCAGGCAAGTTTACGCAGTCTGCGCAAGCTTGACTGCGGGCGACGCGACGGAGATCGGGGGGCATTTGCTTCTGCGCACCAAGCCCCCACGCCGGCCCGCCGCTTCGCGTCTCGCCACCCTCCCCGCAAGCGGGGGAGGGTAAAGAAACAGGACTACGCCGCGATCTTCACATATTCGAAGTCGCCCGGCTTGTTGTCGATGCCGACCTTGGGCGGCGAAATCCAGTTCGCGAATTTCCCCGGCTCGGTGACCGGCTTCATCAGCGCCTCGATGAAATCGCCGTCCGCCTTCGAGGGCAGGTACTTGTCGCGCTGCTTGGCCCATTCGGCATCGTTCAGGATCACGCCGGTCGGCGTCGCGTGCACATCCTTGAACTCGCCGACATGGCGGTGGAACGCGACATGCGGCAGCTCAAGCCGGAAATTCACGCCGGCCTTTTCGATCACCTTGTTCCAGCGGTCCACGCCCTTGGCGCAGTCCGCGGTGTAGTCGTCGCGCAGGCGCATGTTGAGCGCGGTCAGCGCCGGCTCGTCGACCCGCTTGATCTCGCCGTCGACCAGCTTCAGCACCGGATAGGTGTCGTTGGTGAGACGGTGATCGTCCTGGATGCGGGTCTCCTGGTAGCGGCCCTTGATCCCGGAATTGTAGGCGTTCGCGGCATTGGTCGAGACCTCGGAGCCGAACAGGTCGAGCGACAGCGAGTAATGCAGGTTCAGCTTCTTCTGGATGGTCGGCAGGTCGATCACACCGAGCTTGCGCACCTTTTCGATCTCGTTCGGATCTTCGATGCCGGCTTCCTTCATCGCCTCGCAGGTGCGCTGCACGGTTCGGGAAATGCCGGTCTCGCCGACGAACATGTGATGCGCTTCCTCGGTCAGCATGAAGCGGCAGGTGCGCGACAGCGGATCGAAGCCGGATTGCGCCAGGCTTTCGAGCTGCATCTTGCCGTCACGGTCGGTGAAGAAGGTGAACATGAAGAAAGACAGCCAGTCCGGCGTCGCCTCATTGAAGGCGCCGAGCATGCGCGGCGCTTCGGCCGATCCGGAGCGGCGGCGCAGAAGATCGTCGGCCTCCTCGCGGCCGTCGCGGCCGAAATACTTGTGCAGCAGATACACCATCGCCCAGAGGTGACGGCCTTCTTCCACATTGACCTGGAACAGGTTGCGCATGTCGTAGAGCGAGGGCGCGGTCTTGCCGAGATGGCGCTGCTGTTCGACCGAGGCCGGCTCGGTGTCGCCCTGGATCACGATCAGGCGGCGAAGCAGCGCACGGTGCTCGCCCGGCACTTCCTGCCAGGCCGGCTCGCCGAGATGCTGGCCGAAATTGACCTTGCGGCCCTCTTCGGCAGGAGCAAGCAGCACGCCCCAGCGATATTCCGGCATGCGCACATAATCGAACTTGGCCCAGCCCTTGGGATCGACCGACACAGCGGTGCGAAGATAGACGAGCGATTGCTGGAAGCCTTCCGGTCCCATGTCCTGCCACCAGTCGAGATAGCCCGGATGCCAGGTTTCTAGGGCCTTGAGCACGCGCGCGTCCTCAGTGAGGCCCACATTGTTGGGAATGCGGGTCGAGTAATCGACATTCATGTAATTCATGACGTTCCTCTCCATGTTTCCTCTCGCCATTGCGAAGAGCGGCAACGGCGAAGCAATCCGGGCCTTGGCTTGCTTCGCTTCGGTCGCAATGACGACTTCAAACCCGTCGCATATCAAACACCGGCTTCTGGCCGGTTCCGTAGCGGCGCAGCGCGCCTTGCTCGCCAACCGCATTCGGCCGCTGGAAGATCCAGTTCTGCCAAGCGGTGAGGCGCGCGAAGATTTTCGATTCCATCGTCTCCGGGCCGCCGAAGCGCAGGTTGGCTTCGAGGCCGGTCAGTCCGTCGGGCGAGAAGCTCGCGCGCTCCTCCAGGAAGATGCGGATCTCATCCTCCCAGTCGACGTCGTCATAGGCGAAGGTCACAAGGCCGAGCTTTTCGGCTTCTTCCGCGTCCAGCATCTCGCCGATTTTTGTCTTCGCCTTATCGAGCGCGCTCTTGTCGTCGAGGAACCGGCTCTCCAGACGGCTGATGCCGTTCGGCATCGGATAGGCGCCGAAATTCAATTCGCTCAGCGCGATCGTCGCCGGCGGGCGATTGCCGCCATTGAGCTGGCCAATCAGCATGTAGGAGCGGTCGCAGGCAAAGGCGATTTCCGCGAGCGTGCCGGCAAAGCAGGAGCCCGGCTCGATGATGGCGACCAGCGAGCGCGACGTGACATCGACGCGCTTGAGCACGCGTTTCCAGTAATTGCGGATCTCCCGCGCCAGCCAGTTGGTCTTGTTGGCTTCGAGGAGGGCGTCATACGCCAGCACTTTGTCAGGCTCGCCCTCCGACTTGAACACGATAACGGCGATGTCGCCCTCATTGGTGCGGATATCGAGGATCGCATCGTCCAGTTCGCGCGCAATCCGCAGCGGCCAGAATTCGGCGCCGAGCGCGGTCATCTCGTCGACACTCGCCGGCGGCGGCAGATCGGGGCCGCGGAGCGTGATGGTAGCGATGCGCTGGCCGCGGTCGATGGACACCGTCACGCACGAATATTCGCAGGTGTCGCCGGTCCATTTCTTCTTCAGCGGCGTCAGCGTAATGCCCTTGGCGCCCGCGGGCCGGTCAGACTTCGCGGCGAATTCCTTCGCGCGCGCAGCGACGATATCGTCAAGCTTCGGCGCGGCGACGACTTCGTCGACGAGGCGCCAGTCCACCGCGCGCTTGCCCTTCACGCCTTCTTCCGTGGTGCAGAACACGTCGGCATGGTCCCGGCGCACTTTGCGCTTGTCGGTGACACGCGTCAGGCCGCCGGTACCGGGCAGCACGGCGAGCAGCGGCAATTCCGGCAGCGACACCGCGGACGAGCCGTCGTCCACCAGCATGATGTGGTCGGCGGCGAGCGCCAGTTCATAGCCGCCTCCGGCGCAGGAGCCGGTAACCACACAGATGGTCTTCAGCCCGGACGCCTCGCTTGAATCCTCGATACCGTTGCGGGTCTCATTGGTGAATTTGCAGAAATTCACTTTATGGTCGTGGGTCGCACCCGCCAGCATGCGGATATTGGCGCCGGCGCAAAACACGCGCGGCTTGGCCGAGCGGAGCAGCACGACCTTCACCTCGGGATGCTCGAAGCGCAGCCGCTGCAGCGCGTCAGCGAGTTCGATGTCGACACCGAGATCGTATGAATTCAGCTTGAGCTGATAGCCCTCGAACAGGCCACCATTCTCGTCGACATCCATTGCGAGCGTGGCCACGTCGCCGTCGAAGGACAATTTCCAGTGCTTGTAGCGCGAGGGGTCGGTCTCAAAACCGATACGAGTCAAGCCGTTAGCAAGCTTTCGGGCGTTGTCAGCCATCCCTGGACCCCGGTTTCTGGTGGTTTTGATGACATGCACTATAGTGCATGTTGACCGGGAGTCCAGCGGAAATTTAGTGCCGTTCCAAACCGAGGGCAGCGCCGTCCAGACCCGCGCAGCAGGCCGCTACGCCGCCGCGGATGCCTCATGCCCATGCAGGATGCGGGTGACGAAGTCGGACACGGTGCGCAGGGTAACGTCGGGCGCCTCGCGCGCCGGATTATGCTTGACGCCGGGCAGCAGCGCGACGTCGACCGGGCAATAGCATTCCTCCTGCGCGATCTCGATCTGCCGGACAGTGCCGTATTGATCGTCCTCGCCCTGCACGATCAGGATCGGCACGCGGATATAGGCGAGCTCCTCGCTGATATCCCATTTGCGGAAATCGTTTTCGAGCCAGACATCGTTCCAGCCGCGAAACGCCACATCGACATTTGTGTGATACTTCGCAAGCCGCGCGCGCAAGTCGCCGGTGTTATAGGCCTCGCGCGCCGCGGCGATCGATTTCACGCTGATGTCTTCGACGATGAAATGCGGCGCCATCAGCACGAGCCCGCGTACGCGGTGATCCTGATGGCTGCCGGCATAGATCGCAGCGATGGATGCGCCGTCGCTGTGACCGACCAGAATGCCGCGCTGAAAACCGATGGCATCGAGCAGCCGCGGCAGCGACGAGCGCGCCTCGTCATGCATGTAACCGATCGGGCGCGGCAGCGGCACCGGACTGGATTTGCCATAGCCCGCGCGCGAATAGACGAACACGCCGCAGCCGGTCGCGGCGGCAAGCTTGTCCGGAAAATCGTTCCACATCGCGACGCAGCCAAGGCCCTCGTGCAACAGGACCAGCGTCGGCGCGCGATCCGGACGCGGTCCGATCATGCGGTATTCCAACGTTTCATCGCCCAGTTCGAGCAGGCCCTGATCGGCAAGCGTTGTCATTCACGTCCACTCCTGAACCAGTTCGAACAGCCGCGCTGCGCTCTGTTCGACCGTGAGGCCCGACGTATCGATCTGCGCTTCGGCCTGCGCGTAATCCTGAGAACGCGCTTCCAGGATGGCGACGAGATCGGCCATCGCCTCGCGATTTTCCGACATCGGACGCATGTCGCCCTGCGCCATCACGCGGCTCATATGCTCCTGCGGCTGCGCCTTGACCCAGACCGTATGCGCGCGGCGGAGCAGCAGCGCGTAGGTCTCGGGTGACGAAACAATGCCGCCAGCCGTCGCGATCACCACCTTGTCATGACTGGCGATGACCTTTTCCAGCGACGCGCGTTCATAGCGGCGGAACGTCGAGACGCCGGACATCTCGATCAGCATCGAGATATTGGCGCCGTATTCCTGTTCCACCACCCGATTGAGTTCGACAAAGGGATAGCCAAGCTGCTCTGCGAGCCGCTTGCCGAGTGTGGATTTGCCGGCGCCGCGCAGGCCGACCAGCGCGATGCGGTGCGCGCGCTCGGACTTCGCACTCTGTACGATGCGGTGCTCGATCATTTCCTCGACCGCCGGCCAATCCGATGGGGCAAGCCGATTGATGAGGTCGAGAATGCGGTTCAGCCGCTCGTGGCGGCCGTCGAGCGGCAGGAGTTCGGTGATAGGGCTTTCCAGCGCGTCGGCCACCGCCTTCAACACTGTAAGCGACGGGTTCCCGTAGCCGCCCTCGATCTGCGCGAGGTAACGCTCCGAAATGCCGGAATCGGTGGCGAGCTGACGGCGGGTGACGCCGCGCCGGGCCCGGCCGCGGCGGACCAGTCGGCCGACTTCCTCGGCAAAAGCTGTGCTCGCCGAATTTGCATCGCTTGCCGCAACGATCTTGTCGCGGCGCTTTTCCTGGGTTTCGGACAAGGGGATCACCACGCCAGTTCAGTCATGCACAATAGTGCATGACTGTCGATGCGCAACCCGCAGACCCCGACCAAACCCCGCTCCCGGCCTTGACTTGCGTCCATATGTCGAGAACTATCGACATATGGACCCGTCCGCTGCCATTCTCGCGCTTGCCGCACTCGCACAACCGACGCGGCTCGACGTCTATCGGCTGCTGGTCCGGCACGAGCCGAACGGGCTTGCGGCCGGCGATCTCGCCCGGGAACTGGCGGTGCCGCACAACACCCTGTCCTCGCATCTGTCGATCCTGACACGCGCCGACCTTGTCACATCGCAGCGGCACGGACGGTCCATTGTGTACCGCGCCAAGCTGCCGACGCTGCAGGCGGTGACTTTATTCCTGCTTCAGGATTGCTGCGGCGGCAACCCGCGGCTCTGCGCATCGCTCATCGAATCGATCAAGCCCTGCTGTCAACCAACCGATAATCCGGCCCTCGAGGAAGAACCCATGGAAACCTCCGATCGCGTCTTCAACGTCCTGTTCCTTTGCACCGGCAACACCGCCCGCTCGATCATCGCCGAGTCGATCCTGCGCAAGGAAGGCCGCGGCCGGTTCCGCGCCTTCTCGGCGGGCAGCCAGCCCAAGGGTGAGGTCAACCCCTATGCGCTGCGCGTACTGGAGCGTGCCGAATATCCGACCGGCGAATTGCGCTCGAAGAGCTGGCTTGAATATGCAAGCCCCGATGCGCCGGTGATGGATTTCGTGTTCACGGTCTGCGACAACGCCGCGGGCGAAACCTGCCCGGTCTGGCCTGGTCAGCCGATGACCGCGCATTGGGGCATCGAAGACCCCGCGGCTGTCGAAGGCACCGACCTCGACAAGGAAGCCGCTTTCGTCAAGGTGCAGCGCTATCTGCGCAACCGCATCGTCGCTTTCTGCAACCTGCCGCTTGCCTCGATTGACCGGCTGGCGCTCGGCACCAAGCTGCGCGATATCGGCCGCATGGAAGGCGCAACCATGAGCCACGACAAGGCGAGCTGATGCAGGACTTCGACCTGTCGCGCCGGCTGGCGGCGGAGGCGCTCGGCACCGGGCTCCTCGTCGCCACCGTGGTGGGCTCCGGCATCATGGCGGAGACGCTGACCAAAGACGTAGCTCTGGCGCTGCTCGGCAACACCTTGCCGACCGGCGCCATTCTCGTCGTGCTGATCACCATTCTCGGCCCGATTTCGGGGGCGCATTTCAATCCGGCGGTGACGCTGGTATTCACGCTGAAAGGCGACCTGTCACCCCGCGAGGGCGCATTCTATACCGCCGCACAGATCATCGGCGGTATCGCTGGGACCATGGCGGCACACCTTATGTTCGCACTGCCGCTGATCGAGTTTTCGCTAAAGACCCGCACCGGCGGGCCGCAATGGTTCGCCGAGGGCATGGCGGCGTTCGGACTGGTGGCGACCATCCTCGCCGGGATCAGGTTCCAGCGCAGCGCGGTGCCGTGGCTGGTCGGGCTCTACATCACCGCCGCCTATTGGTTCACGGCATCGACGTCCTTCGCCAATCCGGCCGTCGCCATTGCACGCTCGCTGACCAACACATTCTCTGGTATCCGGCCAGCGGATTTGCCCGGCTTCATTCTTGCGGAGCTGGCCGGCGCTGTGATTGCCCTCGCTGCGATGTCATGGCTGCTGCGAACCAGCCAGACCGCGGAAGGCGTGCCGCAGGAGGCCAAGCTGTGACGATCACCATTTACCATAACCCTGCCTGCGGCACGTCGCGCAACACCCTGGCGATGATCCGTCAAAGCGGCGAGGAGCCCGTGGTGATCGAGTATCTCAAACATCCGCCGAGCCGCGAACGGCTGCTGGAGCTGCTTCGCGCGATGGATATGCCGCCGCGCGCATTGCTGCGCCAGAAGGGCACGCCTTACATCGAGCTTGGGCTTGACGATCCGAAATGGACCGACGACCAGCTGATCGACTTCATGATCGCGCATCCGATCCTGATCAACCGCCCGATCGTGGAGACGCCTAAGGGCGTGCGGCTGTGCCGGCCGTCGGAAAAGGTGCTGGACATTCTGCCGAACCCGCAGATCGGCCGGTTCGTCAAGGAAGACGGCGAAGTCATCGCCGCACTGGAGACCTGATGAAGCCTGACCTGTCCGACCTGCCCAATCTTTCGCCGCAAGCCCTGTCCCTGCCCGACCCGCAAGCATTGCGACCAGCCCCGTCGACGCACAAGCCTCGCATCCTGATGCTGTATGGCTCGCTGCGCGAACGCTCCTATAGCCGCTTCCTGACGATGGAGGCGGCGCAGCTGCTCCAGACATTCGGCGCGGAAGTCCGCATCTACAATCCGTCGGGCCTGCCGCTGCCCGACGACGCGCCGGCCGATCATCCGAAGGTGCAGGAATTGCGGGAGTTTTCGGCGTGGTCGGAGGGGCAGGTCTGGTGCAGTCCGGAACGCCACGGCGCGATGACCGGCATCATGAAGGCGCAGATCGACTGGATTCCGCTTTCGACCGGTTCGGTGCGGCCGACCCAGGGTAAAACGCTCGCGGTCATGCAGGTCAGCGGCGGGTCGCAGTCGTTCAACGCCATCAACCAGCTGCGCGTGCTCGGCCGCTGGATGCGGATGATCACGATCCCGAACCAGTCCTCCGTCGCGAAGGCCTTCGAGCAATTCGACGAGAAGGGGCGGATGAAGCCCTCCTCCTATTACGATCGCGTGGTCGATGTGATGGAGGAGCTGATGAAATTCACCCTGCTCACCCGCGATGCCTCGCCGTACCTGACGGATCGCTATAGCGAGCGCAAGGAGAACGCGGCAAAGCTTGAGGCGCGCGTGAAGCTCGGCTCGATCTAACAGGCTGCCGAAACGCACACCTTGCCTATTCCGCCGCATCCTGAGGAGCCCGCGCAGCGGGCGTCTCGAAAGGATGGGGTGGCCCGGCTCCCTAAACGCCCAGATAGCGGTGCTGCACGTCCGGCGCGGCACCCAATTCCTTCGAGGTGCCGGTCCATACCGTTCGGCCGCGCTCGATCATGTAGTGGCGGTCGGCGATGGCGATCAGCGCCGCGACATTCTTGTCAATGACGAGGATCGACTGCCCGGCCTGTTTCAGCCGCGTCAGGCATTGCCAGATTTCCTGCCGGATCAGCGGCGCAAGACCCTCCGTCGCCTCGTCGAGGATGAGAAGGCGCGGATTGGTCATCAGTGCGCGCCCGATCGCCAGCATCTGCTGTTCGCCGCCGGACAGAAGATTGCCCATCTGGCCGGCGCGTTCGGCGAGACGCGGAAACAGCTCGATCACCTTCTCATAAGTCCAGGGATCGGATGAGCCCGAGGTGTTCGCCGCGGTCGCGATCAGGTTTTCGCGCACGGTGAGATTGGGGAAAATCTGGCGGCCTTCCGGGACAAGCCCGACTCCGAGCTTGGCGACGCGATAGGATGCAAGCCCGCGTATGTCCTTTCCGCCAAAGCGGATTGTCCCGGCGCGCGCAGGCGTGAGCCCCATGATCGACCGCACGGTGGTGGTCTTGCCCATGCCGTTTCGGCCCATGAGCGTCACCATTTCGCCTGCGGCTATGGCGAGCGACAGCCCGAACAGCACCTGACTGCGGCCATAGCAGGTTTCGATCCCGGAGATTTCAAGCAGGGTGTCAGCCATTGACCGTCACCGCCTCCTGCTCGCCAAGATAGGCCTGCCGCACTTCGGCGTTGGCGCGGATATCGTCCGGCAGACCGGTTGCAATCACGCGGCCATAAACAAGCACCGAGATGCGGTCGGCAAGCGCGAACACCGCCTCCATGTCATGCTCGATCAGAAGGATGGTATATTGCTTCTTCAGTTCGAGAAGCGTCTGCACCATACGCGCCGATTCTTCCGGGCCCATGCCTGCCATCGGTTCGTCGAGCAGCAGCATCTGCGGGCGGGTTGCGAGCGCCATCGCGATCTCAAGCTGGCGATGCTCGCCATGGCTCATGCTGGCGACCACCGTATCGGCGCGATGCGACAGCCCGACCCGTTCCAGCGCCGCGCGCGCGGGCGCCCGCAATTCGTCCTCGTCGCGCGCATTGCGCCAGAAATGGAACGAGTGCCCGGCATGGGCCTGCACCGCGAGCGCGACATTGTCGAGCGCGGTGAAATCCTGAAACAGCGAGGTGATCTGGAACGACCGTGCCAGTCCGAGCATCGAGCGTTCGTAAGTCGGCAGCGTGGTTACATCGCGGCCGGCAAAGCGGATGCTCCCGGCATTCGGCGCAATCTCTCCGGTCAATTGCCCGATCAGCGTGGTTTTGCCCGCGCCGTTCGGCCCGATGATCGCGTGCAATTCCCCCTTCGGCACAGAGAGCGTGATCGCATCGGAGGCAAGGACGCCGCCGAAGCGTTTGGTGACGCCGTCAATAACGAGGAGCGGTTCAGCCACGGCGGATCTTCTCCAGAAGGCCGTCGATGCCGCCACGCGCGAACAGCACAATCAGCAGCAGCAGAGGACCGAGGATGAGCGCCCAATACTCCTTGGCGGCGACTACCGGCTTGCCGGTGACGAACTGCCCGACCACCGAGATCAGATGCGGCAGCGATTCCTCCAGCACCAGGAGCGCCACCGCGCCGACCACCGGTCCCAGGACCGAGCCCATGCCGCCCAGCACCGCCATGATGATCAGTTCGCCGGAGCGGGTCCAGTGCATGCTCGCCGGGCTGATGAAGTCGGTATGATTGGCGAGCAGGATGCCAGCGAGACCGCAAATCACGCCGGCGATAACGTAGCAGGTCAGCCGGTAGCGATAGGTCGGAAAACCGATCGCGCGCATGCGCCGCTCATTGGAGCGCGCACCCTGGATGGCGAGGCCGAAGCGCGAATTGACCAGCCGCCAGACCAGATAGCAGGTGCCGAGCAGGACGACGAAGCAGACATAATAGAAGGTGGTCTTGTCGGAGAGATTGATCAGCCCGCCGAAATCGCTGCGACGATAGATCGTCAGGCCATCGTCGGCGCCGTAGCGGTCGAGGCTGACGCCGATGTAATAGACCATCTGCGCGAAGGCGAGGGTGATCATGATGAAGTAGACGCCGCGGGTGCGCAGCGACAAGGCGCCGGTGGCCAGCGCGAACAGGGCGCAGGCGGCCAGCGCGATCGGCCATTGCACAAAGCCGGAATTGACACCCTCATAGGCCAGGATGCCGACAGCGTAGCCGCCGATGCCAAGAAAGGCGGCATGGCCGAAGCTCACCATGCCGCCGAAACCCATGATCAGGTTCAGGCTCACCGCGGCGATCGCGAGAATAACGATGCGAGTGAACAGCGTCATCATGAAGACGTCGCCCGTCATTCGCGAATAGACTGGTACCAGCGCGAGAAAGATCATCAGCGCCGCGACGAGGACGTTCCGGACGGTGAACACGCGCATCATTTGCTGGCCGCCGGGAACAGACCTTCCGGCCGCCACACCAGAATCACCGCCATCACCAGGTAGATCAGCATCGACGACAGTGCCGGCCCGGCGGTCGAGGCCGCAGCGTTGGACAGGAACAGCTTCAGGACGTCGGGCAGGAAGGCGCGGCCGAGGGTGTCGATCATGCCGACCAGGATCGAGGCAATGAACGCGCCACGGATCGAGCCGATGCCGCCGATGATGATGACCACGAAAGCGAGGATGAGAATGTTCTCGCCCATGCCGATCTGCACGGTCAGGATGGGCGCCTGCATCATGCCGGCGAGACCGGCGAGCGCCGCGCCCATGCCGAACACGAAGGTGTAAAGCAGCTTGATGTTGATGCCGAGCGCGCCGATCATCTCGCGGTTGGAGGCGCCGGCGCGGATCAGCATGCCGACGCGCGTGCGCATCACCACCAAATAGAGCAGCACGGCCACGGACAGCGCCACCGCAATGATCATCAGGCGGTAGGTCGGGTAGAACACGCCGGGGAAAATCTCGAAGCTGGTATTCAGCCAGGCCGGCAGCGGCAGGCTGAGACCGGCGGGCCCCCAGATCAGGCGCACCAGTTCGTTGAAGAACAGGAGCAGACCGAATGTGCCGAGCACATGGTCCAGATGATCCCGTCCGTAAAGCCGTCGCAGGGCGATCACCTCGACGGCCATGCCGACAATCAGAGTAGCGATCAGCGCAAGAATGACGGCGAAAACGAAGCTTCCGGTCAGGGCGGCGAAGGTCGCGGCAAAATACGCCCCGATCATGTAGAGCGAGCCGTGCGCGAGATTGACGAGATCCATGATCCCGAACACCAGCGTCAACCCGGCCGCCAGCAAAAAGAGTAGAAGGCCGAATTGCAACCCGTTCAGCGATTGTTCGATAAGGAGAAGCATCGGCTTACGCCGCCCCCACACGGCATCTGCGGACATGCCGCGCACCGCGGCCTGAAGTCAACCAGGAACAGGCGGCCACCGAAAGGGCCGGCCAACGAAAAGGGCCGGACGGCGGTCCTGCATCCGCCGTCCGGCCCCCAGGTCAAATCACCACTTCATCTGGCATCTGGTGTGATGACGGTCCTGGCTGTTCTCGACAATGGTCGCGACGGTCTTCAGGCCGAGCGAGCCGTCCTCTTTCTTCACCACGTCCTGCAGATAGAAATTCTGAATCGGGATGTGGTTGTTGCCGTACTTGAACGGACCGCGCACTGACGGGAAATTCGCCTTGCGCATCTCGTCACGCATGGCGTCCTTCTGGCTGGTGTCGCCCTTTACCGCGGTGACTGCGGAGTTGATGAGCTGGGCGGCATCATAAGCCTGAGAGGCGTAGAAGGACGGCGAGGTCTTGTACTTTTCGCGGAAACCGGAGACGAACTTCTTGTTGGCGTCGTTCGGCAGGTCGTTCACCCACTGCTGAGCACCCGGCACGCCGAGCGCCAAGTCCTTCTGCAGCGGCAGCGACAGCTCGTCTATCGTGAACGCGGTGTAGAGCGGGATCTGCCCCTTCAGGCCCTGCTGCGCATATTGCGTCAGGAACTGCACGCCCGCGGCGCCCGGATAGAACACGAAAATCGCATCGGGCTTGGCCGCGCGCGCCTTCGACAATTCCGCCGAGAAGTCGAGCTGGTCCGGCCACTTGGTCAGGTCCTGGCCGAGGATCTTGCCTTTGAAGGTCGAGGCCACGCCCTGCAGCATGTCCTTGCCGGCGGCGTAGTTCGGGCCGATCAGATAGGCGGTCTTCACGCCTTTCTGGTTCATGTATTCACCGACCGCCTGCGGCGTCTGATCGTTCTGCCAGGAGGTCGAGAAAACATAGGGCGAGCACAATTCGCCGGCGAGTTGCGAAGGACCGGCATTCGCCACCACCGTCATGGTCTTGGAATCGACGATCGGCTTCAGCGAAGCAAGCAGCACGTTGGACCAGATGTAGCCGACGATGAAATCGACCTTGTCGGATTCGATCAGCTTCTCGGTCTTCTGCTTGCCGATATCGGGCTTCTGCATATCGTCTTCGTAGATCACCTCGACCGCACGGCCGCCCATTTTGCGGCCCATGTGATCGAGCGCCAGCTCGAACGCGTTGCGCATGTCGTTGCCGATCACCGCAGTTGGACCGGAGAAGGTCGAGATAAAGCCGATCTTGATCGGCTTGTCCTGGGCCAGGGCTGGGGCCAGGGCCGGGGCCACGACGGGCCCCGCAGCAAGCGCGAACGCCGCGCCGGCTGCAATCAGCGATTTTTTCATCCTGTAGTTCCTCCATTATTCGGCCGCCCGCTTTCGGTACGGCTTTCATCCTATTGAACACATCGCAATACCGGAAGTCCGGCGCCCGCGCGACATTCCGCTGCGGTTAAAAAAACGGCGAAATGGCCCTCTCGCTTCAGCCCGAAGGCGCTTCCGCACGCAATTTGAACCGCTGGATCTTGCCGGTCGCCGTTTTGGGCAGCTCCGCGCGGAACTCGATCCAGCGCGGATACTTGAACGGCGCCAGCACAGCCTTGACGTGATCCTGCAACGCGCGCGCGAGCGCGTCGCAGGCCTTGCCCTGCTCTTTCAGCACGATGAACGCCTTCGGCTTGATCAGTCCGTCGCCGTCGAGCCAGGCGACCACGGCGCATTCCAGCACATCGGCGTGGCTCTGCAGCGCGCCCTCGACTTCGAACGGCGACACATACAGGCCGGACACCTTCAGCATGTCGTCGTTGCGCCCGCAATAAACGAAATAGCCGTCCTCATCCTGCAGGTATTTGTCGCCGGACCGCGTCCATTCGCCCATGAAGGTGTGGCGCGAACGCTCGCGGTTATTCCAGTACATGACCGCGCTGGTTGGACCGTTGATAATCAATTCGCCCATCTCGCCGGGCGGCACCGGCTGACCATTCTCGTCGATCAGCTTCAGCGTATAGCCGGGGACTGGCTTGCCAGTGGTGCCGTATTTCACGGCGCCCGGCGCGTTCGACAGAAAGATATGCAGCATCTCGGTCGAGCCGATGCCATCGAGAATGTCGCAGCCGTATGTCTCGCTCCAGCGCCTGCCGACCTCGGCCGGCAAGGCTTCGCCGGCCGAGACGCAGCGGCGCAATTTCGTCTCCGCCCGCGACGGCATGCCTGGGCTTGCGAGAAACGCTGCATAGAATGTCGGCACCCCGTAGAACACCGTCACCGGATGCCTGCGCAAGAGCGCGGCAACGCCCTCCGGCGTCGGCCGATCGGCCAGCAACACCGTGGTGGCGCCGGCCGACATCGGAAATGTCAGCGCGTTGCCGAGGCCATAGGCGAAAAACAGCTTGGCAACGGAATAACAGACGTCATCCTCACGGATGCCCAGTGTCGGTTCGGCATAAAGATCGTTGGTGAGCTTGAGGCTGGCATGTACATGCACAGCGCCCTTCGGCTTTCCGGTCGAGCCGGAAGTGTAGAGCCAGAACGCAATGTCGTCACAGGTGGTCGGCGCGGTGTAATCCTCGGCCGGCGACCCCGCGATCAGATCCTCGAAGCGGTCATGGCCGTGCGAGTTCGGGCCCGACACCACGACATGGGCAAGATCGGGCGCCTTCTCGATCAGGCCTGCGAATTTTGGATAGAGCGCGTCCGATACCACCAGCATGCGCGCGCGGCTATCGGCCAACATGAACTCGTAATCGCTCTCGGTCATCAGCGTGTTGACGGGGATCGGGACCACGCCCGCCCTGAGCGCGCCAAGAAACGCGGTCGGCCAGTCGATCGTGTCGAGGAGACAGATCAGGATGCGTTCTTCGCGGCGGATGCCCTTGACGCGCAGCATCGCGCCGAAGCGCGCGACCCGGTCGGCCAGTTGCCCATACGTCCACGCACCGGTCTGGTCGATGAAGGCCGGCTTGTTGGCGCGCCCGGCGGCGAGATTTAAGTCCAGAACATGCGCAGCAAAGTTGAAGGCCCGCGGAATATCCACGGACTTGCGTGTCACAGTGTCCTGATCGTGTGCGGAAAACGCCGCCTTTGCAGCCTGGGTCATCTTCTTCCCGCCTGATGGTTTCTTGTTTTCACGCTGGAAGGGATGTGATTTCGATCCATTCCAAACATGAACTATAATGCATGTCGCGTTTAGCCCGTCAACAGGTGCCGAGCGAGAATCGTATCCCTTTGCCGCCGCATCCCTTTTTGCACCCGCCCGCGGCCGTGCTAGTCGAACCGGCAACGACAACACTCACGGGAGAAATACCCCGATGCTGACCAGCCGCGACCGCATCCTGACCACTCATGTCGGCAGCCTGCCGCGCAATGAAAAGCTGTCTGACATGCTGCTGCGGCGTGAAGCAGGGGAGGCTTTCGAGCAGAAGGAAATGGATGCCGAGCTGGACAAGGCGGTGCGGCATGTCGTCGAAAAGCAGGCGGCCGCCGGCATCGATATCGGCAATGACGGCGAACAGCAGCGGGTCGGGTTCCAGACCTATGTGCCGCAGCGCATGTCGGGATTTGCCGGCGTGTCGAAGCGCCGCCGCGGCATGGATTTCGAGCAGTTTCCCGAGCTCGTGAAGTATCTCACCCACCGCTTTCCGCATGTCTCCAAGCAGCAGAATGCGCCGGAGGCGCAGGGCGAGGTCCGCTATCTCGACATCAAGCCGATCGAGGACGAACTGGCCCGCGTCAAGTCGATTGCCGGAAAAACCTTTCCCGAAATGTTCATGACCGCGGCGTCTCCCGGCATCATCGCTTCGACCATGCTGAATGCCTATTACAAGTCAAACGACGAGTATCTCGACGTGCTGGCGCGCGAGATGGCCAAGGAATATCAGGCGATTCACAAGGCCGGACTGCTGCTGCAGATCGATGCGCCCGATCTTGCGATGGACCGCACCATGTTTCATCGCGATCTGTCGGACGAAGGCTTCGTCAAGGAGGTCGAGAAGCAGGTCGATGCGATCAATCGCGGCATTGCCGGCATTCCGGCCGACCGCGTGCGTCTGCATATCTGCTACGGCAACTGGGAAGGCCCGCACATCAACGACATCCCGCTGGTGAAAATCTTGCCCGCGCTGTACCAGGCCAAGGTCGGCGCGCTGTCGATCGAGTTTTCCAATCCGCGCCACGCGCACGAATATGCCGCGTTCAAGACCCATCCATTGCCGGACAACATGCTGCTCTTGCCGGGCGTGATCGAAACCACCTCGAATTTTGTCGAGCATCCCGAAGTGGTGGCGCGGCGTATCGAGGAGGCGGTGGCCGCGGTCGGCGACCGCGAGCGGGTGATCGCGTCGACCGATTGCGGCTTCGGCACCTTTACCAACCGCGAATGGGTGGTCGAACCGGTGGTGTGGCTAAAGCTGAAGTCGTTGCGCGAGGGCGCCGATATCGCCTCTCAGCGGCTATGGGGGAAGAAAAGCGCGGCGTAATCGCCGTGTCACGCGGGGCGGATGCATCACACCCGAAGAAAGTCCGACCCTGTGAAAAGCATGGCCATTTTGCCGGCACGCCCGCGTGCATGCGCCCTCCCCCTGACGGGCGCATCCGTGTAAGCTCATCGCAACCCGCGCCTCCGGGCGCAAAGCTCAAAACCACGCGAGGAACCCATGGACCAGTCGCTCCGCAAAATCAGCGCCGAAGACATCAACCCGCGCTACAACTGGGGCCGGGCGCTGCCCTCGCTCGGCATTATGGGGGTCGACTTCGAGGAGCGCGTCGATTACCGCCGCCTGCATAATTACCGGCTGAACCGCGCGCGCATGGCGCTGGAGAATTCCGATCTCGGCGCCCTCCTTGTCTTCGACGTCAACAATATCCGCTACCTGACCTCAACCAAGATCGGCGAGTGGGAACGTGACAAGCTGTCTCGCTGGGCGCTGCTGACCCGCGGCTCGCCCGACCCGATCCTGTGGGATTTCGGCTCGGCGGCAGTCCATCACAAGCTCTATTCGCCATGGCTGAAGCCAGAGAATTGCAAGGCCGGCCTCGTCGGTCTGCGCGGCACCGTGCATCCGGATTTCGGGCTGATGACACGGCATGCCAAGGAAATCGCCGCGATCCTGCGCGAAGCCGGCGTCGCCGACATGCCGCTCGGCGTCGACATCATCGAGCCGCCGATGATGTTCGAGCTGGAAAAGACCGGCCTGAAGGTGAAGGACGGCCAGCAGGTGATGCTGGAGGCGCGCGAGATCAAGTCGATCGATGAGATCGCGCTGCTCAATCGCGCCGCCGCCATGGTCGACGGCGCCTATGACCTGATCAACGAGAAGCTGCGGCCCGGCGTGCGCGAAAACGACATCGTCGCCGAGGTCAACAAGTTCCTCTACACCCACGGCTCCGACGACGTGGAAGCGGTGAACGCGATTTCCGGCGAACGCTGCAATCCGCATCCGCACAATTTCACCGATCGTCTCATTCGTCCGGGCGACCAGGCCTTCTTCGACATCCTGCAAAGCTTCATGGGCTATCGCACCTGCTATTACCGCACTTTCAACGTGGTGCGCGCGACCGACAGTCAGCGCGACGCCTACAAGAAGGCGCGCGAATGGCTCGACAATGCGATGGACCGCATCAAGCCGGGCGCCTCGACCGCGCATATTGCCGAGGCCTTCCCGAAAGCCGGCGAGTTCGGCTTCCCCGACGAGATGAGCGCCTTCGGCCTGCAATTCGCGCACGGCCTCGGCCTTGCGCTGCACGAGCGGCCGATCATCTCGCGCGTGGTCTCCATGGATCATCCGACCGAGATCAAGGAAGGCATGGTGTTCGCGATCGAGACCTATTGTCCGGCGACCGACGGCTATTCCGGCGCGCGCATCGAGGAAGAGGTCGTGGTCACCGACAAGGGCTGCCGCGTCATCTCGCTGTTCCCGGCGGAGGACCTGCCGATCAGCGCGAAATATTGAGGCGATCTATCCGCATGCAGGCGGCGGGCATCAACCTGCCGCCTGGCTGTCTCTCCAGTGCGCCGGCGATACGCCGAATTCGCGCTTGAAGGCGCGGCTGAAGGCTTCCTCCGACTGATATCCGACCGCGTGGGCAAGCTGCGCAATCGTGTTGCGCTTCTCGCGAAGATGCAATTTGGCGGTGCGCATGCGCCACACCGTCAGATAGCGGATCGGCGGCATGCCGACGAGCGAGGTGAACCGGTCCACGAAAGCGCTGCGCGACAGCGCCACCTCTCTCGCAAGATCCTCGACTGACCAGTCCTTTCCGATATTGCCGTGGATCAGGGTCAGCGCCCGCCCGACATGAGGATCGCGCAGCCCCCTGAGCCAGCCGGACTCGTTCTCGGGCAGGGTCGAGGCATATTCGCGGACGGCCTCGACCAAAAGCGTTTCCGACAGCCGTGACATCACGCTCGATGACGGCAATTTGCCGGACGCAAGTTCCGCCGCGGCGAAACGCACCGAAGCCTCGACCCATTCGCGCGACACCGCCTTGCGCAGATCAAGCTTCAGGATTTTCGGCAGCGCGGCGATCAGCGGATTGTAGCCCTGCTCGCTGGCCAGAAAGCCGCACACGATCTTGGTGGCCGCGCCACCGCCGCCATGATCGACGTGCGCCAGCCCACCATTCACGCCCGGCCGGATCAGTGTGCCGGTCCGCACAAGCGGCAATCCATGCGCGCTTCCAAGAATGTGACCGTCATTGCCGGGGAACAGCAGCACTTCCCCGGCGCTGACTCCCAGCGACGGCTCGCCGGGTATCCAGGCCAGCAGCCTGCCCTCGATGATCACATGATAGGCAATGAGTTGAGTCGGCGTTGCGAGAAACGGCCTGACGTCATCGGCATCCATATTGGCCGTCACGCACCACGGCGCCGTGAACCGGGCGTCGAGAAACACGCCGCCGATCAACCGCACCGAGCGCAGCACATCCGACAACGCATCCATCGGCGGCCTCACATCATGGACGGGCGATCAGGCGATCCGGCGCGGCGGTCATTCGCCCGGCCGCGGGCCGGGTCTATTTAGCGCGGCATTGCAACGCCGCCAACTGGCGGTTGCACCCTGGAAACTGTCTGCAAGACGGAGGAAACCATGCCGGCCGATGTAAAATCCATGCTCGAAGCTGCGAATGCCGCCGTTCCCCGCATCGATCCCGCGCAGGCGCGCGACATGATTGCGAAGGGTAGCGTCCTGGTGATCGATGTCCGCGACGCGCCCGAAATCCAGCAAAGCGGTAAAATCGCGGGTGCGATCAACGTCTCGCGCGGCATGCTGGAATTCCGCGCCGATCCGGACTCGCCCTATCACGACAAGAGCTTCGAGAAGGACAAGTCGCTGATCCTGTATTGCGCCTCGGGCGGACGCTCCGCGCTCGGCGCAAAGACTCTTCGGGATATGGGGTACGAGCGCGTCTACAACCTCGGCGCCCTCAAGGACTGGATCGCTTCCGGCGGAGCGGTCGAGAGCGCGGCATAGCGCGAAGCGGCTGATGGCGACGCCTGCGGTTTGAAGCGCGGCATCTGCAGTCGGCCACCTTTTCAAGCGAGCCCGGAACCAACCGGCGGCACCTGCCGCCGGGCGGTCGCGCTTGCGTCCTGAAACCTCTGGAGCAGCACCATGGCCACTTTCACGATCACACGCGGCACCAGCGTCAAGACCACGGCGCCGAACACCCATGCATTCCTGAGCGACACGGCGGCGGCGGATTCCCTGATCGTCGAAGCAGGCGCCTCGCTTGTCGCCGAGGGAGCCGAATCACGCGGCGCCCTGCTCTTCAACACCAATGCCTGGAAGGTGACGGTCAGAGGCGAGATTCACTCGGTCCAGTCGGAAGGGATCAACCTCGCTGCGGGCAATCCTAAGCATTCCAGCATCGTGGTGGAGACCGGCGGAAAAATCATCGCCGGTCAGACCGCGGTCACATTGAAGAGCGCCGCGCAGCTCAGCAATGCCGGAACCATCTCGGGCGGCGGCTGGGGCGTCGCTCTCGACGGGGCTGGCCCCTATGTCGTGAAGAACACGGGCACCATCAGCGGCACGACCAAAGCCATCGTCGATTTCGACGGTCTCAGCTCCGATCAGATCGTCAATGCCGGCATTATCGACGGCGCGGTCGACCTCGGCGGCGGCAACAACGCTCTGACAAACTCCGAGACCATCAACGGTGCCGTGCTGGCCGGCAACGGTAACGACGTGCTGACGAATTCCGGACACATCAACGGCCTCATCGATCTCGGTCTCGGCGCCAATACGCTGACGAATTCCGGCGAAATTCTCGGCAGCATCTTCGGCTATGCCGGGATCGACCGCGTGACCAATTCCGGCCTGCTGTACGATGTGTTTCTCGCATCCGGCGACAACAGCCTGACCAATTCCGGCACGATTCAAGGCACCGTGACTGCCGGTTCCGGCAACGACATCGTGAGCAATACGGGAACGATCAACGGCGGCATTGATCTCGGGCCCAGCAACGATACGGTGACGAATTCCGGCACCATCAATGGCGGACTGCATACAGGAGCCGGCAACGATACCGTCACGAATAAAGGAAAGATAGAAGGCGATCTGCGCCTCGGTGACGGCAACGACAAGCTGACCAATTCCGGAACGATTATGCATTGGGTCTATACCGGCGATAGCGGCGCCAACACGATCACCAATACCGGCACCATCGGCGGCTTCCAGTGCGGAAACGGCAATGACGCGATCGTCAATTCAAAGACGATTCTGGGTGACGTCTACCTTGGTGGAGGTTTGAACTCGCTGACCAACAAGGGAACCATCGGCGACGACCTTTTCGGCGGCGGCGGTGACAACACCCTCACCAATCAGGGCGCGATCACCGACAGCGTCTTCCTGGAGAACGGAAACGACACCGTCGATAACAAGGGCACGATCGGTGGCGGTGTTTTTCTCGGGCTTGGCAACAACCGTCTGATCAATAAGGGTATGATTAAGAATAATGTGACGGCCGGGTCGGGCAACGACACCCTTATCAATTCCGGTACAATCACCGGCTTTGTCTCTTTTGACGCCGGCGAGAACCGGCTGACCAATTCCGGGACGATCTTGGACGGTGTGTTTGGCGGCACTGGCGCCGACATCGTGACGAATACCGGCATGATCAAGGGACAGATCTACCTTGGGGCTGGCGATGATGTTTTTACCGGCGGCAAAGGTGTCGATAACGTCGTCGACGGCGCCGGCTCCGATACGATCTCGCTGGGTGGAGGTGATGACCTGTATCGCGGCACCAGCACCGGTGGCGATGGCATCGACATCATCGATGGCGGCACGGGGATCGACACCTACAATGCCAGCAATGCCGTCAACGTGCTTCGGATCAACCTGGACACGGTCGCGCATGATTTCTCGCCAATGACTCCAGGACTGGGCCTAGTCGAGGCCAACACGGCGACCGGCCTCGACGTTGCAGGCATGTACAAGGACAGCGTCTTCAATTTCGAGAATGCCATCGGAGGCGACGGCGACGACATCATCTACGGCAACGCCGCGGCCAATATGCTGGAAGGCGTCAACGGTCACGACACGCTGTTTGGCTATGGCGGCGACGACATATTGATCGGCGGCGACGGCAACGACGCCCTGTGCGGCGGTGCAGGCCGGGACATCCTGTCCGGCGGCGCGGGCGGCGATTTCTTCATCTTCACGGCTTTGTCCGACAGCGGCGTCAAGGACAAGACCCGCGACGTCATCACCGACTTCGAGAGCGGGATCGATGCGATCAACCTCTACTGGATCGACGCCAACACCACCAACGGCGCGACCGAAGACGCCTTCACCTTCATCGGCGACCAGGCCTTTACCAAGGCCGCCGGTCAGCTCCGCTATTATGCCGCAACAAGCGTCAAGATCGTCGAGGGCGACGTCAACGGCGACGGCAAGGCTGATTTCGCGATCGCGCTGCTCGACCCGAACAACACCGTCATGCTGAGCGCGACCGACTTCGTTCTGTGATCGCCGTCACCCTCCCTTGCGCCGGAGCGCCCGTGCGCCCTAGATACGGGCCGAAGCTCGGCGGCAGCCGCCGGCGCAAGCAGGTTCCCGGGAGAAACGGCATGGCGACAAGCCTGAAGGCGATGATGGATGCGGCCAATGCGGCGGTGCCGCGCGTTACCCCGGACGAGGCCAAGGCGATGATGAGCCGGGATGGCGTTGTCGTCGTCGACGTGCGCGATGCGATGGAAGTGGCGCAGAGCGGCAAGGTGGCGGGCGCGGTCCACATCCCGCGCGGCCTCCTTGAGTTCAAAGCCGCGCCGGACTCGCCGGGGCGCGACCCCAATCTCGATCCGGACGCCACCGTGATCCTCTATTGTGCCTCGGGTGGCCGCTCGGCGCTGGCCGGACAGACGCTGAAGGAACTCGGCTACGGGAAGGTGTTCAATCTCGGCGGCTTCAAAGACTGGGTCGAAAGCGGCGGGCCAGTCGACAAGGCCTAGGGGCGCAACGAGGCGAACATGAGCCACTATCCGCCTCCTGGCTATCGCAATCCGAAGCAGGCTGCGGAACATCGCGCCTACATGATTCGGACGACCCTCTGGCTCGCGGCGATCCCGCCGCTCATCTTCCTGCTGATGGTCTTCGGCTACAGCGACCAGGCACCGGCGGCCCTGCGCGACTTCACCACCCAGCTCGATGGCCTGTTCGGACGGCCGGTCTGGGCCGTCATCGGGCCGGTGCAGAAATAGCGGCCTGCGCATTGCCGAAAATCAAAAGGGCCCGCATCGCCGCGGGCCCTTTGCATCGGAATGTGCCGCGCCCTATTGCTGACGCTGCTGCGACGCCGGCTGCGCAGTGCGCTGCGCCGGCGCGCGGCGCTGCGGCTGCGTTTGGGTCGGCTCGTTCTGCCGGAACATGTTGGCGGCAAACGGATTGCTCGGCTTGCCGCCGCGATTGAGATCGGCCATCCGCTTGATGAAGGTTTCCGGCAGATACATGTTGGGGTTCGGCGAATCGAGCCCGATGTGGCGGGCGATGTCCGCGGCGAATGCGTTGCAGTTATAGGTCGTGGCGTGCCAGGTCTTCTTGGTCGCCTGCAGATGCCGGATATAGGCGAGCGCCTTGCGATACTCGGCTTCGGTCAGCGTCACGCAGAAACGCGCCGTGAGATATTGCTCGTCCTCGTCGCCCCAGGACGGCCCGGTTTCGGATTCGACCGGCACCATCATGCCGCGCATGTACTGGGCGGGATCGTCGCCCTTGGGATGCAGCCCGGCGATCTGGTAGCTGGCAAAACGATTTCCGCTGCCGAGGCGGCCATGCAGAACGAAAGTGTGGCCGTAGCTCACCGCGGTGCGCGAGCGGAATTCCACGAAATAGGGCTTGCCCGGCGCGCGCACACCGTTGCAGCCGACCGAGGACACCGGGATCTTGATCGGCTCGCGGTTCGGTCCCTGGACCCGGCGCTGGGCCTGCCGCTGAACCGGCTTTTCCCCGCTCACATTGACGGCAGGAAGGGTCGAGCCGGTGGTTGCCGGAGCGGCTTGAGCCGCGGGCGCCGCCGCATTCTGGGCGGTCGCTGCGGGAGCGGCGGTCGGCTGGCCTGCCGGAGCCGCCGACGCCTGAGCAGCAGCAGCCGGAGCGCCAGGAATTGCCGAGGCGGCCGCGCTTACGGTCTGCGCCGATGCGGCTGAATATGAGATCGAGACCAACGCTGCCGCGGTCATGGCGGCGACGGTCCTGCCGACCAGGGCGCGATGCATGGATGTCTGTTTGCCAGCGGACTGCATTGGCGCTCCCCGAATTTGATCGGCCGTATCACAGGCGGCGGCAGGGCCTTAAGTCAAGGCAGGACGGATGTCCAAAGGCTCAAGATCCATCGTTTGCTGTGGGCCGTGACCGATACTCCACATCCGGAATGCTGCAACCGGAAAAGGCGCGCGGTGCGGCCCACTCGCTGCTTAGACGCAGCCGAGGCTGTCACAGACGAACCGATAGGACATAAGTCTCCAAGGCCGAGCCAAACCCGGCCGACCCGTCCAAGCGGATGCCAAACCAGCACAAAAAAAGGCCCGTTCGGGATGATCCCGCACAGGCCCGAATTTCGTACACCACGCGGCTCCACGCGAAGTCGCACTGACTTGCGCAGCCTACGGAAAGGCAGAAAGGGGCCGGTGATAACCGGCCCTTTCTCGACCGTAGCCGTTTAGTACTTGGCGACGACCGGCGCCTTGCCGACCGGAGCCTTGCCGTACATGGTGCACCCAGCAGCGCTCAGGAGAGTGAGCACCGCCACGGTAGCCATCAGACACTTCTTCATTGGGAGCCCCCAGGTGAATCAACATATCGACGTTAAAGACGGATCACACAGCCCACTAGTGCATTATTGCCACAGTTCGTTAACTAAATAACCAACTTCCAGAGCTTTCCACTGCGTCCTGGCACGCCGGATTCACCTACCGTCAATCTGCTGCCCGCAGGGGCGGCGGTTGGCCCTGTCGCCTTCACCGGAGCGGAAAGGCTGCGCGGACAGCGGCACTGCGTGAAAACAGCCCACCACCGCGTTTTCCGCCTTTGCGCGACCCGGCGGGATCGTGACAGATAGGCCGGGCTGGAGCAGACGGGCTGCCCGGCCGGCCGCGTGAACAGATACCGCCGATGCGCTCTCGTCTCGCCTTTGCCATCGTCTTTGGCCTCACGGCTCTCGCGCCAGCCTCCGACGTTTCAGTTCGCGATTATCTCAGCGACGACACCCTGCTCCAGATGGGGCGGTACCGGTTCGACAATGGCCGCATCCTGAACTTGTCGGTCGGAATCGGCAGCGGCGCGTTCCGTCATCCCGACGATCCACCGAACGTGATCTGGACGGTCGGAGACCGCGGACCGAACATCGCCTGCGGCGATTTCAAAGCCATCGCGCATGCCGAGCTCCCCGCGTGCCGCGAGATCAGGAACGGCCGCATCTATCTGGCCCCCGCCTATGCGCCCTCGATCTACCGGGTGATGCTCACCGAGACCGGCACGTTCCGCATCACCGACGTCTTCACCCTCAAGGATCGCGACGGCAACCCGCTGTCCGGCTTGCCCAATCCGCTGCGCAGCGCCACGACGGAAATCCCGCTCGACGGCCGCGGGCGGAGGCTGGATCAGGACATCGGCGGCATTGACGCCGAAGCAATCGTGCGGCTGACCGACGGCACCTTCTGGATTGCCGACGAGAATGCACCGTCGATCCTGCATGTCTCTATCGACGGCCGCATCATCGCCCGCCATGTGCCGCAGGGCACCGAACAAGACTTCGCCGGCGCCAATTACGATATCGTCGGCACGCTGCCGGCGATTCTGGCCAAACGCCAGCTCAATCGCGGCATCGAATCCCTGGCGGTTTCCGACGACGAGCGGCACCTGTATTTCATCATGCAGAGCCCACTCGCCAATCCGGATACGGCAGCATACCGCATCTCGCGCAACGTGCGTCTGTTCAAGCTGGAGCGGACCTCGATGCAGATGGTCGGAGAATATGTCTATGAATTGGACGAGCCGAAAACCTTCCGGCGCGACCCCTCGATCAATCAATCCGACCCACGCATCAGTGCGATGGTCCTGACCGGCCCGGACCGCCTGCTGGTGGTCGAACGGACCGAAGCGACCACCAAGCTCTACGAGATCGACCTGGGCAACGCGACCGACATTCTCAATACCCCATGGGACGACGCCAAGACCGTGCCGACGCTTGAGCAGAGTCACCTGGCCGACATCATGATCACCCCGGTTAAAAAGACATTGCGCTTCGATACCGCGGACTTTCCCAAGATTGCCGGCAAGACGGAAGGCATCGCCCGTCTGCCCGACGGAGACTTCGCGCTGATCAACGACGACGATTTCGGCATTGCCGGCGCCCGGACCCAGATCGTGGTCGTACGCGGCCTGACAATCAGCCAACCCTGATCCCAAAGGATCAATCATGCGCATCCACAGGATCGCCGCGATCGGCGGCGACGGTATCGGCCCCGAAGTCATCGCTGCGGGCCTCGACGTGCTGTCGGCCTGCGCGCAACGCGACGGCGGCTTCAGGCTCGACGTCACCCATTTCGACTGGGGCTCGGACTATTACCGCAAGCACGGCGTGATGATGCCGAAGGGTGGCGCGGACCTTCTTCGCAAGTTCGACGCGATCTATTTCGGCGCCGTCGGAGCGCCGGACATTCCGGACCACATCACGCTATGGGGCCTGCGGCTCGCAATCTGCCAGCCGCTCGACCAATATGCCAATGTGCGGCCGACCCGCGTGCTGCCCGGCATCACGAGCCCGTTGCGCCATGTCAGCGGCCCCGAACTCGACTGGGTGATCGTGCGCGAGAATTCGGAAGGCGAATATGCCGGCGTCGGCGGACGCGTCCATCAGGGGCTGCCCGAGGAGGTCGCGACCGATGTGGCGATTTTCACACGGGCCGGCGTGACGCGGATCATCCGCTTCGCCTTCGATCTGGCCCGCTCGCGGCCGCGCAAGCTGCTCACCGTGGTGACGAAATCCAACGCCCAGCGCCACGGCATGGTGATGTGGGACGACATTGCCGCCGAAGTCGCGCAGGATTTTCCCGACGTGTCGTGGGACAAGATGCTGGTCGACGCCATGACCATGCGCATGACGCTGCGGCCGCAAACGCTCGACACCATCGTCGCCACCAACCTGCATGCCGACATTCTCTCCGACCTTGCGGCGGCGCTCGCCGGCTCGCTCGGCATTGCCCCGACCGCCAATCTCAATCCGGAGCGGCAGGCGCCCTCGATGTTCGAACCGATCCACGGCTCGGCCTTCGATATCACCGGCAAGGGCATCGCCAATCCGATCGGCGCGTTCTGGACCGGCGTGATGATGCTCGATCATCTCGGCGAAACGGCCGCCGCCGCGCGCCTGATGACGGCGATCGAACGCGTCACCGCCGATCCTGCGCTGCATCCGCCCGACCTCGGCGGCCGCGCCACGACCCGGCAGGTGACGGAGGCCGTGGTGCGCGCGATCGAGACCGAGAACATGTAGCCGTCATTTCGCGGCGTGCGAAACGACCAGCCCTGATTCAAACTACGGCACGCGAAAGGAACCATGGATTGCGGGTCGACGCGTTCCGTACTTAATCCAGAATGACGAGCGTCTAATCCGCCACCAGCACCTGCCGGCACTCCGCCGGCAAGTCGGCCATGGTCATGTGCTTGCGCGGCCGGTCGGCGGGCGGTTCGGGCGGCGCCAATATCTTCGGCTGGAACCAATAGGCGAGTTCGGCCCCACAGCCATCGCCCTCGCCGATCGGCGGCTGCGGCTTGCAGGTCGGGGAATCCTTGGGGCAGCCCATGCGGATATGGAAATGATAATTGTGCCAGTACCATGGGCGCACTTTCGACAACCATGAGCGGTCGCCGCGCGCATCGCGGCACAGCGCCTTCTTGATCGCCGCATTGACCAGGATGCGCTCGACCGCGGGATCTTCCGCTGCGGCCCTGATGATGCCGACATGCCCCGGCGTCCAGACACTGGGATCGACATCGAGCTTGTCGGCGCGCACCACATTGGTCGCCGACATTTCCTCGCGTTCGAGCCGCGTCAATTCGCGATTCGGCATCGGGGTCAGCCAGATATCTGCGTCGAGGCCGACCTGATGGCTGGCATGGCCGGTGAGCATCGGGCCGCCACGCGCCTGCGCCAGATCGCCGACCAGGAGCCCGTTCCAGCCGACCGAGGGCGCCTTTTCCGCAAGCCGTTCGAGAAGTGCGATCAGCTCCGGGTGGCCCCAGTTGCGGTTTCGTGACAGCCGCATGACCTGCCAGTTCTTGCCGTTCACGGGCAGCGCAATTCCGCCGGCGAGGCAGCCGCGTGTATAGAAGCCGATGGCGCGGGCCTGCAGATTGGCCGGAGTCGGCTTGCGGCCAAACAGATCCTTGGCCGGTGTCTTCGGGTCGTTCGGATTGGCGAGCGGCGGCAGCGGCTTCGGATCGACGCTGCCTTTCTCCTGTGCAGCGGCCGGGCCGCTCAGCAAGAGTGTCGCAGCAAACGCGAATGTGAACGAAAGCGACCGCATCGGACCGGACCCTTTAACGGTATCTTTGCGCGAAAGATTTTACAGTCTTGGTTGGAGTCTGGAAGCGCGTTTGTACAATATCGGTAGCCGATTCAGCTGGTTGAGGGTTGCCATGCGTCCGTTTGCCGCCTGTGCCGCCGGGATCGCATTCGCCGCCGCATTGGCCTGCTCGACCGCGCAGGCCGAGGTCGTGGTGCGTGTGGACAAGTCCGCGCAGCGCATGGCGGTGATCGTTGACGGCGTGCCGACCCACTCCTTTGTGGTCTCCACCGGCCTTGCGGGGGGGCCGCCGAATGGAATCTACAAGCCGCAGCGGCTGGAGCGGACCTGGCATTCGCGGCTCTACAACATGGCGCCGATGCCCTACTCGATCTTTTTCCATGGCCATTACGCCATTCACGGCACCGACCAGATCAAGCGGCTGGGCCGGCGTGCCTCGAAGGGCTGCGTGCGGCTGCATCCGCGCGATGCCGCGGTGCTGTTCAACCTCGTCAAGAAGCAGGGCATGGCGAAAACGCGAATCGTCATCGAGCCGTCAAGCGCGCGCGCGGGAGAACCTGCGGCGAAGACCGCGGAGTCCGCTAAAGCACCGTCTGCCACTGCCAAAGTGGAATAGGGCCACGCGACCTGCCGGTTGACAATCCGCGCTTGGGGGCGCTTTTCTTCGCTATTCGTTCGGAAATCCTTGCTCGATCGTCCGGTTTCGGCAGCGAGCCATGAGCACAGACACGCTTTCCGACGTCCTGCGCGCGGTCCGGCTTACCGGAGCCGTATTCATCGACGTCAATGTCAGAGCGCCCTGGGCGACCTTCGCACCGGCATCGCGGCACCTGATCCCGCTGATCATGCCGGATGCGCAGCACCTGATCTCGTACCATCTCGGTCCGGCTTCAGACCGGCGACCTGATCGTATTTCCGCATGGCGATCATCATACGCTGGCGAGCGAGCCTTCGCTGCGCGCTCCGGCAAGCTTCGACGTGTCGCAACTCGACCTGACCTCGCAACGGCCGTGGAAGATCGGCGACGGCGGCAATGGCGGACAGCGGATCAAGCTGGTCTGCGGCTTTCTCGGCTGCGACGTGCGGCCATTCAATCCGCTGCTCGCGGCGCTGCCGGCGCAGATTCATTGCAGCGGCCAGAACCCTGATTGCAAGGCGCGGCTCAGCCATTTCTACAAGACCGCCGTGCAGGAATCGCAGTCCGGGCGCATGGGCGGGGAAAGCATCCTCGCCAAGCTAAGCGAGCTTTTATTTATCGAGCTGGTGCGAATGTATCTGGAATCCCTGCCAAAGGAGCAGACCGGATGGCTCGCGGGCCTGCGCGATGGAAGCCGCGAATTTTCGATGAAGAGGACCCCGCGGTCCGGGGACGGGGCATCGTGCAGCGCGAGACGCGGACCGGACGCGGCTTGAGGGCCATCCGGCTCCGCTCTCGCGGCGCACCAGATCGAGTTCGGCTCAGGCCGTCTTCTTTTTCTTTGCGTTCTTTGCGCTCTTGGCGGCTTTGACCGCCTTGGTGCTGTCAATGATCGCAGCGCCGGGACCGTTTTTCAGCACCGACCTGATCAGGTTGTTCGCCGCGGCCTTCGACGCGTAGCCTTCCGATGCGAACATGTTCTCGCCGTTCGGCGCCTTGAAGCGGACCCGGAATTCCCCCGCGCGGTCCTTATAAATTTCGAATGCGTACGGCATGTGCCCTCCATTGATAACCTGCGCCGCGCAGGGTCGAAGCGCCTGCGCGTGAAGTCAAGCCCTGCTTGTCGATTCATGCGAACAGCAGCGCGATGAGGCATGGTCATTTGGACGCCGAATCAGTCAAGCTTCGATCGCGCCCTGAGGTCGGTCCCGCCGGCTTCGCAGCGACCGAGGGATGCCATGAAGCACGCGACGCAATGTCATAGCGACACTTGCATGTGCCTGCGACCGAGCCGCCGCTTCGTGCTGGCAGGGCTCGCAGCGGGGGCGCTGATGCCATCGTCGGGTTTTGCCGCCGACGCCGCCTTGCCCGACGCGCAGGACGATCGCTTCATGCGCATGGCGATCGACGAAGCGCGGCGCGCCGACTTTCCGTTCGGCGCGGTGATCGTGCGCGACGGCAAGGTGATCGCGCGCGGACGCAATCTTGGCCGCACCGAGCGCGATCCGACCGCGCATGGCGAGATGGTCGCAATCCGCCGCGCGCTGGCCGCGCATGGTCCGAAGGCGCTGCGCGGGGCGACGCTCTACACCTCGGGCGAACCCTGCGCGATGTGCATGGGGGCGATCATCTGGTGCCATTTCGGCCGTCTGGTCTTTGCCGCCTCGGTCGACCAGCTCGCCACCGTGATCGACCAGATCATGGTCTCGAGCGCGGAAATCGCCGCCCGAGCAAAATTCGCGCCGATCGAGATCAAAGGCGGCGTGCTGGCGGACGAGGCGATGGCGCTGTTCAAAAAGCCGGGCTGAGGCGCGCAGCCGCAGCGCAGTAGCCGGATAACACCCGCCGCCAGTCTCCCCGGCCATACTCCCGTCAAGGCCGAACAGGCCATCACAGATATGAAAGGGAGAACGACCATGGCCGGCAAGCGCATCCTGATGATCGTCGGCGATTTCGGCGAGGATTACGAAATCATGGTGCCGTTTCAGGCGCTGCAGGCGGTCGGCCACAGCGTCGATGCGGTTTGTCCCGGCAAGAAGCCGGGCGAGAGCATCGCCACCTCGATTCACGACTTTGAGGGCCATCAGACCTATTCGGAAAAGCGCGGCCACAATTTCGCGCTGAACGCCGATTTTGCCGGGATCAAGGCCAGCGACTATGACGCGCTGGTAATCCCCGGCGGCCGCGCGCCGGAATATCTGCGCCTCAATCCGGACGTGGTCGCCATGGTTCGCCACTTCTTCGATGCCCGGAAGCCGGTTGCTGCGATTTGCCACGGCGCGCAATTGCTGGCCGCGGCCGGCGTGCTCAAGGACCGGCAATGCTCTGCCTATCCGGCCTGCCGTGCCGAGGTCGAACTGGCCGGCGGACATTATGCCGACATCGCCATCGACGCCGCCCATACCCACGACTTTCTGGTCACCGCCCCGGCCTGGCCGGCGCACCCCGCCTGGCTCAGCCAGTTCCTCACCGTGCTCGGCACCCGCATCAGCCATGAGCGTGTACCAGCCGCCGCATGAGATATTGACGCGGCGGCTTGGCCGGGCCGACAATTTTTGCGCGGCACGCACTGGTGCCGACTGGAGGTGGCGATGTGCCGGATTTTCATCGGCGCCGATCCGGCGCTCTATCGCGCGCAGACGCGCTCGCTGCGGCTGCACCGCGTCTCGACCAGCATTCGGCTGGAAGCGATGTTCTGGCAGGTGCTGGAAGAGATCGGTGCGCGCGACGGCATGACGGTCAACCAGCTGATCGCGAAGCTCTATGACGAACTCGCAGAGACCGGCGCCGACCTGTCGAACTTCGCGTCGTTCCTGCGCGTGTGCTGCACCCGCTATCTGGCGCTGACGGCGTCGGGCCATATTCCCGCGGACCTGTCGGTGCCGATCCGCGACCTCGATGCCGACTTTGTGCTGGCGGGCGAGCGGACGCGCGCGGGTAGCGGTCGGGAGCGGAGCCGGGCTGAACGCGCGGCGTGAGGCCGCGCGTGATCGCTCCTGTTGTTTGACGGCGCGGAGGACGCCGGCATCCCTATTCTCATCTCCACGAAAGAGATGAAGCGCCGGGAGGCGCCAGGGTGCTGGCGAGGCACCCTTTGGCGGGGATTAACGCACCCCGCCGCGCGCCTCGGAAGAAAAGCCGCGACGCGTTCGCAGCCTCTCTCCGGAGGCGCGCGAGCCCTTGGCGCAAGGGCCCGGCGCCTCCCGGCGCTCCATCAAGCGGAGTGGTGGTTAGCAAAGAATAGGAATAAAGTCAATATCGCCCGCTGGACTATTTGACATGCTATCCTCCTTAGTAGGGGAAGGACTTCCGAATTGCCGACAATCGCGTACTTCCTTGGCATCGCCATCGCGATGTATCATCGCGACCACAATCCGCCTCATATCCACGTTATCTATTCGGGTTATGAAGCGTTGATTGCCATTGATGATGCGCGTGTGCTGCGTGGCAAACTGCCGCCAACGGTGATGCTTATTGTCAGGCGCTGGGTGACGTTACGGCGCGATGCGTTGCTCGCTAATTGGGAGCGCGCGCGTCGACACGAAGCGCTGGAGCGAATTCCGGGACCGGATGACGATGCTGATTAAGGTACGAAAGGCTAGGGTTCTCGGCGATCATCGGCTCGCCGTCGAATTTTCCGACGACACGATTGGGGAGCGAGACTTCTCGTTCATCAAATCGGAAAGCGGCCCGATGCTGGAGCCTCTCAAGGAACCAGCCTATTTCAAACGTGTCTTCGTCGAGGACGGTGTTTTGACCTGGCCAAACGGATATGACTGGGACCCGATCGCATTGCATGACGAGATGAAGGAAGCTGGCGAGTTACGGCCGGTCGGAGATGCCGCAGAATAAATCGTAGCGATATCCCGCGTGGAGCTGCGGTTTCTTACAGTTGCTCACGGGCTGGCAAGATTGCGTTTGTGTATATGCTTCTCGACCTATTGCCGAAGTAGTTCCAAAAAACTGCATTAGCTAAAACTTAATCTGACAGATGGTGTCCTGTTTCCCCACGGCGAATCGCAAGCCGAGGCGGGGCGCGGAGCGGTCGGGGTGGCGAAGCGCCCCGCCTCGGCGATGGAGGACATCATGA